>Ga0209458_1000013_pt1 | contig 131783 bp, 114 predicted proteins | sample WorMetLIZAISLAND_FD_187411 | JGI IMG/M metagenome (GOLD analysis project Ga0209458, IMG submission 187411) | Marine gutless worms symbiont microbial communities from Max Planck institute for Marine Microbiology, Germany - Inanidrilus manae... ...
TCTTCTGCAAACTCAAAGAATTCAAACGCATCGCCCTGCGCGCCGACAAAACCGACCAGAGCTTCGCCGCCTGCATCCATCTCGCCGCCGCCATCATCAATTCAAGATGAATCTCAACAGGCCCTAGATCAACCAGGCAGCTCTTGAACTCTTGCGGTCTCGCGAACAGGAATCCCTGTCCCAATGCGCAACCCATCGCACGCAAGGTCGACAGCTGACCTTCGGTCTCAATCCCTTCGGCCACAATTTGCATGCCCAAATTTTGCGCCAGCCCAACCATAGCGCGCACGATTTCGAAGCTGCTGTTGTCCGTGCTCATGGCCTGAACGAAACTGCGATCGATCTTCATGATCTGCAGCGGAAAGCGGTGCAAATAGTTGAGGCTGGAATAGCCGGTTCCGAAATCGTCCACCGCGATCGTAAAGCCGTACGCCCGGCACTCTTGAAGAACCTGTAACACTTCATCGGGGTCCTCGATGAGCGCGGATTCCGTGATTTCCAAGGTGAGACTCGTAGCGTCGACACCGTGTTCAGTGACCGCGTTGACCAGATCGGGAACGAAACTCTTGTTGCGTAACTGTTGCGCCGCGATGTTCACACTCACTGAGAGGCGCTGCTGCCATTCAGCGCCATTTCCGCGGCTCTGTTGAAAGGCGCTTATCGCCCGGCAGGCCTCCGCAATCGCCCAGTCTCCCATCGCCAGCGTCAAGCCTGCTTCATCGGCGACATCGAGAAAAACGGATGGTGGAAGAACACCCTTCTGCGGGTGCTGCCAACGGGCAAGGGCTTCAAAGGCTATAATTTGACCGGTCGCAAGGGAGACGATCGGCTGATAGTAGAGGGCCAGCATTTTTTCATCGATGGCCTGCTTGAGCGCGATTTCAAGCTTGATGCGCTCGATAGCTGCCTGATGCTCGCAGATTTTCGTAACCGCGTTGCTGCTTATGTCGGGAAAAAACGGTTCCAGCTCTGCCGTGCCCTCTCTGCTTTTGACCCGCGACAGGGTCTCCCGAAACCGATCGAGCACAACCCCCAGTACCATGCGTAGGATAGGATCGAGATTGGTGAGGCGATGCTGAAGCCGTTCTCGCGTCAGCTCAACGACCTCACAGTCCTCGATGGCGGTCACCGTTGCAGATCGCGGCTGGTCGTCCACGATCGCCATTTCGCCGAAGATCTCACCGGCAACCCGCTTCGCCAGCACGATCTTCTCCAATCCCCGCTGGGTGGAGATCTCCACGGTGCCACGCTCAATCACGAAAGCGCAGCTCCCGGGCTCTCCCTCTCTGAAGATCTCTGTGCCGGCAGGGATTAGGCGCCGGCTTTCATTGTCATTCATGGCGACCCTGCAAAGCGGGATGAATACCAGCCCACTGGATAGCTTAATGGTCTAAATATTTTGCTAATATCCTCGCGAACCTCTTGGACCGCCTGTAGCAAAGCCGCCAATGCTGAAGTTCAACCGGCTGTCGTTATGTTAGTTGAATAGTAAATTCTGCGCCTTTTTGTTATTTTTATCTGGCTGGATTATGGCTCACTGAAAGCTTCACTTCGCAGCTTTAACACCGGCTGAACCAAATAGGCCATCACCGAGCGCGTGCCGATCTGGATATCGACTTGGGCTTCCATGCCGGCGGAGATCGGAAAGGTTTCTCCGTCAGCCTGAAGGTGGTTCCGCTCGGTTTCGATAAAGATACGGAAATAGTGATCGCCCGCGGCGTCGACCGTGGAATCCGCCGCAATATGGCTGACGCGCCCCTCTAGACCGCCATAGCGCAGGTAGTCGTAGGTCGAGATCTTAATGATGGCGGCCTGACCGACTTCGACATGGCCGACGTCTTCGGGTGGCAGCTGCGCCTCGATCACGAGAGTCTCGTCGACTGGCACGAGATCGACGATCGGTTCGCCAGGCCCAATCACACCATCGAGGGTGTTGACCCTGAGATTCTTCACTATGCCGTCGACCGGACTCGCGACTTCGGTGCGTCGCTCTTGTTTCCTGGCCCTCTCGAGCAGCTCCTGCTGCCGGGCGATGTCCAACTCAACCTCTCGAAGCAACGCCGCAGCTTCGCTTCGGAAGCGGCGCTGCTCCTGCTCGATCCGCTCCTCGGCTTCCTCCAGAACTGCTTTGGCAAGGGGCTTAGCGACCTTGAGCGCGGCAATTTCGCCGAGTAGCTGCTCCATCTCCCGTTCGATGTCCAGCACTTGCATTCTGGGGATCAGATTGGAGGCGGACAGTCGCGTGGCGATCTCCTGCTGCTGACGCAAAAGCGCCAGATTCTTGTCAGCAGCGGAGAGCCTTGTCGCCAGGGCCTTGAGCTCGAGCTTTCGCTCGTCGCGCTGCTTGCGGAGAATCGCCAGATTGCTCTCGTGCTCGCGACGACGCGTTGAGTAGGCCGCGCGCTCGGCCTCGGCGAGCGCGGGCTGCCGCTCCACTTCGGCGCTGGGCATGTGCAGGTCGACATTCGCGACATGCGCCAGCAGGCGCGTGCGCTGCAGCCGCAAGCCATCGAGTCTGACCTGAATCTCCTGTGCGTTGAGGCTTTGAGTGCCGAGATTCAGGCGGACCAGTGTCTGACCCGCAGTGACCGGTTCGCCTTCTCGGACCAGAATGTCCGTGACGATACCCCCCTCAAGGTGCTGCACAACCCTGACCTTGCCTTGCGGAACCACTACACCCGATGCGATCACCATTTGGTTCAGTTGCGCCTGAGCGGCCCAAACGCCGACCACGGTCAGCAGAGCCATGACCAGCCACGCTAGGGGCTGCCAGCTCGGCAAGGGGAAACGAGCGTAAAGCGCGCCAAGGCCGGTCATGACTGCCTACCTTTGCGACTACTCGTCTTCTTGGGAAAGAGTTGCGTCAGAACGTCGCGCCCTTTACCGGCCTGCGCGATCTCGCCTTCTTGCATGACCAGAATATTGTCGCAGGTCTCAAGCAGCGGGCGGCTATGGGTCACCACGATGACATTACGGTCTTTGCTAAGCGCCCGGAGCTGCACGCAGAGGTTTTGCTCCGCCTGGAAATCGAGATTGGAGCTAGGCTCATCGAGCAGCAGGATCGGCGGGTTGTCGACCAGTGCCCGTGCCACGGCTAGCCGTTGGCGCTGCCCGGCCGAGAGATTTCGGCCGCACTCGCCCACGTCGCTGCCGTAGCCGTCGGGGAGAGTGGAAACGAACTCATCCACGGCGGCGCGCTCAGCCGCCAGCAGGATCGCTTCATCGCCGATGTCCGTGCGCATCTTGGCAATGTTGTCGCGGATCGAGCCGGCGAAAAGAAAGGTGTCCTGGGATACATAGCCAATCCAGCGCGCCATCTCCGCACGGCCAAACTGCACAATGTCGGCGCCATCCAGGAGAACCCGTCCCTGGTCGGGCGGGTAAAGGCCCTGAAGCACCTTCAAGAGCGTCGACTTACCGCTGCCGTTGCTTCCGACGATGCCGTGAAGGCCGCCCGGGCGCATGGTGAAGCTGACGTCCTTGAGGGCCGCCGGCTGGTCCGCGGCGTAGCTGTAGCTGACGTTCTCGACGGAGAGGACCCCCGTCGGTCTCGGCCGCTGCACCGCGCCCTCGTCCCGATCCGAGTCGAGTTCGAGCAGGTCGCCGATCCGGCCCGCGGACTGCCGCAGGCGAACGGCGCTGCGCCAAGTCGTTACGAACTGAGTCAGAGGCTGTACCACCCGCGCGGCGAGCATGTTCGCGGCAATCAGCCCGCCGATGGTCATCTCCTGGGCAATGATCGCCAGCACGCCGCAGGTGGTCGTGAGCACCGTGGTCAAGAGGGCCGCGCTGCTCGTCAGGTTGCTGAAGGTGTCGACCCAACTGCCGCGTTTCATAGCGCTTAGGATTTGCTCTGCCTGGCTGTCCTCGAAGCGCGCACGCAGGTGATTTCCGATATCGAGCGCCTTCATCGCCGTGCGTCCGCCAACCAGCTGGCCGGCCAGCGCATCGCGGCGAAGCGCCGAGTCTTGCTCCACAATGCTCGAGCGCCCAACAAGGAACGACGAGGCAATAGCGAGCGCCAAATAGGCCGGAACGAGTGCGAGCAAGATCCAGGCGATAGGCCCAGCAACAATCCAGATCACCAACAAGAACAGCGGCACAAAGGGCAAGTCGACGAGGAGAATCGTTGCGGGACCGGCAAAGGTATCGCGTATGCTGTCGCTGTCCCTCAGTAAGGTCCGCCACTGCACGTCCGTCTGAACCTCGAGGCGCCGCAAGGGTAGTCCGGTCAGCTTGGCAAAGACTGCGCGCGTTACGGAGATATCGATCCGCAGCGCAATCATTTGGATCAGCCGGCTTCGTGCTTGTCTCAGGACAAAGTCGAAGAGGATCGCCACCAGTACGATAATCACGAGACCCTTGAGCGTCTCGAGGCCAGCATGAAAGACGACGCGGTCATAGACTTGCAGGACGAAAATCGGCACCGTCAGCGAAAGAATGTTGATAAAGAGCGACATGGCTGCCAGCTGGCCAAAACGGCTCCGCAGCGGCGCAAGCGCTAATTGCCCGACAGTCAGTGACTCGCCAAGAGATGGCGCCGCTGTCTCCTCCGGTTGCTCCCCATCGACCTCCGTCTCGCACTTTGGCTCTTCCTCCTTGCGATAGCGGACCAGCAAAGCGGATAGGTCGGGAAGCGTGAAGCGACCGCGCAGCAGCGCGGGGAGCGGCATCCGACTGACGTAGGCTCTAAACATGACGACCGACCTCACGCCTGAGCCAAGTCGAGCTCGGGGCCGACGGCATCGCCGAGCAACCGCGATTTGTGGAATGCCACCAGCGGATCGTGTGGGTACTTCGTTGCGAGCTCTTCGAAAGCGGCGGCGGCCGACCGACGGCGCGCACTTAGTAGCTGGTAGGCTAGCTCGTACTCCGCCACCCTGGCCGACCTTGCTTGCTCAGGTGGAAGAGGCTCGAAGGCAAGAAGACCCTGCGACTTCCCCTTCAGTAAGAGCTCACCAATAGGACGGAAGTAGAGGTCCGGGCAAAGCTGGACGGTATTCTTCGAAATGCAAACTCTAGTACCCAAATGCTGATTTGCGCTCTCCAGCCGCGCCGCTATGTTGATCGCGTCGCCATGAGCCGTGTAGTCGAAACGCTGACTGCCTCCGAAGTTTCCGACGACTGCAGGGCCACTGTTCACTCCAATGCGCGTCGCTCCGAAGTTAAAACCCCTAGCCTTCTGGGCCCTGCTGAACTCCAGCGCGAAGCGGTCGATCTCAAGGGCGCAAGCGACCGCACGCATGGCGTGGTCCTGCTGATCGACAGGCGCTCCAAAGATGGCATGCACGCCGTCGCCGACGATCTTGTCGATCGTTCCGCCGTGATCCATGACGACTTGGCAAACCCCATCCAGATACTCATTCAGCATCGCGACGAGGACCTGAGGATCGGTCTTCTCGACAAAAGCGGTGAAGCCAACCGCGTCGGTGAAAAGGAACGTCAGTTCACGGAGTTCACCACCCAGACGCAACCGCTCCGGATGGTCCGAAAGCTCCTGAACCAAGCTCGGCGACAGGTACTGGCCGAATGCGGTACGGATTCGCCGTTTTTGCGCCTCTTCCCGAACAAAGTTCAGGTAGAGCAGGCAGACGAAGACAAGCGACGTGGCTAGCCACGGATAGCTGGCATCGAGGAAGTACGAGTGCTCAAGGTAGCTATAGTAGGCGCCAAGCCAAAGGCCCAAACTCCCGACCGCAAACAACTGCAATCCCTGTCGTCCATTTAAGCTCGGCACTACGACAATCAGCAGCATTCCGAGCAACGCGGTGACGGCAATCTCCGCCATCGAAGCAAGCTCTGTCCGACGCAGGAAATCTTGGCTCAGAACCGCATCAAGCAACTGCGCGTGAATCTCGACACCGGGAATCGCTGCATGAATGGGCGTGACCCTAAGGTCGCGAAGGCCCGCCGCCGATGTTCCGACGAGGACGATCTTGTTGCGCACCTTGTCCGCGTCGAAGCGTCCTGAGATGACTTCGCTTGCAGATAGATAGAGGTCCGGTCGGTGGGGCGAGAACTTCATCCAGACCCGGCCGTTCTCATCCGTCGGAACGGCTAGCTTCGCCACCCGCGCTTCCTTGATGCCACTCCGGTTCTCGTTCAGGAAGAGAGCGAAGTGGCTCGCCCCGCCGGCGACCCGCAACAACTCCAACGCCATGGTCGGGATGATCTGCCCACCGACCCGCATGGCGCTCGGGACGCGGCGCACGATACCGTCATGCTCGGGGGTCAGGGTAAAGAGACCCAGCCCGCGAGCGGCCAACTCGAGAGGCGCGATATTGCGGATTAGAGCCGGAAAACCGAAGAGAAACGGCCGCGGGTCGCCGTTGAACTCGGCGACGGTCGCAATCGGTGCCGGCGGGCGATCCCCCGCCGGTGCGCCGGCGACATCCGCGGCCATGCCGAGAACAACAGGTGTGCGCAGCAGCACGTCTGCAAAGACGGCGTCGTTGCTGGGAAGGGTAGAAAGCCGCTCGCTCAGTTCTTTGGGCAACGTGGTGGCGGATGTCGCGTAGAGGGGTGGCGATAGGCGATCTGGTTCACTGAAAACGATGTCAAATCCGATCGCAACCGCCCCTGCCTCAGTCAAGCGTTCGACCAACTCTGCGAGGTGAACGCGTGGCCACGGCCACTGGCCGAGCGCCGCCAGGCTAGCTTCATCAACATCAACGATGGTGACGATGTCCGTCTTCGGCGCACGAGGGTGCAGGCGCTGATAGGCATCGAGGACTTGAAGCCTAGCGGCTTCCAAGACCGGCGGGTCCTCTACTCGTACAAACAGCAATAGCACCAGCACGATGAAGGGAACAAAACGTCCCCGCAGCTTTGGGTCCCTAAGCGCACGATGACACCAGTGCGACGCGGTGTTATGAGGACCGACTAGATGCATGTCGTGCGCCCGGCATGCCTAGGATGCGGCCGAGAGAGCGGCCATGCTCCCATAGTGCGCAACAACTACGCGGAAAGACGGCGGCTGGCGTTTCATCGGTTTCGACATGGCGACGAGAGATCCAAGCTCTATCCGCTGTCGCTGCATCTAGGCGAACTGCGGAAGCGTACCGACCAACCAGACAATGACGATGTATGTCAGTGAATGAATGGTCTGATCGACGAGAAATGCGATAAAGAATTGGTTGTCGATGATAACCAGCGCCGCTTCGCCGTTCTCGTTGACCTCGACTCGCGACCACTTGAAACGACGATCAACCTGGACTTTGGCGAAATCCGCAAGGTAGTGAATGACGAACTCGGAGGCCGCCATGGCTCCGATCAACAACAGCGGCGCGAACCCCAGTTCAACCGAGTAGACGATGGCCCAAGCGATAAGGCAAAGAACCGTCAGGCCTGAATGGATAAAGGCGTGGAGAAGGCCGGCGGGGTGCAGAAACGTCCCCTTGTGTTTGACCTGGTAAGTCGTTTGGAGTGGTCCGTCAGCCAGGAGATGCTTCAAGAAAAGCATCACGGCGAGAGCCATGAGAGCGGGTGTCGTAGCCATACTTGGTTCCGGTTCCCCAATCGAAGGCAGAGCAAGAATTCATCGTTCACAAATAGCCGTTGCGCGGGCAACTCGTCGCACCGCCAGCAACTCTCGCTTCATTGATCAAAGGTCGTCTGCGCCTGTGAGCTTACCGGCTAAACGCCGGCGACTGTCGCTTGGCTTAGCGTCCTATGCTTCGTATCGCCGGGTTCTGCCGTCGGTCATGAGCTTCCCCAGACCAGGGCACTTGACACGCTCGATCAACTTGAAACCGAGAATGCCGCAGCGGTGCTTAATTTTCGGTGAGGTTTCGGTAAATCTTTATTTGATTAGCGACAAATTCCACTACTTATGCGCGATAAGCGGCCGTTAGAACTCCAACTGCTTTGATATAGAAGGAAAATTTCGCAAGTCGCGCAGGCAGTATTTATCTCAAATTTGAACAATTTACCAAGTCTGTAGATCGTCAGTGAACTAATTATGTGTAAACTTCCAGAAATCCGAGAGCTCGGACTGGACGAATTTTTCTAACAAGAAATTTGTTCGGAGATGCAAACAGCAGTGAAACACGCCGTGGCTAGGGCCGTAGTCGCATGCGCCAGGCCTGCCCTATGCCCTTCCCTGGCCTTGCCCAACCTTGCAGGGCCTGCGCCGCGACCATTGATCTAGAGATTGAAGGCAGTCGAGCATGACCGAGGCAAACACTTTCGCGGTTGACACCAATCTTCTTGAGAAGCGCTTCGCTATCGCGAAGGAATCCGGGCAATTGATCACACTGGATGCCGGTGCCGCCAAGACCATCGAAATACCCGGTGGTCCGATGGTCCTGAAGGCGGATTTCGCCCGCATCGGCGACGACCTGATCATTTCCGGACAGGACGGAACGGTGATCGTGGTCAACGGCTATTTCGCCGCAGATGTCCCTGCAGACCTGAGCACCGGCGCCGCGACTGTCCAGGGCCGCATGGTTGTGGCGCTGACCCGCGACCAATACGCAGAAGCAGATGTGATCGATGGCCGCGGCGGCGATGACGTGATGCTCGGCGGTTCCGCCGACGATCAAATGGCCCGCACAGGCAACCAGGCCGAGACCGAGACTGCCGCTGAGGTCGAGCCCGCGGGCGCACCTGAGCCGATTGCCACAGTGACCGAGCTGGACGGCGAAGTGCAGATCGTCCGTGCCGACGGAACCCGCGTGGTTGGTGAGATCGGCACGCCGCTCTATGTCGACGATGTAATTACCACGGATACTGAGGGCAGCGTCGGTATCAGCTTCGTTGACGGCATGAGCTTCTCGCTGGGCAACAACGCACGCATGCTGCTCGACGAATTCGTCTACGAGCCGGAAACCGGCGATGGCGGCGGCCTGCTCTCGATCCTTCAGGGCGGATTCTCTTTCGTCAGCGGCGATGCGGCACATAGCGGCCTTGACGCCCTCATGATCGAGACCCCGACCATGACGATCGGCGTCCGCGGGACCAAGGTGGTGGCCCAGGCTAACGCCGAAGGTGAAGTCAGCCGTATCGCCCTGCTGGCCGAGGAAGACGGCACGATTGGCAAGATCATGGTCAGCACCGATGCGGGCGAAGTGCTGATCCAAGAGCCCAACATGATGGTCGAGGTCAGCAGCCGCTTCCTGGCGCCGAGCGCGCAGAGCTTCCTGCCGACGGACCAGCTCTACCAGATGTTCGGTACGCCCCTGTCGGCCTTGCCGCCGGTCGACTATGACGCCGGCCGCGACTCCTCGCATGGTGCTGGCACCGACGATACGGCCCTCGGGCGGTCGGACGCTTCTGGACAGGGCGAACCGGCGGCTGGCTCCGAGGCGACATCCGGCCAAAAGGTGTTGCTGAACGATGGTCAGCAGGCCCGGCTCGATTCGATAGAGATCCAGTCGAGCAGCCTTCGCAGCGGCGACTCGCTGGCGGGCTCGACGATAGATTTCGGTCTACAGGCGGCCTCGAACTCACTTAGCACGGACCTAACGTCGAGTGTCAGTGGAACGGCGACACCCCGGGGGCTGGCCAGCCCCGATTTGGGTAGCTCCAGTGAGCCTCCGGCGGCACCGCCCCCTGACGAAAACGAGGAGGGCGGCACGCCACCGCCGACCGGGAACCAGGCGCCAGTCGTGGTCACGCCCATCGCGAACCAAAACGCCGACGAGGATGCTGGCTTCAGTGCAGGCCTTGCGGCCCACTTCCAGGACCCCGATGCCGGCGACACGCTGGCCTTCTCCGCAACTCTGGTCGGCGGCGCGCCCTTGCCCGGCTGGCTCTCGATTGACCCGAACACAGCCGTGCTTTCCGGCACCGCGGCCAACGGCGACGTGGGCAACTACGACATTGAGGTGACCGCTACGGATCCGGGCGGCTTCACCGCTACGTCGGCCTTTCAGCTCACGGTCAACAACGTTAACGACGCTCCTACGGCGGTCGGGACGATTCCGGATTCCGCGCCGACACAAGGTGTGGCCTTCTTCTGCGATGTGTCGCCATTCTTCACAGACGTGGACCTCGTTCACGGCGATAGCCTGGCCTTTTCGGCGAACCTTGTCGGCGGTGCGCCACTGCCGGCCTGGCTGTCCATCGATCCCACGTCTGGCGTCTTGTCCGGCACACCCGGGCCCGGCGACGTTGGTGTTGTTAACGATATCGAAGTGACGGTGACGGATGGCGCCGGCCTGACCGCGTCATCGAGCTTCCAGCTCACCGTCAACAACACGAATGATGCTCCGGTCCTGGATAACGCGGGCAATCCGACGCTAACCGCCATTGCCGAGGATGCGGTGGCACCAGCCGGCGACACGGTTGCGTCTATCGTCGTCGATGGCTCGATCACCGATCCCGATGGCAGCCCGGTCGAAGCGATCGCGGTGACCGGCGCTGACAACACCAACGGCACTTGGGAGTACTCGACCGACGGTGGCACGACCTTCAATGCCATCGGCGCCGCGTCCGATAATTCGGCGCTGCTGCTGGACGCCTCGGCCAGGGTCCGCTTCGTGCCGAACGCCGACTATGTCGGGACGGCGAGCTTCACCTACCGAGCCTGGGATCAGTCGACCGGCAGCAATGGCGACAGCGGCGTCGATGTCTCCGTCAATGGCGGCACCACCGCTTTCTCAACCGCCAGCGAGACCGCCTCGATCACGGTCAATCCGACCAACGACGCTCCGGTGCTGGACAATGCCGGCAGCCCGGCCCTAACCGCCATCGCCGAGGACACGGCGACGCCGGCCGGCGACACCGTCGCGTCCATCGTCGTCGATGGCTCGATCACCGATGCGGACGGCAGCCCGGTCGAAGCGATCGCGGTGACCGGCGTGGACAACACGAACGGCACCTGGGAGTACTCCACTGACGGCGGCACGACCTTCAACGCTATCGGCGCCGTCTCCGACAACGCGGCGCTGCTACTAGATGCCACGGCCAGCGTGCGCTTCGTGCCCAACGCCGACTACGCCGGCACGGCAACCTTCACCTATCGCGCCTGGGACCAAACGACCGGCAGCATTGGCGATGCTGGTGTTGACGTCTCGGTCAATGGCGGCACGACGGCCTTCTCCAGCGCAAGCGAGACGGCCTCGATCACGATCACTGCGGCCAACGACGCGCCGGTGCTGGATAACTCCGGCAACCCGACCTTGACCGCTATCACCGAGGATACGGCAGCGCCGGCCGGCGACACCGTCGCGGCCATCGTCGTCGACGGCTCGATCACGGATGTCGACGGTAGCCCAGTCGAGGCCATCGCGGTCACGGCGGTCGACGACACCAACGGCACCTGGGAGTACTCCACCGACGGCGGCACGACCTTCAACGTCATCGGTGCGGTCTCCGACAATTCGGCGCTGCTGCTGAATGCCGCGGCCAGGGTACGGTTCGTGCCCAATGCCGACTACAATGGCTCGACGACCTTCACCTACCGGGCCTGGGACCAGAGCAGCGGCTCCAACGGTGACAGCGGCGTCGATGTCTCAACGAACGGCGGTGGCACCGCTTTCTCTGCCGCTAGCGAGACGGCTTCGATCACCGTCACCGCAACCAACGACGCCCCGGTGCTGGACAACGCGGGCAGCCCAACTCTGTCGAACATTGCCGAAGACACGACAGCACCAGCGGGCGACACGGTGGCTGCCATTGTCATCGACGGCTCGATTACCGATCCCGACGGCAGCCCGGTCGAGGCGATTGCGGTAACTGGCGTCGATAACACGGACGGTACCTGGGAGTACTCCACCGACGGCGGCACGACTTTCAGCGCCATCGGCGCGGTCTCCGACAACTCCGCGCTGTTGCTGGATGCCACGGCCAGGGTGCGCTTCGTGCCGAATGCGGATTACAACGGCACGGCGACCTTCAACTACCGGGCCTGGGACCAGTCCGCCGGCTCGAATGGAGATAGCGGCGTCGACACGACGGTGGGCACAGCCTTCTCTGTGGCCAGCGAGACCGCCTCGATCACCGTGGATCCCGTCAACGACGCCCCGGTACTCGACAACACCGGCAATCCGACCTTGACCGCCATCGCCGAGGACACGGCGGGCCCGGCGGGCGACACGGTTGCGGCCATCGTTGTCGACGGCTCCGTCACCGACGTCGACGGTGGTGCCGTGGAAGCCATTGCGGTGACCGGCGTCGATAACACGAACGGCACCTGGGAGTATTCCACCGACGGCGGCACAACCTTCAACGCCGTCGGCGCGGTTTCCGATAATTCAGCGCTGCTGCTGGATGCCGCGGCCAAGGTCCGTTTCGTGCCGAATGCCGACTACAACGGTACGGCGACCTTCACCTATCGTGCCTGGGACCAGACCACGGGATCGAATGGCCAGAGCGGCGTCGACACCACGGTCGGCACGGCCTTTTCGACGGCCAGCGAGAGCGCCTCGATCACAGTCAATGCAGTCAATGACGCTCCGGTACTCGACATCTCCGGCGATCCGACGCTGACGGCTATCGTCAAGGATACGGCGACGCCGGCCGGAAATACCGTGGCCCAGATCGTCATCGACGGCTCGATCACCGATGCCGACGGCGCAGCTGTGGAAGCCATTGCGGTGACCGGCGTCGACGACACGAATGGTACCTGGGAGTACTCCACCGACGGCGGCACAACATTCAATGCTATCGGCGCGGTTTCCGACAACGCCGCGCTGTTGCTCGACGCCGCGGCAATGATCCGCTTCGTGCCGAACGCCAGCTACACCGGCAACGCGACCTTCACCTATCGGGCTTGGGACCAAAGCACAGGCAGCAGCGGCGACAGCGGAGTCGACGTCTCGACCAACGGCGGCACTACGGCCTTTTCCGCCGCCGCTGAGACGGCAGCGATTACGGTTGTTTCCCCTCCCCCCGACTTCGGTACCGGATCCGAGTTCCTGGTCAATACGACAACCGCAGACGACCAGAAAGAACCAGCGGTGGCCGCACTCAATGACGGCGGCTATGTCGTGGTGTGGCAATCGAAGGGTCAGGATGGCAGCTACGAGGGCATCTACGGCCAGCGCTACGACTCCAGCGGCAGCGCCGCCGGTTCGGAATTCCTGATCAACAGCGAGACGAACGACAAGCAGACCGATCCTGCGGTTGCCGCGTTGGACGGCGGCGGCTTCGTCGTTGCCTGGACGTCCAAGGGGCAGGACAGCGGCACCACCAACGGCGTGTACGCGCAGCGCTACGATAGCAGCGGCAATACCGTCGGCTCGGAGTTCCTGGTCAATACCACCACCGGCGACAACCAGGATACGGCGGCTGTCGCGGGCCTGACTGACGGCGGCTTCGTCATCACCTGGGAGTCGAAGAACCAGGACGGCGACAACGAAGGCATCTTCGGCCAGCGTTACGACGCCAGCGGCAACGCGGTGGGCAGCGAGTTTCAGGTCAACACCACGACAACCAACGCCCAGCAGAAACCCGCCGTTTCGGCGCTCAACGACGGCGGCTTCGTAGTGACTTGGCAGCATGACAGCGGCGGCGGCTTCGGTTGGGGCATCTATGCCCAACGCTACGATGCCAGCGGCAACGCTATCGGCTCCGAGATCACCGTTAATACGGAGTGGTCCGACGACCAGAGCGAGCCCGCTGTGGCGACGCTCGCCAACGGCGACTTCGTCGTCGTTTGGCAGTCGAAGGGCCAGGACGGGGACAACTGGGGTATCTACGGACAGCGCTTCGACGCTTCCGGCAACAAGGTCGAGTTCGAGTTCCAGGTGAACACCACAACGGCGTTGGAACAGAGGTACGCCGATATAACCGCATTGGATGACGGCGGTTTCCTGGTGATCTGGGAGTCGAGGGACCAGGACGGCGACTCCTGGGGGATCTTCGCCCAGCGCTTCAACGCGGACGGCGATGCCATGGGCGGCGAGTTCCAGGTGAATACGGCCACGGCAGATCATCAGGAAACAGCGGCGCTGGCGACCTTGGAAGACGGCGGGCTCGTGGCAGCTTGGCAGTCGAACCATCAGGATGGCGACAAGCACGGGATCTACGCCCACCAGTACGACAGCGAAACCGCGACGGTGACGGTCAATCCGCCCTCGGCTGCGGGCGCCAACATGCTCGATTTCAGCGGCACCAACAGCTACGTCGACGCCGGCGATCCCGGTGGCGTGAACGACGATCTCGACCCAGGCACCGGCGACTTCACCGTCGAGGCTTGGTTCCACTACGACGGTGCCAACGGCCTGCAAACCATCGTTTCGAAGGGCAACGACAGCACGCTCAACGAGGGCTATAGCATCTTTCTGGACGGCGACACGCTCGTGGTCCGGGCCAGTCCTGGGACGATCATGTCCTCCGATGTGGGCGCGTCGAGCATTACCATGCCGACCGAGCACGGTTGGTACCACGTCGCCATGGTGATCAATCAGGAGAGCGGCAGCTCGGCCAGCACCGTGACCGGCTACCTGAACGGCTCCAGCGCTGGTTGGAGCGGCGGCTACGGCTCCAGCCCCGACAACACCTTCACGACGGCCTTCGAAGGCATCGAGACCGACAGAAACTTCTTGATTGGCGCCCAGGACAACGGCTTCGGCCAGGAAGACTATTTCGATGGCGCGATCGCCGATGTCCGGGTCTGGAACACCGCGCGTAGCGGCGCCGAGATCCAAGCCGACATGGCGCGGACCCTCAACGGCGACGAGACGAACCTGCTGGGCTACTGGAAGCTCGACGACGGCTCCGGCACCACCGCCCTCAATTCGGTGGCCGGCGGTGCTGACGGAACGCTAACGGGCGGGCGGTCCTGGGCGGCGACCAACAGCTTCACCATCCAAATGGACAACGAACTGGACGGCCGCTTCACGGCGACCGACCCCGAGGCGGACACACTGAGCTTCAGCGTCTCCAGCAACGCTTCGAACGGTACCGCCACCATCGATGCCAGCACCGGCGCTTGGGAGTACACGCCCGACGGCGGCTATACCGGCGGCGACAGCTTCAGCTACCAGGTCTCCGACGGCAACGGGGGCACCGACACGGTCACCATCAACGTATCCGTGACGCCGTAGGGAAAACGGCAGCGCACGCCGGGCCAACGGCCGGCGCCGCCAGCGTGGCGCGCTGGCGGCGGCGAAGAGGGGGTCAGATCGCGCCCGCTCGCCAGGCTCGACTCGACCAGTGAGCTATCGAGGCAGCTCGACAGCGCCGAGAAGAAGTCCGTCGCGCAGTCGGTCAGGGCCGCGCCCTGCGCGGCCACGGCTTCGCCTCTTCGCCATCACGGGCGTAGTGTCGACTTGCCCGGCCTGACCCACCTGGTTCGCCTTCCCCAACCAAACTGTTCCGTAGGCCTATACCCCAACCCTCAGCGCGCGTTAGAGTCTCAAGCTTGGCAAGCGACGTTAGGTTGCAGGGCAGCACCGAGACCCGGGCCGAAACTGCTTGTCCTTGGCGAACAGGCGTTCGAACGAATGGTACTCGCGGATAGCGGTGAGATGGTCGAGGCCGGCAGAATCGTTGCGGGTGTCGTGATCGGATATCTGCTCGTCAGTCTCTGCGAATCCTATTTTCACCGCACCATGGGCCATACCTCGGCACGCGTCCGGAAGCTCTGTCGAGTGAACGGCGTGCTGGGCGGCTTCGTTCTAAGGGCGTGGTACTCTCACTGCGTGGTCCATCATTTCGCGACCTACCGCAAAAACCACGTCACACAGTTTTCAAGCACCGAAGAGGAAAGGCGATTGCGCCGAAAACTGGCCGCAAGCGGCAAGGGGCATATCCTGGCTCAGGACTACGGTCGCCGTGTGGGAGGTCCAGGGGAGTTTCTCCGCTACGTGGCACCAACCTTGCCATTGGTGGCACTGGTGTGCTGGCTCGGCGGTGGGTGGTTCAGCCTCGGCGCCGTCATACCGCTCATCATCATGCCGCTGATGTCGCAGTTCATTCATCCGCTTCTGCACCTGACTCATGACGAAGCCCGCGCGGCTGCACCCCCTCTCCTTAAGCCCCTGATCGCGACAGGATGCTACCGCTATTTGGCGCGCTACCACTGGATTCATCACAGGCACTTGGACGTCAACTTCAACCTCATGCCAGGCGGCGACTACCTTCTCGGCCGCTATAGAACGCCGACGCACGCGGAGCTCGCGGAGATGGAGGCCATAGGGCTCTGTGTCAGCGACCGCGGCGGGTCGGCCTCAGAACGGCAATGCAGCACCCGAGTCTGAGACCCAGGCCACACGGGATTGGATGCGGGGCTGTATCACCTACGGTAGGCACAAGTGACCAGGACGCTGGAATTCCTCAGGAATCTGAGGTCCGACCAACCTTTACCGCCTCGACAGCGCCGCCCAACAGATCCCAACCGTCCAGAAACTCGTGCCAGTCCTCGCGGAAGCCGTAGGCGATATTGTCGGGCTTCTTCTCTCCGTCCAATCGAATCACTCTCTGCTTCGCGCGCTTGCAGGTAGAGCCGTCGCGGTTCTTGTGGCTGTGGTAGTGGCGATTTACGCGGTTGATATCCTCGACGAGTCGAGCCGTCGGGATGACGTAGGCTTCAGTTGATTGGCCGGGCGGATCGCCGTTGAATGCGACCAGGATAGACACGTCACGCGCGTCGGGGTCGTCCTTGTCGAAGCCTGGCAGGGGGTCCCACTCCTCCTTGGCCGTCCACTGAAAGCTGGCGCTGCTAGTGGTCTTGACCCTGACGGCGCGGAAGTCGCCGCCGGGCGTTCGAAGCAGAATGTCGAAGTTGGGGTTGCCGCGGTCAGCGAGCCCAGCGTCGTAGCCCTGCGCCAACAGGCAGGCCATGACATAGTGCTCGCCAGCGTTGCCGATCTGTACAGAGGACATGGCGACTCCTCGCTCGGATGCTCCGGTGGACTGGACACGCGCCCTCTATGGATAGCCGCCAGCGGAAACCTAAGGGCTCAACGCCTTGTCAATTTCGGCTAGCCAGCGCAGGTATCCCGCGCCGGTTGACATAATCGTGACGCACAGATGGATCGGCGGCGGTGCCGGATCGGGCTGACCTTGCTCATGACGATACCAGTGGGCGCCGTCTACCCAGTCACACAGGCTGTCCATCATCCTGCCCGCCGCGCTCCGCGCCGTGTTATCTGTGTAGTGCCCGTCCAACATGGCTGGTAGGTGCTTCTTGACCTCGGCGCTCGCTAGCCTCGGCGACTTTCCGCCAGCCATCAGCTTGAACAGGTTCTCGATCGCGCCGAACACATCGCGCACAGCTTCTTTGGTGTCGGGCGGATCGCGTTCCAGGGCTTCATGCGCGCCCTCGAACGCTTCAAGGGTAGCCCTGTATCGCTCGGCCGATAGAACCTGTATGACCGCCACGCGCTGCGCCTCGAACTCGACATCGACGAGCGGATGGATGCCGCCGCGGTCGTCGACCCGGTAGCCCAAGTTCTCTTCGGCCAGCGCACGTTTGACGAACTTTAGCCAAAGCGTTGCTCGATGCTGACCCTGTAGTACCTTCAAGGAAACGCCAAAATATTGTGACGGTATCGAGAAGGTCGTGAAGGTAGCAGTCTTGAATGAATTTCCTTAGCCCATTAGGGGTTTCAATGACCGAAACGCCCAACTCCCGCTGAAGTGTTGTGGCGGCCCTATACGACATGTCCTTGGCAGATTCCGCCAGCGCCTGCCCAATGCGAACACGGAACCGTTTGCTGTCCTGAACTGGCTCCCCGCGGTGTAAGTAGATATGGGCGTATCGCTGTCCGGTCGGCTCTTCACCCGTCATTGTCTTCCTCTATCCTTATACGCTGCGATGGCATTGTAGCTCAGGACCTCGACGACCTCTTGCAGGACAACCATCTCCACCCATCCCAGGACCCGCATCAAACGTGACCCCACATGTGACCCTGGCTAAACAAAAAGACCAGCTAAGCTGACCTTACTGTCTTATAACTGTCTGATTTAATGGTGAGCCCGGCAGGATTTGAACCTGCGACCCACTGATTAAAAGTCAGTTGCTCTACCAACTGAGCTACGGGCCCACGGGGCGGATGCTCGTGTCAAGTAGCGGCATCCGGCGGAAACGGCGCGACCATAGGCACGCCACGGTGCACGGTCAACGGCTTAGAGTAGCTCTGCAAGGCCCGTGGCGAACCCTCTACCCTTCCCCGGCAGCGCGGTCGAGCGGACTCTGGGCGAAGCGCGCCATCAGAAGCTCCGCGACGCGGGGGCTGACGAAAGAGGTGATGTCGCCGCCGAGCTGGCCGATCTCCTTGACGAAGCGCGAGGAGATGAACTGTTGCCGCTCCGAGGCGGTCAGAAAGACCGTCTCGATCTCTGGGCTGAGGCGCGCGTTCATCGAGGACATCTGGAACTCGTACTCGAAGTCGGACACGGCGCGCAGGCCGCGCACAATGACCCGGGCGCCGACCTCCTCGGCGAAGTGGATCAGCAGATTGTCGAAGGGGCGCACCTCGACGGTGGCGCCGTTGGTGTTGAGATCTTCCAGGTCGCCGCGCACCAGCTCGACCCGCTCGTCCACAGAAAAGAGCGGCCCCTTGCCGGCGTTGCGCGCCACCGCGACGTAGAGGTGATCGACCACCCGCGTGGCTCGCGAGATGATGTCCGCGTGCCCCCTGGTGATGGGATCGAAGGTTCCGGGATAAACTCCGACCAGGGTGCGGGACATGCCTAGCCCTCCCCTTCGGGATCGTCGCCGGGCCCGTCTCCGCTGGCCTCACGGCCGTTGGCCGAGGCCTCCAGAGCCTCGTCATCGAGCCCGTCGGCGTTCTCCTCTTCGCCGTTCTGCCCTTCGCCATTTTGACCGTTGCCGTTGCCCTCGTCCTGTAGCCGGGTCACCGAGACGACCTCCTCGTCGTCGGCCACGTCGAACAGCTTGACGCCGCGGGTCGAGCGGCCGGCGATGCGAATGTCGCCGACCGGGCAGCGGATCAACTGCCCGCCATCCGTCACCAGGACGAGGTGGTCCCCCGGCGCCACCGGGAAGGCGGCGACCACCCAAGGCGCGGTCTTCTTGCGGCCACGGGTAAGGTCCATGTTGTCGATGCCCTTGCCGCCACGCGCGGTCACCCGGTACTCGTAGGCCGAAGTGCGCTTACCGAGGCCATCGCTGGCGACTGACAGGATGAACTCCTCGGAGGCCTCCAGCGCGGCGATGCGCGTCTCGTCGAGCTCGATGCCGGCCTCTTCCGGCGTGCAGGGCGAACCCTCCTCCAAGCTCTCCGCCCGGCGCCGCGCGTTGGCGTAGCGCAGATAGGCGTCGCGCTCCTCGGTCGTCTCGACCGGGGCGAAGCCGAGGATCGACATGGAGATGATTTCGTCGTCCTTGGCCAGGCGGATGCCACGCACGCCGACGGAGTTGCGGCCGGAGAAGACCCGCACATCGTCGACCGGGAAGCGGATGCACTTGCCCTTGGCCGTCGCCAGCAGAACATCGTTGTCCTCGCCGCAGGTCTGCACACTGACCAGCTGGGCGCCCTCTTCCAGCTTCATGGCGATCTTGCCGTTCGCCTTGACACTGACGAAGTCTGACAGGCGGTTGCGTCGCACTGTGCCGGCCGAGGTGGCGAACATGACATACATGTCGCCCCAGGTGCTTTCGTCCTCGGGTAGCGGCATGGTGGTGGTGATGGTCTCGCCCTCGGAGAGCGGCAGCAGGTTGATCAGCGCTTTGCCGCGCGCCTGCGGTGTGCCGAGCGGCAGGCGGTAGACCTTCATCTTGTAGACCATGCCGCGCGAGGAGAAGAACAGCACCGGCGTGTGGGTGTTGCAGATAAAGACCTGATCGACGAAATCCTCGTCGCGCGTCGACATGCCGGCACGGCCCTTGCCGCCGCGCCGTTGCGCCCGGTAAGTGCTGAGCGGCACCCGCTTGACGTATCCGCCGTGCGACACCGTGACGACCATGTCTTCACGCTGGATCAGGTCCTCTATGTCCTGCTCGAACTCGACGTCCTCGATAGTCGTGCGACGCGGGTCGGCGTAGCGCTCCTTCATGTCGAGCAACTCGGCGCGCAGCACCTCCAGCAGCCGCTCGCGCGACTCGAGGATAGTCAAGTACTCGCGGATCTTGGCCGCCAGGCCCTCCAGCTCCTCGGCGATCTTGTTACGCTCGAGCCCGGTCAGGCGCTGCAGCCGCAGCTCCAGGATGGCGCGGGCCTGCGCCTCGCTGAGCCGGTAGGTGCCGTCTTCCGCCGCGCCCTGGCCCGGCTCGTCGAGCAGCGCGATCAGCGGCAGCACATCGTCCGCCGGCCAGGCCCGTTCGAGTAGCGCCATACGCGCGGCCACCGGGTCCGGCGCGGCGCGGATCAGCGCGATCACCTCGTCGATATTGGCCACCGCGATGGCCAGGCCGACCAAGATGTGCGCCCGCTCCCGCGCTTTCGCCAGGTCGTGGATCGTGCGCCGGGTGATGACCTCTTCGCGGAAGGCCACGAAGGCAGCGATCACCCGCTTGAGGTCGAGCAGCTCCGGCCGGCCACCGTTTAGCGCCAGCATGTTGACGCCGAAGGAGGTCTGCAGCGGCGTGTAGCGGTAGAGCTGGTTGAGGATCACATCGGCGACCGCATCGCGGCGAATCTCGATCACCACGCGCAAGCCGTGGCGGTCGCTTTCGTCGCGCAGATCCATGACGCCGTCGATGGTCTTGTCGCGCACCACCTCGGCAATGCGCTCGATCATGCGCGCCTTGTTCACCTGATAGGGAATCTCGGTGATGACGATCGCCTCGCGGTCGCGGCGCGCCTCTTCCATATGCGTCTTGCCGCGCATCATCACCGAGCCGCGCCCGGTGTGGTAGGCCTCGCGGATGCCGGCCTTGCCGAGGATGATGGCGCCGGTCGGGAAGTCCGGCCCCGGCACGAACTGCATCAACTCGTCGATCGAGATCGTCGGGTTGTCGACATAGGCGCAGCAGGCGTCGATCACTTCGCCCAGGTTGTGGGTCGGGATGTTGGTCGCCATGCCGACCGCAATGCCGCCCGCGCCGTTGACCAGAAGGTTGGGGATGCGCGCCGGCAGCGCCATCGGCTCCTTCGAGGTCTCATCGTAGTTCGGCTGGAAGTCGACGGTATCGCGGTCGATATCCTCGAGCAGCGCCTCGCTCGCGGCACGGTCGAGTCGTGCTTCGGTGTAGCGCATGGCCGCCGGCGGGTCGCCGTCCATGGAACCGAAGTTGCCCTGCCCGTCGATCAGCGGCAGGCGCATGGAGAGGTCCTGCGCCATGCGCACCATCGCGTCGTAGATCGCCTCGCCGCCGTGTGGGTGGTACTTGCCCATTACGTCGCCGACGATGCGCGCCGACTTGCGATAGGCCCGGTTCCAGTCGTAGCCCTCCTCCTTCATCGCATAGAGGATGCGGCGGTGGACCGGCTTCAGACCGTCCCGCACGTCAGGAATCGCCCGCGCCACGATCACGCTCATGGCGTAGTCGAGATAGGAGCGCTTCATCTCCTCCTCGATCGTGACCATGGTCAGGTCGCGTTCGGGCGGAGGACCGGGCGGTTGACTTGTCGGCGTGGTCAAAAAGCTGTCCTGTTGCTCGGCGGTGGCGGCTCGGCGGTCATCTCGGCGGACCGGAACCGCTGCTCAACCGGTTACTCTGGAGGCCCCGGGCGGCTCCCGCCGGGTGTCTGTTGCGGGCATGTCGGAGGGCGGGACCGCCCCCTCTGCAATGGTGACCGTACGCCCCTCGAGATCACCTACAAAACTAGCCGATCTCGCAGGTGCGAACAACCGCATAGCATCGTTGGTGGGCAAGGCAGAGGGGTTGGCATTAGTCTCCGCAGATAGCCTCGCATGACCGGATTCAGCAAGATTTTTCAGCGAGATCGCGCAGACTACTCAGAAACGAAATCAAGCCATCTTCTCGCCGCAACCCGTGGACCCGAGTCCGTCCTGCAAGCTTCGCGAGCCCAAAGGGGTCCACGGGCCGGCACTGTCATGGCAAGGGCCCTATTGGGCCGCGGCATCCTTCAAATTCTTGGCGGCCTTGAAGCCGACCGACCGGCTGGCCGGGATGTTGATCGACTCGCCGGTCTGCGGATTGCGGCCGACCCGCGCTGCGCGCTCGCGCACGGTGAAGGTTCCCAGTCCGGGAACGCGAACGCTGTCACCCGGTTTGGCGTCGGCGATGCTCTGCTCGATCGACTCCATGGTCGCATCGAAGGCATCGCTCGCCTGCTTCTTGCTGAGGCCGGTCTTGTCGGCCACATGCGAGATCAGATCGGATTTTGACATCGTGATTCTCTTTCCCCTTATGGTTAACGACTGCAAATCGCCGGCTTATCGACCCAAGACCGAGATACTCACCAGCTGCTGCTTGCGCTGTCGTTACAGCACTGCGCCGTTATGGCGTGAACATCCCCGGCACCACACTTCAACAAAGTCAGGGTGCTCTTTTTAGAACGGGATCTCGTCGTCAAGGTCGCCCCCACCGGCGCCACCACCTGAGCCACCACTCGGGCCTCTATCCGGAGGGCCCGCGGCATAGCTGCCGGCGCCACTTTCGGCAAAGTCACCACCTCCGCTAGCGCGCGAATCGAGCATCGTCAACTCTCCTCGATAGCGCTGCAGAACCACTTCCGTGGTGTAACGGTCCTGACCATTCTGGTCGGTCCACTTGCGAGTCTGCAGTTGACCCTCGATGTAGACCTTCGATCCTTTGCGCAAATACTTCTCGACAACGTCGACGAGACGCTCGTTGAAGATCGCGACGCGATGCCATTCGGTGCGTTCGCGACGTTCGCCCGAATTGCGATCGCGCCAGGTCTCAGACGTTGCGACGGAAAGATTGGCGATGCGCGTCCCGTCCTGGGTTGAGCGAATTTCTGGGTCGCGACCTAGATTGCCCACCAGGATTACTTTGTTGACGCTTCCCGCCATTCCTTGCCCCTTGGTTTCCTTTAACAGCTTTGTCGCACTCTACCGCCTAGAGCGTGGTGCCGCAGCAGCTTTCTGTCCACAGGGAAGCTTGAAAAGCCGCCACTTTTGCGCTCCGAGTCGGTGCACAAAAGGCACACATTGGGGCTGTTCGCAGGGCCTCTCATCGCCTAGTTTCCACAGTCATGAACGTGACCTCGCCGGACGACAAAGACGCCACCGCAAAGATCGCAGAATCCCGCCCAAGTGGCTTGTCCGCTGGGCCTTCCATCGTTGTGCGCGGCGCTCGAGAACACAATCTAAAGTCGATCGATGTTATACTACCACGCGATAAGATCGTGGTCATCACTGGTCTGTCCGGCTCTGGCAAGTCGTCTCTCGCTTTCGATACGATCTATGCCGAAGGCCAGCGCCGCTATGTAGAAAGCCTATCGGCCTATGCGCGGCAGTTCCTCGAACTGATGCAGAAACCGGACGTCGATTCGATCGACGGCTTGTCGCCGGCCATCTCCATCGAGCAGAAGACCACCTCGAAGAATCCGCGCTCGACGGTCGGCACGGTCACGGAAATCTACGACTATCTGCGTCTGCTCTACGCCCGAGTCGGCGTGCCCTATTCGCCGGCCACCGGCCTGCCGATCGAGAGCCAAACGGTCAGCCAAATGGTCGACCGCGTCATGGAGATGCCGGAAGGTACGCGCCTCTATCTGTTGGCGCCAATCGTGCGCGGCCGCAAGGGCGAGTACCGCAAGGAGCTGGCCGACCTGCAGAAGCGCGGCTTCCAAAGGGTCAAGATCGACGGCACGCTCTACGAGATCGACGACACACCGACGCTCGACAAAAAGCGCAAGCACGACATCGAGGTGGTGGTCGACCGTCTGGTGGTGCGCCCGGATCTGGAGTCGCGCCTGGCCGACAGCTTCGAAACGGCGCTCGGCCTGGCCGACGGCTTAGCCTTTGCGGAGAACGCCGACGACGGCGAGCGCATCACCTTTTCGGCGCGCTTCGCCTGCCCGGTCTCCGGCTTCACCATCGACGAGATCGAGCCGCGCCTCTTCTCTTTCAACAATCCCTTTGGCGCCTGTCCGGCCTGCGACGGGCTCGGCACCATGCACTTCTTCGACCCGCAACTCGTTGTGCCCGACGAAAGCCGTTCGCTACGCGGCGGTGCGATCGCGCCCTGGGCCAACTCCTCCTCGCAGTACTATGCCCAGACGCTCGACTCGCTAGCCCGGCATTACAAGGTTTCGACCGGCATGCCATGGGAAGAGCTCAAGCCCAAGGTGCGCGAGGCGATCCTCTACGGCTCTGGCAAAGAGCCGATCACCATGCGCTACGACGACGGCCTGCGCAGCTACGAAACGACCAAGCCCTTCGAAGGCATCCTGCCGAACATGGAGCGGCGCTGGCGCGAGACTGACAGCGACTGGGTGCGCGAGGAACTCGGCAAATACCAGGCGACCCGAGCCTGCGATACCTGCGAGGGCAACCGCCTGAAGCCGGAGGCCCTCGCGGTCAAGATCCGCGACCGGCACATCAGCGAAACCACCGACATGTCGATCGCCGCGGCGGCCGACTGGTTTGGCGAACTCGAGGAGCACCTCAAGCCCAAGGACCGGGAGATCGCCTATCGCATCCTCAAGGAGATCAACGAGCGGCTGCGCTTCCTGGTGAACGTGGGTTTGGAGTATCTGACCTTGAGCCGCGCCTCGGCGACCCTCTCCGGCGGTGAGAGCCAGCGTATCCGCCTGGCCTCGCAGATCGGTTCCGGCCTGACCGGCGTGCTCTACGTGCTGGACGAGCCTTCGATCGGCCTGCACCAGCGCGATAACGCGCGCCTGCTGGAAACCCTGAAGCGCCTGCGCGACCTGGGCAACACCGTCATCGTGGTCGAGCACGACGAGGAGGCAATCCGTACCGCCGACTATTTGGTCGACATGGGGCCCGGCGCCGGCATGCACGGCGGCGATGTGGTGGCCGCCGGACTGCCGGAGACCATCATGCAGACGCCGGAAAGCCTGACCGGACAATACCTGACGGGCATGCGGCAGATCGCAGTGCCGGGCGAGCGCCGCCCCGGTCACAAGGAGGGCCACGGCCGCGGCAAGCAGCGCCAACGCGTGAAGATCGTCGGGGCCCGCGGCAATAATCTGACCGACGTCAGTGCCGAGTTCCCGCTTGGCACCTTCACCTGCATCACCGGCGTCTCGGGCAGCGGCAAGTCGACCCTGGTGATCGAGACGCTCTACAAGGCGCTAGCGCGTCAGCTGCACAAGGCGCGCGCCCAGCCGGCCGAGCACGACAAGATCGAGGGGCTGGAGCGGCTCGATAAGGTGATCGACATCGACCAGTCGCCGATCGGCCGTACGCCGCGCTCCAATCCGGCGACCTACACCGGCGCCTTCACGCCGATCCGCGACTGGTTCGCCGGCCTGCCGGAGGCGAACGCACGCGGCTACAAGCCGGGCCGCTTCTCCTTCAACGTCAAGGGCGGGCGTTGCGAGGCCTGCCAAGGCGACGGGGTGATCAAGATCGAGATGCACTTCCTGCCCGACGTCTACGTGCAGTGCGACGTCTGCAAGGGCAAACGCTACAACCGCGAGACCCTGGAGATCACCTTCAAGGGCAAGTCGATCGCCGACGTGCTGGAGATGACGGTCGAGGAGGCGACCCTCTTCTTCAAGGCCGTGCCGGCGATCCGCAACAAGCTGGAAACCCTGGAGCGGGTTGGCCTCGGCTACATCCATGTCGGCCAGCAGGCGACCACACTATCCGGCGGCGAGGCGCAGCGGGTGAAGCTGGCCAAGGAGCTGTCGCGTCGCGCTACCGGGCGCACACTCTATATACTAGACGAGCCGACCACCGGCCTGCACTTCGAGGACGTGCGCAAGCTGCTCGAGGTGCTGCACGCGCTCGTCGAGCAGGGCAATACGGTGGTGGTGATCGAGCACAATCTGGAAGTCATCAAAACCGCCGACTGGATCCTCGACTTGGGCCCCGAAGGCGGCGACAAGGGCGGCCGCGTGGTCGCCGCCGGGACGCCTGAAGACGTGGCGCAGGTGGCTGAGAGCTATACGGGTCAGTACCTCCTGCCCTACTTGCGGCAGGCCCTGCCGAAGCGGAAGAAGCGGGCGTAGACGCCCCCTATTCCGTCCGCTGGAACACCATCTCGCCCTCGTCCTCGGCCTGGAGGCGGAGGATGCGGCCATCGTCTTCGATGTAGCAGCGGAAGGAGCCGAGGACACCGTCGAAGACCGCCTTGGTGAAGATCAGCTTCACGTAGTCGATCGGCCGGGCCCAGACGTTGGCGTGCGGCTCGTAGGCCCAGGAGACGGGATCGCCCGTCGTCGCGGTGAAGCGGCAAGGTCCCTCGCAGGCCAGCCGGCCGTCGGCGTGGAACAGCCAGACGTTGCCCGAGCCCTGCGCCTTCCAGGCGCCCGGCAGGGTATCCTCGCGGCAACGATCGGCCAGAGCGGGCGCAGCCAGCAGCAACACGGCAAGAAAGACTGACAGCATACGGACGAAGGGCTTCATCGGGCTCTCTGACTGCTAGCCACAACGGCTACGCAACGATGGCTAACGCTCTAGCAAATCCAGCCGGCAAGAGCCAGCCGGCAGGTCCAGTAGACGTACCTACCGAGAGCCCACGGCGCAGGCCGGTCGCACTCTCCAGGCTGGCTACTTTTGCCCCAATCCGACCCCTTGCCGAGACCGGCGCGACGGCGCACTCTTTGCTCCGTGATTGGTATGTCCGATTCCTGGAGCGACAACCGGGCGCTGCTCGAGAAGGTGCGGCCGCGCGTCGCGCCGATCATCGACAGCATCCTGGAGGAGCGGACCAAGGTGACCCGCACCACCTTGCTGTTCGACCTCTTCGCGCGCCTGATCCGCTCGGCCCATGTGCCCCTGACCCGTGCCACTTTGCACCTGCCGCAACTGCACCCCCAGCTTGCCGCCCGGACCCTGGTCTGGGAGCTCGAGTCGGGCGGCGCGGTGGAGCTCGGCCACGAGCACGGCGTTCGCGAGACCGAGATGTACCAGCGCAGTCCGATCAAGCTGATCTACAACGGCCGCCCGCCGATTCGCCGTCATTTGGAGGACCCGGACTGCCCGGACGATTTTCCGGTGCTGAGCGACCTGCGCATGCGCGGCTTTACCGACTACATGATCCGGGCCCTGCCGTTCTCGACAGGCGCGCGCAACGCAGTCGGCTTCGCCACCCACCAGGATGGCGGCTTCACCGACGAGGACTTCGCGATCATCGAGTCTGCCCTGCCCGCCTTCGGATCGGTGTTGGAGCTGCAGCACATGCGCAGCACGGCGCGCATCCTGCTCGACACCTACGTCGGGCGCGACACCGGCGGCCGTGTGCTCAACGGAGCGATCACGCGCGGCGACGGCGAGATCGTTCATGCCGTGCTGTGGTTTTGCGACCTGCGCGACTTCACGGTGCTCTCCGAGAGCCTGCCCCTGGAAGAGGTGATCGCCCTGCTCAACAGCTACTTCGACTGTGTGGCGCAGCCGGTCGAGGCGCAGGGCGGCGAGATCCTGAAGTTCATTGGCGATGCCATGCTGGCGATCTTCCCCTGCGGCGACAGTGAGAGCCAGATGCGCAAGGCCGCCGAACGGGCCTGCGCCGCCGCCGACGGCGCCATCGCGGCGTTGGCGGCCGCCAACCGGGAACGGGAGTCGGATGGGCAGCCGCCGATCCGCTGCGGCATCGCCCTGCACATCGGCGAGGTACTCTATGGCAACATCGGCAGCGCCAGCCGGCTTGACTTCACCGTCGTCGGCCCGGCGGTCAACCTCGTTTCGCGGCTGGAATCTCTCTGCCCGATACACGACTGCCCGGTGGTGGTATCGGAAGCGATCGCGAAGACCGCTATGCGCCGTTTCCGTTCGCTCGGCGAACATGAGCTGAAGGGCATCATCGGGACCGCGGAGGCCTTCACCTTCGGCTGACACGATGAGTCGCTCGTCGCGGGCCACACCACATGCCGTGGGACGGGCTTCGCAACTCTCAGAATTTTACCGACAGGCTGACCGCGCCGAAGCGGTCGGATTGCCCCTGCTCTGCGAACTCCTTACTGCGGAACACGTGGCTGTATGCCAGTCGGAAGCGATCTACGGTGATCGCCGCACCGGCCTGAATATCGCCGACGAAAAGCTCCCTGTCGACGCTTTGGCTGTCCGTGAAGTGATTGCCGTCGAGGAAGATGTTGTGCACGACCGCACGCCCTTCGATCCCAGCGAAGAGATACCAGCCGAAGCCGTCACTGTTGGTAAAGAAGCTAGAGCCCGGCAAGGAGGGACGGATTCGCGGCGGCCCGTAGTCGTTCGGTAGGTTCTCGCCGATGCGGACCGTGCCGCCGGCAGCCCCGTAAGTAAAGACGTTGCCCAGGGTCGCGCCGACATGGGGCATGACATCGACGCCGAGACCATTGGAGGTGAACTCGACGACATGCCGCAACTTGTGTTCGTAGCTCAGGGCCACGCCCGGTTCGGTCTTTAGCTGATTGTCCCAGCCGTTCGCCCGATCGACCTGGATAACCTCGTGCCAGGTGTTTTGCGTGTCCTCGCCGAAGGCGTAGGGGCCGATCAAGCCAACGTCGAGCGCGAGCGCCTGCACCGCCTTGCCGCTGTCGTTCAATAACGCCAGGCCACCGTAAAGCCAGCCAGCGTAAGGACGGTCATCCTCTACAAGCTCGCGCGTCCCAGTTTGTTCGGGGGTGAAGATCGACTGACCAGCGGAATAGCCGACCCGGATGTCGCCCCCTCGAATAAAGATAGGAATGTCGCGTGCCAGTTCTAGCAGCCGGTCCGGCGCCTCGTTGGCGCCGGCGAGGTACGACAGCCGCAGACCGTTCGTGTAGTGACGATCGGTGTTGGCAACTTTGTCGTTCTCGATATTGACGCTGAGGGTGCCTCGCTCCTCCTCGGCCCCAGCTAGAGTCGGAACAGCGAGAAATCCGGCAGCCAAGAGAATACGCCAGCCTGCCCTACGGCCCGCAGCCCGCACGGTCTTGATATACAACGGCTTGAAGACCCCCATAATTACGACAGCAAGGCTTGCTACAGCTGCCACGCAAAGCTCCGCATGCCCTATAGCGCAACCTGCCCCTGTCGCCCTGTAGCAATCCTGGAACAAACTTGGTCGTTTGACCGGACCAAGCGTGGCGGAGGATCGACATTGCCATCATGCCACACAAACGACAGCGGCATCCGCGTTATGACTCGCAAGCTACGTTGCCATGCTGGTCGATTGATAGTCCGCCCAACCACTCCGCGTCGACCTGCGCGTCTACACTGTGTTGCTTTTGCAACGCCCGCTTTCGAGTCGAACTCTGCGACGCGAAGTAATCGCAAGTTACAGCGTTGACGAAGGCGACAGGCCAACCCGAATCGGTATAGCGTTCCGCCGCGTCAACGATCTGCTGAGACGGAGTGACAGTCGTTTAACAACAGTAGTCCGTGACGCTAACGCGAAGAGACAGACGTTCGCTGCGCGCGCTGGGGGGCCGCCGGGAGATGCATGAGTTCCCAGCTCTGCTTTTTGCAGATTTGCAACCGGCATGTCCGGTCGGCAACGGCACGGCGGGACCTTTGGTCTCCGTTCCGCATCGGCGTCAATTGGTTTGGTTTGGCAATACCCTCGAAGGTTCACCGGAGAGAATTTGGATGCGTCAACAGATGACCAGGGGATTGCCTCATGAAGTCAATTGCGGTTTACAATGTGAAGGGCGGTGTCAGTAAGACCGCCACCTCCATCAACCTTGCGCATTGCGCCGCGCGCAGCGGCGCGCGCGTTCTGCTGTGGGATTTCGATCCGCAAGGGGCGGCCACCTACTACCTGGGCGCGAGCCCTATCGAGCACGGTGGGACCAAGAACTATTTGCCGGAAAACGGCAGCTTGCACGGCATGATCGAGAGTACGAACTACGAAAACCTCGATCTCTTCTCCGCCGGCTTCTCCCTACAGCGTAAGGACCTCGTGCTCGACAGTGAGCGCGATCCCGGGCAGCGCTTCCGCCATGTCATGGCGGCGCTGCCGGACAACTACGACTACGTCATCATCGACTGTGCGCCTGGCATCTCGCTGGTCGCCGAGGCCGTCTTCCAGTCGGTCGACCGTTTGCTGGTGCCGGTGGTTCCGACCACTCTCTCGGTGCTCGCTCTCGATCAGCTGTTGCATTACCTCGAAAGTAATGACGACATCGACGTGGAGCTGATGTCGTTCTTCGCGCTGGTCGACTGGCGCAAGAACCTGCACCGTGATCTGGTGCTGCAGCTGCGCGCCGACAAGCCGAGCTTCCTGCAGACCGTGATCCCGAGCGCGACGGAAGTGGAGCGCATGGGCGTGCATCAGGCGCCGGTTGGCGCTTTCGCCGCCAAGAGCCGCGCCGGTCTGGCTTTCGGGGAGCTGTGGAGCGAGATCAGCGAATCCATGACGGAAAGCATCCCCGCGGCGCCGGCCGCGACGCCCTTTGCCGCCTTTCAGAACTCGGCGACCTACTAGTTTGCTCCTCAGTCTATGGGCCGCCTTCGAAGAGGCCCTGTCTCGCCACGGACAGGGCCTCTCGTGACCTGTGGAGCAGGCACCCGGCAGCTTTGGCCTATCGGGCCGGTGAGGTTTCCGGCATCGTTGCGCCGGCCTCTTCCTGCTCCGCCTCTCTTCTGACCTGGCAGATATAGGACCGCAGCGAGACCGAACCGCTGATCGGATCGCGGGCCTCAGTATCGATGACGGCGTTGTAGTTCGACGAGCCCGGCCCGAAGGGCGGCGTCTCCGGCAGACCGAGTTCGTCGGCACCTTCCCACCAGCCGTGCTGGCCGCAGACCACTTCCTCGGAAAGCTGCGCGTTGAAGCGTGCGCGAGCCCGCAACGTACCGGCCGGAGTCTCGATCCGCAGCCAATCGCCATCGGCGATGCCACGTGCGCTTGCTGCCTCGGGATGGATCTCCAACAGCGGATCGGGCGTCTTGCGCCGCAGTGCGGCGATGCCGCGGAATTGGCTGTGGCAGAAGCTCGTCACTTTGGCCGAGGTCAGCACCAGCGGATAATCCTCGGCCAAGTCCGGGCGGCTGACCGGGCTCGCCGCCGGCTCGACGTAGCCCGGCAGAGGATCCTGGCCGATCGCCTGAAGCTGCTCGGAATAGACCTCGACCCGGCGGCTCGGCGTGGCGAAGCCGCGCGGCCCGGTGTCATCGCGTTCGGCATACTTGCGATAGCGTGTTCGGAGCGGCAGGCGTAGCCCGCGCGGCTCGGCCCGCAGTTCCTCCAGCGACAGACCGGAGGGGGCCAACTCATGGCGCAACCCGGCGTCGATCTCGCCACCGAAGAAGCAGTTGCCGAAGCCGAGCCGCTTGGCTAGCTCGAAGACGATCCAGGTATCGGCACGGGATTCGCCGAGCGGCTCCAGCGCCGGCGCGCGAAGCTGCACCAAGCTCTCCGCCTCCTGACTGATGCCGAAGCCGGCGCGCAGGGCTTCCCGCTCCCAGGGCGTACAAACCGGCAGGACGATGTCGGCGAAGGCCGCCGTCGGGTTCAGCGTCAGATCGGCATGCACGTGCAACTTCAGCTTAGCCAACGCGCGCGCCGCACCCGCGGCATCGGGCTGCGAAGCGAGCAGGTTCGAGCCGAAGCCGAAAAGACCACGCACCGGATAGGGCTCGCCGCTTTCCACGGCGCGACAGAAATCCCGTCCCGTTATCCAGCCGCCGCGGCCCGGCCCGAGCGGTCGCCGATCCAAGCCGATCGCCTTGGCCCGCTGCGCCTCGCCGATCAAGTCCTGGCCTGAGACGTCGTTGAGCGGCACCTTTGCGAACGCGACGTTGCCGCCGGGCACGTCGTAGCTGCCGGTCAAGGCGGCGAGCAGCGCGATCGCCCGGTCGGTCTGCGTCGCGTTGGTATGCTGACCCACACCGCTCCAGGCGTAGTAGGCCAGCGGGCGGTGCCGAGCGATCAACCGGGCAGTTTCCACGACCTGGGCGGCTGGCACGCCGGTCACGCTCTCGACCCGCGCCGGGTCGTACTGAGCAGCGAGATCCGCGTAGTGCCGGAAGGCCGGCCGGCACGTCAAGCTGCCGCGCTCGGCCTCTAGTTCGAAGGACCCGAACAGCGCCGGCTCGTTGCAGGGCGCGCGGAAGGCACCGCGGGTCGGGTCGAAGGGCACCAGGTGATTGCCCTGCAGGCACCAAGCGACCAGGGCGCTGGAACCACCGTCCGCCCGCAGGTCGACCTCTGTCACGAAGCGGCCGGTCTCCGGATGCACCAGGAAGGGCCCGTTGCTCCAGCGCGCCATGAAGTCGCTATCGAACAGCTCTTCCTGGATCAGCACGTTGGCCAACCCCAAGGCCAGGGCGCCATCGCTGCCAGGGCGCACGCGCAACCATTGATCGGCCTTGTTGGCGAGACCAGCGCGGCGCGGATCGACGACGACGAGCTTGGCACCGCGCGCCCGACCGTCGAGCGCCTCAACCGCGTGGCTCAGCCAGGCGGTGCTGGGGTTGTGGCCCCACAGCAGGATGCAGCCTGCGTTGGCGAAATCCGGCGCCGGATTGCCGCTGCCGAAGGTGAAGGCAGTGGCATGGTCCTTATGCCAGTTGCAGATCTCGGTGCTGTAGATGGTATTCGGGCTGCCGAAGCAGCGGATCAGCCGCTCGACCCAGGAGATGCTGTCCGACATGGCCGTGCCGCTCGGCGTGGTGACGCCGAAAGCAACCGCCTCGGGACCGTCATTTGCGGCGATCTCCTGCAGGCCGGCCACGGTCAGATCGAGTGCCTCGTCCCAACCGATGCGCTGCCAGCCCGGATCGGCATCGCCCTTGGGCCGCGTGCGCCGCATGGGATAGAGCAAGCGCTTGGGGTTGTGCACGATCTCCGGCGCGGCCAGGCCCTTGGCGCAGAGCTTGCGGCCAGTCGGGTGGCTAGGATCGGGCTCCACCGCGACGAGGCGCCCGTCACGCACCACGGAGATGCAGCCGCACCGTGACTTGCAAAGTGCGCAGTAGCCGGCGATGCGGCGTTCAGTGCCGTTCTTGGAAGCTGGTTTCGTCACGCCCCTCTCCACCGCCGTCTTTGGCCGATGGAAGCCTAACCGGGCAATGGCCTGCGAACAACGCTCTGGCCGCGCCACCCTGCCATGCGTGCGGTCGGGATGAGAAATGGCAGTTCTTTTGAGGTTTCCTCGGTCTGTTTTGGGAATTTCTGCGCTTGAGGCGCGGCCGACTTTGGGTCTAGCTAGGATCATCGCTTCCTGGGGAAGGGCCTTTTGTTTGATGGACCGGTTGCTCGACCTCGATCGCTATCCGCTGGACGATCTGGCGAGCTCGCGCGGCCGGGCGCTGGTCGAGGCCTGCAAGCAGCATTTGGCCGAGAGAGGCTTGTTCAATCTCGAGGGTTTCGTGCGGCCAGCGGCGCTGGGGCGCTGCATTGCCGAAATCGCCCCCCTGTTCGAGCGCGATGCCTTCACGCACCAGCGCAGCCACAACATCTACTTCAAGGACGACATCGCGGAGCTGCCGGCCGACCATCCGGCCCTGCGGCGTTTCGAGACCGTCAACCATACGGTCTGCGCCGACCAGATCCCAGGCAGCCTGCTCTGCCGGATCTACGAATGGCCGCCGCTGGCCGCCTTCCTGGCCGTAGTCATGGACAAGAGCCGGCTCTATCCTATGGCCGATCCGCTGGCCCGCGCCAACGTCATGGCCTACAGAAACGGCGAAACACTCAACTGGCACTTCGACCGCTCCGAGTTCACCACCACCCTGCTGCTGCAGGCGCCGGAAGCCGGCGGTGCCTTCCAGTACCGCAGCGGCCTGCGCGCCGACGACGACCCGAACTACGAGGGCGTGGCGCGCCTGCTGGCGGGCGGCGACGAGCAGATTCAGACCCTGCCGCTCGCACCGGGCACACTCAACGTCTTCAAGGGCAAGAACACGGCGCACCGCGTGACGCCGGTGGAAGGCGAGCGCGCCCGCATGATCGCCGTCTTCTCCTACTACGAACGGCCTGATGTGGTTTTCAGCGAGCAGGAGCGGATCGGCTTCTACGGCCGCAGCGAGCCCCGATGCCGGATGACCTGAAGGCACTTGCGGTCGTCGACGTCGCCGCGCTGCGCCGCGAGCGGCTCGACCGTTTGCGTGACGTGCTACGCGAGGCCGATGTGGCCGCCGCCCTCTTCTTCGACCCGATCAACATCCGCTACGCAACCGACGTCAGCAACATGCAGGTCTGGTGCCTGCACAACCCGACCCGCTATGCCTTCGTCGCCAGCGAAGGGCCGCTGGTCCTATTCGAGTTTGCCACCTGTGAACATCTGGCGGTCGGGATCGAGACCGTCGACGAGGTCCGCCCCGCGACCGCCTGGACGCCGATCATGGCCGGACCGGAGTCGGAAGCGCGCGCCGCAGACTGGGCGGCGGAGGTCGCCGATCTGGTGCAACGATATGGCGGCGGCAATCGGCGCCTCGCGGTCGACCGGCTCGACGTGCCGGGCTACCAGGCCCTGCAACGGGAGGGCATCGCGCCGCTGGATGGCCAAACCCTGGCCGAGCGGACGCGCGTCCTGAAGACCCCTCAGGAACTGAACGCCATCCGCGATTCGATGGCGGCCTGCGAGGCGGCGGTACGGCACCTGCAGGCGGCGACACGACCGGGCATGACGGAGCAGGAGCTCTGGTCGTTGCTACATCAGCAGAACATCGCCTCGGGCGGCGAGTGGATCGAGACCCGCCTGCTCGCCTCCGGTCCGCGCACCAACCCCTGGTATCAGGAATGCTCGGACCGGGTGATCGAGTCGGGCGACCTGATCGCGCTGGACACCGACCTGATCGGCCGCCACGGCTATTGCTGCGACATCTCTCGCACCTGGCGGGCCGGCGACGGGCGCGCGAGCGACGAGCAGCGCCGTACCTATGCCCTCGCTCACGCCCATCTGGGGCGCCTGCTGGAGGCGGTCGGCCCCGGCGTGACCCTGGCCGAACTGGCTAGCGCGATCGGCAAGCCGCCGGAGGGCTACCATGTCTACAGCTGCCTGCTGCACGGCATCGGCCTCTGTGACGAGTTTCCCGCAGCCGTTTGGGCCGGTCAGAGGGGCGGATATGACACAACCATCCGGCCGGGCATGACGCTCTGCATCGAGAGTTATTGGGGGCCCGACCGCGCGGCCGAGGGCGTCAAGCTGGAGGAACAGGTGCTGGTCACCGAGGCCGGTCTCGAACTGCTGAGCAGCCTGCCCTTCGAGGACGACTGGCTCTAGCCCGGATTTCTCACCAGGATAGGGTCGTCATGGGCGAGATAAGCCGACAGACTAGGAAAGGTGCGCAGCGCGATGCCTGTGCACCGGGCAAGCGCTTTGACGCTGTCTGTCGGCTTATCTCGTCCACCCTTCGGGTCGCGCCGGGCGGGCCGCCCGCGTCGTCGAAGGCCTCAACCGTAGCGCAAGGCTACGCTTTTCAGCCTTCTCCTAGCGGATCGACTCCGCCCGGCGCGATGACGGCCCTATCCTGGTGAGAAATCCGGGCTAGCACCAGCCCCATCCGGTGGCGTACCGCGACGTTTGGAGAGCGCGCCGATGGACTTCCAGTTCATTCCCTTCGAGCCGCCCGAGGTGCTGGGGCGCTTCCTGCGCCGCTCCTTCTTCGCAAGGGGCCGTATTCCCTATCGCTCCGACAAGATCCTGCCGAACGGCCTAGCGGTCGCGATCTTCAACCTCGGACAACCGCACCGCCTCGGCAAGTCGGCCGCCCCGGAAGACAATCCGGCCTTCGCCCATAGCTGGCTGCACGGCCTGCAGACGACGCCGCTGTTCAACACGCCGGGGGGCGAGACCCATGTGCTCGGCCTGCTGTTCGAGCCGATCGGCTTTCACGCGCTCTTCGGCAGCGACATGCGGGCCTTGACCGAGCAGACCCTGGACGCGCGGGAGGTGCTGCCGCCGGATTTCCTCGAGCAGGTCGAGGCAGCGCTGGGATCGGCCGACGACGAACGAGGCCACGCCGCGCTTCACGACGCCCTCGCGACGCGTCGGCCGGCGGCTTTGCCGACCTGGCTCTGGGATCTCTACGAAGCGATCAAGAGCGAACGGGGCCAGCTCAAGCTGAGTGAAGCCTACGCGGCGAGTGGCCGCAGCGCGCGCCACGTCAACGCCCGTTTCAAGATCGCAACCGGCGTCAGCCCCAAGGTGCTCTGCCGCATCTACCGCCTTCAGGCCCTCTTGGAAGAGATCGAACCCACCGAGCCGGTCAACTGGACCGCCCTCGCCCACCGCTTCGCCTTCTACGATCAGGCGCATTTCAACCGCGAATTCCGCGCTTTTTCCGGCCTCCATCCGACGCAGTACCTGGACCAGCGACGCCGCGACCTGCCGAATCTCGGCAAAGGCGAGAGCGTCAGCTTCGCCCCGCAGCGATAGTCGGTAGTGCCGGGACGAGCCGAGGTCACATTTTTACAATCCTACGCCCTCGGCATGGTCTATCGCTCGGTCACCCAGTCGGAGGCTCTGAGATGATCTTCGAAGTCGAGGAACGAATTGCCGCGCCGACGGACGTCGTCTGGCGTCACCTTTCCGATCCAGCCCTGATGGCGGCCTGGATGCCGGGCATCGAAGACATGCACAGCCGGGACGGCGGACCACTGCAAACCGGCTCCGAACTGGCCTTTCGGGCCCGCGGCGCGGAGCGCTCGTCGTCCGTCGCCGCGTTCGATCCCGAGCGTTTGATCGCTTTGCAGTCGACGCAGGGCGCCTTCACCGCCACTTACCGCTATGGGCTGCTGGCCAACGGCAGCGCCACGGTCGTGACCCTCCGCGCGGACTGCGTTGCCAGCGGCTGGATGCGGCTTCTCGCGCCGTTGATCCGTGTCCTGATCCGCAGAGCGGATAGTGGGCAGCTTGCCCGCCTGAGGGATTACATCGAGAAGGCGAGGCCCTAGCCGCCGCGGCTCCTGCGTCGACTGTTGTGTGCTCTTGCCTTGCGGCAGTTGCCGCAGGTCGCCATGGCGCGGTGCCGGCAACCGCTCAACTGCGAAGCTTGGCTTGACGCCCTACTTCGCCCCCGCCCGGTCGAGGATCGCGTGCAGCAGCACGTCGCAACCGGCGGCCAAATCTTCGGGCGTGGCGTTCTCGATCTCGTTGTGGCTGATGCCGTTCTCGCAGGGCACGAAGATCATGCCGGTCGGCGTCACATTGGCCATGTAGCAGGCGTCGTGGCCGGCGCCGCTGACGATGTCCATATGGCCGAAACCGGCCCGCTCTGCCCCGCTGCGGACCGCCGCAACGCAGTCGGCATCGAAGGGCGTCGCCTCGAAGTGCCAGATTTGCTCGACATCGATCTCCAGGCCGTGCGCCTCGGCAGCCTCCTCCACCGCCTCCCGAAAGGCAGCGTCCATGGCGGCCAGGCGCTCCTCGTCCGGGTGGCGCAGGTCGATGGTCAGGAAAACCTCGCCGGGGATCACGTTGCGGCTGTTCGGCTTGGACTCGATCATGCCGCAGGTCGAGCAGGCATAGGGCTGGAAGTCGTGGCCGATGCGGTTGACCGCGGTCACGATCATCGCGGCGCCGACCAGCGCGTCGTGCCGCCGGACCATCGGGGTCGGGCCGGCGTGCGCCTCCTGGCCGACGATCTTCAGCTCGTACCAGCGCTGGCCCTGGGCGCCTGTGACAACGCCGATGGTCTTTTCCTCGGCCTCAAGGATCGGCCCCTGCTCGATGTACGCCTCGAAGTACGCCTTCGCCGGGCGGCCGCCGCAGCCCTCGCCCTTGTAGCCGATGCGCTCCAGCTCGCCGCCGAGGCTGTTGCCCTCGCTGTCGGTCGGGCCATGGGCGTAGTCGAGATCGAAGACCCCGGCGTAGGCGCCCGAGCCGATCATGGCTGGAGCAAAGCGGCTGCCCTCCTCGTTGGTCCAGACCACCAACTCGACCGGCGCGTCGGTCTCGATGCCGGCATCGTTCATGGTGCGCAGCACCTCGATGCCGGCCAGCACGCCGTAGACCCCGTCGAACTTGCCGCCGGTCGGCTGGCTGTCCAGGTGGCTGCCGGTCATGACCGCGGGCAGCCTGTCGTCGCGGCCCGGGCGGCGGGCGAAGATGTTGCCGATGGCATCGTAGGTGACGCTGCAACCGGCTGCCTCGGCCCACTGCGTGAAAAGCTGGCGGCTTTCGCGGTCGAGATCGGTCAGCGCCAGACGGCAGACGCCGCCCTTGGGCGTGGCCCCAATCTTGGCCATCTCCATCAGGCTATCCCAAAGGCGCTTACCGTCGATGCGAAGGTTTTCCCTAGAGTCAGTCATATCCGCCTGCTCCCCGGCCTTTCGTTCTTTAGCTCGCGCTATCCGGCTAAGGCTCGCCGGCCAGGCGGGGCCGGCCGGCGGCGCGCGCGGTGATCCTGCTTTCGATGAAGTTATCCATACCATCGGCCCCCGGGGCGATGCGATCCCGGCGCTCGACGCGCACGACGATGTCGCCGGCGCCGGCTTCGCGCGCCCGGGTCTCGGCCAGCCGCCCGGCTTCGGCTTCAGCCGCTTCCGCGGCGTGCTCCAGATCGGTGAAGTCGCTGGTCCCCTCGGTCAGGTGCAGGCGGAACTGCCCTTCGCGCGGTGCCGTGATCAGGAGGCTGACCCGCTGCATCACACCGCTGGCGACCGCCCCCACGGCGTTGCAGACTTCGCCGTGAGACGGCAGGCAAAGCCGCGTGCCGAGACGCTCGGCCACCGCCGGATAATACGTCGCGGCCGGCGCACCGATCGCCGCCAACGGCACCGCGAGACTCAAGGCAACATCCAACAGAGGCACCGTGCCGCGGGCAGTCTCGCCGCTACCGCCAGATAGAGCCCGATCGACCAGATAACGCCCCAAACCTTGTGGCCGCGAAAAAGCGTCGCTGCCGCCGCCGCGGTCCTCCGCGAGCGCTGCGGCGACCAGGGTTTCGCCAGTCTGGCGCACCACCTGTTCGATCACGGATTCGCAAAATCCTCGAACTCCATCTGTTGATTTACTATCCACAATTGGATCATGAGTGGCCGATATGCCTAAATTGGTCAGTTCTCTGAGCCAGATTTCAGCGCCCAGCGCCGCGGCTTCGCCGGACCAGGCCTTGTGCAGGCCCAGCACATGGGCAGCATCGCTCGGCGTAAAACCGGCCACAATCGCCAGGCCGGCGGCCACCAGGCGATCCAGAGCGCGCGCCTCGAGGTAGTTGGTGATAAGCCGACCGAGCGGCTGTGGTCCCTGCTCCAGCGCCTGCCAAAGGGCGGCATCGGCCTTGCGCAGAGGCGGCGCACCCTCGTCCAGAGCGCGCAAGCGCAAGGCAAAGCGGCCGCCATGGTCACCCTTCGGCGGCGTCTCGCCCATCGCCCGCAGCTCAGGCAAGACCTCGGGATGTTGCAACGCCAGCAGCGACAGCGGCACCACGCGCCGCGGCCCGAGCCGAAGCCCCTGCTCCCGGTCGAAGTGGACCTCGCTGTCGCCGCCAAGCCCCACGGTATGCACCGCCACGGCCTCGACCATGGTGCGCCAGCCGCCGACATCGGCGCCGTCGCGGCGCAGCAGCGGCAGACCGTCGCGCAGCAAGGCGATATCGGTCGTCGTGCCGCCCATGTCGGCCACCATGATGTCGCGCTCGCCGCTCAGGTGATGGGCGCCGATAGCGCTCGCTGCCGGGCCCGACAGCACGGTCTCGATCGGGCGGTTCAGCGCAGTCTCGGCCGAGATGAGCGAGCCGTCGCCCTTGACCACCATCAGCGGCGCCTCAATGCCGAGCTCGCCGAGCAGCTCCCCCACGGCCAGAATAAGCTGCTGCAACAGGGGGATGAGACGAGCATTTAAGAGCGTGGTCAAAGCTCGGCGCGGCGCATCCAGATTGGAGCTGAGCTCGTGCCCGCAAGTGACCGGCCGGTCGGTCAGCTCATGCAGCAGGTTGCGCAGGGCGATCTCGTGCGCCGGGTTACGCACGGCGAAGTGCCCGGCCACGGCGAAGGCGGAGACACTCTCCGCATGCACGGCGATGGCGGCGCGCGCGGCCTCCAGATCGAGCGGCCGCTGCGCTTCGCCATGCGGGCTGTGCCCGCCGTCGATGAAGACCACCGGGTCGTCGCCCAAGGCTTGGCGCAGGCCGGCACGATCCAACGCGCTCTCGTCGAAGCCGACCAGCATCAGGCAGGCCCGCCGCCCCTGCCCTTCCACTACGGCATTGGTCGCGAGAGTGGTGGACACGGAGACCAGGCCGATCTCGGCTCCGGTCTCGCCCTCGCCGCCAGGCAACACTGCCCGCACCGCCTCGCCAATGCCAACGGCTAGGTCGTGCTTGGTGGTGAGCGCCTTGGCCGAGGCGAGGACGCCCTCGGCCTCGTCCAACAGCACCGCGTCGGTGTAGGTCCCGCCGGTATCGATTCCGAGCAGCTTGGTCACCTGGGTCTTCAGCCCATGCACATGAACATCGGAGGTAGCCGCGATATCAGAGAAAGCGCCTCAGGTCACCGAGAAATGATCGCCGGTAGGGGCACGAGGCGCCTTGAATCCTCCGGCTCACAACCGCTAGGCTCCGCCTCCCTTCACAAAGACCCTCAAACGAAAAGGAGCCGGCGCCGGTGACTTTGGACTTCGAGCTTCAACGCGACACCTATCTCGCCTTCACCACGCCGATCGCCAAGATGCGCGTGACCGAGGCGGCTTCGATCAATCCGGCCCTACGCGGCGCTATCCTGGAGAAGGAAGCCGCCGACGATGGCCAAGGCCGCAGCGCCATCAGCGGCTGGCGTTCGCAGGACGAGCTGCTGACCTGGCCCGGCGAGGAAGCCGCCACCTTGAAAGAGTCCATACAGGAAGCGGTCAACACGATGATCGCCTTCACCAGCCGGACCCAGCGCTTCACCGGAACCATGACCCTGCACGCCTGGGCCAGCGTCTGCCGTCGGGGCGACTATTATCGGCTGCAGAACCAGCCGGGCTATCACTGGTCGGGTATCTATTTCGTCGACCCCGGCACGCCGAACCCCGACAACCCGCACAGCGGCCTGCTGGAGTTCCAGGACCCGCGCGGCGGTGTGGACATGATCCGCATGCCGGGCGATCCCTTCGGTCGCCCTCTATCGATCACGCCGGAGGCCGGGCAAATCTTGATTTTCCCGAGCTGGCTGCATCATTGGACCAACGCCTACGACGGCGAGGGTGAGCGCATCGCGATTTACTTCAATGCGCGCATGGGCGATTTCAAAAAACAGGAATAAAGAGCCGCATCGCAGCGCCGCGGATGCTAACATCTTGCTGGCGTGATCCAGCGGTCGGGCCACTGCGCGCAATTGTGGCGCGAAGGGCGAGCGCGAGGGCAAAACGGGACATGAGTAAGCAAGTGGCCTCCACCCATGTGGCGCCAATCCACGTGGTCGGCGGCGGGCTAGCCGGCAGCGAGGCGGCCTGGCAGATCGCCCGCCTCGGCGTGCCGGTCGTGCTGCACGAGATGCGGCCACAGCGCGGGACCGACGCGCACCAGACCGACGGCCTGGCCGAGCTGGTCTGCTCCAATTCCTTCCGCTCGGACGACGCCGAGGGCAACGCGGTCGGCCTGCTGCACGCCGAGATGCGTCGTCTCGGCTCGCTCATTCTGGCCGCCGGCGACCTCCACCGGGTGCCAGCGGGCGCGGCCCTGGCAGTCGACCGCGAGGGCTTCTCGCAGGAGGTCACGCGGCGCCTGGAGGCCGAGCCACTGATCGAGATCCGCCGCGAGGAGGTTACCGGCCTGCCGCCGGAGGACTGGGATTCGGTCATTCTGGCGACCGGCCCGCTCACCTCCGCTGCCCTGGCCGAGGCCTTCCATCAGCTTTCCGGCGAGGACTACCTGGCCTTCTTCGACGCCATTGCGCCGATCGTCCACAAGGACAGCATTGACTTCGACGTCGCCTGGTTCCAGTCGCGTTACGACAAACCTGGTCCCGGCGGAGACGGCAAGGACTACATTAATTGCCCGCTGGACAAGGAACAGTACGAGGCCTTCATCGCCGCGCTGATCGCCGGAGAAAAGACCGAGTTCAAAGACTGGGAGCGCGACACGCCTTACTTCGAAGGCTGCCTGCCGATCGAGGTGATGGCCGAGCGCGGCCCCGAGACCCTTCGCTTCGGCCCCATGAAGCCGGTCGGCCTGACCGACCCGCACAGCGATCACCGGCCCTACGCCGTGGTGCAGCTGCGTCAGGACAATGCGCTCGGCACGCTCTACAACATCGTCGGCTTCCAGACCAAGCTGAAGTACGGCGCCCAGCAGCAGATCTTCCGTACGATCCCTGGGCTCGAGAAGGCAGAGTTCGCGCGCCTCGGCGGCATCCATCGCAACACCTTCATCAACTCGCCCCGGCTGCTCGACGGGCGGCTGCGCCTCAAAACCACGCCGCGCCTGCGCTTCGCAGGGCAGATCACCGGCGTCGAAGGCTATGTGGAGTCGGCCGCCATCGGCCTGCTGGCAGGGCGTTTCGCGGCAGCCGAGCGCCTCGGGATCGAGGTCGCGGCGCCGCCGGCGACGACCGCTCATGGTGCGCTGCTCGCCCACATCACCGGCGGCGCTGAGGCGGCCACCTTCCAGCCGATGAACGTGAACTTCGGGCTCTTTCCGCCGCTCAAGGCCACTCCGGGTGAGCGACGGCCAGGGCGTAAGCTCGGGCGGCGCGACCGCAAGGCGGCCATGGCGGCCCGGGCGCTCGCCGATCTGGAGAGCTGGATCGGCGATCAGGCTCAAGCTGCCTGACTGGAGGGGATAGCGTGTCGGGGCTTTTGGCAAACCTGATGCAAGGCCTTCAGACCCAGGCCGAGCGTCACCGCAACCGGCCTTTCATGGAGGCGACCATGGCCGCCTGCGCCCTGGTCGCAACAGCCGACGGCACGGTTAGCTTCTCCGAGCGTCATCGGGTCGATCAGATTCTGGAGCGGCTCGATCAGCTGCGCGTCTTCGACCCGCACGAGGCGATCGACCTGTTCGACGACTTCGTCGAGGAACTCAAGGAAAGCCCGGAGGCCGGCCGGACGGCGGCCCTTGAGCGGCTTGCCAAGATCGCTGAGGATCAGGAGTCAAGTCACCTCTTGGTACGCATTTGCTGTGCAGTTAGCGAGGCCGACGGCAAGTTCAGCACGGCGGAACGCCAGCAGATCGAGGAGATCTGCCAGGCTCTGGGTTTGACCCTGGAGGACACCGGCCTATCGTCATAGCTGGATCAAAAAAATGTAATGCTTCTAAAGTCTCTTGCAACATCTTGGAATTCATAGCGGCCAGTCCTACCTTTGTACTCAGGTTACGTACCACAGCGAAACCAACCTGCAATCAAAAGGGAACGAGGGAGGATCAAGATGAAGCTCAGCGTCGTAGCAGCGTTTCTGGCCTTTGGCCTAGCGGGCACAGCCCTGGCCGGCGAAACTCCGGCGCCGGAGGGCGCCAAGGTCTACTTCATCGAACCGGCCAACGGCGCGACGGTGAGCAGCCCGGTTAAGGTCGTCTTCGGCCTTTCCGGCATGGGCGTTGCCCCGGCAGGCACCGAGAAGGAAAAGACCGGCCATCACCATCTGATCATCGACGCCGACTTGCCGAATATGGACGAGCCGATCCCGTCCGACGACAACTACCGGCACTTCGGCGGCGGCCAGACCGAGACCTCGGTCGAGCTGGCCCCGGGCGAGCACACGCTGCAGCTGCTGCTGGGCGACTGGAGCCACGTGCCGCACAGCTCGCCGGTTATGTCGGAGAAGATCACCATCACAGTGCAGTAGGCCCTAGAAGCGGCGCCGCAGAGCGGCCCAGGTCAGGCGCCAGGCACGCGCCGGCGCCTTCGCCTGCACGGCCGGCGCGAAGGGGTCATAAGCGACGTGGCGCAAGGTCTTGAGATGGCCGTCGGCCAGGGTCGCCAGCAGCAGCGCTGGCCTGGCCGCGGCCGGCGTTCGGTCCTGCAGCCTGCGGGCTTCGTCCAGGTGAAACTGCGCCCGGCCGGCGATCTCCGCTACCGCCTGCGCCAGGCCGGAACTCGAGCGTAGCTCGAAGAGAACGCCCGAGCTGACGCCATGACGGGCGCAGAGATCGGCGGGCAAATAGAGGCGCTTCTGCTGCGCATGAAAGGGTACGGCCCGCAGCAAGCCGGTCAGCGCCCAGGCGACACCGACGTGGCGGCCCGCCCCAAAGGCCGTTTCGGCAACCGCCTCCCCCGCGTTGGCGGTCACGCCCAGCGTTTCTAGGGCGAGCCAAAGCAGGCTGGCACCGGTCGCTTCGGCATAGTCTTCCAGGGCGGCTAAACTCTGTGGCGGATCCGGATCGAGATCGAACGCGCGGCCATCGATCAGGCGCTCGAAATGCGCCCGGCTCAGATCATGCGCCCGGACGGCCTCGGCCAACGGCTGGACCACCTGATGCTGGCGCGGGGTTCCCGCGTAGATCTGCTCCAGAGCGTCGCGCCACCACTGCAGGCGGATCTGCCCGATCATGGCCTCGCTCACCACCTCGGCCGTGCGCGCCACCTCCAGATTGAAGCTGTAGAGCGCGAAGAGCGCCTCGCGTCGCTCCGCCGGTGCGAAGAGGCAGGTGAGGAAGCGGTCGTGGTCGTGGCGCCGCAGCTCCGCCCCGCAATAGGAAAGATTGCTCTTAGACAGACTATTCACGCTGGCGTTCGCGAAAGAAAAAAAGCCATAAACATCAGCCTAGAATGATAAATCCCCTGACCGTCGGCTAGCATAGCTCATTGGTGTATCCCGCTTGCCCTGACCCATCCGGGACCATTGCAGCACTAAGACTTACTGCGACACGGGCGATTGAGTCTGGATCTGGCCGCTGGGCTGAAGGTGCGGCGGGAGCGTGTTGAAGACGGCAAGATCCCGTCATCGAAGCTGGACGAGATGTTCAATTTCACCACCTGGAACATCCGCGAGTTCGGCAAAAAGGCGCGGAAGAAGGCTTCGATCCACAATATCGCGTAAAGCCGCGTACGATCAGATCCTGCACTATCCCACGAAAGCGGAGCGTTTCACCAACAAAGGCGGCATCCTCGATTTCTATCAGGGGGATATCATGCCGCTCTACCCCAATGACCGGGAGCTCTGGAAGAGCAGTGCGCACACCTGTCAGCCGTCGGATCACCTTCCCCTTTGGGTACGGATCGACAGCTGGATCGAAGACGAGCAGCTCGACACCATCCGGGCGGGCGGCTGGCAGCGCCGCCTGCGAAGCATTTGAAAAGACAGGCAGACCGCGCCGCTCCCGGAAATCCGCCAGGCCTCGAAGGGCCGCCCCACAGGCCCTTGGCAACCGGCAGGTGAAGGCATAATGTCACTCACCGAGAGGCCGGCCGTCGCCCGCGAATTGGGTCGAACAAGGACAGTTCGAGCGCGAACGGTCGTGCGTATGGGAAACCGCGGGACCGATCCGGATCTCGCGTTGGATCTCTGATTTGGGAGGGGTCGAAACATGGCAGCGATTCTGCAAGACCTACAAAAGACGATCATCGCCGGCTTTGTCCTGCTGATCGTGCTTCTCATACTGATCGGGATATTCGTCAGCTTCCCGTCATTCGATCATGGCTGGTTCGCCTTCCTGTTCCGTTGGCTGCATGTCTTGAGCGGCGTCATGTGGATCGGTCTACTCTGGTACTTCAATTTCGTCCAGATCCCGAACATGCCGAAGATCCCCGATGAGCAGAAGCCGGCGATCGGCAAGGTCATCGCGCCGGCCGCCCTCTGGTGGTTCCGCTGGGGCGCCATGGGCACGATCGTGACCGGCCTGATCCTCGCCGCCATGAACAGCTACCTGCTCGACGCCATCCTGATCGGCCTGACCGACGGCGGCGGCAGCACGCCGATCGGCATCGGCATGTGGCTCGGCACCATCATGTGGTTCAACGTCTGGTTCGTGATTTGGCCGAACCAGAAGCGGGCGCTCGGCATCGTCGAGGCGGACGCCGACACGAAGGCGAAATCGGCGCGCACGGCCATGCTCTTCTCCCGCACCAACACGCTGCTCTCGATCCCCATGCTCTACTGCATGGTGGCGATGCAGAACGGCGGATTCTCTTGAGCATCTGACCTCAGACGTCAAGCGTGAGAGCGGCGCCGAAAGGCCCCGCTCTTTTTTGAACTGAAGCGGCGCCCACCGGGTCAATCGACCGCGATGAGGGCCGCCGCGACCTGTCTTTGCTCGGATATCAGGACGTTGTAGGTGCGGCAGGCGGCGCCGGTATCCATCGGCTCCAGCGCCAGGCCACGCTCACGTACGACAGCGCGCAAGTCTGCGGGAACCTGCACCATTACGGGCCCGCAGCCGAGCAACACCACGTCGAAAGCGCCGAGCGCCACCAGGGGCTCCAGGCTTTCCGGGCTCAGTTCTTCGACGGTCGTAACGGGCCAGGCCAGGGTCCGCTCGGGCATCACCAGGATCGAGCCCCGGTAGCGCTCACCACTGACCTGAAAGCCGCCGCCGCCGTAGCTCTCGATGAGCTGGCGCCCGCCAGAGGCGACCGGCGTGATCTCCATGGACCGGCCTCCGCGCTAACGCCCGGATCGATCCGGGCACGACAAGGGATCAGGAGGTGCTGGTCGCCCCGGCGCCAGCCTCCTCGCTCTCCCTCTCGTCCTCGTCGCTGTCGTCGGCCGCCGCCAGGTTGGCGCCGCGCACCTTCATGTAGAGCAACATGGGCACCGCTAGGGCGATCGAGGAATAGGTGCCGATCAGCACGCCCCAGATCAGGCCGGCAGTAAAGCCGCGGATCACCTGGCCTCCGAAGAGGAAGAGCGCGATCAGCGCCAAGAGCGTCGTCACCGAGGTCAGTACCGTGCGGGTCAGGGTGCTGTTGATGGCCCGGTTCAGCACTTCCGACAGGGGCGCCTTCTTGAACTTGCGCAGGGTCTCGCGCACCCGGTCGAAGACCACGACGGTGTCGTTGATCGAATAGCCGGCGATGGTCAGCACCGCAGCCAGGGTCGCCAGGTTGAACTCGATCTGAGTGATCGCATAGAAGCCGACCGTGGCGATTACGTCATGTATCAGGGCTATCAGGGCGGCGACGCCGAACTGCCATTCGAAACGGAACCAGATGTAGAGGCCGATGCCGAGCAGCGACAGCACCGTCGCCAGCAGGCCGGCCTGCTTCAGCTCGTCGCCCACCTTGGGGCCGACGAACTCGGTGCGGCGGTACTCCGCGGCGGTCTCGCCGAGGGCGTCCTTGACCACCTGGATGGCCTTGATCTGCTCGGCCTCGTCGCCCTCCTGACGCTGCAGGTTGATCAGGATGTCGTCGCTGGCGCCGAACTCCTGCAGGGTGACCTCGCCCAGGCCCAGGCCACCGAGCCGCGAGCGTAGCTCGCCCAGGTCGGCCGGCCCGTCGGTCTTGACCTCGAGCAATATGCCACCGCGAAAGTCGACACCGAAGTTGAGGCCTAAGGTAAGAAACAAGACCAGGGCGCCCAGCACCATGGCGCTAGACAGCACCGCGAAAATCTTGCGCTGGCCGATGAAGTTGATCTTCGGCTTGGTTGGCAGAAACTTGATCAGCGCCATGTCCGCCCCCTTACACCGGCAAGGCCTGGGGTCGGCGCTGGCGTAGCCAGGTGACCACCAAGAGGCGGGTCAACATGATGGCAGTGAACATGGAGGTCACCAGCCCGATCGCCAGGGTCACGGCGAAGCCCTTGACCGGTCCGGTGCCGAACTGGAACAGCAGCACGGCGGCGATCAGGGTCGTCACATTGGCGTCGATGATGGTTGTCATGGCCCGGCGATAGCCCGCGTCGATGGCCGAAACCGGCCCGCGACCGGCCCGCGCCTCCTCGCGGATGCGCTCGAAGATCAGCACGTTTGCATCCACCGCCATGCCAATTGTGAGCACGATGCCGGCGATGCCCGGCAAGGTCAGCGTCGCCTGCAGGGCCGACAGTGCCGCAAGGATCAGTGTCAGGTTGATCACCAGGGCGACGTTGGCCATCAGCCCGAAGAGGCCGTAGACCGCCGCCATGAAGACGATCACGAAAACCATGCCAAGGATGCTGGCCACCTTGCCCGCGGCAACCGAATCAGCGCCGAGGCCCGGCCCGACCGTGCGCTCCTCCAGGATAGTGAGTGGTGCCGGCAGGGCGCCGGCGCGCAGTAACAGGGCCAGGTCCTGCACCTCCTGTACCGTGAAGGTACCGGAAATGACCCCGGCGCCGCCCAGGATCGGCTCGCGGATCACCGGGGCGCTGATTACCTGATCGTCCAGCACGATGGCGAAAAGCCGGCCAACGTTGTCCGTGGTCGCGTCGGCGAAGCGCTTAGCGCCCACTGCGTCGAAGCGGAAGCTGACCACCGGCGCGTTGTCCTGAAAGGTCGCTTGTGCGTCGACCAAGGTTTCACCGCCCACCATGATGCGCTTGCGCACCACGTAGCTCGGCGCCGTGCCGGCGCGTTCGTCCTCGGCCGATGGCAGCACCTCGGCGCCGGCCGGAATCGGATCAACGCCGGGCCGAACGTCTTCCTCGACGAAGCGGAAGCTCAGCTTCGCCGTCTTGCCGAGCAACGCCTTGATACGCTCCGGATCGCGCACACCGGGGAGCTGCACCAGAATGCGGGTATCGCCCTGGCGCTGGATGCTTGGCTCGCGCGTGCCGGTTTCGTCGATACGGCGACGGATGATTTCGATCGACTGCTGCAGCACGTTGTTGGTGCGCTCGCGCTTGGCCTGATCGGTGAAGCTCACCCGAACGTCGCCGTTGTCGGACGTGGTCACGTTCATGCCCTGAGCCAAGGTTAGTACCCGTTCACGGGCAGTCTCCCGTGTCTCCGGGTCACGCAGGGTGAAGGCCACCTCCTCGCCCTGAACCCCCAGGTTGGTATAGCCGACCTTGGTGCGGCGCAGCTCGATGCGGATGCCGTCGACCAGGTTCTCCAGCTGCTCTTTCACCACGAAGTCGAGGTCCGCCTCGAGCAGCAGGTAGGAGCCACCCTGCAGGTCGAGGCCCAGGTTGACCTGATCGCTCGGCAACCAACCGGGCAGGCCTTCGGCCGTTTCCCGCTGCATGAGGTTCGGCGTGACGAACAGCAGGCCGGCGAGAATCACCACCAGAATGAAGCCGATCTGCCACTTGGGAATATGAACCATGGTGCTCGCCGAAAGGGACGCCGTTTCGCGCTATCTAGAGACCGAGGGCCGCTCGGCGCAAGGGGCGCCCAATCACTTTTCCTTGGAGCCGCCGCCGAACAGCTTGGAAAGGCCGCCGCCGCGCGCCACGGTCTTGCCCTTGGACTCGCCCGCGTCGTCGTTGGCCGCCTCCTTGGCCTCGCCGTCCTTCTTGCCCTTGGCCGTCCCTTGGGCCGGCTCAGTCTTGGACATGACGTCCTGGATCGTGTGGCGCAGAACCCGGACCTTCACGTTTTCCGTCAGCTCGACCTGAATCTCGTTGTCGTTGATCACCTTGGAGACCGTGCCGATCAGGCCGCCGCCAGTGACCACCTTGTCGCCGCGCCGCAGCGCTTCGACCATCGCCTTGTGCTGCTTCATCTTTTTCTGCTGCGGCCGGATCAGCAAGAAATAGAAGACCACGAAAATCAGGACGATCGGCAAGAGCGTGATAAGCCCGGATTCACCGCCGCCGGCGGCGGCCTGGGCATAGGCGGGCGAAATCAGCATCGGGCGTCCTTTAGATGGTCTGGCGGGCAGTCTGGCGAACGAATCGGCGGACTATAGCCACCGCCCCGCGAATTGCAATGCCGAGCGCATCGGGCTCCAGGCGGCCGGCGCCCCCGGAAATGCATGGATTTCGGGGATTTCCAGGGACGCCGGGCGCATTGACGGGACTCCCGGCCCTGGCTAGGCTCGGCGCCCGCGCGCGGGTTGGTCCCGCGCGGCGATCGTGTTTTGGCCTCCACCCCGTCAGCCCCGCGCCGCAGACCATGAGCCAATCGAAGAGACCCGAGCATCCGGCGCCCGACGATACGGCATCGTCCGAAGCCCTGACCCCCGAATTGGACATCCAGGGCACGGACGAGCTGCTGCCGGCTCTGCAGCGCATCGCCGACGCGCTGGAGCGCCTGACCCCGCATCAGCCCTGCTCGCCCTCGCTGGAAACCGCCGATGCCTTCGTTTGGCTCGCCGATGGCGACCGGCTGGAGCCGGTGCCCCAGGTCAACCGGGTCGACCTCGACCTGCTGCAGGGCATCGCCCGCCAGCGCGAGGTGCTGCTGGAGAACACCCAACGCTTCGCCCGCGGCCTGCCGGCCAACAACGCCCTGCTGTGGGGCGCCCGCGGCATGGGCAAGAGTTCCCTGGTCAAGGCGGTGCACGCCCAGATCAACGCCTGTGCGAAGAGCAAGACGGGCGCCAAGAGCGAGGACTACGGCAGCCTGGCGCTGATCGAGATCCACCGCGAAGACATCCCCTCCCTGCCCCGCCTGCTGGCCCGGGTGCGCGAGAGCGAGCGGCGCTGCATCCTATTCTGCGACGATCTCAGCTTCGACACTGCCGACACCAGCTACAAGTGGCTGAAGGCGGTCCTGGAAGGCGGCATCGAGGGGCGGCCCGACAACGTCATCTTCTACGCCACCTCGAACCGGCGCCACCTGATGCCGCGCGACATGATCGAGAACGAGCGCTCGACCGCGATCCACACCTCCGAGGCAGTCGAGGAGAAGGTCAGCCTGTCGGATCGCTTCGGCCTCTGGCTCGGCTTCCACAACTGCGACCAGGACACCTACTTTGCCATGGTCGAGGGCTATGCCCAGCGCTATGGCCTCGACCTGCCGGTCGAGCGCCTGCGCGCCGAGGCCCACGAATGGGCGATCACCCGCGGCGGCCGCTCCGGCCGCGTCGCCTGGCAGTTCGTCCAGGACCTAGCCGGCCGCCTCGGCCGGCGGATCGAGTAGTTTCAAGCTACGTCGAGCAAAACCTTCGGCTAGGCTGCCCATCGCTACGAGCGGAGCGACGCAATCCAGTGCATTCGTGGACGCTGTGGCGAGCCGAACTGCTGCACTCCGCCCTAGCGGGGCGTCCCTCGCCTAGCCTGGCGAAGGCCCCCACCCGCACATCCCTTGCCGAAGGGTTCGTTGCAACCCGAGCGACGCTCTGGGCCGGGCAACGGCCGTGTGTTATCGGCGGCAAAATACAACTTTTTGGTAAGGATTAATACATAATTCATAGTGTATGCCTTTATTCCTATGTTAACTGGCAGTCAACCATGCGTTTAGAGTCGCTCACCGACGACAGACTTTTTCGCGAGCTTGCCGAGTCTACGCAGCAAGCCCTGCTGGCTAGCGAGCGCGGAAAGATTTGCTTTGCCAATGCGGCCGCTTGTCGTCTGCTCGGCGCATCCGCGCCGCAGGCCGTAGTGGGCCAACCCTTCGACGCGGTTTTCGACGAGGCTGCGTGCGTCCGCCTTTCCGGGAGCAGCTCGGCGGAGGAGACCTTTTCGACGGTCCTGCGCCGTCTCGACGGCAGCAGCTTCGGCGCGCGCGTTCAGGCCAAGACGCTGAGCCGGGATGACGAGCGCAAGTCGCTGTCCCTCGTGCCCTTGGCGGAGACGATGCCGAGCCTGGACGCCACCTGGGTCTTGGAAGCCATGCCCATGGGGGTCCTGGCGATCGACCAACAGGGAACGATCCGGCTCGTCAATTCCGCTCTCGAACGCATGTTCGCCTGCGGGCGCGCGGCGCTGCTCGGTCAGCCGGTCGAGACCCTTTTGCCCGAACGCTTCCGCGGCGGCCATGCGGGCCTGAGGGCCACCTACTGGCAGGACCCGACGCCACGCGCGATGGGCCAGGGCCGCGAGCTCTACGCCCTTCGCGCCGACGGCTCGGAGTTTCCCATCGAAATCGGCCTCAACCCGATTCAAACGCCCGACGGCTTCCTCGTGCTGGCCGCCGTGGTCGACGTAACCGAGCGACAGCTTATGGAGTCCGCTTTCAAGCGCCTCTTCGAGGCGGCCCCTTTCGGCATGATCATGGTAACCGAGGAGGGCGAGATCGCCCTGGCCAACTACGCCGCGGAGAGACTGTTCGGCTACGCGCACGACGAGCTGCTCGGCACCTTGGTGGCAGGGCTTCTGCCGGAGCGCTACCGCGCCGGCCATGCCGCACATCGCGCGTCCTTCAAAGCCAAGCCCGAGCCGCGCATCATGGGTTCCGGACGCGACCTCACCGCCCTGCACAAGAACGGCCTGGAAGTTCCCGTCGAGATCGGCCTAACGCCGATCCGGTGGCAGGGCAAGTTCATGGTGGTCGCGGCCATTACCGACATCAGCGCCCGCAAAAGAATGGAACGGGATCTGCGGCAAGCCAATCAGCACATGGAAGAATTCACCTACGTTGCCTCGCACGACTTGAAGTCGCCCCTGCGCGGTATCGACAGCCTCGTGCAGTGGATTGGGGAAGACATTGCGGAGCTTGGCCACAAAGACATCGAAAACAACTTGGCGCGCATCAACGATCGCATCCATCGCATGGAGCAGACCATCGATGATGTTCTGAAATTCGCCCGCGCCGGACGCGCCTCGACCGACTTTGTGATGACCGATCCCTCTGCGGTGATCGCCGATGTTCTGGCGATACATCAGCCGCCCAAGGGATTCGAAGTGGTCGTTCGTGCCGATGTCGAGCCCTTCGTGGCCGCAAAATTGCCGATCGAGACGGTCTTGCGCAATCTGATCGACAACACTTTCAAGCATCACGGTAGCGAGAGCGGCCGCGTCGAGATCACGGTAGAGAACGAGGATTCCTTCTGCCTGTTCACCGTGACCGACGATGGCGATGGCATTCCGGCGCAGTCCCACGACCGCGTCTTCCGCATGTTCCAAACCGTCACCGCGAGCGAGCGGCAAGGCTCCGGCATGGGGCTGACGCTCAGCAAGCGCCTGGTGGAGGCCCATGGCGGGCGTATCGCGCTGGAATCGAACGAGGGGGGGAAGGGCGTGACTTTCAAGGTCTGGTGGCCACGCTTCTTGAGGAAGGAAAACGATGACCAAGGGTGAACTGAGCGTTCTGCTGATCGAAGACGACGACGTTGCCGCGGAGGCTGTGCAACGCAGCGTCAGCAAATACGGCCTGAACACACCTGTGGTCGTCGCCGAGGACGGCCAGGAAGCGCTCGACGTGCTGCGCGGCAAGCACCTCGAGCGCAAGCTGACCAAGCCCTATGTGATCCTGCTCGACCTCAACATGCCGCGCATGAACGGGTTCGAGTTTCTAGCCGAGTTGCGTGCCGACCGTTCGTTGAGCGAAAGCGTCGTCTTTGTACTGACCACCTCGAACAATGACATCGACAAGTCCCGCGCCTACGAGGAACACGTGGCGGGCTACATGGTGAAGTCGTCCGTCGGCCCGCAGTTCGGTAAGCTGGTCAAGCTCCTGGACGACTATCGGCAAGCTGTAGAGCTGCCATGACCGCCCCAAATGCAGCCGCACTCGACGAAGGGGCCGACGACAAAATCCGGCTCTTGATTGTCGATGACGACGACGTTGTCGCGGAAGCCGTACAGCGCAGCGTCCGCAAACACGGACTGAACATCCCTGTGGTTGTCGCCGAGGACGGCCAGGAAGCGCTCGACGTGCTGCGCGGCAAGGCCCGCGAGCACAAGTTGAGCAAGCCCCACGTGATCCTGCTCGACCTCAACATGCCGCGCATGAACGGTTTCGAATTCCTGACCGAGCTGCGCCGTGACAGCGCACTGAGCGAAAGCGTTGTCTTCGTACTGACCACCTCGGACAGCGAAATAGACAAGACCCGCGCCCACCAGGAGCACGTGGCCGGCCACATGGTGAAGTCGTCCATCGGCCCGCAGTTTTGCAAGCTGGTCAAGCTCCTTGACGACTACCGGGAGGCCGTGGAGTTGCCATGACCGACCAAAAGCTTGCCGAGCCCGACCAAGAAACAGACCGCGACGTTCGGATTCTGATCGTCGACGACGACGACGTCGACCGGGAGAAGCTGCGGCGGATGCTGGCCAAATCGGACTTTCCAGCGGAGGTGGTCGAGGCGGAGTCCGGCAAGTCCGCCATGGAGGCGATCCGTCAGGCGCCCTTCGACTGCATCCTGCTGGACTACCACCTCGCCGACGGCCTGGGCACGGACTTCATAAAGCAGATCAACGCCGAAAAAGGCGGTGGCTGCCCGATCATCCTGGTGACCGGCGTCGGCAACGAGATGGTGGCCGTGCAGGCCATGCGCGAAGGGGTCTACAACTACCTCTCTAAGCACAGCCTGAATATGGATGATCTGTGCGAAACCATCGAGGACTCGCTGCGTCAGGCCAACCGCGAGAAGGAGCTCAAGCACAGTCAGGAACGCCTCAAGTGGCTCGGTCTGTACGACAGCCTGACCGGCTTGCCGAACCGCAACCTCTTCTTCGACCGCCTGGAGCAGGCGACGCACGCGGTTTCCCGCAGCAGCACGAGCTTCGCGCTTTTCATGATCGACCTGGATCTCTTCAAGGAGGTCAACGACACCTTCGGTCACGATGCGGGCGACCGGGTGCTGGCCGAAATCGGGCAGCGCTTGCAGCAATCGTCCCGCGTATCGGATACCTACGCCCGCGTCGGCGGCGACGAATTCGCCGGCATCCTGATGGGCACGCATTCGGTGGAGGATGCCTGTGTGGTCGCCAAGGCGGTATCCTCGGCCGTCAAGCGGCCGATCTGCATCGGCGAAGCGACGGTCACGGTCGGCGCCTCCATCGGCATCGCCCTGGCCCCACTGCACGGGACCAACAGCCGCAAGCTGCTCGCCAAGGCCGACATGGCGATGTACAGCGCCAAGCTCGGCAAACGCAGTTACGACCTCGCGACCTTGGCGTCGCAGGAGCCGGAGGAGGACAATCCGATCGCCCTGGCCCGCCAGATCGGCGACGCGATCGACCGCGGCGAGCTGTTCCTGAACTTCCAGCCCAAGATTTGCCTGGAGAGTGGGAAGCTTGCCGGCCTCGAGTCACTGGTACGCTGGAACAAGCCGGGCACCGGCCTGGTCCACCCTGGCCAGTTCATTCCCGCCATCGAGCGGACGGCAGCGATCGGGCCATTGACCTACGCCATCCTCGACATGGCGCTCGACCAGATGCAGATTTGGGCAGGACGCGATTGGTGCGTGCCGGTCTCCGTCAACATTTCGGCCCAGATGCTGGACAACCACGAGTTGGCGCCGCGGATTGCGGCGGGGCTCGCCCAACGCGGCCTCGCGCCCGAGCTGCTCACCCTGGAGATCACCGAATCCTCGCTGATGAGCGATCCGGCCAAGGCCAGGCGAGTCCTGGCAGACCTGGCGGCGGTCGGCATATCGATCTCGATCGACGATTTCGGCTCGGGCTACAGCTCGCTCGCCGAGCTGCAAGAGCTGGACATCCACGAGATCAAGCTCGACCGGCCCTTCGTCGAAGGCCTGGGCCTAAAGGACACGCAGCGGCAAGATCGCAGCGAATCGATCGTGCGTAGCGTCGCAGCCTTGAGCGAGGGCTTCGACATCAACCTAGTGGCCGAAGGCATCGAGAACCGCGACCAGGTGCACAAGCTGAAGACGCTCGGCTGCACCCTGGGCCAGGGCTACAGCCTTGCGCGCCCCATGACGGCCCGCGACTTCTCCACCTGGTGGCCCGACTGGCAGAAGACCAAGGCGCAGTCCTTCGCCGCCTAGCTCGGCGGTTCTACTCTTTTCCTGTCTTGCCCGACGGAACGGCACAGGCCCCTCCGCCGAGGGCCGTCCGGATGCCAGCCGCGCGCTAACGCCCGGCCATCCAGAACTTTTGGTAAAAGTTAATTAATCTTATTTGGCCTATATCTTTAGTCATAGGTTCATTGCTGCATTACTATGTATTTGGATTCGCTCGACGATACCCGGCTGCCCCGTGAGCTGGCCGTGCCGACCCAGCAAACCTTGCTGGCCCGCAAGCATGGCAAAATCGGTTTTGCCAGCGCGGCCGCCTGCCACGTCCTGAGCGTGTCGGCCGCAGCGGTGTCTACGCCCCCGTTTAGGCCAAAACCTTGAACCGGAAGGATCAGCCTAGAGACCGGCCGCTCGGGCCCCTGCCGGGCGCGACACCCGCTCTGGACGCTGCCTGGGTTTTGGAAGCCATGCCGGTAGGTGTGCTGGCGGTTGACCAGGCAGGCAAGATCCAGCTCGTCAATTCCGTGCTCGAAGGCATGTTCGGCTGCAGCCGGGTAGACCTGCTCGGCCAGCCGGTTGAAAAGCTTCTGCCCGAACGCTTCCGCGATAGCCACGCCAACCTGCGCGCCGCCTTTTGGCAGGACCCGGCGCCCCGCCCGATGGGCCGGGGCCGGGAGCTCTTTGCCCTGCGCGCCGATGGATCTGAGTTTCCCATCGAAATCGGCCTCAATCCGCGTCAAACCCCCGACGGTTTCCTGGCCCTGGCCGCCGTCGTCGACGTGACTGAGCGCAAACTGATGGAATCCGCGTTTAGGCGCCTCGTGGATGCGGCCCCTTTCGATGTGTCCATGGCAGACGAGGACAGCGATATCCCGCTCGCCGACCGCGCCACGGAGAGCCTGCAACGCCTCAAGAGGCTGGGTTTGTACGATAGTCTCACCGGCCTGCCGAACCGAAATCTGTTCTTTGATCGTCTGGAGCAGGCAACGCACGCCGTGTCCCGCAGCAGCACGAGCTTTACGCTCTTCATGATCGACCTGGATCTCTTCAAGAGGGTCAACGACACCTTCGGTCACGCCGCTGGCGACCGCGTGCTGGCCGAGATCGGGCAGCGCCTGCAGCAGTCGTCTCGCGTATCGGATACCTATGCCCGCGTCGGCGGCGACGAGTTCGCCGGCATCCTGATGGGCACCCACTCGGTCGAGGATGCCTGTGCGGTCGCCAAGTCGGTGTCATCGACCATCAAGCAGCCGATCGGCATCGGCGACACGACCGTTGTGGTCGGCGCCTCCATCGGCATCGCCATCGCGCCGCTGCACGGCACGAAGAGCCGCGAGCTGCTCGCCAAGGCCGACAGGGCGATGTACGGCGCCAAACGCGGTAAGCGTGACTACCAGCTCGCAACCCTGGCCTCGCCAGAGCCGGAGGAGGACAGTCCCGGCGCCCTGACGCGCCAGATCAGCGATGCGATCGAGCGTGGCGAGCTGGTCTTGCATTTCCAGCCCAAGATCTGCCTGCAAAGCGGAAAGCTGGCCGGCGTCGAAGCGCTGGCGCGCTGGAACAAGCCCGGCAGCGGCCTGCTCCACCCCGGCCGGTTCATCCCGGCCGTCGAGCGGACCGCGACGATCGCGCCCTTGACCTACGCCATTCTCGATCTGGCGCTGGACCAGATGCAGCTTTGGGCCAAGCGGGGCTGGAGTGTTCCGGTCTCGGTTAATATCTCGGCTCAAATGCTGGACAAGCACGAGCTGGCACAGCGGATTGCGGCCGGCCTTGCCCGGCGCGGGCTCAAGCCCGAGCTGCTCACCCTGGAGATCACCGAATCCTCGCTGATGAGCGATCCGGCCAAGGCCAGGCAGGCGCTCAACGACCTCGCTGCCGTTGGCGTGTCGATTTCGATCGACGATTTCGGCTCGGGCTACAGCTCGCTCGCCGAGCTGCGGGAGTTGGAGATCAACGAGATCAAGCTCGACAGGCCCTTTGTCGAGGGCCTGAGCCTAGATGATCTGCAGCAGCAAGATCGCAGCGAAACCATCGTGCGCAGCGTGGCGGCCTTGAGCCAGGGCTTCGACATCAACCTGGTCGCCGAAGGCATCGAAGACCGCGACCAGGTGCAGAAGCTGAAGGCACTCGGTTGCACGATGGGCCAAGGTTATAGCCTTGCGCAGCCCATGACCGCCCGCGACTTTTCCACCTGGTGGCCCGACTGGCAGAAGACAAAGGCCCAGTCCTTCGCTGCCTGAACCGGCGCGTTCCACACCACCCTCACCCAGACGCCCTCGTTCGCCCACCGTTAGCCGCCCACCGTTAGCCGCCCGCGGCGCTGATCTGCGATTCCAGCAGGCGCGAGGGGTCAACTGCGCGGACGCCCTTGCGCACCTCGAAGTGGAGCTGCGGCTGCGAGACGTTGCCGCTGCTGCCGACCCGGGCGATCACCTGGCCGCGCTCGACCCGCTGGCCGCGCTGCACCAGGATCTCCTCGGCATGGGCATAGGCCGTCACCCAGCCGTCGCTGTGCTTGACCAGCAGCAGGTTGCCGAAACCGCGCAGCTCGTTGCCGCGGTAGGCCACCACGCCGTTCTCGGCGGCGCGGATCGGCGTGCCGCGCGGCGCGGCGATGTTGAGCCCGTCGTTGTGCAGCCCGCCGTTCTTCGGGCCGTAGGCGGAGAGAATCTGCCCTTGTAGCGGCCAGAGGAACTTGCCGCCCTGGCGTGGCGGCGGCGTCGGAATCGCGGCCGACTGCGCGGCCGGCGCCGGTGGAACCAGGGCCCGGGCATCGCTCTGCGGCGCCTGGAAAGTCGACCGCGGCGCAGACCTGGGGATCGGCAAGGCGGCGTTCTGCACCGCCGTCGGGTCTTCGCGGCGCGCATAGGCCGCGGCCGGCCCCGGGATCACCAATTTCTGGCCGAGTAGGATACGGTAGGGCGGCTCCATCTTGTTGAGACGCATCAGCTCGGCCGTGTCGACGCCATAGCGCCGCGAGATGCCGTAGACTGTGTCGCCGGAGGCCACGACGTGGACCTGCGGACGCGGGATCTCCAGCCGCTGCCCGACGCGCAGCACATAGGGCGGGCTCAGCCGGTTGGCGTCGATCACCACGCGGATCGGTACGCCGTAGCGTCGCGCCACGCCGTGCACCGTGTCGCCGCCCTGGACGATGTGGATCGCGGCCGCCCCCAGCGCACCGCTCGGCAGGGCCGCAACTTGCCCGGCAGGCCCCGGGGAGGCAGCCGGAGAAACGGTCGGAGACGACGCCGTCACGGGAGACGCCGTAATGGGCACCGCCGTCACGGAAGTTGAGACCACAGGCGCCGTGGCAACGACCCCCGCTGATGGCGTCACGGCACGCTGGGCGACGAAAGACGGCGGCGTGGCCGGCTTGCGAAGCGGCGCCGGCGGCGGATCGGGCGGCGTAATACGGCTGAGGGTATTGGAATGCCAGGGCGCACCGCCGCAGCTCGCGACGAGGGCAGCAAAAAGAGCGGCACAAAGGCCGTTGGCAAGACGCGACGTCAAAGTCATGACGGGCGAGCGCCTCCGTCCATCCTTTCAGTCCGAGCCCTGCCAAGCCTCGGATACTGATGCCCAGGGTCTTAATGCCACACTTTTGCCTCTGCGGTCTAGGGGGCGTGCCGGGAGGCGATCCAGCCCCGATCCTGCAACGGCTGCCGTAGGATCTTCACTGCTCGTGCTATAGCTGGTCAGAAAGCCGATGTTCGGCGATGCTCCGAGCGCGTGTCGCGCGCGAGCGAACGATGACATTGGGTGGGGAGAAGCACGACTTGTTTACCGACCGCATAGAGACGCTGCGCAATCGGCTCGCCGAAGCCGGATTCGACGTTGCGCTCATCACCGATGACGACAGCGTCTACTGCTTCACGGGTTGCTTCGACTATCTGCACATGGACTTCGGGCGGCCGACGATCCTGGTCGTGCCGCAAGACGGCAATGGCGTTATCGTGACCGAAGACGGCTATGAACAGATTACTCAGCACCCGAACGCGCTGGAAGACGTGGTCCTTTAAGACCGCAGGTGCAAGCGAGCGCTACGAAGCGAATTCGCGGCGCCTAGTCAGCCCTGCCGTCGCTCAACTGCGTGCGGACCAGGGTCACCCAGTAGTCGCAGCCGATTCCGAGTATCTCGTCATTGAGGTCGTAGTGCGGATTATGGAGCGATGAACCGCAGTGCCCCTCCAGGCCGTTGCCGATCAGGATGTAGCACCCCGGTTTGACTTGAAGCATGCGGGCGAAATCCTCCGATGCGCTGCAGGTCGGGCAATCGGGATCGACCTCGACTTCCGCGTTGCTGGCGACCAGCCGCGCCGCTGCAACCGCCGCGTCGGTCGCGTCGGGCGCGTTGACTGTGGCGACGAACTCGCGCCGATACTCGACCGTTCCGCTTGCCCCATGGGCGGCGCAGATGCCGGCGACGATTTCGCGCATGCGGGCCTCGATCCGATCCTGTGTTGCGACCGACAGCGCCCGGCAATCGCCCTTGATGACGACCTGCGAGGGAATGACATTGCGCGCACCGTCCGTCAGAAACTCCGTCGTGGACACCACGGCCCAGTCCGCCGCGCCGACGGCCCGCGATACGATAGTCTGCAACGCCAGCACGACTTCGGCACCGACGACGAGCGGATCGATCGTGCGTTCGGGCATCGAGGCGTGACCGCCCTTGCCGTCGATGGTAATCACGAAGATGTCTTCGGACGTCATGATCGAGCCCTTGCGGACGGCGAAATGACCGGCCGGTATGCCCGGCATGTTGTGCATTCCGTAGATCGCCTCCATTGGGAAACGCTGGAACAGCCCGTCTTCGATCATGGAGAGCGCGCCGCGCCCGTCCTCCTCGCTCGGCTGAAAGACGAAGTAGACGGTGCCCTCGAACTGGCCATCGGTCCCCGCGCCAGCGGCGAGCCGGCGAGCGGCGCCGAGCAACATGGTTGTGTGCCCGTCGTGACCGCAGCCGTGAAACACGTTGTCGTGGATCGAGCGGTGGGCAAAATCGTTGGCTTCCTGGATCGGCAGCGCGTCCATGTCCGCCCGCAGCCCGATGGCGCTGTTCCCACCGCCTCGGCGCAGCACGCCAACGACCCCGGTTGTACCGATCCCGCGGTGGACCTCGAGCCCGAATTCCTCGAGCAGATCCGCGACCTTGGCGGCGGTACGTTCTTCCCTAAATCCCAGTTCCGGGTGCTTGTGAATGTCGCGCCGCCAAGTGCGCATCTCGGCAAGCAATTCGGCTGACGTGCTTGTCATGGCATGACCTCGATCATCGCAAGACCGTTCACTCAACAGACACAGGCATTCGTCCATGCGTCCGCATGCAAGGTAGGCAACTACCTTCGCCGTGCCAAACATCGATTGAAAGCCGAACGGTCTCCGGCATATCCCCATGCGTCGTCAGACGCAGTTGGCGCTCTCTCCGGCGTAGGGTGCAGCCGGACCTACCGTGGCCCCTACTGTTCGGCCTTTTTCGCCACGATAAACACGGCCTTTCCTCTCGCCGGCTGCCATTGAAAGTCGATTGCGAAGCCGGCGTCGGCCAAGCTGTCCTGCAGGTCCTTCGTGGTGAAGACCCGGACCAGGGGCATCAAGCCAAGGAACCTGCCAATCGGCGCGATGACTTTGAACCACTTCATCGTGTCGCCAAGGCATGCCGTGCTAGTGGCAAAAATGCCGCCTGGCTTGAGCAGGCTGTGAACCTTGGCAATCACGGCCTCCTTGTCTTCCAGCAGGTGCAGGATGCTGAGCCCCAAGACGGCATCGAAGCTTCCATCGGGCGCGCTGAAGTCTTCGATTGTGGCGCGCTCGAAGGACACGTTCTCGATCTTGGCGGCCTCGGCTTTGCCTTGGGCGATTTCGATCATGCGCTGCGAGACGTCGATGGCCCGGATATGCTTCACGAAGGGCGCATGGACAAGCGCGGTCGAGCCCGTACCGCAGCCGAACTCCAAAACCTCTATATCGGGCCGAAGGTACTCCTGCGTGACCTGTAGCTTCTTCTGGTAGGACGCTTCATCGGCAACGGGTCTCTTCGCGTAGCGGTCAGCGATCCTGTCCCAGAACTTCGGCGGCTGTTTCATGAAAGTCTCTTAGTTGTTTCCTGCCGCGACAGGCCCTGAAGCTGTCGGCAAAGAGCCCGCCGGTTGGATAAAAGGCATCGCTCTCGTTCCTGCCGGCGTTCAACTAACCATGCGTCGATAAAATAGAAATTGCCAAAATTCGTAGCCATGATATGCAAATATGCATGAATTGGCAGTCCGTCTCCTTCGACTGGAACCAGGTGCGGGCCTTCCTCGCCACCGCCGAGGAGGGCTCGCTGTCGGCCGCCGCCCGGGCGCTCGGCCAGACGCAGCCGACGCTCGGCCGGCAGGTCTCCGCGCTGGAAAAAGACCTGGGCGTCACACTCTTCGAACGGATCGGACGGTCGCTGTCCCTGACCCAATCGGGCCTGGAGCTGCTCGACCACTTCCGGGCCATGGGCGACGCCGCCAGCCGTATCTCGCTCACGGCCTCCGGCCAGTCCCAAGCCATCGAGGGGCAGGTCAGCATCACGGCAACCAACCTCATGGCCACCTATCACCTTCCGGCCGTGCTGAAGCGGGTTCGAGAGGTCGCGCCGGGCATCGAAATCGAAGTGGTCGCCTCGAACGAGGTCCGCGATCTGCGGCGGCGCGAGGCCGACATCGCCATCCGGCATGTGCGGCCCGAGCAATCGGACTTGATCGCCAAGCTCGTGAGCGAGACGACGGGCCACCTCTACGCCGCGACGGAATACCTGGACAAGCACGGCCGCCCCGAGACCGCGAGCGACCTGTCGGACGCGGACTTCATCGGCTTCCAGCACCCGGAACGGCTGCTTCCGATCCTGAACGGGCTCGGTCTGTCGCTGACCCGGCGCAACTTCAAGCTCGTCACCGAGAGCGGCACCGTGATCGTGGCGCTGGTGAAACAAGGCCTCGGCATCGCACCGCTGCCTAAGGAAATCGCCGCGCTGACGCCGGGCCTCGAGCCCGTGCTGCCGGAGCTCGAGCCCGTACCCATCCCCACCTGGCTCGTCACCCACCGCGAGCTTCACACCAGCCGCCGTATCCGCCTGGTGTTCGACCTTTTGGCGGAGGCCTTGTCGTAGCAGAGGCACGCTCTCCGAGACGACAACCTGGTCTGCCATGGCTCGCCTGCTGATGTGCTGCTAATGCCGTTTTGCGATGTCCGATGCCTAGCATCGCCAGACCGCTCGACGTTCCGCAAACCCAAGCAAACTTCATTCTCTGCAGGGTTGTGACTCACTTCACACTGCCGTGTGCGAACGGGCAGTAACCTTCCTCTCATTGAAACAATTTCTTTTCAGAGAGGTTGACTACCATGTTTCGGATATTGATTACGTTCATTCTCACCGCGGCACTCTGTGGGCCAACACAAGCGGCTGTTTTTGCGGTCGATGATGACACGGATGCGCCGGACGTTGCGCCAGGCGACGGCAGCTGCGCCACAGCGGCTGGCACCTGTAGCCTTCGCGCAGCGATCCAGGAAACCAACGCGCTTGACGGCGCAGACGAGATCGATCTGCCGGTGGGTTTCTTTACCCTTACGATCCCCGGCACCGATGAGGACGCGGGTGCCACGGGCGATCTCGACGTGCTGGACGACTTAACTATCCGGGGCGTTAACGCCTATCTGTCGATCATCGATGCAGGCGGCATCGACAGGGTTATCGACCAGCTCCCTCAGCCGGTGGCCAGTCAGACGACCACGTTACAGCTTGAAGATCTGACGATAGCCAATGGAGACGCTCAGGGGACCGGGGGCGGGATCCGTTACGGCGCCATGCTCGTTCTCGACCGTGTCATCGTCCGAGAGAACGAGGCCTCATTTGATGGCGGCGGCTTGGGCAGTACGAACACGCCCTTTGACGAACCCAGCCTGATTGTCCGCGCCTCGATTATCAGCCTGAACTTCGCCGGCAACGAAGGCGGCGGTATCCACGGACTTTTTACAGAAGCAGTCACAATTGAACGCACCACAATTGTCGCTAACACTGCGCAAGACTGGGGTGGCGGCATAGGCTTGACACATGGCTCTAGTGGCTCTGAGGCAATGCTGAGCGAGCTCACGATCTACGGAAACTCTGTCTCCGGGCCCAGCTTTTTTATGATTGGCGGCGGCCTCCGTGTGAGTGGCGCAAGAATTGACCGGAGCTGGATTGGCCATAACCGCACGGGTGTCTGGGGCAGCGATGATCCCGGATCAGATCAAGCCAAAGGCGGAGGCATTCACGGGACTGCTGTTGTCATCACGAACTCGACCCTGCAAGGAAACTTTTCCCGCCAGGGCGGGGCCATCTCGAACAGCAACTCGATAGAATTGAATCACGTCACGATTGCCGGAAACGCCGCTACCGACAACGGCGGTGGGCTGTATCAATTTGGCTTGGGCTCGGATACGACTTTTCAAAACACGATCATTGCCGGGAATAGTCCCAGGAACTGTGATGGACAGCTAGCGAATTCGGCGGGACACAATCTGGCTGACGACGACACCTGCAATCTCACTCAGCCAACTGATCTTGTCGACGTCGATCCGGGGCTGGGAGCACTCGGCGATCACGGCGGCTTGACCCGAACCCTTCCCCTCATGGCCGGGAGCCAGGCAATTGACGCGGGCACGGATGCTGGCCTCGACGTCGATCAGCGCGGAGTGGCACGACCGCAAGGCGATGGCTACGATATCGGAGCCTTCGAGTTCGACGGCCGCAAGATCGAGGTTGCCGGACCATGCGATCGTGACGGCGACGGACGTGTCGATGTCAGCGATCTGGACTCGCTAACGACCGTCGCGCGATTGGTCTCAAAAAACAACTATCGCAGATCGGATCGGAGTTCATACGAGAATTCGTATGGGCGCGACGTGGTAAGCCTTCTTGGTCGATGCGTGAAGCTCTGTACGCGAGTGGGCTGTGGCACGGCAGGTATTCTCGACCCTGTGGCCGTTAGGTAGCCAAGGCCGACCCGCCGGCACCCCAAGCCGGCTTTAGAGCAGCAAGCCGTGGAAGAGCCGAAGAACGACCCTCTCAACCGAAAGCCTCGGAGAGCGCCCCCAGCGTTCCCCGATGCGTCAGATCGAGGTGTAGCGGGGTGATGGCGATGGCGCCGGCGGCGGTGGCGGCCAGGTCGGTGCGCTTTTCGCGCGGCTTGTCGCTCTGGAAGACGCCGACCCAGAGATAGGGGCGGCCGGCCGGGTCACGCCCGGCAGTCACGTCGGTGCCGTCGATGCGCCGGCCCTGGCGGCAGGGCAGGATGCCGGTGATCTTGTCCGGCGGTCGGGCCGGAAAATTCACGTTCATCAGCACGTCGTGCGGCCAGGGCACGCCGGCCAGCTTGCGGATGATCTTCGGCGCGAAGTGTTCGGCCGCGCTCCAATGGATGTCGCCGTTGCTCAGCCGCCCTTGGGAGAGCGCGATCGCCGGGATGCCGAGCAGCGCCCCTTCCATGGCGGCAGCCACGGTGCCGGAATAGGTCACGTCCTCGCCGATGTTGCTGCCGTGATTGATGCCGGAGAGCACAAGGTCCGGCGCCTTGTCGGTCAGCAGCGATTTGACCGCCAACAGCACGCAGTCGGTCGGCGTGCCGTCGATGGCGTAGCGGCGGCGGCTGATCTTCCGTGCGCGCAGCGGCCGGCGCAGGGTGAGCGCGTGAGCTACGGCCGACTGCTCGCTTTCCGGCGCCACCACCCAGACGTCCTTGGAGAGCGACTTGGCGATGCGCTCCAGCACCTTGATGCCGGGTGCATGAATGCCGTCGTCATTGGTGACCAGGATGCGTGCCCACGCCAGGTCGATCGGCGCGTGCTTCATGAACCGGCTTTACCGGCGCTGATTTCCTCGACGTTGCCCATGTAGGAGCGTAGCGCCTCGGGCACGCGGATGCTGCCGTCGGCCTGCTGGTAGTTCTCCATCACCGCGATCAGGGCGCGGCCGACGGCGACGCCGGAGCCGTTCAGGCTGTGCACGAAGCGGGTCCCCTTCTCGCCGTTCGGGCGGAAGCGCGCCTTCATGCGCCGGGCCTGGAAGTCCCAGCAGTTCGAGCAGCTCGAGATCTCCCGGTAGGTATCCTGGCCCGGCAGCCAGACCTCGATGTCGTAGGTCTTGCGCGCGCCGAAGCCGGTATCGCCGCTGCAGAGCGTAACCACGCGGTAGTGCAGGCCGAGCGCCTCGAGCACGCCTTCGGCGCAGGCCGTCATGCGCTCGTGCTCCTCCTCCGACTGATCCGGGTGGGCGATCGAGACCAGTTCCACCTTGTCGAACTGGTGCTGGCGCAGCATGCCCCGCGTGTCCTTGCCGGCCGAGCCCGCCTCGGAGCGGAAGCAGGGCGTGAAGGCCGTCACCCGGATCGGCAGCTCCGCCTCCTCCAGGATCTCGCCGGCCACAAGGTTGGTCAGCGGCACCTCGGCGGTCGGGATCAGCCAGAAGCCCTCCTCGGTGCGGAATTGGTCCTCGGCGAACTTGGGCAGCTGTCCGGTGCCGTAGAGCACGTGGTCGCGCACCAGGAGCGGCGGCGCGATCTCGGTATAGCCGTTCTCCAGGGTATGCCGGTCAATCATGAACTGGGCGAGCGCACGGTGCAGCCGCGCGAGCGGTCCGCGCATGACCACAAAGCGCGAGCCGGAGAGCTTGGCCGCGGTCTCGAAGTCCAAAAGGCCGAGGGCCTCGCCCAGCTCGAAGTGCTGCTTCGGCGCGAAGGAGAAGGCCGGCTTCTCGCCCACGGTTCGCTCAACCCGGGCGTCGGCCTCGTCCGCACCGTCAGGCACGTCGGAGGCCAGTAGGTTGGGAATGCCCGAGAGCAGCTCCTCCAACTTCTCGCCGGCCGTCCGCTCCTCGGCCTCCAGGTTCGCCATGTCTTCCTTCAGGCCCGCCACCTCGTCCATCAAGGCGGCGGCGTCCTCGCCCTTGCGCTTGGCCTCGCCGATCGCCTTGGAGGCCTCGTTGCGGCGCGACTGCAACTCCTGCAGCGCGGTCTGCGCCTTGCGGCGCGCACCGTCGAAGGCCAGCACGGCCTCGGACTGCGCCTCAAGCCCGCGTCGCTTGAGGCCAGCGTCGAAGTCTTCCGGGAAGTCGCGGATCCACTTTACGTCGAACATCGGACTGTCGCTGATTGGTCGGCGGAGTATCGCGCGCCCTTATACGGCCTCTGCCGCCGGCCTGTCCACGTTGAAGAACCTGGGATTCAAGAGCTGCGCCCCAAGAGCGGGGGCTCAGGCCTCCGGCGCCGGCAGATCGCTGCCGCCTTCGCTCTCCGCCTCCTCGGCCAGCTCCTCCTTCGCCTTCTTCTTCTCGACCAGTTTGGCCATGTAGATCGAGACCTCGTAGAGCAGGATGATCGGGACCGCCAAGCTGATCTGGCTGAGCGGGTCCGGCGGGGTGAAGATCGCGGCCACGATGAAGACGCCGACGATGGCGTACTTGCGCTTGCGCGCCATGCCTTCGGAGGTCGCCATGCCGACCTTGGCTAGCAGGGTCATCAGCACCGGCAGCTGGAAGCAGAGCCCGAAGGCGAAGATCAGCTTCATCACCAACGAGAGATATTCGTTGACCTTGGCTTCCAGCTCGATCGGCAGGCTGCCGGCGCCACCGGCCGCTTCGAAGGACAGAAAGAACTGCCAGGCGAGCGGGAAGATCACGTAGTAGACCAGCGCGCCGCCGAGGAAGAAGAGGATCGGCGTGGCCACCAGGAAGGGGCCGAAGGCGGACTTCTCGTGCTTGTAGAGCCCCGGCGCGACGAACAGCCAGAGCTGCGTCAGGAAGATCGGACAGGTGATGAAGGCGCCGAAGAAGAAGGCGATCTTGACATGGGTGAAGAAGACCTCGGTCAGATCGGTGAAGATCAGCCGCGGATTGCGCGTGTCGCTGTCGCGCTCCAGCAGGATGTCGGCAAGCGGCGCGGCCAGGAAATCGAAGAGCTGCTGGGCGAAGAAGAAGCAGATCAGGAAGGCGACGAAGAGCGCGATGAAGGAGTAGAGCAGGCGCTGCCGCAGCTCGATCAGATGATCGAGCAGCGGCATCTTCTTGCCTTCAGCCTCGTCGGTCACGGGTTAGCGCTCATCGGGCTAAGCACTCTTCTGGCCAGAGGCACTTGAAGACGAGGCGCCCGAAGACGCGGTCTCCTCTGGTGACGCCTCGGCAGTCTCCTTCGGCGCATGCGGATCTGGGGGCGGCACTACAGAATGCGGTGGCGCCGGCTGTGCGGGGTGCTTGATCACCGTCGCAGCGGTGGCCTCTTCGGCCGGCCCCTTGGATGCGACGGCGCTGGAATCCTGGGCCGCCCCGTCGACCTTGTCGCCGGCCTTCTTGGAAGGTTCCTTCTCGGAGGGGTCGGCGCGCGCCGCGGCCTCGACCGAGCGCACCTCTTCCTTGACGCTGCCGGTCGGGTCGATGGTCTCTTCCAGCGCCCGATCGATGCTCATGGACTTGGCGCCCTGGATCGCCTTTTTCGCGTCCTCCAGCTCGGCCTCGCGCATCATCTCGTCGACCGAGGACTGGAATTCGCGCGAAACCGATCGGGCCTTACGGACCCAATGACCCATGGTCCGCATGACCCGCGGCAGATCTTTCGGGCCGATGACGATGAGCGCCAGAATGGCGATCACCGCCATCTCGGACCAGCCGATATCAAGCATGGCGGCGCATCACCAGATCAAGTCGTTGGGGTCGAGAGCCGGCCGCGGGGTCAGCCGCTGGCCACCTTCTTGTCCTTCTCCTCGGTCGCGTCATCCTCGATCGACTGCTGAGCCGCAACCTCGGGTTTCTCTTCGGAATCAGCGTCTTTACCGCTTTCCTTCAGGCCTTTCTTGAAGGCATTGATGCCCTTGCCCGCATCTCCCATCAGCTTCGACAGCTTACCGCCGCCGCCGAACAGCACCAGCACCACAACGAGCACAATGATCCAGTGCCAGATCGAAAAAGTCCCCATAAGTGGGTTCTCCGTTAACCAGTTTTCCGGTCATCCCTTGAGCGCGACTATCGCAAAAAGGCCCCGCCCTAGCAATGATGCTACATCTAACGTCCTATTTAGCGATTGCGCGCGGAAACACAAAGGTCTGGCTGCGATCCAGGTGCACCGCAAGCCGGTCGTTCTCGGCCGGCAGGAAACGCCCGGGGATGCGGGCGTGGAGGTGCAGGTGGTCGCCCCCTGCCCCGTCGCCTACGCCGTCGACGCTGAGGTGGATCAGGCTGCTGCGGCCGAGCATGCGCGAGGCCAGGACACGGGCGCTCCCCGGCGGCGGCGCGCCGGCTGGAGGCAGAGGCTGCAGCCGCAGGGCCTCCGGCCGGATCAGGATCTCGACGGCGGCGCCGTCGCGCAGCTCGGGTGCATCGACATCACCGAACGGCGTGACCACGCGCTCGTCCGCGACCACCCCGTCGAAGCGGTTGATCTCGCCGAAGAAGCCGGCGACGAAGGCGTCCGTCGGCGTGAAGTAGAGGTCGCTTGGCCGACCGACCTGGGCGATGCGGCCCTGGCGCATCAAAGCAATGCGGTCGGCCATGAACATGGCTTCCTCCGGATCGTGGGTCACCATCAAGGTGGCCGCCCCGCTCTGCTTGAGCACGTGTAGCGTCTCGTCGCGGATCTGGTTGCGCAGCTGCGAGTCCAGACCGGAAAAGGGCTCGTCCAGCAGCATCAGCCGGGGCGCCGGGGCCAGCGCCCGCGCCAGGGCCACACGCTGCTGCTGGCCGCCCGAGAGGGTGTGCGGGAAGGCCTTGGCGCTGCCGGCCATGCCGACCTTCTCCAAGGCCTCTTCGACGCGCGCCCGGCGCGCCGCACCCGACAGCGCGCGCAGTCCGAAGGCAACGTTGTCCTCGACCGAGAGATGCGGGAAGAGCGCGTAGTCCTGAAACACCAGGCCCACGCCGCGATCCTCCGGCGGCACCTGCACCGAGGCGTCGGCCACGGGACGGCCGCCCATCAGCACGCGGCCCTGCTGCAGGGTTTCGAGCCCGGCGGCCAAACGCAGCACCGTGGTCTTGCCGCAGCCCGACGGCCCCAAGAGGCAGACCAACTCGCCGGCCTCGATCGCGAGGCTGACGTCGTCGACCGCCTGCAGCGAGCCGAAGGCATGGCTGACGTGTTCGAGGGTGAGCGCGCTCATGCGTCAAGCTATTGCGACCGACTCGCAGGCGCAAGCCGGTAGTCGGCCGCGCGTCAGGTCAGCAATTTTGCACCGGGCGCCGCGGCGACACGGCCAAGGGGACTTTCGTGCTCCTCGACGCCGGCCATCGCCTTTGACCCGGCCTCCTCCTCAGGCGCCTCGTGCGGCACGTCCTGCGAGTGCTCGGACAGCTCCTCGGGCGCCTCCGAATGCGAGTCTTCATCGGCTATCCGATCGGGCTCGGCATGGCCATTCGACGCATCGGCGCCCTGCTCTGGGGCTTCCGCCTCGGCCGCCTCAACCTCGTCAGGCCGGCTGCTGTCCGCCTCCTGCGCGGCGGCGTCCTGGACCAGGGTTTCGCTATCCTCTTCGGCCTCGCCGCTCGCCTCGGCCAACTCGCCGTCGGTCGGTTCTTCCTCGGTTTCGTCCCTAGCTTCGTCTGGGGCGGTGGCTTCGTCCGCGGCGGGCGCCTCCGGCTCATCTTCCTCCGCCGCCGCCTCAGCCGCCTCGCCCTCGGCCACCAACTCCTCGCCGAAGTCGGCCGCCAGCAGCTCGGCGGCGTCCTCGCCCTCAACCGAATCCTCTTCCTCCGCGCCGTCCTGCGCCTCACCCTCGGTCGGCAGTAGGCCGCGGGCGCCCAGGGCGGCGATCGCCGGACGAGCATCGAGCAACCCGGCCGCCTTCAGCTCCTCCTGCCCCGGCAGGGAGTCGAGCGTCTCCAGGCCGAACTGGTCGAGGAACGTATCGGTGGTGCCCCAGGTGACCGGCCGGCCGGGCGTGCGGCGGCGCCCCTTCGGCTTGATCCAGCCGATCTCCAGCAAGGAGTCGAGGGTGCCTTTGGAGAGCCCGACGCCGCGGATCTCTTCGACCTCGGCGCGAGTGACCGGCTGGTGGTAGGCGATGATCGCCAGGGTCTCGACCGCGGCGCGGGACAGCTTGCGGCGCACCGGTTTCTCGATGCGCATGAGCTGTGCCAGATCCTGCGCACTGCGGAAGGCCCAGCGCTCGCCGACTCGGATCAGGTTGACCCCGCGGTTGGCATAGAGCTGCGCCAGTTCTTCCAGAAGCGGCCCGATCTCGCAGTCCTCCGGCAGAAAACGCGCCAACTCCTGCGGTCGCATCGGCTCGGCGGAGGCGAAGAGAATGGCCTCCAGGAGGCGAATATGCTGAAAGCGATCGCTACTCATGGCTGATCTGAAATCCCACGCAAGTAAATCGGGCCATAGGTCCCATCCTGACGAATTTGAATCTTGCCCGAGCGCGCCATCTCCAGGCTGGCCGCGAAGGTGGAGGCGAGCGCCGAGCGGCGCTGCAGGTTGTCCTGCAGGTCCTCCGGCAGGAACATAACCAGACTGCGCCAGCCCGGCATGTCGCCACCGAACAGTCCCTTGAGTCGCTGCAGGGCATCGTCCACCGAATAGAGGTTGAGCGGCGCGATATGCAGGCTCGAGGCTTGGGCCCGCACGGCATGTTGGGCATAGGCCTTGAGCAGCTCGTAGAGGGTCACCTCGTAGACCGGCGTGGTCACCACGGTGGGCGCTTCCGGCTCGCCACGCCGGAAGATCTCGGCGCCGAGCTGCGGGCGGGCCAGGAGGCGCTGGCCGGCGTCCTGCATGGCCTCCAGGCGTTGCAGCTGGAACTTCAGGGCGGCGGCCATCTCGGCCCCGGAAGGCTCGTCGTCGCCCTCGGGCTCGGGCAGCAGCAGGCGCGACTTGAGGTAGGCCAGCCAGGCGGCCATCACCAGGTAGTCGGCGGCGATCTCCAGGCGCAGGCGGCGGGCCTGACGGACGAACTCGAGGTACTGGTCGGCCAGGGCCAGGATCGAGATCCGGGTGAGATCGACCTTCTGCTCGCGGGCCAGCTGCAGCAGGGCGTCGATCGGGCCTTCGTAGCCGTCGAGATCGAGCAGCAGCGGTCCCTCACCGCTCTCGTTGCGCGGCGCTTCCTCCTCGAACGGCAACTCGTCAGCCAAATGCAAAGCCCCCAATGTGTCTCGGGCCCAATCCCGTCTACCCGCCTATCCGATGCCAGCCAGGGCTGTGAAGGCCGGTAGCAACCAAGAGACCGGAGTCCAGATCAGGACCGCGAAGATATTCAAATCAAAGCCCAACTGGCGTCCGATCAGAGGCAGGATGAAGATCACCCCGATCAGAATGAAAAAGCCGTAGCGCTCCAGGCGGGCGAGTCGCAAGGCTAAAGTGCGGGGCAAGAGCCCGACCGCGACCCGGCCGCCGTCGAGCGGCGGTAAGGGCAGCATGTTGAAAACCGCCAAAACCAGGTTGAGCAGGATCGAATTGTAGAGCGTCTGGGCCAGCCAGGACCCGGCCCACGGCGGCAGCAGCCAGAGCAGGTGAAAAAGCATCGCCGAGAGCGTTGCCAGGATCAGATTGGCCAGGGGGCCGGCCGCGGCGACCAGGACCATGTCGCGGCGCGGCCGCCGCAGGCGCCCGAAAGCGACTGGGACCGGCTTGGCCCAACCGAACAGGAAGGGCGCCCGCAACAGCAGCAACAGGGCCGGCAGGATCACGGTGCCGAAGGCATCGACGTGGCGCAGCGGGTTGAAGGTGACGCGGCCGGCGCGATAGGCGGTGTCGTCGCCCAGCCGCCAGGCGACGAAGCCGTGCGCCGCCTCGTGCAAGGTGATCGCGAAGAGGACGGGCAGGACCCAGGTCGAGGCGCTGTAGACGAAACCGAGTATATCGCCGGACATTACAGCTCCGCCTACGCCCCATCCGCCATAAGGTCAAGCGACCACTCTGCGGCAGCCACGAAGGTCGGGTACTCCAGGGTCGATGCCCCGGACGCGATGCCGGGCGCTAGGAATACACCCACTGTCGGCGGATTCGGCTAGCGTTGCTGGACAATACAGGGCTGGTTCTGGGCCTTGAGCTGGGCGCACATGTCGAGCGCCGTGGCACGGCTCGGGAAGGGCCCGGTCTGCACTCGGTGGTACTCGGTTCCCTTCACGGTCGCGCGTTGCACCGCCAGGTTCATGTCGCCGAGCAGGTCGGGGAAGCTCTTGCGCAGGCGTGCCCACTCCCGCTTGGCCGCCTCGTCGGAGGTGACCGAGGCCAGCTGGATCACGAAGTCGCCGTCCTCCACGGCCGCCAGTTGCAGCTTGGCAGGCGCGGCCGCGCCACCGCTGCCGCCGACATCCGGCGCCGCGCTTTCGCCGCCGCTCGCGTCGGCCGCCGTGCCGCCGCCGGCACTGGGCGAGACGTCCTGCGGCGGCGTCGATTCGGCCGTGGCCTGAGCAGTGGTCTCGGCCGAAGCTTCCGTGGTGGCGTCGGCAGGGGCATCAGCGCTCTGGCCGGAAACCCCACCGGTCGCCTCGCTGGGCGCCGTCGTCTCGACCGAAGGCAGGCGCAGGCTCGGTTCACTCGCCGCGACCTCGGCTTCCGCTGACGCTTCGGTCTGCGTTTCCTCGGTCTGCGGCACGGGCTGCGGCGTTTCCGGCGCCGACAGCAGTCGTTCCACGCCCGGCGTCTCGGGCCCGCCGGCGCCCTGGTTCAGCACCAGCTTGTCCTGATTGGGCACGACCAGCCCGCCGGGATTGTCCGGCTTGACCTTGACCGGTCCCGCGTCGGCACGGATTACCGGGACTTCCTCGCGGTAGCCGCGTTCCAAGCCCCACTGATAGGCGAACCACACCATGACGAAGAAGCCGATGACGGCGATGGCGGTGATACCGTACTGCAGCCAGCGGCCGCGCGGCGGCTGCGGTGGTTCCATAGCCGCCGTCTGCCAGGCGTAATCGTCGTAGCGGGCGGCCAGCTGTAAATCCCGCCCGGTGGCGGGTACGAATTCCTCGGCGTCCTCGTGCCGTACCGCCTGACCGCTGCGAAAGTCGACCTCCGTCACCGACGCCGTATGCGTCGCCTGTGGGTCGGTCGCCATTACCTCATCTCCTCAAGCGGCTCGATGCCGAAGACCTGCAGCCCGGATGCTACAACGAAAGCAACGGCTTGGACTAGGGCCAAACGGGCCCGCGTCAGCTCAGGGTCGTCGGGCATTATGAACCGCAAACGGGCATCTTCCTTGCCCTTGGTCCATAGGCCATGGAAGGCCGCCGCCAGATCGTAGAGGTAAAAGGCAACGCGATGGGGCTCGTAGGCCTCCGCAGCGCTTTCCACCAAACGCGGCCAACCGGCCATTTGCCTAATCAGAGCAATCTCGTCCGCGTCGGTCAAGCGATTGAGGGGGGCTTCGGCCAAATCGGCCGGCGCCAGCGAGAGGCCGGGCGACTCGGCGGCGGCCAGGCGCAGCACCGAATGGCAGCGGGCATGGGCGTACTGTACGTAGAACACCGGGTTATCGCGCGATTGCTCGACAACTTTTTCCAGGTCGAAGTCGAGCGGCGCGTCGTTCTTGCGTGTCAGCATGATAAAGCGCACGACTCCGCGGCCGACCTCGTCGACCACCTCGCGCAGGGTGACGAACTCGCCGGCGCGTTTGGACATTTTCACGGGCTCGCCGCCGCGCATCAGCTTGACCATTTGGCATATCAGGACCTCCAGGTGCCCTTTGCAATCGGTCAGTGCGGTCACCCCGGCCTGCATGCGCTTGATATGGCCGCCATGGTCGGCACCCCAGATGTCGATCATCGATTTCCCACCGCGGCGGAACTTGTCCAAGTGATAGGCGAGGTCGGAGCCAAGGTAGGTCAGGCTACCGTCCGATTTCTTGAGCGGCCGGTCGACGTCGTCGCCGAATCTGGTAGAGCGGAACAAAGTCAGCGGCACAGGCTCCCAGTCCTCCGGCAGCTTGCCCTTCGGTGGCTTCAGGGTGCCGACGTAGAGCAGGTCTCGCTCTTCCAGGGCCTTGAAGACCGCCTCAACGCCGCCGGCCTCGACCACGGCGCGCTCCGAGGTAAAGACATCCTGCTCGATGCCCAGGGCCTTAAGGTCCGCGCGAATCCGCGTCATCATGGCGTCGACGGCGAAGGTGCGGACCTCTACCAGCCAGTCCGATTCGGGCCGGCCGAGCCACTTGTCGCCGTCGCGTTCGGCCAGCGCCTTGCCGACGTCCTTCAGGTATTCGCCCGGGTAGCAGCCGGCCGGGATCTCGCCGATGTCCTCGCCCAGCGCCTCGCGGTAGCGCAGATGGGTCGAGCGCGCGAGCACGTCGACTTGCGCGCCGGCATCGTTGATGTAGTACTCGCGGACCACGTCGTAGCCGGCCTTCTCCAGCAGCCCGGCGAGCGCGTCGCCGACCACCGCGCCGCGCGCGTGGCCCACCGTCAATGGGCCGGTCGGGTTGGTCGAGACGTACTCGACGTTAACCGTCTCGCCCGCGCCGAGGCTCGAATCGCCGTAGGCCGTGCCGGCGCGCAGCACCTCGGCGAGCTGGGCGTGCCAGTAGTCCTGCCCGAGTCGCAGGTTGATGAAGCCTGGCCCCGCAACCGCCACGTCGCTCACGTCGTCGTAGCCGGCCAGCGGCTCGGCCAGCCGGTCGGCCAGGTCGCGCGGCTTCATACCGGCCTGCTTGGCCAGCACCATGGCGGCGTTGGTCGAGAGATCGCCATGCGCCGGATCGCGCGGCGGCTCGACCGTCACGCGGCCGAAATCGAGCCCCTGCGGTAGGCTGCCGGAGGCCGCCAGCGCTTCCAGTTGCGAGACAACAATGCCTCGGAATTCTTTGAAAACGTTCATCTATGTTTGCGAATAGAGATCAAAAAGCTTGCGGTGCTCGGCTAGAGCATAACGATCCGTCATGCCGGCCAGATAGTCGGCCACCAGCCGCGCCGTGGCCGGCGTTCCGGGACCGTCGGCCCGCGCCTGCCAGTCGTCCGGCAGGCAGTTCGGATGCGATAGATAGTGAGCATAGAGATCGCGTACCACCCGTTTCGCCTTCGAGGTCATCCGATTGACCTTGTAATGGCGATACATGCGCTCGAAGAGGAACTCCCTGAGCGCGCGGTCGTTTTGGCGCATCGCATCGGAAAAGGCAACCAGTGGCGCGCCAAGCCCGCGCACCGCCTCCGCGCTCTCGACCCCGCTGTCGGCGATGCGGGCGCGGGTCTCGCCCAGCAGGTCGTTGACCATGGCGTTGATCAGCCGGCGGATCGCTTCGTGGATCAGGCGGCCTTGCTCCAGCCCCGGATAACGCTCAAGCAGTTCGCGGAACACCGGCCCGACCAGCGGCAGCTCATCCATGTCGGCCACGGTGAAGAGGTCGGCGCGCAGGCCGTCGTCGATGTCGTGGTTGTTGTAGGCGATATCGTCGGCCAGCGCGGCGACCTGCGCTTCGGCGGAGGCGTAGCCGGAGAGTTCCAGATCGACCTCTTGGTCGTAGGCAGCGATGGTCGACGGCAGCGGCTTGTTCCCGCCATTCCCTTGTAAAGGTCCGTTGTGCTTGACTGTGCCTTCCAGGGTCTCCCAGGTGAGGTTCAGGCCGTCGAACTCGGCGTAGCGCCGCTCCAATTGGGTTAGCACCCGGAAGGTCTGATCGTTGTGGTCGAAGCCGCCGATCTCCTGCATGGCTTCGTCGAGCGCGGTCTCGCCAGCATGGCCGAAGGGCGTGTGGCCCAGGTCGTGGGCCAGCGCCACTGCCTCGGCCAGGTCCTCGTTGAGGCCCAGGGTGCGGCTGATCGAGCGGGCGATCTGCGCCACCTCGATGGAGTGGGTCAGCCGGGTTCGGAAGTAATCGCCCTCGTGATAGACGAAGACCTGGGTCTTGTATTTCAGCTTGCGGAAGGCGCCGGAGTGGATGATGCGGTCGCGGTCGCGCTGGAAGACGGTCCGGGTCGGCGAGTCCGGTTCGGCAACATGGCGGCCCCGGCTCTGCTCCGGATGGCAAGCATAAGGCGCGAGCGGCTTACTTGAGGCGTCAACCATGGCGCGACACTATCCCCGGCCCGGCTCTGAAGCAACGGCGGGAGCCCTCTTTCTCTTTTATGTCATCGCGTTACGCGGCGCCCCTTGAAGCCGTGCCGGGGCCGTCGAATACTGGCTCGCGAATACAAACTAGGAGGCAAGGAGCATGAGCAGCGGGCAGAGCGAGCTCCAAGGCATGAACACCTGGACGGTGCCGTGGCTCGCACCGGAGCCAGGCGAGCTATCGTCCCAGGAAGCGCCCGACTACGACGCCGACCCGGCGGACATCGCGGCCTTCCGGCGCGACGGCGTGGTCTTCCTGAAGGGCGCCTTCGCCGACTGGGTCGAGCCGCTGCGCCGCGGGCTGGAGCGCAATCTGGCTGATCCCCAGGCCTTCGCATTCCCCTGCGAGAGCACCGCCGAGGGCGAGGCCGGCCGTTTCTTCGACAGCTATTGCAATTGGCCGCGCATCTCGGAGTACCGGGACTACGTCGCCCGTTCCTGTGCCGCAGCCATGGCCGGGCGCTTCATGGGCGCCAGCCGGGCACAGCTCTTCCACGAGCACGCCTTCGTCAAGGAGCCGGGCACCCAGCGGGCCACACCCTGGCACCAGGACCTGCCCTACTACTGCGTCGACGGCAGCCAGACGGTCAGCATCTACGTCTCGCTGGACGCGGCGCCGGCCGAAGTCGCTGTGGCCTTCGCCGCGGGATCGCACCGCTGGGGCAAGCTGTTCTATCCCCGCGTCTTCCTCGACGGCGCCGACTTCAACACCGAGGACCCGGGCCTGGCGCCGGTGCCGGACATCGCCGCGAACCCGGCCGAATACGACCTACGCGCCTGGGACCTGGAGCCCGGCGACACCATCCTCTTCGATTTCCGTACCCTGCACGGCACAGGCGACGGCGAAGTGCGCCAGCGCCGCCGTGCCTTCTCGACCCGCTGGCTGGGCGACGACGTGCGCTACTGCGAACGCCCCGGAGAGACCTCCCCGCCATACCCCGACATCGGCCTGAAGCCCGGCGATCCCATGCGGGAAGACTGGTTTCCGGTGCTGTGGCGGCGAATGGAAACGGATGGCGATAAACCGTAGGGCGGCTTAGCGGAGCGTAAGCCGCCGCGGCGCAGCTATAAAGGCCTGTTGGTGCAATACGCTGGCGCTATTGCACCCTACGAGGCCTCACATACCGCAGACACCCTTCCAAATCACGGTTCGCAAGCCGTCGTCGTGAAGTTGCCCTCCGGGCTCTCGTAGAGGCTCGAGAAGCCAGAGAACAGGCCGACCAGATCGCCGGTGCCAACGGCGCAGACGGAAGCGAAGCCGCAGATCTCGGCCCGGCCGTCCTGCCAGTGACGCCAGTTCCAGTCTTCGTGCTTTTTGCAGAAGTCGGGCGGCTCCGCCTCCGCAAAAGGCACGCCGAGGCGGGCGGCCATATCGGCGACCGCGGCCATCTGGCGGCCGGCCTTGGTGTGATAGGCGGCATCGTCGTAGCCCCACCAGTCCCAGCAGCCGTTCGGGTTGCCGGGCGAGGTGCTGGATTGCGGATAGAGGATCACCAGGCGGTTGCTTTCGGCCCAGCGGTTGTAGCCCGTGGTACGGGCGTATAGATCGCCGATGTGCTCCGGCGTCTGCTTGCAGCCGGCGAAGACGATATGCAGCCGGCAGGGCTCGCCGCTATCGCAGGCGGCCGGGGTGTAGACGAAACCCTCGGCAGCCATGCCGTGGCTTTCCGGGTCGGTCAGGAATTCGGCCTGGTCGAAGGTGAGCAGGCGGCCGTCCTCCATCGCCACGGGCGGCGCCAACTCGCCGTAAAGGTGCTGCAGGATGTCGCCCGCCTGGTCGTAGTCGCAGTCGTTGATGAAGGGCGTTTCGGTCGTACTGCAGGCGTTGCTCGCCTCTTCCACGACGAAACCGTGTCCGGCAGGTGTGTCTCCAACGAACTTGATGTTCTGCTCGGCAATACCGGCTCGGCGGTAGAAGTCACGCGCGGCCTGCATCACCGGCTGCGTCACTGTAGGGTCTTCGGTGCCGCTAAAGAGATAGACGCGGTCGTCGGCTAGGCCTTCAAGGGAATCGATCTGGCCGGCGGCCGCGAAGGCCTCGGCGCGGGACAGCAGCGCCGCCGTGTCCGGTGCCCCGAGGGTCGTCTGCATGCATCGATTGAGCGCGGTCGCCAGCAGCCCCTCGGCGCAGAAGTAAGGGCCACCGGCCACCACACCGGCGCCGGTCAGGCTCTGCGAGTTGGCGACATGAAGCTGCACGGCCATGTAGGCGCCGCTCGACAGCCCGGATACGGTGGTGCCGCTCGGGGCGAGTTGCATCTCCGGCAGCGGCTCTGCTGCCTTGACTATGATCGGCACAGCGATCGCGACCGCCAGGGTCGCAAGACCCATCAGCAATAAGAGCAGGCGAAAAACGGCGCTCATGGCGGGCTCCACGCTATTGCGGATGTCGGAAGGTCGATCCGTCACGCTGCTACTCGTACCGATTCGCTGCGGGGCCGGATGTGACCGGGCTCACGCGCCGCGAAACGCCGGCTTTCGCTTTTCCTTGAAGGCGCGCACGCCTTCCCTGTAGTCCGCGCTGTCGTAGACCAGCCGGCGCAGGCCCTGGATGCGCTCGAAGCCTTGCGGGCTCATCGGGTGGGCGCCGGCGAGAATCCGCAGCTCCTCCTTCATCACGGCAACGGCCAGCGGCGCGTTCTCCGCGATGATGGAGGCCAGGTCGTAGGTGAAGGCCTCCAGCTCCTCGGCGGGCACGACATAGTTGATCATGCCAACACGCTCGGCGCGTTTCGCCGATACCGGGCGCCCGGTGAAGGTCATCTCCTTGACGATGCGTATGGTAGTCGCATTGAGGAAGGTCAGCATGCCGCCGACGTTGTACGGCAGGCCGAACTTGGCGGGGGTCACCGCGAAGGTGGCGTCCGGCGCCGCCACGATCAGGTCGGCGGCGAACACCGTCTCGCAGCCCCCGCCCCAGACGCCGCCCTCGACCAAGGCGATCACCGGGGCCGGACACTCCTCGATCGCGCGCACGAGATGGCGCAAGGGATCGTCCCAGCCCAGGGGATCGCGCCGGCCTTCGGGCAGCTCCGACACGTCGTGTCCGGCCGACCAGACCTTGGCCCCTTTGGGCGCGCGCAGGACCACGGCCCGCACCTTCTCGCGCCGCATACGCTCGAACCCGTCGATAACGGCTTCGACAAGTTTGGCAGAAAGCGCGTTGCGCTTTTCCGGATGGGTCAGCGTGATGGTTCCGATGGAACCATCGACTTCGATCTCCGCCAGTGGCATTGCGCCCTCCCCTCGGGATTCGCCCTCGGCCTCTCCATTGGCGCCGTTGTAGGGCCCGCCACCGACAATCTCCCTTTGGAGGGTCTGACGACATGACCTATGGCAGTTTTGCGGCTCTTTCCGCGATTCGCTCGACCGTCGGCGCACAAGCCAAACGCGCCCACGCGGGCCCCAGGTTCGGGAGACGGCAAGCGGAAGGGTGCTATCGTGATCCCGTCGCCGCCCGTCCCGGCGGCTCGCGGCCGGCGGGGGCGAAGGTGCTTAGGCCCAGGCAGTCGCGAAACCGAGCGATGTCCTGCCGGCTGCCCTCGATACGCAGGCCGCTGCCGCGGAGGGCCTCGTCGAAGGTCACGTGGCCGAGCCAGACCTCGGTCAGCACGCGCACCTGCGCGGACACGAAGAGATCGACGTCGAAGCCGGGATCGCGGATGCAGACATCGGCCTCGCCCCGTTCGAAGATCAGCCAGTAACGGCGGCGGTTGCTCGGCATAGCGGAGAACTCGATGCGCACCACGAAGCGCGGGTCGGCCTCGATCAGCTCACCGCGGACGCTGCGCCGCATGTCCCACATCAAGAGATCGGGATCGAGGTTCTCGTCCGCCACCAGGTCGTCGCGCACCCAGCGCTGAGCCCAGTTCCCCATGCCCTCGACGATCGGATAAAGCTCCCTGCCCGCCTCCGTGAGATGGTATTCCCAGCCGCGCCCGGCCTGCCGGCGCTCGACCAGACCGGTCTGCTCCAGCTCCTTGAGGCGGCGCGAGAGCAGCGCCGAGGACATGCGCGGCACGCCACGCTGTAGCTGGTTGAAGCGCACGCTTCCGCAGAGCAGCTCGCGCACCACCAGCGGCGTCCAGCGCTCGGCCAGGATCTCGGCGGCGCGGGCAACCGGGCAAAACTGTCCGTATCCCTTGCTTCGGGCCATGACCGGCACGATAGCGCGATACCGCAGTGCGGCATAGCTTCAGATCTGAAAGTTGCGATTCAGGCGGAAAGCCACGACATAAGTGGCCTGGCGGTGGGGGAAATCGCCAAGGAGAGCAGAACCATGACTCACTCGATCGATCTCCAAGCGCTCGTTGAGGCGCTTGGCCCGCGTTTCGCCGAAGGCAGCGAGGCGCGCGACGAAAGCGCCACCTTTGTCGGCGAGCACTACGACACACTCAGGGAGCACAAGGTTTTTTCCGCCATGGTGCCGGCCGAGCTCGGCGGCGGCGGCGTCAAGCACAGCGAGATGTGCGCGTTCATTCGTGCGCTCGCGCCCTACTGCGGCTCGACCGCGCTGGCGCTTTCGATGCACCAGCACTTGGTCGCCGCGGCGGTCTTCAACAGCCGCAACGGCAAGCCGGGCCAGAAGCTGCTGGAGCGCGTGGCCGACAAGGAGGCGATCCTGATCAGCACCGGCGCCAACGACTGGCTGGCCTCGAACGGCCAGGTCGAGCGGACCGACGGCGGCTTCCTGGTCAGCGCCAGAAAGCCCTTCGCCAGCGGCTCACCCAAGGGCGACGTGCTGGTTACCTCGGCACCCTACGAGGACCCGAAAGAGGGCTGGCAGGTGCTGCACTTCCCCGTACCGCTCTCGGCCGAGGGCGTTTCGCTGGCCGGCGACTGGGACACCCTCGGCATGCGGGCGACCGGCTCCGAGACCGTCGTGCTGGAGCGCGTCTTCGTGCCGGAGGAGGCCGTGGTGCTGCGCCGCCCGCAGGGCGACTACCATCCGGCCTACAACGTGATCCTGACCGTCGCGATGCCGCTGATCACCTCGGCCTACCTGGGAGTCGCCGAGGCCGCGGTCAACATCACTCGCAAGCATGTCGCCAAACGGCTGGACGATCCGGTGATCCCGCTCCTGCTCGGCGAGCTGACCAACGAGCTCACCACCGCCCAGCTCGCGGTCGACAGTATGGTGGCTATCACCAACGACTGGGACTTCCAGCCCACGGCCGAAACGGCGAATGCCGTCCTGGTGCGCAAGACCATCGCCGCCAAGGCGATCATCGCGACGGTGGAGAAGGCGTTGGAGACGGCCGGCGGTGCCGGATTCTACCGCAAGCTCGGCCTCGAGCAGAGGTTGCGGGACGTGCACGGCGTGCAATTCCATCCTCTGCCCGAAAAGCGCCAGCAGCTCTTCACCGGGCGACTCGCCCTCGGCCTCGACCCGGTCGGCGACAGCGAGAAGCCCAGACTGCGCGCCGTGGCGTAACCGGCGAAGCACTTCAGCAAGCAGCCGTAACACATTGCCTCCTCTCCCTTTTTGCGGAGAGGAGGCGCGCCTTGTGCGCTTTTCGATCCGTGTCCATCGCGCAACACAAGGCCACGAGGCTCGGCCAAGCCCTTGCGCCGTGGATTAGCGAAACCTTAAATCTCTGGCGGGAGTATGCCGGCAGGCGCGAGGCACTGGCCGACCGCGCCCTTCGGCATACTGGAGATGGAATGTCGAGAGCTGCCAGTCTGGTGCGCGTTTGCGCCCTGGTACTAGGCCGCACCGTTTCGCGCCCCGACCGCTCTTGGGGCTGCGGAGCGCGCATCCGAGTACCAGATTTCGAGTCGGTATCGATTTCGCGATCCGCGCCCCCGCGACTGCCGATACTGGGCGTGCTTGTTGTGCTCGCGGCCCTGTTGAATCCCCTCGCCCAATCGCCGGCCGCCGCCCAGTCCTTCGACCTGGAAACCTTCACCCTCGACAACGGCCTGCAGGTGGTGGTGATCCCGAACCACCGCGCGCCCATCGTGCAACACATGGTCTGGTACAAGGTTGGCGCCGCCGATGAGCCGACCGGCAAATCGGGCATCGCCCACTTCCTCGAACACCTCATGTTCAAGGGCACCGAGACCAAGGCGCCCGGCGAATTCCGCGAGCTGATTGCGCGCATCGGCGGCCGTCACAACGCCTTCACCAGCTCCGACTACACGGCCTACTTCCAGAACGTCGCGCGCGACCGGCTGGAGATCGTCATGACGCACGAGGCCGACCGCATGGCCAATCTGGTGCTGAGCGACGACGAGGTACTGCCTGAGCGCGAGGTCATCCTGGAGGAGCGCCGCAGCCGCATCGACAACGCACCGCAGGCCCAGCTCACGGAGATGATCGAAGCCGCGCTCTACATGAACCATCCCTACCAGCGGCCGGTAATCGGCTGGGAACATGAGATGCGCGGCCTGACCACAGAGGACGCGATCGCCTTCTACCGGCTTTGGTACGCGCCGAACAACGCGATCCTCATCGTCGCCGGCGACATCACCGCGGAAGAGTTGCGCCCCATGACGGAGGCGACCTACGGCCAGGTGCCGGCACGCGACGTACCACCGCGGGCCCGTCCCCTGGAGCCGACGCAGAACGCGCCGCGCCGCATCGTCCTGGAGAACGCCCGTGTACGCCAGCCGGCGGTTGCGATCCATTATCTGGCGCCCAGCTTCAACGCCCGCGAGCGCGATCAGGCCTACGCCCTGCAGGTGCTGAACGTGGTCCTCGGCGGCGGGCCGACCAGCCGACTGAAACGCAGCCTGGCGGTCGAGCAGGGTTTGGCGGCCCGCGTGGGCAGCTGGTACCGCCCCGACAGCCTGGACAGAACGACGTTCGGCTTCTACGCCTCGCCGCGCCCTGGCGTCGAGCTGTCGCAGGTCGAGCGCGCCCTGCGCGCCCAGATTCGGCATCTTTGCGAATACGGGGTGAACGAGGACGAAGTTGCCGCTGCCAAGCGCCGCCTCAAGGCCAGCCGCATCTACGCCCGAGATCAGCTCGGCACGGTGCCGCGCGTGATCGGCCGGGCGCTGACCACCGGGCGCACCCTGGTCGAGATCCAGAGCTGGCCCGAGCGCATCGACGCGGTGACGGTCGAGCAGATCAACCAGGTCGCCCGCCGGGTCTTCGAGCCGCGCAACTCGGTCACCGGCCTGCTGGTCGGCGAAGCACCCGACCAAGCCGACGCCCCAAGCTGAGCGCGCAGGCAGTCCAGCCGTACCACTCCGAATCGTCATTGACCCTAGGCTCGAAGCATCCAAGTATGGGTGCGGGAGAGTTCGAAGGAGACGGTCCAGCATGCAGCAGACGAGCCGTAGACGACTCCTTTCGACGACTTTGCTGGCGGGGACGGCCACCATGGCCGCCGGCCCGGCCTTCGCTCTTGCGATCGAACCGCTGAACGGCGGTCTCGAAGAGAGTTACCTCTCGGTCTGTGGCGGCGATCCCAACCACCAAGGCTTCGTCGACGAGGTCATGGCCCTGCTGGAGCAAAACGGCGTGGCCGGCGACCGCGAGACCGTGGAACAGGTCCTCTCCGCCACCACCTGCCCCTACTGCCGCTGCTCGCTGAACCAGACTGCTGCCGGCGCGACGCCGCGGTTCTAACCGTTCTCCAGATCGATCTGAGGCGAATAGCCCTCGCCCCTCCGGGGAGAGGGTTGCGCAGGCTTGGCTCGGCCATCAGCCGAGCCTTAGCCGGAGCTGGGTGAGGGGGATCGAGATTTAGATGCCCAGCGCAGTCCCTTCTGAGCTACGCTCGATCCCTAACGGGATCCCCCTCATCCTCCCATGGACGCTGCGCATCCATGGGCCCCTCCTTCTCCCCCGCTGGGGAGAAGGAAATGAGCACACGGCCGTCGGTCAGGTCGTCGGTTTCAGGCAGGTCACCAGCGAGTCGGCCAAGCTTTCCATCAATAGGAAGTAAGCCTCCGGCCCGGCCGGTAGGTCGACGCCGAGCGGATCGAGCACGCTCGTCTTGGCGACCGTGCCCTCGACCAGGGTGGCGACCAGGGCCGGCTCGAACTGCGGCTCGCTGAAGACACAGGCGGCGCCGCTGTCGACGATCCTGTCGCGCAGCGCGGCGATCCGCTTGGCGCCCGGCGCGCGCTCGGGCGATAGGGTGATCGAGCCGACCGCCCGGGTCCCGTAGTGCGCCTCGAAGTACTGATAGGCGTCGTGGAACACCAGGTAAGGCACGTCTTTAACCGGCGCGAGGCGTGCCTGGATATCGGCGTCCATGGCCGCGATCCGGGCGATCACGGCCTTGCCGTTCTCGGCATAGCGCGCGCCGTTGGCCGCGTCGGCCTTCTGCAGCGCCGCCACCGCCGCCCGGACGATCGCTTCCGCATTATGCGGGTCGAGCCAGACGTGCATGTTGTGATCGCCGTGTTCGGCTTCGGCATGCCCGTCGTCGCCATGCTCGGTCTCGGCGTGATCGCTATGGTCGTGGGCCTCCCAGCCCTCGTCCTCTCGATACTCGAGAAGCGCGACACCCTCGGCGTCGGACAGAGTGATCACCCGCGCGCCTTCGGCCAGCGTATCCAACGGCTTTTCCAAGAAGGTCTCGATGCGCTCGCCGACCCAGAACACCAGATCGGCCTCCTGCAAAGCGCGCGCTTCCGAGGGCCGCAGACTGTAGCTGTGCGGCGAGCCGCCGGACTTGATCAGCAGGGTCGGCTCGCCGACGCCCTGCATCACGCCGAGCACCAGGCTGTGCACGGGCTTGATGCTGGTTACCACCTTCGGAGCGCTTATCGCCGGGGCCGTCATCGTTAGGAGACCGCCAAGCGCTAGGGCTGATAGCGAAAGGCTATAACGTTTCATTTGAAATCTCCGGATACTGGCGCGGCGTGGCTTGACGACCTGCGCTGTCGATCGGCCAAGATCTTGTGACTTGCCGATGTTATAGTATATCGTTACCACAGCAAGCAAGAATTGCCAGCTTGGACCGGGGCATCAAGTCTCTCTGAAATAGGCCGGACGTTACATGGCACCCTCCCCGCCTTCGCGCTTTCCCCATGCAGACCACGACCATCACCGTTGCGTCGCCGAGGCGGTCACGGCGGCCGAGCGGCTTTGCGCGCAGCGCGGCGCGCGCCTGACCGCCCTGCGCCGCCGGGTGCTCGAGCTGGTCTGGGGCAGCCATGCGCCGATCGGCGCCTATGACCTGCTGCGGCATCTTAGCCAGGAGCATCAGAGCGCTGCGCCGCCTACTATCTATCGAGCCCTGGATTTTCTGTTGGAGCAGGGGCTGATCCACCGCATCGAGAGCCTGAACGCCTTCGTCGGCTGCGCCGAGCCGGCCGAGGCGCACGCCGGCCAGTTCCTGATCTGCAACGACTGCGGCACCGCCGCAGAGTTGCACGACGAGGGGATCAACCGGGCCATCGCCCGAGGCGCCGCCGAACTCGGCTTCGCGGTCGAGCGGCGTACGGTCGAGGTGCGCGGCCGCTGCCCGGACTGCCAGACGCCCGACTGCCAAATGCCGGATTGCCAGGCTCCGGAAGAGTCCGATGCCGGATAGCGCTCCAAAGCGCGATCAGGCCCCGCCACTGGTCGAGGCCAAAGGGATTTCCGTCAGCTTCGGGCGGCGCAAAGTCTTGTCGCACGTCGATCTCACGGTCAGCAGGGGCGAGATCGTCACCCTGATCGGCCCCAATGGCTCGGGCAAGACGACCCTGATCCGCACGCTGCTGGGCCTGACCAAGCCGGATCGGGGCACAGTCACCACCACGCCGGGCCTCACCATCGGCTACGTGCCACAGCAGCTCGCGCTCGATCCGGTGCTACCGCTCACGGTGCGCCGCTTCCTGAACCTGCCGCGGCGCCATCCCGAGGCGGCGATCCGCGCGGCGCTCGCCGAGGTCGGGGCCGAACCGCTGACCGAGCGAGCCGTGCAGGCCCTCTCGGGCGGCGAGACCCAGCGAATTCTGCTGGCCCGGGCGCTGCTGCGTGATCCCGACCTGCTGGTGCTCGACGAGCCCCTGGCTAGCGTCGATTTCCGCGGCCAGATCGAGCTCTTCGACCTGATCGCCGCGGTCCGGCAAAGGCGCGGCTGCGGCGTGCTGGTGGTCTCGCACGACCTGCACCTGGTGATGGCCGGCACCGACCGGGTAATCTGCCTGAACCAGCACATCTGCTGCTCGGGCAAACCCGACGCGGTCAGCCAGCATCCAGAGTTCCTCGCTCTCTTCGGGCCCAAGGCGGCAGACAGCCTGGCGGTCTACAGCCATCACCACGACCATCATCACGACCTCTCGGGCGCCGCGGTACCGGGCGGCTGCGAGCCCGAACCAATCAGCGCCGATGGATCGAAAGGCGACGAACGGGCTTCGGCGTAATGCTGGACTTTCTCCTTGGAGACTTCCTCTGGCGGGCGGTCATCGCCAGCTTCGGCGTGGTGCTGATCGCCGGGCCGCTGGGTTGCTTCATCGTCTGGCGGCGCATGGCCTACTTCGGCGACAGCCTGGCGCATAGCGCGCTGCTCGGCGTCGCACTCGGCATCCTGCTCGGGATCAACCTCACGGTCGGCATCGTCGCGGCGGCCGTCACCCTGGCCCTGCTGCTGGTGCTGCTGCAGCAGCAGCGCCGGCTCGCCAGCGATACCCTGCTGGGCATCATCTCCCACTCCGGGCTGGCGCTCGGCCTCGTCGTGCTGAGCTTCTTCGACGACGTGCGGGTCGACCTGCTGGCCTACCTCTTCGGCGACATCCTGGCGGTCTCGACCCTGGACATTGCCTGGATCTACGCGGGCGGTCTGCTCGCCCTCACTATCCTGGCGGCGATCTGGCGTCCGCTGCTCGCCATCACCATCCAAGAGGACCTAGCCCGCGCCGAAGGCGTGCCGGTGCTGGCGGTGCGCCTGGCCTTCGTCCTGCTGATCGCCATCGTCATCGCCATTGCCATGAAGGTAGTGGGCATCCTGCTGATCACCTCGCTGTTGATCATTCCGGCAGCCACCGCCCGGCGCTTCGCACGCACGCCCGAGCAGATGGCCCTGCTCGCCGTCGCGACCGGTTTGCTGGCGGTCGGCTTCGGCCTTTTCGGTTCGCTGCAGTGGGACACGCCCTCGGGGCCTTCGGTCGTGGTCGCCGCCATGCTGCTCTTCGCCCTGAGCCAGGCGAGCTTGGTCTTGCGGCGCGGTGAAGGTGTTTGATCGCGGATAAATGTAAATATTTTTCAATAGTATATAGATATATCTTCGTGTAAATTCTTGGATTGGAGTGGCGTCGCAGGCTTTGACAAGATCGCGACGCTTCTTACATAAGGTGCTAGACTGCAAGGGCAGCTCGAACGACTGGAGAGCGAACCAGATGAGCGATGTCATGACCGCACAGGAGCGCAGCATCGGGGTCACCGAGTCCGCGGCCAAGCGGATTGCCTGGCTGGCGGAGCAGGAAGATCAGCCCGGGCTGATGCTGCGGGTTTCTGTCTCCGGCGGCGGCTGTTCGGGCTTCCAGTACGGCTTCTCCTTCGACGACACGGTGGGCGCCGATGACCGGACCTTCGAGCGCGACGGCGTAACTGTGGTGGTCGACGAAATGTCGCTCGATCTCCTGGCCGGCTCCGAGATCGACTTCGTGGAAGACCTGATCGGCGCCTCCTTCCAGATCAAGAATCCTAACGCCACCTCGTCCTGCGGCTGCGGCTCGTCCTTCGCCATATAGGTCTCGGAAGAGGAACCGTGCTAGAACCGAGGCCCGCCGGAGCGCGGGCCTTTCGTTTTCCTCCGTCGTGATGACGCCATGGTCAAGATTGCTACCTGGAACGTGAACTCCATCAAGGCGCGCCTGCCGAACGTGCTCGCCTGGCTGAAAAGCGCCGAGCCCGACATCGTTCTGCTGCAGGAGCTCAAGTGCCAGGAGGACGGCTTTCCGCAGCTCGAGATCGAGGCGCTCGGCTACCATGCCGCCGTGGTCGGCCAGAAGAGCTACAACGGCGTCGCGCTGCTCTCCAAGGAGCCGATCGAGGATCCCCTCACCCGCCTGCCGGGCGACAAGAAGGACGAGCAGGCCCGCTACGTCGAGGGCACGACCTTCGGGCTGCGCGTCGCCTCGATCTATCTGCCGAACGGCAACCCGGCCGATAGCGAGAAGTACCCCTACAAGCTCGCCTGGATGGACCGGCTACGCGCGCACGTGCGCGCCCTGCTCGACAGCGAGGCCCCGGTGGTGCTCGGCGGCGACTACAACGTGATCCCGGCGCCGCAGGATTGCTACGACCCGGAGGCCTGGGCCACCGACGCGCTCTTCAAGCTGGAGACCCGGCGCAGCTTCCGCGCAATCCTCAACCTGGGCCTGACGGAGGCCTTCCGGGCGCTCCATCCCACTCAGCGCGCCTACAGCTTCTGGGACTATCAGGCCGGCGCCTGGCAGGCCGACAACGGCATTCGCATCGACCACCTGCTGCTCTCGCCGCAGGCCGCCGACCGGCTGACCGCCTGCGAGATCGACAAGGGCCCACGCGGCGAGAAGAAGGCCTCCGACCATACGCCGGTCATCTGCGAGCTCTCGGCGTGACGCGCCGAGCGGCCACCGGCCACTAGCATCATGCCGTTTCTGCCGCTGCACGACCTCAATCCCCGCATCCTGCTGCAGGTGCCCTGGGTTACCTGGGGCATCATAGCGGCCTGCTGCGTCATCTACTTCCTGGAAAGCGGGGCCAGCAGCCAGGAAACGGCGCGGCTGTTCTACGCCCTGGGCGTCATACCGGACACCTTGGTCGGCGATGCGACGCTGCCGCCGGACGTCTACCTGGTGCCGCCGGCCGCCACGCTCTTCACCTCGATCTTCCTGCACGGCAGCGTCATGCACCTGCTGGGCAACATGCTGTTCCTCTGGGTCTTCGGCGACAACATCGAGGACTCGATGGGCCATCTCCGCTTCGTCATCTTCTTTCTGCTCTGCGGGTTGCTGTCCGGCCTGGTGCACGTGGCCTCGAACCCCGCCTCGCAGGTGCCGACGATCGGTGCGAGCGGCGCGGTCTCCGGCATCCTGGGCGCCTATCTGCTTCTGCACCCAAAGGCAAAGATACTGATCCCCATCATCATCTTCCCGGTCTACCTGCCGGCGGCCCTGCTGCTGGTGATCTGGTTCGGCTTCCAGGCCTTCGCCGTCTGGAACGGTGGCGGCGAGGCCGGCGGCGTCGCTTGGTGGGCGCACATCGGCGGCTTCATCGCCGGGGCGATCCTGATCGTGCCCTTCCGCTACAAGACCATCCCTCTGTTCGGCGCCAACGATCTGCCGAGCGGTGTCACCATGGCGCCACGTTCCCGCTGGCGACGCAGCGATGAATCGCCGCAGAAGGGCCCCTGGCGCTAGCCGGCGTTGTAAAGGCCCCCTACTCGACCGGCTGAGGCGGCGGTGGCGGCGGCGGTACCTCGAAGTTGCCGCCCGACGCCGGTGGCTGGCTCAGCCAAGGCAACTCCTCTTCGACCGGTGCCTGCTCGCCCGATGCGTTGTCTTGGGACGACTCGTCCCAGGGCGTGAAGTTTGGCTGGCTGGACCCGTCTTCCTGCGCCGCCCGTAGAGTGGCGACCTCCTGCCGCATGTGCTCCAACAGCTCTTCCGAGGGCTCGCCGGTCTCCGGCAGGGCGCGGTCCAGCTGAAAGGCGCTGATCGCCCGCCCGGTCTTCGGCCCGAAGGCGCCATCGACCGGGCCCGGATCGTAGTCCAGCTCGGTCAGCAGCGACTGGGTCTCGCGCACCAGGGTGCGGTCGTAGGTGGGTCTTGCCGCCTGCTGGCTGTCGCCGCTCGTTCCGCTTGCCGCGCCGGCGCGCCCCGACTTGGCGTAGGGCTGCCCTTCCTGGACGATCTCCCAGAGGCCGAGCTCGACCTCGCAGGCAGTGCCGAGGACCGCCTTCAGCCCGCCGTCCTCGAAGGTCCGTTCGTAGTCCCAGCAGGTGCGACCCTGTATCGAGCCCGGCGCGATCACCGTCACGTCGCCCGAATTGCCGGTCTCGGGATTCTCCCAGCGAACACTCCGCCCCTGTGCGGCAAACTGCATGAGGTCGTTCAGGGCGGAGAAAAGCGTACCGGTGTCGCGCGAGTCCTTGAGCGCGGCGGCGGGACCGGCCCACAGGGTCGCGGCCTGCAGAAACAGCAAAAGGACTGGTACACGTATCGCGGTGCCGCACTGCAAGTTCGGGGGCCTTCCCTTCCGCCAGTTTCCGCTGCCAGTTTAGGTCACGAGGGCCCAACAGGGCACCCGTTGTTTCTCCGCGCCGCCGCGCCGGGCCGCAGGGACCAGAACGCTTGGCCGAGCACGGCGGCAAGGACGATAGCGCCGCCGATCAGGGTGGCCTGGCTCGGCACCTCGCCGACGCCGATCCAGACCCAGAGCGGACCGAGCACCATCACAGTGCGGCCAATCAGCGCGATCTCGGCCGCCGGCACGTGGCGCGAGCCGGCGGTCACCAGGATGTATTGAAAGCCGAGCTGCACCACGCCCAGAATGACGGCCAATGCGAGATCATGGGCCGAAATCCGGAAGCTCTCGACCATCGCGGCCGAGACGAGCGCTACCAGGACGCCGGCAAGACAGACCGCCGGTAGCATGTCGACCGCCTTGCCGCGCCGCATGGCAACCAAAGTCACGGCAAAGCAGAGGCAGCAGGTTAGGGCCAACAGGTTTCCGGTCATGGTGCCGCGGGCCAAACCGCCCCCCAGCATGATGACAAGCCCGCAGAAGGCCACTGCCATGGCCAGCCAGACGGCAGGGCGCACCGGCTCGCGCAGCGCCAGCCAGGCAAAGAGCGCGGCGAAGAAGGGCGTTGTGCCGGTGATGAAGACCACGTTCGCCACCGTGGTCTCTCGTAGTGCCAGGATGAAGGTGGCGAAGGCCGTCGCCAGGGCGACTGCAACCACCAGCCCGGGCCCGCCGACCGCGCGGAAAGCCTGCAGGGTTTGGCCGCGTTGGCGGATAGCGATGTAGCCGAGCAGGACTGCGACGAAGCTGACCGAACGGTAGAACAGCACCTGCCAGCCGTCGGCCTGCTCGATCAGGCGCAGGATAATGCCGGCCGTGCTGGTGAAGAGCGTCGCCGTCAGTAGACAGGCGACGCCGTAACCGTAACGGCTGTCATGACCGCGCGCCGCGGCTGTCTCGGTCATGCGTGGCCTTTAGATATCCGCGAAGACGTGGGTCTCCGCCTTGGCGCCCGGATGGGTCACCGCGCCGAGGTAGGCCGGGCCGACCGTCTGGGCATAGCGCCAGATTGCGCCCGACTGATAGTCGTGCTGGCGTGGCTGCCAGGCCTCGCGGCGCTCGGCGAGTTCCTCCTCGCTGAGCTCGACTTCCAGCGTGCCGGCGTCGGCGTCGATCACGATGATGTCGCCGTCCTTGAGCAGGCCGATGGGCCCGCCGACCGCCGCCTCCGGTCCGACATGGCCGATGCAGAAGCCACGCGTCGCGCCGGAGAAGCGCCCGTCGGTGATCAGCGCCACCTTATCGCCCATGCCCTGGCCGTAGATCGCCGCCGTGGTCGAGAGCATCTCACGCATGCCGGGACCGCCCCTGGGGCCTTCGTAGCGGATCACCAGCACCTCGCCCTCCTTGTAGGCGCGCTGATCGACCGCCTTGAAGCAGTCCTCCTCGCACTCGAAGACCCGCGCCGGTCCGCGAAACTTGTGGGTCTTCATGCCGGCCACCTTCACGATCGCGCCTTCCGGCGCCAGGTTGCCCTTGAGGCCGACCACGCCGCCGGTCGGCGACAGCGGATTACTGACCGGGCGCACCACGTCCTGATCCTCGGGAAAGGCGACGCCCTCCAAAGTCTCGGCGATGGTCTTGCCCGTCACGGTAAGGCAGTCACCGTGCAGATAGCCGCCGTCGTGCAGAGCCTTCATCAGCACCTGTACGCCGCCGACCTCGAAAAGGTCCTTGGCGATGTAGCGGCCGCCCGGCTTCAGGTCGCCGATGTAGGGCGTCTCGCGGAAAACCTTGCAGACATCCTCCAAGTCGAAATCGATGCCCGCCTCGTTGGCGATCGCCGGCAGGTGCAGGCCGGCGTTGGTCGAGCCACCCGAGCAGGCGACGATCCGCGCCGCGTTCTCCAACGACTTGCGCGTCACAATGTCGCGCGGCCGAATGCCCTGAGCCAGGCAGTTCATCACCGCGACACCCGAGGCCTCGGCATAGGCATCGCGCGATTCGTAAGGCGCCGGCGCACCGGCAGACCCCGGCAGCGCCAGGCCCATGGCCTCGGACACGCAGGCCATGGTGTTGGCCGTGAACTGGCCGCCGCAGGAGCCGGCCGAGGGACAGGCGGCGCACTCGATGGCGTGCAGTTCCTCGTCGTCCATCTTGCCGGCGGAGTGCGAGCCGACCGCCTCAAAGACGTCCAGCACCGTGATGTCCTTGCCCTTGTGACGGCCCGGCAGGATCGAGCCGCCGTACATGAAGACCGCCGGCACGTTGAGCCGCACCATGGCCATCATCATGCCGGGCAGCGACTTGTCGCAGCCGGCGAGCCCGACCAGCGCGTCGTAGCAATGGCCGCGCATGGTGAGCTCGACGGAATCGGCGATCAGGTCGCGGCTGACCAGCGAGGACTTCATACCGGCGTGGCCCATGGCGATGCCGTCGGTCACGGTGATGGTGGTGAACTCCCGCGGCGTGCCGGCCGCCGCCTTGACGCCGAGCTTGACCGCCTGGGCCTGGCGCGAGAGGGAGATGTTGCAGGGCGCCGCTTCGTTCCAGCAGGTTGCCACGCCGACGAAGGGCTGGGCGATCTCCGCCTCGGTCAGGCCCATCGCGTAGTAGTAGGAGCGGTGCGGCGCGCTCTGCGGCCCGACCGACACGTATCGGCTCGGCAGATTGGATTTGTCCGCCTTGGCTTTGCTGTCGAGCGGCATTCGCTCTCTCCCTTGCTGCATTCTCGTTGGTTTCTGGCCCATTGCGGGCTTGTTCGGCCGGCAGAATAGCGATGGCCCCAAAGGCCCACCACCGCTTTTCCCGCGCAGCTGGCATGCAGCGGCCACTGGCATGCGAAGGGCCGACCGTAAATCGTCGCGAATATTGGTCTAGCCATGGCAGGAGACGCCAAACGCAGGTGAGTATTCACTTCGCGCGACGCCAATTGTCGCAAAAAGGCGCATCAGACAAGGCGAGAAATCGTCGCCTAATTCCGAGTGTTTATCGCGCCAAAGTGCGCTATAATTATCATTAAGAAGGCGTAGGAGCGACTCCGATCATGGGTGGCAAACCCAAGATCGGCGTTACGCAGCGCCGTGGGAGGGAGTTGAGGTCATGGGCATGTACGCGGACCTGATAAGGCTGGTGCTCAGGGTACGCCCTGACATGAGCCCGTCGGACGCCTCGACGGCGGTGAACGAGATCCGGACGACCAGGACAGGCTGGCCAGCCGCCGGTTCACCCCAGCCCGGCGCCCGAAGGGCAGGCATCCAGAACTACGTACGACAGCGTCTGGCCATACCGCTCGGGCGCTAGAGGCCAGCTAGGCGATCCAAAGCGGCGGCGAGTTTGTCGCGCACCAGGACAGCTTCGGCGCGCTGATCCTTCTGCTTCTCGACGACTTCGAGCGGCGCCTTGCTGAGGAACTGCTCGTTCGCCAGCTTCTTGTCGACCTTGGCGATGTCGCCCTGCACCTTCTCGATCTCCTTGCGCAGGCGCGTCTGCTCCTGGGCGATGTCTATCACGCCGGCCAGCGGTAGGACCGCCGTCGCCTCGTCGATCACGGTCTGCACTGCGCCCTGCGGCACCTCGCCGTCGAGCGGCGCAATGGATTCTAGGCACGCGAGCCGCCGGATGGTGTCGTCCTGCGCGGCGACGCGCGCCACGGTCGTCTCGCTGGCCGAGCGCAGGAATAGCTTGACCATGGCCTTGGCCGGCACGTTCACCTCGGCACGCACCGCGCGGACTTCGGAGATCAGGCGGATCACCCAATCGATCTCGGCATCCGCCTCGGCATCGATCAGCGCCGCATTGAGCTCCGGGAAGGGGGCGCTGATCAAGAGTGAGTCCGGATCGTCGCTTAACTGCGCCCAAAGCTCCTCGCTGACGAAGGGCATCAAAGGGTGCAGCAGATGCAGCAGCTGGCCCATGGCCCAGCCCATGGTGGCGCGGGTCTCCGCCGCTGCGGTCTCGTCGGCCCCGGTCAGGATCGGTTTGGTGAACTCGATGTACCAGTCGCAGAACTCGTCCCAGGTGAAGTGGTAGAGCACGCTGGCGGCTTCGTTCAGACGGTAGTTGTCGAGCGCGGCGCGCAGCTTCTCCGCCGTCTGCATCACCTTGCCGACGATCCAGCGGTTGACCCGCAGCGTGCAGGCGGCGGGATCGAAGGCCGGATCGAGCGTCGCACCGTTCATCTCGCAGTAGCGCGCGGCATTCCAGATCTTGGTGGTGAAGTTGCGGTAGCCCTCGACCCGCGATTCGGCGAGCTTGATGTCGCGCCCAGCCGGCACCGCGAGAGCGGCCAGGGTGAAGCGCAAGGCATCGCAGCCGTAGCGGTCGATCACCTCCAAGGGGTCCATGATGTTGCCCTTGGACTTCGACATCTTCTGGCCGAACTCGTCGCGCACCAGGCCGTGGATGTGGACCTCGCGGAACGGCACCTCGCCCATGAAATGGATGCCCATCATCATCATGCGGGCGACCCAGAAGAAGATGATGTCGTAGCCGGTGACTAGCACCTCGCCCGGATAGTAGCGATCGAGTTCCGGCGTTTGCTGCGGCCAGCCGAGCGTCGAGAAGGGCCAGAGCGCCGAGGAGAACCAGGTGTCGAGCACGTCCGGGTCGCGCGTCAGTTCGACCGTCCGGCCGTAGTGCCGCTCGGCCGCCGCACGCGCCGCGGCCTCGCTCATCTCGACGAAGATCTCGGCTTTCGGCCCGTGCCAGGCGGGGATCTGATGGCCCCACCAGATCTGCCGCGATACGCACCAAGGCTGGATGTTGCGCATCCAGTCGAAGTAAGTGTTCTCGTAGAGTTTGGGCACGAAACGGGTACGCCCCTGCTCCACCGCTTCTATTGCCGGCTTCGCCAAAGTCGCGGCATCGACGTACCATTGATCGGTCAACCAGGGCTCGATGGCGACACCGGAGCGGTCGCCGTGCGGCACCGTGTGGCGATGATCTTCGACACGCTCCAACAGTCCCTCCGCCTGAAGGTCGGTGATCACCTTCTCGCGTGCGGTGTAACGATCCAGGCCGCGGTAGCGCTCCGGCACGTTGTCGTTCAGGTGGGCGTTCTCGTCGAAGATGTTGATCATCTCGAGGTCGTGCCGCCGCCCCACTTCGAAGTCGTTGAAGTCGTGCCCCGGTGTGATTTTAACCGCGCCGCTGCCGGTCTCCGGATCGGCATAGTCGTCGGCCACGATGATCAGCCGGCGACCGACCAGCGGCAGGACGGCGTGCTTGCCGACCAGATAGCGGTAGCGCTCGTCTTCCGGATGGACCGCGACGGCGGTGTCGCCCAGCATGGTCTCCGGCCGCGTGGTGGCGACACTGATGAAGCGCCCCTCCATGCCTTCGACCGGATAGCGGAGATGCCAGAGGTGGCCGTCGAGCTCGACCGGCTGCACCTCCAGGTCGGAGATCGCGGTGTGCAGTTTCGGGTCCCAGTTCACCAGCCGCTTGTCGCGGTAGATGAGGCCCTCTTTGTAGAAATCGACGAAGACCTTGCGCACCGCGTGCGACAGGCCGTCGTCCATGGTGAAGCGCTCGCGCTCCCAGTCGGCCGAAGCACCCAGGCGGCGCAGTTGGCGGATGATGGTGCCACCGGATTCTGCCTTCCAGTCCCAGACGCGGGCGAGAAAGGCTTCCCGCCCGAGATCGCGACGCGAGATGCCCTGCTCGGCGAGTTGCCGTTCGACGACCATCTGAGTGGCGATGCCGGCATGGTCGGTGCCCGGCTGCCATAGCGCGTCGCGACCCAGCATGCGGTGATAGCGCATCAGGATGTCCTGGATCGTGAAGGTCAGCGCATGGCCGATGTGAAGGCTACCGGTCACGTTGGCCGGCGGCATCATGATGGTGTAAGGCGCCGCGTTCGAGGCCACATTGCAGGCGAAGGCACCCTTGGACTCCCAACGTTCATACTGCCGGGATTCCACCTCCGCGGGGTGAAATGTCTTGTCCAGCATTGCTGGCTATTCCTCTAACAACTCGTCGGTGGGATCGGGCCTATGCGGCGACGCTTCCAATCGCGGTGCGAAAGCCTAGCGACGGAACGGCCGCAGCCCAAGGCGCTCAGCGATATTCGGCCCGTTTGACCATCTTCTGGATCTCCTCGCGGACGATACGCTCGACCAATGGGGCCAGGTTCTCGTCGAGCCAGGACTTCAGGTAGGGCTGCAAGGCGTCGCGCACCAGCATCTCCAGAGTCTGACCGCCGGCAAACTGGCCCTGCGCTACACCACCGGCAATGCCCGCCGTCGCTGCGAGGTCGGTCAGGGAGGCGGTTGCCGCTTGCCGTGTGTCGTCTGAGATCAGGCTTTCGTCGGCCGGCTCCGGGGCCGCCTCGAGCAGCGGTTCTGGCTCCGGCTCGGGTTCTGGTTCCGGCTCCAGTTCGGGCTCAGGCTCCGGTTCGGGTTCCGGCTCCGGTTCGGGCGCCAGCTCTGGCTCCGGGTTCTCGGACAGTTCGAGCTCGGCCGGCTCGACCTCCTCCGCCGCCGCTGCTGCGGCGCGCTCGGACTCGAGATCGACGACGGTACCGTCCTCCTCGACGACCTGCGTGAGATCGAGAACCTCGTCGTCGGCGGGCTCTTCGGCAGCTTCCGCCGTCTCCGCGGGCTCCTCCGCCGCAGGCTCCTCCGCTACGGGCTCCTCCGGCGCAGGCTCCTCAGCCGGCGCAGCGTCCGCGCCTTCCTGCGCGCCTTCCTCCTGAGCGTCCGGGCCGTCCTCGGAAATGATCTTCCGAATGGAGGCCAGGATCTCCTCCATGGTCGGTTCGCCCTGGCTGTTCGCCTCGCTCATCGATCAAGAGTCCCAAAGCTCTAAAGTGCGTCATACACAGGCAGAATGCGACCAGACACGACATAGCGCATCGGGCCGCTCCCCGCCACCCATCATATCTCGACGACCCGGCCGCGGGCGGGTCGGTCCTCCCGGTTACTTCCCTGGGCGTCAGTCCCCAGGGTCGCTACTCCCCGATTACTCTTCGGGAAGCCCGCCGAAGCCGTACCAGACGTCCCGCACCTCTTCGAGGTCGCTATCGGGATCATAGAGCGTGACCGGCAGCGCCAGATACTGCGCCGTCATCAGGCCCATCGCCTGCAGGACCTGATAGCTGGCCACGATCTCGTCGCGTTGGGCACGGACCAGGTTGACCTGAGCATCGAGAAACTCCTGCTCCGCGTCCAGAATATCGAGAATCGTGCGTGCGCCAACAGCATTTTCCTGCCGCACGCCTTCCAACGCGATAGTGGTGGCGCGGACTTCGGACTCGAAGGCCTCTATCTGGGCCCGGGCCGTCTGCAGTGCCTCCCAAGCGGTGATCGACTGCTGCTCGGCGGTGCGGCGCGCTGCGTCGATCTCCAGACGGCGCTGGCTGGAGCGCTGTTTGGCTTCACGAATCTGACTGGAGACGAAGCCCTGTTGATAGATAGGCACGGTGACCTGAGCCAGGATCCGCGCTCGGTCGGATTCGTCCCGCGTGCTGGAGGTGTCCTGGTCGTGCGACAGGGTGCCGACCAGGGCCACCTCCGGCAGCAGCTGGCCGAACTGAAGCCGAACGTTGTGGCGCTCGGCTTCCTCGAGGAAGTTCGCAGCCACCACCGAGGGGTTAGCATCGATCGCGGCGACAGTGACTTCTTCCTGCGTAGCCGGCAGGTTAGCGACCGGCGGCGGCGCTTCCAAGAGCTCCGGAAACTCGCCGATCAACTCCTGATAGATCGCCCGGCTCGCCGTCAGGTTGCCTTCCGCCTGGACCCGGTCACCGACAGCGCGGGCCAGCCGCGATTCCGACTGGGCCACGTCGGTCCGGGTGATCTCGCCGACCTCGAAGCGATCCTCCGAGGCCTCGAGCTGGCGGCGCAGAACCTTCTCGTTGTTTAGGTTGAGCTCGAGGACCGACTGATCGCGCCAGACGTCCATGTAGGCCGTGGCGGCGCTGAACAGGGTGTCCTGCTCGATCACCGAGAGTAGGCCGCGCTGCGCCGAGACCGTGGCTTCGGCCCGGCGCGTGTCGGCCACTGTCCGCCCGCCGCGGTAGAGAGATTGGCTGACAGTGAGATCGGTAGAGAGCGGTATGGTGGTTTGCGGGTCCCGTGCGCCATCGTTGTCGATACGCTGGGCGCCGGCTGAGCCGTTTACGGTGACTTGCGGACGCCAGTTGGACAGCGCCTGGGGTACCTGCTCGTTGATCGTCCGCAGCTCGGCGCGCGCCGCCTGCAGAGTCGGGTTCGAGGCATAGGCCGTGGACAGCGCCTCGTTTAGAGTCTGCGCCGCTACCGGCTCAGCAAGCAACACGCCGAAAGCCAGAGCCGCAGCGGTGACAAGGGAGCCTCGCATCGCAGAGCGCAATCCCGGCCGCGCTGCGGCAAAACGGCCGCATCCAGGATCGGTGGACCTCGGACGTCCGCACTCGAAGGTCATTCAGAGCTTCCCCTGGCTGTTGAGACCGTTAGCAGACTTAGCCAACCACCAACATATGGTTAAATCCCCGCCCCTAATACAAGTCCATCGAACGATCGACAATGCGCGCCCAGGCATCGATTCCGCCCGAGAGGTTGGTCGCACGCTGGACGCCCTGGGCGCGCAACCACTGGGTCACCTGCCGGCTGCGCATGCCATGGTGGCAGATTACGACCAGCGCTTCACCCTCCGGCAGCTCGGCCAGACGCTGCGGCACCTCCGCCATAGGGATGTCGAGGCTGCCCGAAAAGGCGCAAATCTCACGCTCCCAGGGCTCGCGCACGTCGAGAATCGCGTGCGGCCGGCCATCCTCGCGCCAAGCGGAAAACTCCAGAACATCGATCTCCATCGGGTTCTCTTGGAGGGGGGTCTCTTGGGCTGGAGTCGCTTGGGCCAGAGTCTTCTGGGGCTGTATCTCTTGGGACACGGGGGCGCCTCTAGAAGACGAAGCCGGCTTCGGGCAGAAAGCCCGGAAGATAGGGCGTCGCTGCGTCGAACAAGACGCGACTCGAGACGTGGCCGCCCGTCCGCTGCATGAGCACGGCCCGGCCGGCGCCGCCCGCTTGCCTGACTACGGTCACCAGGCGGCCGCCCTCGGCCAGCTGGTCACAAATCCCTTCGGGGACGGCCGCCACCGCGCCATTCAGCAGAATCACGTTGTAGGGCGCCTGTTTCGGATAGCCCTCGCTCAAGCGACGGCTGACCAGAACCACATTGTCGATTCCGAGCGCCTCGAAAGCCGTCTCGGCCTGGGCGGACAGCGCCGCATCGTCCTCGAGGGCCACTACGGTGCCCGCCAAGCGGGCCAGGATGGCCGCCGCATAGCCGGTCCCGGTGCCGACCTCCAGCACCATGTCGCCGGGCTCTACCGCAGCCGCCTGCAGCAAGCGAGCCAGGACCATCGGCTCCATCAGATAGCGATCGGCGGCGACGGCCAGGTCTTCGTCGACATAGGCGACAGGGCGCTGCGCTTCACCGAGGAAGCGTTCGCGCGGCACTGCTTCGAAAGCCTCGAGCAGAGCCGTGTTCGACACCTTGTTGGTGCGGAGCTGCGATTCCACCATGTTGAAGCGGGCCGCCGCGTAATCCACATCCCCCTCCTACCGGCTCTTCCCGCGCGGTCGATGCAGGTTGAAACCATCGGATTGGCTGGATCGACTGGCCGAAGCCAGACACCGGCCCCGCCAGAGAGTCCCGTCCGAGACCTGGGAGCCGGCCGCCACCCAATCCCGTTTCTTATAGGAGCCCGGGCCGGCAAAGACAACGACACAGCCGGCCCCGTCCGAACGCGCCCGGGGCGGCTGGCGGCGGACTGGCTGGGGGCCTGACCGCCTCGCTTGACCGCCCATCGGCCGGCCTTTATATGTCGCTCGCCCAGGCAGCCCGGCACGCGGTCCGACGCGTCCAGCCGGAGATGCAAAGGCCCGGTGGCAGAGTGGTTATGCAGAGGCCTGCAAAGCCTTTTACGTCGGTTCGATTCCGGCCCGGGCCTCCAAGGAGCCTCCAGGCTCATTCATTTCATTGCATTTATGGCTCAGCAGGCGCGCTTGACGCCAGGCGCCGTCGGTAGAAGCGCGTGTCCACCGCCATGCGCGGGAAGTCGTCCGGCAGCTCGGCTTCGTCGATCAGGTCGAAGCCGGTCTTCTCATAAAAGCGATGGGCGGCCAGGAACTTGCTCGTGGTGCCCAGATAGACCTCCGTCACGCCGCTGCGGCCGGCATGGTCCAGCAGCGTCTCCAGCAGGCGCTTGGCGACGCCCTGGCTGGCGCCGCGATAGGCCTCTTTCACGAACATCTTGCGCAGCGCGGCCTGGCCCTTGCCGATGTCGATCAAGGCGATGGAGCCGACCACCTCCTCGCCCTGCAGGGCGATCCAAAACTCGCCACAGCCCTTTCGGTAGAAGGCCGCTATGTCGTGCAGATCGGGCTGATCCTCGTAGGTGATGGGGATGCCGAATTCCCTCTGCTGGATCGGCACGATGAGGTCTCGCACGCCGAGGGCGAAAGCCTCCGAATAGGGAACGATATGGATCGTCATGGAGCCGTCCATGGAAGCGAGAAAGCGACGCTAGATGCCGGCTGGTTTCTAGCATCGCCTCTCTGCCCACACCATGGAGCGGCCGAGCGGGGGCCTTGGTACTTTCCCGTTATACAGAAAGCCATATAATGGTCACTCCGTTTATCGTAGGAGACCCCTCATGGCCAAAGCTGCGAGCGGCCAGCCGATGCGCTCGGCGGAGCGCCTGCTGCACGTGCTGAAATGCTTCGGGACCGAAGCCGCGAGCCTGACCATCGCCGAGATCAGCCGCGACCTCGACTTGGCGCCCAGCACGGTCCGGCGGCTCCTGCTGCTGCTCGAACGGGAGGGCTTCGTGCGGCAGGAGGCTGGGGGCTACCGCCTGCACCATGCGATCATCCGGCTGGCCGCGGCGGCGTTGACCGGATCCTCGCTGGTCAAGGCCGCAGGCCCGGTCCTGGACGGCTTGCGCGAGCGGCTCGGCGAGGCGGTGCAGCTCACGGTGCGCGAAGGCGCCGAGTTGATCATTCTCGACAACCGGCAGAGCGAGCATCTGATCAAGACCTTCCACAAGATCGGCCACCGCTATCCGCCGCATCGGGGCAGCGCGGCCGGCAAGGCGCTGCTCGCCTGGCTGCCGGAAGCGGAACTTCTGCCCCTGCTGCCCGCGTCAGGCCGGTGGGAGCCCTATACCGAGCGCGGCATCGCCAGTGTCGAGGCCCTGCGGGTCGCCCTGGCGCAGACCCGCGAGCGGGGCTACGCGATCAACGACGGCGAGACCGAGAGCGATGTCTGGTCGGTCGCCGCACCGGTCCGGGATCACCATGGCGCGGTTGTGGCGGCGCTCAACGTGCCCTGCCCGGCCAGCCGCCTCTCGGATGACCGGCGGGCCCTGATCACCGCCGCGCTGCTCGAGGCAGCGGAGAGCCTTTCGGCAGCGGTCCCCTTCGCCGCCTGAACGCTGGCGCGTAACCGAATCATCGGTTCAAATGGAACGCGTCGAACCGCCACGATCTGCCTAAGCGCAGCGGCGCGGCGATCGAAGTCAGGTTGCCCTGGCAAATTCAGATGGGGAGATCCAGATGGCCGACCGCAAGCCACAGGTGGTCGATCTCCCGCCCGACGCATTCGGCTCTGCGGAGCCGGCGATCAACGCGCGGGACCTCAAGCTGGTCGTCTCGCTTCTCCTGGTTCTCCCCATCGCCTGGCTCTTGCCCGACCGGCTTTGCGCGCGCCTCTGCCGCAGACTGGTGGAGCTGCAGTACAGGTTGCGCCGATCTCGATACCGGGACGGCGCCTGGGTGCTTCGGATGCTGCCGTCGGTAGCAAACGACCCGACATCGCTCGATCGCATCATTCCGGAGACCATGGCCCTCAGACAGCTGGAGCGCCTGCAACTGCTGCGCTACCACCGGCCTGGAAGTTGGCGCCCGAAGGTTCGCCTGGAGGGCAAGGCGCATATCGAGAACGCGCTCGCCGCAGGCCGGGGGGCGGTTCTTTGGGTCCCCTACGCGCCCTTCAGCGACGTCATATCGAAGATCGCCCTGCACGAGAACGGCTACGCCGTATGGCATCTGAGCCGCCACACCCACGGGCATTTCTCCTACACCGGTTTCGGCATTCGCTTCCTTAACCCGATTCGCATCCTGGTCGAACGCCGCTTCCTCGCCGATCGCGTGGTGATCGATCCTTCGGCCCCGAAGCAGGCGCTGGCGACGCTGGCAGAGCATTTGGCGCAAAACGAGATCGTCTCCATCACCCTCTGGACACAGGCCGGTCGGGTCACGATGGTTCCCTTCAGGGACACCCGGATCCCTCTGCCAGGCGGGCCCGCGGTTCTGGCCCTCAAGACCGGCGCGGCCCTGCTTCCGGTCTTCACCGAGCGCTGCCCCGACGGCTCCTTTCTGGTCACCGTCGAAGCGCCCCTCGACGCCGGCCTGGAGTCGGGAGACGACAGCAGCCGCGAAGAGCGCGTAGGACAGATGCTCTGCCGTCAAAGCGATCTGCTGCAGCGTTACTTCCATCGGCTCCCTTCGCAGTTTCACTTCGCCTATCTGCACGAGGCAACCAAACAGCTGCGCAAGTACATGCCGGGCGACTAAAGGCGCAGCGCTGCCGCGGCAGCTATACCGAATATGGCGCGACCCGCAGCGAGAGACCTCGACAGCCCGTCTGGTCATGGCTTGATTTCAAGAAAAGTCTATTATATGGTCTTTCTGTCCACTAAATGACTTTCCTAACTGCGGCCCGGCGAACGGCCGGTGTCGCCCCTACGCTGAGGTCTGATCGTGAACAAGGCAGAGGCACAAGACTGCCTGGGCCTGGCCGGCCGCGTGGTCCTGGTGACCGGCGCGGGCCGCGGGCTCGGGCACAGCTATGCGACCGCCCTCGCCCGCCAGGGCGCGCAGTTGGTGGTGCACGACGGCGGGGTCGACGATGAGGGCCAGGCTCCCGACCCGCGGTGCGCCACCCAGGTTGCCGAAGAAATCTCGGCCGCCGGCGGCACGGCCCTGGCGGTCACCGAGGTGCTGCGCGACGCCGCGTCCTGCCGGCGGGTCGTTGCCGCCGCGCTCGACCGTTTCGGTCGCCTCGATGGGCTGATCCACAATGCCGGGCTGGTCGCCTGGCGCGACCCGGTCGAGGTCGACGAGCCGCTCTACGGCAGACTGTCGGCGGTCAACAGCGACGCCGCTTTCTGGCTCTGCAGTGCGGCGCTGCCAACGATGCGCGAGCAGGAATTCGGTCGCATCGTCCTGGCCACCTCGGGCTGGGCGCTGACGCCGAGTGAAGGGTCTGAACGGCTGATAGTCTACTGCCTGGGCAAGGGCGCGCAGTTCGGGCTCGGCATGGGGCTGGCCAATGCCGCCGGGCATCCGGAGATCCGCACAAACCTGATCGCGCCGGTCGCCAACACCCGCATGTACAGTGGCGACGTGCCACCGGGCCGCCTGCGCCCCGAACGCGTTGCCGGCGCCGTCGCCTGGATGGCCTCGCCCGCCTGTAAACTCAATGGTTGCATTGTGCGGGCGGCGGACGGCACAGTGACCCTTTCGCGGATGACCGATGTCGCGAGCCATACCCTCGGCGAGGCGGCCAGCGATCCGGTCGCGGCCGGGGAAGCCCTAACGGCGATGGCCGAGTCCGCTTAGCTCCTGGCAAGCCGTCTGCTGCGGCTGCCGCTCACGCCGCCTTTCGCGGCCCGATGACTGACCCCGTTGCCCGGTGATGCGACCGTGACGCAAGAGACTCTCAGGCAGCCACGCGCCGCCGGCTGGATACCACCCGCTGTCCTGGTCGGCTGTACCAGCGTCAGCATCCTCTCGACCGACCTCTATGCGCCCAGCCTGCCACACCTGCCCCGGCTGCTCGGCACCAACGCCGAGACCGCGCAACTCACCATGAGCATCAACTTCGCGGCCTACGCCTTCGCCCAATTGCTGCACGGGCCGCTGGCCGACCGCTTCGGGCGGCGGCGTCTGTTGATCCTCGGCTTGCTTGGATTCCTGCTGACCAGCCTGGCCTGCGCCGCGACCCCGAATATCGAGGGCCTGCTGGCCGGCCGCTTTGCCCAAGGGCTCTGCAGCAGCGTGCCCGCGGTGGTGGTGATCCTGATCATTCGCGAGCTCTATGAAGAAGACCGTGCGGTACGGATCATGGGCGCCTACGGCATGGCGATCGGGCTGGCCCCAGCGGTCGGCCCGCTGATCGGCGGCTACATCCACGTCTACCTGGGCTGGCGCGCGAACTTCCTCACCTTGGCGGTGTTGGCCGGTCTGGTCACACTTCTGGTGCTGCGCTTCCTGCCCGAGACGGGGACCCGCGACCGGGGCGCGCTGCAGCCGAAGCGGATCGCCAGCGGCTATGCGCGCCTGCTGCTCCGCCCCGCCTACCTACGCTATCTGATCCCGCTGTCTGCCGTGTTCGGGGCCTTCTTCGCCTTCGTGACCGCCGGCCCCTTCCTCTTGATCGACCGCCTGGGCATAGCGACCGAGAACTACGGCCTTTACTACGGCTCCCTGGTGCTCTGCTTCATGGCCGGCAGCCTGGCGGCGAATCGGTTTGCCGGGCGCATCTCGGCCGATCGCCTGGTACAGGCCGCCATTGCCCTCGCCCTGCTCGGCGGCCTCACGCTCGGTCTGCCGGTGATTGCCGGCCAGGAGGGACTTCTGCCAATCATGGCCGGCCTGATGCTGCTCACCTTCGGGCTGGGCCTGATCCTGGCCGCCGGCCCGATCTGTCAGCTCGACGCCGCCGGCAACGCGCCACTCGGGCCCGCCTCGGCGCTGGTCGGATCGACGCAGCTCGCCTCCGCCAGCCTGGCCGGCGTGCTGGTCGCCGCCTTCCACGACGGCACCGCCATGCCGCTGGCCGCCACCATCGCCGGCTTCGCCGTCGTCGCCGCGCTCGGCTACGTCGCCCTGGGACGGCGCTGAAAAAGAGGCGCGGCGGCACATCACCCAATGCGCCGCCGCGTTAAGGGGGAAACGGCGTTGAGCTAACGCCGTCCGACGAGCTTCCAGGCCGCGGGCAGGACGATAGCGGCCAGGGCAAGCTTGGTGAGATCACCCAAGAGGAAGGGCGTCAGCCCCCATTCGAAGATCGGTTTATCCCATCCGAAAAGGGTGCCGAGCCAAAGCAGGCCCGGCAGGTAGATCACGATATTGCCGATCAGCATCGCGGCGGCCGTCGTGACCAGTCGGCGGTCCCAGCCGCGCTCGGCTAGCCAGCCGCAAATGGCCGCGGCCATGACGAAACCGATCAAATAGCCGCCGGTGCCGCCCAGCATGTAGGCCAGGCCAATGCCCTTCTCCGGTGTGCCGGCGAAGACCGGCAGGCCGGCGGCACCTTCCGCCATGTAGAGCAGCAAGGTCGCGCCACCCAGGCGCCAGCCGAAAGCCATGCCGATGACCAGCACCACGAAGGTCTGCATGGTCATGGGCACGGGATAGAAGGGCACCTGCACCTTGGCCGAGAGGGTCAGGAGAAGTGTCCCGAGGATCGCCAAGGTGACGTTGCGCAGCAGTGCACTGGCCTTTTCCGAAGGCCAGAGCGTATCCGCCAGAGTGGGATGTGTGGTCGCCACGTGAGCCATGATCTCTCTCCTTAGCAGTGGGCGGGCGCGGCCTTAGGCCAACGCCTGCCTGATCTTCTCCAGCAGACCCGAGCGCTCGTGGCGCGCGGCGAGTGCCTGCTCCATATCCACCGAGATGAATTTGGTCGGTGTATGCGGCTGCAGCTGGCCGATCAGGTCCATGTCGGCCGAGATCACCGTGCCGACCATGAAGTAGCCACCGCCGGAGACCGCGTCGCGATGCAGCACAATGGGCTCAGTGCCACCAGGCACCTGGATCGAGCCGTAGGGATAGCAGCAGTCGACCACGTTCGAGGGGTCCGAGCCCGCGCCGAAGGGCTGCTCGCGCTCGACGAAGGCCAGCGGATGGCCGTCGCGGAAGCGGTAGCCGATGCGATCCGCCTCCGGCGCCACCTTCCAGGTGTCTTCGAAGAACTGGCGGCCCGACTCCTCGGTGATGCGATGCCAGTAGAGCCCGGGCAGAACCCGCAGCTCGGCCGCGGCACCGGGCAAACGGCGCAGCTCGGCCGGCACGCTGCGGCCCTCGACGCCCGAAGCCTTGGCCGTGCCGACCGGCAGCTCGTCGCCCTCCTGCAGGTTGCGGCCTTCGAAGCCGCCGAGCGCGCCAAGCGGATAGGTCGAGCGGCTGCCGAGGATCACCGGTACGTCGATCCCACCCGAAACTGCGATGTAGGCCCGCGCGCCGGCCTTGAGGAAATCGAACTCAAGGGTCTGGCCGGCCTTGACCGCGAAGGAGCTCCAGGTCTCGCGCGCCTCGCCGTCGACCTTGGGCGGCAGCTCGGCACCGGCGACCGCTACCGTAGCGTCCTCGGTGAACTCGAGCGTCGGACCCATAAAGACGGCCTCCAGGACCGCGGCTCCCTCCTCATTGCCCACAAGCATGTTGGCCGCGCGCAGCGCGAAGCGGTCCATGGCACCGGAAATCGGGATGCCCAGGTGGTAGTAGCCGGGGCGGCCCAGGTCCTGAACCGTGGTCGCCAGGCCGGGCGATTTGACCTTAATTGCCATAGAGCGCCTCCCCCACTTTCGCGTTGCAGCCGTCGACGTCCTGATGGAACTCCTCCAGCGAGAAGGTGAAATCGCGCACCCGGGGCTCGAAGCGCCCGGCCTCGACCTCGGCGACGGCCGCGTCGTAGGCCTCCCGGTCGATCGGATTGAACTTCACGATGTCGCCGGGTTTGAAGAAGATCATGAAGTCGCGCAGATAGCTGATCTGCTGCTGCGGGTCGTAGATCGGCATCGGCGTGATACCGAACATCTGATAGCCGCCGGCGCCACGCACCGAGTAGATGCAGGCAAAGCAGCCGCCATAGCCGACCGTCAGCTTCGGCGTATCGGTGCGCGGACGCAGGTACTTCGGCACCTCGATCTGCCGCGGCCGGTCGACCATCTGATACATGAAGGGCAGGCCGGCGACGAAGCCCACCATCGACACGAACCAGGGCGCGCCCGAGTGCGCCGCAATGAAGTCGTCGACCGAGGCGAAGTTGTTGATCCGCGCCGCATATTCCAGGTCGGTCGCGTTCGGGTCCTGGTGCCGCTCGCGGAAACGCATCAAGGTTTCGTGGGTCCAGGGGTCGTTGTAGTAGACCGGCACCTCGACGATGCGTGTCTTCAGTACCCCGTCTCCCTTGTCGGCGGCGCTCTCAAGCGTCTTGAGCTCGGCCAGCATGTCGTCGGGGCTGATCTGGTCCGGGTCGAACTTGATCTGGTAGGAGGCATTGGCCGGACAAATCTCAGTCACCCCCTTGATCTTGCTTTCACGCACGGCGTTCGTGATCGAGAGGCTCTTGAAGAATGCGTCGAGCGACATTTCCTCGTCGACTTCGACGAAGACATGCTCGTCGCCTCCGAAGGAGTATCGTGTCGTCATCTCTCGGCCGCCTCCTTTTCTTTGGTTAGGTTCGATGGTTCGCCCGCAAGCCAGGTTTCGAGAAAAGTCGTGTGAAAGGCCGCGCTGCGCACCGCCTCTTCGGCGACCAGCGCGCGGTGCAGGCTCTGCGTCGTGGTGATGCCGGCGATCTCCAGCTCGTCGAGCGCCCGCTCCAGACGGCTCAACAGGCTGGCGCGGTCCTCGTCCCAGACGACCAGCTTGCCGAGTAGGGAGTCGTAGAAGGGCGAAATGGCGTAGCCGGGATAGAGCAGGCTGTCGAAGCGCACGCCCGGCCCGCCCGGCAGCATCAGGCTCTCGACCACGCCCAAGTTGGGCATGAAGTTATTCGCCGGGTCTTCGGCGTTGATCCGACACTCGATGGCGCAGCCTTTGATGCGGATCTCCTCCTGCCGCAGGCGCAGCGGCTCGCCGCCGGCAATGCGCAACATCTCGCGCACCAAGTCGATGCCGGTGATCAACTCGGTGATCGGGTGCTCGACCTGGATGCGAGTATTCATCTCGATGAAGTAGAACTCGCCACTGGGGTCGTCGTAGAGATATTCCAAGGTGCCGGCGCCGCGATAGCCAACGCTCTCGGCCAACGCCACGGCCGAGGCGCAGAGCGCCTGGCGGCTCGCCTCGGACAGGGTCGGCGCCGGCGCCTCCTCCCAGACCTTCTGTCGCCGGCGCTGCAGAGAGCACTCGCGCTCGAAGGCGTGCACGACACGCTTCCCGTCGCCGAGCACCTGCACCTCCACGTGGCGCGCCCTCTCGATCAGCCTCTCCAGGTAAAGCCCGCCGTCGCCGAAGGCGGCATGCGCCTCACCGCTCGCCTGTGGCAGCAGGCGGTCGAACTCCTCCTTGTCGGCGGCAATGCGGATGCCGCGGCCGCCGCCGCCGGCTGCGGCCTTGATCATGACCGGAAAGCCGATCTCTCCAACGATCGCATGCGCTGTCTCTAGGTCATCGACCCGGCCGTCGCTGCCGGGTACCGTCGGCACACCCGCCTTGGCGGCGGCCTCGCGCGCCGACACCTTGTCGCCGAGCAGGCGGATCGTCTCCGCCTTGGGGCCGACGAAGGTCAGGCCGGCCAGCTCGACGGCATCGGCGAAGTCGGCGCTCTCGGCGAGGAAGCCGTAGCCCGGATGGACCGCGTCGGCGCCCGTCTGCCGCGCCGCGTCGAGAATTGACTCCATGTTGAGATAGGACTTGGCCGCCTGTGGCGGGCCGATCTCGACCGCCTCGTCGGCCAGCTTGACTGCCAGAGAATCGGCATCGGCCTGACTGTGCGCCTGAATCGTGCGAATGCCGAGCTCGCGCGCCGCCCGGATGATCCGGACCGCAATCTCGCCCCGGTTGGCAATCAGCAGGGAGCGGATGGCCATGACGCGGCGTAACCCGCCTCAGCCCTCGTCGATCTCGACCAGCGGCTGGCCCGCCTGCACGGCCGCCTCGTTCTCGACCAGGAAGCTGTTCACCGTTCCGGCCGCGTCCGCCTTGACCTCGTGAAAGGACTTCATGACCTCGACCAGCCCGATGACGTCGCCGGCCGCGACCGCGTCACCCTCCTCCTTGTAGGGCGGCTGATCGGGTGCCGGGCGTCTGTAGAACGTACCGGGCAGCGGTGATAGGACTTGCTTGCTCGCCATCTGGCTTCCCCTCTTCCGTCTATCGTCTCAGCGTGTCACAGACTGCACGGCCGCGCAGCAGTTGTGTCAGGCGGCTTCCAGGTAGGGCTTCACCGCCTCGCGCACCGCCTCGGCCACGGCCACCGCATTCGGCGTGTCGGAGTGGACGCAGATCGCGTCGGCCCGTACGGCCACGTCCACGCCGTTGACCGAAGCGGTCTTGCCGTCGGTGATCGCGCGCACCGACCGCTCGGCCGCCTCCGCCGGATCGACCGCCACATGCTCACGGGTGATGATCAGCCCGCCGTCGTCGGAGTATTCCAGGTCGGCATAGTATTCGGCGACGAAGTTATGGCCGCGGGCCTGATAGACCTCCTCGTGCAGGCAGTTGATCATGCCGTAGAGCGGCACGTTGTAGACGTCCGCCGCATCGCAGACCGCCTGCGCGACATGGTCCATGCGCGCCGCCATGCCGTAGAGCGAGCCGTGCGGCTTGATATGGTTGAGCGGCATATCCTCGGCGTCGAGGAAGGCCTTGAGGGCGCCCACCTGATAGAGGATGCAGTTCGCCAGCTCCTCGCGGCTCATCTTCATCTCGCGCCGACCGAAACCCTGCAGGTCCGGCAAGGAGGGATGCGCGCCCACCTTGACGCCGTTCCGCTTGGCCAGGCGCACCGTGTCGCGCATGTGGTTGTAGTCGGAGGCGTGAAAACCGCAGGCGACGTTGGCCACGGTGATCAACGGCATCATCGCCCCGTCGTCGCCCATCTTATAGAGCCCAAAGCTCTCGCCCATGTCGCAGTTGATGACCGTCATAACCTCTCCTCCGAAGCTCGATCGTCTCGCTTTGTAGGACGCCACCCCTCACTGCCGCCCCTCATCCTCACTCCTACATCTCCCCGCTTGCCAGTTCGATCGCCCGGCCGCCTTCCGCGGCCGACTGGGCGATAGCCTGCATGACAGCCACGTTGTGAATCGCTTCCGTCGGCGCCACCCGATAGGTCCCCTCCCCGGCGCAAGCCGCGGCAAACTCTTCGAGCTCGGCGCGTAGCGTATCGATTGGCTGCAGCAATTCCGCCTTGCGCGGCTCTCCAGCGGCCTGGACCTCCAAGCTGTTGCCGTCGATGCCGGCGAAGGCGTTCGCCTCGACGCCATAGATGTTGAGAAACGAGGTGTAGGGACAGGCGAAGTGGCTGCCCAGATAGGCCGTCGCACCGCAGCCGAGTTCAAAGAGCGCGCTGGTCGTGTCGTCCATGTCGACCGTCACGGCGCGGCGCTTGGCCTGCGCCATCACCCGGCGCACACCGCCGCCCAGCCAGGCCAAGAGGTCGATTAGATGCACGCCGAGCCCGGCCAGCGCCCCGGCCGGGCTTTCCGTCCGATTGGCGCGCCAACGATCCGGCGTATAGGACAACGCACCCGGCGCCGAAAAGTTGGCCTCCATATGCAGCAGGGTGCCGAAGCCGCCCTTGTCGAGCAGGCCGCGCAGCGCCTGGGCTGCCGCGGAGAACCGCCGGTTGTGGCCGACCGCGAGCACGACCCCGGCATCGGCGCAGGCCTTGGCGGCCCGTGCGCCGCTCTCCGGCGTCAGGGTGAAGGGCTTCTCGACGAAGACCTGCTTGCCAGCAGCAGCCGCCTGCTCCACATGCTCCGCGTGTTGCGAATGGGGCGTGGTGAGGATCACAGCGTCGATATCGGGATCGCCGAGCAGCGCGTCGTAACTCTCGTGCTGGCCGGTCCCGAAAGTCTCGGCGAAGGCCGCGCGCTTCTCCGGCGAGCGGGAATAGCAGCTGACGATGCCGATGCGCTCGCTCTTGCCCTGGATCGCCTTGGCCAGCTCGTCCGACCACCATCCCAATCCGACAGAGGCTGCCCGCAACATGTCGCTCAGTCCTGCAGCTTGGCGATGTAACGCTGGCGGAACTGATCGGCGATCACCGCCAGGATCAGCAGCACACCGATCACCACGGTCTGAAGATAGGACTCGATGCGCGCCAGGTTCATGCCGTTCTGGATCAGGCCGATGAAGATGGCGCCGAGCACCACGTTCTCGACCCTGCCGATGCCGCCACGCAGGCTGACGCCAGCGATCACGCAAGCGGCGATCGATTCCAGCGGCATGGAGGCGCCGATGTTCGCCTCCCCGGTTTCCAAACGCGCCGTCAGCAGCAGGCCGCTGATCGAGGCCATGGCACCGCACAGCAGGTAGGCCATGAAGAGGGTGAGCTTGGTGTTGATGCCGGAGAGCGCCGAGGCCTTGATGTTGCCGCCGACTGCGTAGAAGTAACGCCCGAGCCGGGTCCAGTTCAGCAGCAGAAACATGACCGCAACCAGGGCGGCTGTGACGTAGATCGGCGTCGGGATGCCGAAGAACTGACCGAAGCCGAAGACCGAGCCGAAGGCGTCCGGCATGCCGTAGACCGGCACGCCGCCGGTCATGTAGAGCGCGGCGCCGAAACCGACCGAGGCCATGCCCAGGGTCATCATGAAGGGCGAGACGTTGAACAGCGACACGCCGATGCCGTTGATCACGCCGATCGCCGTACCGGCGGCGAAGCCGGCCAGCACACCGACCGTGATGGCCAGCATGGCGGCATCGGGCGAGGCCGTGATCACCGCCGCCATGGCGGTCGCCGAGACCACCGAGGTCAGCGCCAGGATGGTGCCGACCGAGAGGTCAAAGCCGCCGGTCAAAAGCGCCAACATCTGGCCCATAGCGACCAGGCTCAGATAGGTCGACTGCCGGAGCACGTTCATGATGTTGCGTCCGGTCAGGAAATTGTCCGACAGGATGGAGAAGACGATCACCGCGGCCAGCAGCAGGAAGGGCAGCACGCCGAGCCGCACGAAGGCCCGCTGCAGCCAGTTGCCCGAGCGTGTCTTGCCGGAGCGCTCCAGGCTGACGCTCTGCTGTTCCTCGACCGGGCTCATGCCGCTTCCTTCTCGAAGAAGTGTCCGAGGATGGTCCCCTCGTTGATCTCGGCGCCGCTCAGCTCGGCGCGCAGCTGTCCACGATACATGACATAGACGCGGTTGGTGAGGTGCAGGATTTCCGGCAGGTCGGAGGAAATCAGCAGCACCGCCGCGCCCGCCTCGCAGAGATCGCGGATGAACTCGTAGATCGCCACCCGCGTACCGACGTCGACGCCGACGGTCGGCTCATCGAACACGAACAGCTTCACGTCGCGCGTCAGGCTCTTGGCCAGCAGCACCTTCTGCTGGTTGCCGCCGGAGAAGTGATCGACCGCGCGCTCCGTGTTGCGCGGCTGCAGGTTCAGGCGCCCGGCGATGTCCTCGACCAGGCTGCGCTCTGCGCCACGGCGCAGCAGGCCGGCGGCGCTCAGTTGTCCCAGGTGCAGCGACGGCAGGGCAACGTTCTCGCGCACGCTGCGCATCATCACCAAGCCTTCTTCGCGCCGGTCCGGCGGTATGTAGAAGAAGCCGCGGTCGAGCATCGCGCGCGGTGTCGCGCCGGTCGTCTCCTCGCCGTCGAAGCTGACCCGGCCCTCGGCCAGCGGCTCAATGCCGAAGCAGGCACGGGCCACCTCCGACTTGCCGGAGCCGACTAGCCCGGCGAGACCGACGATCTCGCCGCGCCGGACCTCTATGGAGACGTCGCGGATGCTGTCGTTCTGTGTCGTCAGCCGCTCGGCGCGCAGCATCTCGGCGCCTGGCCGGTAGTTCACGTGCGGAAAGATCTGATCGATGACCCGGCCGGTCATCAGCTCGACCAGCTCCTCGTCGCTGATATCCTTGGCGCTCACGGTCGCCACGTAGCGGCCGTCGCGCAGCACCGTGATGCGGTCGCCGATGCGGCGGATCTCGCTCATGCGGTGGGTGATGTAGATGATGCCGACCCCTTGGCTCTTGGCCTGCTCGATCAGGCTGAACAGCCGGTTGGTCTCGCGCTCGGTCAGCGACGAGGTCGGCTCGTCCAGGATCAGCACCGAGAGATCGCCACGGAAGGCCTTGGCAATCTCGACCATTTGCTGCTCGGCGCGCGAAAGGTACATGACCCGCTGGGTTGGCCGTAGCGGAAAGCCGAGGTCCTCCAGGATCTCCCCGGCGCGGGCATGCAGGTCGCTCTTGCGCAGCAGCCCGCCTTGGGTCATCTCGGCGCCGAGGAAGAGGTTCTCCTCGACCGTGAGCTGCGGCACCAGCGAAAACTCCTGAAAGACCGCGCTGATGCCCAGCGAGCGGGCATGGTGGACCGAATGGAGGTCGACCGCGTCGTCGCGGAAGCGGATACGGCCGGCCTCCGGCCGCACCGCACCGGCGATGATCGAGATCAAGGTCGACTTGCCGGCCCCATTCTCGCCGAACAGCACGTGCACCTCGCCCGGTCTCAACTCGAAGCTCACGCCGTCGAGCGCGAGCACGCCGGGATAGCGCTTGGTGATGCCGTCGAGAGCGAGGAGCGGAGGGCCGCCTGCCTCAGGCGGCCCGTCGCCCCGCTTAGCCGTATCATCCACGACCGTCGTCCCAGAAGCGTCGTTTCGGAACCGGCCGTTACTCGACGTTGAAGGTCGGCTTGAAGTCCTGCGGCGCCAACGACGATTCGTAGTGGAAGCTATCCACGTTCGAGGAATCGATCACATAGAGCGCCGGCCCGGCATGCTGCAGGTAGTCCTTGCCCTCCAGAATGCGCACCGCCTGATCGATCGCCACCCGGCCCTGGACCACGGCGGAGTCGGTCGGCGCGGCCAGCACCCGGCCCTTCTTGATGTTCTCGTAAACGCCGGGCGTGAAGTAGTAGGCCAGCACCTTGATCTTGTCCGACAGGCCGCGGTCGCGCAGCAGCTGCACGGCCGCCTCCGAGGTCGGCGAGGTACCGACGATGTAGTCGATGTCCGGATAGGCCTCCAGCGTGTCCTCGACCAGCTTGAGCTGGACTTCCTTGCCGGTGTCGCCGTACTTGGTATCGACGATCTCGATGTCGCTGTCGGCGACGGCTTCGACGAAGCCCTCGTTACCAGCCTCGACCCAGCCGGCGCCCGGAGGGCCCGGGAACCAGGCGACTTTGACCGCGCCGCTGCCCTTGGGATGCAGCTTGGCAATGTACTCGCCGGCCTTGTAGCCCATCTCGCCGAAGGAGACGAGCGACTTGGCGGAGAGCTCCGGCGACGACATGCCGTTGATCACGTCGATCACCGGAATGCCCTTGCCGCGGATCTCGCTGACCAGGTTGTTCAGGCCGTCGAACGAGATCGCGCCGATGACGACAGCCTCGGCGCCGCGCGCCACGCAATCCTCGATCTGCGAGATCTGCTTGTTGAGGTTGGTGTAGCCGCCGGCCTCGACCAACTGCATCTTGACCCCGAGCCGCTCGGATTCGGCCACCACGCCGTAGTCCACGGCCATCCAATAGGCGTCCTTCATGTGCGGGAAGGACACGCAGATATCCCAGGCCTTCTCGGCCTTTTCCAACGGCACGTAATCCACCGCCGTGCGCGGGCTGCTCATGTCGAAGGGGGGATCCCAGACTTCGACCGAATAGGGGTACCAGTCCTGCGCTGAAGCGGCGCCGGCGGTCAGGCCAAGCGCCAACCCGCTGAACATGGACACAGCTGTGGTTCTGACGGTCCCGTTCATCGTCACTACTCCCTGTGTTGCCTTGCTCTTGGCCCCCGCACTAGCTCGTCCCTGGGGGCTTTCCCTGTTCGCGTGCTCAAGAGTGTTCGCGTGCTCAAGAGTTCACGCCCTCACAACCGGCCACCGCGTGGCAGCCGCCCGTGAACGCGCCATGGTCCCTCCGGGCCGAAGCATTGTAAAATAGGAAAATCTGCAGCGGCATATCGAAAAACTTGATACAAAGGTATCGCCGAGCAGCGGCTGGCAAAGGCAAACTTTCTTATACTTTTCCGCCGGTTATCTCCTTCCTGTCAGAACAGCCGCCGGACTTCGCGAATCAGGCTGGCGGAAAGACGATAATGGCATACCACCATTTCGGGTGAAACCAACGCGCCAATCGCCAGCCAAGGCTGGTTCTGGCGATAACGTGCCGAAGCAGCCAGCACTGGGAGTCAAACAGCATATACTCGAGCGGCTTGATCATTCGTACAACAACTGTTAATTCGATATCTAGCCTATGCGATATAAGAAAAAACGATGCCGCTTTCGCTTCGCCAGGTGCGCTACTTCATTGCCGCGGCCGAGTCCGGCCAAGTCTCGCAGGCCGCCGTCGAGCTGAACGTCTCCCAGTCGGCAGTGACGGCGGCCATCAAGGGTTTGGAACAGACGTTGGAAACACGCCTGTTCGATCGCCATGCTGCCGGTGTTTCGCTGACCTACGAGGGCCACCAGTTCCTGCAGCACGCGCGCAACATCGTCGCCGCGGTCAACCAGGCGACGCGCGCGCCGCGCAGCGCCCGCGAAAGCGCTTCGGGCCGCATCCGCATCGGCGTGACTTACACCGTGGCGGGCTACTTCCTACCGCCGCATCTAGCGCGCTTCGCCCGTGTCTTCCCCGACATCGAGATTGAGCTCAACGAGGCCTCGCGCCTGGACATCGAGGCCGCCATGATGAGCGGCGAGCTCGACATCGGCGTACTGTTGGTCTCCAACCTGGAAAACAGCGCCGAGATCGCCTCCGAGACCCTGATCCGCTCGCGCCGGCGTCTCTGGCTGCCGACCGAACATCCCCTACTCTCCGCCGAGACCGTCTCGCTGCAAGACGTGGCGAAGGAGCCCTACGTCATGCTGACGGTCGACGAGGCGCGCCACACGGCGCTGCGCTATTGGGAGGGAACGCGCTTCCGGCCGCGTGAGATCTTCCGCACCTCTTCGGTCGAAGCGGTGCGCTCCATGGTGGCCACCGGCATGGGCGTGACCCTGCTGTCCGACATGGTCTACCGGCCCTGGTCGCTGGAGGGCCAGCGCATCGAGACCCGCAACGTCGTCGATCCGGTGCCGACCATGGACGTCGGCCTGGCCTGGAAGCGCGATGCCACCCTGACCGCCGCGACGCAGGCCTTCTACGAGTACTTCAGCCTGACCTTCAACGGCGCCGGCCAGGGGTTGCTCGACGGCTACGCCCGCTGACCAGGATCGCACGCGCAGACCGAAACCCGGTCCGCCGGTCGGCCGGAAAGACTCGGATGGCCTAGAACCGCAGCGCCTCGCAGGTGGCCTGCAGCGTGGGGAGGTCCGGTGGAGGCGCGCCTGTAATGCGGAGCAGCTCGGCAAAGCCAGGATCATTGGCCAACAAGGCGCCGCCAACCTGAAGCACGGCATCGATCTGCTTCGGCTTCAGACGCCAGCTTGTAGGAACCGCCTGATATTTGCGCCGACAAGTGCCGTCGGGAATCGCATCGAAGTCGATCGAGATGAAGGCAGTGTTCCGCGCCAACTCTTGGAACCTCCGGGCGCGGTCTTCATCGCCTAGGGTGAGCTGGCGGAACGTGTTGAACAGCAGTTGCCGAAGCTGGTCGGCCGTTCCGGCAGTAGCCCGATCGATCGGCGCGTTGATCGAGGCCATGAGCATGTCGAGGAAGCCGGGGGTCGCCGGCGATTGGTCGAGCTCGCTGGTCGTGAAGGAGCGCGCGTTTATCACCACAAAGATCAGCTTGGTGGCCCGGCCTCTGTCTATCTCTGCGAGCAACGAGGGCTGCGTATCGCGTGTCGTCAGCATGCGGAAAGGTTCGAATACGCCCAGGTTGTCGGCGATGCCGCCGTCGAGCAGATGAATGTAGCGCTTCTGCAGATCGACGGGTGCGTCCCGCCCTTGCGCGTAGGCGTACTCCGCCCGGCCGAGGGTCGCGCGCGCCGGGTTGTCGTACCAAAGACTGGGCTCCTCGAAGGGAGCGTCCGGGTCGTCCAGGTTTGCTTCCACCCAGAGGGGAGGCCATGGCTTGTTCTCGATAGCGGCACAGGGCTGGTAGTTCGTGAGAGTCACCGGCGACAGCGCCACCGGAAAGGCTGCAGAGGCCGCCACCGCCGTCGCCAACGGCAGCATGGCCAGGTCGCTGCAAAGTAGATCGAACTTTCTCTGGGTGAGCGAGAATGGGACCCCTTCGACCATGTCGGCCGCGTTGAGCAACAGGAACGGCCGCGTCCCACCGTCGAGCAGATCCTGGTAGCGAGCGCCATCGAATAGCTGCCCATCGAGATAGTCGATCAGCAGGTCGATCCGCTCGGTTTCATGCGTCGAAAGGGCGGCGAGCCCGATTGGGTTGAGACCGGCGGTGAGGATCGCCTTTATCCCGTCCTGGCGGATAAAATCCTGCTCCAAAGCGTTAAATCCGTCGCGCCCCTTTAGAGCGAAGTAGGCCGCGGCCACGCTGCCGCCGGAGACCGAAGACAGAATGTCGATTTCCTGCGCTAGGGTCCGACCATCAGCAAGGATCAGTCGATCAAGGCCACGTAGGACCGAGAGGGTCAAGGCGGTTGCCCGGGTGCCGCCGCCGGAAGCCGTCACGATGACAAGCGTGTCCTCCAGGCTACCCGGTTCGAGATTGCTCCAGCGATAACCACTGGTTTCGGAGATCACCAAGGATTCCTGGTTTCGCGTGGGGTAGGAGCAGCCGGCGATGGCCGCGACCAGCAGGGAGCCGAGACCGAGAGCAAGGAGCCGCGACAGGCGCATGACCGTCTTCCCTAAATCGGTTCGGGCGGATCGATTTTCTCGAGCGCGACCGTAACTTCGGTATCGCTTCGGCGAACCCTGAATCTCTTGCGATAGTCGACATGACGTTCGCCGTTCAGGGTCTCGAAAACCTGCCCGCCGGTGGGCACGGTGAAGCTGTCTTTCGAAGAATTGCCGGCGTGCTGAGAATAGTTGCCATTGATAAAGATGCGGCGGTTGGAGGGTGCGCTTACCCAAACAGTGACAAACGGCATGTTATTTCCCCCTGCCTGTCGCAAACAGGCGTGTCGTTCTTCGTCTACTTAGCACCTCAGCTCGATCGGAGTCATTCTAGCTTGGGGTGGTACTTTGAGCTGGCTGCAATGATAGAGATTGTGAGAATTGTCACAATCACGCGACTTTACAAAAGATCGAAGGAGTACGGCTGTTACTTTCCCGGCCCTGCAGCGGATCTCCGCCCACTCCTACAGCTGGGCGCCAAAGCCACGGACCGAACCGAAGTTGGGCGTGGCCTTTTGTGTAACCTCCCGTTAACCCTTTTCGCGAATCCTCGCCCGAGTGTTACACTGCCCCGTTTGGTCTGCAGCTGTCGGCGAGTGCTTTATGGAGAAAGAGCTTCTGGCGTGCCTTCCCGACCGCCTTCATCCGGTGAGCCGGATGTTTCTCGATTACTGGTTGGCCGGGGACATGTCGACGCCAGAGTTCCTCCGTTGGTTTCACATGCCGAACTCGGATTATCTTGGCGTCGCGCAGTGCCTTCTGGCCGTCGTGGCCGGCGCCTAACGGTCGTTGGAGCTGGGCCAAGCAAAGCATTTGCGGGCCACAGGGCTGTTTGCTATAAGGCCGCCCTCGCACCCCCAAGGGATGGCGAGCCGACCCTTAAGGAACGTATCCGGGGTCCCTGATCCGCGGTAGCTCAGTTGGTAGAGCAGGTGGCTGTTAACCACCGGGTCGCAGGTTCGAGTCCTGCCCGCGGAGCCAATCGATACAAGGGCCTAGCCGAAACCGGCTGGGCCCTTTTTCCATGCACGGGTTCGATGCATCGGGACGCGGCGCGCCGCCCGCGATGCGCATGTCCGGTCCGAGGTCACGAATGCGTGATAATGCGCACAGAAGCCCGGCGTGGGCCGTGCCATCACTCTCCCCCAGGGTCGTTTGCCCGCAGCCAGCGCCGGGAGGTCAGCCGCTCGGGCCGACAGACGATCAAAGTCAAAGGAGAGTTCAAATGTCGCGCAACAGGCTAGGGATGTTCTCGGACTGCACCTTCGCCGGCGCCTTGGTCGACGCCATGGATGTGGCGGCCAGGGCCGACCGGCACGGCCGGGAGTCATTGCCCGAAACTCCCCTTCCACCGCCGGTCGAAGCCGAACGGCGCTGGACGTGGCCGGCCTGGCTTACGCCGCAACCCGTTGCCTTCGCCAGAGGCCTGGGCGCCGCGGCCGTGGTGCTGGGCACAGGGCTGGTCGTCACCTGGCTGGCTTGACCTCGTCGCAGAGGTCGGAGCGCGCTGACGCTAGGACTGCGCCTCGATGGTCTTCTGCGTGAAGCGGAAGATGACGAACTCGGCCGGCTTGAGCGGCGCGATGCCGACCAGGCAGATCAGGCGGCCGTTGTCGATATCGTCCGGCGTCATGGTCGTCATGTCGCACTTCACGAAGTAGGCCTCCTGGGGCGTCGCGCCGAACAAGGCGCCGTTGCGCCAGACCGTGCCTAGAAAGTTGCTGACCGAGGCGACGACGCGGATCCAGGTGTATTCACTGTTGGGCTCGAAAACCACCCACTGAGTCGCCAGCTCGACAGACTGCTCGACGAATATAAGGAGGCGGCGCACCGGCACGTAGCGCCATTGGTCGTTGCTGGACATGGTTCGCGCGCCCCAGACCCGGATGCCACGGCCTTCGCTGCGGAGGTCGCGGATGCAGTTGATGTTCCTCGGGTTCAGAACGTCCTGAAGCCCCTGATCGATGGACGGAACCAACGGTGTCTCGTTGCCGCGATCCCGCATAACGATCCCCTTCACCTCTTCGTTGGCCGGCGCCTTGTGAACGCCACGCTCAAGGTCGGTGCGGGCATAGATGCCGGCGATATGCCCGGAGGGTGGGACGACAAGGCTGGACAGGCCTTTCGGATCGGCTGGATCGGGGACACGCAGCCAAGGCGCATAGATCGCCGCGTAAGAGCTGTCCATGGGGACCGACTGGTTCGCCAGGTCTTCGTTTTGCTCCGGACTGAAGTGCAGGACCGCGAAGCGATCCGTTAGCTCTTCGCACTGCGCGACGACCGCTTCGGTCACGCCGACACGGTGATGATCGGGCACGACAAGAATGGAAACCTCGCCTATGGGCGCGAGGCTGGCCAAGCCAGTCCGGGCTTCCGGCGCGATGGGCTCACCGTCCTTTTCCGTACTGCCTTTGTAGTCCTCCGCGCCGATCGCACGGCCGTCCTTCCCGCCTTCTAGCTTTAGGCTTCCGTCCAGCGGTCGGGCCATGGGTGCAGCCGTTGTCTTGGCATCGATGAGGGACGCTCGAACGAGGGTGGATACGCCGTTGATCGCGTTCAGGAAAGCGTTCGGCGCGGCCGGATCGAACGAAAGGTTGTCGTAGATCTCTTCGGCGTCCGGTGGCCGATAGGCTTTACTGTCCGTTCGATCGAAGGTCTTCGGCGTCTCCGCGTACCAGACAGCGGTCAGCTTGAAGGTCGTCATGTCGCCTTTCGACCGGGCACCGCTGGCCGGCTCGACCCCGAGGTAAAGGCCATCGCCCCAGGCGCCCGGCCCGATCGCCTCAATCCGATAGCCGGGCACGACATCGTCCGACGCGGCAGCCTTCGCGTCCTGGCCCGCCACGTGAGCGATGAAGGCCCGCGTGCCGCCATTGGCGAAAAAGCCCTCGACCGCGAAGCCCAGATAGCTGATCGCGGGATCGGTCGGTGCGCCATAGAGCCGCTGATAGTCGGAAAAGCTGGTGACCAGCCTCGGCTTGAGCGGTCCCCGCTCGGCCTGGCCGACGAAACCGGCCGTGCTGGTGCTGACTCCCTCGATCGGAACCGGGCCGCTCGGGACTTCCTCGATGTAGACACCAGGGGAAAGGTATTCGGGCATGGCAGATCTCCGGCGGCGCCCTTGTGAAGGAGCAACGCACTCAACAGCATGACAGCGCGCCGACAGCGCCGCCTCAGTCTGGCATGGCGCAGCCTAGCGGCCCAGCAGGATTGGCGGCCGGAGGCGGTTCGGCCTAGGGATGAGGACGCTCGGCGGAATGACCGGACGAAGCCGATCCTCCTCTTCGGTTTCTGTCCTCTCCTGTGACGGCTCCGCAGGCTTGACTGCCTGCGGCCCTTGGCAGGCGCCAGACAGGATCAGCCCGGCGAGGCAAAGAAGTGTGCTTGGAAAGCGCATACCCCATTGTCACCTTGAGCTGAGGGAAGAAAAGCGCCGTCACAGGTGCCGGCGTTGCGGCCTGCGGTCGTGATCGGAAGTCCGCGCCACAAATGACCGTTGCACCTCGGCCGAAGCCTCTCTTACGATTCAGGAAAGACTCGACGCGCGCTCGGGCGCGGCGAGAACCTCAGGGAGTCACCACCCATGTCGTTTATAAAATTCCCCCTGGCCGGCGCGGCTCTGGCGGCGCTGCTCTGCGCCAGCCTGCCGGCCGCCGCCGAGATGGTCTATCACCGCGGCAACACGGCCGATCCGGAAACCTTGGACCAGCACAAGACCTCTACCGTCTACGAGGCCAACATCCTGCGCGATCTCTACGAGGGTCTGGTCATCTACGACGCCAAGGCTGAAGTCATTCCCGGCGTGGCCGAAAGCTGGCAGATCAGCGAGGACGGAACGGTCTTTACATTCAGTCTGCGGGCCGATGCCAAATGGTCGAACGGCGATCCGGTGACGGCCAGCGACTTCGTCTTCTCTCTGCGCCGCATCATGACGCCCGAGACTGGCGCGAAGTATGCCAACATCCTTTATCCCATCAAGAACGCCGAGAAGATTAACGCAGGTGAGCTGAGCCCCGAGGAGCTCGGTGTGCGCGCGGTCGACGATCGCACCTTGGAAATCGCACTCGAGGCGCCGACCCCCTACTTCCTCGAGCTACTGACCCACCAGACCGACCTGCCGCTCCACGCGGCCAGCGTTACGGAGCACGGTGCGGATTTCGTACGGCCCGAGAACATGGTGACCAACGGCGCCTACACCCTCGCCGAGACCTTGCCCAACGCCCACGTCAAGGTGGTCAAGAACCCGAACTTCCATTCGGCCGACAGCGTGCAGATCGACACGGTCTACTTCTATCCGACCGAAGACCGCTCGGCCGCGCTGCGCCGCTTTCAGGCCGGCGAGCTACATTCCAACAACGACGTGCCGGTCGAGCAGGTCGCCTGGATGCGCGACAACCTGGGCGACCAGTTCCGCGTCGCCCCCTATCTCGGCACCTACTACTACGCGATCAAGAGCGACAAGGAACCCTTCAGCGATCCTAAGGTGCGCCAGGCTCTTTCCATGGCGATTGACCGCGAATTCATCGCCGAGGAGATCTGGGGCGGCACCATGGTCCCCGGCTACAGCTTCGTGCCGCCGGGCATCGGCAACTACGGCGACCCGGCCTATGCCGACTACAAGGACCTCTCGATGATCGATCGGGAGGACAAGGCCGCGGCACTGCTAAAAGAGGCCGGTTTCGGACCGGATAGCCCGCTCGCCATCGAGATTCGCTACAACACCTCGGAGAACCACAAGAACACGGCGCTTGCGATCGCCGACATGTGGCAGCCGCTCGGCATCGAGGTGAAGCTGCTGAACACCGACACAGCCACCCACTATGCTCACCTGCGCGACAAGGGCGACTTCGACATCGCCCGAGCCGGCTGGATCGGCGACTACAGCGATCCGCAGAACTTCCTCTTCATGGTCGAGAGTGACAACGACGGCTTCAACTACGCGAACTACGACAACCCAGAGTACGACTCGCTGATGGACCAGGCCGCGGCCGAAACCGACATGGACAAGCGCTCCAGCCTGCTGCTGCAGGCCGAGGCGCTCTTCATGCGTGATCTGCCCTTTATCCCGCTGATGTACTACGGCTCGGTCAGCCTGGTGTCGAACAAGCTGCAGGGCTGGGAGGATAATATCCAGAACGCCCACGCCAGCCGCTGGATGTCGATCACCGAGTAAGCGCGGCCCGAATTATGGCCCGGGTCGCTAGGAGCTCCGGTGGGCCGTCGTTGTGGCCCCACCGGCCCCTGCCATGCTGAGCTACGCCGTTCGCCGACTGCTCGGGGCGATCCCGACGCTCTTCATCATCATCACGGTTGCGTTCTTTCTCATACGGGTGGCGCCGGGCGGGCCGTTCCATCTGGAGCGCCCGCTCGAAGCCCAGGTGATGGAAAACCTGATGCGGGTCTATCACCTGGACAAGCCGCTCTGGCAGCAATACCTGCTCTATCTGCAGAACCTGCTGCAGGGCGACCTGGGCCCGAGTTTCATCTACCGCGATTTCACGGTCAGCGAGCTGCTCGGCCGCGGGCTGCCTGTCTCCATCCAGCTAGGCGGCGCGGCGCTGTTGTTTGCCTTGTTCGTCGGCGCACTGCTCGGCACCGTCGCCGCCCTGCGGCAAAACCGCACGACCGACTACACGGTCATGACCTTCGCCATGGTCGGGATCACCATCCCGAACTTCGTCATGGCGCCGATCCTGACCCTGATCCTGGCGCTGCACTTCGACCTTCTGCCGGCCGGCGGATGGGGTGACGGGGCGATCGAGAACAAGATCCTGCCGATCTTCGCGCTCGCTCTGCCGCAGATCGCCGTGATCGCGCGCCTCACCCGTGGCTCGATGATCGAGGCGCTGCGCTCAAACCACGTGCGCACCGCGCGGGCCAACGGCCTGCCGGCGCACGTGGTGGTCATCGTGCACGCGCTGCGCGGCGCCCTGCTGCCGGTCGTCTCCTATCTCGGCCCCGCGGCGGCCGCGCTACTCACCGGCTCTGTTGTGATCGAGACCATCTTCGGCATCCCCGGCGTAGGCCGCTATTTCGTCCAGGGGGCGCTCAACCGCGATTACACGCTCGTGATGGGAACGGTGGTGATGATCGCGGTCTTCGTCGTCGTCTTCAATCTGATCGTCGACCTGCTCTACGCGGTGCTCGACCCCAAGGTGCGCTACCACGACTGAGACGCAGAGGATGACCTTGAGAGACGCAGAGCTGGTCGACGAGGCGCTGGGCAAAGCACCGGTGAAAGGCCGCTCGCTCTGGGGTGATGCCTGGCTGCGGCTGAAGGCGAACCGGGCGGCCATGGCGAGCCTGCTAATCTTGGCGCTGATCACACTCGCCTGCATTGTCGGCCCCTGGCTCTCACCGCACGGTTTCGACCAAGTCTATCGCGACTATGTCAAGGTGCCGGCCAGCCTTGAGCCCTACCCCAGCGCCGAAGCCATCGAGCCGGCCCTGGACCGAGCCCTGCGCCGCGCCCGTGCCGACATCGAGAGCTGGGATATTGAAGACGGCCGCCTGTTCGTGACGCTTGTCGCCGAGCGGCCGATCGATCCGCGCATCACCCGCTACCTGGACCGCGCCAACCTCTTCGCGAACGCCGAGGTCGTCGAGCAGTCGGCGGACGAAAAGCGCGTCGTGCTGGCCGCCCAGATCGACCGCAAGACCTTCCTCTTCGGCACCGACGCCAACGGCCGCGATCTAATGACCCGCACCCTGATCGCCGGGCGCATCTCGCTCATGATCGGCCTGCTGGCGACTTTCGTGGCGCTCACCATCGGCGTTACCTACGGCGCGGTGGCCGGCTACTTCGGGGGCCGCGTCGACAGCGTCATGATGCGCATCGTCGACATCCTCTACTCCCTGCCCTTCATGTTCTTTGTGATCCTTCTGGTGGTATTCTTCGGCCGCAACATCGTGCTGATGTTCATCGCCGTGGGCGCCATCGAATGGCTCGACATGGCGCGCATCGTCCGTGGCCAGACCCTCTCGATTAAGCGGCAGGAATACGTCGAGGCAGCGCATGCGCTGGGCGTCGACAGCGGCGGCATGCTGCGCCGGCACATCGTGCCCAACACCTTGGGCCCGGTGGTGATCTTCATGACCTTGATGGTGCCCAAGGTGATCCTGCTGGAGAGCTTCCTGAGCTTCCTCGGCCTCGGCGTGCAGGAGCCCATGACGAGCTGGGGCGTGTTGATCGCGGAGGGTGCGCGCAACATCCAGGGCGCCGCCTGGATGCTGATCTATCCCTCGATCTTCCTGGCCGCCACCCTCTTCTGTCTGAACTTCATCGGCGACGGGCTGCGCGATGCCCTCGACCCCAAGGACCGCTGAACGACCATGGCGGACGAGAGCGAAATTCTCAGCATCCGAGCGCTGAACGTCCGCTTCGACACCCCCGACGGCGAGGTGCACGCGGTGCGCGGCGTCGACATGGCGGTCGGCGCCGGGGAGACCGTCGCAGTGGTCGGCGAGTCCGGCTCGGGCAAAAGCCAGATCATGATGGCCTGCATGGGCCTCTTGGCCGCCAACGGCCGCGCCGAAGGCTCGGTCACCTATCGTGAAACAGAGTTGCTTGGCTTACCGCCGCGCGCGCTGAACCGCTTCCGCGGCGACAAGATCTCCATGATCTTCCAGGAGCCCATGACTTCGCTCGATCCGCTCTATCGCATCGAACGCCAGATCGCCGAGCCGCTGATCCACCACCGCGGCCTCACGCGCGCCCAAGCCCGGCCGCGCGTTTTGGAGCTGCTGGAGCTAGTCGGTATTCCCGATGCCAAGGCCCGTATGAGCGCCTATCCGCACGAGCTTTCCGGCGGCCAACGCCAGCGGGTGATGATCGCCATGGCGCTCGCCAACGAGCCGGACATCCTGATCGCCGACGAACCGACCACGGCACTCGACGTGACCATCCAGGCGCAGATCCTGGAGCTGCTGGCCCGGCTGCAGGAGCGCTTCGGCATGGCGATCCTCTTCATCACCCACGATCTCGGCATCGTCCGCCGCTTCGCCGACCGGGTCTATGTGATGAATGAGGGCCGCGTGGTGGAGTGCGGCCCGACTGCCGAGATCTTCGCCCGGCCGCAGGAGGCATACACGAAGACGCTGCTGGCAGCCGAGCCGGAAGGCCGCAAGGAGCCGGTGCCGACAGACACGCCCACCCTTCTGGAAGGCGACGACATCGAGGTCACCTTCGCGACCAAGAGCGGCCTCTTCGGCCGCCGGCGCTCCGCGCTTAAGGCGGTCGACCGGGTCAGCCTGCGGCTGCGTCGTGGCCAGACCATCGGCATCGTCGGCGAGTCCGGCTCCGGCAAGTCGACCCTCGGCCGCGCGCTGCTGCGCCTGCTGCCGAGCGCCGGCCGCATCCGCTTTTCCGGCGACGACATCCAGGGCTGGGATCGCCGCCGCCTACGGCCGCTACGCCGCGAGCTGCAGGTCGTCTTCCAGGACCCTTACGGCTCCCTCAGCCCGCGCCTGACGGTCGGGCAGATCGTGACCGAGGGCCTGCTGGTACACGAGCCCGGCCTCTCGGCCAAGGAGCTGGACCGGCGCGCCGGCCAGGCGCTCGAAGAGGTGCAGCTCGACGCAGGCATGCGCAACCGCTATCCGCACGAGTTCTCCGGCGGCCAGCGCCAACGCATCGCCATCGCCCGCGCCCTGATCCTCAAGCCCAAGGTCATGGTGCTGGACGAACCGACCTCGGCGCTCGACCGCTCGGTGCAGAAGCAGATCGTCACCCTACTGCGCGACCTGCAGGCGACGCACGGCCTGTCCTACATCTTCATCAGCCACGACCTGGCCGTGGTTCGCGCCATAGCCGACGAGGTGATCGTCATGAAGGCCGGCCGCATGGTCGAGCAAGGCCCGACCGAGGCGATCTTCGAGCAGCCCCGCGAAGCCTACACCCGCGCCCTCATGGCTGCCGCCTTCGACCTGGCCACGGCCGAGCCCGAGGCGGTGGCGACGTAAACCGCGGCAAACTAGGCGAAGGCTTCGGTCAGGCTCGGCTCATAGGCGAAGATCGCCGGCGCACCCCCGGTATGGATGAACAGCAGGCTGGCGCCGGGCGCCGCCGCTTCTGCCCTGTCGAGGAAGCCGGCCATGACCTTGCCGGTGTAGACGGGATCCAGGATCAGCGCCTCGGCCCTCGCCGCCCGCTCGATCGCCTTGAGCGTCGGCTCGTTCAGCTCGCCGTAGCCGGGGGCCAGGACGTCGTCGACGACCCGGATATCTGTATCATCGACCGGCGGATCGATCTGCAACAGATCGGCGATCTCGCGGCAGCGCGCGGCGACGCGCGGGGCCTGGGCGGCGGCATCGCGGCGTACGCAGACGCCGGTAACGCGAACCGACTGGCCCAGCGCTCGCAGGCCGACCAACAGACCGGCGTGGGTATGCCCGCTGCCCGAAGCGACGACGAATTCGTCGAACGACAGCTCCTGCTCCGCCATCTGCCCGACGATTTCCCGCGCCGCCGCCACGTAGCCGAGCGCCCCCAAGGGCGGATGGCCGGGCGACAGGTGGATGACGTAAGGCCGGCGACCCTGGGCCGCGAGCTCGGCGGCGATCTCCTCGAGACGGCGGTCGGCACCGGCTTCGTCCTCGCCTTGCGGGTAGGCATGCAGGGTCGCGCCGAGCAGCCGGTCGAGCAGGACGTTGCCCGAGTTGCGATAGGCCGGGTGCGTCTTGGCGACCCGCTCCTTGAGCTGGATATGGCAGTCCATGCCGAGCTTGCGCGCCGCCGCGGCCGCGGTGCGCACGTAGTTGGATTGCACGGCCCCGGTAATCAGGATCGTATCGGCGCCTTGGGCCCGGGCATCGCCCAGATAGAACTCAAGTTGACGCACCTTGTTGCCGCCGAAGGCGAGCCCTGTGCAGTCGTCCCGTTTGACGAAGAGGCGCGGCCCGCCGATCTCCCGCGCCAGATTGGCCATGACCTCGATCGGCGTCGGCCCTTGCGCCAAGGTGGCTCTCGGCAGGACGTCGAGCTTGCCGAGACCGCCCTGCTCCGCCCCCTGGCCCACCCCTACCAGCTGTTCCATAGGCTCTCCTCCGACCTCGTCAGCGATCGAGCTTGCCGCGGCACCAGTCCCGCCGCAAGGCCAGCGGCGCCGAGCACAGGGCCGAAATGGCCATTAATCCCCCCTTAATCACACAAGCGCAGGATAAATTGGCTCGGACCGGCTTCTAAGTAAGCCGCGGCGGTTTCCTCTTGGAGCGGTCGGACCGGGCGGTTCATCCAACGGCTCACGCCGCCGTGGCTGTGGGACGCTTCCCCCGGGGAAGGGATCATGTTTAGAGTTATTCTGCTTGTTTGCGCTGCGCATATTCAACAGAGCGATTGCCAGATCAATACGGCCCTCACGGTTCTTCAGGGTCCGGATGCGAGCAACGAGATCGTCTGCGGCATGCAGTCGCAGGCCTACTTCGCCAGCACGGCGCTGGCTGCGACGCTGACCGACGACGAGTATCTCAAGGTAACCTGCATTCGCTCTTCGGCCGGCCGGCAGAACGTCGGCTGAGCCGCTGGCCTCGTCGGACATGCGGCCGGCAAGGCAATTGCGCAGGGCTGGTCGGCTGCCGTCAGTCGGCGGCGGCAGCCGCCTGCTCGGGCGTCTGCTCGGGCGTCTGCTCGGGGGCCGCCTCGTCTCGGTCTGTCTGGTCCGCTGAGGCCGTTTGGTCGCTGGCGTCGTCCGCCGCCTCGGTCGCGTCGCTGGCGGCTTGATCCGCCACCGCCTCCGAGCTGCGCCGCTCATCTCCGTCGAAGGGCCGTTCCTTGCGGCGGCGGTCGGGACCGTAGTACTCGCCGCTCTGTATGAAGGGCACCGGGTTGGAGACCAACCAACGGATCGCCGAATAGAACTGCTGAATGGATATCGGCTTGGCCAGCACGTGGTGGACCCCGGCGTCGCGCGCGCCGGCGACGACGCGCTTCTCGGTATGGCCGGTCAGCAGGATGACCGGTAAGTAGTGGTCCGGCGCCTTGTCGTCGTGGCGAATTCTGTGGATCAGCTCCAGGCCGTCGATCTCATCGAGCTTGTATTCGGTGATGAGAATGTCGGGCGGGCGGCGGGACAGCTCGTTGAACAGCTCCGCCGTGTCGAGCAGGCTGTTATACTTCTTGATCCCCATCGCGCTCAGAATGGTTCGCACAACCGTGTGCGCCCGCTCGTTCGGATCGACATAGAGGATCTTGAGCTGTTCGAAGTTGAAATTGCTCATAGCAGGAAGGGGCTATGGTCCACAGGCCCGCTGCCCGAGCCCAGCGACTTGACGAGATCTCGAGGCTGCGGGTGTCTAAACCTATATAAATCAACGAAATGTCCCGCCCTACATTTAGCCGAAAACCCTTAAGACTTCATCACCGCGCAACTTCGGCGCGAAGCCGCGAGCGACCGATCCGACCGAGGGCCGGCTCCGGTCAGGGGCCAAAGTGCAGTTTGTAAGCCTGCTACCATTTGGCGTACAAGCGGCCAGCATCTGGTAGGAAGTAGAGACCGGCCTCCGCCGGTCCGGCAACGGAAGGCGCCGGGGTCAGATGAGCGAAACGACGCCGGCTATGATGGCGACCCAGAGCGCCAGGCTACTGTAAATTACAAAGCGGAAAGTGCGGCCTGCGGACCAGCGACCGTCCGCCACCTGGGGTGCGGATTTGGCGATCGGCGCGAACGCCTCACTTGTGTTCAATGTCGTGTCGCTCATGGCAAATCCTGAATCAGCAAGTAGGCCGCAATTATCTCAATTGCCCGATTAAGATAAGCCTAACGACCGTCGAGTCGGCGGAACCGAGGGAGATCATTTATGGAGCGCCGCATAGTTGTTACCCGCAAATCCTGCCGTAGGGCGCCCAAAGCTCTTTGTGATAAATCTGTGTTACCCTAGGCGTTAACCATATTTTCTGCCAACGGACCCGGTTTTATCAAAAGAGTTTAATTTTGTTGGCCATTTATAGTATACCGCTGACGCTGCGAATCCGTTATGATTGTATAGCGCAACTAATTCGAGGCTGTCGGGCGCTGCAAAAGGTAGTGTTCGCAATCCGATAGCCCAGACAGCGGAGATGTATGACAAGCCGGGGCATTCTATCTGGCACCAGGGTAGCTGAATCCAACGCCGCACCGATCTCGCCGGCGATTCTCGGGACGCTGCTTCGCCTTCTCGACCTTCTGGTCGTCGGCACCTTGGGGTTAGGTATCTTCTTTCTCTACAACTATGGCCACGCTCCAGAGGCGCTGTCGCAGTACACCGCCACGATCCTGGTAGCGATGCTGATTGCTAGTGCGCTGTTCCAGTGGACGGGCGTCTATGCCGGCGAATATCTCTTCTCCCGACGGTTGAATACGGACCGCATGCTATCCGCCTGGGCGATGACCTGCGGCGTACTGCTGGTGATCGCTTTCTCGCTCAAGATCACCGACTTCTACTCTCGCGTCTGGACCATATCCTGGTTCGTTTCCAGCTTCGCCGTTCTGGCGATTGAGCGGGTCGCTCTCGCCTATCTGATCGGGCGCCTGGCGCGGGAGGGCCGATTCGCCAAGCGCACCGTGGTCCTCGGCGCCGGGGAGCTCGGCCAGCGGTTGGCCAACCATCTCAATCGAAGCGGCGACCAGCACACTCGCATCATCGGTTTCGTCGACGACCGTCACGACCGGGTGGCCCCAGAGGCCGAGGGCTACGAGGTGCTGGGCGACAGCGAGCATCTGATCAACCTGATCCGGCGAAATCTGGTCGACCAGGTGATCATCGCCCTGCCGTGGCAAGCGGAAGAGCGGGTCCAGGACTTGATTCGCCGCCTGGCCATGACCCCGGTGACCATCCGCCTGGCGCCGGATCAGGTGGGCTTCAGCTTGCATGAAGCCGCCTTCGCCCAGGTCGGCGGTCTGCCCATGCTGCACGTCCTCGACCGACCGATCTCGGACTGGTCCTACGTCGCCAAGACGGTGGAAGACCGGGTGCTGGCCAGCATTGCCCTGATCTTCGTGGCGCCGCTGTTCGCCGTGATCGCCGCGGCGATCAAGTGAGATTCGCCCGGACCGATATTTTTCATTCAGAAGCGTCAAGGCTTCAACGGCCAGCACATCTGGGTGTGGAAGTTCCGCACCATGTATCACCATCTGGAGGACCGGAACGCCAGCGTGGCGGTCGGCCGCAACGATAGCCGGGTCACAGCCGTCGGCCGCTTCCTGCGTAGCTCGAGCCTCGATGAGCTGCCCCAGCTGATCAACGTCCTGCGGGGCGATATGTCCCTGGTCGGGCCGCGGCCGCACGCCATCGAGACCAAGGCGGCCGGCCACCGGCTGGAGGAGGTCGTCGAGGTCTACGCGGCCCGTCACCGGGTCAAGCCGGGCATCACCGGCTGGGCCCAGGTGAATGGCTGGCGCGGCGAGATCGATTCGATCGACAAGATCCAGAAGCGTGTCGAGCACGACCTCTACTACATCGACAAATGGTCGGTCTGGCTCGACCTCATCATCATCTTCCGAACCGTTCTCCTGCTCTTCAAAGAAGACGAGAACGCCTTCTAGGGCCTGTTGAGATTCATCTTGAATTGATGATGGCGGCGGCGAGATGGATGCAGGCGGCGAAGCTCTGGTCGGTTTTGTCGGCGCGCAGGGCGATGCGTTTGAATTCTTTGAGTTTGCAGAAGA
>Ga0209458_1000014_pt1 | contig 131463 bp, 114 predicted proteins | sample WorMetLIZAISLAND_FD_187411 | JGI IMG/M metagenome (GOLD analysis project Ga0209458, IMG submission 187411) | Marine gutless worms symbiont microbial communities from Max Planck institute for Marine Microbiology, Germany - Inanidrilus manae... ...
CCCGAAACCACGGCAAGAACCGCTTCGACACACACCACGAACGAAATCAGTTCATCCGCAGCTTCGTCGATGCCTACAATCGAACCAGACTCAGGTGCCTTGGATACAACGCGCCAATCGAGCGTCTGAACAATCACCCGGGACACAACACTTTCGCCGGGGTTTCACATCAAGCAAACGGAAACGCCGGCGAACGCCGGCGTCCACGGGTGCGAATGGCGCGGTGCCGCGCGCACTGCAGCACGGCGATGTCGTTTCCATTCCAAGCGAACGTGCTTTAGCCCGGCCCGGCGCGACGGCGCGGCTCGGGACGGTTCAGACGACGTCGCCGCTCTTGGCCAGGCGATCGATCAGCCGTCCCTGGAACAGGGTGATGCCCAGGGCCTGGCCATAGCGCACGGCGTCCATGCTGTCGCAGCGGCACAAGATGACGCGGGTCGCCTCGGTCTGCTTGACCGCCTGGACGAAGGCGTCGCGCCGGTCCGAGCCATCCTCTTCGACCAGGTCGGGGGCCCAGATGATCTTCTGGAAGTCGACGTCCAGGGCGCTGCGCGCCAACAACGGGAAGGTCAGGTAGTTCAGGCCGTCGAGGCAGACCTTGTAGCCCCGCTCGCGGACGAAATCGCGGGCGAACTGGTAGGCGCCGACGTCGCCGAAGACGTCGATCGTCTGCAACTCGATGACCATCGCCTTCTTGGTGCGGTTGCGCAGCTGACGGTCGAACGCCAGGAACTGTTCGGACAGCAGCGTGGAAACGTTCAGGTTCAGGCTGGTCGACAGCTTGATCGAGCCTTCTTGCTCCGGCAGCTCCTTCAACAGCCGCTGGTCGAGCACCTCGGTCATGTGCTGGAACAACCAGCGGCTGGAGAACAGGTTGACCTCCGGCAGGACCCGCTTGCGCAGCTCCTCCATGGAGACGAAGACCTCGTTGAACACTGGCTTGGCCGGCTGGCCGGGCAGCATGGCGCAGATCGGCTGGCGGCGCAGCATGCCGGCGATGTCGGCCCCGACCAGCTGCTTTTCGAGCTGATCCAGCTTCTCCGGGTCGAGCGGCACCGTCGGTTCGGGGCCGTCGTCCTTGATCGGCTCGTCGGCCGCTTCCGCTTCTTCGGCGGCCGCTTTCTTGGCGGCCGAGCGCATCCGCCGGGCCATGGCGAGGAAGCGCGGATAGTCGGAGTCCTCGAGATCGTACCAGGTGACGAAGCGCTCCTGGGTCTCCTCGCCCGAGTCCTCCTGTGATACCAGCGGGTCGTCGCTGAACAGGAAGCGCAGCTTCAGCACCACCTCGTCGATCTGGCCGACCGAGGCATCGCGCACCACCACGACGATGTCGCGGTTGGCCAGGGTGAAACACTGGCCCTCGTGGCGCTGCACCAGGCCGTCGAATGAGCTGGCGGCGATGCGGATGTGATGCGGCCGCTTGTTGTGCGGCTTCAGCTGACACAGGTGCAGATGGATGGCGCGACGACCGGGCAGGTGACGGCCCAACCGCTCGGCATAGTCGAGCAGCAGTTCTTCATGCGCGGGCAGTTCTTCCGCGCGTTTGGGCATACGAGCCAGCATCAGACCCCGGCAGTGCGGTGATGCGGCGCCGACGGAGCGGTGCCGGTTGCCATGAGTAGGCACCCGGCGCACTTACGATTTCGTTAACTAATCCCTGGCAGCGGGCGCGCCCGGGGGGACCAGGTGGTTGGCGACGCTGCGGTAGCAGGCCAGGGTATCGGCGACGAACTGCTCGACCGAGAACTCACGCTCCGCCTTGGCGCGGCCAGCCCTGCCCATCCGCGCGCGCTGGTCCGGCTGGCGCAGCAAGTGCTCGATCGCGGCCGCGGTGGCGGCGCCGTCGCGCAGCGGTACCAGCAGGCCGGTCTCGCCGTCGTCGACGACCTCACGGCAGCCGGGTACGTCCGTAGTGACGATAGCGACGCCGCAGGCCGCGGCCTCGATCAGCACCCGCGGCAGGCCTTCGCGGTAGCTCGGCATGCAAACCACGGCTGCCTGCGCCAGCACCGCCGGCATGTCCTCGCGGTAGCCCCACCATTCGACCAGCCCGTCGTGCTCCCATTGCCGGATCGTCGCCTCGGGCACGTCGGTCGGATTGTCCGGATCGCGCCGGCCCGCCAGCACGAAACGGGCGGGCTGGCCGGCAGCCGTCAGGCGGCGCGCGGCGGTGACGAACTCCTGCACGCCCTTGTCGCCGATGATCCGGGCCGGGAACAGCACGATCGGTGGCCCCGGCGGCGGCGCGGCAGGGGCGAACTCGTCGAGGTCGACACCGCAGCCACGGATCATCACCGTCCGCTCGGCGGCGACCAGCTCGTGCTTTAGGAACAGCTGCAGGTCGTCGGGGTTCTGGAAGATCACCCGGCCGTTGCGGTGGCCCAGGGCGTAGCGATACAGCGGCATGATGGCGCGGCGGATCAGCCGCGCCGAGGCGTCGTCGCGGATGAACAGGAAGCCCAGCCCGGTGATCGCGTGCACCACGGCGGGCACGCCGAGCAGCCGCGAGGCGAGGCCGCCATAGATCACCGGCTTCATCGCCACGTGGTGGACCAGGTGCGGCCGCAGCCGGCGCACCAGCGAAAAACAGCGCGCCAGCAGCCGCAGCTCGTCGAGCGGGTTGCGCCCGCCGCGCTTCAGCGGCAGGTCGTGATAGTGAAAGCCGTGGTTTCGGATGATCTCGACCGGTCCGGCGTCGAACGGCGCGGCGACATGGACCTCGACGCCGGCGGCGTGGGCGGCGACCGCGACCGGCAGGCGATGGGTGGTGAAGAACAGCGCCTCGTTGACCACGAACAGCAGCCGCGGCGCCGTTGCGTCAGCCTGCTCCGGCATCCTGCCAAGCTTGAAACATCAGGATATCCCAGAGCTGGTGATGCCAGTTGCGGCGACCACCGAGGTGTTCACGCCACTTGCGGCGCACCGCTGCCGGTGCGAACACGCCGTCGCGCCGCAGCCGCTCCTCGGACAGCAGGTTCTCCGCCCAGTCGCGCAGCGGTCCGCGCAGCCAGTCGTGGATCGGCACGCCGAAGCTCATCTTGGGCCGTTCGATCAGACCGCGCGGCACGTGCCGGTACAGCACCCGGCGCAGCGCGCGTTTGCTGCTGCCGCCGTCGAGCTTCATGGCCAGCGGCAACGACCAGGCGAACGCGACGACGCGATGGTCGAGCAACGGCACCCGCGCCTCCAGGCTGACCGCCATACTGGCGCGGTCGACCTTGGTCAGGATGTCGTCGGGCAGGTAGCTCAGGGCGTCGACGAACATCATCTGCTCTTCGAAGGCGGGGAAGTCGGGCCATTCGTCGGCGCGCAGCGGCAGGTCGCGCATGCAGCCGCCGGCCAGCACGGCCTCCTGCGGCTCTGCCCAGTGCCGGCACAGGCGTTCGTACAGCGACGGCCCGTCCGGCATGCGGATGATGCCGGCCAGCTTGTGCAGCTTGTCGCCCAGGTTGCGTTGCCGGGCAACGCCGCTGAAGCCGTCCCACAGGGCCGGTGGCACGGCGGTGATTGCTGCGGCCAGGCCGGCCTTGGCCCAGGGCGGCAGGCGTCCGGTGGAGTTCTGCAGCCGCCGCACCCACAGGTAGCGGTTGTAGCCGGCGAACATCTCGTCACCGCCATCGCCCGACAGCGCCACGGTGACCTGTTCGCGGGCCATGCGCGACACCAGGTAGGTCGGGATCTGCGAGGAATCGGAAAACGGCTCGTCATACATGGCGCCGAGTTCCGGCACGACCGCCAAAGCGTCGGCTTCGCCGAGGTAGAGCTCGTGATGCTCGGTGCCCAGGTGCTGGGCTACCGCACGTGCGTCCACCGCCTCGTTGAAGGCGGCATCGTGGAAGCCGATGGAGAAGGTTTTCACCGGCCGGTTGCTGTGTGCCTGCATCAGCGCCGCCACCGTCGACGAGTCGACGCCGCCGGAAAGAAACACGCCGAGCGGCACATCGGCCAGCATGCGGCAGCGCACGGCGTCGCCGAGCAGCGTCTCCAGTTCCGCCGCGGCCTCGTCCTCGTCGCCGGTGAACGGCTGGCGCACACCGGCTTCCGCCACCTCGCGCAGCGACCAGTAGCTCTCCTGCGTGCTGGTCCCGTCCGCAGCGATGGTGAGAATGGTCGCCGGCGGCAGCTTGCGGGCCTGGCGAAAGACGGTCCACGGGGCGGGGATGCAGTTGCGCATCAGGTAGAGCGACAGCGCGTCGCGATCGAGCTCGCCATGGAAGTCGGGGTGGCGGCGGATCGCCCTGAGCTCGGAGGCGAACAGGACCGTTCCGTCCAGCTCGGCGTAGTACAGCGGCTTGATGCCGAGGCGGTCGCGGACCAGCGACAGCCGGCGTTCCCGGCGGTCCCAGAGGGCGAAGGCGAACATGCCGATGCAGCGCTGCACGGCCGCCTTCAGGCCCCATTGCGTGATCGCCGCCAGCAGCACCTCGGTGTCCGAATGGCCGCGGAACCGGTGCCCCGCGGCGGCCAGTTCCTCGCGCAGCTCAGGGAAGTTGTAGACCTCGCCGTTGTAGGCGATGACATAGCGGCCGGTGGCGCAGTGCATCGGCTGTGCGCCTTCCTTGGACAGATCGATGATCGCCAGCCGACGATGGCCGAGGCCGATCCCGGCGGCGGCATCGCACCAGATCCCGTCGGAATCGGGGCCCCGATGCAGCAGGCTGTCGTTCATGTGCGTCACGGTCTGGCGCAACGCCGCGTCTTCGTTCGTTGCCTGCCAGTCGAACAGGCCGGTCAGGCCGCACATCGCCTAGCGTTCCGATGTCGTCGGCAATGCCGCGTCGCCGCTGCCGAGATCCCAGAACAGCCCGGCCATCATCGCCAGTCCCTGGCGCAGGATCGGCGTCAGCGCATGCTCGTCGGCGGCATGCTGGGAACAGCCGCTGTAGGAATGCGGGACCCAGACCGTCGGCAGGTCGAGGATGTCGGCGAAGACGTCGTTGGGCAGCGAGCCGCCCAGGCTTGGCACCACCACCGGCGGCCGCCCGAGCGTGTGGGCAACCGAGTCGCTGGCCCAGCGGGCCCAGGGATGATCGGGTGACAGGCGCGTCGCCTGCATCAGCAGACCGCTCGAGCGCACCGATACGTCGGCGAAGCCGGCGGCGTCCAGATGCCGGCGCAGGGCTGGCAGGAACGAGGCCGGGTCGGTGTCGACGGTGAAGCGGATCTGGCACCAGGCATGCGCGCTGGGCGGGATGGCATTGACCACCTTCGCCGGATTGCCACAGGTGAACGACAGGATCTCCAGGCTGTTCCAGGCGAACACCCGCTCGGGCGGGGTGAGCCCCGGCTCGCCCCAGCCGCGGTCGATCTCTGGTGCATCGGCGCCGCCGTCGATTGTGACGCCGGCGAGCGCCTCGCGCACGGCGGCGGGGATCTCCGCCGGTTTCAGCGCCGGCACCAGGATCTCGCCACGCGGGCCGACCAGGCTGGCCAGGGCCTGGCTGAGGCGTACGCCGGCATTGGCGATCAGGCCGCCCCAGTTGCCCGAATGGTGGGCGCCGGGGCGCAGGTCGACGTCGAGCTCGAAGTTGAAGGCGCCGCGGGTGCCCAGGAACAGGGTCGGCTGTTCCGGCTGCAGCCGCGGGCCGTCCGAGGCCAGCAGCAGATCGGCTGCCAGCGCGTCGCGGTTGCTGCTGGCGAACTCCGCCAGACCGAGCGAGCCGACTTCCTCCGACATCTCGACCAGCAGCTTGCAGTTGAAGCCCAGTCTGCCGCGCACGGCGAGCACGGCCTGCAGCGCTGCCAGATTGATCGAATGCTGGCCTTTGTTGTCGGCCGTGCCACGGCCGTACCAGCGATCGCCCTCGGCTGTCAGATGCCAGGGGTTGAGGCCATCGCGCCAATCCTCTTCCTGGCCCCGGACGACGTCACCATGGCCGTAGCACAGCATCGTCGGCAGGGCCGGATCCTCGATCCGCTGTGCCACCAGGAACGGTCCGCCGCCCGGGTCCGGGTTGTCGTGCCGTTTCCAGTCGAAGCCCATGGCCGCGACGGTCGGGCCGATCTCGTCGGTCAGGTAGGCGTCGAGATAGGGGCGTTTGTCCGGTTCCTGCGCCGTCGACGGGATCGCCACGCGGCGGGCCAGGTCGGCGAAGAACGTGCCGTCGTCGAACCGGCCCTCGGCCTGGGCGATGGCCTGCGCCCGGGTCATGGTGCCGGCTCCGGGCGCGCGCGGCGCGGCTCAGCTGTCGCGTGCAATGGCATCGACCGGCGCCTTCACGCGCACGCTGCGACCCATCAGGTCGAGCAGGATGATCCCCCGTTGATCGTCCGCCATTTGCTGGAACAGGCCGACGGTATCGCGCAGCGCGCCCATCTGTACCCGCACCCGTTCACCCGCCTTGAGCGGCGACGGCTCGCACATAATCACGTTGCCGCTGTCGTCTTGGCGCGAGCGGATCTCGGCGATGATGGCATCGTCCACCACCGCCGGACGGTTACCGAAGCTGACGAGTTCACTCACGCCTGGCGCCGAGGCGATGGCGCGCCGGCCGGTGCGTGCCAGGTCGGCGCGCACGAACAGGTAGCGCGGGAACAGCGGCGCCGTGACGGTGTCGACCCGCCGGGCGTGGCGGCGCTGCTTGCTGTAAAGAGGCAGGTAGACCTCCAGGTCGCGTTCCCAGAGGTTGCTGCGCGCCCACTTCTCCATCCGCGCCTGGGTGTAGACCGCATACCAGGCCGTCATCTCGGCGCCTCCGGTCCTGCCGGCGCCGTGTCCGACCGGGCCGGCACGATCTTCAGCATGCGCGGCGTCAGCAACCGCGACGGTTCGCGCTGGCGGGCCAGGACGTCGTAGGTGCCTTGCGGGTCGACCAGGTCGCAGACCAGGACGGCGTCGACCGGCTCGAGCGACCTCAGGTCGCGGGCCAGGGGTACATGGCGAAAGCGGTTGGCCCGGGCCTCGGGGTCGGTCACCCCGACCACCTCGATCTCGTGTTGCAGCGCGCAGAGCAGGGCGATCTCGGCCAGGTCGCCCGAACCGGCGACGGCAATGCGTTGCCAGCCGTTGTCTGCCGCCTCGGACAGCAGGGCGTCGCATTGGTTGCGGGCGCGCCGGTAGAAGTTGAACGAGTCGTAGAAGTAGTTCGCCGTCAGCCGGCTTTTCTCCGAGAAGCCGCGCGGCGTGAGGTAATAAGCGTAGCGGTTCGGCGGAATGCGCTGGACCTTGACCCAGCCCTTGCGCACGCAGCGCTTCAGGTAGGCATTGGTCAGGCCGAGGGCGATGTTCAGGCGTGACGACAGGGCCCGTTGCGACAACCGGGAGTCGTCTGCCACCGCATGCAGCATTTCCATGGTGATCTGGGCATCACCATCGCGGCGGTCGCCGATCGGGTCTGTGGCCATGGACTCGTCGGCCATGGATTCATTGGCCATGTGCAGGCTGCCCTCTCCCGCAACAGCTGCCTCTGACCTTGCCGGCCATGTCGGCACTACTGTTCATGTGCTGAACGTCTACCGCGTTCAAGTCATGAACGTCAAGCCGTGATCGGACCGTGCGAAGGGCGCCGGTCGGTCCGCCGCTGCCGGACCCTGGCCTCCATGCTGTATGGTGGCGCGGCAAGGCCGCTGCGTGCCCGCGTCACCCACGGGTGGCGGGCCCGAAAGGTGGGCCACGAAACGGGGGAAGACGTCATGACCGAGAACCTGGTGCAGATCGAACGCCGCGGCGCGGTGGCGCTGGTGCGCTTCGACCGCAAGGAGAACCTGAACGCCTTCAATCAGGCGCTGGTGCTGGAGATGACCGCGGCGGCGCGTTCGTTTCATGACGACGTGGAGACCCAGGCCATCGTCGTCACCGGGGCGGCCAACGCCTTTTCCGCCGGCGCCGACTTGAAGGATGCGGCGAGCTGGGAGGTCGAGGGCATGTCCGACGTCGCCCGCCGCCAGCGCTTCTACCGCGGCGTGCGGCTGTGCGAGGCCTGGGAACAGACCCCGCAGATCACCATCGCCGCCATCGAGGGCATGGCCGTCGGTGCCGGGGTCGCCCTGGCGCTGGCCTGCGACTGGCGGGTGATGGCCGATGACGCCTTTCTCTATGTCCCGGAAGTGAAGATCGGCCTCAACCTGCAGTGGGGCGCCTTGCCGCGGCTGGTCACCCTGGTCGGCCCGGCCCGGGCCAAGCGCATCGTGCTGCTGTGCGAACGCATGGCTGCCGCGCAGGCCAGCGACTGGGGCCTGGTCGACGAGGTCGCGCCGTCCGGCGGCAGCGTCGACAGGGCGCTGGCACTGGCGGAGGCGACGGTGGCGATGCCACATGCCACGGTGCGACTGGTCAAGGAAGCGGTCAATGCGACCGCCGGCGCCCTGCACCGGGCGACCAGCTATGCCGACGCCGACCAGAGCCAACTGACCGCGGGCTTCGCCGACGCGCATCGGGCCCGGGACGCCTTCACGGGCGGCGACGGCTGACGGCGCGGCCGCTTGCAACGCGGCCGGAAACCCGCCTATATCCCGCGCTGTTGCTGGTGACGGGATAGACCATGGACTACCTGGTGGCGTTTTGGGCGGAAGTGCGCTCGGTCTGGGAATCCGCTGCCTTCGGAGTCGGGGTCGGTGAACTGCTTCTCGGCCTGGCCGTGCTGTTGGCATTCGTTCTGCTGCGCGGCGTGTTCACCCGCTTCGTCATCAAAGCCCTGATGCGGCTCACGCATCGGACCGAGACGCGCTTCGACGACGAACTGCTGCATGCCGCCGAACCTCCGCTGCGGCTTGCCTTCGTCGTCGCCGGGCTGTTCTTCGCCATGGAGATCGCGCCGCTACCGGACGACGTCACGGTGTTCATGACCCGCGTCGTTCGCTCGCTGATCGCCTTCACGATCTTCTGGGCCCTCTACCGCTTCGTGACACCGTTCTCGTTCCTGATCCACAAGGCGGTGGAGGCGCTGGGGCATCAGGGACTGGGCACCAGCCTGGAAGACTTCTTCACCAAGCTGGCCAAGTTCGTGATCGCCTGCGTCGGTGTGGTTGCCGTGCTGGAGGAGTGGGACTTCAACGTGAGTGCCGTGCTCGGCGGTCTGGGCCTGATCGGCATGGCCGTTGCCTTCGGTGCGCAGAACGTCATCGCCAACCTGTTCGGCGGACTGACCATCCTGATGGATCAGATCTACGAGAAGGGTGACTGGATCCGCGCCGGCCCGGTCGAGGGCACGGTTGAGGAAATCGGCTTCCGGGCGACCAAGATCCGCCGCTTCGACAAGGCGCTGACGACGATCCCCAACGACAAGCTGGCGGGCGACGCCGTCATCAACTTTTCGCGCATGACCAACCGGCGCATCTACTGGAAGATCGGCGTCGAGTACCGCACGACCGAGGCGCAACTGCGCCAGATCGTCACCGGCATGCACGACTACATCTTCAACACGGCCGATTTCGAGACCGATCCGGCACGGGTGACGACGTTGATTCACGTCGACAGCTTCAACGATTCCTCGATCGACATCATGCTGTACTGCTTCACCCGCACAACCAACTGGGGCGAATGGATGCGGGTCAAAGAGCAGCTGGCCTATCAGATCAAGCAGATCGTCGAGGGCGCCGGCACCGGCTTCGCCTTCCCCTCCTCGTCGGTTTATCTCGAAAGCCTGCCGTTCGGCATACCCGAGACGTTTCCCGCTTCCGCCACGCCGGCGGCCGCGTCGGCCGCTGCCGCCGACAACTAGGCCGTCGCCGGCAGCGGCAGGCGGCGGCGCGGACGCACCAGGCCGGTCAGCCGCCGTATGTTGCGGTGCAGGGCCACCTGCGGCTCTGCCGCCAGCAGCAGTTCGCGGCGCAGCCGTTGCCAAGTCCCCGCGCGGCGCGGAAACAGCCTGACGTAGTCGTCCAGCATGCGCGTGAATTCCCGGCCGCCTGGTGGCCGGGCGAGGGCCGCAGGTACGGCCTCTTCCAGCCCGCCGAGCGCGACCGCGCAGGCCAGGAAGGCCCGTGCGGGGCGTAGGATCAGGCCACGGCGCGCGGTTCGTTCGAACCACGGCCAATCGATCGCCGCGGACTGGTGGCGCAGCAGCAGCATGGCGTCGACCATGGTCTTGGCGGTGCCTGGCCCGAACAGGTCGCGTGCGGCGTGGCTCGCCGCCAGCACCAGCATGTCGGTCGGACAAGGCACCCGGATCATCCCGCCGTCGGTGTCCTGCCGGACGGCGCGCGCGAACAGATCGTCCGTCGTCAGCGCCCGATGCAGCGGCCAGGCGTCGGGATGAATGTGGATGTCGATGGTGCTGGCGCCGTCGACCTGGCCCATGGGCTGGACGCTGGCGTCTGAGACGAAGCCCCACGGCGAACGTGCGCGCACCTTGCCCTGTTCCAGGCCGTGTGCCTCGAACAGGGCCACCAGACGTCGGTAGTCGCAAGCGCGAACCACGAGATCGCTGTCCGTCATCGCCCGCAGGTCGGGATCGGTATACAGGCAGTGGGCCGTGGCCAGTCCCTTGATGCAGACGACGTCGATCCCGGCTTCGGCGGCGCAGCGGGCCCAGCGCAGGCCGGTGACCCGGCGCAATCGGTTCAGCAGGCGGCTGCGGTGGGCCTCCTCGGTGCCCACGCCGATGCCGGACGACAGGGTCGCTGCCAGCGCCGGCGAGGTCAGTTCGGCGAACTGGGCGACGTCGGCAGCGGCGGCCGGGTCGACCGTCCCGGCCGCCGTCTGACCGCCGGTCAGGCGGGACCAGACCCCGGGAATCTGCCGTTCTGCCGTCATCGCCGGCGAGTGTGGCGTGAAATGGTTAACGATTGAGTAACCATAGCGAATCCACAGTTCGGCGTTCGCCGCATGGTGGCGAACGTTGGAATGTGGCGATGGCGGCACCGTCGACGAGTTCACCCACACCCCGATCGTTCCGTTCCGGGCGGCCGGGTCGGCACCTGGCAAAGATCGTCCTGATTGCCCTGGCCATGGCAGCATCGCCGGTGCAGGCGCAGCGCATCATCTCGACCGCCAGCGATCTCGCGGCGCAGGCGCTGGCGGTACGCGAGTCCGTCAACCGGCGGCCGCGGCCCGAGTACCAGCCGATCGGCGCGCCCCTGGGCCAGCTGTTCCGCGACCTCGACATCTATCGTCTGCCCTGGATCAGCGACAAAGGCTTTACCGGCACGCCGGCGCCGGCGCCCACCAAGCTGGCACCCGACGAGCCCGCCTATGCCCCGCTGGGCCCGGACACCGGCAGCGACAGCTGGACGGATTCGCTGCTTTTGCATCCGCACTTCGATCTCAGCCTCGAGCATGACGACAACGTCCTGCGTTCGGCCAACAACGAGCGCGACGACGAGATGGCCCGGTTCGTTCCCCGCCTCGATGTGGCTTCGGACTGGCAGAACCACGGCCTTTACTTCTTTGCCCTTGCCGATCTCGGGCGCTATCGCGACCTGTCGACGGAGAACTACACCGACTTCCGCGCGCGGTTGGAGCCGCGGCTCGACATCACCGAGCACCATCGCCTCAACCTCGGCTTCGGCGCCTCGACGGTGCATGTCGCGCGCGGTTCGACCGATGGCAGCCTGGAAGGCCCGGAACCCGCGCGCAACAACATCGGCGATATCTCGGCGGACTGGCACTACAAGGCCGACCGCTACTCCAGCCGGCTGCTGTACCGCTTTCAGCGGGTGAACGCGAAAAACAACGACACCATCAAGCGTGATCAACTCGACCGAGACGTGGATGAGATCAGCTGGCGCAACGCCTACGAGTTTGCACCCGGCAGCTCGGCCTGGGTCCGGCCCGAATACTCGGTCAGCGAGTTCCGGCTCAGTGCCGACGACAATGACTTCAACCGCGACAACCACGGCTGGTCGCTGCTGTTCGGGCTGACCCAGGACGCCTCTGCCGTCGCCTATCTCGACATCGGCATCGGCTATCTGTTCCGGACCTTCGATCAGCCCGGCATCGACGACTTCGACAGCATTGCGGGCGAAGCGCGGGTGCTGTGGAACGCCACCAACCTGACCACGTTCGAGTTGGCGGCGGGGCGGACCGCCCGGATCGTCGAGAGCCAGACCTCGTCGGCCTCGATCGACGACAGCATCACCCTGAAGGCAGCCTGGGACCCGCGCGAGAACCTCATCATCGATGCCTCGCTCGGCTACACCGACAGCGACTTCCGCACCCTGCCGGGCTCCTCGCGGCGCGAGAAATACCTGGAGGGCCAGCTTGGCGTGCAGTACCTGCTGAACGAGTACGTCGAGATCCAGCTCGCCTACGAGTACAGCGATCTGAACTCCAACATCGATTCAGATGATTTCAAGGCCAACGTGTTCTCCTTGCGGATCAAGATCGGACTGTAGAGGCGGCAAGAAAGAGATGCGGCACCTCATGTGGCGTGGCGTGTGGCCGGCACTTCTGCTGGCACTGGCAATCGGGCTGATCGGACCACCGGCGTCGGCCCAGCTGGCGGACTATCTGCTGGGGCCCGGGGATCGCGTGGCCATCGTGGTTTTCGGCCACAAGGATCTGTCGTCGGAATCCACCGTCGGCGCGAACGGCACCCTGGCGCTGCCGTTGCTGGGACAGGTGCAGGCCTCGGGCCTGACGCTGTCGGAACTCGAGACGCAGCTGGCCGAACGGCTGGGCCGCGATTTCGTCGTCGATCCGAGGATTTCGATCCAGATGCTGAGCTACCGGCCGTTCTTCATTCTCGGCGAAGTGCGCAAGCCGGGGAAGTACGACTATCTCGTCGGCATCAACGTGCGCAAGGCGATCGCCATGGCGGAAGGCTACACCCGGCGGGCCAAGCATGATCCGGTGCTGGTGATCCGCGAGGACCGGGAGGGCAACCCGACCCGGTTGCGTGCCGATCTGGATGCCGCGATCCACCCCGGCGACACCATCGAGGTGCTGCGTCGGCTGTTCTGAGCCGGCAGCTCCGTTTCGACCGGAAACCGCGGAAGAAGCGCTGCCCGTAAGGTTCCGTTAACCCTGCGCCGTCGAGCAATCTTAACCCTCGCAGGGCGATGATGCCCGTTTGCGGGGGTCGCAGCGGCGCCGGTTTGCAGCGCGCCGCTGCGGGCATGTCGACGTCGCGCGCACTGGTGGGCAATGGCCACGGTCAGCTACATCCAACCGACAGAGGTTGAGGACCAGTACGAAGACGGCTGGCCCGGCGCCGGCCGGCCGGGCTATGGCGCCCGGCGCCAGGCGCTCGATTTGCGACAGGTGCTGCGTACCCTCTGGCGGCGCAAGATCATTCTGATCGGCACTGCCGTGGTGCTGACGACGCTGGCCTTCCTGTGGGTGATGCAGGCAACGCCGCTCTATGTCGCCGAAGCCCAGATCGTCGTCGAGCAACAGCGCGAACGCACCCTCGACTTCCAGGAGGTGCTGCAGTCCGGTCCGTTCGACTACACGACAACGATGACGGAAGCCTCGGTGATCATGTCGCGGCGCATGGCCGAGAAGGTCGTGGACGAGCTCGGCCTGGTCGACCATCCCGTGTTCAATCCCGATGCGGAAGTCGAGTCGCGAAGCCTGTTCGAAGAGCTGGATATCCGAAGCAGTCTGAAAGGCTTCGTTCGCGACCTGGTGCCGGAGTGGCTGCGCGAGGAACTGCGTCACGTGCGGCGCGCCGAAGCCGAAGCGGCCACGGTCGAGCTGAGCGAGGAGGAGGAAGCACAGCAGTTCCGGAACTGGGTCGTCGACGCCTTCCACGCCGGATCGGACGTGCTCAGCAATCAGCGCTCGCGGGTCTTGCGTATCCAGTACGTGTCGGACGACCCGGAGTTTGCCGCGCTGGCGGCGAACGCATTGGCCGAGGCTTACATCAACGAGACCGTGCTGCGGAAATTCGAGGCCAATGCCCGCGCCACCGACTGGCTCAACCAGCAGGTCGCCGAGCTGCGCCAGCGGCTCGAAGCTTCCCAGGCCGCGCTGCAGGAGCACCGGCGCCGGATCGGCCTGCTCGATCTGGAAGGGCAGACCAATCTGCTCAAGGAGCAACTGGCGCAACTCAACATCGACCTGGTACGCGCCCGCGCCGCCCGCGCCGAGGCCGAGGCGCGCCACCGCCAGGTACAGAAACTGCTGTCATCGGACGCCGGCGTCGAATCCGCCGGCGCGGTGCTGGACTCGCAGCTGATCCAGCGCCTGCGCGAGCAGGAGGCGGCCGTCATTCGTGAGCTGGCGGAGCTCAGAACGCAACTGCGCGACCAGCATCCGCGGCTGGTGCTGAAGCAGAACGAGCTCGCCGACCTGCGCACCAAGATCGAACGCGAAGTCGGCAAGCTGGCCGGCAACCTGGGCAACGAGCTGGAGCTTGCCCGCATCCGTGAACAGGGTACCAGCGACGAAGTCGAGCGCCTGCGGCGGGAGATCGAGCAACAAAACGAAGATCTGCTCGAGCTGCGCCACCTGGAGAGCGAGGTCGAGGCGAACGAGAAGATCTACGACGCCATTCTCACCCGCTTCAAGCAGACCGACGTGCAGGATGACGTGTTGCTGCAGGCCGATGCACGCATGATCTCGCCGGCGATCGCGCCCGATACACCGTCCTTCCCGCGCAAGACGCTGATCCTGGCCGCCGCCTTCTTTGCCTCGCTCGGCCTGGGTGTGGTGCTGGTGTTCGTTGCCGAGCACCTGGAGGTCGGCTTCCGCACCATGGAGCAGATCGAGAGCCTGACCGGGCTGTCCGGCCTGGGCATCGTCCCGGAGCTGCGCCGGCGGGCGTTGCGCGATCGTGCCCCGCACGACCTCATCGTCGACGAACCGAACTCGGCCTACACCGAAGCGATCCGGTCGATCCGCACCACTGTACAGATCTCCGCGGCGACGCCACCCAAGGTGCTGCTGGTGACCTCGTCGTTGCCCAACGAGGGCAAGAGCACGCTGACGGCAGCGCTGGCGCGTTCCGCCGCCCGCGGCGGCCAACGCGTTGTCGCCCTCGACACCGACATCAGGTCTCCGTCGCTGCACCGTGCCTTCAACACCGCCAACCTGCAGGGCCTGTCGGAATACCTGGTCGGCGAAGTCGAGCTGGAGGAAGTGATCGACGTCGATGCCACCTCCGGCGTGCATTTCATTACTGCCGGGCATTACGCCCCGCGCATCTCCGACCTGCTGGGCGACAAGCGGATGGCCGAACTGGTCGAACAGCTGCAGGAGGCGTATGACCTGGTTGTGGTCGACGCGGCGCCCGTGCTTGCCGTGGCCGACGCGCTGGTCCTGCAACGTCTGGTCGACCGGTCGATCTACGTCGTGCGCTGGAGCGCGACGCCGCGCGAAAGCGTCGAAGTCGGCATCCGCGCGCTCTATGACGCCGGCGCCAAGCTGGCCGGCGTGGTGCTCAGTCAGGCCGACATGAAGCGTTACGCCACCTATGCCTATGGCGGCAACGAGTACACCAAGGGCCTGCGCAACAAGTACTACTATTCGAGCTGATGGCGGCCGACCTGCAGCCTCTCCGCCGCGTGGGCCTGGCCGCGCTGACCGCCGCGGCTGGGGCGTTGCTGCTGGTACTGTCCTGGCCGCGCCTAGACACGGCGCTGCAGCGGGTGATGCCCGATGCGGTCATTGCCGATCTGGCGGCGGGCCGCGGCGCGGCACCGGCCGAACTGACCCGCGCCGCCGCCCGGCTGACAGCGACGCTCGATGCCCACGACGATGCCGGCGCATTCGGTGACCTGGCGACGCTGCGGCTGACGCAGGCCCTGGCCGCCGGGGCGACAACGCCGACGGGCACGCGGCTGCTCGGCGACAGCCGGCAACACCAGGTTCAGGCCCTGGCCCGCCGTCCGAGCGACGGCTTCGGCTGGTTCCGGCTGGCCCAGGCGACCTTGCTCGAAGACGGTGTCGGCGAGCCCGCCGCGCGCTATCTCCTGGCCTCGCTGACGGCCTACCCGGCGGCCGGCGAACTGCTTTTGCCGCGGTTGGAGATGGCGTTCCTGATGTGGCCGCTGCTGCCGGCCGAAGGGCGCGCGGCGTTTGCCCCGCAGATCCGGCTTGCCGCAGCCGGTAACTTCTGGCGCCGGCGTGCCCTGGTCGACCTGACGCGACGTCGTTTCGCGCTGCCACAGGTGCGCGCGGCGCTGCGCGACGATCCGGCCCTCGCGGCCGAGTTCGAACGCTTCTACCTGAACTGGTCGCGGCGTCCGCTGACCGGTTGAGCCGGCCTCCCGGATCTCGCCTGGCCGGGGAACGATTGGGCAAAGCCCAGACCCAGCAGGAAGGCGAACAGCACGCCGACTGCCGGGATCTGAACCGAGAAGTCGACCATGGCGTGCAGCCCGACGAGAACCGCCGCGGCGAGCGCGACCTGCGGATAGATCCGGTCGCGGCGGCGGCTCATTGCGCCGCGAAGGCAACGCAGGACGACCAGGCCGAGCAGCGTCAGCATCGCCATCAGCGCCGGCAGTCCGGCTTCGAAGGCGAACTCGAGATAGCTGTTGTGGGCTTTGTCGATCGCCCCGGCGTCGAGCAGCGGCGGGCTGCGATAACCCTCGAAGGCCGCTTCGAAAGTGCCATAGCCGTGGCCCAGCCAGGGCCGGTCAGCGATTCCGGCGACGACATCGCGATACAGCAGCAGCCGGTTGCCCAGGGCGTCAATGCCGCCCGTCTCGATGCGTTGGAACACGGTGCCTTCGCTGACCGCCACGACGGCGAGCAGCAGCGCCACCGCCGGCAGCCAGAACCGTCGCCCCCGGCTGTCGTTCCGGCGCAGTTGCAGGGCCGCCAGCACCGCCAGCGCGAGCGCGGTGGCGGCCAGGCCGGCGCGCGATTGGCTGGCGACCAGTGCCGCGGTCAACACCATCACGGCCAGCGCGGGCAGCCAGGCACCGGCGATGATGTGTTCGATCATCAGGCGGTCGTGGAGACCGCCCCCCTTGTCGCCGCCTTGGCGTGTCCGCTGTACGGCAGCGGCCAGCGAGGCAACGCTGACGACGAGGCCGAGGCCGGCATAGGTGGCGAAGGAGTTGCGGTTGACGAAGCTGCCGGTGACGGACCCGGGATAGGCCCAGCGCTCGTACCACAGGATCATCTCAAAGCCGCCGAACGTCATGGCCAGGCCATAGGCGGCATAGGCCGTCGCGGCGGCGGCGACGCTCAGCAGCATGAGACGCGCGCGACGCCGATCGCAGGCCAGCTGCATGGTCAGGAAGAACACGCCGGCATAGCTGGCCAGGCGCATCGTCGCCGTCAGCGTTGTGTCCGGGTCGATGCTGATGCGGCCGTCGAGCGGCAGATCGAGCTGCTGCGCGGCCCAGGTCCAGGCCGGGTGATGCCACGCCTGCGGCAGGCCCGGACTGGCCTGCAGCAGGAACCAGCCGAGCAGCGGCAGCGCCACGCCGACCGGCCAGAGATACCAGGACGGCGCCAGCCGGCGCAGGTGATTGCGTTCCAGGGCATGGACCAGCGACCAGGCCAGCAGCAGGGCGCCGATAACCAAGGCCAGCAGCGACCAGCTGCCGGGCCGGTTGCTGCCGAACGGCAAGGGCGCCAGCGCCACGATGCACAGGAGCAACTGGAAGACGGCCGTTTCGAGTATGCGTGGCAGCGTCAGCCGGCGCCGGCTGGCTGCCGGCGCGTCGACGTCGATGGTCGTCATGGTCTGCCCGCCGTGGTTCAGGACCGCCACATCAGCCGGAACTGCTGCAGCAGGGTGTCCCAGGTCCCGCCGCCCGGTTCTGCCGTCCCGCCGTCGATCGCGGCGGTGAGCAGATAGAGCGCCGTGACCACCGCAAGCAGGAGCAGCACCACAACGCCGTTGACGAACATCACGTTGGCGAGTCGCAACAGCGGGCGACGGTGGCGATCACGCCGCCGCCGGGCGCCATCGCGGCGTTCGCGGCCGGCCAGCACCACCAGGTAGTAGCGGCGCAGCAGGGTCAGGCGGATATCGACCGGGTGCTGCCGGCTGAAATGCTCGGCAAAGGCCCGCTTGACGGCGAGCAGCTGTGCCTCGTTGAAACTGTCGGCAACGTCGACCGGGATCCGGGCGAGGAAGCGCGACAGGGTCTCGTCATGCTGCACCAGCGATTTCACGCCGCCGCGACCCGGTTGGCCAAGGTCCGGGATCCGGCCGGCGCGACCGCCGCGCATGGCAATGCGGTGGGGATCAATAGGCATGTTTGTGCACCAGGCCGACGAACAGGGTCATGACGATGATCTTCAGGTCGAGCCAGGGCGACCAGTGGTCGATGTAATGGAGGTCGTGCTCCAGCCGTCGCTCCAGCTTCTCGGCCGTATCGGTCTCGCCGCGCAGGCCGTTGACCTGGGCCCAGCCGGTGATTCCCGGCTTCACCCGGTGTCGGGCGTAGTACTGATTGACGGTCCTGGCGAACTGCTCGTTGTGGGTGACGGCGTGCGGCCGCGGCCCGACGATCGACATGCTGCCGCCCAGCACATTGAAGAACTGCGGCAACTCGTCGAGGCTGGTGCGCCGCAGCAAGGCGCCAAGCCGGGTCACCCGGGGGTCGTTCCGCGTCGCCTGGCGCACCGCGTCATCCGTGTACTGTGCATCGTGCATGGTGCGGAACTTCCACACCGTGATCAGGTTGTTGTTGAAGCCGAACCGTTGCTGCCGGAAAAGCACCGGCCCGCGACTGTCGAGCTTGATGGCCAACGCAATCAACAGCATCAGCGGCGCCACCAGCAGCAGGATCAGGCCACCCAGCAGCTTGTCCTCGATCAGCTTGATGACGTGGCTCCAGTCGGTCAGCGGTCGCTCGAACATGGTCAGCATGGGCAGACCGCTGACCTCCTGCATGGAGCCGTTGCTCAGCCGGAAGCCGATCGGTTCCGGTGCCAGGCGCAGATCGACGGGGACCTGGCGCAGCTTCTTGGCGATCTCCATCAGCCGGTTGTCTGCCCGCCAAGGCAGGGCGACCAGCACGTCGTCGATCTCGTCGTTGCGACAGCGGTCGATCAGATCGTCAAGCCCGCCGCGGATCGTGGTTCCTTCCAGTTGCTCTGGCGGGATCCGGGTCTTGCGGTCGTCAAAGACGCCGACGACGGCGATGCCTGCGCCGGTGCCGCGCCGGCTCAGATGGCGCAGCAGCCGGCGCCCGTTGTTGCCGGCGCCGACGATCGCCACCCGGCGGGTCAGCCAGCCCCGCTTCTGCCAGGCACGCAGGCGCAGCTTCAGAAAGATCCGTGTCGCGACCAGCGCCAGCCAGGCGCTGGCAAACCAGGCACCAGCCCAGGCGCGGGAGAACTCCTCCGCCGTCTTGGTGAAAAAGACCACGGCGATCAGACCCATGGCGACCAGGCCCCAGGCCGTGATCAGCCGCGACAGCTGCCACACCAGGCGGCTGAGCGAACGGAATTCATAGAGCCCGAAGGCGTGAAAGACCTGCCAGGCGAGCAGGACGCCGATCACCACGGCGATGCCGTAGCGGGGTGGGATCTGCAACGTTTCGTGGCGGAGCCAGTAGGCGATGAGGGCGGTCAGGACGATAAGCAGCAGATCGCCGCCGCGCACCAGGCCGGCCAGCACCACCTTCGACCGGGCGTAGAAGGGGGCGTCGCCACGCCGGGCCGTCGTGGATTCGGCCGGCTCCTGCAGGGGGGCGGCGTCGGGCACAGGCATCGCGAATGTGCTCAGCCGTGGTTGCGCCGGCCGTCACCGACGGCGCTGCTGCGCGCCGTCTTCGTGTGCAGCCACCAGGCTTGTTCGTTGATCGAGAAGACCGGCTGGTAGTGACGGATCCGCTTGTCCTCGACGACCCGGCTGATCTGGTTGTCCAGGATCATGATGCCGTCGTCGGCATAGACCGCCAGCACGGCATGCGCCACGCCCAGGTTGAGGTCCTGCAGGACAACGATGCGCATGCGCTCGACGGGCAGGCCCAGCCGCTTGAGCGTGAGGTATTTGGCGATCGCATAGTCCTCGCAATCCCCTCTACGCCGGAAGAACTGCTCTGGCGTTGCCCAGTAGTCCGGCATGCCCCAGTTCTTTGGATCGACGATGTAGCGGACGTCGTTCATGTAGCGGTTGACCGCCTGCAGCTGCTTGTCCAGCGGCTTTCCTTCGAGACTGGCGATCAGCTTCTCCCAGCGTTCGTAGTGGCAGCGGTTGAAGCTGCGGGCGCGGCAGTTGCCGTCGGCCTGTTTCTTGCGCTCGAAGTCCTGCTGCACCTCGGCGAAGTAGCGCTGCAGCACGCCTGTCCATTTCTTGAACGGCGCCAGGTTCTGGCTGGGCGTTTCATTCCAGCCGAACAGGCCTGCGGCATCGGCGCTGCCAGGCAACTGGGCGAGCAGCAGGGCGATGCCGGCGGCTTGTAGCAGCCGCCGCCACGGGGCGCGTGTGCGCTGCGCCGCGGCGCCTTGCCGGTTCTTTGCGTGCATCGCCGGATGCTAGGGCGGGCGCCGTTAAGATCGTCCTAATCACGCGGCAAGATGCGCAGTTTGCCGCCCCTTACGCCGGTCCATGCCGGTGCGGCACCGGTCCCGGCCGGAGGCCGGCCAGGGCACACTTAAAGCTTCCTTAAGCAAACCCGAGGCAAACATCATCCGGACACGGGTCGCCGAGCCTGGAGGTGGCCGGATGGCACCACTCAAGATCAACCGCAACGTCGCCCTGGCAGCACTGGTGTTGCTGGTCGCAATGTTCGCCGCGCTGTTCGCCGCCTTCCGGTTCGTCGAGGCGGAGCGGACGCGCGAGTTGGCGCAGTGGCAGATCCGCCTTGGCATCGTCGCCGACAGCCGGACGCAGGCCATCGCCGACTGGGTCGACGGACAGGCCGCGACGCTGCAGGGACTGGCCGAGAACGCGTCGCTCCAGGTCTATCTGACCGAGCTGGCCCTGGCCGCCGGAGATCAGTCGGCGGTGACCGATGCCCAGGTGCAGGCCGAGTATCTGACGACGTTGTTGACTGCGACGGCGCACCGTTCCGGCTTTGTCGTCGATCCGCTGGGGCCGGACATTCAGGCCAACGTGGAACGCGTCGGGGTGGCCGGAATAGCCCTCACCGACGGCAATGGCGATACGCTGGCGGCGACGGAAGGGATGCCGCCGATGGTTGGCGAACTGGCCGCCTTCGTCGCCGTGACCCCGGCAGATTCCCGTGGCCTTGCCGGTCCTGTCATCGGCAGTGGCGGCGCTCCCGTGGTCCGCCTGCTGCAGCCGGTGTTCGCCGTCCAGGGGGACGGTGGCGCCGCCGACGTGGTCGGCCGTGTGGTCGGCGTGCGGCTGCTGGACAAGGGCTTCTTCGATCACCTGCACCAGCCGGGTGAAGTTCTGCGCAGCGGTGAGAGCTATCTGGTGCGCCGTGCCGGCAACGTCGTCGAGTATCTGTCGCCGCTGGCCGACGGAACTGCGGCGCTGCGTCGGCAGCTGGCCGTGGACACGGCGGATCTGGCCGCCGCCGATTTGACCGCGTCGCCGGGCGGCTTCGGCATCTACCGCGACTACGGTGGCGAGCAGGTGCTGGCAACCAGCCGGGCCATTGCCGGTACCGACTGGTTCCTGATCCGCAAGGTCGATGTGCGCGAAGCGCTGGGACCGGCGGAAACCCGTCTGCGGACGCTGTTGGCCGTGCTGGTCCTGATCATCCTGCTGCTGGCGGCCGCCGTGGTCGCGGTCTGGCGCCACGGCACCTCGCTGCGGGCGACTGAGGCGGCGGAGCGCTATCGCCGGTCGAGCGAACGTTTGGAGGCGCTGAGCGCCTTTCTGCGCCTGGTCACCGACAGCCAGCCGACCGCCATTGCCGCCATCGATGCCGACGGGCGATACACCTTCGCCAACGCACGTGCGGCCAGCGAAGCCGGCGTGCCGATCGAAGACATGCTGGGCAAGCCGCTGGCGAGCGTGCTCGGGCCGGCCTGGGCGGAGCCGCTCGAGCGGGCCAACCGCGAGGCGATCGGCCAGCAACGCCGTGTCGCGAGGTGGCAGGACCAAAGCGACGAACGCGGGCGGCGGATCCTCAAGTCCGAGCACATCCCGCTGCCGGCAAGCGCCGAGTATCCGGCCGGCGCGCTGATGATCCAGGAGGATATGACCGAGCTGGTGGAGGAACGGGAACGGCGGGCGCACACCCTGCGCGATCTGGTCAACACCTGCGTGTCTGTTGTCGACCAGCGCGATCCGCACTCCGCTAACCATTCCGTGCGGGTGGCCGAGGTGGCTCGGGCCATCGCCGAGGAGATGCAGTTGGGACCGCGGGAAGTCGAGACCTGCGATGTCGCCGGCGCGCTGCTGAACCTCGGCAAGGTCACAGTGTCGCGCCGGGTGCTGACCAAAGTGGCGCCGCTCAGCGAAGACGAGCTGGCCCAGGTACGCCAGTCGATCCTGACAAGCGCCGACCTGGTGCGTGATGTCCGCTTCGACGGGCCGGTGTACGAGACCATCCGGCAGGTCCAGGAGCGATGGGATGGCAGCGGATCGCCGCAGGGGCTGGCGGGCGAGAACATCCTGCAGACCGCCCGCATCGTCGCCGTCGCCAACGCCTTCGTCGGCATGGTTTCCAGTCGGGCTTATCGTTCTGGCCGTTCGTTCGACGAAGCCGCGCGCCTGCTGTTGCACGATGCCGACCTTGGCTTTGACCGCCGGGCCGTGGTGGCCTTGCTGAACTACCTCGACAACCGCGGCGGGCGGCAGCACTGGTCGAACTTCGGTGCACCGCCCGAGGCCGCATGACCATGCGGTGGCTGCGCATCGCTACTCTGACATCCAGCCGTCGCGGCCATATAATGGCGCTCCCACCACGGATGTGCAGGGTCGGAAAGAACGTCAGACCATGTTCGGTCGAATGTTCCAAGCAAAGCGACGCGCGCGCGTCGCAGCGGCTGAAAGGCGCGTGCCGGCCGGACGCCGGATCTACGCCATCGGCGATATCCATGGCCGAGCCGATCTCTTGCGGGCGCTGCACACCAGTATCCTTGCCGATGCCGCCGGTGCGACCGGGATCGTGCCGGTGGTCGTCTACCTGGGCGACTACGTCGATCGTGGCTTGGATAGCCGTGCCGTCATCGACATCCTGCTCGACGAGCCGTTGCCCGGTTTCGAGGTGGTCTGCCTATTGGGCAACCACGAGGCAATGATGCTGGATTTCCTGGAAAGCGGCGAAGGTGCTCTGATGTGGCTGTACAACGGCGGCAACGCCACGGTGTTCAGCTATGGCATTCCGGTGCCGGCGGGCATGCGCAGCGAGGTCGACGTGCAAGCAATTGCCGGGCAACTGCAAGAGGCGGTGCCCGAGCGTCATCTGACCTTCCTGCGTCAGTTGCGGACCAGCCATGTCGAAGGCGACTATGTCTTCGTGCATGCCGGACTGCGGCCCGGGCGGACGCTTGAAGAGCAGGATCCGGCCGACATGATCTGGATCCGCGACGCTTTCCTCGGAAGCGATGCCGATTTCGGCAAGGTGGTGGTGCACGGTCACAGCATATCCGGACAGGTGGATGAGCAGGCCAATCGCACCGGCATCGACACGGGCGCCTATGCCTCCGGCCGCTTGACCTGCCTGGTGCTTGAGGACGGGCAGCGACGGTATCTGCATACCTGAGCCTGTGGCATGGCAGCAGGCGGCACGAGCGGCGGGTCGCGCGTGGTTGGCGGCAAACCAGGCTATGTCCTGATGGTGGTGCCGGGTCGGCCCGGCGGCATCGATCGCGTCATCGACTATCTCGTTGGCGCCTGGCCGCAAAGCCCGACGCTGCCGCCGGTGCGCCTGGCGCGCAGCCGTGGTCGTTCGCGGCTCGGATCGCCGTTCCACCTCGGCGCCGTGCTGCTGCTCTTGCTGGTCGATGGCATGCGCGGCCGCATTGCCCTGGCTCATATCAATATGGCATCGCGCGGCAGCACCGTGCGCAAGTTCATCCTGGTGGCAGCCGCGCGGCTGGTCGGCGTGCCCTATGTGCTGCATCTGCACGGCGGCGGGTTTCGCGAGTTCCACGCCAGTCTGCCCCGTCCCGCGCGACGACCCGTGGATTGGATTTTTCATCATGCGGCGCGGGTGCTGGTGCTCGGCAACGTCTGGCGACGCTGGGTTGAAGTGGAGGTCGGCGTCGCAGCCGAGTGGATCCAGGTGTTGCCAAATGGCGTGCCGGATCCCCTGGCTGGCGCGCCGGTTCCGGTGCGACAGCCCAACCGGGCGCCGATGCTGCTCTTCCTGGGTCGCATGGGGCCACGCAAGGGCGTCGATGACCTGTTGCAGGCGCTCGCCGCGTCGCCAATGCAGGGGACGGCCTGGCGTGCGGTTCTTGCCGGCGACGGCGACGTCGCGCGAACACGCGCCCTGGTGGCTGAACTGGGACTGTCCGATCGGGTCGATGTCGCCGGTTGGCTCGATCCTGCGCAAACCCGCGCTGCCCTGGCCAAAGCCGACCTGTTCGTCCTGCCGTCTTATGCCGAAGGGCTGTCGGTGGCGGTGCTGGAAGCCATGGCCTGGGCACTGCCGGTCGTGGTCACGCCGGTCGGCGCGCATGGCGAGGTCGTGCGGAGCGGCGAGACGGGCATTCTCGTGGATCCGGGCGACGTCGCTGCATTGGGGCAGGCGATGTATCGCCTGATCACGCAGCCCGAAGACAGGCGCTGCATGGGGCAGGCCGGGCGCCAACGGTTTCTCGCCAACTATGAGCTGGCTAGCGTGCTGCGGCAGCTCGGCGCGTGCTATGCCCAGATTCCGATGCGGACCCGTGGCTGATGGGCATTGCCCGCGGCAATCTGGTGAGAGCGGTTTCCTGGGCGCGCCAGTCGCGCATGATCGACGATGCGGTCCGCTACCACCCCTGGCATTACCGGCGCGTGCGCCGCCTGCGTCGCCGCTATGCGAAGGAAGATCCATCCGGTCAGGCGCGCATACGCAATGAGTTGCTGCGGCGTGCCCTGGCGTGGGCGTCGGAAACGCCGCATGGCCGCGAGACGGCGGGTGGCGGACGGCTGGCCGACTGGCCGCTGCTGGAAAAGACGGCGTTGCGCGACAGGCCGGCGGCGTTTCGCCTCCGCCGCCTGATCGCCCTGCCGGCATCCACCGGCGGCACCACCGGGCTGCCGTTGCAGCTGTGGCGGTCGCCGCGCTGCATCGCTGCCGAACGGGCGCTGCTCGACCATCACCTGGAAGCGGCGACCGGCCTGACCTTCCGGGACGCGCGCATCGCCGTGCTGCGCGGCGACAATGTCAAAGATCCGTCCGACCACCGGCCACCATTCGGGGCGGTGGTCCAGCAGGGTCGCCGGCTACTGCTTTCGTCGCAGCACCTCGGTGGCGACACTGTCGCTTGGTATGCCGATACCTTGCGGGCGTTCGCGCCGGACATCCTGTGGATCTACCCCAGCACCGGCGAGGCCCTGGTGCGGTTGCTGCGGCGGGCCGGTCTGACGCTCCGCCTGCCACTGGTCTTGAGCGCATCCGAGATGTTGAGCGAGACCGCGCGGACCTGGCTTGCCAAAACGCTGCATGCCCGGGTCATCGACTACTACGGATTGGCCGAACGGGTCGCTCTCGCGTTCAGCACGCACCCCGGTTGCTATCGCTTCGACCCGGTGTACGGCACGGTCGAGCTGCTGCCGCTTGCCGAGCCCGGTCCCGACGAAATGGCTGTGGCGGAGATTGTCGCCACCGGCCATTGGAACGACGCGATGCCGCTGGTGCGCTATCGCACCGGTGACCGCATCCTTTGTCACCCCGGCACAGACGCGACCGCATTGATGGAGGTGGCGACCGGCGCGCGTCCGTTCCGGGCGCTGCTCGGCCGCGCCGGCGACTACCTACTCTCGCCGCGCGGAGAAGTCCTGGTCGGGATCGACCATCTGCCACGGGAGATAAACAACATCCTGCGTCTGCAGGTGATCCAGGAGACGCTGAATCAGGTGGAGATCCGCGTCGTGCCGGCGCCCGGCTACGGCCCGTCGGACCGCGAGCAGCTGGAGCACAACCTGCGCGGCAAGCTGCCGGACGACATGTCGGTGCAGATCGTCGAGGATCGCCCGCTGCGCCGCAGCGCCACGGGCAAGACGCCGTTCGTCATTCGCGCACCGCAGGTGCCGCAATGAGTGACACGCCCTATCCGCGGGTGCGCCCTGGCCGGCCGTCTTCGGCGAGGCCGCTGGCGCCGCCTGCACCGTGGCAGGCCGATGCGTTGACCACCGGTCAGCTCGCAGTCGGCACCGCCCTTGCCGCGGTCTTTGCCTACCAGATCAGCTTCAACCTGCTGCCTGACGGCATCCGGATCAAGCTGGCGGCACTGATCGCAGCCTGCATCCTGATGGTCTCGGTCGGCTCGCTGTTCCTGCGCCCGCAATTGTGGCGGCTGCTGACCGCGGCGACGCTGCTGGGTGTGGGGCTGTGCTGGCTGCTCTCAGAGGGCCTCGGCGTTGGCCAGTTCGAGCTCATGCCCGCCGTCCGCTTCATGTTGCCGCTGTGGTTCGGCATCTGGCTGCTGGAATACCGCGCGGCGCTGCGCCCGCGCTGGGTGCTGGCGATGTGCATCGGCGTGCTGCTGTTCGCGCTTGCCTGGGTGGCCCTGCACCCGCAGGAGTTCGTCAACAACCTTATGCGCTTCAGCCCGTTCACCGGCGGCGAGGACGGCGCGCATGCGTCCGCCTATCTGGTCGCGCTGTGTGCGCTGGCGGTCCACCAGCTGCGCCTCAACGGCGAGATCTCCGGTCAGTTCGCCTGGAGCCTCCTGGCCATTGCCGCGGTGCTGCTGATCGGCCTGCGGGTGGCGACGCCGATCTTCATGCTGATCAACTACGGCCTCGTGCACGTGCTGTTGACGCGGCGACTGTCATCGCTGCAGAAGGCCGGCATCTGGCTGCTGATGGTACTGGGCATCGTCGCCGTCCTGGTCTGGCATGAAGCGCTGCAGATCGCCGCCGGCGGCAGCACGGGCCACATCGAGAACCTGGGCAGCGGTCGCATCGGTACCTGGCTGCACCGCATCGAACTGCTGGGCCAGCGTGACCTGCTGACCCTGCTGGTCGGCACCGGACCGGGGTCCGACGTATTCACCAGTCCGATCTGGTGGTGGGAGGGCAAGGACTCGCACAACGACCTACTGATGCTGACGATCGAGATCGGTCTGCTCGGCCTCAGCCTGTGGCTGGCCTGTGTCTACTTCCTGCTGCGTGGCCTGGGCCGCGGTGGGCTGCCGCTGGCCTGGTTCTTTCTCTCGGGCGCCCTGATCAGCAACGCCCTGGTCGGCCGACCCTATTTGGCCTGCCTGTTCTGGATCTCGGTCGCGCTCGCCGGTCAGCGGCGCGATCTGCATCTGTGGCGTGTCCGCCGGCGGCGACAGCGCCGGCGTCTGCGCCCGTCGCCGGGTCCCGATGGTCCGGGTGGAGGTACCCCGTCACGGCGGGCGCCGCCGCATCCCGCTGCAGCGCACGCGTCCGGTCGGCGGGTGACCGCCCGCATGCGGCCGCGGTTGGATTGATCCGGGATGCGCCGATTCCTATTCGATGCGGGGTGGATCCTCGGCCTGCGGATCGTCAACGTGCCGCTGCAGTTCCTCTTGTTCGCGCTTGTCGCCCGCCTGTATGCGCTCGAGGTCGTCGGCGTCTACGCCGTGTTCTTTGCCGCCTGGGCGCTGGCACGCCAGCTCGGTCCGCTCGGACTGGATCACGCCTCGAACCGCTTCATCCCGCTCTTTCTCGCCGCCGGCCGCGACGGTGCGGCGCACCGTTTCGAATGGCAGGCGCGGCTTTGGGTGTTCGCGCTAAGCGGGCTGGCGACCGCCTGTGTGGCACTGCTGGTGTTGCTGGCGCAACTTGTCGACCTGCTCCGGCTCGACGGTATGGCGCTGCTGAGCGGCGCCGTAGCCGCGCCCGGTTTCGCCCTCGTCGCCCTGCTCGCGGCGCAGTTGCGCGCGCGTGGCCGTCCGCGGGCGGCGCAGGTGCCGGATGCGCTGCTGGTGCCGACGGCCGCCGGCGCGGTGCTGCTCATCTGCTACCAGACCTTCGGGCCGACCCTGACAGGCCTGCTCGTCAGCCATGCCGTGGCCGTCTGGCTTGCGGTCGGGGTCTACGTATTTCTCGCGCGCCATGCGAGCCGGGCTGCTGCAGATCAACTGCAGGCGGAAGACCGCCAGGCGATCCGGGCGATGGCGATGACGGTAACGGTGGCCGGTGCCGCCAACGCGCTGGCCATGCAGTTGCCGGTGCTGCTGATCGGCGGCAGTCTCGGCGCCGCCGCCGCCGGCCTCTACGAAGCGGCGCGGCGGTTCGCCCAGCTCGGCACCCTGACAACCTGGGCCGCCAGCACTGCCGTCGCACCGCTGCTTGCCGACGCCCATGCCCGCTGCCGGCAGGGGCAGCTGCAGTCGTTGCTGGCGGTCTCCAGCTGGGCGGCATTCCTGCCGGCACTTGCCATCCTGGTGCTGCTGGTGGTTGCCGGGCAGCCGCTGCTGTCGTTGTTTGGTCCAGGCTACGCCGCCGCCTGGCCGGTCATGCTGCTGCTCGCCGGCTTTACTGCCGTCAATGCGTCGGGCGGGCTGTCCAGCACCGCGCTGAACATGACCGGTCATGCCGACGTCGTGCTGCGGTTCAGCGTCATGCAGCTTGTCGTTGTCGTCGCCGCGGTGCCGGCGCTGGGCCAACTGTGGGGGCTGGAAGGTGCGGCCCTGGCTGTGCTTCTCGGCGGGCTGCTGCGCGACGGCGGCCTCAGCATGCTGCTGCCCCGCTACGTCGAACTGGTGCCGGGCGTATGGTCCTTGCGGGGTACCCGGCTGGCCTGGCGGGCGCTGGTGCACCGGCGTGACGGCGATGCGGCCGCGGCCTGATGGATTCCGCCCCCGCACCGGCCATCTTGCGGCGGTTGACGGCACCGGCATGGCGGCGACTATATCGGGCGAGTCGACGGCGCCGCGGCGTGCCTCGGGACCGTGCTGGAGAACGTGATGGACGTGCAGGCCTACTTCGCCGACGAACTGGAACAGCATCGTCAGGTACTGGCCGCCGTCCGTAGCGACCTGGCGGCGCCGTTCGCCGCGATGCTCGATGCCTGGGCCGCCGGCGTCCGAGGCGGCGGCAAGCTTATTTTCTTCGGCAACGGCGGTAGTGCCGGCGATGCCCAGCATCTGGCCACGGAACTGACCATCCGCTATCGGAACGACCGCAACCCCATCGCCGCGCTGGCGCTGACGACGGACAGTTCCGCCCTTACCGCCGCCGGCAATGACATGGGGTTCGAGCAGGTCTTCGCCCGCCAGCTTCGCGCCCTTGGCCGGAGCGGTGACGTCGCCGTCGGCATCTCCACGTCCGGTCACAGCCCCAACGTTCTGACCGCCCTGCGTGCCGCGCGCGAACTGGGTCTGGTGGCCACGGCGCTGGGCGGCGGCGATGGCGGGGCACTGCCACAGGTGGCCGACCCGGTGCTGATCGTGCCGTCGGACGTCACCGCCCGGATCCAGGAGATGCACATTACACTGGGGCAGATGCTCTGCGGTGCCCTGGAAATCGAGCTGGGCCTGGTGTAAGGCGCGCGACATGAACAGCACATACGCCGTGCGATGAGCGACGGACCGGCCCTCCACTCACTGCTGGATGCGCTGGCCGATGCCCGCGTGCTGTGCCTCGGCGACGTCATGCTGGACCGGTTCATCTATGGCCAGGTGCAGCGGATCTCGGCCGAGGCGCCGATTCCCGTGCTGCGGGTCGCCGACCGCTCGGCCATGCTCGGCGGTGCCGGCAATGTCGCCCGTAACGTGGCGGCCCTGGGGGCCCGGGTCACCCTGGTCGCGGCCGCCGGCGACGATACGGCGGCCGAGGAGCTGCAGGCGCTGGCGACGCGCGACGCGCGGATGAGCTTGCGACTGGTGCTCGAGCCGGGCCGGACCACGACGGTGAAGTCGCGTTACATCGCCGCCGGTCAGCAGTTGCTGCGCGCCGACGAGGAGAGAACCGGGGCGGTCAGCGACGCGACGGCCGAGGCGGTGCTGGCCGAACTGCGGGCGGCGGTGGCCGAGTGCGACGTCGTCGTGCTGTCCGACTACGCCAAGGGCCTGCTGACGGATCGCCTGATCGGCGAGGTGATGGCGCTGGCACAGAACGCCGGCAAGCCGGTGATCGTCGATCCCAAGCGCGCCGATTTCACCGTCTACCGCGGTGCCGCCGTGTTGACGCCGAACAGGAGCGAGCTGACGGCGGCCACGGGCGCGGACTGCGACAGTGACGCCGAGGTCGAGACGGCGGCGCGCTGCGCCATCGCCGACGCCGGCGTCGCCGCGGTCCTGGTCACGCGCTCGGAACGGGGCAGCAGCCTGGTGCAGGCAGACGGCGCCGCGACGCATCTGCCGACGCGGGCATTGGAGGTCTTCGATGTCTCCGGCGCTGGCGACACCGTGGTCGCCACGCTGGCCGTGGCGCTGGCTGCGGGGGTGGACCTCGAGGCGGCGGCGCAGCTGGCGAATGCGGCCGGCGGAGTCGTCGTCGGCAAGGTCGGCACGGCCGTAGCTTCGCGCGACGACCTCGCCGCCGCCTTGCTGGCGGCGGAGGCGCAAGCCTCGGAGAGCAAGGTCGTGTCGCGGCACCAGGCGGCCGAGCGGGTTGCTGCATGGCGCGCCAAAGGACTGCGGATCGGCTTCACCAATGGCTGTTTCGATCTGCTGCATCCCGGCCATGTGCTTCTGGTGCAGGAGGCCAAGGCCGGCTGCGACCGTCTGGTCGTGGCGATCAACAGCGATGCGTCGACCCGCCGACTGAAGGGGCCCGAACGGCCCATCCAGGACGAGGCCGCCCGGGCGCTGGTGCTGGCCTCACTGCAGGTCGTCGACCTCGTGGTGATCTTCGAAGAGGACACGCCGGTCCCGCTGCTGGAGTTGTTCAAACCCGACATCCTGTTCAAGGGCGGCGATTATGCCCTGGACCAGGTTGTCGGCGCCGACGTGGTGCGCGGTTACGGTGGAGAGGTCCGGGTCACCGGCGAGATCCCCGGGATGGCCTCCAGCTTGCTGATCTCGCGCATGGCCGGCGAGCCGCCGGCCGGGTCGGAGGGCACGCCCTGAAGCGACCGTTCGACGGCGGCTGCCTGGTGACAGGCGCGGCGGCATGACGACGACGACGGGGTCCGCCGCTACCGGCGCGCGTGATGTGGACGTGCTGATCCTGGGTGGCGGCATCGCCGGCCTGTGGCTGCTGGACCGCGCCCGTGCCGAAGGCTATGCCGCCATGCTGCTGGAGAAGGACGCGCTCGGTGGTGGCCAGACCATGGCCTCGCAGGGGATCATTCACAGCGGCCTGAAGTACCGTCTGCCGGGCGGCGACGACCTCACCCTCGATGAGCTTGCCGACATGCCAGCGCGCTGGTTGGCCAGCTTGCAGGGCACGGCCGGCCCCGATCTGCGCGCGGCCCGGCTGCTGTCCGAGGCGTTTCATGTCTGGATTCCGCCGCGGCGCGGCGCCGGACTCCTGGCCGGGCTGGCGCAGTGGCAGCTGCGCAGCCGCACCGCAGCGGTACCGTCGGCGGACTGGCCCGCGGTGTTCTGCGGTTCCCGATCGGGTGGTGCCCTGTTCCGTGTCGATGAGCCCGTCGTCGACGTGCCGACCGTGGTCGCCGCGCTGGCGCGGCAACATACCGACGCGATCCGGCGGCTGCCGGGCGGCGACATCGGTTTTGCCGGCGGCGTGTTTGCCGCGGGTGCTGTCAGGTTGCGCGTCGGTGCGCTGGTGCTGACGGCCGGCGCGGGCAATGACGGCCTGTGTGAAACGCTGCAGCCGGGCCCGCCGGCGGGTCAGCGTCGACCCCTGCACCAGGTGCTGATTGCTGGCATGCGGCAGCCGGTCTATGCCCACTGCGCCGGTGCGAGCGTGAAGCCGATGGCGACGGTGACCAGCCACCCGCTGCCCGACGGCGACTGGCTCTGGTATGTCGGCGGTGGACTGGCGGAAGACGGGGTCGGGCAGGCGCCGGCCGAGCTTGTCGCCGCGGCACAGCGGCAGTTGCCGGACCAGTTTCCGGGCGCCGACTTCGCTGCCGCCCGCTGGTCGACCCTGCGCGTCGACCGGGCGGAGGGTGGCGACGACGATGGCGGGCGACCCGGTGACGTCTCGGTGCAGGCGCGCGATGGCGTGCTGGTCGCCTGGCCGACGAAGCTCGCTTTGGCGCCACGCCTGGCCGATGTGCTGCTGGGACGGTTGCGGCAAGACCTCGGCCCGCCGAAGGGGACTGTGCTATCGATGCCCGACCGGCTGGCAGTGCCGCGGTTGGCGCAACCGCCATGGTTGACGGTGGAGCAATGGACTTGAGGCAGCTTGGCAGGACCGGTCTGCAGGTCAGCCCGCTGGGACTGGGCACGACCAAGTTCGGACGCACGCAACAGGTCAAGTACCCCAACGCTTTTGAGCTGCCCGAGGACGGCCGCGTTCGCGACCTTTTCAAGGCCGCGGCGCAGTGCGGCGTGAATCTCATCGACACCGCCCCCGCCTACGGATCCAGCGAGCAGCGGATCGGCGCCTTGCTGCCGGAGCCCGAGCGCTGGGTCATCGTGACGAAAGCCGGCGAGACCTTCAGCGACGGCAGGTCGCAGTTCGACTTCTCGCCCACGGCGATCGCCGCCAGCATCGACGGCAGCCGGCGGCGCCTGCAACGGGAGGTCCTCGACGTCGTGCTCCTGCATTGCGATGACGACGACTCGCCTGTGCTGCGCGACAGCGGCGCGATCGATGCGCTGGCGGAACAGAAGATCAAGGGCCGCATCCGGGCCTTCGGCGCCTCGGTGAAGAGCGTCAACGGCGGTTTGCTGGCGGCCGCGACATGCGATGTGGTGATGGTCACGTTGACCCCCGACTATCGAACCATGGTGCCGGTGATCAAGGCGGCGGCCTCGACCGGCTGCGGCGTCCTGATCAAGAAGGCGCTGGATAGTGGCCACCAGACCGATCCGGTCGCCGCCCTGGCCGAGGTGGTGCGCGAACCCGGTGTCGCCAGCGTGATCGTCGGCACCATCGACCCGGCCCATCTCGCAGGCAATTGCGCGGCTGTCGAGCACGCCCTGGCGGGCGCCGGCGCGGCGGCCGGGTTCTGAACCGACAGCCGTTGCCGGCGATGCCTGGACGCGCACGCCTCCTCTGGCTGTGGCATCGGCTGTCGGCCATGTCGGTGCCCGAAGTCGGCCACCGCCTGCTGGAACAGGGCCGGCGCTGGCGCTCGCGCACGGCACTGCCCGACTTCGATGCCATGGTCAGCGACGACGAGGTGCTGCCGGCCGTGCCGGGACTGCGGGCCGGACTGTCGGCGTTGTCCGGGCAGCGCGAGCTGCTCGATGACTGGCAGCGGCTGGCGGCGGCAACGGCGGGCAACGAGCTTTGCCTCCTGGGGCAGCGCTGGCCGCCGAATGAGGCCACACCGGACTGGCACCTCGACCCGGTCAGCGGCGCACACTGGCCGGCACAGGCCTTTTGCTTCGACATCCCGTTCCGCCATGCCGCGGCCACGGGCGACGTGAAGTTCGTCTGGGAGCTCGGCCGCCTGCAATACCTGCAACCGCTGGCTGCTCTGGCCGCGCTCCGCCGCGACCGGGACCTGGCGCAGCTTGTCTGTGCGCATCTGCACAGCTGGATCGAAGCCAATCCACCCTATCGCGGCGTCGCCTGGGCGTCCGGCATCGAGTTGTCGCTGCGCGTAGTGAGCCTGCTGGTGATCGTCAGCTGTCTCGGTGACCTCGTGCCGAGCGGACTGCGCCGGCCATTGCTGCGCAGCCTGGCGGCGCACGGCTTCTGGCTCGACCGCTTTCCCTCGCGCTATTCCTCGGCCAACAATCACCGGGTAGCCGAAGCCGGCAGCCTCTACCTGTTGGGACGGCTGGCCCCCGGTCTGCGCGATGCCCGCCGATGGGGCGATGTGGGGCGTCGGGCGCTGGCGGCAGAAGTAATGCGGCAGTTCCACGCCGATGGCGTCGGTGCCGAGCAATCGCCCACCTATGGGGCGTTCTCGCTCGAGTGGTTCCTGCTCTGCGGCGTCGTTGCGCGCGAACTGGGCGAACCATTCGCGCCCGACTATTGGCAACGGTTGCACGATGCCGGCGGGTTCCTCCGCGCGCTCACCGATCGTGCCGGCCATCAACCGCGCATCGGCGACGACGACGAGGGCCGTGTGATGCTTTCGGCCTGGTTCGAGCCCGATTACGTGAACGGCGTCCTGGCCGCCCTGGCCGCGGTTGCGGGCCGTGCCGAGCTGGCGCCACCGCACCCACGGCCACACCTGCGCTGGGCACTCACCGGCCCACCGCCGCCGCCGCAACCGCCGCCGTCGGGCATGGCGCACTTTCCAACCGGCGGCTACAGCGTGATCCGTGACGGCACCGGCGAGGGCGAACGGCTGCTGGTGCTGGACCATGGGCCCCTCGGCTTCCTCTCCATTGCGGCGCACGGTCACGCCGACGCTCTGGCGCTTTGGCTGCACCTGGGCGGCCGGCCGGTGCTGGTCGATGCCGGAACCTTCCTCTATCACGCCGGCGGTGCATGGCGGGACCACTTCCGCGGCACCGCTGCCCATAACACGCTGGTCCTGGAGGGGGCCGATTCCAGCGTCATGACCGGACCCTTCAACTGGGGTGCGCGGGCCGGCACCAACGTGCGCGAACTCGTGGACACGCCGGGTCGCTGGGTGGTCGAAGCCGAGCATGACGGTTATCTGCGGCGGTTCGGCCTGCGCCATCGCCGCAGGCTCGCCGTCGATGCCGATGGATCCATCGAGGTCCAGGACAGCTTGCATGGCCGCTCAGAGCCGAGGCGGGTAGAGATTGGCTTTCTGTTCGCGCCAGGGTTGGGCGTGCGCGAGATCGACGGGCAATGGCAGGTCGGCGAGGATGAACGCCCGCTGTTGTCGCTGCGCCACCTCGGGTCGCTGACGGCCCACCTCGATCTGGGCACCGAAGCGCCGCTTCGCGGCTGGCAATCGCCGCGGTTCAACCGCCGCCAGCCGGCGCCACGGCTGGCTTTCGTCGGCGAACTGGCGCCGGAAACCAGCGTGGTTACGGCTTTTCAACTCCTTGCGCCGTAAGAAAGACGGCTATCCGGCCGGTCGTGCGAGCGATGGCCCGGCGACAAGGAGAAGCCCATGCGGATCAGCGTGTTCGGGCTTGGCTATGTCGGCAGCGTGACCGCCGCCTGCCTGGCCGAGGACGGCCACGACGTCACCGGTGTCGATCACAATCGGCAGAAAGTGGCGATGATCAACGACGGCCGCTCGCCCGTGATCGAGCGGGACATGGACGCGCTGGTCGCCAAGGCGGTGGCCGCCGGTCGGCTCCGCGCCACCGAAGACGGTGCTGCGGCGCTGGTCGGCAGCGATCTGGCCCTCGTCTGCGTCGGCACACCCAGCCAGGGCAACGGCAGCCTGGACCTTCAGCACGTCGAGCGGGTCTGCGACGAGATCGGCGCGGCCCTGCGACAGGCCAACGGCTATCACCTGGTGGTGATGCGCAGCACCATCCTGCCGGGCAGCATGCGCGGCACGGTGATCCCGCGGCTGGAAGCGGCGTCCGGTCGCCGGGCCGGCGTCGACTTCGGCGTCTGCAACAACCCCGAGTTCCTGCGCGAAGGCACGGCGGTCGACGACTATCGCCATCCGCCCAAGACCGTGATCGGCGAGATCGACCAACGCAGTGGTGACCGCCTGGCCGAGATCTATGGCGCGATCGAGGCGCCGCTGCTGCGCGCGCCGATCGAGGTCGCCGAGATGGTGAAGTACGTCGACAACGTCTGGCACGCGGTCAAGGTCGGCTTCGGCAACGAAGTCGGCGTGATCTGCAAGGCGTTGGGCATCGATTCCCACGCGGTGATGGACATCTTCTGCCAGGACACCAAGCTCAACCTGTCGCCCTACTATCTCAAGCCGGGATTTGCCTTCGGCGGCTCCTGCCTGCCCAAGGACCTGCGGGCGCTGACCTATCTCGGCCGCACGCTGGACCTGGAACTGCCGCTGCTGGGTTCGGTGATGCCGTCCAACCGTGCCCACCTCGAGCGCGGCCTGCAGCTCGTCATCGACAAGGGCCAGCGCAAGGTCGGCGTGCTGGGATTCAGCTTCAAGGCCGGCACCGACGATCTGCGCGAAAGCCCGGTGGTGGAGCTGGCGGAGAGCCTGATCGGCAAGGGCTACGATCTGCGGCTGTACGACCGCAATGTCTCGCTGGCGCGTCTGACGGGCGCCAATCGCGACTACATCGGAGAGCGCATCCCACACCTGTGCAAGCTGATGGTCGACGACATCGACGATCTGCTCGACCACGCCGGGACGGTGGTGATCGGCAATGGCGATGCCGAGTTCCGCGGCGTCCCACAGCGGCTGCGGCAGGGTCAGGTGCTGGTCGACCTGGTCCGCATCGGCGATGGCCTCGGCGCCAACGGGCGCTATGACGGCATCGCCTGGTAAGCGGCTACGCGCAGAAGGCAGCGCCGCCGCTGCCTTGAGCCCGGACCGGCCGTTGGCCGGTCGCCGGGTGCTGATCATCGTCGAGAACCTGCCGGTGCCGTTCGACCGGCGGGTCTGGCAGGAGGCCACGACCCTGCGCGATGCCGGCGCCGAGGTGTCGGTGATCTGCCCGCGCGGACGCGGTCATGATGCCCGCTTAGAGGTCCTCGATGGCATTCACATTCACCGCCATCCGCTGCCGCTCGAGGCCGGCGGCCCCCTCGGCTACGTACTGGAGTACTCGGCTGCACTGTTCTGGCAGTTCTGTCTGACCTGGCGGGTCATGTTCCGCCCCGGCTTCGACGTCATCCACGCCTGCAACCCACCCGACAACATCTTCCTTGTCGCTGGCTTCTTCAAGCTGCTGTTCGGCAAACGCTTCCTGTTCGACCACCACGACATCAATCCCGAACTGTACGAGGCCAAGTTCGGCCGCCGGGACCTGTTCTACCGCCTGATGTTGCTGTGGGAACGCTGCACCTTCCGCACCGCCGACATCTCCATCGCCACCAACAACAGCTATCGCCGCATCGCTATCGAGCGAGGCGGCATGGACCCGGCAAAGGTCTTCGTGGTGCGCAGCGGGCCCGACCTGGAGCGCGTCAAGCCGGTGGCGCCGGTGCCGGTTCTCAAGCGCGGCCGGCGCTATCTGGTCGGCTATGTCGGGGTGATGGGCGCGCAGGAGGGGCTCGACTACCTGCTGGATGCGGCGCGGCATATCTTGCATACCCTGGGCCGCGACGATGTGCAGTTCGGTCTCGTCGGCGGCGGGGCGCACTTGGCGGCGCTGCAGCAACGGGCCGAGTCGCTTGGCCTGGGCGACGTCGTCAGCTTCACCGGCCGCGTGCCCGACCGACAACTGCTGGAGCTGCTCAGCACCGCCGATGTCTGCGTCAATCCCGATGAAGTCAACGAGATGAACGACAAGTCGACGATGAACAAGATCATGGAGTACATGGCGCTCGGCAAACCCATCGTGCAGTTCGACGTCACCGAAGGGCGCTACACGGCGCAACAGGCCTCGCTCTATGCCCGACCCAATGACGCCGTTGATTTCGCCGAACGTATTGTCGAGCTGCTGGACGATCCCGAGCGACGCCGGTGCATGGGTGAATTCGGACGCCGTCGGGTGGAAAGCGAGCTGGCCTGGCGCTACGAAGCACCGAACCTGATTGCGGCCTACCAGAGCCTGTGGTCGCGCGTGCCGTCGCCGCAATGAGCCGTGGGCCGGCCCTGCTCGGTACGTTGGCGGTCGTCTTGATTGCGGTCACCGTGGCCTCTTTTCTGTTTGCCGGGCGTTTTCAGCCAGTCGCGGACGGCCTGTTGCGCAATGGCACATTGGCCGACAACGCCATTGGCTGGACGGCGGTCGGCACGCCGCAGACGATGCGTTTCATTGATGGCGGTGTCGACCTGTCGCGTGCGGAGGTGGGGGTTCTCCTGCTGGAACAGACGCTGCCGCGACCGCGCGGGGTCGACTACGCGCGGCTGTCCGCCCGCGTAAAGCTGATCGATGTGCGCGCCGGCAAGCTGCCATGGGAGGGTGCCCGGGTTCTGTTGGTGCAGCATGATGCGGAAGCGCGCGCGCAATGGGAGTTCCCGCACCAGTTGCTGCGCGCGCAGGGGGATGCCGACTGGCGTGCCTTCGACGCCGTGTTCTTCCTGCCGCCGCAGACAGAGACGCTACGTGTGGTGTTCGGCCTGAACCAGGCATCCGGCACCGTCATGGTGCGCGATCTGGCGCTCGTCGGACTGAACGAACGACCGGGTTTCGTGCTGTTCCGTGCCGCTCTCGCCCTTGCCTGGCTGGCGCTGTGCCTTGTCATCGCGGTTCGCGTGCTGCGCAGACCGGGACGGGGCGCTGCCGGCGTCGCCGTGATTGCAGTGGCCGTTGTCATTCTGCTCGGCGGCCTGCTGCCGCATACCATGAAAAGCGAGCTAAGCAGCCTGGCCCGCGACTGGGGCGAACGGGCGTCGCCGGCCGGCCCGGCCGTCACCGATACCTCGCGGCCGGCTCCGGCCGCGCCGGCGCCATCCAGGCAATCGGCAACGGATGCGGGCCTGATGGGGCTGGTCTGGACTCTGTTACACAAGTCCGGCCATGTGACGCTGTTCGCGCTTTTGGCGTTGGTCGCACGCTGGTGCTGGCCGCGCGTTGCCCTTTGGCAATGCGGTGTGCTGCTGCTGGTTTTCGCCATGAGCGCCGAGACGTTGCAGCTGCTCACATTGGATCGCCTGTCGAGCCCGCGAGATGCGCTCCTAAACGCTGTTGGCGTCATCATCGGGCTGCTGCTGGCCGTCGCCATCGGCCGCTGGCGTCGTCAGGCAGCGACGTCGTGAAGCCTAGCTTTCCGACTCCGGATCGTTCAGCGTCTGCAGTCGCCGTGCTGCCGTAGCGGCGAAGCGCAGCAGGATCTGCTTGCGCCGGCTTGCATGCAATCCGCCGGTCTGCAGCGCCGGCCGGATGATCTCCGCACCATAGCGGTCTGCGACCAGCAGTCCGATTTCTTCGGGCAGCACCGTCTGCGGGAATTCGACAGGCACGGCGAAGAAGAAGGCATCGCAGTACTCCAGATACTCGGGCCACTTGCTGTCGCTGCGAAAGTCGGCGAGCGAACGCTTGATTTCGACGATGGTGATGCTGCCGCTGCGGTCGATGGCAGCGATGTCAGCCCGGCGACCGGAGCGCAGGGTGAACTCGCTCAGACTGCTGTAGCCCATGTCGCGCAGCAGGCGCGCCACCCCGCGGGCCAGCAGGTCGGCGGGCTCGGGACCGGCGGACGGGTCGTCCATGCGTTGCCTCGACCTGTTTGCTATGCGCGCGGCTTGAGGTGGCGCGGGTTGGCCAGGGCGAGCTTGTCGGCGCAGGTCTGGCGCAGATGCGCCAGCACTTCGGCGCGCTGGTTGTCGAGATCGCCGGACCGGATCCGCTGCGCCAGTTCACGGTTGAGCGTTTCCAGATCGCCGTCGCGGCCGAGCAAAGCGACAAGCCGGGCCCATTCGGCCTCGTTCATGGCCGCGCTCTGAGCCAGTTCCCGCTCGACGATGGCCAGGGCGTTGGCCGCAACCCGGGCATGGAAGGCCAGCTGGCCGTCGACGTTCGGCGCGACCTGCCCGGTGAGGAATTCGCGCACCGCTTCCACCAGTTCTGCTGCTGTCGGCCTGTCGGTCGGCATCGTTGGTCAGTCCACCAGTTCCAGCAGGTCGTATTCGGTTTCCGCCGCCCGGCGGCCGATGGTTGCCGGCTCCACCGAGCGCTGGCGACCGGTGATGTGGCCGAAAGCGAAGATCATGCACATCACACCCCAGCGCATGGTGCCGAAGACCTCCCAGTAGTGCACGGCACGGGGATCCACCGGCGGTCCGCCGGCGTCCTCATAGCCGGCAAACAACTCGGCGCGTTCGCCGAAGCCGCCGACAGGTTTGGCGAAATGGCCATAGCGCCAGGACTTTATGCACAGCCAGCCGAGATCGCACATCGGATCGCCCAGGTGCCCCAGTTCCCAGTCCAGAATGGCGCGCAATCCATCCTCACCGACGACGAAGTTGCCGTTGCGAAAGTCGCCATGCACCAGGGTATGGCGACTGCCGGCCAGCTCCAGCCGTTCTTCCAGCCAACGCAGGCCATACTCGAAGCCCGGGTGCGGGTAGCCGAAGGAATCCAGGGTCTGGCGATAGAGCTGCAGATGCTCCGCCGGCGGCAGGTTCTTCAGCGGTGGCAGGCGGTCGGGCGGCACGTCGTGGATCCGTGCCAACGCCTGGCCGCACTGGAAGGCCAGTTTCTCGCGCGCGTCCGCATAGGCCGGTTCGCGCAGGATGCGCCGGCCCAGCGTCTCTCCGGTCAGCCGGTCCATCACGAAGCCCGGGCTGGTCTGTGCATCCTGCTCCAGGAAGAAGTGCACCTGTGGCTCGGGCACGCCGTTGTCGCGGGCCAGTTGCATCAGCCGGCCCTCTGTCCTGCGGTCGACGCCGAGGACTGAATCGACGCCGCCGCCCCCTGCCGCTGCGTCGGGCTGGCCGATCGGGTCGCGCTTGAGGATCAGCGGGATGACCTCGCCGTCCGGCAGCACCGCATCGAATGCCCAGACCTCCCGGCTGGCGCCGGCCGACATCTTGGCGAGCGCCGTGACCCGGCAATCGCGGCCGAAATGCGCTTGCACCGCGGCGGTCAGCACGGCATCGAGCCGGGTCGACTGCTGCGCGAGGGTTTCGTCGTCAGCGGTGGTCATCACAGCGGCCTCAGCGGTTGTCTTCCAGCGTCAGATCCGCGGCCTTTTCGCCGATCATGATCGCCGGCGCGTTGGTGTTGCCCGAAACCAGGGTCGGCATGATCGAGCAGTCGGCAATCCGCAGACCGCGGAGGCCACGCAGGCGCAGGCGCTCGTCGACAACGGCCCGGTCATCGTTGCCCATGCGGCAGGTGCCGGCCGGGTGAAACACCGTGGTTCCGGTTTCGCGAGCGAAGGCCAGCAGTTCATCGTCGCTGGCGACGTCGGGGCCGGGAATGTGCTCATGCCGGACATGACGCGCATAGGCAGGTGCTGCGGCAATCCGGCGCGCAACCTTGAGGCCGTCGATGATGGTCTGGCGGTCGGTCTGCGTGTCCAGGAAGTTGGGCTGAATGGCCGGCGCCTCGTGTGCATCGGCGCTGCGCAGGGTGACGCTGCCGCGGCTCTCCGGTCTGAGCTGGCAGACCGACATGGTCACGCCCGAGAAATCATGCAGGGTCTGGCCGTGGCCGGCGGCGCTGAACGGAATGAAGTGGAACTGGATATCGGGAGTTTCGAGTTCTGCCCGGGTGCGGGTGAACAGCGTCACCTGGCCGGCGCTGATGGTCAGCGGCCCGGAGCGGCGCAACAGATACTGCAGACCGACCTTCAGCTTGCGCAGCGGGTTGTTGACGTCGTCGTTCAGCGACATCGGCCGGTTGAGCTCATGCACGACGCGGACCTGGAAATGATCCTGCAGGTTGGCGCCGACACCCGGCAGATCGTGGACCAGGTCGATGCCCAGGGCGCGCAACGGCCCGGCCGGGCCAATTCCCGACAGCTGCAACAGCTGAGGCGAGTTTATGGCGCCGCCGGCAAGGATCACCTCGGCCCGCGCGTGTGCCTGGCGGGGCGCACCACCCTGCTCATAGGCGACGCCGGCGACCCGGCCGTCGGCGACCAGCAACCGCGTGGTCAGGGCGTGGGTTTCGATCCGCAGGTTCCGACGGCCGCGGATCGGCCGCAGGTAGGCAACCGCCGCACTGCAGCGCCGGCCGTTGCGCGAGGTGGTCTGGAAATAGCCCACGCCTTCCTGGCTGGCGCCGTTGTAGTCGGCATTGCGCGGGATGCCGCTCTGCTCTGCCGCGGCGATGAAGGCCTCGCAGATCTCGCGCCGGTCGGGAATGTCGGACACCTTCAGTGGCCCGCCGCTGCCGTGATAGGCATCGGCGCCGCGCTCGTTGTCCTCCGCCCGCTTGAAGTAGGGCAGCACGTCGTCGTAGCCCCAGCCGGCATTGCCGAGCTGACGCCAGTGGTCGTAGTCGTGGCTCTGGCCGCGGACGTAGACCAGGCCGTTGATGGCGCTGCTGCCGCCGAGCACCCGGCCGCGCGGATAGAGAATGCTGCGGCCGTCGATCCCGGCACTGCCCTCCGTGCTGTAGCCCCAGCCCAGGCGCGGATTGTGGATGTTGCGGTAGTAGCCGACGGGGATATGGATCCAGATGTTGCGGTCGGGGCCGCCGGCCTCCAACAGCAGCACCCGGTTGCGCGGATCTTCGGACAGCCGGTGGGCGACGGCGCAGCCGGCCGAGCCGGCGCCGACGACGATGTAGTCGAACTCAGGCTGTGCGGACATCTCCCCCCGCCATATCCGGTTCTCGCGCCAGCCGCGGCGGTGCTAACGTGGCAAGACTATGAAACAGGCTGTCGCATGACAAACCCGGATGCCGAAGACGATGCCCGCCTGCTGCGGCTGTCGCCGGCCGACAACATCGCAGTGCTCACGGGCCACGTGGGCAGGGGCGAAACGGTGCTGATCGGCGGCGCCCGGCATGTCATGGCCATGGACGTGGCCTATGGCCACAAGCTGGCGCTGCGGCCGATCGCCCGCGGCGAGCGCGTGGTCAAGTATGGCGCCCCGATCGGCTCGGCCACGGCTGATATCGCCGCCGGCGAGTACGTCCATATTCACAACATGAAGAGCGACTACATCCCGACCTACAACCTGGAGGGTGAGGCGTGAACGGCGCGGCGATCCAGGGTTACCTTCGCACCGATGGCCGCAAGGGCATCCGCAATGTCATCGCCGTGATCTACACGGTGGAATGTGCCCATCACGTGGCGCGCGAGATCGCCTTGCCCTACCGCGAACAGGGCGTCCACGTGATCGGCTTCCCCGGCTGCTTTCCCAACGCCTATGCCGACCGGATCCTGAAATCGCTGGCCACCCATGCCAATGTCGGCGCGGCGCTCATCGTCTCGCTGGGCTGCGAGAGCTTCGACAAGCTCGGCCTGCGGGACCATGTGCTGGCCTCGGGGCGGCCGGCCGAGCTGGCGGTGATCCAGGAGACCGGCGGCACCCGCCGCACCATCGCCGACGGCCGCGCCTGGGTGGCGCAGACCCTGTCGCGGCTGGCGGAGACCCCGCGGGCGCCAATGACGGTGGACGAGCTGGTGGTCGGCACGATCTGCGGCGGCTCGGACGCGACCAGCGGGCTGACCGCCAATCCCGCAATGGGCCGGGCGTTCGACCGCCTGGTCGAGGCCGGCGCTGCCTGCATCTTCGAGGAAACCGGCGAACTCATCGGCTGCGAAGGCTACATGGCCGAGCGTGCGGCGACGCCGGAGCTGGCGCGCGAGATCGTCGCCTGTGTGCACAAGGCGCATCGCTACTACGGCACCATGGGTCATGCCAGCATCTCGCCGGGCAACGCCGACGGCGGCCTCAGCACCATCGAGGAGAAGTCGATGGGCGCCTATGCCAAGTCCGGTGCCTCGCCCATTGTCGGCTTGTTGAAGCCCGGCGACCGGCCGCCGTCGGGCGGGCTCTACCTGCTCGACATGGTGCCGGACGGCGAGCCGCGGTTCGGCTTTCCGTCGATCAACGACAACGAGGAGGTCGGCGAGCTGATCGCCTGCGGCGCGCATGTGGTGCTGTTCTCCACCGGGCGCGGTTCGGTGGTCGGCTCGGCGGTATCGCCGGTGATCAAGGTCTGCGCCAACCCCGAGACCTATGCCCGGATGGCCGAGGACATGGACGTCGACGCCGGCCGGATCCTCGAAGGCCGGGCGACGCTGGATGCGGTCGGCGGCGAGATTCACGACCTGATCCTGCAGGTCGCCGCCGGTCGGCAGACCGTTTCCGAAGCGCTCGGTCACCAGGAGTTTCACCTCAAGTACAAGAGCTTCGAGCCGATCGGCCCATCGTGCCTGCCGCTGGCGTCGTGACCCGGACGCGCTGCGCCGGCCGCCCGGGGGAAGATCTCCGGGCGGCCGGCGCGTGCGCCTACCGTGCTGCGGCGATGTGTGGCGGCACCAGGCGGCGGCGCAGCCCGGCGACGACGGCGCCGCCCAGCAGCAGCCACAGGCTGAGCCCGACGAGGCCGACGCCGACGCCGTGCAGGTCGGTCAGCCAGCCGATCGCCGCCGACAACGGCACGAAGCCGAGCTTTGTCGCCAGGCTGGCCGCCGACAGCGCCGTCGCCCGCCGGGCCGACGAGACCTGGCGGTTCAGCAGCGTCTGCAGCAGCGGCCACCCGGCACCCCAGGTGACCGAGCCGGCCAGCAGCAGGCCGACACCGTGCCAGCCGACCACCAGACCGCTTGCGGCATAGGCCAGGGCGGTGCCGAGCCAGAGCACCGCCAGCGCCCCGGCAACGCCCAGGCGGCGGTCCAGATGATGACCCAGCTGTCCGGCCAGGCCACCGGCCAGGAAGCCGACGGCGATCCAGACGCCGAAGCTGACCTCAGGCAGGCCGATGGCGATGTAGTAGGCCTGTTGCGACCACATGCCGACGCTGGTGGCGGCGAACAGGACGGCGCAGATCGCCATCGGCACCGCCAGGCCGTTGCCGTGGTGGCGCAGACCCGCCAGGGCGTGACGCGGGCCGCCCCCGCGCGGGCCGCTGGCCCGTGCCGGCTGGGTCGCCCTTGCCGGTTCGCTCAATGCCAGCGCGCAACCGATCACACCCAGGTAGGCGACGACCATGGCCAGCACCGGCAGCACCGGGTTCAGCGCGTACATCGCGCCGCCGGCCAGCGACGACAGGCCGACGGCATACAGGCCGAAGCCATGCCGGCGGCCTTCGATCACCCGAAAGCGATCGCCCTGGCCACGGGCCAGCAGGGCGTCGTACAGCAGCGCCGTATCGGCACCGGATATCAGGCTGACGCCGACGCCCATGGTCGCCTGGGCGATGCTCGCCAGCACGAAACCGTCGGCCGGGATCAGCAGGGCAAAGCCGACGGCGCCGACGATGCCGCCCAGGGCGATCACCCGGCGGCGCTGCCAGCGATCGGCGAGCCAGCCCGACGGCACCTCCATCACTGCCACGGAGGCGGCGAAGATCGCTTCGGTCAGCAGGAACTGCTGGAAATCCAGGCCGATGCGGGTGGCGAAGTAGGGCACCAGCACGGGCACCACGAAGACCAGGCCGCGGCAGATGGCGATGGCCTGCAACAGCGCGACGGTGCGCGCCAGCGGCGGGGCGGTCTGTGTGGGAACGAACATCGGCTCTTCCTTTCGGCGGGACCGAAAGGCGGCGCGGTGGGAATCCTGTAATCAACCGCTGTCAGCCCTTCGGTGGAACGGGGCTGACAGGAAAGGCGGATGGTCAGCCCGAGGGGGTCGGCTCGCTGTGGCCACAAAGGGCCATGCCGGCAAAGGCGCTGTTCGCGCGGCCGGTGGAGGTGCGATGGCCGCCACTGATTACGGGCTGTTGCATGGTCTGCATCCAGATTGACGAGCGGTCTTGTAGGCCTGGTTGCCACTGCGGGTCAAGGCATGGACTGAACATGCTTGATCGGCCGGGTCGGATCGGCCAGGGTCTGCGCCGCATTGAGGAGGCTTACATATGCAAGAGTTCCAGGGCCGCACGGCCGTCATCACCGGTGGGGCCAGCGGCATCGGCTTTGCCATGGCCAAGGCGTTCGGCGGCGTTGGCATGCAGGTCTTGCTGTCCGATGTCGAGGACGCGGCGCTTCAGTCGGCCGTGGCCGAGTTGCGGGAGCGGCAGGTCCGCACCGAGGGTGTCGTCTGCGACGTCAGCGACCGCGCCGCCGTGGCGCACCTGGCGCAGGAAACCGGTCGACTGTTCGGCAATGTCCACATCCTCTGCAACAACGCCGGCGTCGGCGGTGGCGGGAACGTCGCCACGGCCTCTGCCAACACCTGGGACTGGGTGCTGGGCGTGAACCTGCATGGCGTGATCCACGGCCTGGACAGTTTTCTGCCGGGCATGCTGGCACATGGCGAGGGCGGCCACGTCATCAATACCGCCTCGATGGCGGGCCTGATCAGTCTGCCGGGGATGGCACCGTATACCGCCACCAAGATGGCCGTCGTCGGCATCTCTGAGGCCATGGCCCAGGAACTGGCCGAACAGGGGATCGGCGTGTCGGTGCTCTGTCCGGGCTGGGTGCGGACCGGGATCAGCGACAGTTCCCGCAATCGGCCCGCCGACCTGCAGGATGCCGATGTGCCCGAGAGCGCAGAACAGGCGGAGCGGAGCGAAATGATCCGCGGCCTGGTCGAGGCCGGCATGGACCCCGACCGGGTCGCCGCCAGGGTCATGGAGGCGATCCGCGACGGCGAGCTCTATGTCTTGACCCACCCCGAAATGCGCGGGCCGGTGGAGCAGCGCTTTGCCGATATCGTCGCCGCCTTCGACCGGGCCGAAGTCAGTCCGGCCCTGAAGGACTGAGTGCAGCCCACCAGTCGCGCGGCCGGCGGCGGCGGCCCTGGCCCAGGCGGCCGTCGAGCCACAGCATCAGCCGGCGCAGGCGGGTGCCGGCGAGCCAGCGGGCGATCCGCATCGAGCGGCGGCGGAAATCCTTGTTGTAGGGGCAGACGCGCATGCAGATGGCGCAGTCGCTCTTCAGTTTGGCCCAGTAGCCGAAGCACTTCTCGCAGTCGGCGGTCCATTTGCGCACGCCGCGAATGGCCGACCGGTTCGGCGGTGGATCGCCAGGCGGGCCATAGGGCAACGCCTTCGGCGGGCAGGCGTCGGCACAACGGCTGCAGATGTTGCAGAACTCGTGCACGCCGAAGCGGACCGGCCGGTCCGGCGTGAGCGGCAGATCAGTGAAGATCTTCGAGAACCGCACCCGCGGACCGAACTCCTTGGTGATCACCATCTGGTTGCGGCCGTACTCGCCCAGCCCGGCCTTGATCGCCAGGGGAATGACCAGGGCGGTATCGTTCATCGAGGCGACGGCCTGATAGCCGAGGTTGCGGATGTACTGGGCCAGCTGTTGCGCGGTCACCGCCTCCTGCGAGTAGCCGATGCCGACGGCGGCGCCGGCCAGGGCCGAGGGATAAGTCTGCACCAGATCATGGTCCATGCCGTGGCCCAGCACGATGACGTGGCTCAGGCCCGGCGGCAGCGTGTTCGGCTTCTCTTCGAAATTGCGCACGTCGACGCGGAAGCTGTAGAGCCAGCGCTCGTCGAAGCCGGTGATGCCGACCAGGTCGGCACCAAACAACCGGGCCAGACGCTTGACCTCCGCCGTTGCCGCGTCGACGTCCTCGACCGGTACCCGTTCTTCGGCCACACCGATGCGCGGTGACAGCGGGTCCTGGAAGCCCTCGCGCACGCCCTCGGCGTTGCCGCGGTCGGCGTAGTCGTCGGCGATGGTCCAGGCGGCATTGCGCAAGGCGAAGTCCCGCTGGGTGAAACCATCGGCCGGACGCGGCAGGGCATTCATCCGGTATGAGGCAAAGAACGCCTGGGTGTCGGCACTGCGCACCGTCGGGTCCCAGAAGGCCCGGTTGAACATGTCGTCGCGCTGGTTGAACCGTTCGAAGTCAGGGCCGACGCGGAAGCGCGCTTCGCGATCTTCGTCGGCAAAGCGCCGCCACGCGTCATCTTCGTCCGGCGGGCGGTTCGGCAGATATGGATCGGGTCGTACGGTCATGCCGGCAGCTTAGCCAGCCAGCGCCGTGCACGCCATCGCCGCCGGCGCTACCATGGTGGGCAGCGGCAGCGGGAAGGCACGGCGATGCAGGCGATCTATGCCGACGGATTCAAGACGACGCCCCTCTGGTGGGACGACGCGGCGCCGACCCGTGAGGGTACGGTGGCGCTGCCGGACGAAACCGACGTGCTGGTCGTCGGCGGCGGCTATGCCGGGCTGTCGACGGCGCTGGAGCTGGCCCGAAACGGCACCCGGGTCACGGTTCTGGAAGCCGAGGCTTTCGGCCATGGCGCCAGCACCCGCAACGGTGGCCAGGTCTCCGGTCTGAACGTCGGCAAGGGACCCTCTGGCGGCAGCAAGGTGTCGCCGGCCGAAAAGGCGCTGGGGCCCGAACGCATGCAGGCCCTGCTGGCCGGTGGCGCCGAGGCCATGAACAACATCGAGGCGTTGATCGAGCGCGAAGCCATCGACTGCCACTACCGCCGTTCGGGCCGCTTCGTCGGTGCCTACACGCCGGCCCATTTCGAGGCCATGCGTCACCGCATCGAGCTGGCCAACGCCGGCGGCGATGCCGGTGCCGAGCTGCTACCGCCGGACCGGCAACGCGAGGAAATCGGCAGCGACTTCTATTGCGGCGGCGCCCGCTATGCCCGCTCCGGCCTGGTCCATCCCGCCCTGCTACATCGCGGCCTCTACGATGCCTGCCGGCGCTACGGCGTCACACTGTGCGCCGGCACGGCGATGCGGGGTGTCGCGCGCGACAGCGGTCAGTTCGTCGTCAGCACCAGCGGCGGTAGCCTCAAGGCCCGACAGGTGGTGGCGGGCACCAACGGTTACACCGGCAAGGCGACGCCCTGGCTGCGCCGACGGCTGATACCGGCGGCCAGCTACATCATCGCCACCGAGGCGTTCTCCGCCGAGCTCGGGCGCGAGCTGGTGCCCAACGGGCGCGGGCTGTCCGACAGCAAACGGGTATTGAACTATTTCCGGCTGTCGCCGGATGGCCGGCGCATGGTGTTCGGCGGTCGGGCCAAGCTGGCCATGCGCGATCCGCGCGAGGCGGCACCGATTCTGTACCGGCAGATGACGCAAGTGTTCCCTCAGCTCGCTGGCAGCAAGCTGACCCATGCCTGGACCGGTGGCGTCGCCTTCACCTTCGATTTCCTGCCGCACATGGGCACGCATGATGGCGTGCACTACATGGCCGGATGCAACGGCTCCGGGGTGGCGATGATGACCTACCTCGGCACCCAGACCGCACGCAAGATCCTGGGCCAGGCCAACCGGCCCTGTGCCTTCGACGGACTGCCGTTCCCCGGCCGACCGGGCTACACCGGCTGGCCCTGGTTCCTGCCGCTGGTCTCCAACTGGTATGCCCTGCGCGATCGCATCGACCGCGCCCGCGCTTAGCTCACGCGCTATCTGTGCTCCGCCGACGGTCCTGGCGCGGCTGTCCCGGCACTGGAGCGTTCGGCGCCCGCTGGCGGCTTGGCCGGCGATGGCAGTTGGTTGTGCGCAAACACCGCCTCACCTTCGGCCAGCGCCAGCAGCTGTTCGTCGACCTCGAGGCTGGCGGCGGCCTTCAGCATCGCCTCGGTGCGCCGGCCGGCCTTGAGCGACTTCAGGCCGAGCTGGCGCAGGTCGCCGGCCAACTCGACCGCATGGTCGAGCACGCCGACGGGTATCGTGCCCTGCGAGGCCGTCTGCAGCAGCTCGGTCTTCAACTCCTGGTAGCCGTGCTCGATCTCGTCGAGCCAGCCCTTGCGCGTTGACGACGGCATCCGGCCCTTGGCTTTCAGTTCTTCGGCCAACGCGTCGGCAACCTCGTCGCGATAACCATGGACGTCGTGCTGCAGCGCCGCCGGCAGCTCGTCGATCAGCGCCAGCCGGCTGCGTAGCCGCTGCCCGATCTCGGCCAGTTCGGCGTAGAGCAGCACCGCGCGCAATGGATGCACCAAGGCATCGGCGACCGGCGCCGGCAGCTTGCTGCCATACAGGCGGTGCACGTAGCCGGCAATTGCGGTGCCAAGCTGTTCGATGGCGATCCGCCGTTGCGGCAGCCGCCGCGTGTCGCGGCCGCCAAGCACGGCAAGCGAGAACTTGAGCGACATTGCCGACAGCCGGTCCAGTTCCTGGCCCAGGGCATCGATCGCCAGGGCCGGCACGGCAACCAGTGTCGCGTCCAGGTGGCGTGGCCGGGCCTCGTCCTCTTCCGCGGTGACGAACCGCCGCGACAGCCAGTGCACCAGGCGGTCGGCGATGGGCCACATGATCGCCACGCCCAGCAGGTTGAACAGGGTGTGAAACAGCGCCAGCACCGTCGCCGGCCCTTCGGGCAGGTCGACTGCCTGTCGCAGCCACTCGGTGCTGCCGACGACCCACGGCAGCAGCAGCACCGCGACCACGGCGGTGATCAGGTTGAAGATGACATGGCCGAGCGCCACCCGGCGGGCATTGGCGGTGGCGCCGATCACCGCCAGCAGCCCGGTACTGGTGGTGCCCAGGTTGGCACCGACCACCATCGCCGCGGCCGGTTCCAGCGGCAGCAGGCCGCCAGCGGCCGCGGTCAGGGCGAGCGCCAGCGATGCGCTCGACGACTGTGTCAGCAATGTCACCACGAAGCCGACAAGCACGAACGCGGCGCCCTCCAGCGGTCCTGCTGTCGTGAACGCCGTGAGGTCGAACTGCCCGCTCAGCCCGGCGAAGGCGTCGCGCAGGATGCCGATGCCCATGAAGAACAGGCCGAAACCGGCCAACGCCTCGCCAATGGCCCCACGGCGGCTGCCCGGGCCGGTCAGCCGCAGCACCATGCCGAGCCCGAGCAGCGGCACGGCAATCGCCTCGATCTTGAAATTGAAGCCGATCAGGCTGACCAGCCAGCCGGTCATGGTGGTGCCGACGTTGCTGCCGAACAGTACCCAGATCGCCTGGTTGAGGTTGAGCAGCCCGGCGTTGACGAAGCCGATCGCGGCCACGGTCACCGCACTGGACGATTGTACGAGGGCGGTGACGATGAAGCCGGCTGCCAGGCCGTGCCCGCGGGTGCGGGTCCAGCGCGCCAGCACCGCCCGCAACGACCGGCCGGCGGCGACCTTCAGGCCATCCGTCATCAGCCACATGCCGAGCAGGAACAGCCCCAACCCGCCGAGCAGCGTTCCCAGCGGCGCCAGCATGGCCTAGTGCGCGTGCCAGGCCGGGTCGGCGATCAGGCTGTCGCGCAGCGCCGCGCGCCGCGCTTCGGGAAGCCAGGCCGCCTCGACCGCATTCAGCACCAGCGTGCGGATCTCGTCGGGGGTGAAGCCGAAGTGGCGGTGCAACGCGCTGAACTCGTCGGCCAGGCTGTTGTTGAACATGTGCGGATCGTCGGTGTTGATGGTCAGCCGCAGCCCCTGGTCCCAGTATCGGCGTACCGGATGGGCAGCGATCTCCGGCACCACGCCGGTCGCGACGTTGGACAGTGGGCAGACCTCCAGGGGAATCTGTCGTTCTGCCAGCAGCGCCACCAGGCCCGGGTCTTCGTGCGCCCGCGTGCCATGGCCGATGCGCTCGACGCCCAGCGCCTCCACGGCGCCGCGGATGCTGTCGGCGCCGGCCGCTTCGCCGGCATGCGCGGTTGTGCGGTAGCCGAGGTCGCGTGCCTGTGCGTACACCGGGGCGAACGGCTCCGGCGGGCAGCTGTGTTCCGAGCCGCCGATGCCGATGCCGACAATTCCGGCGGGTCCGCGCACCTCGGTCACCGCGGCCAACGTCCGGGCCGTCTCATCGGGCCCATGATCGCGCACCAGATCGGCGATCAGCTGGACCTCGATGCCTGCGATCTGGTCCAGCCCGGCGCGGATCGCCAGCGCCAGCTGCTGCGGCGTCAGCTTGTGGTGGGCAAAGCGGGACGGCGAAAAGAACACCTCCGCATAGCGGACGTTCTGCGCTGCCAGGTCATGCGCCATCGCCGCGGCGATGGCGGTGAAGTCCTCGTAGCCGCGCAGGAAGCCATTCTTCCAGATCCAGGTCTCGATGAAGTGCGGAAAGTTTCGGTAGCGGAACTTACCCGGCAGCGCGGCGCGGTCCGGCACCATGGGATCGCCGCCGTACTTCTCGATCAGAACCCACAGCGCATCGTGCGGGATCGCGCCTTCGAGGTGGAGGTGAAGTTCGACCTTGGGCAGGCGATCCACCCAGACCCGAAACTCCGTGTCTTCGTCGTTGTCCGTATTCATCGGCCTGCACTGCATCGTCCCTGGCCCTGTCGTCGATGTCTAGGCCGCCGGCGGCAGGTCGGCAAGCGCACGCGTGCGCTTGCCGCTGCGATCCGGGCTATGCTGCCGGCCGCAGTCACGGGAGGGACGCATGAGCGAGTACAACGTCGGCGATATGGTTGCCGAGTTCCTGCAGGCGGTTGGGGTCGAGACGGCATTCGGCGTGATCTCGGTGCACAACATCCCCATGCTCGATGGTATCGGCCGGCGCAACGCGATCCGCTTCGTCCCGGCCCGCGGCGAGATGGGGGCGGGACACATGGCCGACGCCTACGCCCGCGTCCGCCGCGGTCTCGGCGTGCTGGTGACCAGCACCGGGCCCGGCGCGGCCAACGCCGCCGGCGCCCTGGTCGAGGCGCGCTTTGCCGGCAGCCCGGTGCTGCACCTGACGGGACAGACGGCGACGGCCGACCTGGATCGCGAGCATGGTACGGTGCACGACGTGCCCGACCAGCTCGGCATGCTGGCATCGGTGTCCAAATCAGCTTACCGGGTGCGCGATGCCGGCGAGGCGTTCGGCCTGCTGATGCGGGCGGCGGCAGAGGCGCTGACCCCACCGATGGGCCCGGTCAGCCTGGAGATCCCGATCGACGTGCAACGCACACCAATTGACCGCCCGGCCGGGCTCGACGACCTGCGTCTGCCGGTCCCCGCGCCTGAGGCCGGTGATGCGGCGTCACTGGACGCGATTGCAGAGCTGGCGGCATCGGCCCGCCGGCCGTTGCTCTGGGTCGGCAACGGCGGCAAGCATGCCGGCGCGGCCGTGGCACGCCTCGCCGAGCTGGGTTTCGCCGTGGTTACCAGCATGAACGGCCGCGGTGTGCTGGCCGAGGATCATCCGATGACGCTGGGCGCGTTCAACAACGTGCCGCTGGTCGAAGACTTCTACGCCAGCGTCGATCTGCTGCTGGTGGCCGGTGGCCGGTTGCGCGGCCACGAAACCCGGGACCTGACGCTGGCCCTGCCGGAACGACGCGTGCAGATCGACATCGATCCCGCCGCCAACGGTCGCACATACACCAGCGAGCTGTTCCATGCGGGCGAGGCCGGCGCGGCGCTCGCGGCCCTGGCCGACCGCCTGGAGGGCCGGTTGCAGCCGGCGCCGGGCTGGCGTGAAGAGGTTGCCGCACTCAAGGCCGAGGTCGTCAGCGCCTACCGCGACGGCCTGGGTGCCTACCGTGATTTTGCCGCCACCCTGCGCGACGTCATGCCGGACGATGCCCTATGGGTGCGCGACATCACCATCGCCAACTCGACCTGGGGCAACCGGCTGTTCCCGGTCTATGGCCCGGAGGCCAACGTCTACCCCGTGGGGGCGGCGATCGGCCCGGGCCTGGCGCTGGGCATCGGCGCGGCACTGGCGGCGCCCGGACGCAAGGCCGTGGCCCTGTGCGGTGACGGCGGCTTCTTCCTCAACGTCTCGGAACTGTGGACCGCAGCCCAACAGCGGCCGCAGGTGGTGTTCCTGGTGATGAACGACGGCGGCTACGGCGTGATCAAGCATGTTCAGGACGCCATGTACGGCGGCCGGCACTTCTATGGCGACATGCCGGGGCCGGACCTGGCCGGCTTGGCGCGACTGGCCGACATGCCGTTCGAGCGGATCGGCGCCGCCGATGAGCTGGGTCCGGCCATGCAGCGGGCGCTGGCGGTGGACGGCCCGGCGCTGGTCGAGGTCGATGTCGCCGCGGTCGGCGAGATCCCCCGCTACTTCGCGCCGCCACCCTTCGCCAGTGACGCCGGCAACGACAAAGACTGACCCGCCGGCCGCGGCGACAGACCGGCGTGGCCGTCACGTCCGCCAGGTGGCGAGCAGGCCGCGCAGTGCGGCGACGAAGGCCAGCGGCTGGTCCAGCATGACGTGGTGGTGGGCTTCCGGCACCGTGATCACCGGTGCCTCAGGGCCCATCAGCTTGGCCATGTTGGCGGTGACCTCGGGCGTCAGCAGGGCACTGTGCTCGCCGCGCACCAGTGCCCGGCGGCAGCGCATCCGCGCCAGGTGCTCGGCGAACGGTTCGTCGAAACGCCTGCCATGCATGGCGGCCGGGTCGAACTTCCAGACCCAGCCGTCGGCCGCTGCCGTGATCGAATGCCGGGCGATATGCTCGACGATGTAGGCATTCTCGCACGGCTGCTCGGGCACCAGGCGGAAGCGCGCGACTGCGGCCTCGAAATCGGGATAGGTGACTTTCGGGCCACCCATCCGCCGGCGTTTGCGCGCGGCTTCGGCGGCCGGCGCGCGCACCGGGGAATCGACGATCACGGCGGCGGCGAGCTCGTCACCATGGCGGCGGGCGAAAGCCATGCTCATGTAGCCGCCAAAGCTGTGCCCGACCAGCACCGGCTGCGGCCCCAGTCCGGCGTCCGCCAACACGGCCCGGATCTCTTTCCCGCGCAGCTCGGCGCTGTACGCCGGCCGTCGGCCGCTGTCGCCCATACCGGACAGGTCCATCGCGGCCACGTGCCGCGTGGCCCGAAAGAACGGGGCGATGAAGCTCCACCACTGGGCATGGGCGCCGCCACCGTGCACGAACAGGATTCCCGGCTCGGTCGGCGGTGTCTGTTCGGCCCGCCAAAGCAGATAGTGAATGGCGCAGCCGTCGACCTCGACGCGGCAAGACCGCTTCGGCGCGGCGACCGCATTTCGGAACCATGCCGGTGCCGGTGCCTTCACCCGCAGGCGGTCGGTCGCATCCAGGTTGTTCTGCTGCTGGTCGTTCATGTTGGCGCAAAGATTAGTTCAGGCATGCCGGCGTCGTCAGCCCGACGCTGCCAGACGGTACAGGCGGGTGGCGGTGTCGTGAAACACGCAGCGCCGTTCCGGTTCGCTCAGATCGGCCATGGCCGCGTCCCATGCCGCCCGCAAGCTGGCGTAGTCGGTCCATAGCTTCTCGATCGGAAAGTTGCTGCCCCAAAGGCAACGTTCGGCGCCGAACAGCGCCACGGTCTCGCGGCCGATCTCGCCGATCAGGTCGGGATCGACGGCATGCACGAACGTGCCAAGACCGGACAGTTTCACGCTGACGTTGTGGCAGGCCGCCAGTTCGGCCATGCCGCCGCGCCACTGCGCCAGGCCGGCGGGGCTCAGGTCTTCGGGCATGCCGCAGTGCATCAGCACGAGGGTGGTTTCGGGATGGTCGCGGGCCAGTGCCGCGGCGGCCGGCATCTGTGCGGCAAACACCTGCAGCTCGAACAACAGGTCGTGCCGGGCCAGGTTGGCGAAGCCGCGGCGAAAGCCGGCGTCGGCCATCAGGTCGGCCCGCGCGGCAAAGCGGTACTGCGGGTTGTCGTGCCAATGCAGCTGCATGCGCACACCGCGCAGCCGCGGCGCGGCGGCGCACTGGGCGGCGAGCAGGTCGGCGACATCCGCTGCCGTCAGGTCGGCATAGCCGACGATCGCCGTCGGCTGCCCGGCGCGGTCGGCCACCGCCTGAACCCAGCGGACCTCGTCCAGCGCCCGGCCCGGCGCCCAGTTGGCCTGGACATAGATGCTGGCGTCCAACGCCGGCCCGGCGTCGGCGCTGAATTCCTCGATATCATAGTCGCGGCGGATGGCGTCATAGGGGCCGAAGATCCGCGGCTGCATCGGTCCGCTCAGCCAGGGCAGATCGGCCTGGCGCCAGATGTGATGATGGGCGTCGACGAACCGCTCTGGCATGTCGCAGGCGGGCCGGAGCCGCTAGTCGGCGATGGCGTCGATCACCATGCCGACGAAAGTTGCCGTGGCGCCGTCGTCGAGCCAGCGCGCCGCCACCACGAGATCGTGCGCCGGATCGACCAGGATGATGTTGCCGCCGGCGCCGATCGCCGCTGCCGCCCGATCGCTGGCGGCGGGCCAGCGTTGCCGGCCGCTGTTGAGCCACCACAGATAGCCGTATTCCGGATTGATGGCGCAGGGGCTGAGCATGCGTGCGCACCAGGCCGCCGGCAACAGCTCGCGCCCGCCCCAGCGGCCTTTCTGCAGGATCAGCTGGCCCAGTCGGGCCTGGTCGCGGGCGCCGATCCACAGCCCGCCACCCCAATGGCTGCCGCCCGGGACGCCCTGCAGGCGCCGGCCGTCGATCTCTTCCCAGGCGTTGTCATAGCCGCGCCAGGCCCAGTCGTCCGAGGCGCCGAGCGGCAACATGATCCGCTCTGCCAGCACGTCTGGCAGGGGCCGGCGGAACAGCTGCATCAGCGACAGGCTGAGCCGGTTCACCCGGACGTCGTTGTACTCCCAGTACCGGCCCGGCGGCGCCAGTGGCCTGGCCTCGCCCTTGCGGCTGTTATCGGCCTGCGGACCGAGCTGGCGGTAGCGGTCGACCTGGTCCGGCTTGCTCCAGACTGTCCCATCCCATTCGCTGGTCTGCTGCAGCAGGTGTTCCCAGGTAGTCGCCCGGTTCTGCTCGCTGTCGAATCCGCCGTCCGTGATCCGGTCTCCGACGCGGTCGCGCGGATCGGCGATCAGCCCATCGGCGAAGGCGATGCCGGCGAGCACCGCAAGGTAGCTCTTGGCCACCGAGAAGGTCATATCGGCCCGGTCCGGGTCACCCCAGGTGGCGGCAAGCTGGCCGTGCCGGACGATGACGCCCTGGGGGCCGCCGCGATCACTGGTCGGTCCCAGGATCTCGTTCCAGGGCGGCGGCTCGAACTGGCCTTGGGCCAGTTGCGCGGCGATGTCGCGGGACCAGCCGATTTCATGGTCGGCGGCGAAACCGACTGCCGCCTGCAGGCGGTCGGCATCAAACCCCGCCGCGGCGGGGGCGACTGTGGACAAAGACGGTAGTTCCGTGGCCGTCAGGCCGGGCGATGCGCTCATGGTTTCAGCATAGGGGCCCGGCGATGCGCGGCAAAGGCCAACACAAGCCCCGTGTATTCGCCCAGTTAAGCGCCGAATTCTGCCGGCCTCGGTTAATGAACATTAATGTCACCTTCCGACGTCATACTCGATGTAGTAAGGTTGTTGGCGAATCAGCTCACATCTAGTGGGTTGACGCTAAACAAAAGGGCGTCGACAGCCGCGCGGCTGGATAAGGCCGCGCAACGGAGGGGAGTCCTTTGCATGCAGGTCATTGCGGTCGCCTCGCGTAAGGGCGGGTCGGGAAAGACGACGCTTTCGGGCCATCTCGCGGTCGCCGCCGAGCTGGCCGGGCGCTCGCCGGTAGCCCTGATCGACATTGATCCGCAGGGCAGCCTGTCGGACTGGTGGAATGCCCGCGATGCCAGTAGCCCGCTGTTCGTGCAGACGAGCGTCGACTGTCTGGCCGACGATATCCGGCGGCTCGAGGAGATGGGCATAGACCTGCTGGTCATCGATACGCCACCGGCGCTGACCGCGCTGATGGCGGACGTTATTGCCGTCTCCGACCTGATCGTTATCCCGACCCGGCCCAGTCCGCACGATCTGCGCTCGGTCGGGCGGACGGTGGAATTGGTGGAACATCTGGGCAAGCCGTTGTTGTTCGTGATCAACGGCGCGGCGCCGCGGGCGCGGATCACCGAAGAAGCGGTGACCGTGCTGTCGCGGCACGGGCCGCTGGCGCCCACGGTGATCCATCAGCGGGTCGACTTCGCCTCCAGCATGATCGATGGCCGGACGGTGATGGAACTGCCGGGCCGGAGCAAGTCCGCGGGCGAGGTTGCCGAGCTTTGGGACTATGTCGACGCCCGGCTGACCGGCCGGGCTTTCCGCCGTGCCCTGCCGGCACCGCCGCCGCCGGATCTGTTCACGGCGACCGACGAACCGGCGGTGCAGAACTTCGCATGAGCGCACCTCGGGCCGCATCGCTGACCAGCGATCTGCTTGCGCCGAAAGGCCAGGCGGCGCCGGCGGCACGTGAAGAGGATCTGTATCGGCCGCAGAAGCCATCGCCGCCTGTGGTCGACCTGCGTGCGGTCGCCGTTACGGCACCCGCCGACGCAGCGCCCCACCCGGATGTCGAACAGGATTCGGTCCCCGAGGCCAGCCTGAACGCGATCAGCATAGCCCGTGTCGCCAATGACGCGGCACAGGAAGAGGTCCAGCCGGCAACGGCGCGGGCGCCGGCGCCGCCGCAAGCGCCACCGACGGAGCCGGCGACGAAAGATCCCGTCGAGCCGCCCGAGACGGCCCCGGTTTCGGATTCGGCAATGCCGGCGTCGGCACCGATTGAAGCGGAGAAGAAGGTGGTGCCCGCGCCGACCGCCGCGCGACGGGTGCCGGCGGCTGCACCCCGATCGGAAGGACATCGTGCGCTCTGGGGACTGGTGCTGTTGGCCGTCACCGTCGCCGCTGCCGTGATCTGGATTGCCGCCGGTGGCCGGTTGCCGGGGGCCGAGCCGCCGGCGACGCCGGCAGAGACACAACCTGCACCGGACGAGCCGACAGCCCTGGATACGACGCCGCGCCCGGCGGCAACGTCGGACGACGGGGCGATCGAAGCCGCGTCACCTGATGCCGCGATCCCAACGACTCCCGCGCCCCTGATGCCGCAGACCGCTGCGCCGGCGGCCGACACGGCGTCAGTGGACGCAGCCCAGCCGAGCCTGGACGTCGTGCGGATAGGTGGCGACGGCTATCCCCTGCTGGCCGGGCGGGCAGCGCCTCTGGCGGCGTTGATCGTGCTCGATAACGGCGAGGTCATCGGTGCCGTGCAGGCCGACGCGGCTGGCGAATGGGTGTTCTACGGCGACAAGCCCGTCGCCGCCGGCGCACATGACTTCTCGGTGGCGATCAAGGCGCCGGATGCAGCGGTAACGCTGACCCGCCCCGATCGTGGCACCACGGGTGCGGAAGCCGGCAACGAGGCAACGCCGGATGACCCCGCCCGCGATGCGGCGGCGGACGGTGTGGTGGTGCCGGTGATGCCGCAAAGCAAGCCGGCCGTCGGCGATGCGCCGATCGGGCCCGCCACCGACGTGCGCGGCGATGCGTCCGACGAAGGGATTGCCGACGAACTGACGGCCCATACCGCTGCGCCGGTTCCGGTGGTGCCCCTGGTGAAGCCGACGCCTGCCGATGCCGATGCCACGGGTCCGACTGCCGCCAACACCGCCGGGCCCCATTACGTGGTGCAGCTCGGCTCGTTGCCGTCGGCAGCCGATGCCGAGCGGCTTTGGCTGGAGATCTCCACGCGCCACCCGGAACTGACTGCCGGCAACGAACTGCTGGTGCAACCGGGCAACCTGCGCGGCGGAAATGCCGTCTACCGGCTGCGTACCGGGAATTTCAGCACCCGGGCCGAAGCCCGTACGCTGTGCCGGGCCTTCCGCAGCGCCGGTGAGGATTGCCTGGTCGTCCTGCGACGCCCGCCGACCGGCTGAACTAGAGCATCTTTATCGGCTCAATCGGTTCGCCCCCGCGATCCGGTTGAGCCGCTGATGCTCTAGGCCGCGCGTGCCTCGGTCGCCACGCCGATCGTGCTCAGCAGGTCGATGATCTCCTGACGGGCCGCCAGCCGGCTGGCGTTGCCGCGGTCGTCGGCCTGCAGATCGAGGTCGAAGATCGTCAGGCCGCTGAGGAACAGCTCGCGAAAGATCACCCGTTCGCCGAGCCCCGGGGCCAGGCGGAAGCCGATGCGCGCGGCCAGCTTCTCCATCAGGTGGGTCACGTCCAGCATGTTCCTGGCGCCGATGTGGCCGAGCCGGTTGCGGACAACGATCCAGTCGATCGGCGCGTCGTTTGCGGCGATGCGGCTGTTGGTCAGTTCCCACACCATGCGGGTGTAGATCGACGGACCCAGCACGTGGCGCTTCTGCGCGTCGATCTGGGCCAGGACGTCGATGTCGACAAGGCTGTCGTTCAGGGGCGTGATCAAGGTGTCGGCGCAGGCATGACCGAGGCGGGTCAGCAGGGTGTCGCTGCCTGGCGTATCCATGACCACGAAGTCGACTCCGGCAACGTCCTGAAAGGCGGCACGCAGCCGGCGGCGTTCCTCGGCCTCGCTGCTCTGCACCTGGTCCAGTTCGGCCGGCTGGACGCGGATATGGATCGGCATGGGCAGCCGGTCGCCGCGACTCTCGGCGTGGGCGAAGCGATGGGCAAGGTAACGCGAAAGCGTGCCCTGCACCCCGTCCAGGTCCATCGTGCCGACCCGATAGCCCATTCTCATGAGTGCCACGCTCAGGTGCATGGCCAATGTGGATTTTCCGGTGCCACCCTTAGTGTTGCCAAGGACGATCGTATAGGGGCGTTTGTCGATTCCGGTTATGCCGCTGACGTAACTCTCCATCTGCCCTCGCCTCCGTCTTTCCAGTTCATTGCGGTGGGTTCTCCGATGGTCAGAACATGATCTGCCATTCGGCTCCGTCCGCCTCTTGGTCGGGCGGTGTCATGGGAGTCTTCTGCTCGTTCTGCGGCGGCCGTGCAGTCGCCGCAGTGCGCGGCGGCGTTTGTGCCGCCACGTCCAGGCCCAGCCTGGCGGGAATCTCAAGACCACCGGCAATGTCGCGCAATGCCGTGGTGGCGATATCGGCCTGTTGCCCGCTTGCGACAGGTGCGCCCGCCGATCCGGGCAGCGAATTCCGGCCGGAGATGAGCGACCGCAGGGCCGCGGCGCGACGTGCCAGCACTTCCGTTGCCGCCTGCGCCGGTACGCCGTCGCCGGACGGTGGCTGCTGCACCGCCTTCCAGCGCCGCCGGTGCGGCAAATGGGCGATCTCGACAATTCGCTCGTCCGGCAGCGTGGCGTCGATCGCGGTGCTGAAGGGCGGGCATGGACCGGCGGCCACTGCTGTGCCGGCATCGGCCTCGAACAGCAGTCGGGCCGTGGTGTCGGCGTCAAGCATGGACTGGCCACTGGCAAAGGCCAGCAGATGGTCGAGCCGGCGACTGCCGTGCGCGGCCCGCGTCAGCGCCAGAAGGATCTCCTGGCGCAGGTGCGCTTCACGCAGGCGCGACACCATTGCCGCTGTTGGAGCGGCTTGCGCGGCTCAGCGCGGCGGCCAAGCACATATCCACATAATCCACAGATGATTCGCCCTGTGGATATGTTAACCAAACTTGACAACATTGTGGGCCATTTCCCGATGCGGCGGGAACCCGGCGCTGCTTCGCCACTCGCCATCTGCCTTTGCGTTGGACCACGGGCTTGCGAAAGCCCTATGCTGGATGCCGCCGCAGGTGCCGATCGGACCACGCACAAGAACGAACTATCACCATGGCTGCAACGACTTACCGGGTCATCGCCTACAACACGGCGAAAGATTCGGACAACAAGATTCACGATGACGCGGTCGCCCGCCGCTACGGCTTCGGTAGCGGTCTGGTCCCCGGTGTCGACGTTTATGCCTATATGACGCATCCGCCGGTCAGCACCTGGGGCTTGGCCTGGTTGACCCACGGGACGGCCGGCTGCCGCTTCCAGACGCCGGTCTATGACGGCAACGAGGCCGTGGTCACGGCCGCACAGGATCCCGACGACAGCAACCGCCTGACCCTGAGTGTCGACAGCGCGGGCGAAAGCTGCGCCACCGGATGGGCGGCGCTGGACGCCGATCGTATTCCGCCGCCGTCGATTCACGAGATCGAGCGGGCGCCGCTGCCGGACCAGCGGCCGCCGGCGTCGACGGAGAGCCTGGCCGCAGGCCGGACCCTCGGCACGTATGAGTCCGTCTACGCCGCCGCCACCGCACCCACCTACCTGGCGGAGGTCCGCGAAGTGCTGCCGGTCTATGCCGAGGAAGGGATCGCCCATCCTGGCTACATTTTGCGCCTGGGCAACCGCGCGCTGACCGAGAACGTGGTGCTGGGGCCCTGGATCCATGTCGGCAGCACGGTGCAGCATTTCGGTCTCGCACACCTTGGCGACCGGCTGTTCACCCGCGCGCGGGTGCTCGACAACTACGAGCGCAAGGGCCACCGCTTCGTCGAGCTCGACGTCATCGTCGCCGTTGACGACGTCCGTGTCATCGCCCGCATCCATCACACCGCGATCTACGAGCCGCGGCCGCGGACCGACTGATCACGTCGGCGCGACAGACGCGACCGGATCGACGGCCGCGCAAAGAAACGGGCCCGATCATCGCTGATCGGGCCCGCTGCTAATCTGGTGGAGCCAGGCGGAATCGAACCGCCGACCTCTTGAATGCCATTCAAGCGCTCTCCCAACTGAGCTATGGCCCCGGTCGTGGGCGGGCCGCCGGCCCGCCGGAAAAACGTGCGGACCCTAAGCGCCCGCGGGCGGTAATTCAAGCCCGAACAGGCGGCTAGACACGGTCCGCTTCCTCGTCGTCGAGGTCTGCTTCGTCGTCGTCTGCGGCACCGGCCAGCAGGGCTTTGCCATCGCCGTCGTCTTCATCATCGGCGTCCTCGACCTCGTCGACGACGTCGACATCTTCGACGGCGTCGTCTTCGTCGTCGCCGTCGTCCAGCAACAGGGCGTCAGCCGCCTCGTCCTCGACCTCTTCCTCTTCTTCGGTGCTCTGCGGCGCCTCTTTCTTGGGTGGCGCTGCCTTGGCGGTGCTGCGGCTGCGACGCGGCCGGACCGGCTCGGGCGTGAAAGGCGTCTCGCACGACGGGCAGACCGCAGGTTGCTTGTTCATGTCATAGAACTTGGCGGCGCAGTTCAGGCAGGTGCGCTTGGTGCCCCATTCGGGTTTGGCCACGGCTGGTGCCTCCGATGCCTGTGGGTTCGTCGTAGTCGGAAAATCGGCGCTCCCTTTAGGAACATGCTTCACCCGTGTCAACAGGAATTGACGCTGCGCTTTGTCGCGCCCGTGCTTTCGTGTTACCCAGCCGCCGACCCGGCAACGCCAGAACAGCAGGTCCTGAGCCTATCGTGACGACACTGACATCGCATCCCGTGCCGGCCTTGCGCGGCGATGCCACGCCGCCCGGTGACAAGTCGATCTCGCACCGGGCCTTGATTCTCGGTGCTCTGGCGGTTGGCGAGACCCGCATCCGTGGTCTGCTCGAGGGCGCCGACGTGCACGCCACCGTCGTCGCCCTGCGCGCCATGGGGGCCCACATCGAGCGCACTGACGACGGCATCTGGCATGTCCACGGGCTGGGTGTCGGCGGCCTGCGGCAGCCGGATGACGTGCTCGACCTGGGCAACTCCGGCACCGGGGTGCGCTTGCTGATGGGGCTGGCGGCCGGTCATGCCTTCGCGACGACCTTTACCGGCGATCACTCGCTGCGCGGCCGGCCGATGCAGCGGATCATCACACCGCTCGAGCAGATGGGCGCGCAGTTCGTCGGCCGCGCCGGCGGTCTGCTGCCGCTGACGGTGGTGGGGCCGGAGACCGTGTTGCCAATCGAGTACCGGCTGCCGGTGGCCTCTGCCCAGGTGAAGTCGGCTGTACTGCTGGCCGGGCTCAACGCACCGGGCGCGACGGCGGTGATCGAACCCAAGCCGACCCGCGACCACACCGAGAACCTGCTGCGTCATTTCGGCGCCGAGGTCGATATCGACGACGAAGCCGGTGGCGGTCGGCGGATCAGCGTCACCGGCTGGCCGGAGCTGCGCCCGACCGAGGTCGAGGTGCCGGGCGATCCGTCGTCGGCCGCCTTCCCGGTGGTGGCGGCATTGCTGCGCCCCGGCTCCGACGTGCTCCTGCGCGGCGTCTGCCTCAACCCGCTGCGGGCGGCGCTGTTCGACACCTTGCGCGACATGGGCGCCGACATCACCGTCGTGAACCCACGCCAGCGCCAGGGCGAGCCGGTCGGGGACCTGCGGGTGCGCGGCAGCAGCTTGCGTGCCATCGAGGTTCCGGCGGAACGCGCACCGGCGATGATCGACGAGTACCCGGTGCTGGCGGCGGCGGCCGCCGCCGCGGCCGGCCGCACGGTGATGCGCGGGATCGGCGAACTGCGGGTCAAGGAAAGCGACCGCATCGCCGCCATGGCCCGCGGCCTCGGCGCCCTCGGCGTCCGGGTCGAGGAGTTCGAGGACGGTCTCGCCGTGGATGGCGGCAACGGCAGCGCGCCCGCGGCGGCCGGGACGGTAATCGCGACCGAGCACGACCACCGGATCGCCATGGCCTTTATGACCTATGGAGTCGCCGCCCAGGCCCCGGTGACGATCGACGATGTGGCCATGATCGCCACCAGCTTTCCCGGCTTCGCCAAGCTGATGAACAGCCTGGGCGCGGACATCCGCGCCAGCGGAGGCAATCAGTGATCATCGCCGTCGATGGTCCTGTCGCTGCCGGCAAGGGCACGCTGGCGCGACGCCTGGCCAGCCACCTGGGCTACGCCTACCTGGATACCGGAGGCCTCTATCGCGCGGTCGCCCTGCGGCTGATACGCGCCGGCCACGCCCCGGAGGACGAGGTCGCGGCGGTTGCGGCGGCAGCGGCGATCGAGCCTGCCGAGCTTGAAGATCCCGCCCTGCGCGACGAGGCCACTGGCGAAGCTGCCAGCCGGGTGGCGGCCCTGCCGGCGGTGCGCCAGGCGCTGCTGGACTATCAGCGCAGCTTTTCCACCCGCCCGCCCGGCGGCGAAGCCGGCGCCGTGCTGGACGGCCGGGATATCGGCACCGTGGTCTGCCCGCAGGCCAAGGTGAAGCTGTTCGTCACGGCCGGGCTGGAGGCCAGGGCCCAACGGCGCTGGCTGGAGCTGCGCGGCCGCGGCGAGGATGTTGACTACGAAAGCGTCCTCGCCGACCTGCGGCGCAGGGACGAGCGCGACAGCGCCCGGGCCACCGCACCGCTGCGGCCGGCCCCCGACGCCCACTTGCTCGATACGACGAATTTGGCTATAGAAGCGGCTTTCGAGGCGGCCCTGGCGATCATTGCCGGAGACCGGTCGCACGCGTAGCGGTCCGCCTCGTCAATCAGCAGAAAAATGACGGCAAGGCCCGTACCTTGTATCCAGACCGGCGATGGGCCAAGGGCGGCCACCCCGTGGCGCGAGCCAAAGACCACCGGAGACAACCGGTTGGCCTGCAATGACAATGTGAAGGACGAGAGACGAACATATGAGCCAGGCTGAGAATATCGCCGATCCGACGATGCCCGAAGACGACTTCGAAGCACTTCTCAAAGAGAGCTTCATTTCCGAAGACAACCTGGAAGGCCGGGTCATCCACGGCACCGTGGTGGGACTGGATTCCGACACCGTCGTGGTCGATGTCGGCCTGAAGACGGAAGGCCGGGTCGCACGCAAGGAATTCTCCAAGGCGGGCGAGGAGATCGAGGTCGGCGACGAGGTCGAGGTCTATCTGGAGCGGATCGAGAACGCCCTGGGCGAGGCCATTCTCAGCCGCGAGAAGGCGCGCCGCGAGGAGGCCTGGGATCGCTTGGAAGTCGCCAACGGCAAGAGCGAGCGGGTCGAGGGCATGATCATCGGCCGGGTCAAGGGTGGCTTCACGGTCGACCTGGGCGGCGCCGTTGCCTTCCTGCCGGGCAGTCAGGTCGACATCCGGCCGGTACGCGACGTCACCCCGCTGATGGGCCAGAAGCAGCCGTTCCAGATCCTCAAGTTGGACCGTCGGCGCGGCAACATCGTGGTCTCCCGGCGGGCGGTGCTGGAAGAGACCCGGGCGGAACAGCGTTCGGAGCTGGTGGCCAACCTGGAGGAAGGCCAGGTGCTCGAAGGCGTGGTCAAGAACATCACCGACTACGGCGCCTTCGTCGACCTTGGCGGCGTCGACGGCCTGCTGCACGTCACCGATATCGCCTGGCGACGGATCAATCACCCCACTGACGCCCTGAGCATCGGCGAGACGCTCAAGGTCAAGGTGATCAAGGTCAATCCCGAGACCCAGCGCATCAGCCTCGGCATGAAGCAGCTGTTGCCGGACCCCTGGGACGGCGTGGCCGCCAAGTATCCGGTCGGCACCAAGTTCACCGGCCGGGTCACCAACATCACCGACTATGGCGCCTTCGTCGAGCTGGAGCCGGGCGTCGAAGGCCTGGTCCACGTGTCGGAGATGAGCTGGACCAAGAAGAACGTGCATCCGGGCAAGATCGTCTCCACCAGCCAGGAGGTCGAGGTCATGGTCCTGGAGGTCGATCCGGAGAAGCGCCGGATCAGCCTCGGCCTCAAGCAGTGCCGCGACAATCCTTGGGAGACCTTCGCCGCCGCCCACCCGGGCGGTACGGTGATGGAGGGCGAGGTCAAGAACATCACCGAGTTCGGTCTGTTCGTCGGTCTCGACGACGACATCGACGGCATGGTCCACATGTCGGACATCTCCTGGGACGTGCCCGGCGAACAGGCGATGCAGAACTACCGCAAGGGTGACACCGTCAAGGTCAAGGTGCTTGACGTGGACACCGAAAAAGAGCGGATCAGCCTGGGCATCAAGCAGCTCGAGCAGGATCCCTTCGCCGAAGCGACCAACCTCAAGAAGGGTGCCATCGTCACCTGCACGGTGGCCCAGATCCTCGACGGCGGCATCGAGGTCAACGTCGCCGACAATCTCAAGGGCTTCATCCGCAAGAGCGATCTGTCACGCGACCGCTCCGAGCAGAAGCCGGACCGCTTCGCCCCGGGTGACAAGGTCGATGCCTTGATCACGTCGATCGACAAGAGCAGCCGCCGTATCGGCCTGTCGATCAAGGCGCGCGAGATCCGCGAGGAGAAGGAGGCGGTTGAGCAGTATGGCTCCACCGACTCCGGCGCCAGCCTCGGCGACATCCTTGGCCCGGCCATGGGCCGGCTGCGCGAACAGGCCGAACAGGCGGAGCAGGCCGATCAAGCGGAACAGGCCGATGAGGCCGAAGCGACGCCGGCGGAAGAGGGCGGCGAAGCCAAGGAGTAGCGACCCGGCAGGCCGGCGGTCGGCGGGTAACGGGAGCATCAGGCGGCGATGGACGTCGATGCCATACTTGACCGCCGCCGGCTGAAGCGGCGGCTGACCTTCTGGCGGCTGACGGCCGTGCTTGCGGTGGCCGTTCTGGTCGGCGTGGTGGCGCGCATCTATGCGCCCTACGACGGCGCCCACGTCACCCGTCTCAGCATCGACGGCTTCATCCAGGAAGATCCCGAGCGCGAGGAGGCCATCCGCGACCTCGCCGACGACGCCGACGCGCGGGCACTGCTGGTCCGGGTGAACAGCCCCGGCGGCACGACTACCGGCGCAGAGGAGCTGTTCCATGCCCTGCGCCACGTCGCCGAGCAAAAGCCGGTGGTCGCCGTGATCGGCACCGTCGGTGCGTCGGGCGGTTACATCGTCGCTCTGGCCGCCGATCACATCGTCGCCCGCGAGACGTCCATCACCGGTTCGATTGGCGTGCTGTTCCAGACGGCCGAGTTCTCCGGCCTGCTGGACAAGCTGGGTATCAAGGCGGAATCGCTGAAGAGTGCGCCATTGAAGGGCGAGCCATCGCCGCTGTCGCCGCTGAGCGACGACGTGCGCGAGGCCATGCGTGCCCTGGTTGCCGACAGCTACGACTGGTTCGCCACACTGGTGCAGGAACGCCGCGGCCTCGACGACCAGCAGACCCAAGTGGTCGCCGACGGCCGTGTCTTCACCGGCCGCCAGGCTCGTGAACAGCGGCTGGTCGATGCACTCGGCGGCGAACGGACGGCACGGCAGTGGCTGCAGGCCGAGCATGGCATCCCGACCGAGCTGCCGGCGATGGAGCTGACATGGGGCGATGACGAGGAAATCGCGGCCCTGTTGATTCACAGTCTGGCCGGAAAACTGTTTTCGGATAAACCACTTACACTTGACGGTCTGGTATCGGTTTGGCACCCTCGCTGACGCGGCGGCGATCCGGAGCCCTGGGTTCAGGGTGCCGGCCGGGCGTCGCGTTTGGGGGTTTTGACCGCTGTTCACGCAGTGCGTTGTTCGCTGTGCAAGGTTGCTTGCGGCGGCGGGCCTCGCGGCGGGAACGGATACGGGACCGATGGAATGATCAAGTCCGAGTTGATCCAGAAGCTTGCCGAGCAGAACCCGCATCTGTTCCAGCGCGACGTCGAGCGGATCGTCAGCACCATATTTGATGAGATCGCCGCTGCCTTGTGCCGGGGCGACCGGGTCGAGCTTCGCGGCTTCGGCGCCTTCTCGGTAAAGCAGCGGCCGGCCCGCTGGGGGCGCAACCCGCGCACCGGCGATGCGGTCTACGTCAGCGAGAAGTTCGTGCCCTTCTTCAAGACCGGAAAAGAGCTGCGCGAGCGCCTCAACGTCAAGCCGCCAGAAGAGAGCGAGGGCTGAGCCCCCGCGTCCGGAGCCGCCGGTGAAACTGCTGAACTGGAGCCTACAGCTGCTCAAGTGGGGCGTGCTGCTGCTGCTGGCGGTGATCATGGTGGCGTTTGCCGTTGCCAACCGGCAACTCATTATCGTCCGGCTCGATCCATTGCCGGCGGAGCTGCAGCCGCTGCCGCTGTTCATCATCGTCTTCGCGGCCATGCTCGTCGGTCTGCTGCTCGGCGGCGGCGCCGCCTGGTGGCGCGGGTTGCGCTGGCGCCGGCGCTCGCTGCAGGAGCGCCAGCGCGCCGACCGGCTGGCCCGCGACCTCGACCAGGCGACGCGCGGCGCCGGCGAGGCCCAGGCCGAAAAAAGCACCGTGCCGCGGGTCGCCTAGGCCGGCGCCTGCTGAGGAGAACAGCCCGGCCATGCGGGTGGTAACGGCAGCAGAGGTCGAGGAAGCGCTCGACGACCGGGAACTGGTCGATTGTCTGCGCGACATGTTCCGCGACGGCTGCACCGTGCCGCTGCGCCATCACCACGCGATCGATGTGCCTGGCGCGGCTCAGGCGATGTTGCTGCTGATGCCGGCCTGGCAGTCGGGACAGTCGATCGGCGTCAAGTCCGTCACGGTGTTTCCCGACAATCCCCGACAACACAGCCTGCCGTCGATCATGGGCGTCTATCTGCTGCTGGACGGCGCCACCGGGGCGCCGAAGGCGGTGATTGACGGCATGCAACTGACGCTGAACCGCACCGCCTGCGCCTCGGCGCTGGCGGCGGATTACCTGGCCCGCCGCGATGCCCGCCGGTTGCTGATGATCGGCGCCGGTGCCCTGGCGCCGCACCTGATCCGGGCACATGCGGCTGTGCGGCCGATCGAGGAAGTGTTGATCTGGAACCGCAACGCGGACAAGGCCGCGACGCTGGCGCGGCGGATGTCGATCGACGGCGTCGCCATTGCGGCAACGGAGGACCTGCAAGGGGCGATCTCCGGCGCCGACATTGTCAGTGCGGCCACGCTGTCGCCCGAGCCGCTCGTCCGCGGTGCCTGGCTCAGTCCGGGTGTTCATGTTGACCTGGTCGGCGCTTTCCGCCCGGACATGCGGGAAAGCGACGATGAGGCGGTGCGCCGCGCGCGGCTGTTCGTGGATACCCGCGAGGGCGGCCTGAACGAAGCCGGCGACATCGTGCTGCCGTTGCAGGCGGGGGTGATCCAGACCGACGATATCTGCGGCGACCTGTTCGAGCTGACCCGGGGCACGTGTCTCGGCCGGACCCAGGACGACCAGATCACCCTGTTCAAGTCGGTGGGCACGGCGCTGGAGGATCTCGCGGCGGCAGAGCTGGTGATGCAACGCGTGTGAAACGCCGCGCGACGGCGCTTCGTGCCTGTCGCCCGGGTCCTTTGCTGCTATAACCGCGCCATGTCCGCGCAGCCGCGAAACCCCGTCTTCTGTGCTATCGACACCGCCGACATCGGCCATGCCGAGGCGCTGGTCCGGGCCGTCGGCCCGGTGGTGGGCGGCATCAAGCTGGGCAAGGAGTTCTTCGCCGCCTTTGGGCCCGAAGGCGTGCGCCGGATCGACGCCATCGCCGGTCTGCCGCTGTTCCTCGACGTGAAGTACCACGATATCCCCAACACCGTCGGCGGCGCGATCGCTGCGCTGTGCCGGCTCGATCCGTTCATGGTCAACGTCCACGTCACCGGCGGGCCGGCGATGATGCGCGCCGCTGCCGACGCCGCTGCCTCGGCAACGGCGGGTGCGGCGCGCCCGCTCGTCATCGGGGTTACCGTGCTGACCAGCCTTGACGACGACGATCTGGCGGCGGTCGGCCTGCGCGGGCCGGTGACCGAACGTGTCGTTGCCATGGCCCGCCTGGCGCGGGACTGCGGCCTGGACGGCGTGGTCTGCTCGCCCGCTGAGATCGCGCCGATCAGGGCGGCCTGCGGCCCCGGCTTCCGCCTCGTGGTGCCGGGCATCCGCCCTGCCGGCAGCGCGCGCGGCGACCAGAAGCGCGTGCTGACGCCGGCCGAGGCGCTTGCGCTGGGTGCCGACGACCTGGTCGTCGGCCGGCCGATCACCGCGGCCGACGATCCGGCGGCGGCGGCGGCGCGGGCCGTGCTCGGTGAACTCGATGCCGGTTGAGGCCAAGATCTGCGGCCTGACGGATGCGCGCGCGGTCGAGGCCGCGGTCGCCGGCGGTGCCGCCTATACCGGTTTCATGTTCTTTCCACCGTCGCCGCGCTACCTGACCCCCGACGCGGCGACCGCCCTCGCCGCAGGCGTCCCGGCCGGCGTGCGCAAAGTCGGGGTGTTCGTCGACCCCGGCGACGCCGACATTGCCGCAGTGCTTGCCGCGGCACCGCTCGACCTACTGCAACTGCACGGCGCAGAGACGCCGGCGCGCGTCACCGCCGTGCGCGAACGCTTCGGCCTGCCGGTGATGAAGGTGGTGGCCGTGGCCGGCGCGGACGACCTGGCCCGTGGCGAGGCCTATGCCGAGGTCGCCGACATGCTGATGTTCGATTCCAAGCCGCCGAAGCACGCGACGCGGCCTGGCGGCAATGCGTTGCGCTTCGACTGGGAACTACTGGCCGGCCGGCAGTGGCGGCGGCCCTGGCTGCTGGCCGGTGGCCTGACGGCGGACAACGTGGCCGAAGCGGTGGCGGTCAGCGGCGCACCCGGCGTCGATGTCTCCTCGGCGGTGGAAAGCAGTCCCGGATGCAAGGATCCGGCGCTGATCAAAGCTTTCCTTGACGCCGTCAGGGCCCTCTGACATAGGATCGGGCCGTGATGCCCAAGCCGAATTCCTATCGCGCGGGGCCTGACCATTCCGGTCATTTTGGCATGTTCGGCGGCCGTTTCGTGGCCGAGACGTTGATGCCGCTGATCCTGGAGCTGGAACAGGCCTACGCCCAGGCCAAGCAGGACCCGGACTTCCGGTCCGAGCTGGACTATTACCTGCAGCACTATGCCGGCCGGCCCAGCCCGCTCTACTTCGCCGAGCGGCTGAGCACCCATTTCGGCGGCGCCAAGATCTACTTCAAGCGCGACGAGCTGAACCACACCGGCAGCCACAAGATCAACAACTGCCTGGGCCAGATCCTGCTGGCCCGGCGCATGGGCAAGACCCGGATCATCGCCGAGACCGGCGCCGGCCAGCACGGCGTGGCCACGGCGACCGTGGCGGCGCTGTTCGGCCTGCCGTGCACCATCTACATGGGCACCACCGACGTCGAGCGGCAACAGCCCAACGTCTTCCGCATGCGGCTGCTGGGGGCGGAAGTGAAGCCGGTGACCTCGGGTTCGTGCACCTTGAAGGACGCCATGAACGAGGCGTTGCGCGACTGGGTCACCAACGTCGACGACACCTTCTACATCATCGGCACGGTCGCCGGCCCGCATCCCTATCCCGAGCTGGTGCGCGATTTCCAGTCGGTGATCGGCAACGAGCTGCGCGAGCAGATCGTCGCTGCCGAAGGGCGCCTGCCGGACACCCTGGTCGCCTGCATCGGTGGCGGCTCCAATGCCATGGGCCTGTTCCATCCCTTCCTCGACGACGACGGGGTCGAACTGATCGGCGTCGAGGCCGCGGGCCTGGGGATCGACAGCGGCCAGCATGCCGCCTCGATCACCGGCGGCCGGCCCGGTGTGCTGCACGGCAACCGCACCTTCCTGCTGCAGGACGACGACGGCCAGATCGTCGAGGCGCATTCCATTTCCGCCGGCCTGGACTACCCGGGGATCGGTCCGGAACATGCCTGGCTCCACGACGTCGGCCGGGTCAGCTACGTCAGCGCCACAGACGACGAGGCGCTGGCGGCGTTCCAGCTGTGCAGCCGCCTGGAAGGCATCATCCCGGCGCTGGAACCGGCGCACGCCCTGGCCCATGTGGCCAAGCTGGCGCCGGAGCGGCCACGCGACCATATCCTGGTGATGAACCTGTGCGGCCGCGGCGACAAGGATATCTTCACCGTCGCCAAAGCCCTGGACGTGGACATATGAGCGCCGGTGTCGCCCGTATCGAGCGCCGCTTCCGGGCGCTGCAGGCCGAAGGCCGCGCCGGCCTTGTGACCTACGTCATGGCCGGCGATCCTGATCAAGACACCGCCCAGAACATCCTCGACGGCCTGCCGGCCGCGGGCGCCGACCTCATCGAGCTGGGCATGGCCTTCACCGACCCGATGGCCGACGGCCCGTCGATCCAGGCGGCCGGGCTGCGTGCGCTCAAGGCCGGGAACACGCTGCGAGGGACGCTGGACATGGTGCGGCGCTTCCGTGCCGGCGACCAGGACACGCCGGTGATCCTGATGGGCTACTACAACCCGATCTACAACCACGGCGTCGACGCCTTCATCGCCGATGCCCTGGAGGCCGGCGTCGATGGCCTGATCATCGTCGACCTGCCGCCGGAGGAAGACGACGAGCTGTGCCTGCCGGCGTTGGGCGCCGGCCTGAGCTTCGTTCGCCTGGCAACGCCGACGACCGACGATGCCCGGCTGCCGGCGGTGCTCGCCAACACCTCGGGCTTCGTCTACTACGTCTCCTATACCGGCATCACCGGCGCCCGCACGGCCGAAGCCGCCGCGGTGCAGGAGTCGGTCGAGCGCATTCGCCGCCACAGCGCGTTGCCGGTCGCCGTGGGTTTCGGTATCCGCACGCCGGACAGGGCGGCGGAAATCGCCAGGGTCGCCGACGCCGTGGTCGTCGGCACGGCGCTGGTCGAGGCGGCGCGCGACAGTCTCGACGATACCGGCGCAGCGACAGGTGACACGGTCGAGGCCGTGCTGGCTATGGTCCGTGCCCTGGCCGATGGCGTGCGCGGCGCCCGCACCGGCGCCGCCGCATAGTGGAATCGCCCGTGAACTGGCTGAGCAACTTCGTGCGCCCGCGCATCCGCGCGCTGGTGCGCAAGCGCGAAGTGCCGGACCGGCTCTGGGTGAAGTGCCCGAACTGCAACCAGATGCTCCACCACAAGGACATCCGCGAGCGCCAGCACGTCTGCCCGCACTGCGATCATCACATGCGGGTCAGCCCGGACGAGCGCTTCCCGCATCTGTTCGACGATGGCGCGTTCACCGTCATCGAGCTGGCCGACGTCGTCGCCGATCCGCTGAAGTTCCGCGATGAGAAGCGCTACACCGATCGCCTGAAGGAGGCCCGCGGCAAGACCGAACAGAAGGATGCCGTGGTCGTCGCCCATGGCAAGCTCGGCGGGCTGCAGACCGTGATTGCGATACAGAATTTCGCCTTCCTGGGCGGCTCCCTGGGCATGGGCGCAGGTGAAGCCATTATCGCCGCGGCCCGCCTGGCGGTGCTGCAGGAGGCGCCGCTGATCATCATCTCCGCCGCTGGCGGCGCCCGTATGCAGGAGGGCATCCTGTCGCTGATGCAGTTGCCGCGGACCACGGTGGCGCTGCAGCTGGTGCGCGAGGCCGGACTGCCCTACGTCTCGGTGATGACCGATCCGACCACCGGCGGCGTCACCGCGAGCTACGCCATGCTGGGCGACATCGCGATCGCCGAGCCGGGCGCCCTGATCGGCTTCGCCGGCCCGCGAGTGATCGAGAACACCATCCGCGAGCGCCTGCCCGAGGGGTTCCAGCGGGCCGAGTACCTGCTCAAGCACGGCATGCTGGACATGGTCGTGCACCGTCACCAGCTGCGCGAGACCCTGGCCAGGATCGTCGGCATGTTGATGCACGCCAAGCCGCCTGCCGACGTCGTCGCGCTGCCGCAGCCCGATCTGGAAATCCCACCGACGGAAGACAGCGCGGATGAACCTGGCACTGCCCCCTGAGGCATTGGCCTCGCCGGAGAGCCAGGAGATCCTGGCCCGGCTGATCCGGCTGCATCCCAAGCGCATGGATCTGTCGCTGGGTCGGCTGGAACGATTGCTGGCGCGCCTGGACAACCCGCAACGCAAGCTGCCGCCGGTGGTGCACGTGGCCGGGACCAACGGCAAGGGTTCGTCGATCGCCTATATGCGTGCGGCCCTCGAAGCCGCCGGCTACCGGGTCCACGTGTATATCTCGCCGCACCTGCTGCGCTTCAACGAGCGCATCCGGCTGGCCGGCCGGCAGATCGACGACGGCGCGCTGCACGCCGTGCTGCAGGTCTGCGAGCGGGCCAACGGCGACCAGCCGATCACCTTCTTCGAGATCACCACCGCCGCTGCCTTCGTCGCCTTTGCGCAGAATCCGGCGGACGTCCTGCTTCTGGAAACCGGACTGGGCGGGCGGCTCGATGCCACCAACGTCGTCGAGCGGCCTTTGCTCACGGCAATCACGCCGGTCTCGTACGATCATCAGCAGTTCCTGGGCGAGAGCCTGGCCGAGATCGCCGGCGAGAAGGCCGGCATTCTGAAACCCGGCGTGTCGGCAGTGATCGGACCTCAGCAGCCCGAGGCGCTGGCCGCGATCGATCGTCGGGCAAGAGAACTGGGCGTATCGCTGTCCCTGGCCGGGCGCGACTGGACTGTGCGCCGTGCCGACGGCGGCCTGCGGTTTGCTGGCAACGGCGGTGCCTTGGATCTGCCGCTACCGCGGTTGGCCGGGCTGCACCAGGCGGAGAACGCCGGCCTCGCGCTCGCGTGTCTTCAGGCACTGCAGGGCTTCACGCTGCCGCATACGGCCCTGGCGGCGGGTTTGCAGCGTGCCGACTGGCCCGGGCGCCTGCAGCATCTGGCCGAGGGCCGGTTGCAGGCCCTGCTGCCGGCCGGCAGCGAGGTCTGGCTCGACGGTGGCCACAACCCGGCCGCCGGTGATGTGCTGGCCGAAAGCCTGCGCACCTGGCAGGCCCGCGACCCACGGCCGCTCCACGTCGTGTTCGGCATGTTGAACAGCAAGGACCCACGGGCCTTCCTGGCGCCGTTCGTGCCACTGGCGCCGGGCGGGCTGTTCACGGTGCCGGTGCCGGACGAACCCGCCAGCCTGAGCGCAAGCGATGCCGCCGCCGCCGCCGAAGCCGCCGGCCTGCCGGCCCGGCCTGTCGCCGACGTCCCGGCGGCGCTGACGGCGATCGCCGAGCAATCGGCGGCAGGACCGGCGCCACGGGTGCTGATCTGCGGCTCGCTCTATCTCGCCGGCCACGTGCTGGCGCTGGATGGCGCAGTGCCGGCCTGACGGCCGCCGGACCGGTCTGGCAGGCCACCTGGACCCGTTTGCCGCAAACGAAAAGGCCCGGCGCGAGGCCGGGCCGGTTCGTCCAAGTCGCCGGTGCCGTCAGATGCTGTCTTCGATCCAGTCTTGGATCTTGCCCTTCGGCAGCGCGCCGACCTTGACGGAGGCGACTTCGCCGCCCTTGAACAGGATCAGCGTCGGGATGCCGCGCACGCCGTACTTCGCCGGCGTCGACGGATTGTCGTCGATGTTGACCTTGGCGACCGTGAGCTTTTCTCCCATCTCGCTGGCGATCTCATCCAGCGCCGGGGCGATCTGCTTGCATGGGCCGCACCATTCGGCCCAGAAATCAACGACCACCGGGCGGTCCGCGTTCAATACATCGGTTTCGAAGGAGTCGTCGGATACGGCAATCGTGCTCATGGTACATCCTGTCGTCAGTTGTCCAGAGGGGCTCCGGGAGGCATGGTACGACCCCAATCCATGCCGCTGTCCCGCTACTCAATAGGGTAGGTAGCGCCCCCCTCAGCGTCAAGGTTTGCCGGCTTCCAGGAGGCCATCCGGGATCGCCATCAGTGCGGGCACGGCGGTCCAGAGCAGGGCGCAGTGTATTGATTTATCAGGGTAAATTTCCCCGAGCAAGGCGCGGTACGCGGCTAGCTGACGCAGGTAGGCCGGCGCCACATCGGCGCTGGTGCTCGGTGGGGGCCGGTTGCTCTTGTAATCGACCACCAGGACCGTCGAATCGCCGACCACGAGGCGGTCGATCTGGCCACTGATGGCTCGGTCGCCGACCACGCCGGACACCGCAACCTCGGCCCGTGATCCCGGGCCGAACAGCGCCGCGAACGCCGGATCGTCCAGGACCGCGAGCACTTGTGCGCAGATTTCTGTCTGTTCTTCCGGCGGCAGCGCATGTCCGGCGCGGGCCAGGAACCGCCGGGCCGCTGTGGCGCGCGCCTCGGTCGGCAGCTCTGGCAGCCATTGCAGCAACTGGTGGACAAGTTGGCCGCGACGAAACCGGGTGCGGCCATCGTCGCCCAGCGGACTGGCGACGGCCGGGTCGTCCTCGGTCGGCCGCGATGGCGCCAGGGGTGTTGGCGGCACCGGTTCGGCCGGGGCCGGGGCGCGAGCCCAGGCCGGCAGCGAGCTTGCCGCCGCCCCCGGCGGTGCCGTTTCGGGCGCTGGTGTCGCCACCCGTTGGGGCGAGACCAAGCGCAGGCCTGTGTTGCCCCAAGGCATGGTGATCTGCTGGCTGTCAGGATCGGCATCCAGGGCGTTCCAGGCCAGCTCGTACCAGCAGTCGGGACGGCGGGCCCTCTGGCCCTCGAAACCGCAGACATAGAGCCGGTCGGCGGCGCGCGTCAGGGCGACGTAGAACAGCCGCCGGTACTCCTGGACCGTACGCCGGCGCGCCGCGGCCCGGGCCTGCGCCCAGGCCGGCGCTTCCGATTCCCGCTGCGGCCGCCACACCGGCATCGATCCTGTCACGCCATCGACCCAGTACAGCAGCCGGTCCTCGTCGGGCACGCGGCAGGTGTCGGCCAGAAACACGATGGGTGCCTGCAGCCCCTTGGCGCCATGCACGGTCATCACCCGGACTTCGTCGCGGCGCGGTTCCATGTCGCGCTTGATGACTGTGGTCGCGGCCTGCAGCCAGTGCAGGAAGCCCTGCAAGCTGGGCGCGTTCTCCCGCTCGTAGGCCAGGGCCAGGTCGAGAAACTCGTCGATCGGGTCTTCGGCATCGGGACCCAGCCGCGCCAGCATGCGATGTCGGCCGCCGCCGCGGCCGAGCAGATCCGCATAGAGCTCGAAGGGGCGCAGCCGGTCGACGCGGCCAAGCAACTCGGCGAGTTGCCGGTGCGCTGCGGCGAACATCGGCTGTTCCCCCTGCCGCCGCTGCAGGGCCTGCCACAGGTTGCCGTCGCGGCCCCAGGCCAGCTCGAACAGCAGCGCATCGTCGAAACCGACCAGTGGTGATTTCAGCACCGTGGCCAGAGCCAGGTCATCCTCCGGCAGCAGCAGGAACTGACCTAGGACCATCAGGTCCATGACCGCCAGCTGCTCTGTCAGAACCATGCGGTCAACGCCAGCGACGGCAATGCCACGCTGCTTCAGCTCACGCACCATGACTTCGACGAACGGGGCCCGCTTCTGCACCAGGATCAGCACATCGCCGGCCGTCACCGGCCGGCCCCGCGCGACCAGCGGTTCATGGGTCTTCAGCCAGGTCTCGATCTGTGCGCCGATGCGGCTGGCCAGCCGCTGCGCCGGTGCGTCTTCCGGCTGCTGTTCGAGTGGCGGCTGCCAGGTTTCGTCGTTTTCGCTGTCTGCCACGTCTCGGCGCGGCTGTTCGGTCGGCCAGATTTCGACCAGACCGGCTTGGCCGGCGCGCTCGGAAATGTGCCGGATCTCCGTTTCGTCGGCGCTGAGGCCATCGCGCGCGTCCGCGTCGGCGAAGATGACATCGACCGCCTGCAGCACGGCCTCAACGGAGCGGTAGGACCGCTGCAGCGGTGTCGTCCGCCAGACCTGGCCGGCGTCCTGCACGCGCTGAGCGAAATAGTCACGCATCTCGGCGAAGGCCTGCGGATCGGCGCGCTGAAAGCTGTAGATCGACTGCTTGACGTCACCGACGGCGAAGATCGTGCGGTCGCCGGCGCGGGCGCCTTCGCCGGCGAAGAACTCGTCCGCCACGGACTGCACGACCTGCCACTGCTCACGGTTGGTGTCCTGGGCTTCGTCGAGCAGGATATGGTCGATGCCGCCATCCAGCTTGAACAGCACCCAGGCCGCGGCAGAGCGCTCAGTCAGCAACGCCTGGGCGAACAGGATCAGGTCGTCATAGTCGAGCCGCGCCTGCTGCTGCTTCTCCGCTTCGTAGGCCTGCAGCAAGGCTGCCCCAAGCCGCACCAGGGCCGCGGTGGCGGCCGCCGTCTGCGCCGTGCGCCGGCGCGCGCGCACCGCCGCCAGGCGCGCGCTCTCCGCCTGCAGGATCTCCGCGGCATCGGCCTGTGCCGCCTGCGTGGCCTTGCTGGCGACGTCGGCAAAGGGCGTTCCCTGGCCCTTCTCGGTGAAGAATGCAGCCAGATAGCTGTCGAAGCCGGCGACCCGCCGCGCCGGCTCGGCGAGCCAATGGAGGATGGTCGCGGCGCGTGCCTGGTCCCGGACGCCGTGCTGCTGCATGGTCACCGCGGTGCGGTGCAGCGCGCTCACGTCGAACGCCGCATCGTCACACGCAGAGGCCAGGATTGCGGCCTCGTCTTCGCCGGCCTCGAGTCCGAGCAGCCGCGGCACGGCAGCCGCCGCCCGGGCGGCATCGCCGCCGTGGCCGGCGAGGAACCGGTGCAGCCGGTTGCGGTCGCTCATCAGCTGCGTCATCAGTGCCTGGAACTGGTCCTGGTTGGCCAGTGCCGCGACCGCATCGATCAAGTCGCCATGTTCGGCGGCCGCGTCCGCCAGCACCCGGTCCTGCGCCAGGGCCAGCAACTGTCCGGCGTCGCGTTCGTCCATCACCTGGAAGTGCGGGGCGATTCCCGCTTCGACCGGAAACCGTCGCAGCAGCGACTCGCAGAACCCGTGAATGGTCTGGATCTTCAGGCCGCCTGGCGCCTCGAGGACACGGGTGAACAGGCGCCGCGCATCGGCCAGATCGACGCCGTCGGCCGGCTGGCCGCTGAGGTTGGCGATCTGCTCGCCCAGCCAGGCATCGTTGGCGACGGCCCAGGCGCCGAGGCGCTCGTGCAGCCGGTTGTACATCTCCGCCGCCGCCGCCTTGGTGAAGGTGAGGCACAGCATCCGCTCCGGCGCATTCCCGGCCAGCAGCAGGCGCAGCAGGCGGTCGGTCAGGACGTGGGTCTTGCCGGCGCCGGCCGATGCCGTCACCCAGGCGGAAACCGACGGGTTGGAGGCGAGGAGCTGCTCCGGGGTGGCGCGCGGGGCCGTGGCCATCACAGGTCCCCCGGCCCGCCTGCGGTCCATTCCTTGACGCGGGCGAGGTGATCGTAGTCCGAGAACCGTGGCGCTGCCGCCGGGCGCGGGCGCGAACGGTAGGGTGTTTTGACATTGTCGAAATCGTCGATCAGCCGCTGCAGTCGCGCCATCGAGGTCGCCGCCAGGTCGGCCGGTGTGCCCTTGGCGTCCGTGATCGCACCGGCCGGCCGACCGCCGCTCAGGCGCCAAAAGCTGAGCAGTCCGACCTCGGCCGCGGTGATGCCGGCGAAACCGCCGGCGGCGGCGATCGCCGCCTCCAGTGGCAGTTGCGGGGCGTCGCCCTCGCGGATCTCCTTCTGGCTCGGCAGGGTGCCGGTCTTGTAGTCGATGATCGCCAGACGGCCGTCGTTCAGGCGGTCGATACGGTCGGCGGTGGCACGCAAGACGAAGGGCCCGGCCGGACCCGTCAGCGTCGTCTCCCCGCGCACCTCCGCCCGCAGCGGTTGCCGCTGTGCCCGCAGGTCGTGCTCGGCGTCGATGACCCAGCGGGCGATGCGTTCGAACCGGGGCCACCAGAAGGCACGCACGCCGGGTCGGTCGAGCCAGGCGCCGAAAGCCGTGCGGCCGAACTCCAACAAGGCATCGTAGGCATCGGCCGGCAGGCCGTCGGGGTAGGCGGCGACGAACCGCTCGAGCGCTTCGTGCACCGCTGTGCCGCGCTCGGCCGCGCCGGGGTCGGCTTCGAGCGCATCCAGCGCTTTCAGGTCCAGGACATAGCGCGCGTAGATCTGGTAGGGGTCGCGCATCCAGGTTTCCACCCGGGTCACCGACATCTCCCGCGGCCGCGCCTCGAGCGGCGGGCGGCAGGCTGGCGGCGGCGCCGGGCTGAATCCGGTCGCGGTGTCGAGCTGCCGCTGCCAGCCGCGCAGATTGTCTGCCAGTTCGTGGTCGAGCCGGCAGCCGCCGGCAGCCAGCACCTGTTCCAGCCGCAACAGCCAGCGTGACGGCACCGTCGGCGTGCCCTGCTGCTTGTCGGCCCGGGTCAGCACGACGTCGGCCGCGGCGGCGGCCTGCACGAAATCATGGGCGGCAAGGCCGATCCGCCGTTCCGGCGCCGGCAGGCCGAGCTGTGCGCGCATCGGCCGGCTCAGCCAGGCGTCGACGTCGGCCTCGGCCGGCCAGCTGCCGTCGTTCAGGCCACCCAGGATCAGCAGGTCGGCCTGCTGCATGCGGGCTTCCAGCGGCCCCCAGATATGCAGGCGCGGATGCCGGCCCCAACGGGGGCGCACCACCCGGCCCTCCATCAACGTGCCGAGCAGGGCGGCATAGCCGGCCGGTGCGATGGGCCGCAGGTCTTCGGCTGCCAGGCGCAGCTCGCCGACCAGCGTCATCGCCATCTCGCCGTCGTCGCCGTCCCACAGATGATTGCAGCCGCCGGCGTCGTGGGCGAGGGCCTCGGCAAAGGCGATGTGGGCGTCCAGCAGCGCCGGCAGGGCAGCCCGCGGCTCGGACAGCAGCGCAGCGAACGGCTCGGCCACTCGTTGCAAGTCCAGCGCCAGGTCGATGACCGCCGCCGGCAGTGCCGATGCCTGGCGCGCCGCGGCCAGCAGCCCGGCGAAGCCAGGGGCCGGCCGCGGGCCGCGCAGGGCCTGCGCGTCGAGGGCGCGGGCCAGCGCGCTGACGTCGCGGCGGTGCCGGCCGGCATGCGTCAGCGGGTGTTTCAGCACCGCCAGGAGCGTCGTCGGCGGGATGTCGTCGCTCAGCATCTCGGCCGTCAGGCGCAGAAACGCGCCGGGTGGCGCGGTGGCCAGCGGCGCGCCGGCGGAATCGTCGACATCGACCCCCCAGCGTTGCAGTTCACTCGCCACCCGTCGGGCAAGGTCGCGGTCCGGCGTCACCAGGGCCGCAGTCCGTTGCGGCGTCTCCAGCGTCTGCCGCATCAGCAGGGCGATGACGCCGGCCTCCTGCTGGGCGTCGGTGCAGTCGATCCGCCTCAGGCCGGCGACCGCGGCCGGCGGCAGAGGCGGCATGGCGCGCCAGGCGTCCGTGGTCGGCCCCGGGCGCATCGCCTCGCGCAGCAGGCCCATGCGCGGGCCAGATGGGGATGCGGTCGGCCAGACCGTGACCTCTTCCCGGGTGACGCCGATCTGCTCCAGCAGGCTCTTCATGCCGAACTGCGGATGCGATGGCTCGATTGCGGACCAGATGTCGTCGCCGGCCTCCAGGTCGAGCCCGGGCAACACCACGGTGCCCGCAGGCAGTGTGGCGATGACGGCCAGCAGGTCCGCCGTCGCCGGGATCGAGCCGGTCGAGCCGGCGGCGATGACGGGATGCCGCGGTGGCTGTCGCCGCCAGCGTTCGGCCAGGGCGCGCAACAGACGGTTGCGGCGATCGGCCGGATCGAGGGCATCTTCGATCTTCAGGATCTGCTGCCAGGGTCCTTCCAACACCTGCAGGAAGCGCAGCACGTCCTGCCAGTGCTCGGCGTAGGCGTCGGGCACCAGACCTTGCAGGGCCGACAGCGGCACGCCTTCGATCTGCAGCTGGTCGAGCAACGCTGACAGCTCGCGCGCCAGCAGCACCGCCTGCGGTGCCGACAGCGCGGCGGCACCGTGTTCTGCCGTTCGCCGCGTCTCGCCGACCGCCTGGGCCAGCAGTAGCAGCCGGCGCAGCTCGCCGATCGCCGGCGGCAGCGTCAGGGCCTGCGTCGCGTCGCCGACGCCGATCATCAGCGAGTCCTCGTCGACGTCGCCGATCGGCTGCATGGTCGGCAGCAGCCGCGGCCTGCCGTCGTGCCGCCGCAAGAACGCTTCGCGCAGGGCACGGACGGCGCGCCGCGTCGGCAACAGCACCAGCATGTCGCTCAGGACCAGCGGATCGTCGCCGAAGCGCTCGTCCAGGCCGCGGGCGAGGACATCGACGAAGGCCTCTCCCGGCGGGATCGTGAACACGCCGGCCATGGCCGCTAGCCCGCCAGCACGTCCTGCGCCGCCTGCAGGCCCTGCGGCGTGTTGATCTCCACCCACTGGCCGGCGTTGCGCACGCCGTGCAAGCGGCCGCTGGCAATCGCCCGGTCATACAGCACGTTCAACGAGAACGCGCCGTCCGGTGCGTCGGCAAACAGGGCCGGCGCCAGCAGTTGCACGCCGGTGAAGACATAAGGCGCCGTGGCTTGCGTGCCACGCCGCTGCAGGCGGCCGCCGGCGTCCATCGCGAAGTCGCCGGCGCCGCCATAGGCCACCGCGGCCGCTGTCGGCTGCAGCAGCAACAGCGCGTCCATCGCCGTCGGGTCGAAACGCGCGGCCAGCAGGTCCAGCGCCGGCGGTTCGCCGTCGAGCCAGAAGACGTCGCCGTTGACGGCATAGAATGGGGCGTCGCCGAGCAGCGACAGGGCATTGGCGATGCCGCCGCCGGTGTCGAGCAGGGCGTCGGCCTCGTCGGAAAAGGCGATCTCGACCCCGTCCCGCCCGGCCAGATGCGCGCGCAGTTGCGGTCCCTTGTGATGCAGGTTGACGACGACGCGTTCGACGCCGGCCTGCAGCAGATGGGCCAGCACATGATCGATGATCGGCTTTCCGGCCACCGGCAGCAGCGGCTTGGGGCGCGCGTCGGTCAACCGGCCCATCCGGGTGCCGCGGCCGGCGGCCAGAATCATCGCTGTCTTGGGCGTTTCCACGGGCGGTCGCTGTACTGGCGGCGGCGTCGAATCCTTGGTCGATCTTGCGCGTCCGGGCCCAGACCGGCAAGTCGGGGACGGTGGCGGTTCTAGCCGGTGCGCCGGTCCTGCGGCAGGTGGATGTCGAGCCAGGCCGCCACCGGCTGCAACGGCGGCTCGTCCAGGTGGCCCTCCAGCAGCCGCCACAGCCGCGGCAGGTGATTCAGGTATCGTTCGCGCCCGGCAGCTGCCAGGCGAACGAACACGGCGATGATACGGCAGTGCCGCACGGCCGCGAGGACGCTGCACGACTGCGCGAAGCCGGCGCCGCGGGCATATGGAAAGGCGGCCCGGTAGCGTTCGAGGCAACGGTCAACGTTCGCCGGAGCAATGTCGCGCCGGGCATCTTCCAGCAGCGAGACCAGGTCATAGGCGACCGGGCCGATCCCGGCATCCTGGAAGTCGAGCAGCCCGCAGGCACGTACCCCCGGGCGATCAGGCAGCAGCATCAGATTGTCCGCGAAGTAGTCGCGCAGCAGCAGCGACTGCGGTCCCTCGCAGGCATCATGCAGGGGGGCCGTCCAGGCGGTGCGAAACGCCGCCGCCGCGGCCGCGTCGACCGTCAGGCCGTAGTGCGCCGGCACCAGCTGCGGAAACAGGTCCAGCTGCTCCAGGAACAGCGAGGCGTCATAGCGCGGCAGCGCCGCCGCTGCCGGGTCGTCGAGCGTGAACGTCTGCTGCAGTTCGATCAGCACGTCGACGGCCAGGTCGAGCAGCGGCCCCGGGTCGGCGCCGTCGTCCAACCGGGCGCCCATGCGGGCATCGCCGAAGTCCTCCAGCAGCACCAGGCCGTGCGCCGCATCGACCGCTAGCACCTGTGGTGCCGAGAGGCCGAGGCGGTTCAGCAGCGCCGACAGCGCCACGAAGGCACCGGTGCGATGCTCCGGCAGCGGTGCGTCCATCAGCACGGCGCTGCGCTCGGGCGCCGTGAGGCGCAGGAAGCGCCGCTGTGAGGCATCGCCATGCAGCACCTGTGGGCTGCCGTCCCAGCCGTGGGCGGCCAGGAACAGAGAGATCTGCCGATCTCTGTCGGTCATGACCATAGGTCTGCGAAACGCCTGGCCGCGCTGCCGCGGGCGTGCAACTCGACCTCGCGGGCGCTGCCGCCGTCGGCAAAGGCAAGGACGACGTCGAGGCGGTCCGGCGGCAACAGCGGGCCCAGGCGGGCCGGCCATTCGATCAGGCAGATCGCACTCGCGAAAGCGTCTTCGATCCCCAGTTCGTAGGCGTCCTCGGGCGCCTCGAGGCGATACAGGTCGTAATGCCAGACCGGCCCGCGCGCGCTGTCATAGGTCAGCAGCAGGTTGAAGGTCGGGCTCGGGACCTCTTCCTCGACGCCCAGGGCGGCGAGGAAGAAGCGGGCGAAGGTGGTCTTGCCGCTGCCGAGATCGCCGCTCAGGCAGATCAGGTCGCCCGGCCGGGCCGGTGCGGCGACCTCGCCCGCCAGGGCTTGCGTTGCCGCCAGGTCCGGCAGGCGGCGCCGCAGGTGGCGCGCGGCACCTTCTAGTCCGATTGTGCCAGCTCCAGATACGGCGCTTCGTCGCGCCCGGGCATGGCCGGATCGGGCAGGAACATGCTGATCTTGGTGCCCTGGCCCATCTCGCTCTCGATCGCCACCCGGCCTTCATGCATCTCGGTGAAGCGCTTGACCAGGGACAGCCCAAGGCCGGCGCTGTGTTCGGCGTTGTTGCGCCGGCCGCGCTGGAAGCTCTCGAACACGATCTCCCGGTCGTCTTCGTGAATGCCGACGCCGTTGTCGGCGACAAACAGCTCCAGTTCGTTCGGGCCGCGCACGGCGCCCAGCACGATCTCGCCGCCCGGGTCGGTGTATTTCAGCGAGTTGCTGACCAGGTTGAACATCGCCTGCTTGATGCGTTTCTCGTCGGCGACGATGGTGTCGATGCTGCCGGGACAGTCGACCCGCAGCTGCAGCTTGCGTCGTTGCGCGCGCTCGCGCGACAGCATCTGCACGTTCTCCAGCATCAGCTTGACGTCGAAGGTGCTGGGTTCGAGCTCGAGCCGCCCGGCCTCGATGCTGGCCAGGTCGAGGATGTCGTTGATCAGGGCGAGCAGCTGCTGTGAGGAGTTCAGGATGTCGTGGCTGTATTCGCGCTGGCGCTCGTTCAGCTCGCCGAAGTACTCGTTCACGAGCACCTCGGCGAAACCGATGATGACGTTGAGCGGGGTCCGCAACTCGTAGCTGACCGAAGCCAGGAACCCCGACTTCAACCGGTCCGCGGTCTCCAGCGCCATGTTGCGTTCGCGCAGGGCCCGCTCGACGTTCACCGAGTCGGTGACGTCGACATAGGTGTACAGCATGTTGCCGTCGGGCAAGGCGACGCTGGCGTAGTCGATCACGCTGCCGTCAGGCCTTTCCATCCGGCCATCGATGTTCTCGCGGCTCGTCGTCGAGCCGGGCGTCCTCCAGGTGCCAGATGCGGATATAGGCCGGGTTGAACAGCTTCAGCCGGCCGTCGCTGCCGAACACGACGACGCCTTCGTAGAGGTTGTCCAGGGTCTCGCGCTGGACCGCGATCAGGGTGTTGAAGGAACGCTCCAGCGCCAGGCTGTCGGTGATGTCCTCGCGGGTTTCCAACAGGTCCGTGAACAGCTTCAGCCGCTCACGCTTGTAGGCCGGGAAGTCGGGGACTTCCGGCAGGCGACGGTGCTCGCGCAGCTCGTCGAGCACCTCGGTGTGCAGCGGACGGCTGCCCAGCCAGTCGCCGTCGAGATGCCAGAGCTCGGCATAGGCCGGGTTGAAATAGCTCAGGCGCTTGTCGGGCCCGTAGATGGAGATCGAGGTCGACAAGCTGCTCAGCACCTCGTCGTGCGCCTCCATGTGCCGGCGCAGGTCGAGCTCCTTCTCCTCCATGTCGGTGACGTCGCGCACCAGGCCGGCCAGGTGGCCGTCGCGCAGGCCGGGGACCTCGACCACGTGCAGCGCCCGGCGGGCGCCGTCGACGACGAAATGGCGGATCTCGCTGCATGGCTCGCCGCTGTCGAAGGCGGTCCTGGCCATGTTGCGTCCGGCGTTGCGGTTCAGCGCCGTCTCGATCTCGGCCGCATCGGCGCCCGGCACGGCCGATTTCGGCAGGCCGACAAGATGGGCATAGGCATCGTTGCACCAGATCACGGCCAGGTCGTTGCCGCGTTCGTAGAGCGGGATCGGCACCGCGTCGAGCAGCCGCTGCAGGTCGGTCAGCTGGCCCCGTGCCGTGGTCTCGCGCTGTTCGGCCAGCTGCAGCCGGCGTTGCTGTGCGCTGACATCCTGCAGCCACACGGCGTGCCCGCCGCAGTCCGCCGGCAACGGCGCGCCGTGCAGGCGCCAGTGCCGGTCGTCGTCGCGGCCGGCCAGTTCCATATCGAACGGCGTGCCGTCATGCCCCAGGGCAGAGATCGCGGCGGTCGCGGTCTCGGCATCCTCCGGCTTCAGCAGGCCAGCCAGATCATCGAGCGACGCCGGTTCCACCTCATCCGATTGTGCCGGCAACCGCGCCAGCTGCAGCCGGCCCGCGGGATCCCACAGCAGGCAGCCGTCGGCCGGCGTCAGCAGTGCGGCCTGCAGACGTGCGTGCTGGCTGTCCAGTGCGGCCAGGGCGGCGTCGGCCTGCCGCGCCCGCCGCCGCGCCTGTCGCAGCAGCACGCCGGCGACGACGATGGTCGCGATCAGCAGTCCCGTGGTAACGACCGCCGCCGTGCCGAAGACCGGCGGTTCCGTGGCTGCCCAGGCCGGACTGATTCCACCGAAGGTGGCCAGCGCCGTGGCTCGCACAAATCGCATTCGCTGCGGACCGTTGCCGTTGCTGGGGAATCTTATGCGGCACCTGCCCGCAAAACAAGAAATCCAACGTCGGGCCCGTACCGCCGGTCGCGTCCTCGCCGCGTGGTCAGTAGCGGTAGTACTCCGGCTTGAACGGGCCTTCGGCGCTGACGCCGATGTAGTCCGCCTGCTCCGGCGTGAGCTGGGTCAGCCGCACGCCCAGCTTGGCCAGGTGCAGGTGAGCCACTTTCTCGTCCAGGTGCTTGGGCAGGGTGTAGACCTGCCGGTCGTAGCTGGCCGAGTTCTCCCAAAGCTCGATCTGAGCCAGCACCTGGTTGGTGAACGAGGCGCTCATCACGAAGCTGGGATGCCCTGTGGCGCAGCCCAGGTTCACCAAGCGACCTTCCGCCAGCACGATCAGCCGCTTGCCGTCGGGGAACTCGACCTCGTCGACCTGCGGCTTGACGTTGTGCCACTTGTAATTGCGCATTGCCTCGATCTGGATCTCGGCGTCGAAGTGGCCGATGTTGCAGACGATGGCCCGGTCCTTCATCTCCCGCATGTGGTCGATGGTGATGACGTCGGTGTTGCCGGTGGCCGTGACGAAGATGTCGCCGAGCGGCGCCGCCTCTTCCATCGTCATCACTTCGTAGCCTTCCATCGCCGCCTGCAGGGCGCAGATCGGGTCGATTTCCGTAACCACGACGCGCGAGCCCTGGCCGCGCAGACTGTCCGCCGAACCCTTGCCGACGTCGCCGTAGCCGGCGATCACCGCGACCTTGCCGGCCAGCATCACGTCGGTTGCCCGCTTGATACCGTCGACCAGGCTCTCGCGGCAGCCGTACAGGTTGTCGAACTTGGACTTGGTCACCGAGTCGTTGACGTTGATTGCCGGCACAAGCAGGGTCTCGTTGCGCGCCATCTCGTACAGCCGGTGCACCCCGGTGGTGGTCTCCTCGCTGAGGCCGCGCACGTCCGCCATCAGGTCTGCGTGCTTCTCGTGCATCACCGCGGTCAGGTCACCGCCGTCGTCCAGGATCATGTTGGGCCGCCACCCGTCCGGGCCCTCGATGGTCTGGTCGATGCACCACCAGAATTCCTCTTCGCTCTCGCCCTTCCAGGCGAACACCGGGATGCCGGCGGCGGCGATCGCCGCGGCCGCCTGGTCCTGGGTCGAGAAGATGTTGCACGACGACCAGCGCACCTCGGCCCCCAGTGCCGTCAGCGTCTCGATCAGCACCGCGGTCTGGATCGTCATGTGCAGGCAGCCGGCGATCCGCGCCCCCGCCAACGGCTTGCTGTCGCCGTATTCCTCGCGCAGAGCCATCAGGCCGGGCATTTCCGTTTCGGCGATGGCCACCTCCTTGCGGCCCCAATCGGCCAGAGAGATGTCGGCGACTTTGTAGTCCGTGAATTCGCTCATGTGGTGGGGCTCCAAGGGCAAGGCGACCGGCGAACGCGACGTGGGAGGTATCGACCGCAGGGCGCTGAAGATGTCGGCATGCTGTGATCCAACCGCGCGGGCTTGTAGCAGCGGCAACGCATTCCGGCAAGCATAAAGCTATCTTTATGTTTTTAACAAAGCGTTACCACGGCGTTAACCCTGTCGAATCCCGGGTCGCTGCCGGACGCCTCACATCAGTCTTCGTCGAAGCGGTTCTCCACCAGGTCGACGAGGGCGGCGAGCGCCGCTGCGGCCTGCGGTCCGCTGGCGCTGATATCGATGCTGCAGCCGGGCGCCGCCGCCAGCATCATCAGCCCCATGATCGAGCGGCCCGACACTTCGGTGTCGTGCCGGGCGACCCGGACGTCCGCCTCATAGCCTTCGGCGCAGCAGACAAAACGCGCTGCCGCGCGGGCATGCAGGCCGCGGGTATTGATGATCGTCACGGTCCGACGCAGGGTCTCGGCACCGGTCCTGCCGGCTGTGTTCACTTGTCCTCGCCGGTCAGCAGCGTCGAAGCGACATTGATGTACTTGCGGCCGGACTCCTGGGCGTCGATCACCGCCTGTTGCAGATCGCCGCTTTCGCGCACCTTCGCCAGCTTGATCAGCATCGGCAGGTTCATGCCGGCCACGACCTCGACGTTGCCGCGGTCGAGCAGCGAAATCGCCAGGTTGGACGGCGTCCCCCCGAACATGTCCGTCAGGACGATGACGCCGTTGCCCTCTTCGACCGCCTCGACGGCTGCCATGATGTCCTTGCGCCGTTGCTCCATGTCGTCGTCGGGACCGATGCTGATCGCCCGGATGGCCGACTGCGGCCCGACCACGTGCTCGGTCGCGGCGATGAACTCCTCGGCCAGTCGGCCGTGCGTGACCAATACCAGTCCGATCATGACGGCGCCCCTTCTGCGGTCCCCACTCCGCCGCTGTGCGCCGGGATCGGCGCGTCGCGATGCCTGACCTGAACATCGTGGCCGGCCCGACGCAAGTCTGCGCCCAACCTCTCGGCCACCACCACCGAGCGATGCTGGCCGCCCGTGCAGCCCAAGGCAATAGTCAGGTAGCTCTTGCCTTCGCGGCTGTACAGCGGCAGCAGGCGGCCGATCATCCCGGACAGTTCCTGCATGAAGGGTTCGTAGCTCGGGTCGGCGGCGACATAACGCGCGACCTCCGGATGCAGGCCGGTGTGCGGCCGCAGGGCGTCGACATAGTGCGGATTGGCCAGGAACCGCATGTCCAGCACCAGGTCCGCCTCTCTCGGCAGGCCGTGGCGATAGGAGAACGACAGCACCGACAGCGCCGGACCGGTGTCGGCCGTCAGGCGGAACTGGCCGGCGACCAGGCGGCGAAGGTCGGCCGGGTTGAGCTGCGAGGTGTCGATCACCACATCGGTCCGGTCGGCGATCGGCGCGATCAGGTCGCGCTCGTGCACGATGCCGTCGGTAACCGGCCGGTCGTCGGCCAGCGGGTGCGGCCGGCGGGTTTCGGTGAAGCGGCGGGTCAGCACCTCATTGTCGCAATCGAGAAACAGCACCTGCAGGCTGACGCGGTCATGTGCCGTCAGCCGCTGGGTCAGCTGATCGAAGCTGTCGGCGCTGAATCCACGGGTGCGGAAGTCGACGGCGATGGCCAGGGCGTGCGATCGGCGCTCTTCCACCAGCGGCGCCACCAGACGGCGGATCAGCGGCATCGGCAGGTTGTCGACGGCCTCGTAACCGAGGTCCTCCAGCGCCTTCAGGGCCGATGTCTTGCCGGCCCCGGAGAGCCCGGTGACCAGCACCACGCGGACCTGGTAGCCCTCGTCGGCTTCGTCGGTCTCGGCTTTCGCCTCGGCGGGCGAGGCCGCGGCTCGGCTCGGCTTGTCGTCGGAGGCTTGCGGACTCATGGGCTTGCGATCACGGGTTCCCGACAGGCACGCAACAGCAGCCGCAGCTTGGCCGGCGCCGACGCCTGCAGCGCATGAAGTCGATAGCAGGGCAACCTGACGCCGGCAATGTCGCACTGCCCGGCTTCCGGCAGCCGCGGCACCTGATCCGCCGCCACCAGGTCGACCACCAGCCGCACCGGCGCGCGACCTGCCGCGGGCTGGCGGACCAGACCGACGCCGCGCACTTCGAGCAGGCCGCGCAGGCTGGCCGGCGCCGTCGCCCACAGATCGCCGTCCTCGACCGCCAGCGCCACCTGGTCGTCGGCAATCAACGCCGCATCGCGTTCGATCAGGCGCAGCGCCAGGTCGGACTTGCCGCTGCCGGATGGTCCGCGGAGCAACACCCCCTGGCCATCGATCGCCACGCAGGTCGCATGTATCAAAGTCATTGCGCGGGCAGAGTGCGCGTGCCCGCTGGGCAGGTCAATGCCGCTCAGTTGAGCGGCAGAGTGACGACGAATCTGGCCCCCAGCACACGTTTGCCGTCATCCAGCCGGTTCTCGGCCCGGATCTCGCCGCCGTGCGCTTCGACGATCTGTCGGCAGATCGACAGGCCCAGGCCGGAATGGCCCCGGGTGCGGCGCTCGTTCGGTCGCTCGCTGTAGAAGCGTTCGAAGATACGCTCTTCGCGTCCGGGCGGAATCCCGGGGCCGTCGTCCTCGACCGTCAGCACGGCGCGGCCGTTGTCGCGGGACAGGCCGAGACGGATCTTCCCGCCCGGCTTGCTGAACGAGGTTGCGTTGGCGATCAGGTTGTCGACCACCTGGCCGAGCCGGCCGGCCAGCCCGTCGACGACGAAGCTGCCGGAAGACGGCAGCGATAGCGACAGCACCGGCGCATCGGCATTGCCGCGGTCCTGGTGGATCTGCGTCGCCGTGCGCAGCAGCTCGACCAGGTCGACCGGTTCGGCCGCTGTCCGCGACATTTCGGCGTCAATCCGCGACGCATTGGAGATGTCGCTGATCAGCCGGTCCAGCCGGTGCACGTCCTGCAGCATGACCTGGTGCAGGCGGGCCCGTTGTGCCGGGTCGCTGGTGCGCTCGAACGCCTCGAGAGCACTGCGGATCGAGGTGATCGGGTTCTTGATCTCGTGTGCCACGTCGGCGGCAAAGACGTCGATGGCGTCGAGGCGGGCATAGAGCGCGCCGGTCATTTCGCGCAGTGCTTCCGAGAGGTCGCCGATCTCGTCGCCGCGTCGGCTCAGGTCGGGGATTTCTACCCGTCGTCCGCGCCAGCGCCGGACCTTGTCGGCGGCGCTGGCGAGGCGCCGCACCGGGCGGGCGATGGTGCCGGCAAGGAACATCGACAGCAGCACGGTTACGGCCAGGGCGATGGCGAAGGCCTGCAGGATTGCGACCCGGGCGGTGCGCACGCCTTCCTCGATGTCGCGACTGTCGGTCGACACCATCAACGCACCGACCACCTGTCGCAGCTCTTTCACCGGTACCGCGACGGTGGCGATCAGGGTGCCGTCGGGCATCACCCGCACGGCGCCGCCGACGTTGCCCGTCAGGGCCGTCTTCGCCTCAGGGAAGCCGTCGATCCCCTGGCGCGGGCTTTCCCGGTAGGCCGGGAACCGGTCCTGGCGCGGCAGCCGCGGCAGCAGCCAGTCGTAGAACTCGTTCAGCAGGTCGATCAGCTGGTTGCCCGAACCGGGCGGTGGCAGATAGCGCAGCTGCACCTGGCGGCCGGCCGCGGCCAGTTCGCGCGAGTCGGACAGCAACAGCCCGCTGCGATCATAGAGCCGTGCCCGTACCCCCGTCGGCTGTACCAGCCGCTGCAGGATCACGCCCGCGGTCACGGCATCGATGTGGCGGTTCTCGGCCGGCCCGGCCAGCGCCGCCTGGCCGACCGCCCCGGCCATGATCTCCGCCTGGGTCTGCAGCGCCGCCACCTTGGCGTCGAGCAGACCCTCGCGGTACTGGTCGAGATAGAAGATGCCGGCGACCAGCACGCCAAGCGCCAGCATGTTGGGCGCCAGAACCCGCAGGGTCAGGGTCGAGAACCGCCGTCGCCCGGGACCGTGGTCGCGGCGCGGGCGTCGCTGCAATTGTTCGGCGTCGGCGCCGCCCGGCCGTGGCCCGGGTCCGCTCAGCGGCTTCATGATGCGGCGCCGGCCACGTCGGGTCAGCTCTCCTTGAAGCGATAACCCAGGCCGTAGAGGGTCTCGATGGCGGAGAAGTCCTGGTCGACCGCCTTGAACTTGCGGCGCAGCCGCTTGATGTGGGAATCGATCGTGCGGTCGTCGACGTAGACGTTGTCCTCGTAGGCGGCGTCCATCAGCTGGTCGCGGTTCTTCACATGGCCGGGGCGTCGGGCCAGGGCCTGCAGGATCAGGAACTCCGTCACCGTCAGCTGCACCGGCCGGTCCTGCCAGGTGCACTCGTGGCGCACCGGGTTCATCCGCAGATCGCCGCGGGTCAACACGGCGCTGTCTTCGCCATCGCCGGCGGCATCCTGCTCGCCGCCATCGCTGCGCCGCAGCACGGCACGAATGCGCTCGATCAGCAGCCGCTGCGAGAACGGTTTGCGGATATAGTCGTCGGCCCCCATCTTCAGGCCGAGCATCTCGTCGATCTCCTCGTCCTTCGAGGTCAGGAAGATCACCGGCAGGTTGCTCTCCCGGCGCAGCCGGTTCAGCAGCTCCATCCCGTCCATACCGGGCATCTTGATGTCGAGCACCGCCAGGTCGGGTGGTGTCGCCAGGATCGCCTGCAGCGCGGCTTCCGGCTTGGCGTAGGCGCGCACGGCAAAGCCTTCGCTCTCGAGCGCGATCGAGACCGAGGTCAGGATGTTCTCGTCATCATCCACCAGGGCAATGCTTGCGGCCATGGTGCCCTCCTCCCCCAATATGTAGGAAAACCACCCTTTGCCGCCAGTGTTTGTCGCCGCCACGGCGCGAATGGGGCAATTCTGCGGCCGGCCCCCGTCGGGCTACAGGCGCCGTACATCGCGCCGGCTGACCACCCGGAACCGGGCGGCCAGCAGCACGCTGGCGACGACCACGCCGAACATGGTGCCGAGCATCAGTCCGGGCACCCCGAGGCCGAAGTGGAAGGCACACAGCGCCGCGCCGGGGATCATCACCACGGCGAACGAGCACAGGTGCATGGCGGTGGGAATCCACACATCCCCGGTGCCGCGCAGCGCGCCCATCAGCACCCCCTGGATGCCGTCGGGTACCAGCGTCACCGCGGCCACCAGCAGCGTCGGCACGGCGATCGCCAGGACCAGCGGATCGGCGCTGAACAGCCCGGTCAGCCGAGCCGGAAAGATGGCGACCACCACGGCCAGCACCGCCATGTAGACCAGGATGGCAAAGGCGCCGCTCCAGCCGGCCAGGGCGACGTCGCGCTGGTCGCGGCGGCCGACGGCGTGGCCGACCCGCACGGCGGTGGCGGTGCCGATGCCGACGGCGCCCATGAAGCAGAACGCCACCACGTTCATGGTGATCTGGAACCCGGCGACGGCGGCCGGCCCGAGATAGCCGGCCATCACCGTCAAAGAGGCGAAGGCCATCGACTCCAGGCCCTGGGCCATACCCAGCGGATAGCCCAGGCGGCGCAGCTTGCGGCCGATCTGCCGGGCCTCCGGTACGGCGCCGCGGATGCCGTAGCGACCGGCATCGGCGAGCTTGAGGATGTAGACGATCATCGCCAGGGCGATCCCCCAGCGGACGATCGCCGTGGCCAGGGCCGCCCCCTCCGCGCCACCGGCCGGCAGGCCGAAGTGGCCGTAGATCAGCACCCAGTTGAGGCCGGCATTGACCACGTTGGCGACGATCATCACCACCAGGCCCGGCCGCGGCCGGTTCATTGCTTCCAGAAACAGGGTGGAGGCGACGTAGATCAGGTGCCCGGGGAGACCCAGCGACAGGACCACCAGCACGGCCCCGGCGCCGGCGGCAAGTCCGGGCTCCTGGCCGATGGCGACGAAGAACGCTTCGCCGGCGAACGCCATGACCGCGAATAGCAGCCCCAGCCCGGCCGCATGCCAGCAGGCGACCCGCCAGACACGGCCGCTCTCCTGCGGTTCACCGGCCCCCAGCGCCTGTGCGGTCAATACCGCGGTGCCGATCAGCATGCCGATGCCGACCAGCATCATCACCATATGCACGGCGTTGGCGAGACCGAAGTGGGCCAGTTCCAGGCTGGAGGCCCAGCCGATCATCGCCGTGTCGATGACGAACAGCATCAGCGAAGCGGTGCGCGACAGCGTCACCGGCGCGCTGAGGCGCACCTGCATCGCCAGGTGCCGCCGCAACAGGCCGGCGGTGCCGGTCTCGCCGACGACGATTGTTTCCTGCCGGGACATGGCGCGGGGGCTTCCTTGGGATCATGGGCACGCGGCGCGGCCGGTGCCCGCGATTTCTATCTATACTGCCGCCTGCCGCCCGGCGACAGCGATTTCGCCTGCGTTGGGCGGCGGTCAAGGACCGGCGGTGGTGCGAGCATGACGACGCAGCAGCAAGACGACGATGCCCGCCTGGCGCGGCGGCTGATGCGGCAGACCGCCATGGCCAGCCTGGCGACGACGGCGGCCGAAGACGGCCACCCCTACGTGTCGCTGGTGCAGGTTGCCGCAGACCATGACGCCAGTCCGATCCTGCTGTTGTCCGGCCTGGCCGCGCACACCGCCAACATCGCCGAAGACCCCCGCGCCGCCCTGCTGTGCGACGGCACCGGCGGGCTGGATGCGCCGCTGTCGGGACCGCGGCTGTCCGTCCTCGGTCGGCTCATCCGCGACGATACGGCCCGGCTGCGCCAGCGCTACCTCGCCCGTCACCCCGACGCCGCGGGATATGCCGGTTTCGCCGACTTTGCGATCTACCGCCTCGCCGTCGAGCGCGCGCACCTGGTCGCGGGCTTCGGCCGCATCGTCTGGCTGCCCGCGGACGTGCTGCTCGACCGGGCGCATGCTGGCGCTTGCGAGGATTGGGAAGGCGCGGTGGTCGAGCATATGAACGCGGACCACGGCGATGCCGTCGACCTCTATGCGACGGTGCTGCTGGGTGCGGACGGGACCGGCTGGCGAATCACCGGCTGCGATGCCGACGGCTGTGATTTGCGCCGTGGCGGCACCGTGCTGCGGCTCGACTTTGCCGCGCCGGTGCGCACCGCCGGTGAGGCGCGCGCCGAACTTGTGCGGCTGGTTTCGCAGGCCCGCGCGGCGGCGGCCAACGGCGCAACCATTCGGTAACACTTTGCAGGACGATGTGATGGCGGGCCCCGGTTGCCACCCTTGAGCCACGGGCATATATAGCGGTTTTCCTGGCCGATGCGGGTTCGGTCAGGCACCATGCGTGTTGTTGCGACCAACCGCTTCCGGACGGTTCCCCAGACGGGTATGCGGTGGGTCGAGCCCGCACGGCGGGAGGGGAAATGAAGCAGATCGGTCCACACGTCAGCCGCGTCGGGCTGGACGCGCACGGCATCATCAACACGCACGACCAATACTGGAACCTGGCCGCCCCGGCGCTCTATGAACACGCGCTGCGCAACGGCGAGGCATCGCTCAGCGAGGGCGGCGCCCTGGTCGCCAACACCGGTGTCCATACTGGCCGCTCGGCCAACGACAAGTTCATCGTCCGCGAACCGGCGAGCGAGCACACCGTCGACTGGGGCAACGTCAACCGGCCGATCGAGCCGGCCGAGTTCGACGCCATCCTGCAGCGCCAGCTCGCCTACTACCAGGGTCGCCAGCTCTACGTGCAGGACTGCTGGGCCGGGGCCGACCGCGGCCACCGGCTGCCGGTGCGCATCGTCACCGAACAGGCCTGGCACAACCTGTTCGCCCGCAACATGTTCCTGCAGCCGACGGTGGACGAGCTGACCGCTTTCGAGCCGCAGTTCACCATCCTGCAGGCGCCGGGCCTCGAGGCCGCCCCGGGTACGCCGGGCCTGCGCTCGGGCACCTACGTGCTGGTCTCGTTCGAACGCCGGCTGGTGCTGATCGGCGGCACCTCATACGCCGGCGAGATCAAGAAGTCGGTGTTCTCGATCCTCAACTACCTGCTGCCCGAGCGCGGCGTGCTGCCCATGCACTGCTCGGTCAACGTCGGCGAGGCCGGTGATGCGGCGATCTTCTTCGGCCTGTCCGGCACCGGCAAGACGACGCTGTCGGCCGACCCGCAGCGGATGCTGATCGGCGACGACGAGCACGGCTGGGGCGATACCGGCGTGTTCAACTTCGAGGGCGGCTGCTACGCCAAGGTGATCCGGCTGTCGGCCGAGGCCGAGCCGGAGATCTACGCCACCACCAAACGCTTCGGCACGGTGCTGGAGAACGTGGTGATGGATCCAGACACCGGCCGCCTCGACCTCGACGACGCCCACTTCACCGAGAACACCCGCGCCTCCTACCCCCTCGACTTCATCCCCAATGCCTCGCCGTCCGGCGTCGCCGGCCATCCGCGCAACGTCGTCATGCTGACCGCGGACGCCTTCGGCGTGCTGCCGCCGCTGTCCAAGTTGACGGCGGAGCAGGCGATGTACCACTTCCTGTCGGGCTACACCGCCAAGGTGGCGGGGACTGAGAAGGGCGTCGGCAGCGAGCCGCAGGCGACCTTCTCCACCTGCTTCGGCGCGCCGTTCATGTCCCGCCATCCGTCGGTCTACGGCAACATGCTGAAGGACCTGATCGCCCGCCACGAGGTCAACTGCTGGCTGGTTAACACCGGCTGGACCGGCGGTGCCTTCGGCGTCGGCTACCGGATGCCGATCCAGCACACCCGGGCGCTGCTCTCGGCGGCGCTGCACGGCCGGCTCGACGGCGTTGCCCTGCAGCGCGACGAGAACTTCGGCCTGCTGGTGCCCGAGGCCTGCCCCGATGTGCCGGCGGAGATCCTCACGCCGCGGGGCACCTGGGGCGACAAGCACGCCTACGACGCCCAGGCCCGCGACCTGGTCGGACGCTTCCAGGAGAACTTCTCCAAGTACGATTCCTACGTCGACGACACGGTCAAGGCGGCCGCCCCGCAGGCGGCATAGCCGGCCAGCGCGCACCAGGGCTCGAGCGACCACCAACGCCGCGCCGCGCCCGACGGCGACGGCAGCACCCAGATCACCGCATCGCCGATGCGCGCGTCCTGGCGGCCATAGCCGGGGCTGTGGCCCAGCAGGGCCGTTGCCGGCCGCTTGCCGACGAAGGCCAGCACGCGTGGGCGGTATGCCAACACCTTGGCCCGCAGCGCCGCCGGATCGTCATCGCCCTGACGGATGCCGGCATCGGCTCCCGCATAGTGCTTGGCCATGTCGGTCAGGCCCAGGCCATAGTCCGGCAGGGTGGCGAACTCCTCCGGCGCCAGCAGCCGCGGGGTCAGGCCGGACGCGTGCAGCGCCGACCAGAAGCGGTTGCCCGGCCCGGCATAGTAGGCCCCGCGGCGGGCAGAGACACTGCCCGCGGCGCTGCCGCAGAACACCACCTTGAGCCCGCGGGCGAGCACGTCGGGGAGCTGGTGGGGGGGCTGGCTCATGTCAGCCGCCCCTGGATCCCCGGATCGGCGCTGCGCGCCGTCCGAGGACGACGAAACCATGATGCCGTCGTCCCCGCGCTTGACGCGGGGACCCAGGGGCGTGACGGCACGGACGTCGCTCCGGGGTCAGGCCGCTAGTGCGCATCCGCCCAGTTGTCGGCGATGCCGGTGTCGACGGTCAGCGGCACCGACAGGTGGGCCGCCCGTTCCATGACCTGGGCGGCCAGGGCCGCGGTGGCCTCGGCCTCGGCGGCGGGGGCTTCGAAGATCAGCTCGTCGTGCACCTGCAGCAGCATCCGCGCCTTCAGGCCGGCCTCGGCCAGGGCCGGGTTGATCCGCACCATGGCGCGCCGGATCACGTCGGCGGCCGAGCCCTGGATCGGCGCGTTGATCGCCGCGCGCTCCTGGAAACCGCGACGCGCCGGGTTGGCGTCCTTGATCCCGGGCAGGTGGACACGGCGGCCGAAGATGGTCTCGACGAAGCCGTGCTGGCGGCAGTAGTCCTTGGTCTCCTGCATGTAGTCGCGGATGCCGGGATAGCGCTCGAAATAGGCGTCGATATAGGCCTGCGCCTGGCTGCGCTCGATGCCCAGGTTGTTGGCCAGGCCGAAGGCGGAAATGCCGTAGATGATGCCGAAGTTGATCGCCTTGGCCGAACGCCGGGTCATCGGGTCCATCTTCTCGATGGGAACGTCGAACACCTGGCTCGCGGTCAGGGCGTGGATGTCGATGCCGTCGCGGAAGGCCTGCTTCAGGGCGTCGATGCCGGCGATGTGGGCGAGGATCCTGAGTTCGATCTGCGAGTAGTCGGCGCTGATCAGCTTGTGCCCCGGGGCGGCGACGAAGGCATAGCGGATGCGCCGGCCTTCCTCGGTGCGCACCGGGATGTTCTGCAGGTTCGGATCGGTCGAGGCCAGCCGCCCGGTCGAGGCCGCGGCCATCGCATAGGACGTATGCACCCGCCCGGTCTCGGGGTTGATCTGGGTCTGCAGGGCGTCGGTATAGGTGCTCTTCAGCTTCGCCAGCTGGCGGTAGTCCAGCACCCGTGCGGGCAGGTCGTGGCCCTGCGCGGCCAGGCTCTCCAGCACGTCGGCGCCGGTGCCGTAGGCGCCGGTCTTGGTCTTCCTGCCGCCGGGGAGGGACATCCGCTCGAACAGGATCTCGCCCAGCTGCTTGGGCGAGTTGATGTTGAACGCCTCGCCGGCGAGCTTGTGGATCTCGGTCTCGAGATCGGCCATGCGTTCGGCGAAGTCGTTGGACAGTTTCTGCAGCACGTCGCGGTCGGCGAGGATGCCGGCGCGTTCCATCGCCACCAGCACCGGCACCAGCGGCCGTTCCAGGGTCTCGTAGACCGTCGTCACCTGCTCCGTCACCAGCCGCGGTTTCAGCCGCTGGTGCAGGCGCAGCGTCAGGTCGGCATCCTCGGCGGCATACTCGGTCGCCTTGTCCAGCGGCACTTGGTCGAAGGTGATCGCGTTGCGGCCGCTGCCGGCGACCTCCTTGTAGGGGATCGGCGCGATGTCCAGGTGCAGCTTGGACAGCTCGTCCATGCCGTGGCCGTGCAGACCGCCGTCGCAGACGTAGGACAGCAGCATGGTGTCGTCGATCGGCGCCACGGCGATGTCGTGGCGCGACAGCAGCAGCATGTCGTACTTGATGTTCTGGCCGATCTTCAGCACCGCCGGGTCTTCCAGCAGCGGCTTCAGCAGCGCCAGCGCCTCCTTGCGCGGTACCTGCTCCTCCAGCAGCGCGCCGCCGCCATCGCCGTCGAGGTCGAGCTCGTCGGCCGCCCCGGGCTTGCGGTGGCCGAGCGGGATGTAGCAGGCCCGGCCCGGTGTCATCGCCAGCGACACCCCGACCAGCTCGGCTTGCATGGCGTCGAGCGACGTGGTTTCGGTGTCGACGGCGACGAAGCCGTGCCTGTGCGCCTCGGCGATCCAGGCCTCCAGGCGGTCGAGCGTCTGCACGCACTCATAGGCCGCTTCCCCCGGCTCGGGCGGCGTCGCCGGCACCGCGTCGCCGCCGGCCTCGCTGAGCTTGGCGCGGATCCGGCCGGCCAGGCGTTCAAACTCCATTTCGTCCAGGAACTCGAACAGCGGCTCCGGCTCGAACGCCGGCAGTAGCAGCTCGTCCAGGTCCTCGCCCAGCGGCACGTCGTCGCGCAGGGTGACCAGTTCGCGGCTGAGCCGGGCCAGCTCGGCATTCTCCATCAGGTTCTGCCGCCGCTTCGGCTGCTTGATCTCCTCGGCCCGTTCCAGCAGCGTGTCGAGGTCGCCGTAGGCGTCGATCAACTGCGCCGCGGTCTTCACGCCGATCCCGGGCACCCCCGGCACGTTGTCGGTGGAATCGCCGCACAGCGCCTGCACGTCGATCACCTTCTCCGGACCGACGCCGAAGCGCTCCTTGACCTCGTCCGGGCCGATGCGGCGCTGCTTCATCGGGTCCAGCATCCCCACGCCGTCGCCGACCAGCTGCATCAGGTCCTTATCGGACGAGATGATGGTGACGGTGAGACCCGCTTCGCGGGCGAGGCGGGCATAGGTGGCGATGACGTCGTCGGCCTCGAACCCGGCCATCTCCACCGTCGGCAGGCCGAAGGCGCGGCTAGCATCGCGGATCAGCGGGAACTGCGGAATCAGGTCTTCCGGCGGCGGTGGCCGGTTGGCCTTGTAGTCGGCGTAGATCTCGTTGCGGAAGGTCTCGCGGCCGGCATCGAGGATGACCGCGAAATAGTCCACGGCGCCGTCCGCCCGGGCGTCCTCGACCAGCTTGTACAGCATGTTGCAGAAGCCTGAGACGGCGCCGACCGGCAGGCCGTCGCTCTTCCGGGTCAGCGACGGCAGGGCGTGATAGGCCCGGAAGATATAGCCCGAGCCGTCGACCAGGTAGAGATGGCCGCCGGCCTTGGCGGCGTCGGTTTTGGCCTTGTCGTCGGCAGGGGCGCTGGCGGTCTCGCTCATGGCCGACACTATGCCATGGCCACGGCGTCAGCGGAACGACGCCGGCCGAATGACGCCGTCGTGTCCGCGTCGTTCGGTCGGGGCTAGTGGCTGGGTGCTGCGACGCGGGACCGCAAGATGAAGCGGCAGTCGCAGTAGGGACAGTCGACCGTGCCCTCTTCGCCCAGGTTCAGCCACACCTTGGGATGGCCGAGGGCGCCGCCGCCGCCGTCGCAGCTGACCACGTCGCTGTCGACTTCGACGATCTGCGGCGGCTCTGTGGTCATGGCGGTCACGGCTGTTGGCTTCGGTTCGTCGCGGCGGTTTGACCGCCTCGCGCGGCGGATGATACCCATTGCCGCCCGACAATCAACCTGTCCCCCGATGAGCCAGGCTGCCGTGCCCCCACCCGGACTCGCCGTGCCCGGCGCCGACGCGCTGCCCGACCTGGCGGTCAGTGTCACCGGCCTGCGAAAACGCTATGGCGGCCGCCGGCCCAAGGAGGCGCTGAAAGGCATCGACCTCGCAGTGCCGCGCGGTGCCATGTTCGGCCTGCTGGGGCCGAACGGCGCCGGCAAGTCGACCCTGATCAACATCCTGGCCGGGCTGGTGATCAAGACCGCAGGCCGGGTCAGCGTCTGGGGCCACGACATCGACCGCGCGGTGCGGCAGGCCCGCGCCTCGATCGGCGTGGTGCCGCAGGAACTGAACATCGATGCCTTCTTCACCCCGCGCGAGATGCTGGAGTTCCAGGCCGGTCTCTACGGCGTGCCCAAGGGCGAGCGCCGCACCGACGAGATCCTCGCCGCCATGCACCTGACGGCGCAGGCCGACGCCTATTCGCGCTCGCTCTCGGGCGGCATGCGCCGACGGTTGCTGATCGCCAAAGCGATGGTGCACGCACCGCCCGTGCTGGTGCTCGACGAGCCCACCGCCGGCGTCGACGTCGAGCTGCGCCAGCAGCTCTGGGACTACGTGCGGGCGCTGAACCAGGGCGGGGTGACGGTGCTGCTGACCACTCATTACCTGGAAGAGGCACAGCAGCTGTGCGACACCATCGCCATCATCCACCATGGCGAGGTGGTCGCCTGCGATGCCACCGACGCGTTGCTGCGCCGGCTCGACCGCAAGGCGCTGACCATCCTCCTGGCCGAGGATGCCGAGGTCATCCCGGCCGGCCTGGCCGGCTTCGAGACAGTGTTCCATCCGCCGCGCCGGCTGTCGGTGCACTACCGGCCGAGCCAGACCCAGATCGGCGAGATCCTCGCCGCGGTCAGCGCCGCCGGCCTGACCATCGCCGACCTGACTACAGAGGAAGGCGATCTGGAGGACATCTTCCTGGCGCTCACCGGCGGCGAGCGGCGGCAGTAGGCGGGTTGATCCGTGGCCTTCATCCTTCGAGACGGGCCTCCGGCCCTCCTCAGGATGAGGCGCAACATCCTGGAAACCTCATCCTGAGGAGCGTCCGTCAGGACGCGTCTCGAAGGATGTCGCAGCGGCAAAACCGTTTGCCGCAGCGGAGTCGCTCGCCTATGTTCGCGACACGGACCCAGGGCGCCCGTAGCTCAGCTGGATAGAGCGCTGCCCTCCGAAGGCAGAGGTCAGAGGTTCGAATCCTCTCGGGCGCGCCAATTCTTCCGCAATTCAGGCCATAGACATCGTTGGCGGTGCGGCCTTGAGGTGCGTCGCTACGCTTTCGTGACCGAGTTGCCGCCGTCAGCAAGCATGGCCGACCCGGTAACGAAGCTCGACGCGTCGGACGCGAGAAACAGCGCCGCTTTTGCGATCTCTTCCGGTTCCGCCATGCGCTTGAGCGCATGCAGCTGGGCGATGCCTTCCGCCGCCGAGGGGTCGTTGGAGAAATCACCGGCCATCGGGGTCTTGGTCCCGCCCGGAAGCAGGGCGTTGACACGAATGCCCGCGGGGCCATGTTCGACCGCAAGACACTGCGCCATGCCGATGAGCCCGGCCTTGCTCGCACCATAGGCCGCCATGCCCGGGAAGCCGGTGGTGTGGCCGACGAAGCTCGAGGTGAGGATGATCGAACCGCCAGCGCGATCGTGCATCGCCGAGATCTGGTGTTTCGCGCCGTAGAAGGCGCTGGTGAGATTGGTCTGCAGGACGTTCTGCCAATGCCGGTCCGTCATCGATGAGACATCGGCCATGGCCCCGATGATGCCGGCATTGTTGAAGCCGACATCCAGTCCGCCAAAGATCGTGCAGGCCGCATCCACCAGTTCGGCAGCGTAGCTCTCGTCCCGCACGTCGCCGGTAAGGGCAACTGCCTCACCGCCATTCTCGGAGATGGCGGAGACGAGATCGTCCAGTTTTGCCTTCCGGCGCGCGCCAAGCACAAGCTTTGCGCCCTCTTGCGCGAACAGCGTTGCCGCCGCTGCACCTATCCCGCTGCTGGCGCCCGTGATGATCGCGACCTTGTTCTGAAGCTGCATTGGCTTGTCCCTTCATGCGCGTTGGCGATGCGGGAACACAAACCATGGACAAGCGTGCGGCCATCCGTTTCTTGGGGTGACATCAAAGGACGCATCTAGGATTGGGCCGCAAGCTGCCGCCCGGGCATCGCTGGAGCGGCCTTCACGGCTCCCGTCCGGCCGTCAGCAGGTGCCAAAGCACCGCCAGGCTGGCACGAGCGTTGCGGCGGTTTGTCCGGAAGCGGACGTGCTGGTCGGGTGCGGCATCCGCTGTCACGGCAATCGACCAGAGGGCGTCGACGCTGTTGGGCAGAAAGGCGTACCTGACATCGATGACGCCGTTGGGCTCATCGGGGTTGCGGGCGATGTAGCCCTGGCTGAAGCGGTCGAACCGCTCAAGGTCGCGGAACTGCTGGCTCGCCGGATCGAGCCAGGGGAAGTCCCGGGTCGGGTCCAGCCTGGCAATCGAGGTCCCGGGATAGACCTTGGGGGCGATGCCGGCGCGCAGGCCATCGATGAAGAACCGCCCGTCCGCTTCGTAGACCGACCGCCAGAGCAGAATGTTGAGGAAGCTGGGCTTCACGGTCAGGCGCTCGACCGCGTGGCCGCGCGCCGCGGCGAGGTCTTCGGCCATGCCCAGCGCCGCGCGATGCTGAAGCGCGCCCAGGGCCAGGTAGAGGCAGACCCAGGCGAGCCCAAAGCGCGCGAACAGCGGTGCGCGCCTGACCGCGGCGAGGGCGACCAGCAGCAGAAGCGGCAGCGACAGCAGCGGGTCGACGACGGAGACGATGCTGGCGGCATAGCGCTCATGGCTGAACGGCCAGAACAGCATGGTGCCATAGGAGGTCATAAAATCGAGCAGCCCGTGCGTGGCGTAGCCGAGCGTGCAGTAGAGCAGCGTACGCGGGAAGCCGAGACGCAGCCGCCGGCCGAACGCGAGATGCAGCAGCGTCGCCACGATCAGGCCACCCAACGGGATGACCAGCAGCGAATGGGTGAACTGGCGGTGGAACTCCAGGAACAGCAGCGGGTCTTCGGCGGAGCGGATCAGCACGTCCAGGTCCGGCGCCAGTCCGGCCACGAAGCCGCAAGCGCCAGTCAGCGCCACCGCGCCCTTGCGGGCAGTGGCGGTCGCCTGGGGCAGCGCGGCGCCGAGCGCGCCCTGGGTCAGTGGATCCATGCTTTGCGTCGTCTCGCTTGGTTTTGCGGATTGCCGGCTGCGCACCGGTTGCTATCCGGGCGCCTCTTACAACAGCACGCGCGGCATGATTGCAACCGGACAGCTGATCCGTCTTCGACGTCGTGACATTTCGCGCACAAGCGCGCTACGCGTTATCGTCTGGCCCGCGCACCTTTCAAGAAACTGAACGCGCGTTGCGGAGTGCCCCATGCCGGACGACTTCACCATCAGACAGGCGACGACAGACGACCTGGCGTCGCTGAAAGAACTCTATCTGCATCTCAACCCGGACGACCCGGCACCCGATCCCGCGGAGGCCCCCCGGATCCTGGAGCAGTTGGCGCGCTACGCCGGCAGCGCCGTGCTCGTCGGCCTCTGCGACGGCACCCCCGTTGCCAGCTGCACGCTGATCGTCATTCCCAACCTGACGCGGGGCGGGGCGCCCTATGCGCTGATCGAGAACGTGGTCACGCATGGCGACTACCGCAAACGCGGCTTTGGCCGGGCCGTGCTCGACGCTGCGTTGGACCGCGCCTGGGCGCACGGCTGCTACAAGGCGATGCTGCTGACCGGCTCGACCGATCCGGCCACGCACAGCTTCTACAAAGGCGTCGGTTTCGAACAGAACAAGACCGGCTACCAAGTGCGCCGACTGCCTGCGCGCGAAGGCTGAGTGCCGCGCTAGATCCCGAACACTTTCTCCGGCAACCACAGGGCGATTGCCGGGAACAGCGCCACCAGGGCCAGGACCACGAACTCCAGGGCGATGAACGGGACCACGCCGCGGTACATGTGGGAGAGCTTGATCTCCGGTGGTTTCAGCATCACCGGGATAGCCAGCAGGCCGATCACGGATTCGGTGGTGCCAGCCACGCCGCCCTGTGCGGCCATTTCCGACGTGTATCATGGGTTGAACAGATCAATGCCCGAAACACCAGAAATGGGAGCAAGTTGGTGCAGAGAATCTCCATTCCGTCGGGCGGGCAAACGGATCAAAAGCCGCACGTATGCGGCGTCCTCCGTACTACGCGGAATGTTGCCACTATGCGGTGGCAGGTCGGGATCACGAACACAGATTTGAAGCCAACCGCTCCAACGTCAGAGCCAGTCCACAACATATTTGTTGCGCAACATATTTGTTGTGATATGTTGCGTGCATCGAAGGAGCCCGCAAATGCCGTGTTTTGATCGAGAAGAAGAAACGGCCGATGTTTGGAGGCGCATTGATGGCGAACAGAATCTGCTCATGTTGGCCCCGCGGCGGATTGGGAAGACCGTATTGCTTAACCGCTTGCACGAAATGGCCACTCAACAAAGATATCGCGCGATAATATTGGATGTTGAGGGATTTCATGACGAGAAAGACCTCTTTCGCCAGTGTTGCGCTGCGATCCAAGAAGAACTGAGTACTGGCGGCTCCGTTATGGCCGCCTTCACTCATCGCCTAAAGCAGATAGTCCGTGGATCTGCAACTGAAGGTTCAGATTGGCGCCAAATACTTGTGCAGACAGATTGGCAGGTATTTGCTGATCAACTGTTCTCACATCTAGATGATCACGGAGAAGAGCCGCCCTGGTTAATCTTGGTAGACGAACTACCAGTATTCTTGAAGAGCCTGCACAGCGCTGAGGGCAGAGCATCGATCGAAGAGTTTCTATACTGGCTTAGAGGCGTGCGACAGAAGTATAGAAATGTTCGGTGGCTGTACGCGGGGTCAATTGGACTAGACACGGTAGCTAGAGAGCAAAATGTCGAAGGCGCCCTCAACGACTTGCATCCGGTTACGATCGAACCGTTCACTGAAGAAATTGCCGCGGCCTTTCTAGTCAATATTGCTGAACGACGGAATTGCACTTTCGAAGAACAAGCGGTGCGCCACACCATAGATCGCTTAGGTTGGCTTTCCCCATACTATTTGGAGCGGATCGCCGAAGACGCGTGCCTCAACTCGGACCGAGGTACCGCTATTGGAATTAGGGCAGTTGATCTAGCTATGGATCAACTATTAGATCTCTCGAAACGGATTTACTGGTCAAGCTGGCGAGAACACTTGGATCGAAACTTCTCCGAGCCAACTCGAGGCCATCTTTACGCAATTCTCGAATTTGTTGCGCAGAGCAAAGTCGGTGCGACATGGAACCTCATTCTCACATCGATGAATGTCGACTCAGATAAGCTGACCCAAATTGAACTCCGAAACCTCATCGATACGTTGGTTTCAGACGGTTACCTTATCAGGGGCAATGACCAGCTTTACAAATTTCGGATGAACCTGCTCCGGGAGTGGTGGCTACGATACGTAGTCCTCTAACGTTTCGTCCATGGGAAGTCTCCTAAATATTGCCGTTTACAATCCATTTCTCCTTAGCGATGAAGAGTTCATGGTGAGCTTTGTCGCGCGCAGGAAAATCGCACAACGACTCCTTCAGCGTTTAGAGGAAATTACACTCACAGGCCTCGCACCACACTACTTGATTCTCGGCCAGCGCGGCATGGGAAAAACAAGTATGTTGCGTAGATTGGCACTAGGTATAATGCAGAGCCAATCCCTGGGCCGAATACTATTACCCCTCACTTTTCGCGAAGAACAGTACAACGTCCACAATCTACACGTCTTTTGGTGCAACTGCCTGGATGCACTTGGTGATTGGTACGAGAAAACCAACCAAATGGAAAAAGCCAGTCACCTAGACGATCAAATTCACCAATTGTCACGGGATCATAACGACAAGACTGGCGAAAGCGCACACCAACTATTCGAGTCTATAACAAAATCGGAAAATTTGCGTCCCGTACTATTCTTGGACAACATAGACATCATACTGAATGGACTAAAAAGCCAACAGTGGGGATTGCGACGAATTCTTCAAAAACCTGGTGGCGTCGTTGTGGTCGGTGCATCCGCATTCTATATGGAGGCTCTCGCTGATCGAGAAGCTGCTTTCTACGACTTTTTCCAGGTTACTGTCCTGCAGAAACTGTCAAATACCGATCTATTGGGGTGTTTGCGACGCTTGGCCAAACTTCGCGGTCCCGACGGCAGCAATGTACTCAAAGTTATCAACGAGGACTCTGGCCGAATCCACACGCTGTATAATTTAACAGGGGGCAATCCACGAACTCTAATACTCCTCTATTTGCTACTCGAAATGGATACCACGGGAGATGTTTTCAGCGACCTTGAACAACTCTTAGATCAGGTCACTGTGCTTTACAAGGCGCGGGTCGAAGATCTCGCGCCACAAGCAAGGGTTGTTCTGGATGCACTGGCACTCGAGTGGAACCCCATTACTGCGGCAAACTTAGCCACGGCAAGCGGAATAGGAACCTCCGCGGTTTCTACGCATCTCGACCGAATGCGCAAGGACGGGCTTGTCGAAAAGGTCAGTCTTTCATCGACAAGAAAAGCGGCTTATCAGATTAGCGAGCGGTTCTTCAACATCTGGTACTTGATGAGGCATGCGCCTCGCCGCCAACGTACCCGTCTGCGCTGGTTAACCGCTTTCCTTCGCAATTTCTACACGCCAGATCAGTTGAAGGATCGGGCCAGGACTCTTCTTTTGGTCAGAAACGGATCAAGCATCGAACGGCAAGAGTATTGCTTGGCATTGGGCGAGGCTATTGAAGATCCGGGTTGGCGCAAGTTGCTAGGATACGAAGCGACCGAAACGATAGAAAAGGATACTCGCGACTCCAACGGTAAATTGAGTCGCGACGTGGAGGTATCTGACATTCCTTTGCCAGTCACAGCTGAAGATTGGATAGTGCAGGGTCGCCTACTTTCAACTGTTCTCAACCGTTATGAACAATCCGAAAAGGCGATACGAAAGGCAATAGAGCTCGATCCTTATGCTGCACCGGCCTGGGAAGGTCTGGGGGTAGTGCTGCATTACCACTTGGGCCAGTACGAAGCAGCAGAAGACGCGTATCGCAAGGCAATAGAGCTAGATCCGGAACGTGCACAACCCTGGGGAATGCTCGGCGACTTGTTACAGGACCATCTCGGCCGGCCCGACGAAGCCGAAGACGCCTACCAACGAGCCGTGAAGTTGGATCCTGAGTGGTCGCTTCCATGGGGGAGGCTGGGCGATGTGTTGCACTACCGGTTGGAGCGCCACGAAGATGCCGAACAGGCATATCGAATGGCAATTGAACTCGATCCAAAGCGGGCAGCTGTTCCGTGGGGTGTTCTAGGCATCCTACTGCACCGCAAACTGGGTCGCTTGGACGAAGCCGCTGAAGCATACCAGAAAGCTATTGAGCTTGATCCGGACAGGGCCGCAGTTCCATGGAGAAGCTTGGGATCGTTGTATCACTATCGGCTTGATTGCCCGGAAAAGGCCGAGGAAGCTTATCGAAAGTCTATTCAACTTGACGCTACACAAGGAAGTTCTTTTGGAATGTTGGGAGATCTACTGGCTTACCGCCTCGATCGCCCAGAGGAAGCTGTAGAGGCATATGAGAAGGCCATTGAAAATGACCCCAATCGTGCATATGCCTGGCAGCGCCTAGGGGAAGTTCTCCATTACGGGCTCAAAAAGATCGAAGAAGCCGAAACGGCGTATCGTAAGGCAATCAAGCTTGACCCCAAACGTGGTCGTCCTTGGGGGATGTTGGGTGACCTGCTGCAAGATAACCTTGGCCGATTGGATGAAGCAGAGTGTGCCTACCATAAGGCCACAGAATTAGATCCCGAATGGTCCCTCCCCTGGGGGAGGCTCGGTGATCTGTTGCATTACCGGCTTGAACGGCCGGAAGACGCCGAACATGCTTATCGGAGGGCCATCGAACTCGATCCGCAACGAGCTGCCACGCCGTGGAGGGTCCTTGGCATTCTATTGCAACAAAAGCTCGATCGCCCAGAGGAAGCAGAAGCGGCATATCGAAAGTCAATAGAACTTGAACCGAACCAAACTGAAGCTTGGGTAGGGTTGGGGATTTTACTCGAAGAGGAATTCGAGAAGTATGAGGACGCCGAGAAGGCGTACCGGCAAGCCATAAAAATTGATCCAAAGAAGCCGGCCGCTTGGGCACGATTGGGAGTGTTGTTGCAGCTTTATCTCGAATGCCATGACGAGGGAATGGATGCTTGTCGAACGGCGGCAGAACTGGACGACACAGTTGCGGGCTGGAACTCTCTGGCTGACTTTCTGTTGGCCTTGCCGGGTCACGGCGGCGACGCGATGGATGCATATCGACGCGCCATCAACGTAATGCCAGAAAGTGGCCGCGAGTGGGCGTTGCGAGGATACCTTCTTTTCTACCTTTTCGATCGACGGAAAGACGCAGCCCATGATTTCCAGAAGGCGCTTGACCTCGACCCGACAAACCTGGCCAGCAGAACTAATCTCCTGGCGTTGCATTTGTTGGAGTCGAAAGGTAATGCGAGAGTGAACGAGGAATTCCGGGCTGTCGTCAACGAGCTCCCTGAATCAGGGGCAGCCTTGTTGAAGGGAATTTGTGAGATTTCTCGCGACAACTTCAAGAAGGCTTCGTGTTCGTTTTTGCGATCACTCTCCACAGAAGATCCAGATGTCTTTGGCAGATATCGGGGATTTTTTGTTTTGTTCTTGCGGCTCACCGCTTCAAGAAACCTTGGTGAAGACCTTCTTCAGATCTTTGATAAAGAAGGGTTGAGCGAGCGTTATTGGCCAGTATATGCTGCTCTTGATGCGTTCATTAATGGAGAAGCGCAGCTAAAAAACGTGAATCCGGAGGTTCGGGGCGTTGCCACGGAAATCTACATCTGGCTGCGAAATACAACCAGTCTTTCCACGCAACCATGAAGCCTGCTTCGCCACGGCACGTGCATCACGTTCCCTAAGGTCGGCGCGACAGCGATCCACAACTTGGTACTAGAATGTGTCGTGGTGGAGAGCTGCCGTGCTGCACGAACTCATCATCGGAGTTGCGACAGATGCCGATCTTCCGTCGGCGCTAGATCCCGAACACCTTCTCAGGCAGCCACAGGGCGATCGCCGGGAACAGCGCCACCAGGGCCAGGACCACGAACTCGAGCGCGATGAACGGGACCACGCCGCGGTACATGTGGGAGAGCTTGATCTCCGGTGGCGAGATGCCGCGCAGGTAGAAGATCGCCGGCGCCATCGGCGGCGTCAGGTAGCTGGTCTGGATCATGATCAGGAACATGATGCAGAACCAGACGATATCGACGCCCATCGGTCGCAGCAGCTCCACCGCGATCGGCACGATGATCAGCACGATCGAGATCAGGTCGAGCACGAAGCCGGCGATGAAGGCCAGCAGCAGCATCGAGAGCATGATCGTCCAGGGCGAGAGATCCGTGCCGGCGAGCAGGTCCTGCACCGCGCTGATGCCGCCGAGCGCGACAAAGGTGCCGGAAAACATGGTGCCGCCGAGCAGGATGAACAGGATCATCGCCGTGACCTGCAGCGTCTTCACCATCGCTTCCTGCAGGACGCGCAGGTTGAAGCTGCCGTAGAGCATGGTCATCACCACGGTGCCGAAGGCGCCGACGGCGGCGGCTTCGGTCGGCGTCGCCCAGCCCAGCATGATGGTGCCGAGCACGGAGAAGATCAGGATCAGCGGCGGCACCAGCGCCGTTGCCGTCAGCCAGAGCTTCTGCATCAACGGCGGCTCGTCATCCTCCGGCGGAATGCGCGGGCCGTCGGCGGGCCGGAGCGTGCAGCGGACCAGGATGTAGAGCACGAACAGGCCGGCCAGCATCAGTCCCGGGAACAGCATGCCGACGAACAAATCGCCGACCGAGATGTCGGCCACGGGGGCGAGGATCACCACCACCACGGAGGGCGGGATGATGGTGCCCAGCGAGCCGCCGGCGCAGATCGTCCCGGAGATCAGCCCCTTGTCGTAGGCGTACTTCAGCATCACCGGAATGGCCAGCAGGCCGACCACGGATTCGGTGGCGCCAACGACGCCGCTGGCGGCGGCGAACACCACGCACAACAGCACCGTGCCGACGGCGAGCCCGCCCGGCAGGCGCCGGGTCCACAGGTGAATGGCCTCGAACAGGCGCACGGCGATGCCAGAGCGCTCAAGGATCGCGCCCATGAAGATGAACAACGGCACCGCGGCCAGCACGTAGTAGGAGGCGACATCGTCGACCTTGGCGACGAGCTGGTGCACCAAGGCGTCGCCGAAGCGCAGATAGCCGAAGATCACCGCCACCCCCATCAGCGAGAAGGCGACCGGCACGCCCATGAAGATGGCAATCATCAGCACCGGGAACATCAGCAGGCCGACTTCGATGCTCATGCCGTGCCCCCGTCGGCACTGCGGCGGGCGGACGGATCGCCCATGAGCACCAGCACGCTCTTCATCACCTCGGCCAGCACCTGAAGGGTGAAGACGAAGAAGCCGAGCGTCCACACCGTGCGGAACGGCCAGATCACCGGGTTCCAGGCGGACTCACCCGTGACCTCGCCGTATTCGAAGGCCTCGCGGGCATAGGCGTAGAGGCCATAGTCGAGCCAGAGCAGGCCCGGCAGCAGCAGCACCACATAGCCGACGAGGTCGACGATCGCCTGGCCCTTCGGCGACAACTGGCCGTAGATGAAGTCGACGCGGATGTGCGCGCCCTGCTTCAGGCAATAGGCGATGCCGAACATGAAGCTGGAGCCGGCCAGCATGTAACCGAGCTCGTAGGCCCAGAAGGTCGGCGCGCCGAAGATGTGCCGCGCGGCGACCTCGTAGACCATCGACAGGATCAGCGGCACCAGGATCCAGGCGCCGACGTTGCCGACGACGCTGGTCACACGCTCAAACGCACGGATCAGGAAGTGCATCTAAGGAACCCGGTGGCGCAAAACGGGGCGGCGGGGCACCCGCACGGGTACCCCGCCAGGAAACACCGGCGTCAGCGGGGCCGGATCAGCGATAGCGGCCCGAGTTGGCGAACGCCTTGGCGTAGGCCTGCTGATGGTTCCAGACCCGCGCGAACCACTCGTTGTCGGAGGCCTGCTTCTCCGCCCACTCGGCCGTGGCCTTGCGGGCCGCCTCCTTGAACTCCTCGTTCAGATCGATGATCTCGTTGGTCTGCGCGAACTCCTCGAACGCCGGCGCGTCGTTGTGGTTGAGCTCCAGCATGGCGTCGAGCGCGGTGGCCTGACCGGCCTCGATCAGGATCCGCTTATGCCGCTCGGACAGCCCCTCCCAGGTCTTGAGGTTGACAGGGCAGTCCTGGAACGCCGCCGGCTGGTGCACGCCGGGCACGATGATGTACTTGGCCGCCTTGTAGAAGCCGCCCGACTTGTTCATCCAGGGCGTACCCCACTCGATGGCGTCGACCACCTTGCGCTCCAACGCCGGATAGACCTCGGAGCCGGCCAGGATCACGGTGGACGCGCCGAGCGTCTGGGCGATCTCGGCCCAGGCACCGGAGGTGCGGATCTTCATGCCCTTGAAGTCCTCCAGCGTCTGCACCCGCTTGTGACTGTGCATGAAGATTTCACGCGTGACCGAGCCGCAGATGAAGCTGGCGACGTTGAATTTCTCCATGCGCCACTGCATCAGCAGGTCCTGGCCGCCGCCCTTGACGTACCAGAGCATGAACACGTCGATCGACGGACTGCCGGCAAAGCCGCCGAACAGCACGCCCGTGCGGTCGATACCCCAATCGTAGCCGGCCCAGTTGTGGCCGACGTCGGCCACGCCCTTGCGCACGGTGTCGGTGACCTTCAGGGCCTTGCCCAGCGTGCCGCCGGGAAACACCTCGACCTTGATCTCACCGTCGGTGGCGAACTCGACCCGCTTGGCCCAGCCCTTGGCCATCATCTCCAGGAGCGGGCCGCCGCCCCACGCCGTGGCCATGGTGAGTTTCTGCTCGGCCTGGACAGACTGCCCACCGAGGGCAATGCCGGCCATTAACGCAACGCTACTAAGACTTCCTATGATCCACGTCTTCATCTCCCGTCCTCCCCAGCACGGTTCGTTGTGGAACTCCAATACGCGTTGCTACGGACATCACACCAAAGGCTAGCACAGAAACTCCGACATTCGACATGTGGTCGGCCGCCGCCCAGTGCACGTGGGGAAGGCACCGGTTGTGACTGCGTGCGTCCTCATGTCCACTACACTCGCCCCGCGGCCGTTCGGCCGTCCGGGAATGGTGGACAGCGAAAGAGGCAGAAAACCCGATGGACGTTGACTGGGCGGCCTGGCGCCGCGAGTTCCCGGCCCTGGACAAGCTGGTCTACCTGAACACGGCCGGCGGTGCGGCCATGTCACGGGCCGCGGCCGCGGCCGGCAGGCAGTATTTCGACGAGATCCTCGAGGGCGGCGACACCCACTGGCCGGCCTGGCTCGAGCGGACCGAGCAGGTGCGTGCATCGCTTGCCGCCCTGCTGCATGCCACGCCCGGCGAGATCGCCTTCATGCCCACGGCATCGCTCGGCATGAACCTGATTGCCCAGATGCTGGCCCGGCCGGGCGGGCGGATCCTGGTGGCCGACCGCGAGTTTCCCTCCGTCACCCTGCCGTGGCTGAACCTGGGGGCGGAACTCACGGTTTTGCCGCTGGCCGAGGATGGCAGCGTCGATGTGCAGGACGTCGAGCGCCACATCGACGCCCGGACGACAGCAATCGTCGCCAGCCATGTGCAGTATCAGACCGGTTTCCGCTACGACCTCGGGGCGTTGCGAGACATCTGCCACCGGCACGGTCTGAGGCTCGTCGTCGATGCCACGCAATCCGTCGGCGCCTGGCCGATCGACGTGGCGCGCGACGGCATCGATGCCCTGGTGTTCAGCGGCTACAAGTGGACCACGGCCGGTTACGGCGTGGCCGGGCTGTTCGTCAGCCAGCTGCTGCTCGACAGCATCGCGCTGCCGGTGGTCGGCTGGCGCAGCGCCCGCACGCCTTCCGCCATGATCTACGACCACCTCGACCTGGCCCGCTCGGCCCACGCCCTGGAGGCGGGACACCCGCCGTTCCCCGGGATCTTCGCCCTCGGGGCGAGCGTGTCGCTGCTCGCGGAGATCGGCGTGGCGCGGATCGCCGAGCGTGTCGACGCACTGACGGCGAAGCTGCACGACGGCCTGTCGGCGCAGGGCCATGACATCGCCTCGCCGCGGCACCGCGAGGCGCGCACGGGCATCACGCTGGTGCCGGTGGGCGATGCGGCCGCCCTGAAGGCGCAGCTGATGCAGGCGGGCGTCTTCGTCTCCAGCGTCGACGACCGGCTGCGGGTCTCGCTGCATTTCTATAACGACGAGACGGACATCGCTGCTTTTCTCGCGCAGCTTCCGGCGCGCCGGACGATGTGACGCAGGCGGTCAGTAGGACAGGCCCGGCGCCCGGCGCAGGTAGCTGTCGTCGGTGAGCTGACGCAGCATGAAGTCGGCGACGTCGGCGCGGGAGATTTTCAGGGTCAGATCCTTCGCCGTGGCCGTAAAGCCGTGCCGGTAGCGGCCCGTTGCCGGCCCGTCGGTGAAGGCGGCGGGACGGACGATGGTCCAGTCGAGCCCGCTCGCCTGGATCGCCGCCTCCTGGGCCTGGTGGTCAGCGTAGGCCGGCCGCAACAACAGCCCGAACATGATCCGCTTCCAGAAGAAGTTGAGCATCGCGCGGCTGTCGCCGGCGCCGAGCGTGGTCTCGCAGATCAGCCGCCGGACGCCATGGCGCGACATCGCCTCGATCACATGCCGGGTGCCGACCGCGCGGACCGTGCCCTTGCGCCCGGCGCCGAGGGCGACCAGCACGGCATCGTGGCCGGCGACGGCGTCCGCCACCGCATCGCGGTCGAGCACGTCGCCGGCCCGCCGGGTGAGCGCAGCGTGCTCCAGCTTCAGGGCCGCCGGCCGGCGCGCGAACGCCGTCACTTCATGTCCGTGTGCCAACGCCTGTTCGACCAGGTGCCGTCCCACCGTCCCGGTGGCGCCGAAAACTGCCAGTTTCATGGATATCTCCCTTGACTTTACACAGTGTAAATTGACACTATGTCAAATAAGGAGAAGTTGACACGATGTCAAGAACCGAACTCGATACACGCGTGCGAATCCTGCAAGCTGCCATCGATCTGCTGGAGGCCGGCGACAGCCACGGCGTGCGCATGTCGGACATTGCCAAGCGTGCCGGCATCAGCCGACAGGCGGTTTATCTGCATTTCGCCACCCGGGCGGCGCTGCTGATTGCGGCCACGCGCTACGTCGAGGATCAGAAGGACACCGAGGCGCGGCTGCGCGCGAGCCGGACGGCGACAAGTGGTGTGGAGCGCCTGGATGCCTACGTCGAAGCCTGGGGCAACTTCATTCCCGAGGTCCATGGCGTCGCCCGGGCGCTCTTGGCCATGAAAGACACCGATGCGGCGGCGGCCGAGGCCTGGGACAACCGCATGCAGGCCATGCGCGAGGGTTGCGCCGCGGCGATCGCGGCGCTCGCCCGCGATGGTATGCTGACGACGGAGTACGGCACCGAGCAGGCGGTCGACCTGCTGTGGACCCTGTTGTCGGTGCGCAACTGGGAGCAGCTCACGATCGACTGCGGCTGGCCGCAAGCGCGCTACATCTCCACATTGAAGGCATTGGCACGGCGCACTTTCGTGCGCGCGCCGTCGAGTTGAGAAGGCAACGTCAGAGGGAGACAGAGATGACCCAGGCCGAGACCGCACGCCGCTTCGCCGCCCTGCACGTCAAGGGCGATCCCGTCGTCCTCTACAACATCTGGGATGCCGGCAGCGCCCGCGCCGTGGCCGAAGCCGGCGCCCAGGCACTCGCCACCGGCAGCTGGTCGGTCGCCGGCGCGCAGGGCTTCAAGGACGGCCAGGCCATCCCCCTCGAGCTGCTGGAGACCATCGTCGCCCGCATCGCCGCCGTGATCGACGTGCCGCTGACCGTCGACTTCGAAGGCGCCTATGCCGAAGCGCCCGCGGCCGTCGCCGACAACGTCGCCCGCATCGTCGGCGCCGGCGCGATCGGCATCAATTTCGAGGATCAGGTGGTCGGCGGCGACGGCCTCTACGACATCGAGCAGCAATGCGCGCGCATCGCCGCCGTGCGCAGCCGCGGCGAGGAGCTGGGCGTGCCCCTGTTCATCAACGCCCGCACCGATTTGTTCCTGAAGATGCGCGACCGGGCGGCCCATCCGGGCCTGATGGACGAGGCGAAGGCCCGCGGCGCCGCCTATCTGGAGGCGGGGGCGAGCGGCTTTTTCGTCCCCGGCCTGGTCGACGAAGGCTTGATCGCGGACGTCTGCGAAGCCATTCCGGCACCGGTGAACGTGATGATGCTGGCGGGCGCACCGCCCGTCACCCGCCTGGCCGAGCTGGGTGTGTCGCGGGTCAGCTACGGCCCGGGCCCGTTCGTGGCGCTGATGGGCGAGCTGACCGAGCAGGCCAGGGCGGTCTACGGCACCGCGGCGGACTGACGTCTCGGCATAAAGGACGTGCGAAGCGTGACCGGCAGGACGAAGCGCATCCCCTTGGACGGGGGCGCGCCGGGGACGGCGCGCACAATCGCCGTCCACCGCTATGGCACGCCGGGGGCCCGGCCCAAGGCCCATCTGCAGGCCGCGCTGCATGCCGACGAGATCCCGGGCCTGCTGGTCCTGCATCACCTGATGCCGCTGCTGGTGGCCGCCGACGATGCCGGTCAGGTGAGCGGCGAGGTTGTCGTCGTGCCCTATGCCAATCCCATCGGCCTGGACCAGTTCCTGAACGGCCGGCACAGCGGCCGCGTCGAGCTGGCCGGCGGCGGCAACTTCAACCGCAACTGGCCGAACCTGGCGGCAGGACTGGCCGACGCCGTGGCCGGCCAACTGGGCGACGACGCGACGGCCAATGCCGCCACGGTGCGGACGGCGCTGCTGGAGAAGGTTGCGGCCCTGCCGGCCGTGACCGAGCTGCAGTCGCTGCAGCGTGCCCTGCTGGGCCTGGCCATCGACGCCGACCTGGTGCTCGACCTGCACTGCGACACGGGCGAGGCCCTGGTGCATCTGTTCACGCTGGAAGAGCTGGCGGCGGATCTGGCCGGGCTGGCGGCCGAGCTCGGCGCCGAGGCTGTGCTGCTCGGTGAACTGGGCGGCGGGCCTTTCGACGAGACCTGCTCGACGCCCTGGCGGCGGCTGCGCGAGGCCTGTCCGGATCGGCCGATCCCCATGGCCTGCGCTTCGGTGACGGTCGAGCTGCGCGGCCAGGGCGACGTCTCGGACGAGCTGGCCCGCGCCGACGCGCAGGCGTTGTTCCGCAGCCTGCAACGCAGCGGCGTGATCACTGGCGATCCCGGGCCGTTGCCGGCGCCGCGCTGCGAGGCCCGTCACCTCAACACGTGCGAGGTGTTGCGGGCGCCGGTCACTGGGGTACTGGCCTACAATGTCGCGCTCGGAGATGCGGTCAAGACGGGCGACACGGTCGCCTGGCTGGTCGACCCCGCGGCGGCCGGCCCGGAACAGGGTCGGCACCCGGTGCTGGCCGGTACGGACGGCGTGGTCATGGCCATCAACCTCATGAAGTACGCGATGGCCGGCTGGTCCATCGCCAAGATCGCCGGCAGCACGCCACTGGCCCGTGGCCACCTCGGCGAGGGCGAGGCGTCGCACCCGGAGTGATCAGGGGCTGACAGACCCGTTGGGCGCCAACACAGCCACCGACAGGTCGTGCCCGAGAAACGGCTTGTCGGCTACACCGCCCTTGTCGCAGCCGATGCTCCAGTGCGCCGGCCAGGTGAGGGCCTCGGCGCCCCAGGCCGAGGCCGCCTCGAGGGACGACCACGGGGCGGCGTCGTTCGTGCGCCACATGATGCCGCCGGGCCCCATGCCGGCGTGTACGGCCAGCTGGATATCGAAGGCGGCGTCTGCGGGCAGCCCGGGCCCGAACCAGTAGTGCGGGCTGTTGCCGGCCCAGGGCGTCAGGATCACCGTCAGGCGCCGCCCCGGCCCGGTCAGGCCGATCCAGAGTGGCGCCAGCGCCGGCCCCTCGTCCCAGGCAGCCAGCAGCGTCTGCGCCGGGCCGGCCGGGCCGGCGTCCGTGTGCCCGACAAATCGCCAGGCGAACAGCAGGGACGCATCGTCGTCGGCCGCCAGCTCGCCATGCACAGGGGCGGCTTGTGCGCCGGCGGCGAGCGGCGTCCAGGTCGCGCTTGGCGGTAGTTCGATCGGCCAGGACAACCGTTCACGCACTTGTCCCGCCGGATCGAGCACCTGGTAGCGCAGCCCCCGGTCGTCGAGCGCCGCCTGTACGCAGTGCAGGTACTCGCTCTCGGCCGGCATCCGATGGGCGGTGCCGGCGCCGGCGCTGAGCAGCTGCAGGACGCCGTCGTGCACCTGCACGTCGAAGGCCAGGATATGGCTGCACAGGTAGGCGACGACGTCGTGTTCGACCAGGATGCGCCAGAAGGCTTGCGCTTGCTCGGGCGCGATCTGGCGCTGCTGCCGGCCGGCAAAGCCGTTGACCGGGAACACCGGGTGGTGGCCGACGACGAACTTGAAGCGGGCATCGCCATGCCGGCCCAGCGTTTCGTCCAGCCAGTCGGTGTCGACCTGGCCTTCACCGCCCAGGCCCGACCAGCAGGTGTGCACGAACACCAGCAGCAGATCACCGCGGCGGACGAAGTAAGCCAGGCCTTCCTGCCCCGGCGGGCCGTTGCGCGGCAGGTGCGGCAGCATCTCGGCGAACACCCGTTCGCTCATGGCGTCGTAGGTCGTGTGGTTGCTGGTGCAGTGGTAGATCGGGACCGCCTGCCGGTCGAGCCAGGCCATCTCCACCTCGTGCCAGTGCCGCCACTGTGTTCGCAGCGCCGCCTCGTCGCTGGTCAGGCCGATCACCTCGTCGCCTGGGAAGACGATGAACTCGGGCGCCGGCGACAACCGCGCGACGACGGCGTTGACGCCGGCGAAGGTCGCTTCGTGCGGCGCCCCGGGCACGCCCGAGCAGGCATCGCCGTAGAACACGAACTGGTGCCCGGCGCCCGCGGGCGTCAGGGCGGGGATCCGTTCGGGCAGGTCGGGGGCATCGGCCGCGGCGTCGGTCATCGTCGCTATCATCCGAGCGCGTGCGGCTCAGACAAGCGGAATTCGTTCTGCGCGGTGGCAAGGCCGGTGGAATCGACCGGCCGGGGTCGGCTCAGCCGTTTTCCAGCACCGAGGTCACGGCCGAGACCAGCTCGTTCGGGCGGAACGGCTTGGCCAGCGTCTGGCGCACGCCGAGCTTGGCGGCGATGTCGAGGAAATAGGGGTTGCCGGTGCGGTCGCCGCCGGAAATGGCGATGATCGGCGGCGGCTCCGATTCGGCGCGGATCTCCAGGATCGTCTCGATGCCTTCCTTCTCGGGCATCAGGATGTCGGTGACGATTACGTCCGGCCGCTCGCGCCGGTAGTTCTCGATTCCCTTGGCGCCGTTCTCAGCGGTGTTGACCCGGAAGCCGGCCAACTCCAGCGCCCGCGTCAGGGTCGCGCGCACCAGCTCGTCATCGTCGATCAACAGTACCAGGTGGCCAGTGTCGTCACTCATCGGTGCACTCGTCGCCAGGGCGGGGTCCGGGCGCGGGGGGCGCCGGTTCGGCCCGCGCGGTTCATAGACGATTATCTGCGTAACAGGGTTAACATTTCATTGTTGTAACAACTCATGAAAACTTGTCCATGATCGGTCTCGGCCGCCCGCGCGCGGATGCCGTCAGGTTCACCGCCAGCGCCGCACAGATCAGCGCCAGTGCGACCAGTTCGCGCCAGCCGATGCGCTCGTCCAGCAACGCCGCGCTGGCGAACACGCCGACCACAGGCACCGCCATCGCGCCGATGCCGGAGACGATGGCGGGGAAGATGGCGACCACCCGGAACCAGGAGAAATAGGCCAGCGCGTTGGCGATCAGCACCAGGTAGAGCACCGCCAGCCAGCTGTCGATGCTGACCTGCGCAGGGTCGACGGGCGGGGCGACCAGGGCCCAGATCGCCAGCACCGGTGCCACCCCGATCATCAGTTGCCAGCCGCCGAGCACCGTCGGATCGGCACTCCACCGCCGCCGTTTCATCCACACCGTGCCCAGCCCGAAGGCGATCGAGGCGACCAGCGTGCACAACGCGCCCAGCGGGGCATTGCGCAGGTGCGAGAAGTCCTGGCTCATCAGCACCGCCAGCCCGGCCAGGCCCAGCGCCAGCGCCGCCAACCGCGCCACCGTCAGCCGTTCGCCCAGCAGTGGCACCGCGAATAGCGCCGCCCACAGCGGCATGGTGTAGACGATCACCGCGGTCCGCCCGGCGCTCAACAGCTCGACGCCATAGGTCATGCCCATCTGGAAGATCGCCATGTTGCACATGGCGGCGATGAACAGGTCCCGCCACTCGGCCCGCGGCACCTTCAGCGACAGGCCCTGCAGCGCCGCCAGGACCAGCATCACCACGCCGCCGGCCAGCATCACCAGCGCCCGGCTGCTCCACACGTCCAGGCTCTGCAGCGCGAACTTGGTCGCCGGATAGCTGAGCCCCCAGGCGAACCAGCAGGTGACCAGCAGGACGACGCCGAGCCGGTTGTTCATCGCCGGGCGACTGCCGTGTCACGCGCGTCGACGTCATGCGGGTGGGTCTGAGACCCACCCCTACACAGATCGAAGCCATTGGTAGGGGCGGGTCTCAGACCCGCGCGCATCGAGGTGAGATGACGGGCAACCCTGCTATCATTCCACCCGGGAGGTGCGTCATGACCGACCTTACGTCCCTGGATGCGCCGGCGCTGCTCATCGTCGACATGCAGAACGACTTCGTGCGCGCGAGCGCGCCGCTGGAGGTGCCGGATGCGCGTGCCACCATCGCCGTCCACCAGGCTCTGATCGCCACCTTCCGCCGCCTCGAGCGGCCGGTCGTGTTCACGCGGTTCCTGAGCACGCCCTATCCCAGCCTGCTGTGGACCTGGTCGCCCGAGTGCGCGCCACCGACATGCTGCTGCTGGGACGGCCACCGCCGCCACTACCCGGACATCGATGCCGAGCTCAACTGCGCCGACGTGATCGGCGAACTGGCACCGCAACCGGGCGATGCCGTCATCGACAAGTACGGCTATGGCGCCTTTCACGGCACGCCGCTCAACGACCTGCTGCGCGGGCGCGGAGTCGGTTCGCTGGTGGTGACCGGCACGGTGACGCAGATCTGCGTCGAGGAGACCGCGCGCGAGGCCTTTCACCATGGCTTTCCCACCGTGCTGGTGGCCGACGCGGTGTCGTCCTTCGCGCCGGACCTGCATCGGGCGACGCTCGAAAACTTCGCCATGAAGTTCGGCTGGGTCGCGACCAGCGACGAGGTGATCGCGCTGCTCGACTGACTACTCCGCGGCGTCGGCGACGGCAGGGGCCAGGCCGGCCTCGATCAGGGCCAGGCGCAGGCGGTCGATCTCGGCCGCCTCGAGCTTGACCAGCGGCGGCCGCACCACTGCCCGCTGCAGCCGGCCGAGCAGGACCAGGCACTCCTTCATGCGGTTGTGCATGTCGAGGAACGGCACCGCATAGAACGCCTGGGCCAGCGGATAGATGCGCTCGTTGATCGCCTGCGCGGCGGCCAGGTCCTTGGCCTGCACGGCGCGGAACAGCGCCACCTGCAGTTCGGGGATGACGCTGCCGGCGCCCGAGAGCAGGCCGGCCGCACCCATGCTCAGCGAGGCCATCAGCCAGGACGAATGCGTGGTCAGCACTCTGACCGGCCGCGGCAACGCCTGCAGCGTGCGGATATGCCGCTCGTGCAGCATGGGCTCGTTGCACCAGTCCTTGATGGCAGCGATGGTCGGCACCGCCTCGGCCAGCTGCAACAGGGTGTCGAGCGGATAGCCCAGGCCCATGGCCATGGGGTACTGGAAGACGATCAGCGGCAGGTCCGTGGCTTCGGCAATGGTCGAGAAGTGCGCGAGCGCCATCGCCGGGCGCAGTTGCCCGCCCCAGGCCATGGTGTTGGAGGGAAAGACCAGCAGGGCGCTGGCCCCGGCCTCCTGCGCCATGCGCGCGATTGCCGCGGCCTGCTGGCTGCCGTCGGCGTAGACGCCGTTGATCAGCGGCAGCCGGTCGCCGATCTCGTCGAGGGAGGCGTCGAGAATGCGGCGTTGCTCGTCGACGGTGCAGGCGTGCACCTCCGAAGCATGGCCGTTCACGGTGATGGCCGACAGGCCATCGGTGGCGGCGACGGCCGCCAGATGACGTCGGCTTTCGGCTTCATCGATGGAGAGATCGTCGTGGAAGGCCGCCAGGGTGGCCGGGATCACCCCCTGGGGCACGAAGTCCTTGAAACGGGCCATGGTGTCCTCCTGGCGGCGTATCGCCGGCGTCAGAACCGGCCGTCGCGCGCCTCGTACATGGTCGGCTTATCGTAGCGGGGCATGTCCCGTTCGATCCAGTCCGCCACCCAGTCGATCATACGGTCGAGCGGCACCACCGGATAGCCGAACAGGCGGGCGGCCAGGTCGGTGCGGTTGACCCAGGCGGTTTCAGCCTCGCTGCCGGCGAACACCGGCGCGCGGCTAAACCGGTGGCCGAAGGCGCGGGCCAGGGCTCGGATGCTGGTCGCCTCCGGCCCGCCGATGTTGAGCGGGCTCGACGGCACCTCGCAATGACCCAGTGCGCGCAGGACCTGGTTGTTGACGTCGCCGTGCCAGATCACGCTGGCATGGCCGGTGGTCAGGTCGATTGGCGTGCCGTCGCGCACCCAGTTGGCGATGTCGAACAACACGCCGTAGCGCAGGTCGATGGCGTAGTTCAGGCGGATCAGCCGGCCCGGCGTGTCGTGCTGCTTGGAGAAGTACTGGAACATGCGCTCGCGGCCGACGCAGGAGTTGGCGTATTCGCCCGGCGGCAACGGTGGCGTGCTTTCGTCGCAGTCCATGTGCACGACGTTGGCGAAGGGATAGACGCACAGGGTGGAGAAGGCGACGATCCGCGAGCCCTTCAGGGCTTCGGCGACGATCGCCGGTACGTGCGCGTTCATCGCCCAACTGAACGGCTCGTCGCCGGTGGTGCCGAACTTGCGCCCGGCCATGAAGATCACGTTCGCGACCTTCGGCAGCGCCTCGACCCCATCGCGGTCGAGCAGGTCACAGGCGATGGTGTCGACGCCCCAGGATTCCAGGCGCTCGCGCACCGCCGGATCGCTGAACCGGGCAACGCCGATCACCCGCTTGTCCGGCGCGGCGCGTTTCGCCATGCGCGCGAGGCATGGTCCGACCTTGCCGGCGACGCCGAGGATCATGATGTCGCCGTCGAGCCGGGCCAGGTCGTCGATCAGGGCCTGCGTCGGCCGCGACAGGAACTCTTCCAGGGCTGCCTCGTCGGCGATCCGCTCGGGCAGCCGGTCCGGCGCCAGCAGGGCATCGTCGGTCATGGTGTCTACCTCTGCTCGACGATGCTGCCGCGCTCGATCACGAAAGTGCGGTCGAGGATATGGGCGATGTGCACGTCGTTCGACTCGGCCACCAGCACGGCCTGGCCCTCGGCCTTGAGGTTGGCCAGGATCTCGACCATGCGCTTGGCGAACACCGGGGCGATGCCCTCGCTCGGCTCATCCAGAAGCAGGAGCTGGGTGCCGGCCATCAGCGCGCGCGCGAAGGCGACGAACTTCTGCTGTCCGCCCGACAGCTGAGTGGCGCCGCGCTTGCGGAACTCCTCGACTTCCGGCATCAGGCCGTAGATCCAGCGCAACCGGTCTTCGGCGTCTTCCATGCCGGTCGACCACACCGGCAGCATGATGTTCTCTTCCGCCGTCAGCTCCGGCACCAGGCGGCGGTCCTCTGGCATGAAGCCGATGCCCATGTGGGTGCGCTTGTGCCCGTGCACCTTGTTCAGGTCGACGTGCTCGAACATGATCTGGCCGGTCTGGGCCTGCAGTGTGCCCATGACGGCACGCATCAGCGTGGTCTTGCCGGCGCCGTTGCGACCGATCAGCCCACACATGGTGCCGGCCGCAACCGATAGTTCAATCCCGCGCAGGATCGGCGTGGCGCCGATGTTGACGTCAATGCACTGAACCTCAAGCATCGCGCGTCTCCGTGCCGCGCTGGGAGACGTGGTACTCCTGACCCAGCACGAACTCCATCACCTTGGCGTCGACCATGGCTTCGGCAGTTGGTTTGTCGCACACGATCTCGCCTTGGTAGAAGGCCCAGACCCGCGAGACGTAGCGCTCGACGATCTCCATGTCGTGCTCGATGAACAGCACCGTGACGCGGTCCTCGCGCAGCGCCTCCATGATGATGTCCATCAGGCCGAACTTCTCCTCCGCGCTGATGCCGCTGGTCGGCTCGTCCAGCAGCAGCAGGCTCGGCTGGCTGACCGTGGCCATGGCGATGTCCAGCAGCTTGCGCACGCCCTGGGGCAGCTTGCTGGCGACCATGTCGCGGTAGTCGGCGATCTGATAGCGCTGCAGGTGGGCGTCGACCCGCGCCATCCGATCGTTGTTGAACAGCGGGCGCAGCAGGTTCGGACCGTGGTCCTCGCTGATGCCGTAGGCGATCATCAGGTTGTCGAGCACGGTCTCGGACATGAACACCTGTGAGACCTGGAACGAGCGGGAGATGCCGAGGCGGGTGATGCGGCGCGGTGGCAGGCCGAGGATGCTGCGGTCGTGAAAACGGATCTGCCCGGCGCTGGGCTTCAAATAGCCGGTGACCATGTTCACGAAGGTGGTCTTGCCAGCGCCGTTGGCGCCGATGATGCCGATGACCTCGTGTTCCTCGACGTTGACGTTGATGTCGCGCGCCGCCACCACGGCGCCGAAGGTCTTCTCCAGACCGCTGACCTGTAGCACCGCCGCCATCGCCGGCTACTCCTTGGCCCCGCTCAGGCGCTGGCGCAGCGACCACAGGCCCTCGGGCAGGAACATGATGATCGCTAGCAGGCAGCCGCCGAGAATGAGCTGCCAGATCTGCGGCGCATATTCGAAGGCGTAGGTGCGGATCAGCTCGAACACCAGGGCGCCGATGTAGGTGGCGGCGACGTTGCCGGTGCCCGACAGGATGGTGATGAAGACGAACTCGCCCGAGACCGGCCAGTAGGCCATGGAGTCGGGATCGACCTGGCCGACCGCGAGCGCCATGACGGCGCCGCCGAAGCCGGCCAGCAGGCCGGACATGACGTATTTGACGTGGATCGCCCGTTCCGCCGAGTAGCCGAGATATTCGACCCGGATCTCGTTCTCGCGGATGGCCATCGTCATGTAGCCGATGGTCGAGCGCAGGTAGAGATGGACGCCGACCAGCAGCAGGTAGGTCAGCACCAGGGTGAAGGCGAACAACGTGGTCTGGCTCGCTTCGCCCTCCGGCGCGTAGCCGAAGAAGGTCGGCTTGGCGACGCCGAAGCCGTCGGTGCTGCCCAGCGCCTCGGTCTTCACCAGCACGCCGTAGAGGATCATGGAGAAGGCCATGTTTAGCAGGGCGAAGAAGATCCCGCGGTAGCGGCGCAGCAGAAAGCCGAGCACGAAGGACAGCAGGCCGGCGGACAGGGTGCCGGCCAACACCAGCAGCAAGGCGTCCGTGGTGAAGCCGGTGCGCGACAGCAGTGCTGCGGTATAGGCGCCCCAGCCGAAGTAGAGCGCATGGCCGAAGGAGATCAGGCCGGTGCGCCAGAGCACCAGCAGGCCCAGGGCGACGGCGCCGCGGGCCATGGTCTGAAGGCCGATGAAACGCATCCAGTCGGCGATGAGGAAGTCGGCGACCAGCAGGACGACGAAGGCGACGGTCAGGCCGACCAGGGTGCGGTCGAGGTGCATGGTCAGATCTTCCTCGCCTGTGCCGGCGCGAACAGGCCCTGCGGCCGGAACGCCAGTACCGCGGCCATGATGGCGAAGATCACGAACAGCTCGACCTCGGGCAGCAGGTGCACCGCGGCGGCGCGGGCGATGCCGACCACCAGGGCGCCGATCATGGCGCCAGCGATGCTGCCCATGCCGCCGATCACCACCACCGCGAAGGCGAGCACGATGACCTCGACACCGATGCCGGGCGAGACCGAGATGGTCGGCGCCACGTAGGCGCCGCCGAGGCCGGCCAGGATCGAGCCGAAGACGAAGGTGACGATGTAGACCGCGGTGACGTTGATGCCCATGGCCTGGCTGATCTCGCGGTCGTAGATCACCGCCAGCAGCACCTTGCCCCACTTGGTGCGGCGCAGCGCATACCAGCACAGAATGCCGACGACGAATGCCAGGCCGACCATCGACAGGCTGTAAACGTCGAACAGCAGGCCGCCGATCTCCACCGAATCCAACAGCGCCATCGGCTGATAGGCGAAGTAGGGATCGACGCCCCAGATCAGGATGATCACGTCCTCGAGCATCAGGAAGGCGGCGAAAGTGGCGAGCACGATGGTGTGCTCATCGCGGCTATAGAGAAACCTGAGGATGCCGCGCTCGATGATCACGCCCAGGATCACCCCGACGATCACCGGGGCGATGAACAGCATCAGGAAGCCGCCGAACTCGGGCAGGCTGGTCTCGTAGTAGATGCCGACCAGGGTCGCCGCCAGATAGGCGCCGAAGGCGTAGAGCGAACCGTGCGTGACGTTCAGCACCTTCATCACGCCGAAGATGATGGTCAGGCCGATGGCGACCATGAACAGATACGAGGAGTACACCAGGCCGTCGACCAGGATCACCACGAGTTGCTGGATCACGGCCTCTCCCCCGCGACGGCGTCTGCGATTTGCAACATAGAAATCGGCACGGACGGCCGGCGGGATCGGACGATCCCGCCGGCCACGGCTCCGTCAGATCAGCACTGGGCGCCCTGCATGCCGCTTTCGATCCACTCGACGCTGTCGACGCCATCCGGCGGCATCACGCATTCGGCCTTGAAGGTCTGCACGTCGACCACGGCCGGCACGCCGTTCTCGGCGTCCCACTTGGTGATGCCGTAGACGTGGTCGGTGATCGCCTGATGACCGTTGTTCAACGCCATCTTCACCGTGGTGCTCATGGAGCGGAACTCCATGCCTTCGAACGCCTCGATCACCTGCTCCGTCGACGGGAAGTTGCCGCCGTTGGCCGCCGCCGCCTTGTCGTAGGCCAGCTTGGCCGCCAGCACGCCCTGGGCGTACTGATAGGACGGACCGGTCGGGGCGGTGTTGTAACGGTCGATATAGGCGGCGCGGAACCACTTGTTCAGCTCGCTGTCGTCCTCGGCGGCGAAGATACCGTACGGGCCGCGGGCGCCGAGGATCACGCCTTCCGGCATCTTCTTGCCGAGGCGATAGACCGCGGTGCCGCCGACGGTGAACAGCACCTTCTTTCTGCGGAACAGGCCGCGCGGCGTGGCCTGGAAGATCAGCGCCTCCAGGTCACCGCCCCACAGGCTGGAGTGCACCAGGTTCTCGCGCGCCAGCAACAGGGCGGAGATCTCGGCGCCGTACTGGCCGGCGAAGATCTTCGGCCACTGCAGCTTGTCCGAGACCGGCAGGTCGCCTTCCAGCACCTCCATCGACAGCGCGAAGTCACGCCACGAATCCTGGCCCCAGGCATAGTTCTGGTTGATCCCGGTGTAGCCGCTGACGTCGGACACCCGGTTCTTCACGTAGTGCGCCGCCGCGACGTTGTCGGCGGTGGCATGCGACATGGTGCGGAAGACGTACTTGGGATTGGGCGCCAGTTCCTCGAACACGCGCGGCGTGCCGCAGGTGACGAACACCGTCAGGGTCTTCAACTCTTCGGCCACCGGGGTGATCGCCTGACAGGTGCCGGAAGAAACGAAGCCGACGAACAGGTCGACGTTCTGCTTCTGCACCTTGTTGCGGTACTCGGTCACCTGCTTGGTGTTGCCGCCGGCCTCGTCATAGATCAGCGGCTCGATCATCGCCCCGGCCATGCCCTTGCCGCCATAGGCCGCCGGCAGCTTGCCGGCGTTGATGCCCTGGATCATTACCTCGGCGCCGTTGCGGGCCGGGACGCCAAAGGCCGGCGCGCCGGCGCCGGTCAGGAACGTCGGCACGGCCATCAGCAGTTTGTCCTTGGCCAGTGCCGGCGTCGCCGCCAGGCAGGCAGCCGCAGCAACGGCTGATACCAACGCGGTCCGCCGCAATGTCCTGTTCATGGGATTCATGATCGCACTCTCCTTGTCGTTCGCCTGAAGCGTACGGCAACGGCAGCGGTCGGATGACCGCAATGCCATACCGGATTGCAACGTGGAACTCCCCCCTGATGCGCAAGAGTCCCCGTGTGCCCTTGCCTCCAATGCCCTAGCTTATGACAAGAATCCGCGGGTTTCATCATCATATCGCGCATGTGCGCCGGCCGACCGCGGCGGTGGCCGATGGCCTGCGCCGCCCGTCTGTGCTAGGCGTCGGGCCTTCTGTGTGGGCGAAAGGAGCGTCGCCATGTTCATCGCCATGAACCGGTTTCGGGTGAAGCTCGGCTCGGAAGACGACTTTGAGACGATCTGGCGCGAGCGCGAGACCTTTCTCGACGCGGTGCCTGGCTTCATCGAGTTCCGCCTGCTGCGCGGACCGGAAGGCGACGACCACCGGCTCTACGCTTCGCACTCGCTGTGGGCCTCGCGTGAGGCGTTCGAGGCCTGGACCCAGTCCGATGCTTTCCGCAAGGCGCACGCCCAGGCCGGCGGCCGCCGTGACATCTATCTCGGTCCGCCGAACTTCGAAGGCTTCGAGGTGATCCAGCAGGGCTGACCGGCGTCAGGGGCCTATACGCGCCTCACGCATTTGTGCGCGCAGCGCCGCGGTCGCGGCGTCGTCGACCAAGCCGTCGTCGTCGATGACGACGCCGTGCTCGCGGCGCGCGAAGGCGCGCGTGATCTTCTCTTCCAGGACGTCGCGCAGGACCAGTCCGGGGTCGCGCACGAACGGGTCGCCGAAGCCGCCGCCGCCGGGCTGTTCGTGGCGGATCACCTCGCCGGCGTCCAGGCGCCGGGTCAGCTTGCCGGGCAGGACCTGCTGTGCCGGGCCGGGATTGAGCAGGTTGCGGCCTCGCCGGCCCGGCCCGCCGCCGGCGAGGCCGTAGGGGGCGAACCGGACCCGGTCGGCGCGCAGCTGCAGGGTCGCTTCGTCGGCCAGCAGCCGGTACTCGCGGGCGATGCCCAGGCCGCCGCGGTGGCGGCCGGCGCCGCAGGAATCCGGCACCAGGCCATAGGCCTCGATGCGCACCGGATGCTGCGCTTCCAGCACCTCGACCGGGGTGTTGGACAGGTTCTGCGAGGGGTTGGTGACGGCGTCGACGCCGTCCTTGTCCGGCCGCCCGCCCCAGGCGCCGCACAGCATGTCGACGATGATGAAAGGACGCCGGTCGGGGCGGTAGCCACCGAGGCAGACCACGGTGTTGCCGCCCTCGCCGGCAGCGGGCACGCGGTCTGGGACGACCTGGGCCAGGGCGCCGAACAGGGCGTCGACCACCCGGTAGCCGGTCAACGCCCGGGCGGCACAGGGGCCGGGCAGCTGCGGGTTGAGGATCGAGCCTTCCGGCGCCGTGACCTCGATGGCGCGGAACACCCCGGCGTTGTTGGGGACGTCACCCTGCAGCACGCAGCGCACGCTGAGATAGCTGCATGACTGGGTGTAGGATAGGGTCGAGTTCAGCGCCGCAGCCACCTGCGGCGCCGAGCCGGTGTAGTCGATGCTGAGCTGGTCGCCGGCGACCGTCAGCGTGACCTGGATCGGCAGCGGCGTGTCGGTGAAGCCGTCGTCGTCGATGTGGTCGGTGAAGCGATAGCTGCCGTCGGGCCAGGCGGCGATCTCCTGGCGGGTCAGGGTCTCGGCATAGTCGAGCAGGGCGGTGAAATGGCCGCGCGCCTTATCGGCACCATAGCGGCGGAGCAGGCGTTGCAGCTCGCGCTCGCCGACCCGGCAGGCGGCGAACTGGGCGTCGATGTCGCCGCGCACCAGATCCGGCACCCGGACGTTGCTCTCGATCAGGCGGAACAGGGTGTCGTTGGCGCGTCCGCCCTCGTACAGCCGCACCGCCGGGATGCGCAGCCCTTCCTGGTAGATCTCGGTCGAATCGCTGGCGTTGGAGCCGGCGACGCGTCCGCCCATGTCGGTGTGATGGCAGATCGCCACGGCAAAGCCTTCGAGCCGCCCGTCGAGGAAGATCGGCCGGAACATGAACAGGTCGGGCAGGTGCATCCCGCCTTCGTAGGGATCGTTGAGGACGATGACGTCACCCTCGGCCAGGCTGTCGCCGAAGCGGGCAAGCACGTGGCGCATCGCCACCGGCACCGCGCCCAGGTGCAGGGCGATGGTCTTGGCCTGGGCCAGCATCTGCCCGTCGGCGCCGCACAGGCAGGTCGAGAAGTCCATCACGTCCTTGACGATCTCCGACCGTGCGGTGGCGATGATGCCGTAGGCCATCTCGTCGACGATCGCCTCCAGGGCGCTCTTGATGACGGCGAAGGTGATCGGGTCGTCGCGCATGGCCTCAGCCTTGTCCCGGGGTGATGACGATGTTGTCGACGTGATCGCACCGGGCGCTGGCACCCGGCGGCAGCAGGATCGTCGACTCATAGGATTCCACGATCAACGGCCCGGGCACCGGCGTGGCGCCGATCGCCGCGCGATCGCACACCGGGGTGGCGATGGGCGGTTCGCCGCGGCTGAAGCTGACGGTGCGCTCGCCGGCATGCTTGGCCGTGGCCGGCATCTCGGCCCTGGCTGCGTCGAAGCGCAGGCGGCCGCGGCGCAGGCCGGTGGCGACCGCCCGCAGGTTGACGATCTCCGGCTGCTCGCGGCTGCTGGCATAGCCGTAGCTGGCCTCATATGCAGCCTGGAAGTCGCCGGCCAGGGCGGCGACACCGGCAGCGTCTAGCCGTTCGCCGTCGAGCCCAATGGTCAGCGCCTCCGATTGTCCAGGATAGCGCAGGTCGGCCTGGTAGGTGATCCGCCGCTGGGCGTCGCCGAAGCCTTCCGCGGCCAGCGTGTGGCCGGCCTCTTCGGTGAGCGTGCCCAAGACTGTGTTGGCGGTAGCAAGGTCGAGATCGTGGAGCGAAGCCGCGAAGGGACGTACGAAGTGATGTTCGACGTCGCTGGCCAGCATGCCGACGGCGGTGAACACGCCGGGCAGGGCCGGCACCAGGACCTGCGGCAGTTCCAGCGCGCGGGCCAGATCGACGGCATGTAGTGCCGCCGAACCCCCGAACGCCATCAGCGCGACATCGCGCGGATCGCGGCCGCGCTCGACGCTGACCGCACGCAACGCCCGGGCCATGTTGGCGTTGGCGACGGCACGGATGCCGTGTGCCGCGGCGATGGGGTCGATGCCGAGCGGCACGGCGATGTGCTCGTCGATGGCACGGGCGGCCAGATCCGCGTCGATCTCGAGCGCGCCGCCCGCCAGGTGGCGCGGATTGAGATAGCCGAGCACGACGCTGGCGTCGGTCACCGTCGGCCGCGTGCCGCCGCGGCCATAGCAGGCCGGGCCGGGGTCCGCGCCGGCCGAGTGCGGGCCGACCTTCAGCAGCCCGCCGGCGTCGACCTCGGCGACCGAGCCGCCGCCGGCGCCGACCTCGGCGATGTCGATCGCCGGCACCTTCATCATGTAGCCGCCGGCCTTGATGAAGCGGCTGGAGGTGGAGATGCCCTCGCGGAACTCGTACTCGTTGGTCAGGGTCAGCCGCCCGCCCTCGATCAGCGCCGCCTTGGCCGTGGTTCCGCCCATGTCGAAGGCGATCAGGTCGGATTGGTCCGAGGCCAGGCCCAGCCGGGCGGCGCCGGCGACCCCGGCGGCGGGGCCGGAGCCGACCGAGAACACCGGTTTCTCCGCCGTCGCCCGGGCGCTGGCGACGCCGCCGTTGGAGGCGATCACCAGCAGCGGTGCGTGTATGCCGATCTCCGCCAGGCCTGCCTGCAGCCGTTCCAGGTAGGTCCGCATCACCGGCTGCAGGTAGGCGTTGACCACGGTCGTACTGGTGCGCTCGTACTCCTTGATCTCCGGCAACACCCGGGCGGAAACGCTGACCGGCAGTTGCG
>Ga0209458_1000015_pt1 | contig 128184 bp, 118 predicted proteins | sample WorMetLIZAISLAND_FD_187411 | JGI IMG/M metagenome (GOLD analysis project Ga0209458, IMG submission 187411) | Marine gutless worms symbiont microbial communities from Max Planck institute for Marine Microbiology, Germany - Inanidrilus manae... ...
CCCGAAACCACGGCAAGAACCGCTTCGACACACACCACGAACGAAATCAGTTCATCCGCAGCTTCGTCGATGCCTACAATCGAACCAGACTCAGGTGCCTTGGATACAACGCGCCAATCGAGCGTCTCAACAATCACCCGGGACACAACACGAAAGCCGGGGCCAACGGATTGCCGTTCCGGTAAGCCGGCGACCTCTAACTGACTTAGGAGAACCGACATGGCTGAGCAGAAAGTCGCCATCATCACCGCCGGCGGCAGCGGCATGGGCGCCGGCGCGGCACGCAAGCTGGCCGCCGACGGCTACCAGGTTGCCATCCTGTCGTCCTCGGGCAAGGGCGAGGCTCTGGCCGAAGAGCTCGGCGGGATCGGCGTGACCGGCTCGAACCAGTCGAACGACGACCTTGGGCAACTGGTCGACCGCACCGTCGAGCGCTGGGGCCGCATCGACGTCCTCGTCAACAGCGCCGGCCACGGCCCGCGCGGCCCGCTGCTCGAGATCTCCGATGACGACTGGCACCAGGGCATGGAGGTTTACTTCCTCAGCGCCGTCCGTCCGACGCGCCTGGTCACCCCGGTGATGCAGCGCCAGGGCGGCGGCGCCATCGTCAACATCACTACCTTCGCCACTTTCGAGCCGGACCCGGCGTTCCCGACCTCGGGCGTGTTTCGCGCCGGACTGGCGGCCTATGCCAAGCTGTTCGCCGATCGCTATGCCGCCGACAACATCCGCATGAACAACGTGCTGCCGGGCTTCATTGACAGCCTGCCCGAGAAGGAAGGGGTCGCCGAACGCATCCCCATGCGGCGCTACGGCCGGACCGAAGAGGTGGCGGAGCTGATCGCCTTCCTGGCGTCCGAGCGCGCCGGCTACATCACCGGTCAGAACATCCGCATGGATGGCGGCCTGACGCGCTCCGTCTGAGGCCGCGGCAGCCCAGCGCTGTCGGTATCGGCGGGTCAGAATTCGAGCGGCGCGTTGTCGATCACCTCTTTCATGACAAAGAAGGTGCGGGTCTGGCGCACGCCGGGCAGGGCGATCAGCTTCTCGCCGAGCAGCCGGCTGAAGCCGGCGATGTCGCGCACGCGGATCTTGAGGAAATAGTCGAAGTCGCCGGCGACGAGGTGGCAATCGAGCACGAACGGCAGCTCGGTGATCGCCTGCTCGAACGCCGCGAAGCTCTCCGGCGTGGAGCGGTCCAGCACCACGCCGATGAGCGCCATCGCGCCGCGGTCGACGCTCTCCGGGGCGACCTCCGCGCGCACGCCCCGGATCACCCCTGTCCGGAACAGTCGCTGCGTGCGGCGATGACAGGTTGCCGGGCTGATGTGGGCCTGTCGGGCCAGGTCGGCATTGCTCAACCGGCCGTCACGCTGCAGCAGGCGCAGGATCTGCCGATCGATGCGATCGAGATCCGGTGCAGTGGAAGAATCTTCCATCTCTGTGGGACTCATTCCCAGATCCTTTGCCAAACACGACTTTGGTCGAACATTACATACGGAATTACCCTCAAGTACGGAAGCACCTTTCTCCGCGTGATCGCTACACTCTGGCAACGTGATCACGGCACGGCACAGGAGGACGCGATGCTCCAGGACTTCGAGCGTTATCCGCTCACCTTCGGCCCGACACCGATCGAGAAGCTTGGCCGCCTGAGCCAGCATCTCGGCGGCCAGGTCGAGATCTTTGCCAAGCGGGAGGACTGCAACTCGGGCCTGGCCTTCGGCGGCAACAAGTTGCGCAAGCTCGAGTACATCGTCCCGGACGTTTTGGCCTCAGGCGCCGATACCCTTGTCACCATCGGTGGCGTGCAGTCCAACCACACCCGGCAGGTCGCTGCCGTCGCCGCGCGGCTGGGCATGAAGTGCCGGCTGGTGCAGGAGAGCTGGGTGCCATTCCCCGATGCCGTCTACGACCGCGTCGGCAACATCCTGCTGAGCCGCCTGATGGGGGCCGACATCGAGCTCGTCGACGAAGGCTTCGATATCGGCATCCGCGAGAGTTGGCAGCATGCGCTCGATGACGTCAGGGCCCAGGGCGGCGTCCCGTACGCGATCCCGGCCGGGGCCTCGGTGCACAAGCTGGGCGGGCTCGGCTATGTCGGCTTTGCCGAAGAGGTCCGTGCCCAGGAGGCCGAAGCCGGCATCCGGTTCGACTATGTCGTCGTCTGCACCGTCACCGGCTCGACCCACGCCGGCATGCTGGTCGGGTTCGCCGCGGACGGCCGGGCGCGCAACGTCGTCGGCATCGATGCCTCGGGGACGCCGGCGCAGACCCGTGCCCAGGTGCTCGACATCGCCCGACAGACCGCCGATCTGGTCGACCTGGGCCGTGAGATCGGCGACGACGATCTGACCCTCATCGAGGACTATGCCTACCCCGCTTACGGAATCCCGTCCGATGAGACCAACGAGGCGATCCGCCTCTGCGGCCGGCTGGAGGGCATGATCACGGATCCCGTTTACGAGGGGAAGTCCATGCAGGGCCTGATCGACCTGGTGCGCAAGGGGCATTTCCCGGCCGGCGCCAAGGTGCTTTACGCCCATCTCGGCGGCGTGCCGGCGATCAACGGCTACAGCTACCTGTACCGCAACGGCTGATGATCCGGGCAGCCGCGCTGGGTGTAACCTGATCACCCTTCAGCCGGATCGGAGATCGCCATGACAGTCGGCCGCCTGGTTCAGCTCACTCTCGCCGCCCTGTTGCTCGGCGGCTGCGTCGTGTCGACGCCGTTCGCCGGCCCTGGCTATGACCCGGCGACCCAGCGTGCCGATGTGGACGAGGCGCAGGTGGTGCTCAGCCTGACCCAGGCGGTGCTGAAGGATGACAGCCAGGCGCGGGCCGCGTTCTGGGACTATGTCGAGGTGGTCGAGGCGTCTTTGCCCGAGCGGCGCGGCTTCATCGGCTTCTCCAAGCGGACCGAGCTGTTCGGCAGCAACGCCTGGACGATGACGGTATGGTCCGATGCGGCCAGCCTGGACGCATTTGTCGACAGCACCCCGCACCGGGCGGCGATGCAGGCGGCCATGGGGGCACTGGTCGATGCCAGGTTCGCCCGCGTCAGCATCGACCGCCGGGAACTGCCGGTATCGTGGGAGCGCGCCCTGGAGCTGCTGGAACGCAACGGCCGGCACTACTATGAGTAAGGGCGCACCGCGTCCGCCGTTTGCACAGCCCCACAGGAGTGACGAAGCCATGGACCTGAACCAGTCTCTGGCAGGCCAGACGGCCGTCTTCATCGGTGGCAGCAGTGGCCTGGGCAAGGCAACCGCCAAGGCCTTTGCCCGCCGCGGCGGCGCAGGCGTGATCGTCGGCCGGGACGAAGCCAAGCTGGCGGCCGCCGCCGCGGAGATCTCGGCCGGTGGTGGTGCCGCCCGCGGCCATGTCCTCGATGTCCTGCAGCACGACCGGGTCGATGCGTTCTTTGCCGGCTTCGCCGACGGGGCTATCGATCACCTGGTGATCTCGGCCTCGCAGGCAGCGCACGGTCCCTTCGCGGACCTGCCGGAAGAGGCGGCGCGGGCGATGTTCGATTCCAAGTTCTGGGCGCCCTACCATGCCGCTCGCGCCGCACTGCCGAAACTGGCCGACGGTGCCTCGCTGACCCTGTTCTCCGGCGTGCTCAGCCGGCGCCCCGGCATGAACTGCTCTGCCCTGGGCGCGGTGAACGCCGCGGTGGAAGGATTGACGCGTGGCCTTGCCCTGGAACTGGGACCGCGTGTGCGCGTCAACTGCTGCTCGCCCGGCATGGTCGACACCGAGGCCTACGGCGGCATGCCCGAGGACCGGCGCCGCGAGATGTACCGCGCCACCGGCGCCTCGCTGCCGGCGGGCCGGGTCGGCCGGCCCGAGGAAATCGGCGAGGCCGTGCTGTCACTCATGATCAACGGCTACACGACGGGCGTGGTGCTCGATGTCGATGGCGGACACATGGTCCGCCAGTACGCCGACAACTAAGCCATCGGCGCCGGCCGCTTGGCGCCACCCAGGCCGCGGATGCCTATGGTCAGTCTTGCTCGCACGCGGCGGCGACGCGATCGTGGGCCCAGAGCCGGATCAAGCCGTCGTTGTCGGCACTAGCGAGCCCACCATCGGCGGCAACGCTGACCGCCCACACGGCGCTGCTGTGGCCATCGAGGCGACCGGCGGGGACACCATCGGCGACGCGCCAAAAGCGGATGGTGCGGTCATAGCTGACGCTGACAACGCAATCCGCGTTGACGAAGGCCACGTCGGGAATGTCGGAGCCGTGTCCGCGGAAGGTGGCGACGGCCGCGCCTTCGCTGAGGTTCCACAGCCGCACCGTACGATCATCGCTGCCGCTCAGCAGAAAACGTCCGTCGACCGAGAACCGTAGCTTCCTGACGTTGTCGGTGTGCGCGGAGAGCACGGTGCGCTGCGCACCCTTGTCCACGGACCACAACTGAATGCGGTAGTCCGGCGGTGAGTTGAAGACACTGCCGCTGCCAGTCGCGACGGTGGTGCTGCCGGGCGCGAACGCGATGGTGTTGACGGTGTCGGCATGGCCACGGAACACGGCGACCGCTGCGCCGGACGTAGCCCGCCACGTGCGTGCAGTCTTGTCGTAGCTGCTGGAGGCAATGAAGCGCCCGTCGGGGCTGTAGGCGAGGTCGCGGACGACGTCGACATGGGCGGCGATGGTTCGTAGCAAGCGTCCATCGGGCACGGACCAGACGCGGATGCTGCCGCCGTAGTCGCCGGTGATCACCGCCTGGCTGTCGGGCGCAAAGGCGACGGCGCGAACCCGACCATCATGGGGCTGCAGGATGCGGACCGTCGCCGTTGTTTCCAGGTCCCAGATGCGCACCGTGCCGTCGGTGCTGGCGGACGCAAGGAAGCGGCCGTCGGCGCTGTGGTCGAGGTCCCAGACGCGACCATCGTGACCGTCGAGAACCCGAGTGGTTGCACCAGCGACGGGGGCGACAATGATCAGACCAAGCAGGGTTGCCGCCATGAGCGGGGTTGGTCCGGGCATGCTCAGCCCTCCTCATGCAGCAGGAATTCCACGACGGCGGCGAGGAACGCGCGCCGGCCGTGCTGTGGGCGGTCGAGGTGCACGAAATGCGTTGCCTCTGGCAGCTCGACGCTGCGCACCGTGCCCGTTTCCCGAAGCGCGAGATGCGTCTGCAGCTTGGCCACGTCTTCAGGGCGTGACCAGAAGTCGTTTCCTGAGCGGATGATCAGGGCGTCGGCCGTGATCAGCCGTGCGTCCCACAACGTCGCGCCTGTCGCAAGCAGAAAGCTGTCCGCCAAGGCCCCCGACGGCGCGCGGAAGCTCGGCGGTGCGCGGTCTGCGGCAGTCGGATCGCTCGCCAGCGCCGCGTCGACATAGGCACGGGCCACCAACGGATCGCGCCAGGCCGACTTGTCTTCTATGGGGATCGAACGGTCCCAGCCGCGCAGGAGACTGTCGGCCGGGTTCAGCCGGTAGTTCATGAAGCGCGCCGTATCGAACCGGCCCGGGTCGTCAGGCCGGGCCAGGCGCGAGCCGCGACCGATGAACGGATGCTCGGCGGTGTAGCCGTAGAGCGTGTTGTAGAAGACCAGCCTGGAGACTTTCCCGGGGTGAAGGCTGGCGTATTGACCTGCCCAGTGACCGCCGGTGGCCCAGCCGAGGATCGCAACCTGCCGGCTGTCGGTTCGCGCCAGGATGGCGTCGACCGCTGCCGCGAGGTCTTGCACGGCGGCACCAGAGCGCACCAGGGGCGCGCTCGGCGCACGCGGCTCTGACATCGCCACAGGGCGTGTCGATGCCCCGTAGCCACGCAGGTCGACGATGTAGACCGCCAGGCCTGCCTCCGCCAGATCTGCGGCCAGGCTGCCACCGGAGACGTCGAGGTCGAACGACGCGATGCCGGGGACGCGGGCGCCATGCACGAGCACCGTCGGGACGCCTGTACTGGTGGCGGCGCTGCCGACGACCTCGCGAATGGCGATGTTGATGCCCGGTTCCGGGCTGGCGGTGAAGGCGGTTCGGCGGATCTCCGCGTGGCTGGTGCCAGCGGTCAGGGCGACAAGGCCTGCGGCGGCAAGTGGTCGAAGCATGGCGCATCTCCGGTGATACAGCGTGATGGCAGCGACATGGCACCGCAGTTGATACGGGGAAAATACCAATCATGGTGCAGGTGATATGCTATTGATATCGCATGACCACGCTCGATCATCGTCCGCTAAGGCAGTTCCTGGCGATCGCCGACGCCGGCACGGTGCGCGCTGCGGCGCGGGAGCTCAACATCAGCCAACCGCCGTTGACCGCCGCCATCCGGCAGCTCGAGGCACGGCTCGGCGTTGCGCTGTTCGAGCGCAGCGTCAAAGGCATGACATTGACCCCGGCCGGCGAGACGCTGGCCTCGGAGGCGCGGGCAATTCTGGCCCGCTTGACACGCGCGGAGGCTGACGTCCGAACCGTTGCCGGGCGACCAGTGCCTTTGCGGGTCGGCTTCGTCTCGGCAGCGCTGAACCGCACCCTGCCGACGCTCATTCGTGCGCTGGCGGCCGACGCTCAGCCGTCGCCGCAACTGAGCGAGATGACCACGCCGGAACAGCTCGAGGCGTTGGCTGCCGACCGGATCGACGTGGGCCTGCTGCATCCCCCAGTGCCGAAGTTGCCGGACTTGCGGAGCATGCCGCTGGGCCGAGATCCGTTCTGGGCGGCGTTGCCCGTGGGGCACAAGCTGGCCGCGCGCCGCCGCTTGCGTTTCGCCGACATCGCCCACGAGCCGTTCGTTCTGTTTCCACGGTCTCAGGGGCCAGTGCTCTACGATGCCATTCGCGCGCTGGTTGCCGAGTGCGGCGCGCCTTTCCGTGTCGCCGTCGAGGCGCGACGCATCCACAGCCAACTGGCCATGGTCGCAGCCGGTCTTGGTGTCGGCCTCATCACCCGCTCGACGGCGGGCGTGCTCACTTTCGACGGTGTCAGGGCGATTCCGCTCACGGATGTGCAGGACCGGCTGTTTCTGGAGCTGTGCCTGATGGCGGCGCCGGCCCGCCTGCCGGTCCTGGCAAAGGCCCTGGCCGGTTCGGGTAGGCCTTAGCCGTGATCGTTCGTCCGTTCTGCCGCTGTTGTCGCCGTCGCCGGCAGCGTGGCGTAGGTGGGTTGCCGGCGCCGGTCCATGACGTGAAGCTCTTGCCCAATCATTCGTTATGCGGGAGCCCGCCATGCTCACGTTCGCCACCCTGGGGCCGTCTGGCAGCAACCACGAACTGGTGACGCGGGCCTACCTGGAGCTGCACGGGCTGAGCAACGCACGGATCGTCTTCGTCGACGACTTTGACCAGGCACTCGAGCTGATGGTCGAAGGCGCGGTGCAGCACGTGGTGCAGGCGGCGGTGCACCCGCAGGCCACGAGCACTGTCGCCAAGGCCTGCCTGCGCCATCGCATCTTCGTCATCGACACCTTTATCTCGCCGAGCCACCCGTTGGCGGTCCTGACCCGGGTGGAGGTGGTGACGCCGCAGTCTCTGGGGCTGCAGCCGGCGACGAAGGATTACGTCGACACCGACCGTTGGCCGACGCTGGTGCCGGAGGGCTCCACCGTCGCCGTCGGCGAAGGCCTGCTGGCCGGACGCTACGACAGCGGACTGACCCTGCTGGCGCTGGCCGACAGGTATCCGGGGCGGTTTCGGGTGGACGAGATCATCGGCAGCGTCGACGACCCGTGGCTCGTCTTCGGCCGGCAGCGCACCACTGGCGGCAGGCTGCTCGCCTGGCCCGACAGCCCGGCGGCGCGGCTCTACGCGCGAGAGGATGGCTGAGCCGGGTCCTGCTCAGTCCGACGGCGCGAAGACCTCATGCTGGCCATGCACGTGGCGCAGCGGGAAGTGGCCGAGCGAGGCCACGGCGTCGGCATTGAACTTCGCCACCCGGTCGGACATCACCAGGGGCTTGTCGATTGCCTTGGCCAGCTCGCACAGGCGTTCCGCGCGGCCGGTGGCGCTGCCGGTGACGGTGAAGTCGAGCCGCGTCGGCGATCCGACATTGCCATAGGTCACGTCGCCGACATGGACACCGATCGCGCAGCGGACGTCGTCGCGGCCCCGCGCGCGGCCCACTTCGGCAATGTTGTCCACAATCTCGCGCGCGGCCGCTTGCGCCCGCCGACAGGACTCGCCTTCGTCTTGATCGACGGGGAAGATCGCCAGCACCGCGTCGCCGATAAACTTCAGCACTTCGCCGCCATGCGCCACGACCGGCTGGGTGACTCCTTCGAAGAAGCCGTTGAGCAGGTCGAGGTAGTCGTCGCGGTCCAGCTCGTCCGACAGCCGCGTCGATTCCCGCAGGTCGCAGAACAGGATGGCGGCACGGATCTGCTGGCCATGGCCGCGTTTGACCTGACCGCTGCGGACCAGGCTGCTGGTGCGCGGGCCCAGGTATGTGTCCAGCAGCGTCTCGGTGTTCAGCTGTGCCGCCAGCACTTCGTAGAACCGGCTCAGCACCGCGGTCGCTTCGAACACCCGGCCCAGGTCGGCGGTGGAAAAGCCGGCGGCATGATCCGAAGTCAGCGTCAGGGTGTGGATCTGGCCATCCGAGAACGGCAGCGGCATGGCGACATAGTCGGTGCCGCCCTGTTGCCGCAGTTCCTCCATGACCGGGAAGTCGAACTCGAACACGTCCGCGTCCAGCCGCTGCCGCACGCCGCCGCGGCCTTCGCTGACGTGACGCACCGGGCTGTTCAGATAGCTGGGATGGTTCAGCGCGCTGTGCGGCATGGTGTTGACCGTCACCTCGCTCTGGTCGCGGACCCAGATGTAGCGCATGCCCAGTAGCAGCGGATGCAGCGTCCAAATGCCGACGCTCAGCCGCCACACCGGGATGCCGTCGGCCACCAGCCGCTCACCCAGTTCTCGGGTCAGGTCTTCCGGCGTCCGGCACTGCCAGGCCTCGCGCAACAGCCAGTCCACCAGTGGGCCGCTTGCATGGCCATAGTCGGGCGTCGCCGGCAGATCGTCTTCGTACTCCCAATGCTCCACCGCATCCGGATAGAACGAGATGTAGCCGGCGATCGACGCGGCTTCAGGCAACGGCTGTTCATAGCTCCAGGCGGCGTTGGCGACGACTTTGTCGGGCAACACCAGGTCGTAGTGACTGGCTGTGCCTTTGAAAGGACAGAATGTCCTGTGCTGGTTGCGCCGCAGCAGGCTGGTCTCCACGTCTGCCGGGGGCAGGTAGACGCAGGACGGCAGCCGGGTCTCATGCAGGACCCGCGCCCCCCGGCTGTCCGCTAGGACCTTTCCGTCGTTGAGCGCGCGGGTACGTCCGCTCACCGGCTCGGCGACGATCTGGTACACGGTTTGCTCGGGATTCAGCATGGGACCTTGAGCGTAGCTGTAGAGCCCACCATATGTATGGTCGTCGGTCCCGGTCGGCAACTGCCGGAGGTGCTTGGTCGTGCCTTGCAGCTTCCGCTGGCGCTTTCGTCGCCGACGCAATAAACCTGCAACATGACTCAGTCCAGCGGCCCGACGACCGCCTTGCACGGCCAGGCCGGCGCCGACCTCATGCACCCGTGGCGGCTCGAGTTCCTTGATGAGGAACGCGAAGCCGGATTCCGGGCGGCCGAACGCGACCGCAACCTGCGTCAGGCGCGGTTCGGTCTCGGCCTGGCCCTGGCTCTGAACCTGGCCTTCGGCGGGCTGGACCCGCTGGTCTATGCCGACAACCTGCCGCTGGTCCTGCTGATTCGGCTGGCCGTGGTGACGCCGCTGCTGGCCGTGCTGATCGGTCTGACTTTCACCGCGCACCACCGGACCCGCTGGCCCGGACTGCTGGTCTCGGCGGAGTGGGTCTTCGCCATCTGCTACGGCGCGGTCTCGGCGCTTGCGGCGCCGCCCGAGGCGGTGCTGACCGGGTTCACCCTGGTGATCCTCGGTGCCTATCTGCTGTTTCCGCTGATCTTCCAGTACGGCGCCTTTGCCGCCTGGACCACCACGCTGATCTATGTCGCCTTGATCGCCCTGTTGGGGGGACGCGACGGCGAGACCCTGATGATCCTCGTGGCCCAGCTGATCACGGCGAACATCATCGGCATGTTCGCGCTCTACCGTTCCGAGCGGTTTCGCCGCCTCGATCACCTGAACACCCTGCGCCTGGCTGACGAGCGGGAGCGCTATCACGATCTGCTGACCCGGATCCTGCCGACGCCCGTGGCCGAGCGGCTGGAACGCGGTGAAACGGTGGTTGACGAAGTGGCGGACGCCTCGGTGCTGTTCGCCGACATCGTCGGCTTCACCGAAATGGCCTCGCGCTGGCCGGCAACGGACACCGTGGCCCTTCTGAACCACCTGTTCTCCGACTATGACGACCTGGTCGCCCGCCACGGCCTGGAGAAGATCAAGACCATTGGCGACGCCTACATGGTCGCCGGCGGGGTACCGCGGCCGCGGGCCGATCATCTGCAGTCGATGGCGGCTCTGGCGCTGGACATGTGCGCGGCAGCGGCAGCGCGGCAGCGACCTGACGGCGCCCCCATCGAGGTCCGCATCGGCCTGCATTCCGGCCAGGTCCTGGCCGGGGTGATCGGCGAGACCCGGTTCCTGTACGACCTCTGGGGCGACACCGTGAACACCGCCAGCCGCATGGAGCGTTTGGGCGAGATCGGGCGGATCCAGGTCTCGGACGACATCTATCGCCGCCTGCAGGACGACTTCCTGTTCGAGCCGCGCGGCGACATCGAGGTCAAGGGCAAGGGCCGGATGCCGGTGTGGTACCTTACCGGCCACCGTGGACAGGACAATGACGATGGGCCGGTAGCCCGGCCCGAGGCCGTGCAGAGCAAGGATTGAGTGACGATGGCCGTGGACCCGCAATGCGCCGCAATCCTCGAGGCCGCAGCCGCGGCCGGCTCGCCGTTCGCCTCGGACGATCACCTGCAGGCCCGTCAGGCCTATGCCGCCTCAACCGAGCTCTATCGGCACGAGGTTGCGCCGCCACTCGACGTCACGAACGACACCATCGCGGGTCCCGGCGGCGTCTTGCCGCTGCGGATCTACCGGCCGCGGGGTACCGCGGATGCCGGGCCGGCCGGTGCACTGGTCTTCCTGCATGGCGGTGGCTGGGTGATCGGCGATCTCGACACCCATGACCACGTCTGCCGCTTCCTGGCCGCGCATACCGGCGCCGTGGTGGTCTCGGTCGACTACCGGCTGGCACCGGAGCACAAGTTCCCGGCGGCGCTGGATAACTGCGTGGCGGCAGTGCGCTGGGTCGCGGCCAACGCCGCCACGCTCGCCGTCGACCCGGCCCGCCTGGCGATCGGCGGCGATTCCGCCGGGGGCAACCTGGCGGCCGTGGCCGCGATCGTCCTGCGCGATGCCGGCGGGCCCGAGCTGCAGTTGCAACTGCTGATCTATCCGGCGGTCGACTTCACCGCCGACACGGAGTCCCTGCGCGACAACGGCGACGGCTATCTGTTGACCCGGACGGCGATCGAGAAGTTCGCAGACTGGTACCTGCCGGACCGTGCGGCGCGCAGCGACCCGCGGGCGTCGCCTCTGCTGGCGGCCCATCACACCGATCTGCCGCGGGCGTGGATCCAGACGGCGGAATTCGATCCGCTGCGGGACGAGGGCAGGGCCTATGCCGAGACCCTCGCCAGGGCCGGCGTGCCCGTCGAGTACAAGTGCTACCCGGGCATGATCCATGGCTTCATGCGCATGGGCGGCAAGGTCGACGCAGCGCTTGGGGCGCTCGACGATGCCGCTCGCGCGGTCCGCTCCGCCCTCAGCCGATGACCGGCCGGTCCGACGGTAAGGCTGCGCCGCTGCACCTTCTCCACACGGCCGCAGTACACATCGGGACCTGCGACCGGCTGCTGGCCGAGCTGGCGCCCGGTCTCGAGGTGCGGCACACCGTGCGCGACGATCTGCTGGCGCGGGCGATAGCCGACGGGTCGCTCACGGCCCCGGTCCGGCAGGCGACGGTCGACGCCCTGCTGGCCGAGGCCGCGCACGCAGGCGCGGTGCTCTGCACCTGCTCCACCCTGGGGGCGGCGGCCTGGGCTGCCGCGGCGGTAAGTCCGGTGCCGGTTTTGCGCATCGATGAGCCGATGGCCCGGCGCGCGGTCGAGACCGGCCCCCGCATCGGTATCGCCGCCTGTGTGCAGACCACGATTGCGCCGACGCGTGAACTGGTCGAGACGGTGGCGGCCCGGCTGGACCGGCCGGTCGAGCTGCAGACCATCCTCGTCGCCGATGCCTGGCCGCTATTCGAGGCCGGCGACCACGACGGCTATGCCGCCCGCATCGCCGATGCGCTGCAGGTGGCGGCGGAGCTCGACGTCATCGTCCTCGCCCAGGCCTCCATGGCGCCGGCGGCCGACCGTGCCGGTCTGGCGATTCCAGTGCTGTCCAGCCCGCGCCTCGGACTGGAACACGCTGTCGCCGTGTGGCAGGCCGGCGCTGGGTGAACCGCGGTCACGCCCCCGCCGGGGGACGCCGGCGCTAAGGCATCACCTGCACCCAGGCCTCGCGCTTGCGCTCCGACACGTCGCCGAAGTTCGCCTCGTACTCGCGCTTCAGCTCGGCGAACTCGTCCGACTGCTGGAAGCGCTCGAACGTCGCCTCGTCCTTGAACTCGTAGACGGCCATGTACTGGTAAGCATCGTCGCTCAGGATCGCCCGGTAGCGTCGGGCGCTCACGGCGCCGTTGAAGCGCAGCAACTGGGCGCAGTGTTCCTCATTGTACCAGCGGTTGAAGGCGTCTTCCTGGTCGGCGTTGATGGTGGCTTTCACGGTAAACAGCACGATGGCCATGGCAGTCCTGTCTAATGATAGCGTTTGCGTAAACAACCGAGCAGTCTGTCACGTACGCGCGCGGGACAACGGACACATTTCGCGTGACTACTTGAACTTGATTGCCTTGCCGTTTGCTTCGATGGCACCCCAAGACATCAGCGTCACTTTGGGACCATCGTAGACCACTTCCATGACGGCGTCGGCTCCGAGCTTGACGGCCTCGAGCCGAAGTTGATTCGCCGCCTTGGCCCGGGTCGGCGTCGGATCGAACGCCGTGTTCTTGCTTACCGTGACAGAGATTTCCGCGAGCACATCGAAGGTCCGTTCGGGACGTCCTTCGAGGATCTCAATTCCTTTTGCTCGCTCCAATTGCTCGGGCGTTAGATTGTCGACGTTGAAGGTCGTGGACCCAGTCGTTGCGCCGGCCGGTGTGATGATTTCGCTACTCGACCTTGTGCCACAGGCAGCCAGCGTGAACATCAGTACTACCGCAGCCACTCGCAATAGAATGGTAGCCATTTGTGTTTCCCCCCTTGCGCCGTGTTGGCGACTGAACTGCCATGGACGCGCAGACACTAGGGCGAGGGGGTCACCGCCGCAAGCCGCCATGCTAGTGTCAGGTCATGGCTAGATTGGTCGAATTGTGGCCGTTTGCCCTCGCCGTGGCGGTGGCGGCGCTGCTCTGGCTGACCGGACCGGCTGGCATCGCCGTGTTCTGGCCGCTGATTCTGGCGGCGTTGTTCGCGATCCTGTTGTGGTGGCTGAATCGGCAAGGCAAGAGGCCAGATTAGCGTTCCGCCGGGCTATTCCGGTACGACTTTGGCGCTAAGGCGACGTGCATGCATAGCGCGAATTTCCGCGCCAAGCCTCGCTTCGAAGTCCGCCTCAATTTCCTCGCATTCCGTCTGATTGCAGCCTGCAAGTTCGAACTGGAGGGTCTGGCGCCGTTCCCTTCGGACCTCGTCGATACGCTCCTCGTACCAGCGGTCACGAGCGGCAACGCTGGGAAACTGCTTTGGTTCCAATCGAACATGGATTTCAGTGGGATAGAGCAGACCGACGCCCGTCGCACTGTGCTGAGCCAGTGCGGTGACACCGCCAAGCAACAGGGACGCTGCACCTGCTCGGCCACTCATCTGCGCATGAACGACCGTAGAGTAGGGATAGTACCCCACCTTTTCGCAAGTTACGCATATCGGTGGTGTGTAGCCGTAGAACCCGATGGTTTCACCGCTGCGCCACTTGCCGGGAATGTCCGTGTCTTTGCTGTCGCGCAGCCTGCAATCCAGGTCGCTAGGCTCTGCGACAATCGTCGATGATTTCGACTCCCATTGGCCGCTTGGATAGACCCCGGCTCCGCTGTCGGATGATGTGCATCCCGACGTGATTGCGTATATGGCAAGAATAATGCCGGTCCAAACGCACGCGCGCACCATGTCGGCCTCCTGTTGACACCACTCAGAAACGCACACGCTGTGCACACAACACCGAACCGTCAATCGACTGGCGATTGTAGCGCGTTTTGAGCAGGGCGGGCGTCGGCGACGTCAACCGTCGTTACCGGTTCAGCTCCCGCATCCCGTTGTCGAGCCCTTCAAGGGTCAACGGATACATCCGGTGCGACATAATCTGCTGCAGCATCTGTAGCGACGGGGTGTAGTTCCAGTGCCGCTCGGGGATCGGGTTGAGCCAGACCGAGTGCTTGAAATGGTCGAGCAGGCGGTTCATCCAGACCTCGCCCGCTTCCTCATTCCAGTGCTCGACGCTGCCGCCGGGGTAAACGATCTCGTACGGGCTCATGCTGGCATCGCCGACCAGCACCAGCTTCCAGTCCGGTCCATAGGTGTTGATCAGCTGCATCGTCGGGATGTGCTCGGTGTGCCGGCGCCGGTTGTCCTTCCACACCTTCTCGTACAGGCAGTTGTGGAAGTAGTAGTACTCCAGGTGCTTGAACTCGCCGCGGGCGGCCGAGAACAGCTCCTCGCAGGTCCGGATGTGGTCGTCCATCGAACCGCCGACGTCGAGCAGCAGCAGCACCTTCACCGTATTGCGGCGTTCGGGCCGCATCTGGATGTCGATATAGCCGCCGTTCTTCGCCGTCGACTTGATGGTGCCGTCGAGGTCCAGCTCGTCCGGGGCGCCCTCGCGGGCGAACTTGCGCAGGCGGCGCATCGCCACCTTGATGTTGCGGGTGCCGAGCACCACCGAGTCGTCCAGGTTGCGATACTCGCGCTTGTCCCAGACCTTGACCGCCTGGCGGTGGCGCGACTTGTCCTGGCCGATGCGCACGCCCTCGGGGTTGTAGCCATAGGCGCCGAACGGCGACTTGCCGGCGGTGCCGATCCACTTGTTGCCGCCCTGGTGGCGTCCCTGCTGCTCCTCCAGGCGCTTCTGCAGCTCTTCCATGAGCTTTTCCCAGCCGCCCATGGCCTCGATCTCGGCCTTCTCCTCGTCCGTCAGATAGAGCTCGGCCAGCTTGCGCAGCCACTCCTCGGGGATCTCGGTGGCTTCCGGTTCCTCCGGCGGCTCCAGCCCCTTGAACACCTCGCCGAACACCCGGTCGAACTTGTCCAGGTTGCGCTCGTCCTTCACCAGGCACGAGCGCGACAGGTAGTAGAACTTCTCGACGCTGTATTCGGCGACGTGGTGCTGCATCGCCTCCATCAACGTCAGGTACTCCTTCAGGCTGACCGGGACCTTGGCCTTCTTCAGTTCGTAGAAGAGGTTCAGGAACATGGTGCTTCTCCCTCGGCGCAGCCGCCCCTGTGCCTGTCCGCCTAGCCGCCCTGTTCCCGGCGCGCCAGGAAGGCCAGTCGCTCGAACAGGTGCACGTCCTGCTCGTTCTTCAGCAGGGCGCCGTGCAGTGGCGGGATCAGCTTCTTGGGATCCTTGGTGCGCAGGATTTCGGGCGAGATCTCGTCGACCATCAGCAGCTTCAGCCAGTCCAGCAGTTCCGAGGTCGACGGCTTCTTCTTCAGGCCCGGCACTTCGCGGATCTCGTAGAACACGTTGAGCGCCTCGCGCACCAAGTCCTTCTGGATGTCCGGATAGTGGACATCGATGATCTCGGTCATCGTGTCGCGCTCGGGAAAGCGGATGTAGTGGAAGAAGCAGCGGCGCAGGAAGGCATCCGGCAGCTCCTTCTCGTTGTTCGAGGTGATGACCACGATCGGCCGGTGCTGGGCGACCACGGTCTGCTGGGTCTCGTAGACGAAGAACTCCATGCGGTCGAGTTCCAGCAGCAGATCGTTGGGGAACTCGATATCGGCCTTGTCGACTTCGTCGATCAGCAGCACCGGGGCGGCGTCGGCCTCGAACGAGTCCCACAGCTTGCCGCGGACGATGTAGTTGGCGATGTCCTTGACCCGCTCGTCGCCGAGCTGCGAGTCGCGCAGGCGCGAGACCGCGTCGTACTCGTAGAGGCCCTGTTGCGCCTTGGTGGTCGACTTGATGTGCCACTGGATCAGCGGCTTGGACAGGGCCTTGGCGATCTCGTGCGCCAGCACCGTCTTGCCGGTGCCCGGCTCGCCCTTCACCAGCAGCGGCCGCTCCAGTGTGATTGCGGCATTGACCGCCACCATGAGGTCGTCGGTGGCGACATAGGTGTCCGTACCTGTGAACTTCATTGCTGAGTACGCTCGATGGCTGAAATTGTTCTGGGTGAGAGCAGGGACATTAGGGTGCCGGCCTGGTTTCATCAAGGGCGCGGACGGGGCGGGATACCGCCCGGATCGGGCGGTTCAGCGCAGCGGCAGGGGCGCGCGCCCGGCGAACGGGGCATCGGCGCCCATCGCGGCCTCGATGCGCAGGCCCTCGTTCCATTTCGCCATGCGCTCGGAACGCGTGAACGAGCCCACCTTCAGCTGGCCGGCGTTCCAGCCGACCGCCAGGTGAACGATGGTCACGTCTTCGCTCTCGCCGGAGCGGGCCGAGACCACGCTGGCCCAGCCGGCGTCGCGGGCGGCATCGAGCGCCGCCCGGGCTTCGCTGATGGTGCCGGCCTGGTTGGGCTTGATCAGCACGGCATTGCAGCAACCCTCTGATGCCGCCTCGCGCACCCGTTCGGCATTGGTGACCAGCACGTCATCGCCGATCACCTGGACCCGGTGGCCGACCGCCTCGGTGAAGGCGGTCAGGGCTGCCGTATCATCCTCGGCCAGTGGATCTTCGATGGCGACGATTGGGTAGCGGTCGAGCCAGCCGATCAGCAGCTCGCTAAGGCCGTCCGAATCCAGCTCACGTTCCTCCAGGCCGAGGCGATAGCGGCCGTGGCGGCCGAACTCCGAGGCGGCGACGTCGAGCGAGATCGCGACCTCGTCGCCGGCCTCGAAGCCGGCCCGCTCGATCGCCCGCACCAGCGCCTCCAGTGCCGCTTCGTTGCCGTCGAAGGCGGGCCAGTAACCGCCTTCGTCGGCAACGCCCTGAAGGCGGCCCTGTTCCGCCAGCATCAGGCCGGCGTGTCGGTAGACCTCTGCCGTCCAGTCGAGCGCCTCGGTGTAACTGTCGGCGCCAGGGCAGACCACCATGAAGTCCTGCACGTCGGTGCGTCGCGCGGCATGCGCGCCGCCGCCGAAGATCTGGATCTCCGGCAACGGTAGCGACACCGGGCCTTCGCCGGCCAGGTAGCGCCACAGCGGCTCGTTGGCCGCGGCGGCGGCGGCATGCAGCACGGCCATGGAGGTTGCGATCATGGCGTTGCCGCCCAGGCGCGAGCGGTCCGTCGTGCCGTCGAGCTCGATCAGCCGCTGGTCGACGCCGGCCTGATCGGCTGCGTCAATGCCGTGGAGCGCGTCGTTGATCTCGCCGTTGACATGGCCGACCGCACCGGTGACGTCGTGGCCGCCGAAGCGCTCACCGCCGTCGCGCAGGTCCACCGCTTCGCCACTGCCGGTGGAGGCACCGGCCGGGGCGATGGCACGGCCGCGGGCGCCGTCCGACAGGTGCACCTCGGCTTCGACTGTTGGTCGGCCGCGAGAATCCCAGACCCGGCGGCCGAGCACGCGTTCGATCCGGTACCAGGTCATCCGTCCAGCTCCTCTGTCCAGGCCTGTGCCACGTCGTCCAGCCGGTCGACCGGTTGTAGCAGCAATGCGCTGGCGGTGCGCCGCACCCGTGCCTTGTCGGCCTCGTCGGTCAGGTATTCCACCGGCGACTTGCCGTCGACGCGGGCGAGAAACAGGCCGGGCAGCAGCCGCGCCGTGCGGGCCTCCATCTCGGCCGTCGGCTCCCAGTCGACATGGTCCAGGTATGCCGTCGCCAGGCTGGCGAAGCAGGCCAGGTACTTGCCGGCAACCGGCCGTCGGGCCAGGCACTTCAGCAGCAGGTGATTGAGGCAGAAGGCGAGGTCGAAGGCCGGGTCGCCATAGCAGGCGCACTCGGCGTCGAGGAACAGCGGGCCGTCGGGTCCGACCAGGATGTTCTTCGGGCTGATATCGCCGTGGATCAGGGCGCGTCGCGTCTGCGCCGTGGTCGCAACCAGCCGGAGCAGGGCCGGGGCCAGTGCCGGGTGAAGCCGGGCCGTCGCTTCCAGGTACGGCTCCAGGCGGATGGCATGGAATGTGGCGTCGTTGGCGAACGCGGCCCCCAGGTCCGGCTGGCCGGCGGTGGCGGCATGGATGCGGCCGAGCCGGTCACCGACCTGGCGCGCCGTCTCCGGCTCGGCCGTGCCGGCCAGCAGCTGCGCCTTCCAGACCGGGTGGCTGGCCGGGTCGAGATAGGCCATGGCGAACAGGCCGGCCTCGGCGTCATGGCCCAGGATCGCCGGCACGGCCTCAGGCACGATGTCTGCTGCGGTCTGCAGCCAGGCCACTTCCGCGGCGTTGCGTCCCACCGGTGCGTACCAGTCCTGGGCGACGCGCAGCTTGGCCAGGGCACGCTTGACGCAAATCGTTCGGCCGTCGACCCGGGCCTTCCAGATGTCCGAGGAAACTCCACCGGTGAGCGGTTCGAGCGTGACCTCGCCGTCGTCTGACAGGAGGCCGAACCGGCGCAGCGCGGCGCTGACCACAGCAGCCGTGTCCGTCGCCTCGTCGATTGCATCGGGCTTGCGGCTCATCGCCTGCATTTAAGCCGGATTCAGGGCGGCAAAGAAACCGCCGGCGATCGCCGGCGCCGGTCAGGTGATGAGGTTGAACAGGTTGCTGCTGTTGGCGCCGGACTGCCCGTCGAGCCGTGCGGTATTGGTCGCGGTGGCCCCCTGCGCCAGCGAGGTGACGAAGCTGAGGGCCGCCTGCATGCTGGCAAGTTTCTCCGCGTCCTCGGCGCTGACCGGCTGCAGGCCGGTCTGGCGCTCCTCTTCTGGGCCCAGAGAGAGGAAGCGGAACATGTCCTGGATCTCGCGGATCGCGTTGTCGATCAGCACGCCGGTGTCGGTGGCGCCGGTGCGATCGGTCACGGACATCTCGCCGACGAAGCCAAGTTCGAACAGGGTGTCCTCTTCGTCCTCGGCTTCTTCCGAGTCCGCGGGCTCGCCGTGCAGCACCCCAGGCTGCAGGCCGAGTGCCGGCAGGGCGTCGAAACCCTCCGGGCCGGCGATGATCTCGACCTTGCCGCCGTTCAGCGCCTCGATGGTCATGGTTTTCGCGTCGATGCCGTCCTTCAACTCGACCTGTCCGGACTGACCCAGGATCTTTTTGATCTTGTAGGCCAGGAAGCCCAGGGTGTCGTCGGACTCGATGGTCACGGTGCGGGCGGCGCCGCCGTCGACCGAGATCTGGAACGACTGGCCAGCACGTACGCTGGTCAGGCCCGTCAGCTCCGTCGGCTCGCTGGTCGGGATCGATCCGGTCGGGAGGCCCAGCCGCGACAGCACGCTGGTGCCGTCGACATCGAAGGCGATGGCGTTGCCACTGTGCGCAATGCTGCCGCGGAACTGTTGGGTCCAGGCCGTCGCGCCGGTGTTGTCCAGCTTGCGCGCGTAGTAGTCCTGGGCCAGCGCCGCCGTGCTGCCGTCGATGCCGCCGGTGGTCGCGCCGGTGACGTAGATCTCGTCGGCGCCGGCATTGGCGCGCACGGCGATGCCCTCGATGCCGTCCGTGTCGCTGCTGCCGACGTAACTGGTGAAGTCGACCGACGCAGTGGCGCCGTTGTCGGTGATCTTGGTGACGAAGCCGTCGCTGCCACCGCTGTGCGCGGTGACGATGGTGCCGTTGAAGCCGGTGTTGGTGGTGCTACCGGCCAGATAGACCGCACCGCTGCTGCCGACCGCGACGCCGGTGACGGTGTCGCCGCTGTTCAGGCTGCCGGCAACCTCCTCCCAGGCCAGTGTCGCCGACGAACCGCCGTCGGTGTACTTGCGGACCACGGCATTGCCGCTGCTTTCGGCCGAAATGAACACGTTGCCCGACCCGTCCAGGGCAATGCCGGTGGCCCGGTCGCCATCGGTGCCGCCGAACTGCGTGTTCCACTGCAGGGTGCCGCTGCTGTCCAGCTTGGTGACATAGCCGTCGCTGCTGCCGGCATGGGTGGCGGTGTCGTCGATCGCGCCTTGGGTGTAGCCGGCCAGGAAGACGTTGTCCGAGCTGTCGGTGGTCAGCGCCAGGGCGCCGTCGGCGGCATAGGGCGCGGCCTGTCGGGTCCATTGCTCGACGCCGTTGGTGTCGAACTTGGTGACGAAGCTGTCGTAGTTGCCGCCATAGGCGGTCTCGGTCAGCTGCCCCTGCACCTGGCCGGCGACGACGACGTTGTCGCTGCCGTCGACGGCGACGGCAAAGCCGGCTGCCTGGTCGGCGGCGCCCAGCAGCCGGGACCAAACCAGGTTGCCGGCGGCGTCGTACTTGCGCAGGTGCACGTCGGTGCTGGCCTGGTTGGCCTGGCCGTCCAGGTCACCGGCGGTGTTGCCGACGGTATAGACGAAGCCGTTGCTGTCGACGGCCACGGCGCGCGCGTCGGCGGCGGCGGTGGTGTCGATCTCCGAGCGGAACACCTCCGTCGGGCTGGCCGCTGATAGCCCGTCCAGCTTCTTCAGGAAACCGGAGGAGGCGTCGCCGACGTTGTTCTTGCCGGCGATGTAGATCGACGGCTCGCTGCTGCCGACGTTGCCGAAGCTCAGAGTCTCGGTGGTGTTCAGGTTGAACTCGAAGCCGTAGGCATACTCGCTATGGCGCTTGACCTTGACGGTCGAGACGACGCCGGCGGCGGAAAGCTGGTCGTTGATGTAGGTGGCAATGCTGTCGACGTTGAGCGCGCCACTGACCGCGGACAGGTCCATGTTGATGACCTGCGAGCCGCTCGACGTGGTGACGGTGATGTCGAAGGTCTCGGTCCCGGTCAGGCCGGCGATCGGGTCGTCGCGGACGGTGCTGGCGACGGCGGCGATGTGATAGGGGATGACCTTGGTTTCCGTCTTCGGAAACTCGAGCGAGCTGGTCATCGAGGTCTGGCGCACACCATACAGCAGGGTCGCGTCGTCGTCGAAGTTGAGGCCGGAGACGAAGCTCTTGGTCTCCTCGAGATAGCCGTCGAGGCGGCTCTGCAGCAGGTCCTTGTAAGTCGTTGCCGCGGCGTCGGTCTCGGTGAAGGTGACCAGTTCGCGCATCCGGGTGAGCCCGGTGTAGAGGGCGAACAGGTTCTTGAAGTTGTCGTCGTCGCCGTTGTCCTGGACCCGCGGGTCCTCCAGGTCGATCAGGCTGCCGGACGAGAAGATCCGCTGCAGGGCCTCTTCGCGGTCCTGCGGCACGACGGCGGGCAGTTCCCACGGCGGGATCACCGAGGCGTCGAGATTGCTCGTCGCTCTCAGGATCTCTTCATTGATCTTCTTGGCGTTCAGCGTTTCCCCCAGCGAAACCCCGCTGGAGTAGAAGTCGCTGAGCACCGAGCTGTCGAAGGTTGCCAGCTTCAGGGTGCTGTTGTTGCTGCCGAAGATGTCCACGTCGGTTTCCGCTCTTTTTATGCCGGGCAATGGTGCCTTTTGGCGGTTGACGTCGCGTGAAGATGCTTGGTGAACAAGCACCCTTAACGTGCTGTTTACCATAGGCTTTCCGTGTCTCTTCCGCGGGCTGCTCGTGCCGCTTTACCGGGTGTTAACTGCGCAGCCGGGAAGATGGCTCAGCGTGGCGCGGATGGCGCTGCGCCGGTGCTGGCGTTGCCGACAGCAAGCGGCGGCGTCCGGCGGAGGTGTGGCTCGGTCGAGCCAGGAGCTGTGAATGGCGACGACAAGCACCGCGGAGGTCGCGCTCGAGCGCAGCCTGGCGCCTTCGGCCCGCGGCAAGCTTAAGACCATCGAGGAGCTGGCGACGCTGGCCGAGCAGGCCCGCCAGGCCGGGCGCTCGGTGGTGTTGGCGCACGGCGTCTTCGATCTCCTGCACATGGGCCACGTCCGCCATCTCGAGGTCGCGCGCAGCCATGGCGACCTGCTGATCGTCACCGTGACCTGCGACCGCTACGTCAACAAGGGACCCGGCCGGCCGGTGTTCCCTGAGCTGATGCGGGCGGAAATGGTGGCGGCGCTGGAATGCGTCGGCGCCGTCGGCGTCTCCAACTGGTCGACCGCCGAAGGCGTGCTCCGGTTCATCAAGCCCGACGTCTATATCAAGGGCCAGGACTACGCCAGCGAGGCCGACGACATCACCGGCGGCATCGCCCGCGAGCGCGACCTGGTCGAGAGCCACGGTGGCCGCGTGGTCTACACCGACGAGGTGACCTTTTCCTCGTCGTCGCTCATCAACCGCCATCTGCACCTGTACGATTCCGAGGTCGCCAACTACCTCGCCCGCCTGCGCGAGCGCGACGTCGTCGGCGACATGCTGCGGCCCCTCGAAGCGATCCAGGACCGCCGGGTGCTGCTGATCGGCGAGGCCATCATCGACGAGTACCAGTACTGCGCGCCGATGGGGAAGGCGGCAAAAGAGAACATCATCGCCAGCCGCTACGAAGGCCGCGAGACCTTCGCCGGCGGCGTCATCGCCTCGGCCAATCATGTCGCCAACTTCGTCGAGCAGGTCGAGGTGATCACCTGCATCGGCGAGCAGGACGACCACGAGCAGCTGATCCTCGACACGCTGGCCGAAAACGTCACCGTGCGCTTCGTCCGGCTGCCCAACGTGCCGACCATCCGCAAGTGCCGCTTCGTCGACCCCGGCCACATGCGCAAGCTGTTCGAGGTCTACCACTTCGACGACACGCCACTCACGGGGCGCAAGGAAGACGAGCTGTGCGACCTGATCGGCGAGCGTGCCGGCGCCTTCGACGTCTGCGTCGTCAATGACTTCGGCCACGGCATGATGACCGAGCGGGCGATCGGCATGGTCAACGCCAGCGCCAGGTTCCTCGCCGTCAACGCACAAAGCAACAGCGCCAACCACGGCTACAACACCGTCAGCAAGTACCACCGCGCCGACTATGTCTGCATCGACGCGCCCGAGGCACGGCTGGCGGTGCGCGATCCCTATAGCGACCTGGGCGAGTTGATCCAGGGGCCGCTGCGTGAGGAGATCGACTGCAACCACATCATCGTCACCCACGGCCAGAACGGCTGCATCACCTTCGACCTCGCCGAGGGACTGGGAAAAGTGCCGGCGTTCACGCGGCAGGTCGTCGACACCGTCGGCGCCGGCGACGCTTTCCTCTCGGTTACGGCACCGCTGGTGCAGGCCAATACGCCGATCGAGATCGTTGGCTTCATCGGCAACGCCGTCGGCGCCATGAAGGTCGGCATCGTCGGCCATCGCAGCTCGGTGCAGCGGGTGCCGTTGATGAAGTTCCTTACGGCGCTGCTCAAATAGCGCCGGGCAGAAAGGCATGACCATGGACGCTCGGGTGCGGGACTATTTCTCGCTGTTGGGAGAGCTGCCGTTGCGCAGCGTGTTCACCGATGGACGCGGACACGAGCTTGAGATCGGCGACTTCTACAGTCGGCTCGGCGAGCTGCTCGACGGCTATCGGCGCGAGGGCAAGCTGATGTTCGTCGGCAACGGCGGTTCGGCCAGTATTGCCAGCCACATGGCGGTCGACTTTTCCAAGAACGCTCGTATCCCGGCCCAGTGCTTCAATGACGGCGCCACCCTGACCTGCCTCGGCAACGATCTCGGCTACGACCAGGTGTTCGCGCACCAGGTCGCGAGTTTCGGTCAGCTCGGCGACCTGCTGGTGGCGATCTCCAGTTCCGGCAACTCGGACAACATCGTCAACGCCGTGCTGGCGGCGCGCAGCCGTGGCTGCCGGGTACTGACGATGAGCGGCTTCGGCGCCGACAACCGGCTGCGCAAGCTGGGCGACTACAACGTTTACGTGCCCAGCGGCGAGTACGGTTTCGTCGAGATCGTGCACCTCGGCCTCTGCCATGCTCTGCTCGACATCTGCATGGGCTGGTCGCGCAGCGAGGGTCTGTGGTCGGCCGGCGACGGCGCCGACGAGGCCGATGCCCGCGTGGAGTTGGCCGGATGAGCGGCGAGCGCACCTGGCACGTCCTTGTCACCGGCGGTGCCGGCTATGTTGGCTCCTGCCTTGTGCCCAAGTTGTTGGCGGCCGGTCATTCGGTGACCGTGCTCGACCTGTTCATCTATGGCGACGGGGTCTTCAACGGCGCCACCGAAGACCCCAGGTTGCGCTGCATCAAGGGCGACATCCGCGATCAGCTGGCGGTACGGCAGGCGCTGCACGGCTGCGATGCGGTAATCCATCTGGCCTGCATCTCGAACGATCCGAGCTTCGAGCTCGATCCCGACCTGGGCAAGTCGATCAACTTCGACTGCTTCCGGCCACTGGTCCAGGCCAGCAAGGACGCCGGCGTCAAGCGCTTCATCTATGCCTCGTCGTCGTCGGTCTATGGCATCAAGGACGACGACAACGTCACCGAGGATCTTCCGCTGCAGCCGTTGACGGACTACTCCCGCTTCAAGGCGATGTGCGAGGAGGTGCTGGAGCAGGAGCGCGAACCGGGCTTCGTCACCCTGACCCTGCGGCCGGCGACCGTCTGCGGCTACGCCCCGCGGCTGCGACTGGATCTGACGGTCAACATCCTCACCAACCATGCCATCAACAACGGCAAGATCACGGTGTTCGGTGGCAGTCAGAAGCGTCCGAACATCAACGTCGAGGATATGACCGACCTCTATTTGCAGTGCCTGCAGTATCCCGACGCGCTGATCGATGGCGGCGTCTTCAACGCCGGCTATGAGAACCACACGGTGATGGAAATCGCCGAGATGGTGCGCGCGACGGTCGGTCAGGCGGTGGAGATCGTCGCCACGCCGACGGACGACAACCGCTCCTACCACGTCTCCTCGGAGAGGATGCGCCAGCAGCTCGGCTTCTCCCCGCGCTACAGCATCGAGGATGCGGTGCAGAGCCTGAAATCGGCGTTCGATGCCGGCCAGGTCCCCGACCCGATGACCGACCCGGTCTACTACAACGTCAAGCTGATGCAGCAGATGGCCCTGCACTGAGCCGCCGGATCCCGGCCTCGGTCGTGGCGAATCCTTAAAATTCGTTTTGAATCCAATACTTAAGCCTTCCTTAAGTATCACCCGGGTAGCCTGCTGATGGTTAATTCCGAGGCAACGGGTGATGCGGATCGGCATCGATTTCGACAACACCATCGCCGGCTACGACGCCCTGTTCGCGCAACTGGCGCAGGAGCGCGGGCTGTTCGCCGTGGCCCCTGCCAACAAGCGGGAACTGCGTGATGCCCTGCGTCGGCAGCCCGATGGCGAGAGCCAGTGGCGGCGGTTGCAGACGGCGGCATACGGCACCCGCATGGCCGATGCCGAACTGATCGACGGGGTCGCACCGTTCCTCAATGCCTGCCGGGTCGGCGGCGTCGAGGTCCATATCGTCTCGCACAAGACCCGCCATGCCAGCTACGAGTCCGACGGCACCGACTTGCGCCGGGCGGCGATGGACTGGATGCAGGCCCAGCACTTCTTCGCCGCGGACAATTTCGGCCTGCAGCCGGAACAGGTGCACTTCACCAACACCCGTTCGGACAAGGTCGCGCGCATCGACGCGCTCGACTGTGAGCAGTTCATCGACGACCTGGAAGAGGTCTTCGCCGAGCCCGGCTTTCCTGCCCGGGTGCGCGGCATTCTCTTCGACCCGACCGGACATGGCGGCACTGTCGCCGGCCTGTTGCGCTGCCGGCATTGGGACGAGATCAGGAGGCACGTCTTTGGACGCCGTCACTGAGTTGGGGGAGGACGGGCTGCGTGCCGTGGCGGCGGATCTGCTCCACCGCCAAGTGGCCGGCTTCGAGCGCGTCGGCGGCGGCGGCAACAACCGGCTCTACAAGCTGGCCCTGGCCGACGGTCCGTGTGTCGCGCTGAAGGCCTATCTCGACACCGCCGACGACCGGCGCGACCGGCTGGGTGCCGAGTTCACCGGCCTGCGCTTCCTGTGGAGCCATGGCCTGCGCTGCGTGCCGCAGGCGATCGCCCAGGACCGCCTGCGCGGTCTGGCGATCTACGACTGGATCGATGGCGAACCGGTGGCCGCGCCGACCGCGGCGGACCTCGACGCCGTGCTCGGCTTCGTTGCCGATCTGGCGGGGCTGTCGGCGCTGCCCACGACCCGGGACCTGCCCGAAGCTTCGGAGGCCTGCCTGTCGGTCCGCGAACTCGGCGAACAGCTGCGCCGACGCCTGACGCGGCTGCAGGCGGTCGACCGGCGCGACCTGTCACGCTACCTCGAGGGTGAGTTCCTGCCCTTGCTCGATGCGCATTGGTGCAATGCCCTCGATGGTGCCGAGATCGCCGGCATCGACGCGGAGGCGACGCTGCAGACGCTGTCGCCGTCGGATCTCGGGTTTCACAACGCCATCCGCCGGCCGGACGGGACGCTGGCGTTCGTCGATTTCGAATACTTCGGCCGTGACGACCCAGCGAAGTTGACGGCGGACTTCCTGCTGCATCCGGCGATGAGCCTGGACGCGGCGGCTCGCCGGCAGTTCCTTGCCGGCTGTCGCGACGCCTTCGGCGACGACCCGTTGTATGACACCCGGCTGCGCCTGACCTACCCGCCGTACAGCTTGCGCTGGTGTCTGATCCTGCTGAACGAGTTTCTGCCGGAATGCTGGGCGCGGCGCCGCTTTGCCGCCCCGGATCGCGATCGTGACGAGATGCTGCTGCGGCAGCTGGATCTGGCCCGCGGCATGCTGCGGCGCGTCAACGACGTCAACGGGAGCCTGTTCAATGACGGTTGATCTCGCCGCCCTGGAAAAGGAGGCGGCCCGGGTTTCCACCCTGGTCGAGCTGGATGCCCGCTCCCGCGATCTGCGGCGCCTGGTCGTCCGGGGGCTGGCCGGCGGCGAACGTGACCATCTCGGCTCCGCCCTGTCGGTGCTGGAGATCCTGCGCGTGCTCTACGATGACGTGCTGCGGCACCGCCCCGACGATCCCGCCTGGGCCGGGCGCGATCGCTGCATCCTGTCCAAGGGTCATGGCTGCCTGGCGCAGTACGCCGTGCTGGCCGACCATGGCTATTTCCCGCTCGAGGAACTGGACCGCTTTTGTCGCTTCGACGGCATCCTGGGTGGTCACCCCGAAGCTGCCAAGATACCCGGCGTCGAGGCCTCGACCGGGGCCCTGGGGCATGGCCCCTCGGTTGCCCTGGGGATGGCGCTGGCGGCGCGAATGCACAAGCAGTCGCACCGGGTGTTCGCCGTCACCGGCGACGGCGAGATCAACGAAGGCGCGGTCTGGGAGGCGGCGATGACCGCCGGCAAGCACGGTCTCGACAACCTGGTGCTGATCGTCGACTACAACAAGCTGCAGTCCTATGACGCCACCGCGGTGGTGCAGGACCTCGAACCGCTGAGCGAGAAGTGGCAGAGCTTCGGCTTTGCCGTGCGCAACGTCGACGGGCATGACGTGGCGGCGTTGCGCCAGCTGTTCGCGGCCCTGCCGTTCGAGCCCGGCCGACCCAACGCGATCGTCGCCCATACGGTGAAAGGGCGCGGCGTCAGCTTTGCCGAGAACAACCCGGCCTGGCACCACAAGTCGAACATCTCTGCCGACGCCATCGCAGAGCTGCTGGCCGCGATCGGAGACTGAGCATGCGACGGACCTGCCTCGACATGGTCTACGAGCTCGCGGTCAAGGACCCGCGGGTGGTGTTCGTCGGCTCCGACCTCGGGGCGGGGACGCTCGCGCAGTTCCAGGCCGAAATGCCGGAACGCTTCTTCATGGAGGGCGTGTCCGAGCAGAACATCATCGGCATGGCCGCCGGCCTGGCGATGGAAGGCTTCATTCCTTACGTCAACACCATCGCCACGTTCCTGACCCGGCGCTGCTACGAGCAGGTCGCGGTCGACCTGTGCCTGCACCGACTGCCGGTGCGCCTGATCGCCAACGGCGGCGGCCTGGTCTATGCGCCGCTGGGACCGACTCATCTTGCGGTCGAGGACATCGCCATCATGCGCGCACTGCCGGAGATGACGGTCGTGGCGCCGTGTGATGCCGAAGAGATGCGCCGGCTGATGCCGCAGACCCTGGATCTGGCAGGGCCTTGCTATATCCGCCTGGCCAAGGGCGGCGACGAGGTGGTGTCCGACCCGACGCTGCCGTTCGACATCGGCCGGGCGATCACCATGCGTGAGCCGGGTGACGTGCTCTTCATCACCACCGGCGTGGCGACGACGCGGGCGTTGCAGGCGGCCGACACCCTGGCCGCCGACGAGATCGAGTGTGGCGTCCTGCACATGCACACGGTCAAGCCGCTGGACGCCGATGCGGTGCTCAAGCTGGCGCCCCGGGTGCAGCTGATCGTCACCGTTGAGGAGCACACCCTGATCGGCGGCCTGGGCAGCGCCGTCGGCGATCTGTTGATGGACGTGATGCCACGCTCGGCACCGCGGCTGGTGCGGCTCGGCATCCCGGACCGGTTTCCCGACAAGTACGGCAGCCAGGACGAGCTGCTCGACCACTTCGGGCTGCAGGGACCGCAGATCGCCGAACGCACGCGCGCCGTCCTCCGTGGCCGCGAGGAGCGCGCGGCATGAGTCTGGACGTGGCGACGGCGACGGCCGGCTTCCTCGATCCGCAGGAGGTGGCGCTGTCGCGCCGATTTCTCGATGACGGCTATCTGGTGGAGCCGGTCGCTGACCACGCCGAGCTCGATCGCCTGCGCGACGCCATCGCCGCCGCCGTCGCCCGGCGTCTCCAACAGCCGGCGCCGGCGGACGCGGGCGAACTGCTCAACCAGATCCACACCCGGGTTCAGCCCGACCAGCTGAATCCGCTGCGGCTGGCGGCCATCGAAGCGGTCAATGCCGAGCCCTGGGCGCGCCGTGCCTACTACATGCTGGCCCGCCCCTTGCTCGAGACCATCGTCGGCAACGAGCTGGCAATGCAACGCCGCCTGAACCTGTCGATCCAGCTGCCGGGCGACGACTCCTCGCTGCTCGCCGTGCACGCGGACGTCTGGGACGGTGACTCGCCGTTCGAGGTCGTGGTCTGGCTGCCGCTGGTCGACTGCTACCGCTCCAAGAGCATGTTCCTGCTGCGCCCCGACAAGGCGCGGGACGTCGAAGCCGAGTTCGCCCGCTTCGATGGCAAGGACACCGAGGCCCTGTTCCATGCCATCGAGGACGACCTGACCTGGCTCGAGATCCCCTATGGCAGCGTGCTGCTGTTCAACCAGAACCTGATGCACGGCAACCGGGTCAACCGCGAGCAGGAAACCCGCTGGTCGATGAACTGCCGGTTCAAGAGCCTGTTCTCGCCCTATGCCGGCAAGCGGCTGGGCGAGTTCTTCGAGCCGGTCACGATCCGTGCCGGCAGCCGCATCGGCATGGCCCATGAGATGCCAGGAGGCTTCGTTGAGTAACCGCTTCGGCTATCGCGGCTACATCGCCAGCCGTCCGGTACGCGGACAGGACTGGCCGCAGCACGTACAGAACCTGGTGGTGCGCGACTACGCCCAGCGCCAGGGCCTGCACTATTTGCTCTCCGCCACCGAGTACGCCATGGACGGGTGCTTCATGAACCTGGAGAGCGTGCTGGGCGAGCTCGAGCGGATCGAGGGGGTGATCTGCTTCTCTCTGTTCATGTTGCCGCGACGGCGCGAACGCCGTCAGGCGATCTACCATCGCCTGTTCGACGCCGGTGCCGGTCTGCATGGCGCGCTCGAGAACATGGCCATCTGCGACGAAGCTGCTGCCGCCCGCCTGGAGGATATCTTCCTGGTCGATGGCTTCGCCGCGCGCGCGCCGGTACCGGCCTGAGCGCGGAGCGAGACGATGGCCTATGTCGATTTCGTCGGCGTGCTGCACACCGCCACGGCGCGCGACTATGTCCAGCGCGTGGTCGAGTATGACAAGGCCGCCTGCGCCGAGATCGCCTGCCGCTTTGGCGAGGACTATTGGGACGGTGACCGCCGCTACGGCTACGGCGGCTACCGCTACGACGGCCGCTGGCGACCGGTCGCCGAGGCCATGGTCGCGCACTACGACCTGCAGCCCGGTGCCCGCATCCTCGACATTGGCTGTGGCAAGGGCTTCCTGCTGTATGAGCTGACCCAGGTTCTCGACGGCGCGGAGATCGCCGGGATCGACATCTCCGAATATGGCATCGCCCATGCCAAGCCCGAGGTCCGCGAGCACCTGCGCGTCGGCAATGCCGTCAACCTGCCGTGGCCGGATGCGCACTTCGACTTCGTCTACTCGGTGAACACCTTTCACAATCTGTACAACTACGAGCTCCTGCCCGCGCTGCAGGAGATGCAACGGGTCGGCCGGACGGCCAGGCATATCACCGTCGAGAGCTATCGCAACGAGGCCGAGAAGGCGAACCTGCTGTACTGGCAGCTCACCTGCCGTGCCTTCCAGACGCCCCGGGAATGGGAGTTCAGCTTCGCCTAGGCCGGCTATGAGGGCGACTATGGCTGCATCTACTTCGAGTAGCGTGGGCGCGGAACCGGCATGAATGCACGCACCAAGGAAGCCCAGTACGAGGCCTGCCTGCAGGCGGCTGAAGAGAGCGGCGTCGACCGCCTCGGGCTGATGACCAACCAGGTCTGGCGCGACGATCCGCGCCGCCTGGCAATCCTGCTGGCGCGCTACAAGTTCGTCGCCAAGATGCTGGCCGGGCAGGGCAGGGTGGTCGAGGTCGGCTGCGGTGAGGCCTTCGGCAGCCGCATCGTGCAGCAGGAAGTTGACGCGCTCACGGTCCTCGACATCGATCCCGTGTTCATCGCCGACATCGAGCAGCGCCGACATCCCAAATGGCCCCTGACAGCGGGCGTGCACGACATGCTGCAGGCGCCGCACCCCGAACGCTTCAATGCGGCCTACAGCCTCGACGTGTTGGAGCATATCGCCCAAGTTGATGAGCATCGCTTCCTGAGCAATATCGTCCGCTCGCTGGTGGCCGACGGGGTGCTGATCGTCGGCATGCCGTCGTTGAACAGCCAGCCCCACGCCTCGCCGCAGAGCCGGGAAGGCCATATCAACTGCAAGCACGCGCCGGATCTGAAGGCGCTGCTCGACGGCTTCTTCGCCAACGTCTTCGTCTTCTCGATGAACGACGAGGTGGTGCACACCGGCTTCTGGCCGATGGCGCACTACTACCTGGCGCTCTGCTGCGGACCGAGGGGACCGTGACCACCGGCTCGGTCCTCGTCGTCGGCGGCGACGGCATGATCGGCGCGACCCTGGCCGCCGCCTTCGGCGCGGCCGGTTGGCGGGTCTACGCCAGCACCCGGCGAGCCGATGCCGTCAATATGAAGCGGCCCTTCATCGACTTGGGCGAGGCCGCCGACACGCTGCCAGAGCTGCCACAAGTCGACGTCGCGGTGCTTGCCGCTGCCGTTGCCCGGATCGGCGATTGCGAAGCTGATCCCGACGCCTCACGCCGCATCAACGTCGACGGCACCCTGGCCGTGGCCCGTGCTCTTGGCCGCGGTGGCGCCCACGTCATCCTGCTGTCGACGGACAAGGTGTTCGATGGCGTGCTGGCGCAGCGCCACCACAACGACGCCACCTGTCCACAGACCGCCTATGGCCGGCAGAAGGCTGAGGCCGAGACCGGCGTCCTGGCACTGGGCCGCGAACCGGGCACCGGCCAGGCGGGTGCGGTGCTGCGCCTGACCAAGGTGCTGGCGGCGGACATGCCGTTGCTCACGGGCTGGCTTGCCGACCTGCGCGCCGGGCGCACGGTGACGCCGTTCAACGACCTTTGCCTCGCGCCCATCAGCATCACCATGGTGACGGAACTCGTCGATCACCTCGCCGTCGAGCGGGCCGGCGGTGTTTTCCACTGCTCCGGCGCAGAGGACCGCACCTACGCCGATCTGGCCATGGCGTTGGCCAATGGTCTGGCGCTCGACAAGAGCCTGATCCAACCGGTCGCGGCGAGCGATCAGGCAGTCCCGGCGGCCGCCCGGGTGGCCAACACCACCCTGGACATGGAGCTCGAGCGCAGCCGCTGGGGCATCCCGGCGCTACCCTTTGACGACTGCGTCGATGGCTTGGTGGCGGCGCTGGCTGATGGCTGTGCCAGGCGGGCCTAGCGCGGTTGGTGGATCAGGCGCGGCGCTCGGTCCGGAGTTCCTCGATGTGTTCGAGAAACCAGGCATAGGTGTCCGCAAGCCCCTGTTCCAGTGTGGTCTGTGGCGACCATCCCAGATCGGTGAGGCGCGAAACGTCCAGCAGCTTGCGCGGTGCCCCGTCCGGCTTGGTCGGGTCGAAGGCCAGTTCGCCGTCGAAACCGACCACGACCCGGATGGTTTCGGCCAGGTCGCGGATCGTCACATCGGTCCCCGTGCCGACGTTGACGTGCTGCTCGCCTGAGTAGTGCTGGATGAGAAAGACGAGCGCATCGGCCAGGTCGTCGACATACAGGAACTCGCGGCGGGGCTTGCCGCTGCCCCACACGCTCAGTGCTGGCGTCGCCCCAGATTTCGCTTCGTGCGCCTTGCGCAGAAGGGCCGGAATGACGTGGCTGGCCTGCAGGTTGAAGTTGTCGCCAGGGCCATACAAGTTGGTCGGCATCGCCGAGATGTAATCGCAGCCGTACTGCCGCCGGTAGGCTTGGGTCAGTTTGACGCCCGCGATCTTGGCCACTGCATACCACTGATTGGTGGGCTCCAGGGGCCCGGTCAGCAGTGCCTCCTCGGCCATCGGTTGCGCAGCGAGCCGGGGATAGATGCAGCTTGAGCCCAGGTACAACAGCTTCTCGACACCGACCCGATATGCAGTCTCGATGACGTTGCCGGTGATCATCAGGTTGTCATAAAGAAATTCCGCCGGACGGCTGTCGTTGGCGAGGATGCCACCGACCGTCGCTGCGGCGACGAAGATGGCATCGGGTCGGCTGTCGCGCATCCACTGCTCAACATCAGCCTGGCGCCGCAAGTCGATGCGCGCCGGCCCCGTGGTCAGCAGTTCACAGTCTTCTGCGGCAAGCCGGCGCATCAGCGCCGAGCCAACCATGCCGCGATGCCCGGCGACCCAGACGCGCTTGCCGACGAGCGGATAACGGCTTGTCATGGCCGCACTATCCGGGGCTCGGAATGCCCCTCAGGCTCGGATCTTGCGATGTCTGCGGGGGCGACCTTGAGGTGGCGCATCATCGTAGTATCCGCAGGATGAAAAGGGTGCAACGCTGGCGGTGGCGCGCTGTGGCAGCTTAGCGAAAAAGCCATGCGTGTCCTATAGCGGTGCGGGCTCGATGTTCGGCCCTGTGGTCACGGGTCGGCGTTCTGGCTGGACGAACGGACGGCCTATTGCACCCGCGCATAGCGGTCGATATTGGCGCGATACCAATCGATCATCGGCGTCAGTTCGTCCGTAAGCCGACGTTGCGGATACCAGCCCAGGCGTTGGATCTTCTCCGCCGAGACCGCGTAGCGTTTGTCGTTGAACGGTCGATCGGTGACGTATTCGATGACCTCTTGCGTCGTCTTGCCAAACGCTTGGCAAATCATCTCTGCGATCTCAATGCTGCTGAACTCGCCTGTCCCGCAGACATTATAGATTTCCTGCGGCTGCCCTTTAAGCAACGTCGTCACCAGCGCATCGGCGAAATCCTTCACTGACAAAAAATTGCGCAGGTGCAGGCCGTCGCCATGAAGTGGCAGCCTGGCACCGCGCAACGAGTTGAGGATGAAGCGCGGTATGATCTTCTCGGGGAACTGCCGGGTGCCATACAGGTTGTTGGCGCGCACAATCTGGACCGGCAGATCGAACGACTTGATGTAGCTGTTGACGATCATGTCAGCGCCCGCTTTCGACGCCGAGTAGGGGTTGCTGGGGTTCAGAATGCTGTCCTCGTCGAACGCGCCGTCGATGGCTTGGCCGTACACTTCATCGGTGCTGACATGGATGATCCTGCCCACGTCCTGCACCCGGCAGGCCTCGAGCAACGTATGCGTGCCGAGTGTGTTGGAGACTGTGAACTGGCGGGAGTTGCCGAAGGACCGGTCGACATGGCTTTCCGCGGCGAGATGCACGACCAAGTCCGCCCCTTCCAGCCAGTGCAGGCAGAATTCAAGGTCGCAGACGTCGCCGACAGCAAGGTACGCCTGATGTGCATGCAGGACATCGGCGATGTTGTCGTAGTGCGCCGCATAGGTCATTTTGTCGAGGACGATGAACTCCGCGTCCGGGAATTCGGCGACGAACCTCTCCAACACGTGACTGCCAGCAAATCCGGCCGCACCGGTCAACACGATTCTATTCATCTCGCAATCGTTCGCCCAATTCCTGACAATGCCGCTTGATCTCAGCCTCGGAGCAGATCGGCCCAAAGGTGCGGCGAAGTTTCGCTACGTCGAGCACGAAAGGGTCGTGCTCGCGGGTGGAGGTGACCTTCATGCTGCCTGTGCCAAAGCCTTCCAAGACCCACATGCCGATCCGGCCGATCTCCAGCGCCACTCCCGAACCCACGTTGAAGACACCGCCCGGGCGTGTCAGCACGATGTGCTGAAGCACGTGTGCGAGCTTGTAGTCGGGCAGGAAGTCGCGCTGAACGAACGGACTGACGTCGAATGCGACTTCCTTCTCCGCCGCCAGCCGGTCCAGCATGATGGCCATGAACGTTCCACGGTTCAGCCCATACTCGAAACCTATGATGTTGGCGAGGCGTAGGATCGTGCAGCGTGCGGCCAGGATCTCACCGATGCGTCGCTCAGTCTCGGCTTTGTTTCTGCCATAGGTGTTGGCGCCGGTCGCAGCATCGGTTTCGCGGGCGATGTGACGCACCTCCTGGCCATAGACCAGTCGTGAGCTGAGCATCACAAAGTGGCCAGCGCCGCCGGCGAGCCTTTCGGCAAGGTGCAGATCGATGTCGATCGCTTGGCTGTAGGGTTCCGTTCGCAGCTTTGGGTGGAGAGCGAAATTGACGACGCAGTCATAGTCAGCGACGTTCACGGTGTCGATTTCGTCGTGTGCCACCGTTCTCAGCGTCACCTCGGGTCGTGCGTGAGCCTGGTACTGTCGCGCCAGGAAGCTGTGAGCGCCGACCAGCAGGACGTCAGTCACGACAGCTTCCTTGGTTATGCGAGGCAGGGCCGCGGTTGGCCAGGGACGGCATCGGTACCGCACCGGGCGATCGCTTCCGCCCGCGTCGGCGCCGGGGCACTGGCCGCGGAAAGGCTCGGCCTGGTCGTCGCAAGTTTAGGGCCACCTGTACTGCTCTCCTCGACGTTGCCCAAACGGCCCCGGCAACCGCCTGACGCTGTGGTCTCAGGCCCGGTGATAAGAGCCAGCGGCCATGACGGAAGTCAACTCCGGCGTAGCCCTGTGATCGGACCGCATGAGACCGGCCGCCGCCATCATCGCGCCAGAGCCTAATACGCCAGGCAGACAGTGGACGTAAAGCTAAGTTACCGCGTTAACTCATTTTTTTGCTGCGCGGCTGGCTTGGAGCCGCTACAAAAATGGTTGAGGGCGCCTTAACGATGCTGCGCGCAGTGGAGTCCGTTGGCTATGATCCCTGGGTTGAGTCGGCGCCCCACCGACACACTTTATAGTCGTGCGGCAGGGTCGATGTTTCGGCAGCCACTCATTGGTGCGGCAGCAGCAAGTGGTGCGAACCGCATGACGTCACGGCACTTGCTCCCGCCGGCCATAACCCGGGCGGCCGAGAGCAGCACGGCGCGGATTTACACGTTTGAGCGGACGCTTGACGTCCGCTGGTTGCGTGCACCGGCAAGTATGTGCCGCAGGGGGAGCTGATATGCGCGTCCTCATCGTCAGCATGAACACGGCGCCGGAACTGGTTGGCGTCGGTAAGTATACCGGCGAGTTGGCGTCGTCATTGGCCGACCAGGGCCATGCCGTCCGTGTCGTTGCCGCGCCGCCCTACTACCCGGACTGGCAGGTCCGTGCCGGCTGGTCGCGCTGGCGCTGGCAGAGAGAAACCTCCGGCAAAGTCGTCACCTACCGCTGTCCACTGTACGTGCCGCGCCGTCCCTCCGGCTTGCGGCGCATGCTGCATCTCGCCAGCTTTGCCGCCAGCAGCGCCGCGGTGACGCTCTGGCTGGGTGGCTTCTGGCGTCCCGATGCGGTTATCGTCGTCGAGCCCAACCTGCTGACCGCACCCTGCGCGCTGGCTGCGGCCCGGCTTGCTAAGGGATGTGCCTGGCTGCACGTGCAGGACTTCGAGATCGACGCCGCCTTTGCCCTCGGCATGGTCAAGGGGGCCTGGCTACGGCACCAGGCGGCCCGCATGGAATCCTGGCTGATGCGGCGCTTCGACCGGGTCTCGACGATATCCCAGCGAATGTGCGAACGGCTGCGTCAGAAGGGGGTCGACGACGGCCGCATCTTGCTCTTGCCCAACTGGGTCGATGCGGAGGCGATCTTCCCGATGGCCGAGGCTAATCCGCTGCGTGCGGAGCTCGGCATTGCCGAAGACAAGACGGTCGCGCTCTACGCCGGCAACATGGCTGCCAAACAGGGCCTGGAGACACTCATCGATGCGGCGCGGGCGCTGCGGCAACGCGACGATATCGTTTTCGTCCTCGCCGGCGCCGGACCGTCCAGGACGGTGCTGGAGGAACGTGCGTCGGATCTGGCCAACGTCCGTTTCCTGCCATTGCAACCGCTCGAAAAGCTGAACCAGCTGCTCAATCTGGCGGACGTTCACCTGTTGCCGCAGAGATCAGGGGCAGCCGATCTGGTGATGCCGTCGAAGTTGAGCGGGATGTTCGCCAGCGGCCGGGCGGTCGTCGCCGGTGCCAACCCCGGCACCGAGCTGGAAGCCGTGGTCGCGCCGCGGGGCATCCTGGTGCCGCCCGAGGATGCGTCGGCGTTCGCCGGCGCAGTGCAGGGATTGGCCGATGACGCCGGCCTGCGCGCGCGGCTTGGCGCCGCCGGCCGGGCCTTTGTCGAAGCCATGTGGAGCCGTCAGGCGGTAGTTGCCGATTTCGATGCCCTGCTTGGCATGGGCCGGTCTCCGGCGCCGGATGATGCCCGGCAGCGCCCGTACTTCGTCGGTGCCGCCACCCGGGTGGCCGGTGCGGTGTCCGGACAGGTTACCCCGGCAGCAATGACGGCGGCCGAGCTGGGGCTGGTGTACCGCGCCGTCGGCGTTGCGCGGGATCTGCCGGAGGGGCTCAACAACGCGTCATAGATATGCTTGTATGTGACACCGCCGCTGCAATCGACAGGTGCGGCATTTTGGGGCCGAGCGTTGCCGGGATGGGGATTTCGCGACGTGATAAAGTTACTGCTAATGTTCACTCCGAAGCTGTTTGGTATTCGCAGTTAAGACGCACTATCGAAGTTCGAAGTTGAAGAAAAGCATTGCCGACTTGGAGAGGCGTACTTAAGGGCTGACAGCGCTTTCACTTCCGTTGTAGAACACGGCGGTCACCGGAATGACGCGGGGCGGTAATGGCCCCGGAGCAAGATGTGAACTGAGGGCATGCTGAGGGTGCTTTGGCATGGCTGCATCGTCATCGGCTGTTGATGATGGAGCACCAGACCGAGAGTATGGAGCAGGATCATTAGTCAGACTCAGGAATTTGACCTGCAGGGGTTGGCCGTCGGCGTGACCGACATGCCGATGCTCACGGTGCATACCGGCAAACCCCGCATTCCGGTGCTGCTCAGGCATCACACGGTGGTGGCGGGCCTTGCCCGCCTTTCCGATGTCCTGGCCGTGAGCCTCGCCTGGTTGGCGGCGCTCTGGATGCGCTTCGTGGTGTTTCCACCGGCGTCCGCCGGCAGCCTGGATCCACTTGATCCACCGGCCATCTATTTGCTGTCGCTGGCGATCGGTGTGCTGATTACGGTCTATGTGCTGTCCGCACGCGGCCTGTATGGCCCGGACCTCATGTGGGGCGGACGGGTCCCGTGGCGGCGCCTGCTGGGAGCGATCGCGTTTGCGTTCCTGCTGATCATCCTAATTGCGTTCCTGACGAAGACGTCGTTGCAGATTTCCCGCCTCTGGCTGATCGGCTGGGGCGCGACCAGCGTGCTGTTCGTCGCTCTCTCGCAGTTCGGCTATCGCAAGATCCTGCGTTCGGCCAGCGAGGCTGGCTACCTGGCGCGCAATGCCGTGGTCATCGGTGCGGGCGAGCAGGGCCGGCGCCTGATCGATCACCTGCAGGGCAAAGGCAGCGCGCAGATCCGCCTGCTGGGTGTGTTCGACGACCGCGCCACCCGCGTGCAGAAGGCGTTCGGCGGCGCGCAGTTGCTGGGCACCGTGGATGCCGCCGAAGCCTTCATCCGCACGCACAAGGTCGACCAGGTCTGCGTCACCCTGCCGTTGGATGCCGAACGCAGGATCGGCGAGGTAATCGGTCGGCTGCGCCTGCTGCCTGTTGACGTGCTGGTGACCTTGGGCTGGGCGGACCGGGCGGCACCCGCCCTGCATGTGCAGCAGGTCAGCGGTCTGCCGATGCTGAGCGTATCGAGCCGGCCTATCAGCGGCTGGGATCATGCCATCAAACTGATCGAAGACTATGTGCTCGGTGGTCTTCTGTTGCTGGCGCTGCTGCCAGTGCTGGCGCTGATCGGATTGCTGGTCAAACTCGACAGTCGCGGTCCGGTGTTCTTCCGGCAGAAGCGCTATGGCTTCAACAACGATATCTTCCTCGTTTGGAAGTTCCGGACCATGCAGCACGCGCCCAATGCCGAGGACAACGTGCCGCAAGCCTGTCGCAACGACCCGCGCGTCACCCGGTTGGGCAGCCTGCTTCGACGGACCAGCCTGGATGAACTTCCGCAGATCTTCAATGTCCTCAACGGCACCATGTCGCTAATCGGGCCCCGGCCGCATGCGGTCGCCCACAACCATGAGTTCGCGGCCGCGATCAATCAGTACTACGCCCGCCACCGGGTCAAACCCGGCATCACGGGTTGGGCGCAGGTGAACGGTTGGCGGGGCGAAACGGATATGCTGGAAAAGATCGAGCAACGGGTGAAATACGACCTGCAGTACATCGAGAACTGGTCGCTCTGGCTCGATTTCAAGATCCTTTTGCGCACCGTGTTCGTGATCCTGAGTGGCAAGAACGCCTACTAGACAACGCCCCTTGGACCTCCCAGCCGCATGTGCAGGAACGTCGGCTTTGCGCGCCGGCGGGATTTGGCCGCGACCGATCGTCAGGGGCTGACCGAGAACCATGGCTGACAAGGTTGCTTTGATCACCGGCGTTACCGGCCAGGATGGGGCTTACCTGACCGAGCTCCTGCTGGGCAAGGGCTATCATGTTCACGGCATCAAGCGGCGATCGTCATCTTTCAACACGGCTCGCATCGACCATCTCTACGAGGACCCACACGAGCCGGACCCCCGGCTGGCCCTGCATTATGGTGACCTGACCGATGCCACCAACCTGATCCGCATCGTCCAGGAAGTGCAGCCCGACGAGATCTATAACCTGGCCGCACAGAGTCATGTCCAGGTCAGTTTCGAGACCCCCGAATACACCGCCAATGCCGACGCCGTCGGCACGCTACGGCTGCTCGAAGCCATGCGGATCCTGGACCTGGGCAAGAGCTGCCGGTTTTACCAGGCGTCGACCTCAGAGCTCTATGGCAAGGTGGCGGAAACACCGCAGCGGGAATCGACACCGTTCTACCCGCGCAGCCCCTATGCCGCAGCCAAGCTCTATGCCTACTGGATCACGGTGAACTATCGTGAGGCGTATGGCTTCCACGCTTCAAATGGCATCTTGTTCAACCATGAAAGCCCGATCCGTGGCGAAACCTTTGTTACGCGCAAGATCACCCGGGCGGTGGCGGCGATCCAGCACGGCCTGCAGGACAAGCTGTTCCTTGGCAACCTTGATGCCAAGCGCGACTGGGGCCATGCCCGCGACTATGTCGAAGGCATGTGGCTGATCTTGCAGCAGGCCGAACCCGATGACTATGTCCTCGCCACCGGCGAGGCCCATTCAGTGCGTGAGTTCGTCGAGCTGGCGTTTGCCGAGGTCGGCCGGACGATCGAATGGCGCGGCAGCGGCGTCGACGAGCGCGGTATCGACGCTGCCACCGGCGAGGAACTGGTGCAGATCGATCCCCGCTACTTCCGGCCGACTGAGGTCGACCTGTTGTTGGGTGATCCAGGCAAGGCGCATCAGGTGCTCGGTTGGCAACACAGCACCGAGTTTCGCGATCTGGTGGCCGAGATGGTGCGCACCGACCTTGACGTTGTCCCGAAACAGGCGCGTCGGGCGCGGCATGGCGACTGATCGCAACCGGACGAGTGCACGGCCGGGCCAGCGCACTAGGCTGTTCGCGCGTTTCTTGACGCCTCGGGAGGCGGTCAGTGCATGAGATATGGAAATTCGGTTCGGTTCGGCCTGATCTGTCGACCGCCGAGGCCGGGTTCATCGCCAGTCGGTGCGCGGCATTGGGGCGTGGATATGACCGAACGAGCCGGCGTCCGTCGGCACAACATATAGGCGGACACCAAACGCATGCTGTCTGACGGACGTGCATTGGTTACAGGCGGGGCCGGCTTTATCGGCTCATTCCTGTGCGAACGGCTGATTGCGGACGACCTCGAAGTCCTCTGCGTTGACAACTATTTCACCGGCCGGCGCCGGAACATCGAGAAGCTGATCACGCATCCGGCGTTCGAAGCCATGCGCCACGACGTCACTTTCCCGCTCTTCGTCGAAGTCGACCAGATCTACAATCTGGCCTGCCCGGCATCGCCGATCCACTACCAATTCGATCCTGTGCAGACGACAAAGACCAGCGTGCACGGCGCCATCAACATGCTCGGCTTGGCGAAGCGCACGCGGGCCACAATCCTGCAGGCGTCGACGAGCGAGGTTTACGGTGACCCGGTCGTCCATCCCCAACCGGAGGGCTACTGGGGCAACGTCAATCCCATCGGGCCGCGAAGCTGCTATGACGAGGGCAAGCGCTGCGCCGAAACTCTGTTCTTCGACTATCGACGCCAGCACAACATGGCGATCAAGGTGGCCAGGATTTTCAACACCTATGGCCCCCGGATGCATCCCAATGACGGCCGGGTCGTCAGCAATTTCGTCGTTCAGGCGCTGCGAGGCGAACCCATCACGATTTTTGGCGACGGCAGCCAAACCCGATCGTTTTGCTACGTCGACGACCTCGTCGATGGACTGGTGAACCTGATGAACAGCGCGGCCGAGGTGACGGGGCCGATCAACCTCGGCAATCCTGCAGAGTTCACCATCCTGGAGTTGGCGGAGCTCGTCATCGAACTTACCGGGTCGGCGTCACGTCTCGAATTTCACCCCCTTCCGGCCGACGACCCGCAACAGCGCCAACCGGACATCGCCAAGGCGAAAGACATCCTCGACTGGCAGCCGAAGACGGAGCTACGCGACGGGCTTGAGCCGACAATCGCCTATTTCACGCGACTGCTGGCATCCTGAAAGCGGACATGGCGGTGCGATGGCCGACGCCTGCGCATCACGTTCGCGTGCTTTGAGCCGGCGCCTGCGCGCTGTCGTCGGCTGCAGCGAGGCGCTGACCTTCGAACAGCTTGGCGTCGATTAGGAAGCGAAACCAGAAAGTCTGAAGGACGAAGAACACCAACCCTTCCTTGCCGTCCAGAAAGCCAAGGCGGAACACGTAGCGATAAAGGAACAACAGGAAGGCTCGCAGGAACAGCGGCATGCGATCATAGCGCTGGCGCTTTGCACGCTGCCGCTCGATCGGATTACCCCGGGCCCGCGCCGAAACCAGGCCATCGTCGGCTTCCGGGTTCCGGCCGGCGATGATCTCGTCGACTTCCGCGTCGGCCCAGCGGTTGTGCCGGTTCACCCATTCCCCAAGCGGCATGCGGATATCGTCGATCATCGGCGCATTCAGGCGATCGGTCTCGCCGGCGGCAATGAAGTGCTGGTCATAGCGGCGGTTCTCGCACCGTCCCCTGCCGTGGCGGAACAGTCGCATGTGCCAGATCGGGTACATCGCGCCGTGTCTGATCGGCCGACCGAGAAAATGGATCAGGCGGGGTACGAAATAGCCGTCGATGCGGCCGCTCAGATTGAGCCGACCGATTTCCGCCACCAGCTCGTCGCTCAGGCGTTCATCCGCGTCCAGATGCAACTCCCAGTCGTACTTGAGCGGCAGGTTTTCGATTGCCCAGTTGCGTTGCGCACCATAGTTCTCGAACTCGTGCTGTACGACACGGGCGCCGGCCGCTGTGGCGAGAGCCACCGTTTCATCCGTGCTGAAAGAGTCGACGACATGAATGTCGTCGGTAATGCGCCGGGCGCTATCCAACGTCTGCTGAATGGTTTCGCGGGAATTGAATGTGAGGATGATGACTGAGACGTTCATCGCTTGTTGACTTCAAATTGGCTGGTCGAGTGACCCGGGACCGGGCACCTTTGGCGGTTTGACCAACGCTTGTGCCCTACGGCGTCGTGACAGTTTGCGTTCGAACTCGTGGCCGAATGACAAATGCCAGTCTGCGCTTAAGTGCAAGAACCACTAGCGCTTGAGATTGAGATGGTGGGGCGCTCGATCCCGGCAGGCCAGCGGAAGTGACTGGGCCCGTCCCGCATTCGCCTTGGCACCAGCATCGATACCGGCTTTCTCTCTTTCATTCAGGCGATCTCGATGTGGATGGACAAACTCACCCGGGCGCGGCGACGCGGAAGCAATCATAGCCCATGGCTCCAGAAGGGGGAACGTAGAACTGACGGCCTCTGGTCGGTGCCTGGCGGTGCAACGAAAAGCAAGTCCTTATTATATATACAGATTCTCACATTCCAGTGGCAGGAACGTCAGCCCCAACGGACACGGGCCCTAGGTGACGTGAAGGACCTCTACGGAGCCCAGTGCTCGGCGGTGCCGCTTGGACAGGTGCCGGAGGGCTGTGGTATGTCAGCCGTGCTGGGATCGCACCTGAGGGGGCCGGGGCGGCTATACGGATGGGCCGGCCTTGCAATGGAGATGCGGCGCGATCGCGGAACCCAATTGTTTGCCGGGCCGGGGTCAGTCGTAGCAGGCTGCGCGCATCGAGGCTTCATTGTGTGCCGCGGGGCCGGCGCAGATTGCTGTTGGCGCCGGGCGCGGCCGTTGCCGCAGCAGCGACGAAGGCGCAAACGGCGGGACTTGGAGTTGACATAATGCTGCTGCAAACGAACCAGATCACACAAGCCGAACGGCGCTGCACGGTCAGACTTGCCGACCGCATTTGTGCGGAGATGTAATGCTACAGGCACTCTACACCAGTCCGCTCAGGTCATTCCTGCGCGCCCTGGGAATCACCCGGCTGTTGCAGCTGCCGCAGCACTTGCGCGCACGCCGCCGTGCCGCGCAATGGCGCCAGCATAGCGGCGATACTGTGACTGTTACGGTGGCCGGAACGTCGATGGAGGCTTGCGTGGGCAGCGAGTTCGAGTTTTGCCGTGCCCTTGCGCTGCGCGACGACGAGCACATTCTCAACGCATTGCTCTCCCAGTGCAGGCCCGGTGCCGTCTACTGGGATGTCGGGGCCAACCTCGGGCACTACGCCATAGTCATGGCAAACGCCGTGGGCCGGAAAGGTAGGGTCTTCGCCTTCGAGCCGGAACCGCGCGTGCGGGAAAGATTGGCCGAGAATCTGGCGCTGAACGGTTGCACGAACGTGACCGTGGTTCCGCGTGGCCTCAGCGATCACGGCGGCACGGCGACGTTCTACGTGGCCAGCGACCAGGCTGCGGGCACGCACAGCCTCGTCTCGCAGGATCCGGACGGCCAGTTGACGACAATCGAACTCACCACGGGCGATGCGTTCGTCGGCGACGGCAATCCACTGCCGAGTGTCATCAAGATTGATATCGAGGGGGCCGAACTGGCCGCCCTGCGCGGTATGGATGCACTTCTGCACGAGCCGGCGCTGATCGCGGTTCTCTGCGAGGTCCATTTCGCAATCCTGGAAGCGAGTGGACAGTCGCACGCGCCGGCGCAGATCCAGCGGCTCCTGCAAGACGCCGGTTTTCACGATCAGGCGTGGATCGATGCTTCGCATCTGCTTGCCTGTCGGGTTCCGGCAGCCTGATCGGCGACGTCTCGTACGCTAGGGCGGGCGCAACTGGGTCAGCAGATGATCTGCCAGGCGCAGAGTGAGCAGCAGCAGCATCATTGTCGGATTGGCGCCGGCGATGGTTGGGAACACCGAGGTCGCGGCGATCGATAGGTTCGGAGCACACCACACCGACAGGTCCGGATCGACCACCGACGCTGTCGGAGCGGACCCCATCCGTGTCGAGCCGCTCGGATGGTAGATGTCGCTGAGGTTGGAGATGCTGTCGGCCGTCGTCTCAGATAGCGGCGCGTGCCAGCGCAGGTTCCCCATCTCGTCGAGGCCGCTGTCGCGCCAGAATTCGGCGAACTGCCTCGCTAGGCCCGGCAGCATGGCCACGTCGGCGTCGCTAACGCGCCAATCGAGCTTCGCTAGTGGCACGCCGTAGCGGTCCCTGCGGTCCGACAGGCCGATCCGGTTTGTCGCCTGCGGCAGCTGCTCGACGACCACGTGCAGGTCGAGGCGCGAGGGTCGTGGCCAGTAGAGCTTTCTGTGCACGGCCCGCCACCATGCCACCTTCGTCAGATAACTGCTGTCGAGGGCTATACGTCCGAGCGCGGCGAGGTCGACGCGGCGGCGCTGCAGCGACTGCATGAACGCACGGATATCGTCGAAGCCCGATCTGTGCAGCGGTGTAAAGCCGATGTGGCAGAAACCGCTGACCAGGCCGTGCCGTCGCTGACCGGTCGGCGACAGTTCATAGCGGAGGCTACGCATCGTCCCGCCCTGAAAGACAAACGCCGCCAGATGGTTCAGCTGCGTCGGGTCGGCCGTCTCGATCTCCGCCAACGCGGCGGATAGGTGGTCGTGAAACCAACGCCCGCTTGCCGGGCTGTCGCGCAGCAGCCGGCCATCGCCGGATGCGAGCAGCCACAGCAGAAGTCGGGTCGACTCGATGGCGCCGGCGCAGAGCACGAAGCGCCGCGCCGTCAACGTCGCCGTGTTGCCTCCCGGCGCCGTCGCCGTCACCGCCCGCAGGCGGGCGTTCTCGCGGTCCAGGGCGAAGCTGCTGGCGGTGGCGTTGAGCCAGATCTCGGGCCCGTCGGCGGCCCCGATCTGCTGCCGCAGGGCGGCCGCAACATTGCGCAGCGCGAACCTTGGCCATTTGGCGTAGCGTGCCACGAAGTCTGCCGATTCCGGTGGCCTGGCGAACCGGACATGCTCGTAAGGGCCCGGTTCCAGCCGGAAGAGCCGCTCGACCTCGACGATGTAGGGCGCGAGGTCAGCGAAAGTCACCGGCCAGCCGGCCAGGCCAAACGCCGGACGCGGTTCCAGGTCCTCTGGAAAGAACGGCAATAGCGCGCCGCCCCACTTCGTCGACGTGCCGCCCAGCCCGCGGGCGCGGCCCTTGGTCGCCCCTTCGTAGGGTGTCGCGGCGAACTCTACGACGTTGAGCGCTTCAACCTCCTCGCGCTCCGTCCGACCACCGCTTTCCAGGACAATGACACGCAGACCGGCGTCGGCGAGGCGGGCGGCCAGGACGAGGCCGGCGATGCCGCCGCCAATGATGCCGACATCCGCGTCCAGCGCGAGATCGGCGCTCTCCGCCGCCAGGTCCCGGATCATGCGCCAGTCCCCACCGCCGAAGCGGTTCGCGCAATCGCGTCCAGCCGCGCCGGTTTTGTCGTCGACACCAGCACGATGCCATCCGGCCGTCGCGCCAATGCAGCGGCGATCCGCTCGGCTGCCGCAACGTCGTCGATCCTTGGTCTGCGACCATAGAGTTGCGCACCACCGGAGACGACGCCATAGGTGATGTCGGGCACAAGCTGTGCTGCCCATTCCTGCTCAGCTGTCTGCACCACGAGACGCTGGCCATCCGCCGCATCATGGAAGGCGCAGCAGTCCTCATACCCGCCTGCAATACCGAAGGCGGCGATCAGGCCGCGCGCCTGCAAGTCATGGTACTTGTTGATCAGTGCACCTACGTCGCGGCAGCGGGAAAGCGCGGGTTCATGCAGCAGATGCAGATCGATATGCTCCGTTCGCAGCCGTTGCAGCGAGGCCTCGACGGACCGCTCCAGCCCCTCGGCCGTCAATGCCGGCCTGTGATCGTCGATCATCCCGACCCGCCGCGCTAGGCTTTGCGCCGCGATCGCCGGCCGGACAAAGGGACGGATACGCGCGGTCAACAGGTCGATCCAGGGCGCAGCTGGCAAGCCAAATTTGGTGGCGATGGTGCAGTGCTGGCGGTGCCGTTGCAGGAAATCTCCCAGTTCCCGTTCACAGAGGCCATGGCCGTAGGCCGGTGCTGTATCGAAATGGCGAATGCCGACGTCGAACGCCCGCTCCAGCAAAATCTGGCGTTCGCGGCTGGTGCGCGAGTGGTGCAAACGCGACGTGCCGAAGCCGATACGCGTGGTTACGGTTGACGTCGTTGGCAATAGTGTTTTGGCGATCAATGTAGGCAACCCCGACGGCAAAACGGGCAATGAATTCGACGGGTCGTAGGGCGAACTGACGACCGGTGTGTCGGTCGATCGCATAGGTGTGCGAATGGCGGCGTCACCGACAGCTCTATTTGCCCTGTCGTTGCCGCAACACCGCCGTGTAGCAGCGCCGCTGCGCCTCACCGTGGGCTGCAAAGGTGAGCTTCGCTTCCGCGGCGGCAAATGCCTGGCGCGAGCAACGCGACCATGTCTGTCCGTCGCCGAGCATGCGGCTGGCTGCGGCTGCAATCATTTCCGGAGACGGTGCGGTGACATCACCACATGCGAACTCAGTGATCAGCGGCGCCAGGCCGACGCCAGGCGAGACGATGGCAGGCACGCCGCGGATGAGGCCTTCGGCCACTGACATGCCGAAGCACTCGAACTGCGACGGCATCAGCAGGACGTCGATCTGGGCGAAGAAGTCCTCCTTGGCCTGCCCTTGAACAAAGCCCGGCCAATGGACCTGCGCGGCGATCCCGAGGTCTGTGGCTAGCTGCTTCAGTTGACGTGTGTAGTTGGGCGTGCCGTCGCCGGCGGCGATCAGCGTAAAGTCGTTGGGCAGGCGTGCAAGCGCTTCGAGGGCCAGCTCGAGGTTCTTTTTTGGATGGAACCGGCCGAGGAAGCCCAGCATCCGTCTGGCACGCCCGCTGCCGGAACTGGTTTGCAGCGGAGGACGCCTGCGGTCGTCGAGGACGGGGTGAAAGATCACGGCAAACCGGTCGCCGCTGGCCGCTGCTGGGCAGCTGTTCGCGCGCTCCAGTTCCGACGAGAACACGATCCGATCGTAGCGCGCAAAGTAGTGAGGACGAAGCAGGTGTTTGAGCAAGCGCATGCCTGGCATGCTGCTGCGGCGCAGATCGAAGTCGGTGAGCGTCTCATGCGGAGTCAGGATCTTGGGGACATCCGCCCGGGATGCGAGTACGGCGATGGTGGGGAAGGTCCATGCGGCGTGCGCGTGGACAATGTCGAACTGCGCCAGGTTGCGCCGCAGCCACCGCGTCATGGCGGTGCTGATGCCCCAGCGCCGCGCCTGACCGGCCGGAAAGCCCAGCAGCGGCAGCGCAACCACCTGCATACCTTCGGTTTTCAGGCGGCTCAGACCGGGTGGCTGGGCGGCCGCCATATCAGCCGGCATGGGCACAACCACGGTCGTGTCAACGCCCGCGCGCTGGGTTGCGATGCAGGCATTGACCGAGGATTCCGAAGGTCCGCCGAACGCAGCGTCCAACCCGGGAATGACACGCAGTACTTTCATCTAAACGTCTTTACGTCGATTTCCCAGTAGTGGCAATCGACCGGCATAGAAATGGTAAGTATGCTATGAACTCTTTACTCTTTTGCGTGAACGAACTTCTCGAGTTTTGCCTGATTTCTCGGGTTGACCCGCGCCTGCCAGTCCGTCCATATCTGACGGCCTGGGGTGTCGCAGCGGTCCGCGTGGGCGGTTGCGTCCAACCCGCTGCTTGCGTCAGCCACGTCGCAGGGTTGCGGATTAGCCAGTAGACTGGATACTTCGCCGTTGATCCCGTGCAAAGGATACCGCTTCGCAGTATCGCCCGCGAACGCCGCCGCGTGGCCTCGGCGACGAGAAGATCGCGCAGCTGTTGTGCTATTGGCGGCACGAAGATGTGGCGACATCGTGCGGAATGCAGCAGAGAACGTCGATGCATAGAAGAGAATATGTTGCCGTCGTTGTTGCCGTTTTCCTCCTGTGCCTCGGGTATCTGTTCGGTGTCATTACATTAGAGCCCACGAATGAACCGAGATTGCGGCCTGACTGGGCTGCCTTCAGATAGGACGTTGGCCAGGATCAGGTGATCGCGGGTCGCGACGGCACCGCAGCCAAGGTGCGGCACACTGTCACCGATGACGACTGCGGCAGCGGTGCCCGGTTGTCAGCCAAAAGAAGAAATAGGAAATTTTTCTTATTTCTTGGTCGACATGGCCTTTTGTCGGGACATCGGTGGCCACGCTTGGTAAGGCTGCCGCCGGCGCGACAGGGAAGATGGTTAAGTCTGCTGTGGTGGCGATTCTTGCTTGTACGGCCCCGCCAATCATGTTTATTGAGGGTCGTCGACGGGTCCCGGGCGCGGTGAGGATACATGGTCAGGTGCCGACTTTGCGGCTCAGGCAATTTGTCTGAGTTCCTTGATCTCGGGTTCACGCCACCCGCGGATCAATTCCTGACCAGTGAGCAGCTATCGCAGCCCGAGACCTACTATCCGTTGACGGTACTGCGCTGCGATGAATGCTTTTTCATCCAGTTGAGTTACGTCGTTCCTGCCGACATCCTGTATCAAAACGACTATCCCTATGAGGCATCGGTTACAAGGACCGGCAGCACTCATTTCAACGCCTTTGCTGAATCTGTGGCGAAGGCCTTTGGCCTGGGCGGCAAGGATCTCGTCGTCGATATCGGCAGCAACGTCGGCGTGCTGCTCAATGGCTTCAAGGTCCAGGGTATGCGGGTGCTTGGCGTTGACCCGGCGGGCAATATCGCAGCGATTGCCGAATCCCGGGGCATTCCAACGATTGCGGATTTCTTCTCGATAGACGTTGCGCGTCGGATCGCTGCCGACCATGGCCAGGCCAAGGTCATTACGGGCAGCAATGTCTTTGCTCATATTGATGATCTGCGCGGTCTAATGCAGGCCGTGGAGGTTCTGCTGGACGAGCAAGGGATTTTCGTGATCGAAGCCCCTTATCTCGTCAATCTTTTGAACAGTATCGAGTACGATACGATCTATCACGAGCATCTGTCCTATCTCTCGATCCTTCCGCTCGTGGCTTTCTTCCAGAGTTGTGGATTCGAATTGTTCGACGTGCAAGAGGTCGATATTCACGGCGGTTCGATACGTATGTTCGTCGGTCGTCAGGGACAATGGGACGTGAGGCAAAGCGTTGCTGATTTCAGCAATCGGGAAACTAAAGATGATGTCTACGCGCTCGATAACCTGAAAATCTTTGCCGAGAACGTGCGACAAAACCGCCACGAACTACTGGGGCTTTTGCGCGGTCTCAAGCAGCAGGGGCATCGTATTGCCGCTGTCAGTGCCCCGGCAAAAGGCATGACCCTGTTGAACTACTGCCGCATTGGCGACGAGACGCTAGATTTCGTGACCGAGAAGTCGACCTTGAAGATCGGCAAGTTCACACCGGGCGGGCATCTGCCAGTGCTGCCCGATACGGCGCTGCTAGAGCGTGACATCGACTACGCGCTCCTCCTGGCGTGGAACTTCAAGGATGAGATCATGGCCAATCTTTCAGCGTTCAAGGAACGTGGCGGCAAATTCATCATCCCAATCCCCAAGCCTGAGGTCGTTTGAACAAGGCGAACAAGCGCCATCAACCTGCCGAACGGAGTCAATACCAACATGGAACTGACCAAGCCGGAGGTCTCTTTTGAGGACTCCCGGGGTGTCATCAAGGACATCCTCTACAACGTGCCTGTTGATCACATCACGGTCATTACTTCGGCTAAGGGCGTGGTGCGCGGGAACCACTACCATAAGCAGACGGTGCAGTGGGTGTACCTGTATTCAGGCAAGCTCAGGTCGCTGACCCGCAAGCAGGACGAGGATGTCGTTGCCCGCGTGCTCGAACCGGGTGACCTGCTTGTCACGGACGTGCTCGAAGAGCACGCTCTGGAGGCCGTCGAGGACTCGGTGTTTTTTGTCTTCACGCGGGGACCTCGCGGGGGCGAGGACTATGAGGACGACACCTACCGCCTCGAGACGCCGTTGGTCGCCCCTAACGCTCAGCCTGACGATGGCTGACTTTATACCGGTTTCGGAGCCCTGGCTGGCGGGCAACGAGGAAAGCTATGTCCTCGATTGCCTTCGTACCGGCTGGATCTCGTCGGAAGGCCACTATGTGAAGGATTTCGAGGCGGCGTGGGCCTCGCACTGTGGGATGGCGCATGGCATCGCGGTGACCAGTGGCACCACGGCGCTGCACATTGCCATGAAGTGCCTGCCGTTGGAGCCAGGCGACGAGGTCATTCTGCCGTCGTTCACCATCATCTCTTGCGCCAGCGCGATCATCGAAGCGGGGGCCAAGCCGGTCCTGGTCGATTGCGAGCCGGACACCTGGACCATGAAGGTCGGCGACATTGAAGGCAAGGTCACCAACCGCACCAAGGCCATCATGCCCGTCCACATCTATGGCCATCCGGTCGACATGGATGCGGTCCGCGAAATCGCTGACCGGCATTCGCTTTATGTCGTGGAAGACGCGGCCGAAGTGCATGGGGCCCGATACAAGGGCCGTGTCTGCGGCGGCATGTCGGACATCAGTGCGTTCAGTTTCTACGCCAACAAGATCATTACGACTGGTGAAGGCGGCATGATCCTGACCAGCGATGCTGCCATGGCCGAGCGGGCAAGGTCGTTACGCAATCTGTGCTTCCGAGCCGACCGGCGGTTCCTGCACACGGAAATCGGCCAAGCCTGCCGGTTGACCAATATCCAAGCTGCGGTGGGTCTGGCACAGGTCGAGAGGATTGCCGCCTTTGTCGAGAAGAAGCGGGCGATGGCGCGGTACTACAATCGGCGGCTCGCCGACCTTCAGTGCCTGCAGCTGCCGGTCGAGAAGGACTGGGCCGAGAATGTTTACTGGATGTATGCCGTCGTGCTGGCCGACGATTTCCCGTTGGAGGCGGAAGAAGTCAGCCGGCGGCTGCGTGAGCTCGACATCGAGACGCGCCCCTTTTTTCTTGGGCTCCACGAGCAGCCGGTGCTGCATGATATGGGGCTGTTCATCGGCGAGGCATATCCTGTGACCGAACGGATTGCGCGCCGGGGCTTCTATCTGCCTTCGGGACTGGCTATCACCGAAGCGCAGCAGGACAGGGTTTGCACCGCGCTGGAGCGGGTCTTGCGCGCCGTGAATTGAGTTCCGGCGGCGCCCTGTGCGCCAGTGACAGCAGTCGAGGACGTGGCCAGTGGCGTGCTGCCGGTAGCGGTCGGACGGGCCGGCGACCCGGTGTGTGGGTGGCGCCGCCCGATGCATGGTGGATGTGGGACGATGTCAGTCTTCGGCGACTACGCGCGATACTATGATCTCATGTATCAGGACAAGGCGTACCTGCGTGAGGTCGCATTCCTGGTCTCGATCCTCGAGCGGTTCACGCCCGATGTCCGCGACATTCTCGACATCGGTTGCGGCACGGGCATGCATGACTTCGAACTGGCGCGACGTGCTTATGCGGTCACCGGCATCGATGTCGCGGAAGCCATGCTGGCGCGTGCGGAAGCCAAGCGCGTCGACTCAAAGCCGGGCATTGCCCGACGCCTCGAGTTCCGCCAGGCCGACGCGACGTCTTTCTCGCTTGGTCGCAGCTTCGGCGCCGTGGTCTCGCTGTTTCACGTCTTCGGCTATCTGCGGACCGACGAAGATCTTGCCAATGCGATCGCCAAGGTGGCCGCGCATCTCGACGATGAGGGCTTGTTCGTGTTCGATTTCTGGCACGCCCCTGCCGTCGAGGCATCCGGTCCGGGCGCGCCCGAGCGAACGGTCGAAGACGACGATATCCAGGTCAAGCGAAAGGCCACGCCGACCTGGCGACCCGAACTTGGCATGGTTGAGGTGAAGTATGACTTCACCGTGACCGACAGGCACGCGGCGACCTCGCGGCAATTCTCCGAGGTCCACAAGGTACGCTACTACAGCGTCGAGGCGCTCACACCGCTGCTTGCAGCCTCCGGCTTGGTTGTCATCGAGACCGGTGAGTGGCCGACCGGTGCCGCCCTGTCCCCGGCGGTGTTCGGTGCCTACATCGTCGCGCGTAAACAACGCGTCATGCATGGCACGTAGCTTCGTCGACCTCGTCCGGCGGCACCTGCTACCGCCGTCTGCATCCGACGCGATCACCCGCCGGCTGTCATCCGGCAGCAACAAGGTCACCGGGCGTTTCCGTTCTTTCGATGCGGCCCTGGCAGCGCTGCCGGCGCCACTGACCTGGGCATCCGACGACTATCTGACGCAACGCGAGCAGCTCTTCGTGCGGCAGCGTTGCGAACTGGAAGCGAGAGACGAGCTGGATGTGCGCCAGCAGTCACGGATGTTCACGCTGTTGTTTCCGCTGTTCGCCCAGCACGACTACAATCGGATCAGAATTCTGGATATCGGCGGCGGTTTCGGCCTCGACGGCCTGCTCGTACGTCGTGCCTTGCCATCGACGGTGGCGATCGACTGGACCGTGATCGAGACTCCCGACTTGGTTCGCCGGGCTGCCCCGCTGCATGAGGACGGTGCCGTCCGCTACGCCACCAGCTTGGAGGGGTTGCCTGCGGCGCACTATGACATCGCGCACATCAGGGACACCATCCAGTATCTTCCCGACCTTCGCCCTTTGTCCGGGCAGTTGGCCGGACTTGGTTGCCGCGCCGTGGTCGTGGGCGATGCGCCGGTGTTGGCGCAGCCCGATGACCGCATTGCCATACAGAGTGTCAGGCGGCGGCGTGTGCGCCATGCCCATCCGATACGGTTGTTTGGCAGCGGCAGTCTGGCGGCTGTGTTCGCGCCAGACTTTCGCCAGGTGGCGCGGCTGGCCCAGCACGGCGGCCTCGTCGTCGATGGCCGGGCGTTGCGCAACACCGGTTTGGTCTTCTTGCGGCCTGCCACCCGATCATACCAGGGCGAGGATAGCGCGGCAGTAGCTGGGCCAGGTGTATCCGACAAGGGCGCTGCGTAGGGCGCAAAGGTCCCGTGCGTCGGCATTGCCGAGGACCCGCAGGACCTCGGCTGCCACCGGTAAGGGCTCCGGCGCTGCGCTCGACAGGTAGCCCGCGGTGCGAAGCTTCGGATCGACGTCGGCTTCGTCACTGACGATGACGGGGGCGCCGGCGGCCAAGGCCTCGAACGCCGTGAGACGGAAATCCGCCCAGTCAACGGACACGAACACGTCGCACGATCGATACAGCCGCGAAAGCTCCTCGTCGGGGATGAAACCGAGCAGTTCGCAGACCGTCTCGAGCGACAGGTCCTCGATCAATTGCTCAAGTTCGGCTCGCTGTGGGCCGTCACCGACGATCAGGCAACGGAGAGCAGGGACGTCCTGGCGCAGGCGGGCCATGGCGCGGATGACAACGTCGATGCGCTTGTTGGGGTCCAGCCGGGCCACGCTCAGCACCGTCGGCCGTGTGCTTGGCTGCCGGGCCGGGAGTTCCTTCATCTGCTCGACGGCATCGCCGCTCAGGGCACCTTTCAGGACGACCACAGGCGCCGAGAAGAAGCGCTCAGCATCTTCTTTGGCATAATCGGAGAACACCAGGATCGCCGCACAACGGTTGACAGCCGCTCGGTGCACGCGCGCCTTCAGGTCGAACCACAACCGCTGGGTCCACGAAAGCTGTGACCGCAGCGTCCGAAAAACGCCGGACGTCCGATTGCGTGCGCAGATCCAATCGAAGTCCTTGGCATAGAGCCAGCTGTACTTCAGGTAGTCGGTGAAGCTCATCGACGGCGGTTGGTGATAGTGGAAAATCACCTTGGTGCGCCGGTGCGCGATCCAGGGTGCCTCCAACAGTCCCGATGCGACGACGATGGCGTCAGGGGCAAAAGCCCTGAAGAAGCGGTAAGCTGCCGCCATTCGGGCGATCCAGCTCGAGCCGCGACAGACGTGCACGTCGCGCAGGGCACGATCCCTGTATTCGAACAGGCATGTTTCCGAGAAGGCGAAGCAAACGATCTTCACCTCGCAGCCGGCGTCGGTGAAGTTCGCCCATTCCTCCGCCAACAGGCGCTCGGCCCCGCCCGGAGTGGTCAGGTTCTTGTAGAACAGGATGATGCGTTTTGCCTGGCCACCCGTATCTGTTGCTGTCGCCGATGTCACGCAGGCACTCCGTCGGCGCGGCCGGTAGGCGGGGCAGGGGAGGCTGACCCGGCGTTCAAAGTCGCCATATACGTTTCGTAGTCGGCGCGCTCGAACCAATAGAGCAGCCCGCCTTTGGTCATGTTCACGATGTGATGCTGGGAACCGCGAAACCTCTTCTCGATTCCGGCCCAACCGCGAAAGCCTTGGGCCACTTGCCAGAGGTCACGTTCCAGGTCCTTTTTCTCCGCTTCGGCGTCATAGAAGTGGGAACTCAGCTCAAGCGCATCGAGGAAGGTCCCGTTGTTGTCGATGCCGAGCAGGCAGATCTCGCTGAACCCCATGTAGGTGGCGCTGAACAGCGCGACTTTCATGACGTTGAAGCCATAGATGCCGCGCGTCAGGTCGATCGGACCGCGGATGTTCATATGGGTCATCTGGTTGGCGATCACCCAATAGACGGGCGCGCGCTCCGCAATGCGGTTGATCTTCGGATTGCGCCGCCAGTGACCGTTCAACATGAAGGTCACATCCGGGCAGCGTTCGAGCACTTCGTCGAGCATGCTGACGGGCCACTCGCCGGTTTCGAGTTTGCCGTCGTAGATGGCATAGTATTTCGGAGATATTTTCTCGATATCTGGATGATGGAAAAAATAGTTGCAAGCTAATACTGTGTGACCTTCAAGTAGAGATAAATCTTGTTGTTTGATGGACGGGCCGTTCCCGACTAAGAAACACCGTTCTCCGGCGTGTTTGTTTCTCAGTTCAATGTTCCGTGCCGTGTCGAATTTCTTTGCATAGCGGCCGAGGATGAACTGTGCCCGCCTGGCAAAGTCGTACGTCCGCATGACCTGATCGTCGAACGCAAGCTTGATATCCCAGGATCGCGACATGCCGATGGGTTCCTCTGCATCAGGATGGGAGGTGTTTTGGTTCAAGGATTGCGCTTGGACTGAGTGTCAGTTATCGGCGAAAACCGTTGGGCATAGCAAGAGCCGCATGGCCCGTGACCGGATGACCGGACATGGTCGCACGTGCACGGTGTCGGGACGGGCTGGAAACCGCCGACGCGGCGTGAATCATCAGGGCACGCTTGGACGGCTTGGCCATCTTTGGCGTACTGTCGTTGGGCGCCAATGCACGCGGCACCCGGACCAGATCGCCAAGTGCCCGAGGCCGGAACGTGGTGCGTTGACCAGGCGATGGCTGCGGGACGACCTCACATTTGATCCCGAAGGTGGTATACCGTCGTCGGTCGCCGAGACCGGCGGCCCATGTGCTGCATGGGTCATCGACATTGATGGGGGCGCTGCGGCTTCGTGGCGTGGGTTTTCGCATGAAACGGGCAGATCTAAGGCGGTATTACTACCGTGCCATTAAGGTATTGCCTGCACGTAAACGCGTGCAACTCGACTACCTTCGCAGGCACGGTAAGATCCTGCACCTGTCTGATCCGAAGACGTTCAGCGAAAAGATCTGCTGGCGCAAACTCTATGACCGTGACCCACGCTTTGTGATCTGGGCAGACAAGGTGGCGGTCAAGGAAGTCGTTGCCGAGCGAATTGGCGTCGAGCATGTTGTCCCGACGCTGTGGCAAGGTTTCGATATCCGGGAGGCACCGTTTGATACGCTTGAGCCGCCGTTTGTCGTGAAGGCCGCGAACGGTTCGGGTGCCAACGCGTTCGTCCATACGCGCGAGGAGTTTGACCGAACAGCGATTGAGCGGCAGTTCAAGAACGTTGCCACGACGCACGTGGGGCTCGATACGGACGAGTGGTTCTACGATCATATTCCGCCGCGTGTCCTGATCGAACCGATGCTGATCACGGAACAGGGCATGACACCGACCGACTACAAGTTTCACATGTTCCACGGCGAACTTGAAGCAATTCAAGTGGATGTCGACAGATTCACCAATCACCGTCGGGCGTTCTATAGCCTGGATTGGAAGAAACTTGATATCGCCCTGCTCTATCCGTTGGCGGAGGACTTGTTTCCGAAACCGGTCCTGTTAGAGGAGATGTACGAAATCGCGAAGGAACTGAGTGCGGAGTTCGATTATGTTCGCGTGGACCTGTACGAGTGCAAAGGCCGTGTCTACTTCGGAGAAATGACGTTCACGCACGGTGCTGGGTACGAGCAGTTTGAGCCGGTAAGCGTCGATCTCGCCTGGGGTAGCAAGTGGCGGCTTGATCGCAGCGTCGCCTAGTGGTCTGGCCGTCGGCTGCTCGGCTCACGGTTGGTTGCGGCCGATAGCTGGCGCAACGGCGACCAAGCCGCGAGTTCCTCGCCGGGCAGAACCGACTCCGCCTGTGCCCGGGCATCGAGCGGCTTGAACAGCGCGGGATCGCTAATGGTCCAATCCTCAGGCGTCGCGAAAAGCGGCGCAAAGCCATGGTCTGAAAGGCTGGCCGACAGAAACCGCGCGTCCAGCGCGTAGCAGTGCTTCTCTGAGATCATGGCGCCCCAGCTTGTTCCCAGTCGTCTGGCGATCTTTGACGCGCAGTTGGGCACGAACAACAGCAATGCGCCCGTCGGCTTCAAGAGTTGATTGAATGTCGAGAACGTCGTCGCAAGGTTAGGCAGATGCTCGAGCACGTGGCTGGAATAGATCACGGCGAACGCCCCGCCTTCTCCCACGACCAGGTCTCGCAGTGAGGAGTAGACCAGAATGCCGAGATTTTCACGGGTGCAGGCGGCGCGCGGGTGCGACACCTGGAAGCCGACGACGTCAAATCCCGCGTCCTTCATCTGCCAGCAGACGGACCTGCTGGCAGAGTGCCCTAACAGGGTCAGGCGGTGCTCCATGTCGTTGTCCGGGCGCCGGAACTTATGGTCGATCCGCTCTGCCAGTTCTTCCAGGCCTGGCATATCGGTGGCTGGCCCTTACTCATAGGCGACCTGGTAGTAGATCTCGTTCGCCTCAGCGCTGTCTTTCGGATGGCGGAGCATGAGCCCGCAGTCGTCACGTGCGGGGAGTTCAAGCAGCACCTTCTTCCGCTGCAGCAACTTTGTGTGCGTACCACTGCAGTGCGGACAATCCCTGGATTGTCCCGACACGATCGCTTTCAAACAGCGAATGCAGAAAGCAACACTTGCTATTGATGTCCCTTGCCCTCGACTGGTGTCGTTTTCCAGGCAAATACATAAACGGGCCACAAGATGGCGCGGCGAACGTGCGGCAAATGTCCAGAGTTTCTTGCTGTCTGGCAAGTGCCGAGGGCGTCGAGACAAGAAGGCAGCTCTCACATAAATTCAAGGATTGAATACTTAGTCTATATTCGAAGCCACAGAAGACTAGTTGTAGCGTTCCCTTCACTGGTCTGTTTGGGGGCGTACTGGGAAGCGTCTTATAAACAAACCCCGGTCTGATGCGGTAGTGGACGGGACGTTTGGCTGTACGCAAACGGCATCATGCCGGTGCCTTGGGTTTGTTTCCTGACCGTGGCATTTCTGACATCTGGCGATGGCGCGGATGTCCGGATACAGCTTCTTTGCCGTCCGGTCAGCCGCTGAGGCCGCGTCTCAAGGCGGGTGTGACCAGAGCGTCGAAGGTGTCGCAATAACGTTGCCAGTTCCAGTGGAGGGCTGTCTTGCGCCCGGCTGCACCCATGCGCTGGCGCAGGTCCGGGTTGTCGACTAGTTTGCGCAATCGATCGGCGAGGGCATTGACGTCGCGGTTCGGCACGATGAAACCCTCGACGCCGTCTCGGACGACGGTGCCGGAGTTGGGCGTAACGACCACGGGCAGGCCGCTTGCCATCGCTTCGTAAACGACGATCGCCGAGCCCTCATGCAGCGACGGCAGGACGAAGATATCGGCGGAACGCATCAACCCGGGGACCTCGTCCCGGGGGACGCTGGGAATATGGGTGTACACTCCGGCGTAGCGTTTCAGGCCGTTGCCCGATCCCTGGATCGCGCCAACCAGCAGCAGTTCTACGTCGGGGCGCTGCAGGTGGGAAACTGCTTCCAGCAGATAGGGAATCCCTTTGCGGGCACCGATCAGACCGACGAAGATGATCCGGGTCTTGTCGCCGGTGGTCGGCGAGCGAGGCGTGAACCTGTCGGTATCAGCGGCGTAGGGCGCCACGTGGGCACGATCCGGCGGGCAGCCCACGTCGATCACGCTCTGGCGGACATATTCGGAGCCGCCGACCACGTGGTCTGCTAGGCGGACCTCCTCGATGGCGTCTTCGACCCAACGGTCAGCAAGCTTCGGTGGCAGCGTTTCCGCGAACTCCGGATGACGTCGCCGTTCCTCGTCGAAGACCGTTTGGGCAATCGCATGATGACCAATCGCTTGTGCCAGGATCGTCGTCGCCCCTACCTGGCGTGCCGCCTTGAAGGTCTCAAGCGCTGCCGAGTCGTGGGCGATCACCACCCGTGGCTGCAGACGCCGGACCCGTGCCGCGACGTGCCGGTCGAACCAACGGTTGCGAAGTATCGAAGCCTTTGTCACCTGCCGTTGTAACCGCGTGGCTCGCCGGACCATTTGATACAAGACGTCGGGGTAGGGAAACGTATGCACTTTGCGCCGGTCGATACCTGGATGCGAGCGGCGTGCGATATGCTTGGCGGCGCCGTGCAGACCCAGCCTGCCCAGCAGTTTGGGGAGGGCGGCGGCCGGATCGAAGTAAAGCGTCGTTTCGAACGACATATCTCGGTCCGAAAACTGCTGGGCAAGCTTGTAGGCATGCAGGCCGCCCCGGGCATGGCTGATGATGAGTTCAGTCATACAGACAACCTTCCAAGCCCGTTGGACCGACCCCGGCCCTGTGCTCTGTCTTGGGCACGATGTCGTAACTGCCCAGCTCGGCGGGTCCAACACGTGGCCGACGGCCTGCGGGATAGACGGCAATGGCGAAGGCGGGGCCGTGGCCGGCCTCCATCACTTCGGGCGATGGCCGGCTGCCCGCTGCGCCGAAGATCTAGTATATTGCTTCGCCGCGGCACGCAATGGGGCGGTCCGCGAACACGGCGTACATGCTGCATGCTGAGCACGTGCATCATCTTCGATTGCGACGGCGTCCTTTTCGACTCCAACGACCTCAAGTCCGAGGCCTTCCGCCAGGCGCTGGACGGCTATCCGGCGTCCATGGTCGCCGACTTCGTCAGCTATCATCGTGCTACGCAGGGCGTATCCCGATACGAGAAGTTGCGCCGGTTTCTAACGGAGTTCGCCGGACGCGATGATGATGAAAGGGAATATAGCCGTCTAGTGAATAGGTTCAGTCAGTTGTGTCAGGTGCTATATGAAACAGCACCTCTAACCGACGGCTGTGAAAAAGTGTTGCGGGAGCTGGCACGCATTCGGCCGCTCTTTGTTGCGTCGGGAAGCGACGAATGCGAATTGCGCCACGTGTTCTCCCACCGTGGCCTCGCAGACTACTTCGTCGGCATCTACGGTTCGCCGCCGACCAAGGTTGAAAGCGTCCGTAGGGCGCTCGCCCATGTCCCGGGCATCGCCGGCGGGCTGCTTGTCGGTGATGCCGTGTTGGACCATGCCGCAGCCACTGCGCACGGCCTGGATTTCGTTTTCATGCAGCGATTTTCCGATGCCAGGGCACAGCTATGTGCCCTGGCTGAAGAGGAGGGCTTTCCAGTGATCGACTCGCTGACCGAGCTCCCGGCGCTGATCGCTGCCGGAAAGGTCGGCGCCGGCGCGTCACGTGGCACCCTGTAATCGCCAGAGAGCCTCGGCCGCCGCGAAATCCTCTTCCCAGTCTATGTCGAGGGCGAGCAGCGGTGGCAGCGGAAAGAACAGTGGGTGGCGGCCGATCCGGTCGTGCAACTCTCGGTAGCAGGAAACCGGTGCAATGAAGATGGCACTGTTCAACTCATACCAGACCGGCAGGGTTTGCGTGGCCGGCCATTTCTCGACGCTTCGGTCGTAGTTCAGCGGTCCTTTCTCGTCCCAGACGAACTTCTGCAACGTCGTGGCGCTGGCCAGCGAGTCGTAGGCCGCCGTCCGGTCTCGGTAGGCGGCAATGGCGCGCGAATACCAGGACGCGTCGACGAACGGACTGGTGACATGGGTCCACAGCACGGTGCCTTGGGGTATGCAGTCTGACACGTGGGCGATGAGTTCATCGGTTGTGGACTCCGGGCGCGCCAGGGCATCCGGGCGGTCAAGTATGCGTAGGGGCTTTTGCTTCGTGTTGATCGCGCTCTCGGCGATCGCCTTGACCGTAGCATCGTCAGTGGAGATCACCACTTCGTCGATCGCCTCACAGTCCAGCAGATGCCTGACCTTGATGGCGGTAAGGCCGCCGCTCACGTCGGCGAAGGCTCTGGTGTTCTTGTCCTTGACCCGCCGGCTGCCGGAGCGGCAGGGTAAGAACGCGACGATACGCTCTCTGGACGTCATTGCGATACTCTATCTGGCCCGCTAGGCGCGGGCTAGCCGTGCGGCTTGAAGCTGCGTTGTTGCGTACGGCGTATGGAAACTGAGATGCACGTTATTCGAGTATGAACTAGTAAGCAATACTAATGAAAGCAGCATATCGGCGCCTTGAGTTGCCTAAGTTTGGCTGATATGGGACATCGTGCCGATTCCAATAGCCATTTGTCGGTTCGACAATCGGCAGCCGCATGCGGTCCCGAGAAGCGGAACACTTCCTGCGAGTGTCCGTCGTAGTTTCCGGATGTCGAACGGGAATTCGTAGATGAACATGGTTGTCATGGCACCGGTACTGCTCGCGTTCGGCGCCTTGTTTATAGCGATCCTTCTCGACTGGCGGCGCGGTCTGATCGGTTTGATCCTGTTTTTGCCTTTCGCCGGCATCATCTCGATCCTGGCTGCTAATCCACTGGCGGTGCTGGCTAAGGACCTGCTGATTGTTGCTCCGACCTATCTTGCCTACGTCCTGACCGCGTATCGGTCCACGCCGCTGATTCGTCCCTCTCCCCTGTTTCTGGCCGCTACCGGTGCGCTGATCTTTGCGTCGGTGGTACAGCTCGCCAATCCGAACCTGCTCTCGATGGCCGTCGGGCTGGTTGGCCTCAAGGTGTGGTTGTTCTACGTGCCGATGCTGTTGTTGGCCGGCGCGTTCGTGCGAGATGGCGATGATCTGCGCCGCCTATTGCGGATATTCGTGGTGGTCGCACCGATCCCGTGCCTGGTTGGCCTTGCGCAGTGGCTGGCTGCGACTTTCCTAGGCTACAAATTTATCATGTTCTCGATCTACGGCCAGATGGCGGAGAATTGGACACAAGGGTTTACGTCTTTCCAATATTCGGCTGGTTTCTCCCTGTTCCGCCTGTTTTCGACTTTTGCAGCCCCGGCACAATACTTCGGCTTCGCCTATTCGATGATATTCGTCACGTGGATCGCAATACGAGTCGAAAACGCAGGTCCGTGGAAGACGTACGCCGTGGCGAGCTTCTACCTCGCGATTGCTGCGACGCTGCTGTCCGGCTCCCGTCAGGCCCTGGTTTTTGTGCCGTTCGCGCTTGTGCTTCTGACCGTCCTGGGAAGAAGCACCAGCCCCAAGGCGATCGTGGCCGTGCTATTGGCAAGTATCGCAGCGGTGCCGCTGGCGTTCGCGACCATACCGCTCGAAAGCATCTTCTTCGATACCAGCCGCCTCGTCGGCCACTATCGAGACACACTGTTCTTTGCAGGCTTGGTCGATGCGTTGGAGAATTTCCCCTGGGGCCTGGGCACTGGCATGAACACGGGGTCTGCGCGCTACGTTATTGCCGACCCTGACTGGGAAGTCTTCGAGAACTTCTATGCCAAGGCCGCATATGAGTTCGGGGTGATAGGCCCGGTCATTGTGGTTGCATTGTTTGCTGGGTTGATCGGCGCAGCGCTGCAGTTAGCAAGGTTCGGAAGCTCGCCGGTGTTCGGAGCTTGCGGCGCAGCTTTTGCGGCGTTCTATATCGCTTTCGGCGTCAACTGCCTGAAGGGCTGGCAGCTCGACCTCGATCCTGTAAACGTCTACTTCTGGCTGTTTGCGGGCATCCTTTTCCGGGTCAGGGTCCTTGCCTCAAGAGCCGCACCAGCTTCGCCTGCACGAAACCCTTTCGCGGTAGGTAGGCAACAGACTGTTGTAGAAGTGGATACTCAGGCGATTGGACGGTGATGGCTTGTCAACCTAAATGCGGCGCGACGGTGGTATAGCTACTTTTTCGTGAGAAAAACATTCCAGATTGCACCCAGGGCCTCAGGGCAAAATCTATAGGATAATTTGGTTATAAACCATGCGACTCTTGATGCCCCAAAGTACGCAGGCTCGGGGTTCCAGGAATAGACGAAATGTACCCAAGCGTTCGGCGGAAAGTACCGCCGCAACGCCGCTCGTGTGTTCAGTTTGTAGCGTGTTGGGAAGATGTCGATCTCTTTGCGGGAGGGCTGAAGGCGTCTGAGCAGTGACGCGTGCCATCTGTTTGGAATTACATTCGTTGCCAGCCCTATGTATCCGTATCGGTTTGGTGTGCGTGCGCACAACCAGCCGCCTGACTTCAGTACTCTATGGATCTCAGAAGCGAAGATCCCGGGATCTGTGACATGCTCGAATACCGAGTCGCAGAGGATCATGTCGATGGAATGACTATCCAGGGGGAAGCGGCCGTCGCTCCCGATGGTCTTGGCTTTGTCCAGGCTTGGATTGGCAAGTACGGCGCGATCCACGTCGAGGCCAATGACTTTTTGCATTTACCTCTGAGCAGCCTGAGGTTGCGGCGATAGGGAACGCTGTCTTCTACGGCCGGCTGACCGCGTCCGGCACCAAGGTCTACAATGGTATAGTCGGGCTCCAAAATCGCGTTCACGCGGGTGTAGAACTGAATGGTTCCATCGACGGCGGAAAACCCGCCGGCTTCGATCTCCGGATAAAATGCCAGCTTTGTCCGTTCTACTCTTGTCTGGTCCACGTGCACGGTCCTCTTGGCCCGATGGGCCCAATTACAGCTCAAGCTGGGAAAAACTTGACCCGGCCATATCCCGGATCAATCCAAGGTGGAAGATATCGCTTGCCGCAATGCTTTCGTCAACTTTGAAAGATACCCTGGGATACAGAGCGGGTTCTTGCTACAACTGCTGCCTGTGCGAACGTAACATCCGTCGTCGCGCGACTGTGCAACTCCATTGGCATCGGCACTCGTAGCCACTTCACTGCATCGGCGTGGCGGGGACGCCCTTTGACGTCGTTTGCGTGTGCGGTAAAGCTGCTCCGGGGCCGGCAACGTTGCCACGCGTTTGCAAGGTAGGTCGGTTGGTCAAGTCAGGTCGGCAAAGATCGCTGTCAAGCTTGGTGCCGGCGCTTGCTGCACTCATGGTGCTGAGTCCGGCAAGCGGGGTACTGTTCGAGATAACTTTGGCGTCCGTGTACGGCACGTCACCGGTCGTCGATGCCTTTCGCGTTGCCTATCTGCTGATCGGCCTTGCTAGCCAGCTGTTCGTCGGCATCGTGCTGCCGAACGCACTGATCCCCGCGCTTGCCAGGTTGCGCGCGGATGGTCGCGAGGATGAAAGCTGGGCTATCACGGTGTGCTTCGTCGGCGTGGTCGGCCTGCTGTCCTTGCCGCTGGTGCTGACGGCGCTGATCGCGCCGGGGGAGGTCATCGACTTCCTGGGGCCAGGCCTGGATCGGGCGGCACGAGCGGAGGGCGTGACCATGGTCCGCTTCTTTGCGCTCATCTTCTGCAGCATGTTGCTCCTTGGCGCGATCAACTGCGTTCTCAACGTATACCGGAAGTTCGGCCTGCCGCAGATCTACCAGATCGTGATCAACCTTGCGTCGATTACGACCGTGGCGCTGATCGGCCGCCAGTTTGGGGGATACGCCCTTAGCATCGGTATGCTGGCGGGGGCACTGATCGGGCTGCTGATCGGCCTGGCAGGGCTGCGTTCGGTGCTGGCGAGACGCCCCCCCGGTCTGCAGGCTGCCTTAACGAGGCGGGGGTTGGCGGCGGAGTACCGGAAGATGGCCGGCGTCGTCGTTCCGCTGCTTGCTATCGTCGTTGCCGGACAGTGGCAGATCGTGATCATCAATCGCGTGCTTTCGGATCTGCCGTCCGGCACGCTGGCAACCTTTGGCTACGCCTTCAAGATGACGGCAATGATCGGTGTTCTGCCGATGGCGATCGCGACCGTTGTGTTCCCGTCGATCTCGGCCCTATGGGGCGGGGAGGACCGGGTCGAAGCGCGTCGTCTGAGCACGCGCGCCGCCAGCCTGACCCTTTTGCTGATCATTCCCATCGTCGTCATTCTGTCGTTCACCGCGAACGAAGCGGTCGGCGTGCTGCTGCAGCATGGGAAGTTGACGGATGCTGACGTCGTGGCAATCGGCGCGACATTCTCGATTCTGATCTGGTCGGCCCTGTCAGGTGCACTGAACACGTTAATGATGAAGGTCAGCTATGCCGTCCAGGACGGCCTCGGTCCGCTTGTTCAGACGCTCGTGCTCGCGCTTGCGGCCACGGTGCTGGTTGCACCCTTCGCCGCTCTTGGCGGCATTCGGGGTGTTGCCGCCTATACGGCTCTGTCGCAGACGATTATCGTGCTGGCCTATTTCGCCTATCTACAGTTTCGGTTTCACGCCTTCGACGGCCGTTACCTTGCGGGCAGCGTCGGCCGGATCCTGCTCTCCGCAGCGTTGGCAGCATTGGCGGTGGCAGTTTTTCTTTTCGTCTTCGGTGACGCCTTCGCCAACACCTTCCTGGGCCGGTTGGCCAAGATCGTTGCGGTGTCGTGCATCTACCTGCCCGTCTTCGCCCTGGCTGCCCAGCTACTAAGGGTCGCCGAGATTGCCGAACTCGCGGGCTTCGCCAGGCGACGTGTCAAGCCGTTGTTCGCGCGGCTCCGCTGAACGGAGCACTTGCCACTGTGCAGCCACGCGGCCAAGGACTGCTCTGCGCCAGCCGCTCTCAGGCGGCGCCCACGCCGCGAAACAGGAAGTCGGCCTGGACGTAGCGTCCGTTCTCATAGAACGATGGGTTGCAGACGCCGTGCAGGCGCAGTCCGGCATCGTACATCATGGCAATGATCTCATCGGCACGTGGTTGGCCGACGTAGAGCTCTTCCAAAGACAGTTCTACGTAGACATACGCGAACCGGTTCAGCAAGTCGCCGCAGCCGCACAGGACTTCCTTTTCGTAGCCCTGCACGTCGATCTTCAGCAGTGCCGGCGGTTGCAACTGCCCCGCGTCGAGCACGGCGGCAAGCGGTGCGACCGGAACGCTTTCGCGCCGCGTCTCTCGTGCCTGTGGCGAAAACTGGAGCTGTCGATCGGACGCGGGCAACAGCGATGAGTTGTCCTCGCGCTCGGTGATATGCAGCTCAAGTTCGCCGTGGTCTGCGCCGACCGCCATGGTGAAGACCTCCAGCGCCGGGTGGCCTCTAGTTGCCCTCTTCAGTTTCGCCACCGATTCCGGCTGAGGTTCGAAGGCGTAGATCCACGCCGACGGGTGCGCCGCCATTGCCGCCAGGCAAAACTGCCCCTTGTTGGCGCCAATATCGACGTAGGTTGCCACTTCGAGCGACGACAGCAGCGGATAGTGCTCAACCCCGGCGGCGACACCGTGCCGCAGGCCTGTCCGCCAAGCGGGGTGCGCCAGCAACCGCAGGAACTTCCGGCCCTTGCGCAGAATCTGCATCTCGGCACGCCCCGCTACTACCTGCCGCTGGCGTTGTGGTAACCGGCGACTGGCATCACTTTCGCAAAGAGCATGTTGCCGGGCACAGAGCCGTCGGCTCCACCCCCCGGTGGCGGCGGGTGGACCTGACAGCGATTGCAGCGAAAGGCGTACCCGGCGCGCAGGCCGACGATCCTCAAGGGCCGATCTCGTGGTACACCGAGCCGGCCTGCAAAGGGTATCTGGTCGGGGTCAGACTGATGATTTCGGTTCCTGAATGCCGCGCCTGAAAGTCTTCGAGCAGCTTGTGGACCTCGGTTGACATGTCGAGATCGCCGGACGCTTCTCCGCTGTAGCCGTCGAACCCAGCCAGATCGACGTGCTTGAAACCCAGGGCCAGAGTCACGCCCAGGGCCAGCGACAGCGGGCTTACATCATCGACCGGGCCGAGGGAGTGTGCGTCGGCCACACCGAACGGATGCACCTGGCGGCAGCGGTCGGCAAGTCCTTCGGGCACCACGCCCTGGTTGCGCGGCGGCTCCGTCACCACCGGGATGATGGCGTGGTTGAGCAGGACGCTGTTGCTTGCGCGTTTGGTAGCCTCGTGACCCACCATGCAGACGATCTGAGGGCCGGGATAATCAGCGAACAGGTCAACGTGCCGTAGACTGGAATGGATGACGCAGGCGTCGGCCCGCTGACAGAACTGCTTCAGCGCTGTGGCATGCTCGGGGACGGTCGCGCCGCCCCCGATCAGCAGGCAACGTGCCGGCACGGCCTGTGCGTCCAGTTTCAATGCCGGTAGCTCACGCCGGTCGACGGTACGTTCGTCGCCCTGCAGCGCCTCGACCACGGCAGATGTCGAATACCGCCGCTTGCCAAGCCAATCCATCACGTCCGCTTGTGGCAGGTTGGCGAAGGCGGCGACGCTGTACGGGATGTTGGTCCCCCAGTGGTGCTGGTCCAGCAGTGGCTGGAAGCGATCCACGATGCGGCTGAATTTCAGCATGTCGGCATACTGGCCGGACTGCGCGCCGAGGTACTGGATGATCAGTTCTGTGCGCAGGTTACCGGCGCCGCGGCCCATGCCGAGAATGGTGGCGTCGACATAGGTTGCGCCATTGTCGATCGCGGCGATGGAGTTCGCCAGCGCCAGAGACAGGTTGTCGTGGCCGTGAAAACCCAAGGGATTGGCGAGCCGCTGACTGGCAATGGCGAACACCTGGCCAACCTGATCGGGGAAACATGCGCCATAAGAGTCGACGAAGTTGACGACGTCGACGAAGCTGGCCTGGTCGGCCAGCAGGTCCAGCACCTCGGTCGGATCCTGATGCCAGTGTGAGAGGTACATGACGTTCAGTGCAGTGCGGAATCCGCCCTGCTTGATCTCCCTGGCGATCTCGATCCCGAGGCCAAGATCCTTCGGGGCTACCGCCTGGCGCACCATATCGACATAGCCTTGCGTCGCATCCAGGATCGGGGCGACGTCCGCAGGCGTGCATTCCTTGGTGTTGAACATCAACGCCAGGACCTGATCGGAACGCAGGCCGGCGCGGACGCCAACGAGGGTGTCTTTCGGGGTGTAGTAGAACCGCCCGCGATAGCCATTCAGCAATGGGCTGCGATAGCCGATCTCAACGCCGGCAATCTCGGCCCCGGCGATTGCCGCGACGTAGTCATCGACGAGATCGTCCGGGAAGTCCCAGCTCGTGTAGTATCCGCCGTCCCGCAGGGTGGCGTCGAAGACCGCCACCCGTCCGTTGTTGCTCATCTCGCGATCCTTCAGCGTCGCGGGCGACCGGAATGAACCCGGGCCCAGTATATGTGCGCCGATGCATCCTGCAATGCCGCCAAGCGTCCGATGCCGACGCCGGACAGGGCTGCCAAAGACGGCCTCGAAGATATGGGCAGCGGCAGCCCACCGGGATCTTGATGCCGTCGCACAACTGATGATCTGTTGGTTCCGAATGGATGACTTTACGCTTTGATCAGGTGATTATTACACAGGCGCAAGAAGTTTGTGTTAATTCGGTTGAAGTTGTGGATTGGTGTTTTGCTGGAAAAGAGTTTTATACCAAGTCGTTGCAGTACAATGGCTTTTGGGGTTCTTTGTGGTTGGCGGCAAAATCCGAACGGATCCGGCGGGCGCACGCTTGGCGTTCTGACCGCGGCAGGGCCTTGCCTGCGGCGCGCCCCTTCGGCGGTGGCCCGTGAAGCAAACGCCGCTGCCCTATCTGATCTTGGTGCTGGTCGTCGTCATCAGCCCACTGTTCTTTGGCGCCGTTTATCCCTGGGGCTATGTCGGCATGGCCTTGTGTGCCGGAACGGCGCTGCTTTTGCTTCTGGTGCGGGAGTTCCTGCGTCCCACGGACCTCGACCCGCGTGCGAAAGCAATTTTGCCGGCCATTGTGCCCTATGCCCTGGTGCTGCTGTGGGCATTGGTCCAGTGTGCGCCGGGTCTGGCGATCGGCGAAACGCGCGAGCTTTGGTTGGCTGCGGCAGAGACGCTCGCGGTCGACGCCCACGGCTCGATCTCGATCAATCCGTCTTTGACGCTCTACGCCATCGTCCGGTGGGCGGCGTACGGCTGCATCTTTCTGGGCCTGTTCTGGTACGCCCGTCGCCCTGACTACGCACGTCGCATCGTGGCGGCAGTCGCGGCTGCGTCGGTTGTCTATGCTGCATACGGCCTGGTTGTCTACTTCTCTGGCAGTGAAACCATCCTTTGGTATCGCCGACCTCACTATCAAGGGGTGCTGACCGGGGTGTTCGTCAACCGGAACAACTTCGGCGCCTACGCCGGCATTGGCTTGACGTGCTGCATTGTATTGCTCCACTGGCGCTGGCGCGACGGGGTGGCGCGGACGGGCGGCAACTATGGCTGGGCACCGGCGCTCGGGCAGCTTTTGGTGCTGCCGAACGCAAGTCTGCTGATTGGCTGTCTGGTACTGGCAACGGCGTTGCTGCTGACTCAGTCACGGGCCAGTGTGGCAACGACGATGGTCGGACTGTTCGTATTCGCCCTGTGCGTATTCTCCAAACGGGGCGTAACGCGGCTGGCAGCGGCGGCGATTGTGTTGCTTGCGGTTGTCGCTTCGGGCTTCGTCGTGCAGTTGAGCGCCAGCGCGACGATGACACGTATTGCGACGGCGCTCGATGACCTCGCACCGCGCGTTCAGGTCTACGAGCTGTCGCTGGCGGCCGTTGCAGATCGTCCCATCGTTGGTTTCGGGCTGGGTACCTTCGAGGATGTATTCCGTCTGTACCGCACCCCGGCCTTTCCGGACCGCTTCGGTAAGGCCCATAACAGCTATCTTGAGCTGGCGGTGGAACTTGGACTTCCGGCGACTTTGCTATTCATGTTCACCCTTGCGGTTCTCGTCCATCATTGTCTGCGAGGGGTCGTCGTGCGCCGTTGGGATGTTGCCTTTCCGGCTCTGGGCCTGGCGCTCACGGTACAGATGGGGCTGCATTCGCTGGTGGATTTCCCCCTTCAGTTGCCGGCGGTCGCAGCCACGTACGCCGCGCTGCTGGCAACCGCCGTCGCCCAGTCCCGGTCACGCAGCGAAGGCTTGCCGGCGATGGAAGGCCGCGTTGCCTGAACGGGAGTGCCTACCGCTGGCGGCTGATCAGCCTGGCGAATGCCATGAGGTCCTCGCGGTCGTCTGCAAGGACACGGGCAACGATCTTGACGGCATCGGCCCTCAGTGCTGCGTCGACGACCTGCTGTGGTGCCAACCGCCAGACGTGTCTGATTTGCGTCGGCAATGGGTTGTGAGCTTCGCCGACAAAGAACGGCGCATATTGCAAGAGCAGCCGCAGGCGGAATGCCAGGATTTCTACTGTGTAAGGTCCGGTGCTGACGGAAAGGAGCAGCGCGGCGGCAACCGCCTCGGATGCTGCCTCGGTTTTTCTTAGCGCCAGCGCATGCCGCAGCCAGCCGTGCGGTTGCACTGGCTGTCGTCGCAGGCTCTTGCTCAGCGCATGCAACGCTGCCGAGGGGCGGCCGTCGTCTTCGTCAGCGTGCCTGTCCTGGAGCAGCAGGGCGAGGCCAAGCTCACCCCATGTTTCACTGTGCTCGTACCATAGAAGCCCCTGTTCGCGCGATGCGCGCAGCCGTGCGACGTCCCTGTCGTCGACGGGTTGGTCCTTGTTGAACTGCGTGAGTGCCGGGTTGCCTGGTACCAGCGCCAGTTCGTGGCCGAACAGCCGGAACGAGACAAGGCACAGCGCTACGGTCAGGAAGGCGAGGGGAACAACCAGCCAGCGGGGCATGGAACGGCGCGGTCCGCCTCAGTCGGAGTAGTACTTCCGCGAGGCGCCGTAATAGTAGCCTGAATCACCAAAGGCATATGACGAGTGTTTGCGGACGTTGACCATGGAAAGGACCATGTCGGTCGGCCCTGTTGTTGTCCGGACCAGAAGTTTCACGCAGTACATGACCGTCGCGCGTTTCGTTTCCGCCCACTTGACGACAAACAACCTCTTGTCGGCCAGCCTGGCCAGGATCAGAGCATCCGAAACCGCCAGCATCGGCGGGGAGTCCAGAACAATGAGATCATAGCTGCCGCGCAGCTCCGCCAGCAGGTGTCTGAACTGCTGTGAATTCAGCAGCTCGGACGGGCTCGCCGTGCGCTTGCCAGCCGCCAGGATATGCAGATCGGTCTCCGCGTCTTCGTATATCGCCTCCGACAATTCGGCTTCCCGCGTAACCACCTCGACCAGTCCGGCACCTTTGGAGAGGCCGAGGGCCTCGCCAATGCGAGGCCGCCGAAGATCGGTGTCGACGACGAGGACGCGCTGACCGTCCTGAGCAGCTTGACGAGCCAGCGAGATCGAGACCGTGCTCTTGCCTTCGCCGGGCACGCTGGATGTGATCAGGACGACCTTGACCGGCGTGTCGACGCTCGACAACGCAATACTTGTTCTCAGCGTCCGAAACGCCTCCGCGTAAGCCGAAATCGGCCGACTGACGACGATCGCCTCCGGTTTCGTGCGTCGCTTGGACATCCCGGCGACGCGAGGAATGAGTGCGACCGCGGGCAACCCGGTATCGGTCTCGAGTTGCTCGAGGCTGCGGAAGCCTTGATCGAGTTGATCGAGCGCCAGGGCAAAGCCGACCGCAGCGATGCCAGCGCCCATGAACGCCACTATGACGATGAGGGACTTCTTTGGATACGACGGTGCACTTGGCACCGTCGCCTTCGAGATGATCCTCGCGTCAGGCTGTTGGATTTCCTGTTGCATGCTGGTTTCTTTCGAACGCTTTAGGAAGTTCTCCAGCAACAGGCGGTTGGCTTCGGCTTCTCGTTCCAGGGCCCGTAACTGCACTTCGGCCGCGTTGACGCGATTCACTTCAGATTTCAGTTCGTTCAGGTTGCGCCGCAGCGCCTCCTCTCTGGCGCGGGCGACCCGAACTTCGCTGCCCAGTCGTTCGACGATCTTGTTCGCTTCGGACTGGATCTTGCGCCGAAGGTCCGCCACTTCGGCGCGCGCGTTGATCATGCGCGGATGCCGTTCACCGTACTCCTGCGACAGTTCGGCAATGCGGCGGAGCAATTCGGCTTCCTGCACCTGCAGGCTTTGGATCAACGACGACGACAGGACTTCGGCAATCGAGTCGACGCCGCCGTTTTTCATCTGCTCCTGCACCTGGTCATGGCGGGCTTCGGCCTCCGCTCTTTGGCCCGCAGCGACAATGAGCTGTGTATTGAGTTCGGTCAGCTGCTGGGCCGCCAACGTGGAACTCTGGCCTTCGAGCAGGCGCTCCTTGAGGCGGAAGTCCTCGATGGCTGCTTCGGAATCGACCACTTGGGTCCGCAGCTGCTCGAGCCGTTCGTTCAACCACTCTGTTGCCCGGCGTGTGGCCTCGTACTTGGCATCGAGTTGATCGACAATGTAGAGATCGGCCAAGGTGTTGGCGAGCAGCACCGCCTTGGCCGGATCTGTGGATTCGAACGTGATTTCGATGACCCGTGAGCGCCCTCGAGGTCCAACCTCCAGTCTGCCCAGTACTGCATTGACGACGTTTTCCATCTCCTGTCTAGGGTCCTGGGCTGCGGTTGCCCTATCCGGTCCTGCCGGCAACACCGCATCGAGCCATGCGCTGGCTGTCTCGGCCATCGCCTCCGGCAACAGGCCGACCCAACCTTCGCGGGTGTGCCACCAGGGCGGTGGCACTAACGCACCGTTGAAGGCAGGATCCGTGATCAAATCCAGTCGCCGGGCCAGCTTCTCGTTGAGGCCGCGAGACTGGACGATCTGGATCTGGCTCTGCAAGGTCGCAGTGTCGCCTTGCAAACCGGTCAGGACGTCTTCTGCTTCAAGCACGTTGCGTTCCCGCACGTCGATCAGGACGGCAGCGCTGGCCTGATACCGGGGGGTCAGCTGCACGGCGATCAACGCTGCGATGACGGTGACGAGCAAGGTGATGCCTGCGATCAGGGCGCGGCGGCGCCACAGCCGGTGCATCAGCTCCTGGAACGACAAATGCCGATCCGTCACGACAGGCCGCATGTTGGGGTCGTAGGGCACAACCGATGGCTGCGGACGTGGGGTGAGATTCTCGACGTCGGGAATTGACATGTGAGTTTGTTGCGCTATTGCGGTTGAGGCGACGCCGAGATCACCGAAAGGTGCGACTCTGATGCATCCGGGTTGCTGCGTCCCAGGTCAAGTGTCTGCGTTGGTTCAGAAGAACCGCTCCTCTACGCGAATGACGTCGCCGGGAAGGACCACCATGGTCGTCGGCACCTTCTTCCGCGCGCGCTCCGGATCGTTGCCGCGGGTGATGAGTACATGGTCTTTTTTGGCCCGGTAGGTGTAGCCACCGGCAAGGGCCACGGCATTCACCACCGTCATGCCGCTGACGTAGGCGTAGCTTCCCGGGCTCTTGACTTCGCCCAGGATGTAGAACGGACGGTAGTTCGTGACCTGGATATTAACGCGTGGGTTCTTCAGATAGTCGGGTTTGAGGGCATCGACGACTGCCAGTTCGAGTTCAGGAATGGTGAGGTTGCCGGCAATGACCGATCCGATCAACGGCAACGACACCGCGCCGCGTCCATCGATCTCGAAACTGCCCGACAGGTCGTCATGGCCGAACACTGTGACCTTGATTTCGTCTCCCGGTCCCAGTCGGTATTCTGCAGGCTGATCCTCGGCAACGGCTAGGTCAGCGATGAACAGCGCCGCCAGCACAGGTATGAACACCACCGCGACGCGGCGTGCCCAACCGGGGCAGCGGCTGTTCTTCATCCCGATACCTGTCTGCAGCCTTCACGACGGCGGCATCATCGCGGGAAAACCCCGCGGCAGCAAGCGCTATAGCTGGGCCGCGATCCGTATCACGACCAGATTATTGTCGTAGTCGCTGCCGGCAACGCTGGAATCGCGCTGATCGAACGTATAGGTGGCGCTGGCGCGGAAATTCCGATTGATCAGATAGGTGCCGCCGATGCCGAAATTCACCAGATCGTTTTCGCGGGAGGTGCCGTTGTAGTCGTTGTTGCTGTAGGACACTCGACCGTTGAGAAGGATGTTGCGGCGCAACTCATGGTCGACTGACGCGCCTGTCGAGGTTGCCCAGTAGCCAGAGGCGTCGACAATCGTGGTTTCCTGGATCGCCCGCGACGCCCTGAAGGTGACGGTGGTCAGCCCGGTCGGGTTCCAGAACAACGTGGCGCCGACCTGCGGTCCGTCGATCTTGCTGAATGCCGCGTCGTCATAGCTCTGCTCGCGATAACCGGCGAACAGGTCCCCGAACAGCACGCCGGTGAAATCGATGCGCGCGCCGACCACGGCTGCCCAGCCGTCGGAATCGCGGTTGAACCCGTTGTCGTCGGGCGTGTTCTCGTACTGACGGTCGTTGTAGCTGAACCTGACGAAGGCGTCGTACTGCGGCTGGATCTGATAGCTGCCGGTGAGAAAGATCTCCGCTTCATCGCGATCGCGGTCAGCGTTGTTGGTCACGCCGGTGCTGGTCGGGGTGTTGTCGAAGCGGTAGCGATCGCCCTCGAAGTCCAGGCGCAAGCCGATCCGCGCTGGCCGATACTCCAGCGTCGCGTCGCCTTCGATCAACTGGTAGGTCGTCGGATTGAGGCCACCGACGTCGTCCGGCGAGCCGCGGTCTTCGTGCTCCTGGTTTGTGACAAGCCGCCCGGTCAGGAATGTCCCCTGGGCGATGTCGAACCGGCCGTCGCTGCCGATGCTCCAATCGTCGTAGTCCTCCGCGGTGTTGCTGTCGTAGCGGCCAAGTTCAGCGTCGGCATAGACGTTCACTGCATGCCGGCTCCAGGTTGACGACAATGCTGCCCGCGGATTAACGGCGGCGATGTAGTCATCGACGGTGTTGTTCTCCTCACGAAAGATGTTGTCGTCGTAGCGTCCTTCGAGACCCACGCCGAGGTTGAGCAGGAAACCGCCGACCCGGGCGCCGCGCGCGTCATAGTCCGGCCGTGCGCGGGTGGTCACCGTCTCGTTGCGATCCGGCGCCGCGGCTGACGCCTGCTGTGCCAAGGCCGCACCCTGCATTCCAGGTATCGCTAGCGCCAAGCCGCCTGCGATGGCCAAGCTGGTTGCTTTCATTGAAACCTCGTCGAGGCGTACAAATTAACGTTAACGGAAGCTGGCCTAAGCAAGGTCATTGTTGGGCGTTGTCGTTGTCGTCGTTTTTGTTGGGCTGTACGGCTAGCTAGCCGGTCGGGCTGGTTTGATTTGGATTTTCGTCCGTGTCCGCGACGTCGTCTTCATCATCATCATCGTCGTCATCGGCGACGTCGTCACCATCGTCACCATCGTCGCCGGCAGCGGGCAGAACGGCATTCGACGCAACTGCGGCATCGCCACCTGCAGCCACCGCAGCCGTGACGACTTCTCCCGCGTCCGCGCCGGCAGCCGTAGCGGTACTGACCGCGGCCGCCGTGTCGCCGCCCGCACCGATGCTCGCGCCGACCGCGGCGACCACATCGCCACCGGCATCAGCCACTGCCTGGACGACTGCTGCGGTGACGATGGCTGCATCCTGACCGGCGCCGATGGCCGCCGCCGTCGCGGCCGCGACAACCGCTTCGGTCGCCGCCGACGCGCCTTCGGCACCCGCCGTGGCGACGGCCGCGCTGACGGCGGCCTGGGTTACCGTCGCTGCCAAGGCAGAATTCGCTGCCACTGCAGCAGTTACCAGCTGTGCCAGCACAGCGCCGTCGCCGGCGGCCTGGTTCAGCAACGTCTCAATGGTAGCCGTGTCGCCGGCCTGTGCTGCGGCAGTCACCTGAGCGACCAAAGCTGCCGTGTCCTGTGCCAGCGCCCTGTTCGTCGCCATGCTTGCCGTTAACGCGAGGCCGACGGCGAATGTCATGCACAGGCTCAGCCAGCGCAGGCTCGGTCGATTCTGATTGCGTGCCATCACGGTCTGCCTTCGGTCCCCCGGCCGGTGCGTCATCCTCTCCGACTGCTAGATAGCCCTTTGCGGTCGACGCCTCAACCGTTTGTTGGATGATTAGCTATCTTCTGTCGCCGAGTATCGGGAAAAAACTCGGATTCGTCAATCCGAATGCACGGTGAGATCTGACAGAAATACTACGCGATGCAGGTGGCCCAAAGTGAGCTGCAAGTGCTCGTCGGACGAAGCTACCTATTCGCCAAGGTTATGGTTAATGACCGCGGGACACTGAACTTTCCTGTTGTTGTCCGGCGCCGCGCATTTTGCTGCTGCTGTGGCCAATGCGCCACAGTGATGCCGACGGGGCGCTGCGCCTCAGTTCGGGCTGATCTGCTGCTGCGTCGCGATCGCCGGCTGGGTCTGGTTGGCGACGCTTGCGGTCTGGGCCGGGCCGGCGGCGGTGACCACTTCCGCCAGGCGCTCGGCCGCGGCAGCAAAGACCTCGTCCTGCGCCGCCTGCCGGTCCTGCCTGGGCGTCTCGTAGTGCCGCTCTGACTGGCCGGTCAGCTCCAGCGTGCTGTCCCCGTCGGCCGGCTCTACGATCAGGCCGCTGACGTAGGTCCGCCCGCTGCCGAACTCGACCACCAGCTTGCCGTCGGCGACTTCCGCCTCGACGATGACCATGCCGCTGCGGCCGGCCGAGGCGATGCCGCTGCCGGTGCTGCCGAGCACGGCCTGGTCCAGCCACAGGTCCGGCGACGTCGCCGCCATCTGCACCGGGTTGCCGTTGACGCCGACCTGCGCGCCGAACGGCGTCTGCGTGCGCAGGCCTTCGCCCAGATCGTCGGTCAGCAGCACCACCCGGTACTTACCGTTGGGCAACTCGGTCTCGAAGCGGTGCATGTCGGCGATGCCGTCTGCCAGCAGGCTGTCGCCCGACGGCCGGCGCAGCGCCTTGACCCGGCTGCCGCTGACCCGCGGATCCTTGGCGGTGACTTTCTCGAAGCCGACCATGACGCTGGAATCAGGCGAGCCAAAGTCGAAGCCGACGGCGCGGTCGGCCAGCCTGAAGTTGTTCGCTACCACCACCCGTGCCACCGGCGGCGCGGCGAGGCTCTCTTCCGCGGTGTCGGCGACCAGGCTCATCGCCTGCTGGAGGCGGGCGGCATCGCCGGCGACCTCATCGCGCTGGGACAATTCGTCGATCAGCAGGCGGGCACGGTTCGCCACGCCACTGGGTCCGCCGCCGCCGAGCAGATAGCTCCGGATCGCCTGCTGGTCGGCGGCATCGCCGCCGGCCGCGGCGATCACCGCCGCCCGCAGGGCGCGCGGGTCTGGCGCCGTTGCAGCCCGATCCGACTCGGCCGCAGGGACGCTGCCGGCCCACAGACAGGATGCGAGAATGGCAAGGCTGAAGCGACGCAGCATCGTCCGTCTCCCCATGATGAGCTCTGCCATATATACGTGCGAACAAGAAAAATTCAGTGACGTCAATGCGTTAATGGCACTTAACCTTAGCGGCGGCAGGCCGATCTGAGGCCGCTGACAAGGCGGCTCCCGGGCTGATATAGCTAACGGCGATCGGTGTGACCGGCTGCGGCCGAACGCCGCAGACCGGAGCAAGGGGGTCGTAAGCCGGGCATGACCCGTCCACCGTCGTGATCGCCGTGCGTCTCACACCGTCCCGGCTGATCGCCATCGCTGGCCTCGGGGTCGCCGTCTGGCTCGCCGTTGCCCCGCCGGCCGGTCTGCCGGCCGCGGGCGGGCCCGGCGTGGCGCTTGCGCTGGCTACCATCGTTCTGCTGGCGACGGGGGCCGTACCGGAGCATGTCACGGCCCTGTTGTTCTTCGCCGTGGCGATGCTGTTTGCGGTCGCGCCAGCAACAGTGGTGTTCGCCGGCTTCCAGGCGACGGCATTCTGGCTGGTGTTCGGCGGTCTCGTGATCGGTGTCGGCGTGCGCCGCACCGGCCTGGCCCTGTCGTTTCTGATGCCGTCGACCATGGGCCGCGTGCTGATCCTGATGCCGATCATCCTGGCCATGGCCGACGGTCTGGGCTATCCGCCGGGCTCCGACGGCCGCGCCGGCATGGTCCTCGGGCTTTCCTTCGGCACCATGATGCCGGCCTTCACGATCCTGCCGGCGACGGTGCCGGCAATGGTGCTGATCGGCGCCAGCGAGGGGCTTTATGGCGTTACTCCGGTCTACGGCACATGGCTGCTGCTGCATTTCCCGGTGCTGGGCCTGTTGAAGGCGGTGGCGGTCTGGCTGCTGGTGCTGTGGCTGTTTCCCGGCGGTCCCGCCGCCGGCGTGCTTGCCGGCGACAGCGGTGAACCGATGCGGCGCGACGAACGGCTGATGTCGCTGCTGCTGGCCCTGGCGCTGCTGCTCTGGGTCACCGACTTCCTGCACCACATCTCGCCGGCCTGGATCGCCCTCGGTGTCGCCGCCGTCTGCGTGCTGCCGTTCGCCGGCCTGGTGCCGCCGCAGGCCTTCAACGAACGCATCAACTACGCCTCGCTGTTCTACATCGCCTGTGTTCTCGGCCTCGGGGCGCTGGTCGCCCACAGCGGCGCCGGCGACCTGCTGGCTGGGGCCGCGCTCGACGTACTCGACCTGCAGCCGGGCGACAGCCTCAAGACCTTCGCCGCCGTCGTCGGCATGTCGGCGCTCAGCGCCATGCTGCTGACCCAGCCCAGCGTGCCGGTGGTGATGACGCCGCTGGCCGGCAGCATCGCCGAGGCCAGCGGCCTGCCGGTCGAGGCGGTGCTGATGATGATCGTCGTCGGCTTCTCGACCGTCGTGCTGCCCTACCAGACGCCGCCGCTGGTGGTGGCGATGCAGCTCGGCCGGGTGCCGATGGCCAAGGGCAACAAGCTCTGCCTGGCGCTGCTCGCGGTCACCGTCGTCGTCCTGCTGCCACTCGATCTGCTGTGGTGGTACGTGCTCGGCTGGCTCGGCTAGTCCGGGTTGGTCACGCCGCGTCCATGCTGCAGTACACTGCCTCGCCATGACCGTGCACCTGCTGAAGCTCTGTGTCGGCATCGACAGCGTCGAGCAGCTCGAGGCGAGCCAGCGGACACGGCTGGCGGCCGCCGCCGCTGCCGGCCGATCGGCCGAGCTGCTGCACCGCACCCGCCATCGCCCGCGGCGCGACGACGAGGTCCTCGACGGCGGATCGTTGTACTGGATCATCAAGGGCTTCGTGCGCTGTCGGCAGCCGATCATCCGCCTCGACGAACTGACCGACGCGCCGGAGGGCAAGCGCTGCGGCATCGTCATGGCGCCGGTGCTGATCCGCACCAGCCTGCAGGCCAGGCGCCCGCATCAGGGCTGGCGCTATCTCGAGCCGCGCGACGCGCCGGCCGATCTGCCGCGCCACGTTGGTTTGGCCGACGAAGAAGAGCCGCCGCCCGAGATGGCGGCGGCCCTGCGTGAACTCGGCCTGCTCTGAGTTGACGCTTGTCGTCAGCCGACCGCCTGACGGATTCGCGGCGGCGTCCTCTCGCGCGCGGCGGCGATGCGCTCCTCGGCCATCCGGTCGGCGACCTCGTTGGTCGGCAGGCCCTCGGCATGGGCCCGGTGGAACACCTCGAGCAATGTGCCGTAGATCCGGGCGCAGTCGGCGAAGGCGGCCTCGCGGTCGTAGTTGGGGCCTTCGTGTCGGATGTTGATGATGCCGCCGGCGTTGATGACATAGTCCGGCGCATAAAGGATGCCGCGGTCCGCCAGCATCCGACCGTGGCGGTCTTCTGCCAGCTGGTTGTTGGCCGAGCCGGCGACGGCCTGCACCTTGAGGCGGGCGATGGTGTCGTCGTTGAGGACTGCGCCCAGGGCGTTGGGCACGAAGATGTCTGCCTCGACGTCGAAGATCTGATCCGGGGCCACCGCCACGGCGCCGAACTCGCGCACCGCACAGGCGATGCGTTCGGCGTCGATGTCGGTGACGGTGAGGCGCGCACCGGCGTCGGTCAGGAATCGGGCGACGTGTCCGCCGACGTTGCCCAGGCCCTGTAGCGAGGCGTGCAGCCCGTTGAGGTCTTCACGGCCCAGGCGGTGGCGGGCAGCGGCACGGATACCGTTGAACACGCCCCAGGCCGTGGCCGGCGAGGGGTCGCCGTCGTCGGCGCCACCCTCCGAGGTGCCGGCGACGTGGCAGGTCACCCGGCGCACGATCTCCATGTCTGCGGGGCTCGAGCCGACGTCTTCGGCGGTGATGTAGCGGCCGCCCTGGCTGTCGACGAAGCGGCCGAAGGCTTCGAGCAGCGCCGGCGTCTTGTCGCGCTTGGCATCGGCGATGATCACCGCCTTGCCGCCGCCCAGGGGCAGGTCGGCCAGCGCCGCCTTGTAGGTCATGCCGCGCGACAGCCGCAGGACATCCTCGAGCGCCTCGGCATCGCTGCCGTAGTTCCAGATCCGGCAGCCGCCAAGGGCCGGGCCCAGGGTGGTGTCGTGAATGGCGATGATCGACTTCAGCCCGGTGGCCGGGTCGTGGCCGAACACCACCTGTTCATGCTCGTGGAAGCTGGGCGCCGAGAATACGCACATGGGGGTAAATCTCCCTTGGCGGTTTCGTTTACACTCCCTATTTGCGCGTAAAACCCTTAACTTTCAATGATTTAACGAAGAAGTGACAAAATAGCAGCATTCTTGCCGGAGCCTGCGCGCGGGCGCTCCGAAAGTTTGCCGGCAGCCGGATTATGTGAAATTTTTCGCCGGCAGGTCAGCAGGGCTGACCTGCCCGAATGACGCCGCCGAAGCCTCCGTTGACATCGAATCAACGCCGATGCGACGGCACGGCTGTCAGATGATCTCGAAGTACCGGCGAAGCTGCCAGTCGGTGATCGCCTTGCGGGCCTCGCGCTCTTCCCACTCGCGCGTCGCCGCGAAGTGCTCGACGAAGGCGTCGCCCAGGATGTCGCGCGCCGTCTTTGAGCGGCGCAGCCGGGTGGCCGCGTCAGCCAGGCTGCGCGGCAATTGCAGACGTGCCGGCACCTTAACGTCGTAGGCGTTGCCGGTGATCGCCCGGGCCGGTTCAAGCTTCTGTTCGATGCCGGCGAGGCCGCTGGCCAGCGCCGCCGCGAGAACCAGGTACGGATTGCCGTCGGCTGCGGCGACGCGGTACTCGAGCCGCTGCGCCGACGCCGCGCCGGTGATGGCCCGGATCGCGCAGGTGCGGTTGTCGATCCCCCAGGTCGCTGCCGTCGGCGCCCAGAAGCCGGGGATCAGCCGGGTGTAGGCATTCACCGTCGGCGCCACCAGGGCCAGGAACTCCGGCAGCAGCGCCTGCTGGCCGCCGATGAAATGGCGCATCGTTGCACTGATGCCGTCGGCTGCTGCGGGGTCATGGAACGCTGCCCCGCCATCGTCTCGATGACGCAGCGACAGATGCAGGTGGCCAGATTGGCCGGGATAGTCCGGCGACCACTTGGCCATGAAGGTCGCCATCATGCCATGTCGCAGGGCGACGACCTTGCAGAAGGTCTTGAACAGGGCGGCGCGGTCGGCGGCGGCCAGCCCTGGCGCCTTGGCAATGGCCGCTTCCATCACCCCGGGACCGGTCTCGGTGTGCAGACCCTCGAGCGGCAGGTCCATGGCCTCGCAGGTCGCCAGCAGCGCGGCATGGAACTCGGCAAAGGCCGAGGTGCGCAGAACCGAATAGCCGAAGTTGCCGGGCGAGATCGGCTGCAGGTCCCGGTAGTTCTTCTCCGCCGCGGAATGCGGGGTCTCGTCGAACAGGAAGAACTCGTACTCGAATGCCGCTACCGCATCGAGCCCGGCCGCGGCCAGCCGCTTCAGCACCCGCCGCAGCACGCCGCGCGGGCAGATCTCTTCGTGCGCGCCGGTGAACTCGCCGAGGAAGATCAGGCCGCGGCCGTCGAATTCGAACGGTACGTTGCGCCCGCTCTCGGGCAGCAGACGCACCGTCGCGTCTGGATAGCCGCTGTGCCAGCCGGTGATGGCAACGTCGTCGTAGAGCTGGTCATCCGCGTCCCAGCCCAGCACCACGTCGCAAAACCCAAAGCCGTCCTCCAGGGCCGACAGCAGCTTGTCGCGGGCCATGAACTTGCCGCGCAGCACACCATCGATGTCGAACACGCCGACTTTGACATGGTCCAGGCCGCGCTGCTCGATCAGGGCCCTGGCCTCGGCGGCGCTTTTCACCTGCACTGGCTCCATGTCCGGGCTCTCCATGCCGACGGGCTAGAACCGGTAGCCGGCCAACAGCGCGCCGGTGAAATAGTTGTTGGTTTCGCTGATCGGGCTGTCCGATGCCGAGGCGAACAGGTAAGTGGCGCGAAACTCGCCCGATAGGTAGAACCCGCCGGGCAGGTCGTAGACCAACTGCGCGTAGGCACTCGCGTCGCGCAAGCCAGACTCGGCGGTAAACGACGGCGTGCCGAAGTAGCTGGTGGCATAGGACTCGTCCATGTAGGTGGCGCGGCCGCCAATAATCAGGCTGGCTTTCTCACTCCAGCGGCCCCCGACGGCGACATCGCCGTTGGCCAGCAGGCCGCCATGTCCGTCGCCGATGTCCTGGCGAACATCGGCCCGTAGCCGCCAGGACTTCAGATAGGTTTCCCAATAGAGTCCGAGCTCGACCGCTGGGTCGATATTGGGCAGCCCGCTCAGCGCAGTATCGTCGCCGGAATCGCGGCCGAAGTCCCAGGTGATGCGAGGGGCGATCCGGCTCGTGCGGCTACGCCAAATGTTGTAGCCGACGCCCTGTTGGGTGGAAACGAACAGCCGACCCGCGAACTCGGTGTCGAGCAACGGCAGCGGCTTGAACTCATAGGCGGTGCCGCCGATGTAGACCGGGCCATAGGCGAAACCGCCGCCGACATTGTTCCGGAAGCGGCGTTCGCCGAACACCGGCGACCGCACGGCGGTGGCGCTCGACATCCAGTTTTCCCAGTCCGAGTAGTTGCCGGCCACGGCCTCCCGTCCGGCCACAGGGACCAGTATCAAGACGAGCAGCACTGCAAGTCTTCGCATCCAATTGCCCTCTTTCTGCCGTCGGCGGCGCAACCTAGCCCACGCCCTTTGGGGCGACAAGCGCCCCCGGCCATGCATGACGGACGCCTGCCACGGTCAACGGTTCACGCGCCGTCCAGTTGCCTCATGACCTCGTCGGCGATTGCCAGCGACGCGGTCAGGCCCGGGGATTCGATGCCGAACAGATTGACCAGGCCGGCCAGGCCGTGTGCCTGCGGCCCTTGGATCATGAAGTCCCTGGCCGGTTCGTCGGGCGCCTGCAGCTTGGGCCGCATGCCGGCATAGGCAGGCACCAAGGCGCCGTCCGCCAGCGCCGGATAGTAGCGGCGCACGGCGGCGTAGAATTCCTCGGCGCGCTGGGGATCGACGTCATAGTCGATCTCCTCGACCCATTCCTGATCGGGTCCGAAGCGGACTTGACCGCCCATGTCGATGGTCACGTGCACGCCGAGGCTGGCGCTGCGCGGTACCGGGTAGATCAGCCGGGAGAACGGCTGCCGGCCCTGCAGGGCGAAGTAGCTGCCCTTGCGCAGGTGGCTGGGTGGGACCAGTGCGACTGGAAAACCATCCAGGCTGCGGGCCACAGCCTGCGCCTGCAGCCCGGCGCTGTTGACCACGTTGGCGGCGGCGATCCTGGTGCGGCCATCGGCACCCTCGACGTCGAGCGTGTGGTGATGACGGGCTGCCGTCCCGGCGATGACCCGGCTGCAGAAGGCGATCATCGCGCCGTGGTCCTCGGCATCGCCCTGGTAGGCGAGCATCAGGGCGTGGCTGTCGATGATCCCGGTCGACGGCGAGAGCAGGGCACCGACGCAGGCCACGGCCGGCTCCAGCTTCTGCGCCGTGCGCTGGTCGATCGTCTCCATGTCGCCGACGCCGTTGCCGGCGGCGCGGCTGGCGATGTCCGACAGGGTCGGCAGCTCATCCTGGCTGCTGGCGACGATCAGCTTGCCGCAGCGCCGGTGCGGCACGCCGTGGCTGTCGCAGTAGTCATAGAGCTGGTGCTTGCCGTCGACACAGAGCCGGGCCTTAAGGCTGCCTTGCGGATAGTAGATCCCAGCGTGGATGACTTCGCTGTTGCGCGACGAAGTCTCGGTGCCGATCGCATCTGCGGCCTCCAGCACGATCACCTCGCGGCCGGCCATCGCCAGGCGCCGCGCCACCGCCAGGCCGACAACGCCGGCGCCGATCACGATGCAGTCAACCTTCTCCGTCATGGCGCGGCAGCTATGCCGAAGCGCCGCCGGCCGGTCAAGCAGCTGTGAATTGCCTGTGCCCCGCCGCTTGACCGACCATCGCCGTGAAGCTGCTTGTGGAGGAATGCATGGTTTCGACGCTGGCCCGCACCGGTCGCATGCACGCGGCGCCTTGGCGCGCCCTGGCCATGCTCGCGCTATGTCTGATGGTCGCCGTGCCGGCCGTCGCCAATCCCAGCTATTGGAAGCGGGAGTGGCCGCAGACCGACTTCACCAAGCACGCCATCGAGTTCGACGAGATCCTCTCCGGTGGACCGCCCAAGGACGGCATACCGTCGATCGACGCGCCGGCGTTCGTGGCGATCACGGCGGTCGAGGATCTGACGGACACAGAGCCCGTGGTCAGCGTTGACCTGAACGGCGACGCTCGCGCCTATCCGCTGCGGGTGCTGATCTGGCACGAAATCGTCAACGACACCGTCGGCGGCGTGCCCGTCTCGGTCACCTATTGCCCGCTGTGCAATGCCGCTCTGGTGTTCGACCGCCGGCTGGCCGGGCGGGTGCTCGATTTCGGCACCACGGGCAAGCTGCGCAAGTCGGACCTGGTGATGTACGACCGGCAGACAGAGAGCTGGTGGCAGCAGTTCACCGGCGAGGCGATCGTTGGGGAGATGACCGGCGCCCGGCTCGACTTCGTTCCGGCGCGGCTGGAATCCTTTGCTGCCTTCAGGGACCGGCGACCCGGGGGGCAGGTCCTGGTGCCCAACGATCCGCACATGCGCCGCTACGGGATGAATCCCTATGCCGGCTACGACACCTCACGACGGCCTTTCTTGTATCGGGGGGTGCTGCCGACTGACATCGCTCCGATGGCCCGGGTCGTCGCCGTCGAGGATCGTGCCTGGTCGCTCGAGCTGGTCCGCGAACGCAAGCGGATCGAGACCGACGACGGCCTCGTCATCACCTGGACGCCCGGGCAGAACTCGGCCATGGACAGCTCACAGATCGCCGAAGGCCGGGATGTCGGCAATGTCGTCGTGCAGCGCCGTGATGGTGCGTCCGATCGCCTGGTCGATGTCGTCTACCGGGTTGATTTTGCCTTTGCTTTCCATGCTTTCCGCCCGGATGTACCGATTCAGGTGCGCTGAGGCGGGGCGGCCCCGGCGCGGCGCCGGCAAGGCAAGGCTGGACTGGCCGGCTTTCGATACAATCTAATAGCTATGGATAGCGCTGGGCATGGGTGGCTGCCGCTCGAGGGCAGCCCCGGAACGGCGGGTGCATGAGTAAGGACGACAAGCAGCTTCGCCCCGGCGGAGCGAAAGACGAAGTGCAGGCCTTCCTGGACAAGGTCGCGGCGACGCCGAGCGTCAGGCCGGCCGGTCATCGTGGCCGGTTGCTGTCTGCTATGGACGCCACGGCGAGCCGCGAGCCGAGTTGGGACACGGCCTGCCAGATTCAGGGCGACATGTTCGCCGAGACGGCGGTGCTCGGCGGGCTCGACGTGCAGTTGGTCTACTACCGTGGCTTTCGCGAGTTCAGGGCGACACCCTGGGTGTCCAGTTCGGCCGATCTGATTCCCTATATGACCCGGGTGCGCTGCCTGGGCGGGCATACCCAGCTGCAGCGGGTGCTGCGTTATGCCGCGCGCGAGACGGCCAAGACCCGCATCAACGCCTTGGTCTTCGTCGGCGACTGCCTGGAAGAGAGCATCGATGACGTGTGCGCGGCCGCCGGCGAGCTCGGCATGCTCGGGGTGCGTTGCTTCATGTTTCACGAAGGTCCCGATCCCCGCGCCGCCAGCGCATTCCAGCAGATCGCTCAGCTGACCGGAGGCGCATTCTGCCGCTTCGACGCGTCAAGTCCGCACCAGCTCAAGAAGCTGTTGAGTGCTGTTGCCGTGTTCGCGGCCGGCGACCGCCAGGCGCTGCTCGACTATGGCTCCCGCCAGGGCGGCGAGGTGCTGCGCATTGCCCACCAGGTGAGCGGGAAGCGCTAGGACGTGATCGGCTATTTCATTCTCGGCATCTGCCTGTTGGCGGCTCTGCTGGTGCTCGGGCGCACCCTGCTGCAGGCCGACCCGCGCCAGCTGGCCCGGATCCTTCGCCTCGTTGGTGCCGGTGTGCTCGGCGCGGCCGCAACCTTCCTGGTCCTGACCGGACGCTTGGCCTGGGGCATGCCGCTGGCGCTGCTGGCATTGGCGCTGCTGCGGCGCTGGGCGCTGCCGTTTCCGACCGGCGGCTTTGGCGGCGTCGGCGGCCGGCGCGCCGGCCAGACCTCGGAAGTCGAATCAGCCTATCTGCGCATGGTCCTGGACCACGATAGTGGTGAAATGCAGGGCGAGGTTCTGCAGGGCGCCTATGCCGGGCAGCAGCTCAGCCAGCTCGACCTGGGACAATTGGTTGCGCTGCTGGCGGAATGCCATCGCGAGGATCCGGAATCGGCCCAGCTGCTCGAGACCTATCTCGACCGGACCCATGGTTCCGACTGGCGTGATGCCGCCCAGCAGCAGCGGCAGGATTCCGGTACCCGCGGCGGGCGCAGCGGCACCGGATCCGCGACCATGTCGCCGGAAGAGGCGCGCGAAGTGCTTGGCGTCGATGCCGCCGCATCACCAGATGAGATCCGCGAGGCGCACCGGCGTCTGATGCTGAAGCTGCATCCTGACAAGGGCGGTTCGGGCTACCTGGCGGCCAAGATCAACCAGGCCAAGGACGTGCTGCTGGGGGTGTGATCTCGCGGTTGCCTCCGGGCCACCGGCATGGCAAAACCCCGGCGGCGAAGCGGCCCTCCCGGCCTTGCCGCCCCGGCAACCCAGAACGAGATCATGCGCATACGCAAGGCAGTGTTCCCCGTCGGTGGCATGGGGACCCGATTTCTCCCGGCCACTAAGGCCCTTCCCAAGGAAATGCTCCCGATCGTCGACAAGCCGCTGATCCAGTATGCGGTGGAAGAGGCGCAGGCGGCCGGGATCGAGGAGTTCATCTTCGTGACCGGTCGCGGCAAGGCGGCGATCGAGGACCATTTCGACTATTCCTTCGAGCTGGAAGAGTCGCTGTCGGCGCGGGGCAAGACCGATGTCCTGGCATCGGTCCGGGCATGGCTGCCGCAACCGGGCCAGGTGGCCTATACCCGCCAGCAGGAACCGCTCGGCCTCGGCCACGCGGTCTGGTGCGCACGCAACCTGATCGGTGATGAGCCGTTCGCCGTGCTGTTGGCCGACGACCTTGTGCTCAGTCGCCGCCCTTGCTTGCAGCAGATGGTGGACGTGGCCCAGGAGACCGGCGGCAACGTCGTCGCCGCCATGGACGTGCCGCGGGAAGAGACCGCGCGCTACGGCGTCCTCGATGTCGAGTCCGACGATGGCCGCATCGCCGTCGTCCGTGGTCTGGTCGAAAAACCCGAGCCGGCTGAGGCGCCTTCGACGCTGTCGGTGATCGGCCGTTACATCCTGATGCCGCAGACGTTCGAGCACCTGAGCCGGATGGAGACAGGAGCCGGGGGCGAGATCCAGCTGACCGATGCGATTGCCAGGATGATCGGGGATAAGCCGTTCCACGGCCTGCGCTTCGAGGGTACGCGGTTCGATTGCGGCAGCAAGCTTGGCTTCCTGCAGGCCACCGTTGCCTTTGGCCTGGCCCGCGACGACCTGGCCGACGGCCTGATGGACTATCTTCGAGAAGTTACCTCAGCCGGTCGCCAGACGGCTTGAGGCAAGCGTTAGCAGCGTTACACAAGGGGCAGACTGCACATGCGCGTGGCAATGATCGGAACCGGCTATATCGGCCTGGTGTCGGGCGCCTGCTTCTCGGAGTTTGGCCACCACGTCACCTGCATCGACAAGGACGAGGGCAAGATCGCGGCACTGCACGATGGCCGCATTCCGATCTTCGAGCCGGGCCTGGACAATCTGGTGGAAAGCAACGTGAAGGCAGGCCGGCTGGCATTTTCGACCGAGCTGGCGCCGGCGGTGCGAGATGCCGATGCCGTGTTCATCGCCGTTGGGACGCCCTCGCGGCGTGGCGATGGCCACGCCGATCTCAGCTATGTCCATCAGGCGGCAGCCGAGATCGCCGGCGCGCTCGACGGCTACACCGTGATCGTGACCAAGTCGACGGTGCCGGTGGGGACCGGTGGCGACGTCGAAAGGATCATCCGGGAAGCCCGCCCGGACGCCGAATTCGACGTCGCATCCAACCCCGAGTTCTTGCGCGAGGGCTCCGCGATTGCCGACTTCATGCGTCCCGATCGCGTCGTCGTCGGCACCGACTGCGAACGCGCCCGCGAGGTCATGCGCGAACTCTACCGCGCCCTGTTCCTGAACGAGACGCCGGTGCTGTTCACCGAACGCCAGACGGCCGAGTTGATCAAGTACGCCGGCAATGCCTTTCTCGCCACCAAGATCACCTTCATCAACGAGATCGCCGACCTGTGCGAAAGGGTCGGTGCCGACGTGCAGGACGTGGCGCGCGGCATCGGTCTCGACGGCCGCATCGGCAGCAAGTTCCTGCATGCCGGGCCCGGCTACGGTGGCTCCTGCTTTCCCAAGGACACGTTGGCACTGCTGCGCACGGCGGAAACCATGGAGGCGCCGATCAGCATCGTCGCCGCCACCGTTGCCGCCAACGACCGGCGCAAGCTGGAGATGGCGGACAAGGTGATCGCTGCCGCGGGCGGTTCCGTCGAGGGCAAGACCGTGGCGGTGCTGGGCCTGACCTTCAAGCCCAACACCGACGACATGCGTGACGCGCCGAGCCTCGTCATCATCCCGGCGTTGCAGCGGGCCGGTGCCCAGGTACGTGCCTACGATCCGGAAGGCCAGCGCGAGGCGCGGGCCATGCTGGACGGGGTCGAATTCTGCGACGACGCCTATGCCACCATGGAGGGCGCAGACATTCTGGTGGTGATCACAGAATGGAATGAGTTCCGTGCCCTCGACCTCGACCGCGTCCGCCGTCTGCTGCGCGCCCCGCTCATGGTCGATCTGCGCAACATCTACTCGCCCGAGCAAATGGCCAAAGCCGGTTTCACCTATGTCTCGGTCGGTCGCCCGCTGGTGGCCCCGGCCGGCGACGGCTGATCGCCGCTGGCGGCACCGCGTCATGCAACAGCATCGGTTCGATCCAAGCGTCCTGCGCGAGTACGACATCCGGGGCGTCGTCAATGGCACGCTGAGCACCGCGGATGCCTATGCCGTGGGGCAGGCCTTCGCCTCGATGGTGCTCGATTCCGGCGGGCGCCGCCTGTGCACCGGTTACGACGGCCGTCTGTCCTCGCCGGACTTCGAAGCCGCGCTGGTCGAAGGCATGTGCGCCGCCGGGGCCGAGGTGCTGAGGGTCGGTCGGGGACCGACGCCAATGCTGTATTTCTCGGTCTATCACCTGGGCGCCGATGGCGGCGTGATGGTCACCGGCTCGCACAACCCGCCGGACTACAACGGCTTCAAGATGACGCGCGGCGCCAGGGCGTTCTATGGCGCAGCGATCCAGGACCTCGGCCGCATCGCCGCGGCCGGCGATTGGCGCAGCGGCGAAGGCCGCGCCGAACCTGTGTCTGTGGCGCCGGCCTATGTCGACGCGCTGGTCGCGGCAATGCGCAGCGATGCCGCCCTGGCGGTCGGCTGGGATTGCGGCAACGGGGCCGCCGGCGACGTCATGCCCGCACTGGCGGCACGCCTTCCGGGACGCCATGTCGTGCTGAACGAGGCCGTCGACGGCACCTTTCCGGCCCACCACCCCGATCCGACCGTCCCTGAGAACCTGGTTCAGTTGCAGGAGCTGGTGCGCCGCGAGGGTCTGCAGGTGGGTATCGCCTTTGACGGCGACGGCGACCGTCTGGGCGTCATCGATGGCCGCGGCCGGATCCTCTGGGGTGACCAGATCCTGGCCCTGCTGGCCCGTGACCTGCTGTCGGAGCTGCCCGGCAGCACCATCATTGCCGACGTCAAGGCCAGCCAGGTGTTGTTCGACGAGATCGCCCGCGCCGGCGGCACGCCGCTGATGTATCGGACAGGTCATTCCCTGATCAAGGACAAGATGGCGGAAACCGGTGCGCCGCTGGCCGGCGAGATGAGCGGCCATCTGTTCTTCGCCGACAAGTACTACGGCTTCGACGACGCGCTCTATGCCGCGGTGCGGTTCCTGGACGCCGTGGGCCGCAGCGGCCAGGACGTGGCTACGCTGCGCGACAGCCTGCCGTCGGCGGTGACGACGCCGGAGGTCCGCTTCGACTGCGCCGACGACCGCAAGTTCGCGGTCATTGCGCAGGTCAAGGCACGACTTCGCGTGGCCGGGGCGGAGGTCAACGATATCGACGGCGTGCGCGTGACGACGCCGGACGGCTGGTGGTTGCTGCGCGCCTCCAACACCCAGCCGGTACTGGTCGCCCGCTGCGAGGCCGCAGATGACGCGGGGCTGGAACGGCTCAAGGAAGCAGTCAGGTCGGCGCTGGCCGAGAGCGGTATTGTCGCCCCGGCGGATTTCTGACCCGGCCGCCGCTGGGCGCGTTCAGCGATAGCGGCCGGACAGCGGCCAGACGAACCAGACGAAGGCCACGACCATGGTGGCAATGGTGGCGAGAAAGGCCATCGTGTAGGCCTCGATCGGGTAGCTGCCGGCCGCGTTTGCAGGCCAGAGCTCGATGATCGCGCCCATGCCGAACTGGTAGCTGAACGATGACAGGAACACCATGACGTTGGCCGCGGTGTTGGCCCGGCCGATCCGGTTCTCCGGGAAGTGTCGGGCCAGGGCGGCGAACACCAGGCTGGTGAGAGTGCCGCTGAAGCCGACGAAGGCCCAGACGAGGTAGGTCGCATCGAGCGCCGGCGACACCAATGGCACGGCGATGACCTGGCCGTCGAACAGGCGCGTGACGACCAGCAGCAGCGAGGCGATGGTCAACACCGCGCCGGTGCCGCAGGCACCTGCCAGGGTCAGCCCGAGCCGTTGCAGCGCGGCGGCGAACGGGCCGCTCATCGACACCCCGAACAGCATCGCCAGCGCCATCACCAGCAGGTGATTGGCGACGACGTCGCGGCCATAGCCGTTGACCTCGGCCAGCCAGGGGCCCGCCCACAGGCCCTGGATGGCCATGTTGGCGGACGCGCCAGTGAACATCAGCGGCACGACGCGCCAGAAGTAGGGGTCGCGATAGATCTGGCCGAGTTCACGGATCTGCTGGGCAACACTGCCGCCGGCGGCCGAACCCGGCTTGTCCGGCACCACCGTCAGGATCAGCACCGCGGCCGCGGCCGTGGCGATTGCGAGGACGACGAACAGGCCGCGCCAGTCCGTGAACTGCAGGGCGAACTCGAGCGGCCGTGTCGCCGCCAGCGCGCCGATCGCGCCGGACGAGAAGTACCAGCCGTTCACCAGGGCATAGCGTTCGCGCGGGAACCACTGCACGATCGCCTTCAGCGCCGCCATCAGCCCGCCCGAAACGCCGACGCCGATCAGGGACCGGGCCAGCAGCAGGGTGCCGACACTCTCGCCATAGGCGAACAGCAACGCGCCGAGCGCGGCGACGCCATAGAGCAGGCCCTGCACACGCCGCGGTCCGTAGCGGTCGAGCAACAGGCCCAGCGGAATCTGGCAGGCTGCGAAGGTGAGGAAGTAGGACGCGGTGAGCAGGCCCAACTCGGTCGCGCCGACGCCCACGTCCGCACGCAGGTCCGGCGCGATCACCGCATTCACGGTGCGGTAGAAGTAGGAGAAGAAATAGCCGCAGGCGAACGGGGCAAAGACCAGCAGCATGGCGCGCGGCATGCTGAGGCCGGTGCTGCGGCCTGGGTTTGTCACCTCCGTCGCCATTCGCCGCGTGGCACTCCCGTCCGTCGATGCCGCCAATGTGCTGTCGGCGTCTGCCCAGTGTTGCGGCGGCATCGCCAGGCGACGCGACCGGCGCCTATACTATCGCGCTTCGATCCCCGGCATAACTGCGGAGCCCCATGCAGGAATTCCTCGTTCTCGCGCCCGAGGTCGCCGATGCGCTGGCCACCGGCGGGCCGCTCGTTGCCCTCGAGAGCAGCCTGATCGCTCAGGGGCTGCCGCACCCCCAGGGGGTGGAAACGGCAATGGCCGCGTCGGCGGCCGTGCGCGCCCATGGTGCCGTGCCCGCCACCGTAGCGGTCCTGGATGGCCGCATCCGCGTCGGCCTTGCGGTGGACGACCTCACACGTCTGGCGACGGCGGCGACGATGAAATGCGGCGCCCGCGATCTGCCGTTCGCCATCACCCAGGCGGCCGATGCCGGCACCACCGTGTCGGCGACGTTGCGCGTCGCTGCGCAACTGGGTATCCGCCTGTTCGCCACCGGTGGCATCGGCGGCGTGCATCGGCAGCTGGCCAGCACCCCCGCAGCGCCGCCGGATGTCTCCGCCGATCTGCCCGAACTGGCCCGTGGCCAGGTCGCCGTGGTCGCCGCCGGTGCCAAGAGCATCCTCGACCTGCCGGCGACGCTGGAGTGGCTCGAGACCCTGGGTGTGCCGGTCATCGGTTTCGGTACCGACAGCTTTCCCGCGTTCTTCGCGGCGGACAGCGGCCTGCCCGTGGCGCAACGGCTGGACGACGTGGCCGACCTTGCGCATCTGCTGCAGCTGCACTGGGCCCTGACCGGAGCCGGTGGCGTGCTGGTCTGCCAACCGCCGCCCGCTGCCGCGGCCCTGTCAGCCGCAGAGGTCGAGAACCTGGTCGCCCAGGCGCTGGCGCAGGCCGCGGCGGAAGGCATCACCGGTCAGCAGGTGACGCCGTTCCTGTTGGCGCAGATGCGGGCGCTGTCGAACGAACGCACGCTGGCGGTCAACATGGCGCTGGTGGAGGCGAACGCCGACCTGGCAGGTCGTCTGGCCGCTGCTCTGGCTGCTGATCAGCCCTGAAGCGGTGCTGTGCGCAGGGCCGCTTCGGTCGGCGGGATGGCGACGCAGGTCAGGCGCCGCCGTTCGAGGGCCTGGCAGAGTTTCTGCGCGCCGGTCTCGTTCAGGCCGATGTAACGGGCCCGATACAGCGTGCCGTCGGCCGCCTCGATCTTGTCGATGTTGCTGGTGCGGGCCCGGAAGAGATGCGGCAGGTGGCCCGAAAGTCGGCGCAGATGCGCCTCGGTTGCGGCCTGACGGGCATAGGCGCCGACCTGGACCGACCAGCCACCGGCCAGTGTGGGAGTCGCCTCAACCAAACTGTCCGCGCCCGGCCGCAGCAGCGGCACCGGCACCCGGGCAAATCGGCGCGGCAGGCGGTAGAGCCGCGGCAGCGTCGAGGCCGTCTTCACCGCTGGTGGCACCTGAGCCCGCTGCAGGGCCGGCACCGGGACCTTCCGGAAGCGGCGCGGCAGCGGATAGAGCCGGGGCGAGGCGGCCTTGTCCAGCTTGACCATCTGGGTGCCGCTTTGGGCGCGCTTGAAGCCGAGATCGAGCAGGTGGCGCATGTGCTGGTTTCGGCTGCGTGCCGAGCGGCCACCGAAGACCACGCCGATCAGGCGGACGTCACCGCGCTTGGCCGATGCGACCAGATTGAAGCCGGAGGCCCGGATGTAGCCGGTCTTCATGCCGTCGGCGCCTTCGTAGCTCGCCAGCAGCCGGTTGTGATTGCGGTAGGTCCGGCCGCGCCACTTGAAGCTGCGGCGCGAGAAATAGTGATAGTGCCGCGGGAAGTCGCGCTGGATCGCGACGGCCAGCCGGGCCATGTCGCGCGCGGTCGACAGCTGCCGGCGGTTCGGCAGGCCGGATGCATTGCGGAAGGTGGTCCGCGTCATGCCCAGGCTGCGCGCCTTGCGGGTCATCATCCGCGCGAACTTGGCTTCGCTGCCACCGAGCGCTTCGGCAACCACCGTCGCGACGTCGTTGGCGGACTTGGTGATGAGGGCGAGGATGGCGTGGTCGACGCGGATCTTCTCGCCCGCCTTCAGGCCCAGCTTGGACGGTGCCTGGCCGGCGGCCCGACGCGACACCGTCAACTGCTGCCGCATGCGCAGCTGGCCGCTCTCGACGGCGTCGAGCGCCATGTACACGGTCATCATCTTGGTCAGCGAGGCCGGATAGTTGCGCGTGTCGGCGTTGCGCGCGAACAGCACCCGCCCGGTCTCCGGCTCCACCACGATGGCTGCATAGCGCGCCGTGGCCTGTTGCGCCGGGATCGTCAGCATGGCGGCAAGGGTCAGCAACAGGAGGACACCAGCAGCCCGTCCCCGCACAGTGGTCACGCCGCTTTTCAATACTGACCACAACATCACGATACCGCCCGCGGGAATGGTCTCAACTGTAGCGTGATAATCTTGACGAATCGCTCTTTACGATAAGTGAACACCTGAAGTGCTGGCAATGAATATTCTCACTGCCCGATTTCCGCCACAATCACCAACGCGAAGACTGCGGAACACACTTGAGTATCCATCATTAGGGCTAAAGAAGCGTAAAAAGAGGCGGTGCTGACGGGTCAACCACGGTCGCCCGCGCCGTCATCGGTTCAGCCCCCGGCGGCGGTCAATCGCGCCCGGGCTTCGATCGTCTCCAGCGCCGCGCCATGCCCTCCGGCGGCGATGGTCAGTAGTCTTCGCGCCGCGCCGGGATGGCCGTTGAGGCGAGCCCACTCCGCGGCAAAGAAGCTGGCCTGGGCCCGGCCCGGTGCGGGCTCGATGGCTGCGATCGTCGTTTCCAGTTCGGCTATGCCGCTACTGCCAGCGATGGCATCGGCCAACACCTTAGGCCAGCCGCCGTCTTCCCACCACCAGGCATAGGGCGCCAGGGCCGCGGCGGCGTTGCCGCCCGCCTGCGCCCGGGCCAGGGCTAGCCAGAACGAGGCCAGGGGGTAAGGCACGGGGCTGGTTTTCAGGCTGGCGGCGAAATCGGCCGCCGCGGCGGCGAACGTCCCCTGGCGATAGTTGAGGACGCCGCGCAACAGATGCGCGAAAGCGTCTTCGGGATCCTGCGCCAGGGCCGCGGCGAGATCGGCACCCGCTTCTTCGTTCCGGCCGGCCTGGTGGTGCAGCGCGGCACGCAGGACCAGCAGGTCTCCTTGCCTGGGGTTGAGTGCCACCGCCGCGGTAAGATCGTCCGCCGCGGCCGCCAGTTCACCACGGCCCTGGCGCAACAGGGCGCGTGCGCGGCGGGCGTTTGCTGACGCCGGATTGCGACTGATGGCGGCGGTGAAGTCGGCATCGGCCATGCCCGCGTCACCGATCCGCAGCCACAGCTCACCACGCCGCGTCAGCAGGGTGGCGCGACTGGCCGCGGGCAGGGCGGCGTCCGCCAGCGCCCGTTCGCAAAGGGCAAGCACCAGGGTTGGTGCTGCCGCCGATTCCAGGCAGGTTTCGGCATCGGTGACTGGTTGCGCATTCCCCGCGGCGGCCGTGCCGGCGATGAGCAGGGCGGCGGCGAGCTGGAGCAATCTTGGACGTTTCATGCTACAGCCGATCATAACCGCCAATCCCGTCGAGGACAGACATGACCGGACCGGCCGTCAGAGCGGTGAAACGGCGATCACATGCAATGGCGTGACGAAGGCATCCTGTTGTCGGTCCGCCGGCATGGTGAAAGTGCCGCTATCATTTCGCTGCTGACCCGCGACCATGGGCGCCATGCCGGGCTGGTCCGCGGCGGCGCCGGCAAGCGGTTGCGGGGCGCGCTGCAACCAGGCAACCAGCTGACAGCGACCTGGCGGGCCCGTCTGAGCGAGCACCTCGGCAGCTTCACCGTGGAACTGGCCCGGGCCCGCACCGCCGGGCTGCTCGATTGGCCCGACCGGCTCGCGGCCCTGATGGCGGCCGCTGCCGTCATCGACGCGGCGCTGCCGGAACGCGAATCGCATGTCGGTATCTATGACGGCATGCTGGCCCTGCTCGACGCGCTGCAGGACCACGACGTCCCCGACGAAGTTTGGGCCGCAGTTTACGTCCGCCTGGAGCTGGGCCTGCTGGCCGAACTCGGCTTCGGTCTTGACCTGTCGCAATGCGCGGTGACCGGTGATCACAACGACCTGCGCTTTGTCTCACCGCGCAGCGGCCGCGCCGTCAGCGCGGCGGCGGCGGCGCCCTACGCCGATCGGCTGCTGCCTTTGCCGTCGTTCCTCATCGGCGGCGCGGCCCGGGCGGTCGGGCCGGGCGATCTGCGCGATGGCCTGCGACTGACCGGCTTCTTCCTGGAACGGCAGGTCTTTCGCCCGCATGGATCGCGCGAACCGCAGGCACGGATACGACTGGTTGAGCGCATTTCCCGATGGGTCACAAGATCTGGTGATATAGTCGCGTCATGAGTGAGATTCTGAACCCCGGTGAGATCCACGACACGCCGCTCGGCGACGCCCTCAGCGAGCGCTACCTGTCGTACGCCCTGTCAACCATCATGTCGCGTTCGTTGCCTGACGTGCGCGACGGTCTCAAGCCGGTGCATCGCCGGTTGCTGTTTGCGATGCGTCAGCTGCGGCTGGATCCGGAGGCCGGCTTCAAGAAGTGCGCCCGCATCGTCGGCGACGTCATGGGCAAGTTCCATCCGCACGGCGATCAGGCGATCTACGATGCCCTGGTCCGTCTGGCGCAGGAGTTCGCCCAGCGCTATCCGCTGGTCGACGGTCAGGGCAACTTTGGCAACGTCGATGGCGATAATGCCGCCGCCATGCGCTACACCGAAGCGCGGCTGACCGCCGTCGCCCAGGCCCTGCTGGCGGGGATCGACCAGGACACGGTCGATTTCCGCACCACCTATGACGGCGAGGATGACGAGCCGCTGGTGTTGCCGGCAGCCTTTCCGAACCTGCTGGCCAACGGTGCTGCGGGCATCGCCGTCGGCATGGCCACCAACATCCCGCCGCACAACGCCGGCGAGCTGTGCGACGCCCTGCTGCACCTGATCAAGTATCCGAACGCCACCATCGACAAGCTGGTGCAGCTGGTGCCCGGGCCCGATTTCCCGACGGGCGGCGAGATCGTCGAACCACGCGACAGCATTGTCGAGGCCTACAAGACCGGACGCGGCGGCTTCCGCCTGCGTGCGCGCTGGGAGGTCGAGCAGGGCCGGCGCGGGACCTATGCCATCGTCGTTACCGAGATCCCTTACCAGGTGCCCAAGGCGCGTATCGTCGAACGCATCGCCGAGTTGCTGCAGCAGCGCAAGCTGCCGCTACTGGCGGACGTGCGCGACGAGTCGGCCGAAGACATCCGCCTGGTGCTGGAACCGCGCACCGGCAGGGTCGACGCGGCGGTGCTGATGGAGCACCTGTTCAGGCTCACCGACCTGGAGGTCCGGATCGGGCTGAACCTGAACGTGCTCGACGCCCAGCAGACGCCGCGGGTAATGAACCTGCGCGACGCGCTGCAAGCGTTCCTCGACCACCGCCATGAGGTGCTGGTTCGGCGCATCAGGTTCCGGTTGGCGCAGATCGACCGGCGGCTGGAGATCCTCGACGGCTATCTCGTCTGCTACCTCAACCTCGATGAGGTCATCCGCATCATCCGCGAGGAGGACGAGCCCAAGCAGGCAATGATGGCGGCCTTCGGGCTGACCGATCTGCAGGCCGAGGCGATCCTGAACATGCGCCTGCGCGCCCTGCGCCGGCTGGAAGAGATGGAGATCCGCCGCGAGCACGCCGCCCTGCAGGACGAGCGCAAGACTCTGCGCGGGCTGTTGAAGACGGAAGCCAAGCGCTGGCAGGCGATCGCCGACGAGGTCAAGGAGATCCGCAGCCGGTTCGGCGAGGATCCCGTGCTTGGACCCCGGCGCACCAGCTTCGCCGACGCGCCGAGCGGCGACCTGGCGCCGATGGAAACCCTGGTGGAGAAGGAGCCGATCACCGTGGTCTGCTCCGAGAAGGGCTGGATCCGCACCCTGAAGGGCCATGTCGAAGAGGGGCACGACGCCCGCTACAAGGAAGGCGATCGCGGCCGTTTCTGGCTCACGGCGCAGAGCACGGACAAGCTGATCGTGTTCGCCACCAATGGCCGTTTCTACACCCTCGGCTGCGACAAGCTGCCGGGCGGGCGCGGCCACGGTGAACCGATCCGGCTGATGGTCGACCTCGGCAACGACCAGGACGTCGTCGCCATCCTGGTGCACGACCCGGAACGCCGGTTGCTGGTCGCGTCCAGCGACGGGCGCGGCTTCGTCGTGCCCGAGGCCCAGGTCGTCGCGCAGACCCGATCCGGCAAGCAGGTGCTTAACGTCCGCGGCGATGTCGAGGCGGCGGCCTGCGTGCCGGTTGCCGGCGACCATGTCGCGGTGGTCGGCAGCAACCGCAAGCTCAACATCTTTCCTCTGAGTGAGCTGCCGGAAATGAGCCGTGGCCGGGGTGTGCTGCTGCAGCGCTACAAGGACGGGGGCTTAAGCGACGTCGCCAGCTTCGACCTGGCCGCCGGCCTGAGCTGGCGCCAGTCGGGCGGGCGGACGCGCACGGAGATGGCGCTTGACGACTGGCTCGGCAAGCGTGGCAATGCCGGACGCCTGCCGCCGAAAGGATTTCCGCGCGACCAGAAGTTCCGCTGACCTCGGTTGATCCCGGGTGTCGGCGGCCCCGCGTTCAGGCCTCGGCCGACATCTCCTGCCAGCCGGTCTCGCTGCCGTAGGCTTCGAGCGGTCGAAACCGCGCCTTGTAGGCCATCTTCGGACTGTCGGCGATCCAGTAGCCCAGGTAGACATACGGCAGCTCGCGCCGGCCGGCGTCGTCGATGTGCCACAGGATCATGAAGGTGCCCAGGCTGTCGCCGGCACGGTCGGGGTCGAAGAAGGCGTAGACCAGCGACAGGCCGTCATCGAGTACGTCCATCAGGCAGGCCGCGGCCAGGGCGCCGTCCTGGGCGCGGAACTCGATCATGCGCGAGGGCACCGGGCTGTCCTGCACCATGGCGGCGTAGTCGTCGAAGCTCATCGCCGCCATGCCGCCGTCGCCGTGGCGCGAGCGGACATAGCGGCGGAACAGTTCATAGTGCTCGGGCTCGGCGCTCGGCGCCAGGATCCGCGCCGTCAGCCCCGCGTTGCGCTGCCACACCCGACGCATCGAGCGGCTCCAGGTGAACCGCGAGACGGGGACACGGACGGGCACGCAGGCCTGGCATTCCCGGCAGTTCGGCTTGTAGGCGATGCCTTGGCTGCGGCGGAAACCCGCCCGTGACAGTTGATCGTGCAGGGCGCCCGGGTCGCCGGCGCTGGACAGGTCGGTGAATACCATCTGCTCGGTCCGGCCCTGCAGGTACGGGCAGGGTGCCGAGCGCGACAGGTAGAAATAGGTCAGTGGGATCGGACTGAATGCTTTCACCGCGGCGGCCCCGTCGTGGTCTCACAGGCCATAGTACCAGGGAGCGAACAGCGAGAACACGGCCCAAAGCAGCACGATCAGCGGAATCCCGCCGCGCAGGAAGTCCTGGAAGCGGTAGTGGCCCGGGCCCAGGACCAGCAGGTTGGTCTGGTAGCCGATCGGCGTGGCGAAGGAGCAGTTGGCGGCGAAGATCACGGCATAGAAGAACGGCAGCGGCGCCACGCCGAGCTCCAGCGCCGTGCTCACGGCGATTGGCGTGAACAGCACGGCGGTGGCGTTGTTGGAGATCACGTTGGTGAGCCCGGCGATCAGGATGAACAGCGCCGACAGCACGACCGCGGCCCCCCAGCCGGCAGCGGCGTCGACCAGAAGATGGGCCAGGAAGGCCGCCCCGCCGGTGGCCTGAAGGGCGGTGCCCATGGCCAATGCCGCGGCGACGAGGAAGACCACGCGCTGGTCCACCGCCCGTATCGCCTGGTGCAGGTTGAGGCAGCCGGCCGCCACCATTGCCAGCGCCCCGGCCGTCGCCGCAATGACGATCGGCAGCAGCCCGGTTGCGGCAAGGAGGACCACCGCGGCGAAGATCAGCAGGGCGCGGCGTGACCGCCGGTGCAGGGCCACTTCGTGCGCCGACCATTCCATCAACAGCACGTCCCGGCTGCTGCGCAGCGAGCGCACCTGCTCGCGCGGGCCATGCACGAGCAGCACGTCGCCTGCTTCCATGCGGATGTCATCCATGCTCGAGCGCAGCATGCGCGAGCGCCGCTGCACGCCAAGGACGACGCAGCCGGTGTGGAAGTGGAAGCCGATCTGCCGCAGGTTGCGCCCGATCAGGCGCGACCCCGGCGACACCATGACCTCGGCCAGCAGCGCGTCGTCGGCCGTGTTGGCCTGATCGCCGAGCACGCCGGGCGTCGCCTGCACTGCCTTGGTCAGCGCCGCCCGCGTGGCAGCGACGACGACGATGTCTCCCGGGCGTAGCACCAGATCTTCGAAGGGCGGCAGCAGCGCGTTGCCGCGCCGCTGCACCAGGCGCACGGTCATCTCGCCGAACTGCGGGAACATCCCGCCGACCGCGGCCTGGCCGTCCAGGGAACTGCCGGGCGGGACCCGCATCTGCGCGATGTACTGCTTGCCGTCGCCGACATACTCCTGGGTGTAGGCGGCACGGTCCGGCAGCAGCCGCGGCAGGACCAGCAGGACATAGGCGAGGCCGACGCCGGCCAGGAGCACGCCGGGGACGAAGAAGTCGAAGAAGCCGACGGCCGGCAGGCCCATGCCCGCCAACGTGCCGGCCGCCAGGAGATTGGTGCCCGAGCCGATCAGCGTGGTCATGCCACCCAGGATTGCGGTGTAGCTGAGCGGCATCATCAGCCGGCTGGGGGCGTGGTTCAGGCGCTCCGCCAGGGCTGCCATCAGCGGGATGAACATGACGACCACGGGCGTGTTGTTGATGAAGGCGCTGAGCCCGCCGACCACGGTCAGCGCCGCCGCGGTGAACAGCAGCGGCCGCCGCCCGCCGGCGCCCGTCAGGTAGTGGATCGGCCGCTCCAATGCGCCGGTCCGAATCAAGCCCTGGCCGACCACCATCAGGCACAGCATGGCGATCAGCGCCGGTTCCGCGAATCCGGCCAGCAGCGCGCGCGCACCAAGTTCCTGACCGCTCGCGTCGGTCACCGGGGCCAGCTGGAACAGCAGCAGCAGCAGGACGATCAGCGTGAACGAGACCTGCTCCAGGGCCACGCGCTCGCTGGCATACAGGACAATGGCGCCGCCGATCAGGGCGAACGTCAGCCACATCTGCCAGGTCGGGTCCGGCGGCATCATCGTTCAACTGTGCGGCAATTGCCCGGCCACGGCCAGCCGCCAACGGCAGGTCCTTGCTGTCGTGCAGCCGGCGCACGAAGATGCGGCATGAGTCTCGGCATCGAAGATATCCGACAGGCGGCGGCGCATCTCGCCGGCGTCATCGTCGACACCCCCTGTCTGCACGCCCGCACGCTGTCGGAAATCACTGGGGCCACGATCTACCTGAAATTCGAGAATCTGCAGTTCACCGGCTCGTTCAAGGACCGCGGCGCCCTGGTCAAGCTGAACAGTCTGCCCAAGGCGGCGCGGCGGCGCGGCGTCGTCGCCATGTCGGCCGGCAACCACGCCCAGGGTGTGGCCTATCACGCCCAGCGCCTGGGCATCCCGGCGACCATCGTGATGCCCAAGGGCACGCCGAACGTAAAGGTGCGCCAGACAATGCATTTCGGGCCAAAGGTGGTGCTGGAGGGCGACAGCCTCGATGCGGCCGCGGCGTTCGCCGTGGATCTGGCGCAACGGGACCGGTTGACCTTCATCCACCCCTACGACGATCCGCTGATCGTCGCCGGCCAGGGCACCGTGGCGCTGGAGATGCTGGAGGCGGTGCCGACGCTCGATACCCTGCTGGTGCCGGTTGGCGGCGGCGGCCTGATTGCCGGCTGTGCCGTCGCCGCCGCCGAACTCGCCCCCGGGGCCGCGGTCATCGGCGTTGAGACCGAGCTCTACCCGTCGATGCGCCAGGCCATGGACGGCGCCCCGATCGACTGCGGCGGGCAGAGCATCGCCGAGGGCATTGCGGTCAAGGCGCCGGGCAAGCTCACGCTGGAACTGATCCGGCAGGGCGTGCGCGACATGCTGCTGGTGCGGGAGAGCGAGATCGAGCGAGCGATCAGCCTGCTGGTGACGATCGAGAAGACCGTCGTCGAGGGCGCCGGTGCCGCGCCACTGGCGGCGCTGCTGGCCTACCCCGAGACCTTCCGCGGCCGCACCGTCGGCCTGATCCTGTCGGGCGGCAACATCGACAGCCGCCTGCTGTCGTCGATCCTCATGCGTGAGCTGATCCGCGAGGGCCGCATCACCCGCATGCGGATCGAGATCAGCGACCGGCCGGGCGTGCTGGCCGCCGTCGCCGGCGTGATCGGCGATGCCAACGGCAACATCCTCGAAGTGCAGCATCAGCGCATGTTCCCGGATGTGCCGGCCAAGCTGGCGGAGGTCGACATCGTCGTCGAGACCCTCGACCGGGAGCACGTGCAGCAGATCGAGGCGGAGCTCGAAGCAAACGGATTCCATGTCCGGGAACTGACCTATCAGCCAAACCGGGACTGACGAACGGCGTCCGGTGCGCTCAGCTCAGGGCGGCGTAGCGGCCGCGGTAGTACATCAGCGGTGCGTCGTCGGGCTGGTGACGGACGCGATGCACGCGGCCGATGAAGATGATGTGGTCGCCGCCGTCGTAGGTCGTCTCCGTTTCGCATTCGAACACCGCGATCGCCCCGGGGATCAGCGGACAGCCAAGCTCGGAGACTTCGTGCTCCAGCTCGTCGAAGTGGTTGCCGCCGCTGTTGGCAAAGCCGCTGGAGACGTGCTGCTGATCGGCCCGCAGGACGTTCACGGCGAACTTTCCGCCGCTCAGAAACTCCTGCAGGTTGGAGGCGTTGCGCCCGAGGTTGAACAGCACCAGCGGCGGATCGAGGGAAACCGAGTTGAACGAGTTCACCGTCACGCCGACCGGCCGGCCATCGCCGGTGGTCGTCGTCACCACGGTGACGGCGGTGGCGAAACAGCCCATGGCGTCGCGGAAGGCGCGAGGGTCGACCGGCATGACGTCGTCGTCTCCTTGGCTGGCACTTGGTGGCGGTGGCTCGGCGACGCTAGTGTGCTGCGCGTTGCGACACCTCGACGACGGCGGCCATCGCCGTGTCGCCGGCGGCGCAGCCCTGGAACAGGCCGCGGCCGCCGCCGCGCTGCGCCAGTTCCTCGATCAGCTCAATGATGCCGCGCAGGCCCGTCGGGCCTTGCGGATGGCCCCAGATTAACGAGCAGCCGTAGTTGTTCATCCGCTCCAGCGGGAATCCGGTCTCGCGGCTGAAGACGATATCGTTGACCGCAAACGGGTTGTGCGACTTCACCGCATCGATATCACCGATCGTCAGATCGGCGTTGTCGAGCGCCCGCCGCGCCGCTTCGACCGGTGCCTGCGGCATGTAGCCCTTGTCCGTGCGCGACTGACCGAAGCCGAGCAGCCGGACCTGGATCGCCGGATCACTGGCCAGGTCGGCGGCCTGCCCCGGCTGCGTGACCAGGATGCCGGCGGCGCCGTCGGCGGGGTGGGTCTGGCCGCCGAAAGTGATGGTGCCGTCCGGGCGCACCGGTTTCAGCCGGGCCAGGCCCTCGGCGCTGGTCTCGACGACGCCTTCGTCGCCGCTGAGTTCCGCAACCGGCTTGCGAAAGCGGGCATCGGGGACGGCGAAGGGAAGGGTCATGTAGCGCTTCTGGAAGGCGTGGTCGTCGGCCAGCGCGTCCTGGTACTGTGCATAGCGCTGCAGCACCACCTGGTGCTGTTCATCCGTGCTGATCTGGTACTTAGCGGCGACGTTCTCGGCGGTCTCGATCATCGCGTTGCCGGCGAACGGGTCGCAGTTGAAGTTGTCCAAGACCACGTCCTCGTGCGTACCGGTGCCGCCGGGCCCGGCCGGGGCCGGGTAGTAGACATGCGCGCCGTTGGAAGTGCGGTCGGTGGTCAGCACCAGGCTGACCCCAGCCAGGCCCGACTGGATCTCCTGGCTTGCCGCCAACAGGCTGCGCGCGCCGGTGGCACAGGCCTGGCTGATCGTCGGCCCGGTGACCGTTTCCGCCCCCAGCAGTCCGGTGACCCAGGGCAGGCCATAGAAGGACTGATGCTGGGGCACGGTCAGCCCGAGCACGCCGTGATCGACGGCCTCGACGGGAATGTCCCGCCGGCTCAGTTCGTCACGGGCGACGTGGGCGGCGAACTGCAGGCTGTGCAGGTGCGCCAGGCTGCCCTGCCAGCGGCAGAACGGCGTCGACCAGTAGGCGCCGTAAGGGATTTCGGCGTGTGCGGGCACGGCGTGCCTCCTGATTGATGCGTTTGTTGTCTGGCAGTCGTTATAGCAGATGCGGCGCGGAAAGAAGTCCGGCGGCGGCAGTTTGACAGCCCCGTGCCAACGGCGCACCCTCGGCCGGCAAACGCCAAGCCATCAACGGAGGATATGCCATGTCCATGCCGGCCATGGTCGATCGGTCGAATGCCGTCAGCGCCGAAGAATGGGATCAGCGGGTCAGGCTCGCCGCGGTCTATCGCGTGTTCGCCCGCATGGGCTGGGACGATCTGATCTACACCCACATTTCGGCCCGCGTCCCGGGGCCGGAGCACCACTTCCTGATCAATCCCTTTGGCCTCATGTACAACGAGGTCACGGCCTCGTCCCTGGTGAAGATCGACCTGGAGGGCAACAAGGTCGACCAGGACGAGCCGAACGAGATCAACTACGCCGGCTATATCATCCACTCCGCCGTGCACGAAGCGCGCGAGGATGCGCGCTGCGTGGTGCATCTGCATACCGACAGCGGTGTCGCCGTCAGCTGCCAGAAGGACGGCCTCCTGCCACTGTCGCAGTTCAACCTGTTCCAGTACGGCGGTGTCGCCTATCACGACTACGAAGGCCTGGCGCTGGATGCCGACGAGAAGCAGCGTCTGGTCGCCGACCTGGGTGATCGGCGCATGATGATCCTGCGCAACCACGGCACCATGACCGTCGGCGAAACCGTCGGCGAGGCCTTCTTCCACATGTACAACCTGGAACGGGCCTGCAGGATCCAGATCATGGCGCAGGCCGGCGGCACGGCTGAGCTGAACCGCATTCCGGAGACGCTGCTCGAGCAGTATCGCAGCGGCAAGCCGGTCTCCATGCGCTTTGCCGGCTACGGCGAGATGGAGTTGGGCGCCTGGATGCGCCGGCTCGACCGCGAAGAGCCGGACTATCGGCACTGACCGCGCGTAGCCGGGGGACGGGAGCATGAGCGAGGCGCGCGTCGATACCGTTCGTCTGCAGGGCATCATGAAGGGGTTCTGGGAGTCGGCGGCGCTGATGAGCGCGGTCGAGCTTGGCCTGTTCACCGCCATCGACCGGGGCCGCGACACCGTCGAGGCGGCGGCTGATGCCATGGGCATCGAGCCGCTGAACGCCGAGCGGCTGATGACCGCGCTGGTGGCGATGGACCTGCTGACGCGCGATGGCGAGCAGTTCCGCAACGCCGCCGACGTCGACCGCTTTCTGGTCGAGGGCAAGCCCAGCTATGCCGGACCCTGGATGCTGTTCTCCAAGCCGCGCTGGGACGGCTGGGGCAGGTTGACCGAGAACCTGCGGCTGCCGCGCGACGCGTGGCGGGTGCTGGGCATGTACGACGCCGACTTCACGGTCGAGAGCGCGCGCCGCTACCACGAGGCGACCTATTCCATCGGCATGGGCGCGGCCCGGCGCTTCCACCGCCAGGTCGACCTGGCAGGACGCCGGCGGATCATGGACCTGGGCGGCGGCTCGGGCTGCTACTGCATCGTCGCCGCCAAGACCTACCCTGAGATCACCGCCGTGGTGCTCGACCTGCCGCCGGTGGTTGAGGTGACGCGTGACTTCATCGCCGACAACGGCGTCCAGGACCGGGTCAGCGCCGAGCCCTGCGATTTCACTCGCGACCCGCTGCCGGCCGACGCCGACGTGGCCATCATGGCCTCCAACCTGCCGCAGTACAGCCGCGAGATCATCGCTGCGGTGGTGCAGCGGGTGCACGACGCCCTGCTTCCCGGCGGGGAATACCACCTGATCGGCGAGATGCTGGACGACGACCGTCTTGGCCCGCGGGCGCCGGCGCTGTGGGGTTTGAGCGAAGCCGTCAGCCATTCCACCGGCCTTGCCCACACCGAGGGCGAGTGCATCGGCTATCTGCGCCAGGCCGGCTTCACCGACGTCGCCGCGCATGAATTCATCCCGCAGACGCTGACGCGGGTGACGGGGGTGAAGGCGTCGTAGGCTTCGCGCGTCTAGCCGCCCATGTCCACCGAAGCCGTATTGCCGTAGACGGCAATGCCGGGAGCGCCCATCGGGCCGTAGCCTTCGAACGGCGGCAGCTTGTACTTGCGCCAGGTTTCGTACCAGGCGACGTCCGCCTGGATCAGGAAATCCAGCGACACCGGCGGGTTGCCGCTGAGGCGCGTGCCGGGCTCGATGCACCAGGTGTCGAGGTGAGGGATGACGCCGCGGGACATGAGGTTTTCGAACCCCTGTCGGGCTGAGGCAACCGCTTCCGATACTGTCTCGAAGCCGTGCGGTTTGGCCATTTCGATCCCGGAGACCATGTTGGGGCTGACCCGGCCTTCACCCATGACCTCGACCGCATCGTAGAGGCGCCGGACCCAGACGTCGTAGCCGACATAGTGCTGCTTGCCGGGTGCGAGCCACTTGAACAGGCGCTCGTCCCAGACCTCCAGGTTGGCGTTGTGACAGGTGATGCCCGCGTCCAGCAACACCCGCAGCCTGTCCATCGGCTGGCTTTCGGTGATCATCACGATCGGCACCCGATGGCCGATACGCGCGCGGATCGCCGCCACATACGGCGCGTTGAAATCGGCGGCGTTGTCCGGTCCACCCTGCACGCTGCGCACGATCGAACCGCCGGTCATGATGATTGTGATCAGGCGGTTGGCCGGTTCGGGTTCCCGGCTCATGGCATCAAGCACGTCGACCACCTTTTGCTTGTCCTTGATCGCATCGGCGGTGACATGCTCGCCGGTGAGCCGGCGGATTTCCCGCAGGTTGTAGTTGATGTCGCAGAACCTGCACTCTTCCTTGTCGCCCCAGTAGTGGCAGGCGCGAAAAGTGGTGATGAAGGCGTAGGAGTTGTAGAGCAGCGGCACCACCTGTTCGTACCGAAGGCCGTCGTCGAACGTACGGCCGTAGTAGACGGGCTTGTCCGGATAGACGGCCTCGGCGATGACGACGCCGTTCTGGGTGATCACGGTTTCGCCGTCGACGACATCGAGCGCATAGGGCGAGCCTTCGTTCAGCACCACGCGAACCGAGGTGCGGCGCAGGCCGTAGGGACCGCCACGGAAGAAGATGTCTTCCGGTGCGCCCGTCGACACGTCCTCGCCCATGTCCTTGTGGTCGCTGATGTTGTAGCTGAACAGGTAGTAGGCCTGCTGGCGCTTGTCCCTGGCTGCGGCCAGGCCGGCCGGCGTGATCGTCAGGCCGAGGCGCAGCAGATCCTCTTTCAGGATCACCTCCATGGGCACATCCGGATAGCGCCGGGCATAGCGTTCCGCCGTTGGCGTGAAGCCGCTTTGGTTGGCGGCGTTCGCGATCGTCGTCATCTGAGCCTCCAACAAGAAACCTGCTGGCATGATACGCCGTCGAGCCCGGTGGTTCTTGCCAGAGCATCCGAAAGAGAGAGAATAATCGGGAAGATATCCCAGTTGGGTATGGAATTGCGGAGCATTAGTCCATGAACGAGGATGCAATCGATCCGGCGGACCTGCGCATCCTCCGGCAACTGCAGCAGAACGCCCGCATCTCGAACGTCGATCTCGCCGAGGCCTGTGCGTTGTCTACATTGGCCTGTCACCGCCGCCTGCAGGCGATCGAGGCCAGTGGCCTGGTGCGCAGCTACGGCGCCGTGCTGGACCGGGAGAAGATGGGATTCGGATTGGTGGTGTTCGTCGAGATTGCCCTGGCGAGCAAGGACCCGGATACCGCCCATGCCTTTCAACAAGCTGTCGTGGCCCGTGCCGAAGTGCTGGAATGCCATATCATGACCGGCGAGTACGACTACCTGTTGCGCATCGCCGTGCCCGACATCCCCACCTACCGGCGCCTGATCATGGAGGAACTGCTGAGCCTGCCCGGGGTCGACAAGAGCCGGTCGGCGATATCGCTCGGCGAGGTCAAATACTCCACCGCCTTGCCGATCTGAGCCGGCGTTGCCGCCGTCTGGGCCGCGAGGGCGATGGCTATGGATGTCGGCTCAGGCTATCGCGTTGCGTCTGGCATAAGGAAGACGATGCGGGCCAAGTCCGACTGCAGGCGCTCTGTCGAGTACCACTTTCCCAGCACGTCCTTGGACGTGAGGTCCTGGTTCTGGACGATGAAATCGTCGTAGTCGGCATGCCGGGTGGTTTCCATGCGCTCGGCAATGAGGCTCATGAACGCGAAGGTTATTGTCGCGTTGAACTTGTCTGCGGCGCCGGCCTTCGTGGCGATGACCTTGATGTTCTCCGCATATCTGACCGCAGCGTCCATGAAGTCGTACTTGCGGAGCATTTCGTAGGCGACGCCAATGTGATCGAGATGTCGGAAGGCGCTCGCGTCGAGATCGTGCGCTTCAAACGACAGCGCAAGCTCCGCGTAACGCGCGTTCATTGCTCTTGTCCCGTTTCTCGCAAGTTGTGGCTGTCCGAGGCGTCCAGATCCAGGTCGTACACCGCCTTCAGCTGCTGGATCTTCGCCAGCGTCTCTTCGGAGAAGGGTGGCTTGTTCTCGAAGCAATGCAGTGACATGCCTTCCAGCAGCTCGGCGACGGAGATGTCCAGATGCTCCGCCAGGCCTTTGAGCACCTTCAGCAGGCGCTTCTCCAGGCGGACCCCGGTTTGAACCCGTTCGATCGTTTTCGTCATTTTGTTATCTTGGTACCGAGATAACAAAAGGTCAAGGGCCCGGGATCCCTGATCTCGCCGCCAGACCCGTGCTTTGCCAACCGCCGGCGGCGACGCCGCGGGAGCCGCGGGACTTAGTAGCTGATCCGGTGGGCAACGATCCGCACGCCCGAGACGTGCAGTGACAGACGTTCGCTGTTGAACCCGGGATTGCTCGCCTGCGCAAACGCCCGGTCCGTAACCAGGATCTCGCCGGCCTCGGCAATGTCTTCGCCCAGCTTGCAGGCCAGGTTGACCGGATCGCCGAACAGGTTGTCATCCTCGATCAGCAGGAATCTCCCGGCGTCGATGCCGATGGCGACGTGGATCTGGCTTTCGGCGGGTACGTCCGCGTTGATCCCGGCTGCGGTCCGGTTGACGGCGATCGCCGCCTCGATGGCTCTCGTCGGCGATGGAAAACGGGCGAAGCAGTTGTCGGCTTCGAACTTGACGACGTGACCATCGTGTTCTCGGACGACCGGCTCCACGGCGAGGTGCATGCGATGCACCATGGACAGGTAGTGCACCAGGCCATGGCGCTGCACGAGGCGCGAGAAGCCGGCCATGTCGAGGACGAAGACGGTCTGCTCGACGCCGAAGTCAGCCCAGATGCGCGCCTCCGTGCGTTTGCGTTCCGCATCGGCGTCAGCGCCGTCACCGGGCCGCGCATATTGCTCGAGGAATGCATAGAGCCTCTTCATCCGCGGGGTCCCGGCCCGTGCGCTACGCAGGCTGCCCGATCAGGCGCTGGAACGCCGGCACCAACAGCTGCACGAACGGCAGGCAGTCGGCGATGTCGTTGGCGACGTAGTGGTTTTCCTCGTGCAGCAGGTTGGCCGAGCCGAGCACGGCGTCGTCATGGATCGCCAGCACGTTAATCACCGAACCGCAGCCGAGCTGCTCGATCAACTCGTGATCGAAGAAGGCCCAGCGGATGTCGGCGATGGTGCGGCCGAGATAGTGCTGCTTGCCGGCGATGACCTGGCGGAACCAGGGGGTGTCGACCATCTGCTTGCGCCCGGAGACCGGGTAGGCGTCCGGCTGGTTGCTGTAGAAACGCTCTGCCTCGCCGCTCTGCTGGTCCAGCACCGTCAGGGTGAACAGCTTGTGCCCGACCAGTCCGCCCAGGGCGTTGTCGACGGCGGTGAACAGAGGGGCCGGTTGGCCGGGCTGGGCCGAGGCCTGCACCACGTCCTGCAGCAGGCTCCAGCGGGCATCGGATGACAAACGGCTCATGGCGTTGCCTTCTCTGCAGTTGCACTGGGACCCGATGCCTCATTGTGGCGCGGCAGCCGCTCGGGCAGCAGGCCCGACGGCTTGAAGCGCAGCACCAGGATCAGCACCAGGGCAATGGCGATCTCGCGCACCGCCGCGACCTGGGCGCCGCCAAGCCATGGCGCCAGGTCGGCAACGAAGCGGGTCGATTCCAGGATCACCAGGACGACGAAGGCGCCGACCACGGCGCCCAGGTTGTTGCCGGTGCCGCCGGCGGTGAGGGCCAGGAAGATGTAGATGGTGATCAGCGGGCGGAAAATGTCGGGGGCGACGAACGAGGTGTAGTGGCCATAGAGTGCGCCGGCGACGCCCATCAGGCCACCACCGATGGCGAAGGCCTGGACCTTGAAGCGGTTGACCGACTTGCCGGCCACGCGCACCACCACGTCATCGTCGCGAATGCCGCGCAACACCCGGCCGAACGGCGAGTTGCGCAGACGATGGGTCAGCAGCAACGCCACAACGACGGCGCCGAGGGCGATGACGCAGAACAGCAGGTTGAACTGCAGCGGCGTCAGCTCGCCACGCCAGGGGCCGGGAATGCCGGAGATGCCGTCGGTGCCATTGGTCAGCCAGATCTCGTTGCTGGCGATCAGCCGCACCACCTCGGCGAAGCCCAGGCTTACGATGGCCAGGTAGTCCCCGCGCAGGCGCAGCGTGGTCAGGGTCAGAAGCGCACCCGCCGTGGCGGCGACGACAAAGCCGACCATCACCCCGACGGCGATCGGCGCGCCCAGTGCGGTGGTGATCAGGGCCGAACCGTAGGCACCGAGGGCGAAGAATCCGGCCAGACCGAGGTTGATCATCCCGGCCATGCCCCAGATCACGTTCAAGCCCAGGGCGAGCAGGGCATAGATGCCGGCGGTGGCGACGATGGAGAGCAGGTAGCTGGTCATCCGCGGTCAATCCGTCCGTTGGCCCAGGATGCCCTGCGGCCGGAAGCTCAGCACCAGCAGGATGGCGACGAAGCCGACGGCGCTGCGGTAGGTCGGCTCCAGCACCAGCAACGACAGCTCCTCGGCGACGCCGATGGCCAGGGCGCCGACCACGGCGCCGGGGATGCTGCCGAGCCCGCCCAGCACCGCGGCGGCGAAGATCGGCAGGATCGCCCGGAAGCCTGTCAGCGGGTCGATCGAGGTGTCGAGGCCGATCAACATGCCGCCGACGCCGACCAGACCCATGCCGATCAGGCTGACCAGGCGGCCGATCAGCACGGCGTCGATACCCTTCAGGCCGGCCAGCATCGGGTTGTCGGCGACGGCGCGCATCGCCTTGCCGATCCGGGTGAAGGCGAGAAAACCGAACACCAGGGCCATGCAGCCGACGGATACCGCCATGTTGGTCAGTTGCTGCGGACCGACCCGGATATCCAGGATCCGCCAGTCGCGATAGATCGGCAGGTCGTAGCCGCGCAGGTCGTTGCCAAAGCCGAAGCGGACCAGGTTCTCCAGCAGCAGGGTCAGGGCAATGGAGGCAATCGCCGTGGTCAGCGCGCCGTGCGGGCGCAACGGCCGCAACACCAGTTCGTCGCTGAGTACGCCGACGACGCCGGCGACGATGAACGCTGCGGCGACCGCGGCGATCGCCGGCACGCCCAGATGGACGTTGGCGATGTAGCCGGCGAAGGCACCGATCGTGGCATGCGAGGCGACGGCGAAGTTGGGAAACCGCAGAACGGCAAAGATCACCGTAAAGCCGATCGCCGGCACCGCGAGAAGGGTGCCGGCGACCAGTCCATTGACGATCAGTTGCGGGACTTCCTCGAGCAACGCCGCGGTTCCCGCCTAGACGATCTTCAGCAGCTCGAACTGTCCCTTGTTGACCTGCTCGAAGCGGAAGGTGGCGGACGAGATGTCGCCGATCTTGTCGAAGTCGCACGGCCCGCTGGCGCCGGCGTAGTTCACCTGCTTGCCCTGGGCCAGCAGCTTGATGCCGTCGACCGCGTTGTCGACGGCTTCGCCATCGCCCTGGCTGACGCTGCGCATGGCATCGCGCATGGCAGCACCCTCCGCCTTGCCGGCGGCGGCCGCCGCCAGCAGCAGCAGGTTGGCGTGGTCGTACACCTGCGCGGTGTAGGGGTCGACGTCATCGGTGCCGTGGATCGCCTGCACCCGCTTGTAGGCCGAAGACTTGATGTCGGGCGAGGGGGCAAAGGTCCGCACCCCCTGCGTGACCTCGTGCGGCAACGCATCCAGCAGCTTGCGGTTCACGGCGTAGGCCGGGCCCATGATGATGCCCTCGTAGCCGGCGCGGTAAAGGTCACGCAGGACGATGATCGAATCCGGCGTATAGCCGCCCAGCATCAGGTAATCCGGCTTCTGCCGCAGGATCTTGTCCACTTCCGAACGGTAGGTGGTCTTGTCGGCCTCGTAGATCAGCCCGGTGACGTCCTTGCCGGCGGCGCCGGCGACCTGGGTCATGATGTCGATCGACGGCTGTGCGAACGGCGTCTGCGGGCCGATCCAGGCCAGCTTCTGCGCCCCGTCGGCGAGGATGAACTTGGTCACCTCGGAGATCTGCAGCTTGGCCACCGGCTGGGTGCGGATGATGAAGCCCTGGTGGGGCAGCTTGGTGATGCTGTCGGCGCCCGAGACGCAGGCCAGCATGGTCTTGCTCTCCCAGCACAGTGGCGCCACCGCGGTGGTGCAGGCCGACGCCCAGGTGCCGCAGATCGCCATCGCCTGATCGACGTCGATCAGCTTGCGGGCGGCGCGCACCGCGGCTTCCGGGTTGGTCTGGGTATCGCCGCTGACCAGTTCCACCTGTTGGCCGAGCAGGCCGCCGGAGGCGTTGACCGCCTCGACCACGGCGACGGCGCTCTTGCGCATCGACGGACCATAGGAGCCGCCGGCCCCGGTGAGCGGGGTCAGGGTCGCCAGTTTTGGCGCCCGGCCCTGGGCCCGGACAATGGCCGGGGCCGCCAGCAGGGCGCCGGCGGCGGCAGCGCCCTTCAGCGCCGTGCGTCTGGTGATATGACCGGTCGGTTTCGTCATCGTCGTTCTCCCCGTTGTGGCACCGATCTCCGCGCGGGGCGCGCGCGGCCGGCGCCGGTTCAGCCGCCCAGAAAGATCCGCCGAACCTCAGGGTCGGCGGCAAGCTCGGCGGCCTGCCCGTCGCGCATGTTGCGGCCATCCACCAGGATGTAGGCCCGGTTGGAAATGCTCAGCGCTTCCAGGGCGTTCTGTTCCACCATGGCAATCGAAACATGATCGCCATTGATCGCCAAGATGGTTTCAAACAACCGTTCCGCCGCGGCCGGCGACAGGCCGGCCGACGGCTCGTCCAGCAGCAGCAGCTTCGGCTCCACCATCAACGCTGTGGCCATGGCCAGGATCTGCCGCTGGCCGCCCGACAGCGTGCGCGCCAGGCGCCGACGCTTTTCCGCCAGTTCCGGAAAGCGGGCGAAGATGGCGTCGATCCGCTCACGGCTCGTGGCGGGCGCCATGAAGCCGCCCATCTCCAGGTTCTCCTGCACGCTGAGCGAGGGGAACACGTTCTGTTCCTGCGGCACGAAGGCGACTCCCAGCATGGCCACCGCCCGGGCGTCGAGTGGCTGGATCTCGGCACCGTCCAGCAGGATCCGGCCTTCGCGTGCCTGTAGCAGCCCGGCGACGACCTTGAAGAAGGTCGACTTGCCGGCACCGTTGGGGCCGATGATGCTGACGATCTCACCGGCATCGACGCGCAGCGAGACGCCCTTGAGGATGGTGTCGGCGGCGGCGTAGCCGGCGACGACATCCTCGGCCAGAAGCTGTCCGGACATGCTGCCGCCCCCGCGCCTCAGGCCCGCCGCGCCCGGCGGCCCATGTAGGCCTCCTGCACCCGGCCGTCCGCGGCGATCTCGGCGAAGCTGCCCTCGGTCAGTTTGCTGCCTTCGGCCAGGACGATCACCGGATCACACAGCTTGGCGATCATGTTCATGTCGTGCTCGATCACGAACAGGGTGTGGCCGTCGTCGCGCAGGTCGCGCAGGTGCGCCGCCAGTTCCTCAGCCAGGGTCGGGTTGACCCCGGCCACGGGTTCGTCGAGCAGGATCATCCGCGGTTCGGCCATCAGGGCGCGGCCCAGCTCGAGCAGCTTCTTCTGGCCGCCAGAGATCTCGTCGGCGCGGTTGTCCAGGACGGGTTCCAGCGTCAGGCGTTCGGCGATGCCCCGCGCGCGGGCGATCAGCTCGGCCTCGCGCCGGCGGGCGCGGGCGCCGGCGAGCAGGGCCTGCGGCAGCCGTTCGCCCGGTTGCCCAGGCCCATACAACAGCAGGTTTTCCATCACCGTCAGCCTAGGGAAGCCGCGGGCGATCTGGAATGTCCGGACCAGGCCGCGGCGGGTGATGTCCTCGGGCCGCCGGCCGGTGATGTCGTCGCCGGCAAAGCGAACCCGTCCGCCATGCGGCCGGATCAGGCCCGAGACAATGTTGAACAGTGTCGTCTTGCCGGCGCCGTTGGGACCGATCAATCCGGTGATCGTGCCTGGTTCGACCGCCAGCGTCGCCCCGGCCAGGGCGGCGACGCCGTAGAAGCTCCTTTGCAGGTCGTCGATCTCGAGCAGGGCCATGATTGTGTTGCCTATGGCCGTGGTCTCCGGCTGTCCCGCCAGCAGCTTCCCGTCCGGCTGCCGCCCGTGTCAACGACGCCATCGCCGCCGCAAGCCCGGTTGCATGTTTGCCGTCGTCGGCGTCAGATTGCAGAACGGTTGTGTGGCGGCAACAGACCGCGCTCCGGATGAAGATCGTCGCCGCCGGGCCGGGAATAGACCGGCGCCGCCGGCGTAACAAATATGCAGTCTGTGTGCTGCCGGGCCCCCGGGAGGCCGAATGAGTGACAGGGACCTGCTGGTCGCCGAGATCCCGCGCCTGCGCCGCTATGCCCGGGCGCTGACCGGTTCGGCTGACGCGGCAGACGATCTGGTGCAGGACTGCCTGGAGCGGGCGTGTTCACGCTGGCATCTGTGGCAGCGCGACCGGGCCTTGCGGCCCTGGCTGTTCACGATGATGCGCAACCTGTTCATCAGCGATATGCGCAGCCAGGCACGGCGGCCACAGAACGTGCCGGTTGAGCAGGGTGAGCAGCGCCTGGTGCAGCCACCGAACCAACCGGACCGAATGGAGCTGCACGATCTGCTGCAGGCTTTGTCGGCCCTGTCGGCGGAACAGCGCGAGGTGTTGCTGTTGATCGGCCTCGAGGGCTTCACCTATGCCGAGGTGGCGCAGATGGTCGACGTGCCGATGGGCACGGTGATGTCGCGGCTGGCGCGGGGGCGGGAGCGCCTGCGGCGACTGATGGCGGGCGACGAGGCGCCCCTCGTCAGGAGAGTCAAATGAGCGACGCGCGCGAAATCTCGGAACAGGCCCTGCACGGCTACGTCGACGGCGTGCTGGAACCTGCCGAGGCGCGCCGGGTCGAAGCATGGCTGGCCGACAACCCCTGTGATGCGGCGCGGGTGGAGGCCTACCGGGCGCAGAACCAGGCCCTGCACGAGGCCTTCGACCCGGTGCTGGCAGAACCGCTGCCACAGCGCCTGCAGCGTGCCGCCCGCCCGGGCCGGCCGCGCCTGCGGCGTGTCCTGCTGCGGGTGGCCGCCGCCGTGCTGCTGCTGGCGGTCGGCTTTGCGGCTGGCTGGCTTGGCAGGGATGTCGGGCTGGAGAGCCGGCAGACCTATCTCGATCTGGCGCGGGACAGCCTGTCGGCGCACCGGGTCTATGTGGTCGAAGTCAAGCACCCGGTCGAAGTGGCGGCCAGCGAGGAACAGCATCTGGTCACTTGGCTGACCAAACGCATCGGCGCGCCGGTGCGGGCGCCGGACCTGCGCGAGGTTGGCTACGAGCTGGTCGGCGGCAGGTTGCTGCCGGCGGTCGGCCAGCCGGCGGCACAGCTGATGTACGAAAATGCGCGCGGCGAGCGGGTCACCATCTACCTGCGGGCGAACGACAGCGACGAGGTCACCGCATTCCGTTTCGACCGCGCCGATGATCTCTCGGCATTCTACTGGCTGGAGAAGGACCTGGCCTATGCCATCGTTGCCGAACTGCCACGAGAGGATCTGCATCGGGTGGCGCGAGCGGTGTACGGTCAACTCAGCGACGAATGGTAGCTGGCAAAGTGAATTCGCTGTGGCGGAAATGTCAGTAAAAATAATTGCTTATTAGAAATAATTCTCAGACCAGATGAAGTCTGCCAAACCGGCGTCGCCGGCGCAGACGGCGTTCTTTCTGGTGCTGCCTACCATGATCGCCGCCGCCGCCGTCAGGCCGTGTCGATGCAGCAGGTTGAAGACCATGCCGCGTTTTGGCCGCTCTCCGGCACTGCTTGAACTGCCGGGTTCCAGGCACAGGGCATAGTCGTCGATCCGGTCACCGGCCTCGCCGTCGACCTGCCAGACCAAGCCGTGCGCTTGAGCCGCACTGAGGTGTCCTTCCGCGACGCCGACCAGGTCGCTCACCACGAAGACCGCGTGCACTGTCATCGCCGCCAGCTTCGCGGCCACACCGGGCAGGAGTTGCACACGTCCGGCGTCGTCGATCCAGATCTCCTCGGCGTCTCGGCGGACCAGCGTACCGCCGAGGTCGAAGAACACGGCCCGGGGGCTGCGGCCAACCTGCAGCAGGATTGCCTCGTGTTGCCGGTAGCTCAGACCCACGGCGGCTGCTTGGCGCATGCGCAAACGCGCAACCTCGGGCCGCGGCGGCTTCCATGCGGCCTTGGCGGCACGGCGCCAGCAGTGCATACGCCAGCGCCTGCCGGCATCGAGCGGTGGACCACCGTTGTGGCCTATGCCGGCAGGGTCGGACGTCGCGCGCAACGGGTTTCTCCACAGTGCTTGTAAGGTTGAATATTCCTATGGACAATGCAACAAAAGTGCCATCGGTGAGCCTGGAACGTTGCCGGCAGTAGGCCCTGTTTTCTGCTGTATCGGGCGATACCGGGCCGACCTGGGCCGTCGCCGGCTCGCTTTGACCGGTGGGCCCTTGTACAGTCTGCTCAGTATTTGGTCAGCATCCGGCGGTGCCCCGGCCGCCGGCGGAGGGTGTGGCGATGGAACGCTCGTTCAAGCGCGAGGTCGAAAAACTCAAGCTCGGTGACGGCGAGGTTTTTCAAGGCGAAGGCATCCTCGCCGTGACAAAGGCGCTGCTGCAGTCAGGCGTCAGCTACGTCGGCGGCTACCAGGGGGCGCCGATCAGCCATCTGATGGACGTCTTGGTCGACGCCGAGGAGTTGCTGTCGGACCTGGGCGTGCACCTGGAGACCTGCACCTCGGAAGCCGCTGCCGCGGCCATGCTCGGCGCGTCGATCAACTATCCGTTGCGTGGAGCGGTGACCTGGAAGTCGACGGTCGGCACCAATGTCGCCTCTGACGCGCTGTCCAACCTGGCCTCGGCCGGCGTCCGTGGCGGTGCCATGATCATCTTAGGCGAGGACTACGGCGAGGGGTCCTCGATCCTGCAGGAGCGCACCCACGCCTTCGCCATGAAGTCGCAGATGTGGCTGCTCGACCCCCGGCCGGACCTGGAGACCATCGTCGACATGGTCGAAAAGGGCTTCGCTCTGTCGGAAGCCTCCAACACGCCGGTGATGTTGGAACTGCGGATCCGCGCCTGCCATGTCGGTGGCGCATTCCGGACCAAGGACAACAAGCGCGGCGAATACAATCGAAACGCGCCGCTGGAGGCGCCCGATTTCGACTACGCGCGCATCACCCTGCCGCCTTCGACCTATGAGCAGGAGTTGCACAAGATCGACGTGCGCATGCCGGCGGCGGTGCGCTTCGTGCACGAGCACGGCCTGAACGAGGTGTTCGACGGCGAGCTCGACGATATCGGCATCATCTGCCAGGGCGGCCACTACAATGGCGTGCTCCGCGCCTTGGCCCAGTGCGGGCTGGCCGACAACTTCGGCAACAGCCGGGTGCCCGTTTACGTGCTGAACGTGACCTATCCGCTGGTGCCGGACGAGATCGTCCAGTTCTGCGCCGGCAAGCGGGCGGTACTGATGGTCGAGGAGGCCCAGCCCGACTATCTCGAGCAGGCGGTCAACAGCATCCTGCGCAAGGCCGACGTCAACACCAAGGTGTTCGGCAAGGGACCGTTCCCGATGGCCGGGGAGTATACCGCCGAAGTCATGCTGCGCGGAGTCTCTCAGTTCCTCGAGGAAGCCGCCCCGGCCGGCGTCGATCTCGACGCGGCGACGGCGGCTGCGCGCGCGGTGTCACAGAACAAGGCCAAGGCGGCGGAACTGCTGGGCGAGGCGGTGCCGGCGCGGCCGCCGTCGTTCTGCACCGGCTGCCCCGAACGTCCGGTGTTCAGTGCCATCAAGATCCTGGAACAGGAGATCGGGCCGACGCACATCGCCTGCGACATCGGCTGCCATACCTTCTCGACCCTGCCGCCGTTCAACCTTGGCCATACCGTGCTCGGCTACGGCATGGGGCTGGCCAGCGCCGCCGGGGTTGCGCCCAATTTCGGCCGTCGGGTCATCTCCGTGATGGGCGACGGCGGGTTCTGGCACAACGGCCTGGTGAACGGCGTCGGCAGCGCCATGTTCAACAAGGACGACGGCGTGCTGATGATCATGAAGAACGGCTACAGCTCGGCCACTGGCTGGCAGTACCTGCCGTCGTCGACCCGCAGCCGGTTCGGCGCCAACGCCGGCATGTCGATCGAGAACGCCTTGCGCGGGCTCGGCGTGCGCTGGATGAAGACCGTGCGCACCTACTCCATCGCCAAGATGGTGAAGACCCTGCGCAAGGCGCTGAACGAGCCGCAGAAGGGTCTCAAGGTGATCATCGCCGAAGGCGAGTGTCAGCTTGCCCGCCAGCGCCGCATCCGGCCGCAGATCGCCGAGCAGCTCAAACGCGGCAAACGGGTGGTGCGCGAGCGCTTCGGCGTCGACGAGGAGACCTGCACCGGTGACCATTCCTGCATCCGCCTGTCCGGCTGTCCGTCGCTGACGATCAAGCCGAACCCCGATCCGTTGCGTCAGGACTCGGTGGCGACGGTGATCGAAAGTTGCGTCGGTTGCGGCGTCTGTGGCGAGGTCTCGCACGCGGCAGTGCTCTGTCCGTCGTTTTACCGGGCTGAGGTGGTGCGCAACCCGAACCGCGTCGACCGGCTGATGGACGCCCTGCGCGGCCGGGTCATCGGCGCCCTTGGCGGGGCAGCGGCATGACCGAAAGCCGTCCGACCACCCTGCTGATAGCCGCCATGGGCGGTGAGGGCGGCGGCGTGCTGTCGGACTGGATCGTCAAAGCGGCCCAGGCCGAAGGCCTGGTCGTGCAGAGCACCTCGATCCCTGGCGTCGCCCAGCGCACCGGCGCGACAACCTACTATATCGAGATGGCGCCGCCGGCCGCGGCCGACGTCGCCAGCCGGCGTCCGGTGATGTCGCTCTACCCGGTGCCTGGCAACGTCGACGTGATGGTCGCCAGCGAGTTGGTCGAGGCCGGTCGCGCCATGCAGAACGGCTTCGTGGCGCCCGACTGCACCACCCTGATCGCCTCCACCCACCGCGTCTATGCCATCGGTGAGCGCAGCGCGATGGCCGATGCCCGCTACGACGGCGAACGGGTGACGCGGGCGGCACAGGAACTGGCCCGCCGGGTCGTGATGTTTGACATGGACTCGCTCGCCCGGGCCAATTCCAGCGTCATCAACGCCGTCCTGCTGGGTGCCATCGCCGGGTCGGAATGCCTGCCGGTGCCGGTCGAGCGCTTCCGCGAGGCGATACGGGCGCACGGCGTCGCTGTGACCCGCAGCCTCGCCGCGTTCGATGCCGGACGGCGCAAGGCAGGCCACGACGAGGCGCCGTCGTTGCGGTCCGATGCCGCCTACAAGAGGGCCGCGGGTGAAGCGAAGGCGCGGCGCTTGCAGGAAAAACTGCGGGCCGAGTTCCCGGAGTCGGCGCACGAGGTCCTAAGCACGGGCGTGACGCGGCTGGTCGACTACCAGAACGCGGCCTACGCCGGGACTTATCTGACCCGCCTGACGGCCGTGGCGGAGGCGGACGCCGCAGCCGGCGGCGATGGCGAGCTGCTGCGCGAGGCGGCGCGCCACTTGGCCTTGTGGATGTCGTTCGAGGACCTCGTCCGGGTCGCCCAGGCCAAGCTGAGGCCCGAACGGTTCGCCCGGATCCGCAGCGAAGTCGGTGCCGCGCCCGAAGAGCCGGTGCGCGTCGTCGAGTTCCTGAAACCGGGGGTCGAGGAGGCATGCGCCCTGTTGCCGGCCTGGATCGCCAGGCCGATCATCGCCAGTGCCGAACGTGGCGGCTGGAGCCGCCGGCTGAACGTCGGCCTGCATATCCCGTCGACGGCGATCTGGGGCTACCTGCTGCTGCGCAGTTTGGCCGGCCTGCGCTGGCTGCGCCCTTATGGCTACCGCTACAAGGAAGAGCAGGCGGCGATCGAGGACTGGCTCGCGGCGATTGTCTCCGCCGCCGCGCTCAGCCCGGCCCTGGCCTTGGAAGTGGTCCAGTGCGCCGGTCTGCGGAAGGGCTACAGCGACACCCACCGTCGCGGCCGGCGCAGCTATGACGGCATCATGCAGACCCTGGTCCGGCCCACCTTGGCGGGCGAGATGGCCCCGGACGCGGCAGCGGCCGCGATCGCCGGCGCTCGTACTGCAGCTCTGGCCGACCCTGAGGGACAAGCCCTCGACCAGGCCCTTCAGGCGCCTCCGCCGATGCGCACCGCCGCGGAGTGAAGGGCCGCCGCCGCGGCCGGCGGCCAACCCTTCACTGCATTGTGTGGACGGGTCAAAGCTCTGTGAAAGCTAGCATTTTGCGGTTTGCCCTGCCGTTGCCGCGGCACATGATTGAGCCGGACCAGTTCATCTGATCGGCGAACCGGCCGAATTGTTGGCACCATGCAACGCGCAATCGCAGGTCTTGTCATCGCTGTGGCCACGATGCTGGCACTGGCGTTGGCCTGGGCGGAAGAGGCGCATATCCGGCTCGAGAAGCCCGGCGAGGTGACGGCGGCGACGGCGGAGAAGCTCTACCGCTCGATCGCCAAGGAGGCGGCTGCCGGCTATGCGTTGTCGCGCGATCCGGTCGCATCTGTCTTCTTGCGCTGGCGGCGCTACAACACCGGGCCCTATCTGTCGGCCACGCACGGCAACCGCTATGTCAACAACTACGCCAATGACATCGCCGCCGCCGCCGGCTATGGCGGCAAGGCGGTGATGCCGGCCGGGGCGGTGCTGGCCAAGGACAGCTTCACCCTGACCGATGACGGCGAGGTCTTTGCCGGTGCCTTGTTCCTGATGGAGAAAATGCCGGCTGGGCACAGCCCGTCGACCGCCGACTGGCGCTACTGGATGATCCTGCCCGACGGCTCTGTGCTCGGCGACAGTGAAGACGACAGCGCTGCCGACGTGGAGTTCTGCCACGACTGCCACAAGGCGGTTGCCCGGCGCGACTACCTATTCTTCGTGCCGAAGGAGTACCGGACGGCATCAACGCAGTGATCCCGGGCGGGTTTCAAACCTGTCCGTCGTGCCCCTTTGCACGTCCGGCCGGCCCGTCCCGTTCCGGCAGGTCATAGCGCGGCTGCGACATGCCGAAATTCTGCCGCATCGCCTGCAGGCGTTGTAAGGCCTCGGGCGCCAGCGCCATGCCGGCCAGGCGGTTCAGCAACGTCTCGATGTAGGTGCGCAGTTCGGCTTCGCCGCCGGCACCGCGTGCGCGCGGCATGTAGGCCCGGAACGCCGGGTCGAACACCGCCTGCTGCCACAGGGCATTCAGCCAGTCCAGCCCGTTGGGTTCGGAACAGGAGAAGGTGACGTGGATCGACGCCCCGGTCTGGGCCAGAGCGTCATGGAACTGGCCACGCGGCAGATACAGCAGGTCCCCCGGCCGCATGGTTACCTGCTGGTCGATGCCCCGCTTCATGCGGTCGTATTCGCTCTGCGGGATGTTGTGGAAGGCCGGATGCTCGATCGGGTTCTCGGCCCGGCCTTGATAGATGTTCCACTTCTTCTCGCCGTGCACATGCAGGGCGAACACGTCGTGGCGGTCGTAGTGCGCATCGAAGGCCTGATGCGCCTGCCACGAAACGTAGATGTTGGCAGAGCTCTTGGCCCCCAGGGTTTGTTCCAGAAACGCCACCACATCCTGGATCCGCGGGTGCAGCGTCTCGACCTCGTTCAGCACCAGCGAGGCGCCGCGCTGCAGCAGCTCCTGGACCTTTCGCGCGTTCGGCAACAGGCCCTGCTGGTGGCTGCGGTCGACGCCCGGATCGCAATAGGCCTCGGCCGGCACCCGCTGGCGGTCGAGCGCCATCTGAAAGGTGCGGCCGGTCCAAACCCGCATGTCCAGCAGCCGGTTCAGGTCGGCCCAGCTCATCAGGTCGGCGAAACGCTCCGGCGCACCTTCAAGGTGGACCCAGCGGCGGTCGTGATAGTCGGCAAGGAACTCCTCGGCGCCGAGCGGGGCGATCAGTTCGGCGAATGATGTGATGTGCCAGGTCATGTCCGTGCCGGGGCGCGCGGGGTCAGCGGCCGCGGAACACGGGTGTCCGCTTCTCGACGAAAGCGGCCGCCGCTTCCTTGTGGTCCTCGGTCATGCCGCAGCGCGAGTGGTGCATCGCCTCGAGGTCGAGCTGCGCGGCAAAGGCGCCCTGTTCGGCGGCGTTCATGTTCTTCTTCATGTAGGCCAGCGCCACCTTGGGGCCGTTGGCCAGGCGACCGGCGATCTCCATCGTCGTCGCCGCCAGGTCGTCGTCAGCGACGACGCGGTTGACCAGGCCCAGGTCAAGGGCCTGCTGGGCGTCGAGTACGGGTGCCAAATAGTACAGCTCGTGCGCCTTGGCCGTGCCGACCAGCTGGGTCAGGTACCAGCTGCCGCCGAAGTCGCCGGAATAGCCGACGTTGGCGAAGGCCGTCGTCATCTTCAGCGTGTCCGAAGCGATCCGCAGGTCGCAGGCCAGGGCCAGTGACAGGCCGGCGCCGGCGGCGGGACCGCGGACCATGGCGATGGTCGGCTTGGCCATCTCATGCAGCAGGCGCGAGGTTTCCATCGCGTGGCGCAGCTTGGCCACCTTGCCTTCCAGGGTGTCGGCGGCCAGCTCGGTGCCGGCGGCCATGGACTTGACGTCGCCGCCGGCGCAGAAGCCGCGGCCGGCCCCGGTCAGCACCACACAGCCGACGGATTCGTCGTTGGCCAGTCGCTCGAGCGCGTCGAGCATGGCCGTCAGCATCTCGTCCGACAGCGCGTTCAGGCTGTCGGGCCGGTTCATGGTGAGCACGGCGACGCCGTCCTCGACACGTTCGAGCAGGTGATCGGTCATCGTTCTGGCCTCCGTCAACGTCGCTGATGCGTTTCCCGGCCGCCTTTCTAGCATGCCGGCGGGGCGGCCTGCGACCGCCGCTCAGGGCCGCATGAAGCTGTACTCTTCGTCCGGATCCAGGTTGTCGAGCACGAACTTGAGTTCGTCGGCGATTTGCTCCGGGCTGCGCTGCTCGCGCCAGATCTGCATGACAAATGACAACAGCGTGCGGGCGACGTCGTCGGCCGGAAAGCCGGCCGCGCCGGCCTCTGCGACGGCGGCGTCGACGTGCTGCCCCACGATGGTGGAGAGAGAGCTCATGCCTTGTATCCTTCTTTCTGCGTGGGCCAACGCTACGCGGATCGTCCGGCCAGGTGAAGGCGCTGAGCCTGGCCAGCGACGGATGGTCGCGGTCAGGCGTCGCCGGTGGCGAGGAGGGCGACCAGGCGCTGAACCCGCCGGCGATAGGCCTTGCGTGCCGCCGGTAGGGCCACGTCGCCAGGGAACAGCAGCTGCGGCAGCACGGTATGGGCGCGCTCCAACCCGGCCGATGGCGTCGCCGCGCCCTCGGCGGCGGCAAACAGCGCGGCCAGGGTCTGCAGCAGCCACTGCACCGGGGCGGTGTGCTCGTACCAGCCGGGGCCCTGGTTCTCCTTGGTCATGCTGGTAGCGATCAGGTCGGCCCGTTCGGCCGCAAAGCGGGCCATCCGGTCAGCGAACCAGGCCAGCAGTTCGGCCGCGCCGCCACCGGATCTGCGCCGGCGCTGCAGCGCCGCATCGATCTGCAGCATGTCCTCGGACAGGATCGCCCCGGCCAGGTGCGCCTTGGTCGGGAACTTCCGGTACAGCGTGCCCTGGCCAATGCCGACACGGCGCGCTACTTCCTTCATCGTCATCTCGTGCACGTCGGCTCCGCCCAGCATCTCCCGGGCGGTGGCCAGGATGGCGGCGCGGTGCTTGGCGGCATCGGCGCGCTCGTGCGCAATGCCGGTGTATTCCGCCAGCATCGGCGCCAAAGCCGGCAGCGCGGGGACAGGCGACGGAGACAGCGCCGCAGAGGTGATTTCTTGCTTTGACGGCATTGACAACAAGCGGACAATTGTCCATTTATCGCGGACACGTGTCCAGTTAATACCCGATCCACTGCTTGGCGATCAATCCTGGGGGACGAGGACGTGGCCATTACCTTTCGCTTGAACGGCAGCGCAGTCTCGCTCGATGTCGAGCCCGAGATGCCGCTGCTGTGGGTGCTCCGCGACGAACTGGGGCTGACCGGAACCAAGTTCGGCTGCGGTGTTGCTGCCTGTGGTGCCTGCACCGTGCATGTGGACGGGGAGGCCGCGCGCTCCTGCTCGGTCGCCGTCGGCGATGTCGCCGGCAGTGACGTCGTCACCATCGAGGCCCTGGCCCCCGCGGACGGCCTGCATGCCGTGCAGCAGGCCTGGATCAAGCACCAGGTGCCGCAGTGCGGCTACTGCCAGTCCGGCATGCTTATGGCCGCTGCGGCGCTGCTGGCCGAGAATCCGGCGCCCAGCGACCAGGACATCGACGACGCGATGACCAACATCTGCCGTTGCGGCACCTACAACCGCGTGCGCGCCGCGATCCACGACGCGGCCCGGATCCAGAGGGGGGCCTGAGCATGGCTGGCAAGAGCGGTTCGGCCCAGCCCAAGCGCTGGAAGAAGATCACCCGTCGCGCCTTCCTGGTCACTGGGGTGACCGTCGTTGGCGGTGCGGCGATCGGCGTCGGTTGGCTGTCGCGGGCCGGCACGGGCATGCCCGATGATTTCGCCAATGGCGGGCCTGACGGTTCGGTCGCCCTCAATGCCTGGATTCGGATTGAGCCCGACGGCACCATCGCCGTGGCGGTGCCGCGGGCCGAGATGGGGCAGGGCGTGACCACGGCTCTGCCGATGCTGGTTGCCGAGGAGCTCGAGGTCGGGCTCGACCGGATCACGGTCGAACACCCCGACATGCACGGCGTCTACACCAACTACGCCCTGATGCTGGAGAGCGCCGGGCTGCTCGATGCGGAAGGCAATCCGCTTCGCTGGGTGGTGTCGAAGATCGCCGCCAGCATCCCCTATGTTGGCACCGGCGGCAGCACCAGCGTGATCGACGCCTGGATGCCGTTGCGCCAGGCCGGCGCCGCGGCACGGCAGATGCTGATCGCCGCCGCCGCCGAGCAGTGGGACGTCGACGCGGCTTCATGCCGGGTTGCCGAAGGCGATGTCGTCCACCCGGACGGCAGCACTCGGTTGTCCTACGCGGCCCTGGCGGCGCGCGCAGGCGAGATCGCGCCGCCGAGCGAGCCGGCGGTGAAGCCGGCCAGCGCCTTCAAGCTGATCGGCACATCGCAGCCGCGTTTGGATATCCCGGCCAAGGTCACCGGCCAGGCCGACTTCGGCGTCGACGTCCGCAGCGACGGCATGCTCTACGCCGCGATCAAGCATTGTCCGGTCAAGGGCGGCCGCATCGTCAACTATGACGCAGCGGCGGTGCGCGGCATGAAGGGCGTGGTTGGCGTGGTCGAGGTCGACGGCGGTGTCGCCGTGGTCGCCGACAACAGCTGGCGCGCCTTCAAGGCCGCCGAAGCTCTGCCGGTGCAGGTCGAGGCGCCGGACGCGGCGGCGACCTCCAGCCCGGCCTTGGCCGAACGGCTGCGGGCGCAGCTGGCGCAGGAGCCGACGCACGTGTTCGAGGACGTCGGCGACGTCGCTGCCGGCTTTGCCGAGGCGGCCGGCTGGGGCCGGTCGATGCCGGCCGGCCGGGGTCTTGGTATCGCCCTGCACGAGTCCTTCGGCAGTATCGTCGCCCAGGTTGCCGAGGTCGCTGTCGTCGATGGCGAACTGGCGGTCGAGAAGGTCTGGTGCGCGGTCGACTGCGGTGTCGTGGTCAATCCCGACACCGTCCAGGCGCAGATGGAGAGCGGCATCATCTTCGGCCTGTCGGCGGCGCTCTACGGCGAGATCACCCTTGATCAGGGCCGAATCGAGCAGGAGAACTTCCCCGACTACGAGATGGTCACGCTGGCGACGGTGCCGCGGATCGAGACCGTGATGGTGCCCAGCGGTGGCAGGCCGGGTGGCGTCGGCGAGGTTGCCTTGCCGCCGATTGCGCCGGCCGTCGCCAATGCCCTGTTTGCCGCCAGCGGCAAGCGCCTTCGCGAGCTCCCGCTCAGGCTCGAGGGGTGATGCCTTCGGTTGTCGACCTTGATCCTCACCGGAACCCGGTTGCTGAGGCATCCGGGTCCGTGGCGTCACGCACGCGTTTACGCGGCCTATCGGTCCGGCATGCAGTGATGTAAGCCAAGCAGGCATTTTGTTGCCCGGCTCGCCCATGGCGCATCGGCCGAGGGAGGACTTCCTTGCCGACCGGCCAGGTCGAACCCTTCTCGTCGTTCACCAGAACACGGAACACATGCCATCGATGGTGATGTCGTCGGCGCGCGCGTCGGCCATTGCCTCCCTCCTGACCCCACGCCTCTCAAAACGCGCACCCCCGCTATTGGTCGGGATACGTGGCGTATGCCGCCTTCAACAGACATTACAAGACGTTAAGTTGCCTGACCTACGCGCCGAGCAACCATACTGAAGTGTGCCATCCTCTGCGCTGTGGACCGCGTTGCGCTGCGAGAAGTCCGATTGTCCATGACCGTGCGTAACTGCAAATCCGGGGGACTGATCGTACAGCGGGGCCTTTCCGGACTCGCCTGTGCCGATCTGGACGGGTATTCAGTTCTCTAACGTCTCGGGCCCGTGCGGCGGCACAGCGGCTTAAGGGAAGGAGGGCACAGATCCGATGAACGAGTTCCATCGGTCCGCATTGTCTGACGCACGCGGACAGCCGCTGCTTCGCGGTCAGGAAGGGATCTGGTTCGCCCAGGCCATGGATCCGACCGGCCTCAGCTACATCCTCGCCCGGTATACGGAGATCCACGGTCCGGTCGACCGGGCCGCCTTCGAGGCTGCTGCACGCCAGGTGGTGACCGAGACGGAGACGCTTCGCGTCTATGTCGAGGAGCGTGAGGACGGACCGGTGCAGCACATCGCACCGTTGCCCGACTGGTCGCTGCCCTTTCTGGATGTCTCTGCCGAACCCGACCCACGCAATGCGGCGCTCGCCTGGATCGATGGTCAGCGCCGGACGCCGTTCGACCTGTCCCGGCCCGCGCTGTTTTCCTGGGCATTGATCAAGTTGGCGGATGACCACTTCATCTGGTCTCAGATCGTCCACCACCTGATCCTGGATGGTTACGGGTTCCATTTGATCGTCCAGCGCCTGGCGGCAGTGTACAGCGCGTTGGTGAACGGCAACCCCGTGCCGCCGTCCAATGCCACCTCGATGGCCGAACTCGTTCGCGACGAGGTGCACTATCGCAGCTCCGCTGACTGGGCCAAGGATCGCGACTATTGGCTGACGTTGCTCGCCGACCGGCCAGATCCGGTGCGTTTGACCCAACAGCCGCCACCTGCCTACGGACCGTTCAGGCGCCGGGCGATCGAGCTGCCGCCGGAGATGGTGAACGCGCTGCGCAACCTGGCGCGCGACAGTGATGCCTCGCTGGCGGACCTGCTGATGGCGGCGGTTGCGCTCTATCTGTATCGGCTGACGGGCAAGCGCGACATTCTTCTCTCGGCGCCGTTGCTTGGCCGCCACGATTCGATGGCGCGCCAAACACCGGCGATGATGTCCAACATCGTGCCGGTGCGGGTTCGGTTTCATCCCGCCGACAATATCGCCGACCTGTTGTCTCAGGTGCGACGGTCGCGGCGCGCGGGCGCCCGCCATCAACGCTTTGCCCGAGAGGACCTCCGGCAGAACCTGGGCCTCAGTCCGATTGACTGGGATATCGCACCCGTCGGCGTTAACAACATGCCGTTCAATTATCGCTTGTCGTTCGGTGCCAGTCCCTCCACGACACACGACCCTTCTAATGGCCCAGTGCCCGACCTCACCTTCTGTTCCTATTACAGCGCTGCGGGCATGGGCATGCTGCTTCATCTGGACGGCCATGCGGCGCTCTACGAGGAGGCTGAGCTCCGCCACCATGCGGAGCGTTTCCAACGGCTGCTGGCCAGCTTGGCGACAGGATCTGGCGACACGCCATTGTCGAGTGTCGATTTGCTGGATGAAGCGGAGCGTCGTCTCGTGCTGGGCGAGTTCAACGCCACGGATCATCCGCTTCCGCCGGAGCCCGCGACGCTGCCGGCGCTATTCGAGGCCCAGGCCGCGCACACGCCGGAGGCGACGGCGCTGGTCTTTGAGGACAGCGAGCTCAGCTACGCCGCGCTGGAGGGTCAGGCCAACCGGCTGGCCTGGCACCTGCGATCCTGTGGCGCGGGCCCGGAAGGCATCGTGGCG